>CDZD01036545.1_pt1 | contig 445966 bp, 340 predicted proteins | sample 554771 | NCBI WGS metagenome assembly CDZD01 (sample SAMEA3182069, study PRJEB8094) | gut metagenome | biome: human; feature: gut; material: Stool; isolation source: human stools | place: Canada | collected 2011-11-08
AGGTCACGGAAGCAGCGGCCGCCCTCGTTGCCCGAGGTCGGAAGCTCGTCGAGGTAGCCGGCCGAAGCCTTCTTGACGGTCGAGAGACACATCTCGGCCGACGTGCCGCCGATGCAGATGGCCAGGTGGTAGGGCGGGCAGGCCGACGTGCCGAGGTCGAAGATGTGCTGCTGGATGAACTTCGTGAGCGACTCCTCGTTCAGCAGCGCCTTGGTCTGCTGGTAGAGGAAGGTCTTGTTGGCCGAGCCGCCGCCCTTGGTGATGAAGAGGAACTCGTACTCCATGCCGGGCTTGCCTCCGTAGATGTCGATCTGCGCCGGGAGGTTCGTGCCCGAGTTCTTCTCGTCGATCATCGTGAAGGGCACGACCTGCGAATAGCGCAGGTTACGCTCCTTATAGGTCTCGTAGACACCCTTTGCGATGCACTCTGCATCGTCGGCGCCCGTCCAGACATCCTCGCCCTTGTGGGCGATGCAGATGGCCGTGCCGGTGTCCTGGCAGGTCGGCAGCTCGCCCTCGGCGGCCACGCACTGATTCAGCAGCATCGTGTAGGCCACGAACTTGTCGTTGTCCGTAGCCTCGGGATCATCGAGGATGTTGCGCAGTTTCTGCAGGTGCGCCGCACGCAGGTAGAACGACACATCGCTGTATGCGGCCTTCGACAGCAACTCGAGGCCCGCGGGATCCACCTTCAAGATCTTGCGTCCGTCGCACTCGACGACCTTCACGTAATCCTTCGTCAAAAGACGGTACTTCGTTTTGTCCTCCTGAATCGGGAACGGCTCCTGATAAATGAAATCTGCCATGATCGTGTATGTTTGTGTGTTTATGTATCCGGTCTTTGGTCGGAAGGGTCGCGCCCGAGGCCGGCCCGGCAATCCGAAATTCCTCGCAAATTTACAAAAAACTCTCCGATTGCACAACAAATCCCTCCGGTTTGTTATTTTTTTAACACACGAAGGGCCGAAGCCCGCAACCGTATTCCGTACAAAGGGAAAGACGCGGCCGTCCGCCCCGTATGCCCCGGCACGGCATGCGGCTGCAATGGGGTCGGCCGCAGTCCCTTGCAGGCATCCGGAGCGACTGTTTCATTTTTTTTGCAATAAAGACGCATGATATCCGGTTTTTTCGTAAATTTGCGCGGTTAATCGAGAATTTCGAATTTTTCTTAATATTTAAAAGTATGGTATCCTACAAAGAGTTGGGCCTCGTGAACACCCGAGAGATGTTCGCCAAGGCCATCAAGGGCGGCTACGCCATCCCCGCTTTCAACTTCAACAACATGGAGCAGCTCCAGGCCATTATCCAGGCCGCTGCCGAGACCAAGTCGCCGGTAATCCTCCAGGTATCGAAGGGTGCGCGCAACTACGCCAACCAGACCCTGCTGCGTTACATGGCCGAAGGCGCCGTGGAGTATGCCAAGGAGCTGGGCTGGGCAAAGCCCCAGATCGTGCTGCACCTCGACCACGGAGATTCGTTCGAACTCTGCAAGAGCTGCGTCGATATGGGCTTCTCGTCGGTGATGATCGACGGTTCGTCGCTTCCCTACGACGAGAACGTCGCCCTGACGAAGAAGGTCGTTGAATACGCTCACCAGTTCGACGTGACGGTCGAGGGCGAGCTGGGCGTGCTGGCCGGCGTCGAGGACGAGGTTGCCGCCGAGGAGAGCCACTACACCAAGCCCGAGGAGGTCGTTGATTTCGTCACGAAGACCGGCGTCGATTCGCTGGCCATCTCGATCGGTACGTCGCACGGCGCCTACAAGTTCACGCCGGAGCAGTGCACCGTAGATCCCAAGACGGGCCGTCTGGTTCCGCCCCCCCTGGCATTCGACGTGCTCGCAGCCATCGAGAAGGAGCTTCCGGGCTTCCCCATCGTGCTCCACGGATCGTCGTCGGTTCCCCAGGAGGAGGTCGATACGATCAACAAGTACGGCGGTGCACTGAAGGCTGCCGTAGGTATTCCCGAGGAGGAGCTGCGCCAGGCTGCCAAGAGCGCTGTCTGCAAGATCAACATCGACTCCGACTCGCGTCTTGCCATGACGGCCGCCATCCGCGAGGTCTTCGCCACGAAGCCCGCAGAGTTCGACCCGCGCAAGTACCTGGGCCCGGCTCGCGACAACATGAAGAAGCTCTACATCCACAAGATCAAGGAGGTTCTCGGTTCGGACGGCAAGGCCGAATAATCGAGCGATCCCGACAAACGAAAACCGGAGGTTCCTTGAGGAGAACCTCCGGTTTTTTGTCGTATCTCCTTCCCCGGGAGGGTTCCCGAGCGCCATAGTCCAACCTCCACGCACCGGATTCAGCCCGGGGCCGGCACCCGAGCCTCCGGAAGAAGACCGCCGCAGACGAAGCTGCCCCGGTCATCCTACCCGACCTCGACCCGAAAACGGCACTCCGGGCTGCCCGACAGGACGGTCCCGAGGCATTCCACGCGAATGTCACGGCCGGGGAGCAGATCCTGCAGCACAAAGAGGATGCTCTCCCGCGAACACTCGCAGTGGGTCGGAGCATCGGTGAACCCCGCAGCGACCTGCGGGCACAGACACCGCGGATAACCGATCTCGTACACCCGCCCCGGTTCGATGACGTCGGCGAAGAAATAAGGCGTCCGCCCGTACCGGGCATACTGCCGGTCGAGATCGCAGCCGCACTCCTCGAACTGCCGCCGCATCTCCTGCAGCACATCGCCCCGCACGCACTCCGCAGCACAAGGACGGTAGAGCGAGGCCCGCACCTCGGCCGGAAGCCGGCCGATCGCCTCCTCCAGTGTCCTGTAAAACGCCGTCAGACGCCCTTCGTATTCACGCTCCCGCTCCATCGTCCTCTCCGCCTTGCGTTCCGATGTACCGCCCGACAAACTCGCCCACACGGCGCGTATACTCCTCCGGATTGTCCCGATAGGACATCGCATGCGCGGCCCCGGGAACCACCCACAACTCCTTCTCGCCCGGCTTGGCTTCATAGAGCGGGTAGACCATCCAGGTCGGGACATAGTCGTCGGCATCGCCGTGGATGAAGAGCATCGGCAGGCGGCATTTGGCCACCTGTCCGAGCGCCGAAGCCTCGCGGAAGTTCCAACCGTACTTCAGGTCGCACAGCCGGCTGGCGGCATGGAGCAGCGGGAAGGCCGGCAAAGAGAACTGCTCCTTGAGCTCCTTGCGGAACTCGTCCCAGACACTCGTGTAGCCGCAGTCCTCGACAAAGCACTTCACATAGGGGCGCTGCTCCTCGCCCGAGACCATCATCGTCGTGGCAGCCCCCATCGAGATACCGTGGACGACCATCTGCGTATGTCCGCCGAAGAGCTCGTTGGCCACATCCATCCACCGCAGCACGTCGAGCCGGTCGAGCCATCCCATGCGGATGGCCCGGCCCTCGCTCCGGCCGTGGTAGTGCAGATCGGGCAACAGGATGTTATAACCCAGGTCGTGGTTGTATAAGTAGCCGATCATGAGCATCCGCACGGCATTGTCCGTATATCCGTGCACGATCACGGCCGTACGGTCCGTCGGGCGGGGCGCCGCGGCATAGATGGCATGAAGCCGCAGCCCGTCGGGATCACAGATCGTCGTATCGCGCAGGGCGCCCGCACGGGTCAGGCTGTCCACCCACGGTTCGAGAAAGGGATACTCCTCATACATATATTTATAGGAATCGACATTCTTCTCGGCCATCACCCGGTCGGGCCGGAGCGAATAGGAGAGCATGTAGAAGCTCCCGCCCAGAAGTACCGCCGCAACAACCAGCACGGCGGCCACGGAGATTCGAACAATCCGTTTCATGGTTTTCCGTCTTTATGCATACAAAACGGCCGTCGGAGCAAAAATCCTGCCCCGACGACCGTTCACTCTTTCATCGGCCGGGCGAAGGATCAGTTCTTGCCCAACTTGGCGCGGATATGCGCCAGCATGTCGTCCGTCATGCGCGAGAGGTCCCATTCGGGCTTCCAGCCCCACTCCTCGCGGGCGCAGGTGTCGTCGAGCGAATTGGGCCAGCTCTCGGCAATCTCCTTCTTCACCGGATCGATGTCGTAATCCATCGTGAAGTCGGGCAGGCGCTTCTTGATCTCTGCGCAGATGATTTCGGGAGTGAAGCTCATCGACGCGAGGTTGAAGCTGTTGCGGTGCACGAGTTTCGCCGGGTCGGCCTCCATCAGCTCCACGCAGGCGCGCAGCGCATCGGGCATGTAGATCATGTCCATATAGACGTCGGAGGGAACCGGACAGGTGAAACGGCCCGAACGGATCGCCTCGTAGTAGATCTCCACGGCGTAATCGGTCGTACCGCCGCCCGGGAGTGTCACGTTCGAGATGATGCCCGGGAAACGCACCGAACGGGTATCGACCCCGAACTTGTGGTGGTAGTAGTTGCTCAACAGCTCTCCGGTCACCTTGCAGACGCCGTAGATCGTCGTGGGCTGCATGATGGTGTCCTGCGGCGTCTTGTCCTTGGGCGAAGTGGGCCCGAAGGCGCCGATCGAGCTCGGCGTAAAGAGCGCGCAGTGGTGCTGACGCGCCACCTCGAGCGAATTGTTCAGCGCACCCATATTGACCTGCCAGGCCATCTGCGGGTTACGCTCCCCGACAGCCGAAAGCAGGGCCACGAGGTTGAAGATCGTATCGACGTGGTGACGGGCCACAACCGAAGCCATTGCCGTTGCATCGAGGGCGTTGAGCACCTCGAAGGGGCCGTCCTCCCCCAGGGCTTTGCATTCGCGCATGTCGGTGGCCACCACGTTGTGACCGCCATAAATACTGCGCAGGTAGACTGTCAATTCGGAGCCAATCTGGCCGCCGGCGCCAACAATTAGGATGCGTTTCATCTGGTTTGTGTTATGATTCGTATGTAAAGGTAGAAATTTTTTGTGAAAAATGCACATTTTTTTGGTCTTTTCATTTTTCTTGTGTACTTTTGCACCACTCAACGGAGAAAACTGCTGTTGTAGCTCAGTGGTAGAGCACTTCCTTGGTAAGGAAGAGGTCACGAGTTCAAGCCTCGTCAACAGCTCAGAAAAGGAAGAGCCTGGGCTCTTCCTTTTTTGCATTCGGACCTCAAGCAATCCCCTCCTCCGAAACCATCCTTGTTCGAACAAAAATGCCGCATAGCCGGAGCCTCTCCACACAGCAGCCTCAAGCGCATTGAACATTTTGCGTCCTCCGAATATTCAGTCCAGTCCAATCCGGTTCATTTCAATTCATCATCATACATCCGTTTTCGAAGACAGGCCGCGCAGAGTCAAAACGGCCTCAGAGCGCATTACGAGCAGGTTCGCATTACATTATATATTTTTACAGACAATTTTGATTTCAAATCGAAATCAAAACAAAGTACAAAACTTCTCTTTCAGTACAAAATTTCCCGTTTTAGCTGAATATTGTCGCTGCATTTTCCTCCATTTAGAACACTTTACGGCTTTTCCAAACTGTTACATAAATGTGTCATTTTAGCTACAAACAGAAACAACCTTCACCAAAAACCAGGAAAACCATTGCAAAAATCAAAATATTTTCAGGCGAATCGTCATTTTTTAATATCCATGTTAAATCCCGAACATTTGACAAATTTTAAAAATTTAAAAACCAAACACACCAATAAAACACTTAATAAAACGGAATTCATAAATAAAAAACAGCAAATATCGAACAGTATCGCACCCCAGACAGCCAATTAAGGGGAAGCGAAGGAGGGTTTATTTAAAAAACAGCAAAACAGCCCGGGTTCAACGGTCGGTTAAAACAGAAACCAGAACAAACAAACCTTATATTCAGTCCGATACAAGTAAACAAATCCGGCCGACGCCATCGAAAAGCACGTTTAAAGTCCTGACGGCTTACAGTTTGGCTACAAAAAGCCTATTTGTGCGCACAATTAAATTTCATACCTTTGCAACGGTAAGAAAGTCTTTTCCTTATGCAAAAAACAATTCTACTCACTATTCTCGCGCTATGCTTCAGCGCGCTGTCTTTTGCAACCCCGTCAAGGGGGGGGGAGACCGTCACCGTCAGTGGCGTAGTCACCTCGGCTGAAGACAAACAGCCCCTGATCGGGGTGAACGTGATTTCCGGATCGGCGACCGGCGTTTCGACCCTTGCCGACGGAAGCTACTCCATCGAGGTTGCCCCCGGCACCACACTCATCTTCCAGTACATCGGCTACAAGCCGGTCGAGTACATCGTTCCCGAAGGACAAACACACGTGACCTTCAACCTCGAGATGCAGAGCGACTCGCAGGCTCTCGAGGATGTGGTCGTCATCGCCTACGGCGTGCGCAAGAAGGGCACCATCGCCGGATCGGTATCGACCGTCAAGGCCGAAAAGATCGAAAGCACCCCGACGGCTGCATTCGACCAGGCGCTGCAGGGTCAGGTCCCGGGCCTCACGGTGCTCTCCAACTCGGGTGAGCCCAGCGAGGCGACCGTCATGACCATCCGCGGTACGAACTCGATCAACTCGGGCACCGAGCCGCTCTTCGTCCTCGACGGCGTGGTGATCTCCAGCTCGGACTTCAACATGATCAACCCGGCCGACATCGAGAACCTCTCGGTACTCAAGGACGCCGCCTCGACCTCGATCTACGGAGCCCGTGCGGCCAACGGCGTGGTGGTCATCACCACCAAGCGCGGCCGCATGAACGACCATCCGATCATCAACTACCGCATGCAGCTCGGTTTCTCGCAGATCGCCCACGGCAACTGGGACCTGATGAACACCTCCGAGCGCATCCAGTACGAAAAGGAAATCGGACTGACCGACGGCAAGGACTACAACCTGCTGAGCAAGACCGACGTAAACTGGCTCGAGGCCGTATTCAACGATTCGGCCATGCTCCAGAGCTACGAGTTGTCCGTTTCGGGCGCCAACGACCGCACGAACTACTACGTCTCGGGCGGCTACTACAGCCAGGAGGGTATCGCCCCCGGCTCGGCCTTCGACCGCTACTCGATCCGCGCCAATGTCGAACAGCGGGCCGCCAAGTGGCTCAAGATCGGCACGAACACGATGCTCAACTACCAGGACATCGAACTGGCCCAGTCGGGCGAATACACCGTCGTCACGCCGATCTCGGCCGCACGGTTCATGCTCCCCTACTGGAATCCCTACCGCTCCGACGGCTCGCTCGCCTCGATCGAGGACGGCAGTTGGAAGGGTGACGGCCAGAACCCCCTCGAGTGGATTGAGAACAATCCGGTGAGCTACAAGAAATACAAGGTACTCTCCTCGCTCTTCGCCGAGGCGACGCCCATCGAGGGGCTGACGATCCGGTCGCAGTTCAGCGTTGATTTCTCGCATGCCACCGGATTCGGACAGTCGATGCCCGAATACCTGCCCAACCTCGAGCAGGGCACCGCATCGCGCAACACCTCCGACGCCCTGACGCTCCAGGTATCCAACACGATCAACTACCGGTTCGACGTGAACGACAAGCACTCGTTCAACTTCATGGTCGGTCAGGACGGTACGAACTACCACTACGAATCGTTCGGCGTGACCACCCGCGGTCAGAACAACAACAAACTGACCAACATCGGGACTGGAACCTATGCGGCCTCGTGGGAGGACACCCCGGCCGACGATTACGGACTGCTGTCGTTCTTCGGCCGCGGCGAGTACAACTACGACAACCGCTACTTCGCCGAGTTCGCCGTCCGCGCCGACGCCTCGTCGCGTTTCGGCGCCTCGAACCGCTGGGGCGTCTTCGGATCGGTCGGCTTCATGTGGAACCTGCGCAACGAGCGTTTCATGCAGGATGCCGCCGACTGGCTGACCAACGCACAGATCAACATCTCGACCGGTACGGCCGGTAACTCGTCGATTCCCAACTACGAGCACCTTGCACTCGTCTCCGGAGGAGCCGACTATGTCGGCACGGCCGGCATCGCCCCCACCTCGCAGGGCAACGAAGACCTGAGCTGGGAGTCCACGTGGACCACCAATCTCGGTCTGCACTTCGGATTCTGGAACCGCCTGAACATCGACCTCGAGCTCTATAACAAGAAGACCACCAACATGCTGATGTACGTTCCGAAGTCCTACTCCGACAACGGCTTCGGCAACCGCTGGGACAACGTCGGCGCCATGGTGAACCGCGGTTTCGAGATCAGCCTCTCGGGCGCCGTTGTCGCCACGGAGAACTTCTCGTGGTCGCTCAACGCCAACGTCTCCTACAACAAGAACAAGCTCACGGAGCTCTACAACGGCGTGCAGGAGTACGAACTCTCGTCGTCGAGCCTGAAATATGTCGTGGGCCACGACGTCAGCGAATTCTACATCAACCGCTTCGCCGGCGTGAACCCGGCCAACGGCGACGCCCTCTGGTACACGAAGGACGGCGAGCTGACCAACGAACTCCGCGACGAGGACAAGGTGATGATCGGCAAGACGTTCGAGGCCCCCTGGCAGGGCGGTTTCGGCACGACGCTGAGCTGGAAGGGACTCTCGCTCTCGGCGCAGTTCTCGTGGCTGGCCGACCGCTGGATGATCAACAACGACCGCTACTTCGACGAGTCGAACGGCCGCTTCGCCTCCTACAACCAGTCGAAGCGCCTGCTCAACCGCTGGAAGCAGCCCGGCGACATCACCGACATCCCGCGCCACGGCGTCTACACCGAGTTCGACAGCCGCCTGCTCGAAGATGCCTCGTTCCTGCGTCTGAAGAACCTGATGCTGAGCTATTCGTTCCCGAAGGGGCTGCTGCGCAAGACCGGTTTCCTGAGCGGCGTGAGAATCTACGCCCAGGCCCAGAACCTGCTGACGTTCACGAAATTCTCGGGACTCGACCCGGAGGCCGTCGGCAACATGTACGCCGCCGAGTACCCGATGTCGCGCCAATTCACTTTCGGTCTCGATTTAACATTCTAACACGGATATGAAAACCATACTGCACACCATAACACGCTACTTGGCGATGCTCGCTGTAGTCTTCGGCACGGTCTCGTGTCTGGACAAATACCCCGAGACATCCATCCCCGAGAAGGAGGCCATGAAAACCTTCGCCGATGCCGAACAGCACCTCATAGGAATCTACGCCAACCTGATGAGCAGCTCACTCTACAGCGGCCTGCTCACCCTGCTGCCCGACATCCAGAGCGACCTGGTCCAGGCCGTGAAGGGCAACTCGAACACCTACGGCAACTTCTGGCTGTGGAACATCCGTCCCACGGACCTCGAACTCGAAGCCGTCTATGCACAGCTCTACACCGTGATCGGCGGCTGCAACTTCTACCTCGACCGGATCGACGAGGTGATGGCCAACGAGACCAGCGACGCGAACCTCGAGATCCTCGAGCAGTACACCGGCGAGGTCTACGCCATCCGCGCCCTCTGCTACTCGGAACTCATCAAGTGCTTCTGCAAGGCCTACGATCCCGCAACGGCCGCCCAGGAGCAGGGTGTCGTGCTCCGTACGAAGTATTTCGAGGCGGAACCCGTCCGCCGCGCCTCGCTCTACGACTCCTACCAATTCGTCGTGGATGACCTCATCCGGGCCGAGGAGCGGCTCGAAGACGCGGAGGAGACGCCGAACAACTACTACATGTCCCAAGCCGCCGTGCAGGCCATCCGCGCCCGCGTGGCCCTCTACATGCAGGACTGGGAGACGGCCATCACCTACTCGAGCAAGCTGATCGACGACAAACAGGACACCTTCCAGCTCTCCTCGGTTCAGGAGACTGCACCCGACGGCGCCACGACGTTCGAATACATGTGGGCCTACGACATGGGCCCGGAGGTGATCTGGCGCATCGGATTCACGAGCACCTCCTACGGCGGCGCGCTCGGTACGGTGTTCCTCAACTTCAACCGCGACTACACCTACTTCTACCCCGACTACATTCCCTCGCAGTGGGTGCTCGACGCCTATGACGACAACGACATGCGTTCGACCTACTTCGCAGACTCCGAAAGCGGCGTCACGATCGGCTACCCGAGCGGTATGGACTACCCTCTGCTCGTCAAATACTACGGCAACCGCGGCATCTTCATCCCGATGAACGTCTTCCACGTGTCGATGCCCAAACCGCTGCGTCTGGCCGAGCAGTACCTGATCCGTGCCGAAGCCTACTGCCGCCAGCCCAACCCGAACGTCGTGCTGGCGCAGAAGGACCTCGAAACCCTGCGCAAGACGCGCTTCGTCTCGGGCGGCTCGATCAACCTCACGGGCAACTGGGACACCGACGTGAAGACCTTCTCCGAGGAGCGCGTCCGCGAGCTCTACATGGAGGGCTTCCGCCTGCAGGACCTCAAGCGCTGGGGCCTGGGATTCGAGCGCACGGCCCAGTCCTACACCCAGGAGGAGGGCAACAACCTGAAGGTCGAGGCCGGCGATCCGCTCTTCGTATGGCCCATCCCGCAGCATGAGCTGGAGGCCCCGGGATCGGAAATCACGCCCAATGAAAGCAACAATCGGTAAACACATAGCCAACAACCCATGAAACGAATCATAACATTCCTTTTTGCCACGGGACTCTGCGCCGCCCTGGCCACGGGCTGCAAGGAGGAGTACACGACCTATTCCGACGCGGAGTACGTCATGTTCTCCGACTCGGTCTCCCTGAACATGGTACTGGAGAACCAGGACTATTTCACCGTCCCCGTATCTTCGACCCGCGCGTGTGACTACGACCGCACGTTCGGCGTGGAGGTGATCGACAAGGGCAGCACCGCCATCGAAGGCCTCCACTACCGGCTGCTCTCCAACTCGGTGACCATCCCCGCAGGCAAGCGCTCCGCCGAGGTGCGCGTCCGTACCTATTACAACGAATTCGAACCCGCCGACACGCTGCAGTTCAACCTCCGGCTGGTGATGCCCGAACAGCTCGACTGGAGTCTCTACCCGGGACAGTCGCGTGTCCGCATGCTCAAGGGCTGCACATTCCACGCCGAGGAGTTCACCGGTTGGTGCGTCGTGACTTCGACCTTCCTGCAGAGCTATCCCGGTGTCGAGAACACGAGCATCCAGCGACTGATCCGTACGGAGCTGGATCCGAAGGAGCCGAACACGGTGATCCTCCACAGCTGGCTCTTCACGGGTTACGACATCAAGCTCACGTTCGATCCCTCCGACCCGTCGCTCCCGCTGGTGAGCATGCCCGAAGATCAGATCATGAGCGATGAGTTGTCGGTATTCGGCCAGATCAACGGCGACAACAAGATCCTGGTCACCAACAGCCCGAGCTACTACTCCTTCTTCGACGCCTGCACGACGAACGTCAAGCTCTGGAGCCATGTCTACGTCAAGAACCTGGGCACACCCGTGGGTACGGTAGGCACCTTCTACAACATCATGGAGTGGATCAGCGACGAAGAGGCTGACCGGCTCGAGCTCGAAGAGGGCATGAAGAAATACGAATAGGGCTTTCGCAAAAAATACAAAAAGCATACGACTATGAAACGGTTTTTACTGAATCTGTTCACAGCGGCACTCGCTACGGCGGGTCTCTCGCTGGGTTCATGCTCCGACGACAACGACGAGGGACAGAAGCTGCCGGAACCGAACTTCCCGGCCAAGACGACGCTCGGAATCGAAGTCGGCGGCACCTGCACGATTCCCATCTCGCCCAACCAGGCATGGTCGGTGAGCATCGACCGCACGCAGGCCGGCGAATGGTTCTGGCTCGATGACGACGGCATGCCGGCCTACACGGTACGCGGCAAGGCCGGCGACCACGAGATCGTTATCTGCGTCTCGGATGTCGAGGAACACGACACGGACCGCAGCATCGACATCACGATGACGATGGGCAGCGAAAGTCAGGTGATCGCCACCGTGACGCGCGGCACCGTCGAGCGCCAGTTCGACCTCTACCAGGGCACGGAAAGCGGCTTCGGCGAGGTGACCTACGAAGAGGAGCCGATCGATGCCGGACAGACGACGCTCACCATTCCGTGGGAGGAGACGTCGATGGAGCCCGAGCGGCGGCCCATCAAGATCGCCGCAAACTTCCAGTGGCGTCTCGACTCGAAACCCGAATGGATCGCCGAGCTTTCGCCCTCGGAGGGCAAGGCGGGCGAGACGGTCGAGATCCTGCTCTCGGGCGACCCGAAAGCCTTCCCGCTCGAGGACTCCGAGGATGAACTCGTTTTCTGCGACTACGACAACAACGACGTCAAGTTTGCCTTCCGCATCTCGATCCCGGGCTGCAAGGAGAAGCAGGACGTTACCCTGAACGCAGGGACGGTCTTCTCCTACAACGCCGCCGGCGAATACGGCAAGGGCGGAGCCGGCAGCGTCACCTGGACCTTCTACGGCCCGACGTTCCGGACGACGGGTCCCATGCTCGAAACCGAAAGCGGAAAGGTCGGATACAAGGTCTTCGTGCTTGAGAAGAAAGACATGGGTGGTGCGTATCTCTACAGCGTCTGCAACTGGATCACGCAGCACGAGAACGTTCTCTCGGGCGACGACGTACTGGTCGATACGGAATACCGTCTGACGGCCGAAGCCAACACGGGGTCGCGCGCCGCCGCCCGTTCGGCTGCAGTCGTAGTGCTTCCCGCCGAGCTGGCCAAGGACGTAACTTCGGCTCAGGACCTGCTCGGACAGGAGCCCCCGCTCTACATGCCGTCGCTCAAAGAGGCCTACAAGCCCTACGAACTGGCTACGCTCAACCAGGATGCCCCGATCAGCTCGCTCTTCACGGTCCGCGACCTGGCCGGCCTGGAGAGTACCAACACGACGTTCCGCCAACTCACCTACACCGAAGACCGGGATCTTCCCGAGCAGATGGCGACGGCATTCGGTACGCCGAACGACCAGAACTACCTGATGAGCTATGCAAGCGAGACCTCGACGGCTTCGGTCATCTACAGCAGCTCGCTGAACAACTTCACGACCCGGTTCTTCGACGACAAGTTTGCCGAGATCAAGGACAATTCGACCTATTGGCTCCGTCTGACCAAGCAGGAAGGGGTCGATGAGATTACGGCTCCGAGCTTCGAGGTGATTATGGACAACATTTCGGAGGACAAGACCGGCTACATCGTATTCTATGTAGACGACAAGCCGATGGCAGCCTTCTGCTGCAAGACCGATTCGGGCAGTGCAAGCGGCGCCTTCCAGGCCGAGCTCATCTCGGGCGATGGCGCAACCTTCGAGGCCGTCACGTTCGGCAACTACCAGGATATGGGCAGCATGCTCAAAGACTTCGTCGGCAAGGACCTCTCGAGCGAATTCGCCGAGGAGCTCGCATCGGGCACGGCAATCTACCTGCTGGGATCCGCCCCGGATGTGAACCTCAAGATCAAGACGAGCGAATTCGATCCCGAGCGGCTGCAGATCCAGCCCTTTGAGGGTATCGACTGGCTGAATGTCGAACTGGCCGATGAAACGACCTTCAACATCAAGATGGGCACACCGGGAACAGGGGAAAACCCCTACGCGATGCTCAACATCTACAACGACGGCGACTATGCCGCAGGCATAATCTACTGCGTACCGCTGCCGTAAGATGCCGTAACAAGGCTCCCCTCCGGGCAATCCGGAGGGGGCCCTTACAACCAACACTCATTGTAACTCAGAGCAATTCACATACATGAAACTTTTCAAATCCGCCGTAATGCTGGCCGTCGGGCTCGCCGCAGGAGTGCTGGCCGCCTGCTCCGACGATGACGGGATCGACAACCGCGATCTCGATTACGGATACGTACAGTTCAAATTATACAAGGAGGCCTCCTATGTGGCCCCATCGGACGAAGCGACGCAGCAGCAGATGCAGACCCGCGCCGCAAAGCCCCAGCTCGACTACCTGGCCGAGGCCAGCAAGGTCCGCGTGACGCTCTCCTACGGTGACCAGACCATCGTGCAGACCCTCACCCTCTCATCGACCGATTCGGAGAATGCCGAATACGGAATCCGCAGCGGCAAGATCAAACTCCTGACCGGCAACTACGAGATCGTGCGGTTCACGCTCTTCGACAACAACGACGACGAACTCTACAACGGCAATGCGACAGACCCGAGCCTGACGGTCATCCCCGGAGGTCTGACCGTACACGACCTGACCGTGAACGTCGTTCCGCGCGGCAAGGTGCGCTTCACACTGACCAAGGACATGTCGGGATTCACGCCTCCGACCTCCTCAACCCGCGCCAACATCTCCCGGGAGTACATCTTCGAGGAGATCGGCAAGTTCGACGTATCGGTGAAGAATACCGAGACCAACAACATCGTCAAGTTCGAGCAGCTGCCCGCCACCTTCTCGATCCACTTCGACGATCCCGAGAATACGGAGACCCCCGAGGGTTACCAGACCTCGACCTGCGCCTGCGACTCGCTGCTCTCGCTTCAGGCCGGCAACTACATCGTCATCGAGTACCGTACCTATGACAGCGACGGCATTCTGCTCGAAACGAACAACGCCCCGGTCGAGTCGCCCTTCACGGTAGAGGATAACCGAACGACCGACGCCGACGTGCCCGTGACGCTCCACGAGGCCGACGAATACATGAAGGACCACTATGCGCTCTACGCCATCTGGAAGGCGCTGCACGGTCCCGAATGGTCCTACGACGGCGAGAACTACCCTGTCGGATCAAACTGGGACTTCAACAAGGATCCCGACCTGTGGAGCTACCAGCCGGGCGTCGAGGTCCACACCAACGGCCGTATCGCCAAGATCGACATCAGCGGGTTCGGGTTCTACGGACCCATGCCCAAGGAGATCGGACAACTGACCGAGCTCGTCGAGCTCTACCTCGGTACGCACAACGATACGAACCAGGGCTTCAAAGACCCCACGCTCGATCCCGACCAAAGCCTCACGGAGCGTTCGCGCAACCGCATGGAGAACCACCGCAAGCTGCTGCATGCCATGCATCCGGCCACACAGATGTCCTGGCCCTGCGCCTTTGCCCTGCGCGAGCACGGCATCCACACCCGCGCCACGGAGCTCTACGACCAGGGCTACACCGAAGACCAGATCTTCGAGGCCTCGACGGGCCGTCAGCTCGAAATCCGCCCGATGGACACCTCGCATGGCAAGCTCTGCAACGGCCTCGAGTCGCTGCCCGCCGAGATTGGCAACCTCAAGAAACTCGAATATCTCTACATCGCCAACAGCGCGATCACCTCGCTGCCCGGCAATGAGGGCGAAGGCAAGGAGGGCATGCAGGGACTCGAATCGTGCACCGATTTCGAGCTCTACAACTGCCCGAAGATGACCAAGTTCCCCCGCGAGCTGGCCCTCATGCCGAAACTCGTGGCCGCCAACCTTTCGAACAACAGGCAGTGGGAAGCTCAAGATCTTCACGACGGCCTGACGGCTCTGGCCGAAGGCACATCGAAGGAGTACATTCAGATGCTCTACCTGACGGACAACCGCCTCGAGGAGTTGCCGGCATCGTTCAAGAACCTCAAGCGTCTGGGTCTGCTCGACCTGGCCCGCAACAACATCAGCAAGCTCCACCCGCTGGGAGAAGACGTTTCAATCGTCGAACTCGTCCTTGACCATAACCAGATCGAGGAAATTCCGGTCGATGAGAACGGCAAGTTCTGCAACATGGACGACATGTCGAGTTTCTCTGTTTCGTTCAACAAACTGAAAAAGTTCCCCAACATCTTCGATGCGGAGACCCCTGTTACGAGTATCGATTTCTCCTACAACGATCTGCAGGACTACACCGAAGAGGAGGCCGCCGCATTCAAGGGCATTTATGTCGAGACGCTGACGCTGGCCGGAAACCCGGGGCTGACGAAGTTCCCCAAATGGTTCAGCGACACAAACTCGGAAGTCGCCTACATCATCCTGCGCGGATGCGGGCTGACGGAGATTCCCGAGGGATGCTTCAACAGCAAATACGCAAGCCGGCTGATCTCGCTCGACCTCACATACAACCGCCTCACGAAGCTCTCCGAGGACTTCACAGCCGAGACGCTGCCGTTCCTCTACGGACTCGACCTCTCGCAGAACGCCTTCGCCAGCTTCCCCTTCGAGCCGATGACATGCAAGGGCCTTACGGTCTTCGCCATCCGCGGACAACGCAACGACAAGGGCGAGCGGTGCCTGCGCGAGTGGCCGACGGGCATCTACCAGCACACCGGTCTGCGCGGTTTCTACATCGGTTCGAACGACCTGCGCAAGATCGACGACACGATCTCGACCGCGATCTGGACCCTCGACATCAGCGACAATCCCAACATCGTCTTCGATGCTTCGGACATCTGCTATGCCTGGAAGAACGGAGCCTACCTGCTCATTTACGACAAAACGCAGAACATCACGAACTGCGACGAGATGCTCGAATAACCCTAAAGAACGGATAGTACCATGAAAATAACGAAATACATCGCGGTGGGTCTCTGCGCACTCGTTGTCGTGGGCTGTGCCAACGACGACAAGAAGGTCGGCGTCACCATCGACACCGACAACATCGAGATCGGCGCCGAAGGCGGAACCCACAACATCAAGATCACGGCCGACGACAGCTGGATCGCACAAACCAACGACCCGTGGATCACCGTATCGCCGGCCAACGGCCACGGAACGGCCGTATGCCAGATCATCATCGACTCGGCTCTGCTCAACGAACCCCGCCAGGGTCTGGTGCGCATCCAGAACCAGAACAACTGGGAGGAGCGGCGCGACATCAACATCACGCAGGAGGGCTACGACTACGCCATCACGCTCGACGACAAGCAGGTGACCGTAGCCAACTACGCCGCATTGGGAGAGCGCACGTTCGACGTGCGGGTGAAGACCAACGTCGATTTCGACGTCGAGATCCCGGAGGATGCACAGGCATGGCTCACCCCCGAGGAGTACAAGGTCGATCTCAACCGCGGACTCCGCCCGCGCGAGGTGACCGTCCGCTTCAACTGGGGCATCAATTCGAGCGACGCAGAGCGCAATGCCACCATCACGTTCAAGCCCAAAAAGGAGGTCCAGCTGGCCGCACAGGACGATCTGACCGTCAAGCAGCAGGCCTCGGAGCCGATCAAGGCCGACACCCGTGCCGGCGACTCGGTAGCGCTGCTCTCGATCGCCCGAGCCCTCAACATGTGGGAGTCGTGGGAGAGCTCCGAGAGCATGGAGAACTGGGATAACGTGATTCTCTGGGAGAAGGACATGGAGGGCTGCACCGACGAGAAGGTCGGCCGCGTGAAGTACGCCCGCTTCTACATGTTCGGTACCAAGGAGGGTATTCCGTTCGAGGTCAAGTATCTCACGGCAGCCGACGAACTGATCTTCTACTCGAACACCAACTCCAACCGGCTCAACCTCTCGACGGGTGAGTACCTGTCCGGGCTGACCCAGCTCAAGCGACTGACCATCAGTGCATACGGACTCACCGAACTGGATCCGTCGTTCAAGAACCTCAAGAGCCTCGAGTTCCTCGACCTGTCGGGCAACAACTTCGAGCAGATTCCTTCGGTCATCACCAAGGAGAACTTCCCGAACCTGCATGCCCTGAAGATGAACACCAACCAGCGCATCATCATCTACGACCTCTACAACTCGACGACCACCAACTTCGGCGGACTGTTCCAGGAGACCGAAAGCACGCGCGAGTTCCCGCGCCGCCTGCTCGAGTGGGACAAGCTCGACACGCTGATCCTCTCGGTGAACTACCTCCAGGGCCGGATCCCCGACATGAAGGACTACAACACCTATACGCAGGAGGACATCAATGCCGCCGACTCGCTGCCGCAGGCTCTGGTAGGCATTCCCAAGGTGTTGCCCAACATCAAACGGTTCTCGATCAACCTGAACCGCCTGACGGGCGAGCTGCCCGAATGGCTGCTCCGCCACCCGGCCCTTGACTGGTGGGATCCCTACACGCTGGTCTTCTCGCAGGAAGGCAAGGACAAGGACGGCAAGACGGCCGGATTCTCCAACGAGCCGATCAACCTGGACGACTATTACAAATTCTACGAAGGGAAGAAATATCTCGATCCGAACAAACAGTAACGGAGCGGAATTTCCGAACGCTTAACACAGTACGATTAGGATATGAAAAAAACCATATACGGCATCTGCACCGCAGCGCTGCTCGCCTTCGGTGCCTGCACGAACGAAGAACTGCCTACGCCCGGCACGACCGAACCCGAAGGCTCGGAGGAGGTGAAACCCGTATCGGGCGAGGTGCTCGTGAAATTCAAGAGCTACGTGAGCGACATCCTCGATCAGACGGTCGTCAAGACCCGATCGGGGGCGCCGGCCACCCGCTCGGGCATCCTCTCCGTCGATGAGGTGCTCGACCTGGTGGGCGGTTACGAGATCGAACGGGTCTTCCCGGTGGACGAACGCACCGAGGAGCGGACCCGCGAGGCCGGACTGAACCTGTGGTACGTGGTCCGCTTCAACGAGGACTACACCGTCGAGCAGGTGATCGAACGACTCGCGCCGCTGGGCGAGGTGCAGTACGCCACCCCGAACCGTCAGATCAAACGCTCGTACGACCCCACCCGCAAGGCCATGCCCCTGACGCGCGAGACCCTCGAGGCCATCAAGCGGCAGACGCGTGCCACGCAGGGCGAGTATCCGTTCAACGACGAGCTGATGGTCAAGCAGTGGAACCTGATCAACCGCGGCGACCTGTTCACCGGCACCGAAGCCTGCGAGGTGTCGCGGAGCGTCGTCGGAGCCGATGTGCAGTGCGAAGAAGCATGGAAACTCTCGACGGGCGATCCTTCGATCATCGTTGCCGTGCTCGACGAGGGCGTCTGCCAGACTCACCCCGAGCTTCGCGACAACATCTGGACAAACGAGGATGAGATCGACGGTTCGAAGAAGGACAACGACGGCAACGGATATGCCGGAGACATCCACGGATTCAACTTCGTGACCAACACGGGCATTATCACGTGGGACGACCTGAACGACACGGGCCACGGTACGCACGTGGCCGGCGTGATCGCCGCACAGAACGACAACGGCGGCATCGGCTCGATCGCGGGCGGCACGCCCGACAAACCGGGTGTAAAGATCATGTCGTGCCAGATCTTCGCGGGCAATGCCGGAGGAAACTCCATGTCGTCGGTCAAGGCCATCAAGTATGCGGCCGACAACGGCGCGGTTATCCTGCAGTGCAGCTGGGGCTACACCTCGGGAACGGCCAACAGCTACGAGTGGGGAACGCCCGGCTACGCCGACGAGGAGCAGTGGGAGACGCTCGCCCCGCTGGAAAAGGACGCGCTCGACTACTTCACCCACAATGCCGGATCGCCCAACGGCCCGATCGACGGCGGCATCGCGGTCTTCGCCTCGGGCAACGAATACGCCAACTCGGCCGGATTCCCCGGCGCTGCCAGCATGTGCGTGTCGGTAGCCGCCACGGCAGCCGATTTCACGCCGGCGACCTACACCAACTACGGCCCCGGCACAAACATCTCCGCACCGGGCGGCGACCGCGACTACTACTGGGACTACGGTGAAGGCGCCCTGCGCGGCGAGGCGGGCTGTGTCTTCTCGACGCTGCCCTACAACGTCAGCGAAACCGGCTTCGGATACATGGAGGGAACGTCGATGGCCTGCCCGCACGTTTCGGGTGTCGTCGCGCTGGGTCTCTCCTATGCGGCACAGCAGCGCCGCCACTTCACGGCCGACGAGTTCAAGAAACTGCTCTACGAAACGGCAACCCCGATCGACGAGTACATTCAGGGCACGAAGTTCTACTACCGCTACGCCTACGACCTGGGCTACACCAACCCGACGCAGATGATGCTGTCGAACTATACGGGCCAAATGGGCGTCGGCCAGGTCAATGCCAAGCGGCTGCTCGATGCCATCGCACAGAACGGCACGCCGATGCGGTTCCCGAACCTCTACATCCCGCTCGACGGCGAGGTGACGACCCTTCCGGCAACCTTCTTCCTCAACGGCGAGTCGCTCACCTACACCGTGTCCATCGAGAACCAGGCGGTCGCCACGAGCCGCACGGAGGGTGCGAAAATCATCTTCTCGGGACTCAAAGAGGGCTCTACGAAGGCCTCGATCGCAGCCAGCGACGGTACGACCCACAACTTCAACATCACGGTCCGCAAGTCGGCAAGCGGCAGCGGCTGGTTGTAACGGAATGAACCGCAGCGGAAAAATAATGATGCTCTGCCTCGGAGCGCTGTGCGCGGCCTTCGGCCCCGCACAGCTCCGGGCGCAGGTGCCGCCGATCCCGCAATCGCTCCGCGACAGCATTGCCAACCCGCCGAAAGCGGAACGGGGCGATGAGGTCATGCGCTTCGAGACGACGCACATCGACATCGGACGGATCAACGAGGACGACGCTCCCATCGAAAGTACGTTCCGGTGGGAGAACACGGGCGACAAGCCGCTGGTGATCACCCGCGTGGAGACGACCTGCGGATGCGCACGGCCCGACTACGAACGACGCCCGGTCCTGCCGGGCGAGGAGGGGACGCTGAAGGTTACCTACCATCCGAAGCGTCATCCGGGAAGTTTTCACCGCCGGATCTTCGTCTTCACGCAACTGTCAGACAAGCTGCCGACGGCGATCCTGGAACTGACGGGACAGGTTACGCCCTCCACGCTGCCGACGGCCGACTATCCCTACGCAATGAATACCCTGCTGCTCAAGCAGCGGAGCATACGGATCGCCGGAACGCAGATACAGACCGAACGCATCGAGTGCCTCAATGCGGGACAGACGCCCCTGCACATCACGGCCGACACACTGTTGCTGCCTCCCTACATCCGGTTCGAATGCGACCCCGAGACAACACCTCCGGGTCGGACCTGCGACCTGGTCTTCCGCTTCCGGCCCGAACTGGCCCCGGAACGGCTTCCCGACCAGGTGCCCGTCATCCTGCAGGGGCTGGATCTCCCGCCAAGCCAGAGCACGGTACGCATCCTGATCGGAACAGGCCGCTGACGGAATACTGATTTGACAAAAAACAAAACGAGAATACCATGAAAAAATTCCTGAAATTCGCCGTTCTCTCGCTGGCAGCCATCACGATGTGCGCCTGCGACGACGACAAATCGTACGTTGATCCCGGACTGGAGGTCACGCCCCACAACCTCTCCGGCACGTGGCAACTCGCCGAATGGCAGGGTGCTCCGCTGGCCGAGGGCAGCTTCGTCTACATCGAACTCACCCGCAAGGACCAGCTCTTCTCGATGTACCAGAATCTGGACAGCGCCCTCCCGCGCGAACTCACGGGCCGCTTCGCCATCACGACCGACGAGGCGCTGGGTTCGATCATCATGGGCCAGTACGACTACGGCATGGGCGACTGGAACCACCAGTACATCGTCACGGACCTCGATGCCGACTCGATGGTCTGGACAGCCAAGGACAACCCCGAGGACGTCTCGCTCTACGTTCGCTGCGAGTCGATCCCCGACGAAGTGACCGGAGACTCGGGCAGCGGGGAGGAGTAGCTGCCGCGAGTACGCCGCCGGCCGCCGGCGACGGATATCCGCAGAAAAGGGATTACGGACTTTTCCGTAATCCCTTTTTGCTGCTCCTGAATGCTTTTCGTCCGAAAGGGCAACTACAGCGCCTTATTGAACAGCGCACGGGAGGTATTCCGCCGTAACTTTGCACCCGAAACAAACAATCCGCCATGCGTCTGCATCTTGATCCGAGCCACAAAGGGCTGCACGAATTCGTAAAAAAACTCCCCACCCTGTTCGAGCGGGGCGAAGGGACGGTGCTGCACGCCGGGCGCAATACGATCCGACTGCTCGCCCAGGAGGGCGAACTGCTGGCTGCCAAACGATTCAGACAACCCGGAGCCCTGCAGGGAATACTCTATGCACACATACGCCGCAGCAAGGCTCGGCGCTCCTTCGAACACGCCGTACGGCTCATCAGCCTCGGCATCGGGACGCCGCAGCCGGTTGCCTGGAGTGAATACCGCCGAAAGGGGCGTCTGACAGACAGTTTTTACGTCTCCCGCTACTCCGACCTCAAACCGTTGTCGGAGTTCGCAGCCCGCTTCCCCGACACCGCGAGCCGGCCGGTTCTCGACGCCTTCGCCCGCTTCGTCGCGGAACTCCACGAGAAGGGGATCGACCACCGCGACTTCAACCAGGGGAACATCCTCTGCGGATACAGCCCCGAGGAGGGACAATGGCGATTCGAGCTCATCGACATCAACCGCATGCGGTTCCTCGACAGGCCGCTCACCCCGCGCCAGTGCATGATCAACCTGCGCCGGCTCTCCTGTCCGGCCCCGGCCTTCCTCTACATCCTGGACCGTTATGCCGAGATCCGCGGCTGGAATATCGACGACACGCTGCTGCGCGGCATCTTCTTCCGCCTGGCATTCGGTCGGCAACGGGCCCTCAAGAAACGCTTCCTGCGCAGAAAAAAACCTGCATCCGTTTAAAAATCGGCCGTCGCGTTTGGATTATCAAAATATTTCACTATATTTGTCCCCGACTAAGACAACACATGTCATGCGTTTACACGGCTTTGCATCCTATTTTTATTTCTTTTTCTTTTACGGCAAGAGAAAAAGCGGGATCGCATGCGCATAAACGGATGTAGTGAAAAATAGAATTGACAAGCATGAGGAAATCCCGCTCTTTGGAGAGCGGGATTTCCTTTTTTACACACCGAACGCAGGATGAAACGAATCGCCATACAGGGCATCGCCGGATGTTTCCACGACACGGCCGCCCGCAATTTCTTCGACGGAGAGCGGATCGATACCCTCCCCTGCCCGAGTTTCGACGAGCTGTTCGCCCGCATGGAGACCGACCGGGACCTGCTGGGCATCGCAGCCATCGAAAACACGATCGCAGGCAGCCTGCTTCCGAACCACGAACTGCTGCGGCTGAGCAGCGCCCGTATCATCGGCGAGCAGAAGCTCCGGATCTCGCACGTCCTTGCAGCCCTGCCCGGACAGCGGATCGGGGAGATCCGCGAGGTCCACTCGCATCCGATCGCCCTGATGCAGTGCGGCGAATTTCTGAAGGCCCATCCCGAAATGAAGGCAGTTGAGCGCGACGATACGGCCGGGAGCGCCCGGGAGATCGCCCGGGAGGGGCTCTCCGGCACGGCCGCCATCTGCGGAGCCGAGGCCGCCGAAAGCTACGGGCTCGAGATCCTCGAGCGCGGCATCGAGACCAACCGCCACAACTTCACGCGCTTCCTGCTGTTGGCCAACGAGAGCCGCGTCGCAGAGTTCGTCCACCCCGAGCGGACCGACAAGGCCTCGCTGCTCTTCACTCTGCCCCACACCCAGGGAAGCCTCTCGAAGGCGCTCACCGTCCTCTCGTTCTACGACATCAACCTCACGAAAATCCAGTCGCTGCCGATCGTCGGCCGCGAGTGGGAATACCGCTTCTACGTCGATGTCACATTCGCCGATCCGGAGCGTTTCCACCAGGCCGTCGAGGCCGTACGCCCGCTGACGAGCGGCTTCCGCATCCTCGGCGAATATGCCGAATGTCCCAATCCGAAAATCTGAAAAACCGAAAAAGACGCAATACCATGAACGACATCCAACCCATCGCACTCCCGGGGATCGATCCCCGCAGGCCGCTGGTCATCGCAGGACCGTGCAGCGCCGAAACCGAAGAACAGGTGATCGAAACGGCCCGCGCACTGGCCGCCGAGGGCGTCCGCATCTACCGTGCAGGGCTCTGGAAACCGCGCACGAAACCCGGAGGTTTCGAAGGGGTCGGAGCCGCAGGAATCCCGTGGCTGCAGCGCGTCAAGCGCGAAACGGGCATGTACACCGCTACGGAGGTCGCCACGCGCGAACACGTCGATATGGCCCTGCGCGGAGACGTGGACCTGCTCTGGATCGGCGCGCGGACGGCGGCCAACCCATTCGCCATGCAGGAGATCGCCGACGCGCTCCGCGGGCGGGATGTACCTGTGCTGGTAAAGAACCCCGTCAGCCCCGACCTCGAGCTCTGGATCGGCGCCATCGAACGCATTCACAACGCCGGCATCCGCCGTCTGGGGGCCATCCACCGCGGCTTCACCTCCATCGACCGGAGTCTCTACCGCAACCACCCGATGTGGGCCATCCCGATCGAGCTCCACCGCCGCCTCCCGAAACTCGAGATCTTCTGCGATCCGAGCCACATCGGCGGACGCCGCGAGCTGATCGCCCCGCTCTCGCAGCAGGCCATGGACCTCGGGTTCGACGGACTCGTCGTCGAGGCCCACTGCTCGCCCGACTGTGCCTGGAGCGACAAGGCCCAGCAGGTGACTCCCGAAGCGCTGGCCTACATCATCCGCAACCTGGTGATCCGCGAGCAGAGCGTCACGACCGAGAGCCTCACCGAACTGCGGGCCCAGATCGACAAGATCGACGACGAACTGCTCGAACTACTCGCCCGACGGATGCGCGTCTCGCGCGACATCGGACAGTTCAAGAAGGAGCACAACATGCCCGTCCTGCAGGCACAGCGCTACGAGGAGCTGCTCGAAAGACGGGCCGGACAGGCCGTGCGGCTGGGCATGGAGCGCGAGTTCATGCGCACGGTCATGCAGGCCATCCACGAGGAGTCGGTGCGGCAGCAGATGGAGGTGCTCGGCCAGCAGCCGGCCCCGAAGCATCAATAGAGGAAGAAGACGATTCCGGTGAAGTGGGCGGCCACCGCCAGGTTGATGAGCAGGTGCCACACAAGGTGGTGGTAGCGGAATCCCTTGCGGGCATAGACCCAGGCCCCGCCCGTATAGAGCACACCGCCCAGGGCGATGAGCCAGAGCAGGGCCGTCGAGGCGTGGCGGATGAAGAGCGGGAGGAAGAAGACGATGGTCCACCCCATGACCAGGTAGATCGTAAGGCTCACGGCCGGGATCGAACGCCGCGAGAGCGACTTGTAGAAGATGCCGAAAAGCACCATCGCCCACTGCACGACGGCGATCACGATGCCCTGCCAGCCCCCGATGACCGAGAGGGCGATGGGGGTGTAGCTGCCGGCAATGGCCACGTAGATGAAGATGTGGTCGAGGATGTGGAACACCTCCTTGTGGCGCGACTGCGGATTCATCGAATGGTAGAGCGTCGAGGCGAGAAACATCAGGAAGATCGAGATGACGAACACCGAGACCGAAACGGCCGCCAGCACGGGCTCGGTATCGTGTGCATAGGCCCATACGGCGGCAAACGGCAGGGCCGCGAGCGTCGCACAGGCCATCACGCCGTGCGAAAGGGTGTTGGCGATCTCCTCGCCCAACGTGGGGATGTACGGGAGTTTTTTCCGGCTCATGGACAATCGTATGGGTTCGACATGCCAAATTTATAATATTTTTTCTTATCTTTGCTCGCAAGGTTAGTAAGAGGTTAAACAAATGGACTTTTCACGCTACGAATCACTGCGTGCGCTGGTGCGCACCAACTTCTCACCGACGACCCGGGAGCTCGTCGATGAGGCGCTGGCGTATGCCGGGGAGCATCTGGCAGGAGTCTGCCGCTACGACGGCTCACCGATGCTCGACCACGCCGTCAATGTGGCGAAGATCGTCATCTCGGAGATCGGCCTGGGCCGCAACTCCACCGTCTCGGCCATCCTCCACGATGTCGTGCGGCTGGCCCACAAGCAGCTGCCGGCCGAGGAGTTCCTCCGTCTGACGGAAGAGATCCGCGCGCATTTCGGCGAGCAGGTCGTGGGCATCACCATGGGGCTGGCCAATATCTCCGAACTGAAGCTCAAGGTGGCCAAGGAGCAGGCCGACAACTTCCGCGACCTGATCGTGAGCTACTCCGAAGACCCGCGCGTGATCCTCATCAAGCTGGCCGACCGTCTCGAGGTGATGCGCTCGCTCGACATCTTCCCGCGCGAGAAATGGCGCAAGAAAAGCTGGGAGTCGATGAACCTCTACGCACAGATCGCCCACAAGCTGGGCCTCTACGGGATCAAGAGCGACCTGGAGGACATTGCCCTCAAGTACCTCGAACCGAAGGACTACGAACACATCGTCACCAAACTCGAGGAGAGCGCCGACGAACGCCGGGCCTTCATCGCACGCTTCGTCGTGCCGATCGAGGAGCGGCTGCAGCGGCTCGGCATCCGCTACCACATCAAGAGCCGCACCAAATCGATCTTCTCGATCTGGTCGAAGATGCACAAGCAGCACGTCCCCTTCGAGGGCGTCTACGACATCTTCGCCATCCGCATCATCATCGACTGTCCGCCCGAGGAGGAGAAACAGCTCTGCTGGACGGCCTACTCCGTGGTGACGGACTTCTATACGCCCAACCCCAACCGGATGCGCGACTGGATCTCGATTCCCAAGTCAAACGGCTACGAGTCGCTGCACACGACCGTCTCGGCCGAAGGACGCTGGGTCGAGGTGCAGATCCGCACCGAACGCATGGACGCCGTGGCCGAGCGGGGTATCGCCGCCCACTGGCGTTACAAGGGCGTGGGACAGGGGGCCCAGACCAGCGAGCAGTGGCTCAGCCGCCTGCGCGAGCTGATGGAGGACACGACCCACTCGCTGGCCCAGCGTTTCGACGCCAAGCCGGCTTCGGGCGAGATCTTTGTCTTCACGCCCAACGGCGATCTGCGCAAGCTCCCCGAGGGGGCTTCGCTGCTCGACTTTGCCTTCGATATCCACACCAACCTCGGCTCGACGTGTGTGGGCGGCAAGGTGAATAACCGCGCGGCCTCGCTCCGCGAACTGCTGCACAACGGCGACATCGTCGAGATCCTCACGCAGAAGAACCAGACGCCCAAGGCGGACTGGCTGAACTTCGTGATCACGTCGAAGGCGCGCAACAAGATCAAGTCGTTCCTGCGCGAAGAGCAGGCCAAGCACACGCGCATGGGCCGCGAGGAGCTCGAGCGGAAGCTCAAGAACTGGAAACTGGCCATCACGATCGACGAGGCCGTAGCCTATCTGGCCCGCCACTTCAAGGTGCGGACCGGAACGGAGATCTATGCCCTGATCGCCACGCAGAAACTCGACTTCGGGACCATCAAGGAGCTGCTCCTGCGCCACCTCTCGGGCGAAGCCGACGAGGAGCGCCGCGCCGCAGCCGCCGAGATCGAACGGCAGAAGGCGGCCCAGCATGCCGCGAAGGAGCCGGCCGCCGCATCGCACGACGCGCTGGTGATCGACGACGACATCTCGAAGATCCAGTACAAGCTGGCCCGCTGCTGCAACCCGATCAAGGGCGACGAGGTCTTCGGCTTCGTCACGATCAACTCGGGCATCACCATCCACCGGACGGACTGCCCGAATGCCAAGCGCATGCGCGAGAACTACCCCTACCGCGTGGTGGAGGCCCGCTGGCGGCAGTCGGCCGAAGGGGCCTTCCGCGTCACGATCCGCATCGTGGCCGCCGACACGACGGGCATGGCCAACCACATTACCGAAGTCATCAGCCGCGACCTGAAGCTCAACATCCGGTCGATGAACTTCCAGTCGGCCGCAAACGGATGCGTTGTCGGCACGGTAGCCGTCGAGGTGCCCGGTGCGGGGGTCGTCGATACGCTCGTGCACCACATCATGCGTATCAAGGGCGTACAGCGAGCCTACCGCATCAACTGATGCAATTCCATCCGAACCTATTTTTTTATTTTATTTCCCACACAATCGATAGATGAATAACAACACAATCAGCGTCGTTTTCGCCGATTCGTCGCATGCCCACTATGCACCGCGCATCTGTGAGCTGATCTACGAGTCGGCCCTGCAGCGGGGCACGGGCATCGCCAAGCGTTCGCCCGAATACATCGCCGCAAAGATGACCGGTGGCAAAGCCGTCGTGGCGCTGGACGGAGAGAGACTGGTCGGGTTCAGCTACATCGAGTGCTGGGGTCACGGCGATTTCGTCGCCACCTCGGGACTTATCGTGGACCCCGAGTACCGCCACATGGGACTCGCGGAACAGATCAAACGACGAACCTTCGAGCTGGCCCGACGACGATTTCCCTACGCCAAGTTATTCAGTATCACCACGTCGTTGCCGGTCATGAAGCTCAACTCGCGCATGGGATACGTTCCGGTGACCTTCTCCGAGCTGACCGAGGACGAGGAGTTCTGGCAAGGCTGCCAAGGATGTTGCAACTACGACATCCTCGAACGCAACCACCGACGGATGTGCCTCTGCACGGGCATGCTCTACGACCCGGCCAAGGAGCCGCAGCAGCGGCACTCCCGACTGGCCCCCTACCTGATGTACGTGAAGAACAAGTTCAAGAAGGTCTTCCACCTGAAGTAGGGCCGAGCCGGCCGGAAGGCCGGAAGATGCCGCGCCGGATTCCGGCGACCGCTCCCGAGGGAGGGTCCGGCGCCCCGCAACCGCTCTGCGGCGGAAGGGCGACAGCCGGAAAACAAGAACAAACAACGAAAAAAACGAAACGCGATATGGAAAAGAAAAAAGTGGTTCTGGCGTTCAGCGGCGGGCTGGACACCTCGTTCTGTGTGAAATACCTCTCCGAGGAGAAGGGATATGACGTCTATACGGCCATTGCCAACACGGGCGGCTTCTCGAAACCCGAGTTGGAGCGGATCGAGCAGCGGGCCCTGGAGCTCGGCGCCGTGAAGCACTCCACGCTCGACATCGAGCAGGAGTACTACGAGAAGAGCATCCGCTACATGATCTTCGGCAACGTGCTGCGCAACGGCACCTACCCCATCTCGGTGAGCTCCGAGCGCATCTTCCAGGCCATTGCCATCATCGAATACGCCAAGCGGATCGGAGCCGACGCCGTAGCCCACGGCTCGACCGGTGCGGGCAACGACCAGGTGCGCTTCGACCTGACGTTCCAGATCCTCGCCCCGGAGATCGAGATCATCACCCCGACGCGCGACATGACCCTCACGCGCGAATACGAGATCGACTACCTGCGCAGGCACGGCTTCACTGCCGACTTCAAGAAGATGGAGTATTCGATCAACAAGGGGCTGTGGGGCACCTCGATCGGCGGCAAGGAGACCCTCCGCTCGGAAGAGACGCTCCCCGAAGAGGCCTACCCGAGCCAGATCACGGCCCAGGGCGAGGAGCGCCTGACCATCGCCTTCGAGCAGGGTGAGATCGCGGCCGTGAACGGCACCCCCTATACCGACAAGGTCGAGGCGATCCGTGCCGTGGAGGCCATCGGCTCGCGCTACGGCATCGGCCGCGACATGCACATCGGCGACACGATCATCGGCATCAAGGGCCGCGTAGGCTTCGAGGCCGCCGCCCCGATGCTCATCATCGCCGCACACAAGATGCTCGAGAAGCACACGCTCACCAAGTGGCAGCTCTACTGGAAGGACCAGGTGGCCACGTGGTACGGCATGTTCCTCCACGAAGCGCAGTACCTCGAGCCGGTCATGCGCGACATCGAGGCGATGCTCGACTCCTCGCAGCGCAACGTCACGGGAACCGTCGAGCTGATCCTCCGCCCGCGCAACTACACGCTCGTGGGCGTCAGCTCGCCCTTCGACCTGATGAAGACCGACTTCGGCGAGTACGGCGAGGTGAACAAGGCCTGGACGGCCGACGACGTGAAGGGCTTCACGAAGATCCTCGGCAACCAGATCAAGATCTACTACAACGTCCAGAACCGCAACAAGAAATGATACGCGCCGGCATCATCGGAGGCGCCGGCTACACGGCCGGCGAGCTGATCCGCCTGCTGGTGAACCATCCCCGGGCGGAGATCGGGTTCGTACACAGCACGTCGAACGCCGGCAACCGCGTGGCCGATGTCCACGGCGGGCTGGAGGGCGACACGGAGCTGCGGTTCTGCGACGCCTACGACCTCGGCGAGGTCGATGTCCTGTTCCTCTGCTCGGCACACGGCGAGAGCCGCAAGTGGCTGGCCTCGCACGACCTGCCGCAGGAGCTGCGGATCGTGGACCTCGCGCAGGACTTCCGCGACGAGTCCGAGGGGTTTGTCTACGGTCTGCCCGAACTGCAGCGAGACCGCATCCGGGAGGCCCGCCGCGTGGCCAATCCGGGTTGCTTCGCCACGGCAATCCAGCTGGCTCTGCTGCCGCTGGCCGCCGCCCGCCTGCTGCGGGACGAAGTGCACGTCACGACCATCACGGGATCGACCGGCGCCGGGGTGAAGCCCTCGGCAACGACCCATTTCAGCTGGCGCACGGCCAACGTCTCGGTCTACAAGGCCTTCACACACCAGCACCTGCTCGAAATCGGGCGCACGCTGCAGCGGCTCGAACCGGCATTCGACCGGGCCGTGAATTTCATCCCCATGCGCGGCGACTTCGCGCGGGGCATCCTGGCCAGCGTGCACACCTCCTGCCCGCTCGGCGAGGAGGAGTTGCGGCAGCTCTACGCCGACTACTACGCCACGGCGGCCTTTACCCGTGCAACCGAACGCAGCGTCGATCTCAAGCAGGTGGTCAATACGAACAAGGCGCTCGTGCAGCCGGCTCGCTACGGCGACAAGGTGCACGTGGTCTCGGTGATCGACAACCTGCTGAAGGGGGCCTCGGGCCAGGCCGTGCAGAACATGAACCTGATGTTCGGCCTCGACGAAAAGGAGGGGCTGCGCCTGAAGGCCTCGGCCTTCTGACGCACACGAACCGACAAACGAAACACAGGAAACAGATGAAACTCTTCGATGTATATCCACTCTATCCGGTGGAGCCGGTGCGCGGCCGGGGCTGCTTCGTTTACGACGCCGCCGGGACCGAATACCTCGACCTCTACGGCGGACACGCCGTGATCTCCGTCGGACACGCCCATCCGGACTACGTGCGCGCGGTCTCGGAGCAGGTCGCCCGCCTCGGGTTCTACTCCAACTCGGTGGAGAATTCGCTCCAGCAGCGGCTGGCCGAGAAGCTCGGCCGCCTCTCGGGCTACGACGACTACCGCCTCTTCCTCTGCAACTCGGGGGCCGAGGCCAACGAGAATGCCCTGAAGCTCGCCTCGTTCCACACGGGCCGCGCCAAGGTGCTGGCCATGGGCAAGGCCTTCCACGGCCGCACGTCGGGGGCCGTGGCCGCCACGGACAACCCCGCGATCTCGGCTCCGTTCAACCGCACACCGAACGTGGAGTTCGTCCCGCTGAACGACCTCGAGGCGGTTCGCGAGAAACTCGCCACGCGGGAGTTCGCCGCCGTGATCGTCGAGGGCATCCAGGGCGTCTCGGGCATCCACTGCCCGGCAGACGACTTCCTGCGCGGCGTGCGCGAGGCGGCCACCGAGACCGGCACGCAGCTCATCCTGGACGAGATCCAGTCGGGCTACGGCCGCACGGGACGCTTCTTCGCCCACCAGGAGGCGGGCATCCGTCCCGACCTGATCACCGTGGCCAAGGGCATGGCCAACGGATTTCCCATCGGGGGCGTGCTGATCGCGCCCCATTTCGAGGCCCGCGCCGGCATGCTCGGGACCACCTTCGGAGGCAACCACCTGGCCTGCGCCGCAGCGATTGCCGTGCTCGACATCATCGAGCGCGAAGGGCTCGTGGAGAACGCCGCCTCGGTCGGCAGCTACCTGCTCGGGGAGCTGCACGCGATGGCGAGGCTCCGGGAAGTGCGGGGCCGCGGCCTGATGATCGGCATCGAAATCGACGGCTCGGGAGCCGAGCTGCGCCGCCGGCTGCTCTTCGACCGACACATATTCACGGGAGGCGCAGGCGCCTCGACCGTCCGGCTGCTGCCGGCGCTCTGCCTGACCCGCGACCTGGCCGACCGGTTCCTCACGGCATTCAAAGCAATCCTACGATGAAAAAGTTCACTTGCGTACAAGATATCGGCGACCTGCACGCTGCCGTCGCCGAGGCGCTGGAGATCAAGCGCAACCGATTCCAATACTCGGGGCTGGGCCGCAACCGCACGCTGCTCATGCTCTTCTTCAACTCGAGCCTCCGCACGCGGCTCTCGACCCAGAAGGCGGCGATGAACCTCGGCATGAACGTCATGGTGCTGGACGTCAATCAGGGGGCATGGAAACTCGAGACGGAGCGCGGCGTGGTGATGGACGGCGACAAGGCCGAACACCTTCTGGAGGCCATTCCGGTCATGGGTTCCTACTGCGACGTGATCGGCGTGCGCTCATTCGCCCGTTTCCGTGACAAGACCGAGGACTACGAGGAGCGCGTGCTCGAGCAGTTCATCCGCTACTCGGGACGCCCGGTCTTCTCGATGGAGGCCGCCACGCGCCACCCGCTGCAGAGCTTCGCCGACCTGATCACCATCGAGGAGCACAAGCGCACCGAGCGCCCGAAGGTCGTGATGACCTGGGCGCCGCACCCCAACGCCCTGCCGCAGGCCGTGCCCAACTCGTTCGCCGAGTGGATGAACGCCGCGGGCTACGACTTCGTCATCACCCATCCCGAGGGCTACGAGCTCGACCCGCAGTTCGTCGGATCGGCCCGCGTGGAGTACGACCAGCGCAAGGCCCTCGAGGGCGCCGACTTCGTCTATGCCAAGAACTGGGCGGCCTACGCCGACCCCAACTACGGCAAGGTCCTCTCGCGCGACCGCGCCTGGACCGTCGATCGGGAGAAGATGGCGCTGACCAACGATGCCTTCTTCATGCACTGTCTGCCCGTGCGGCGCAACATGATCGTCACGGACAAGGTGATCGAGTCGCCGCGCTCGCTGGTGATCCCCGAGGCCGCAAACCGAGAGATCTCGGCCCAGGTGGTACTCAAACGGCTGCTGGAGGGACTCGCATGAAGGAGGGGATCACGGTCGTGAAGATCGGCGGCAACGTCATCGACGATGCCGCCGCGTTGAAACGCTTTCTCGGGGAGTTCGCATCGCTTCCGGGCCGAAAGATCCTCGTTCACGGCGGCGGCAAACTCGCCACACGGCTGGCCGAGCGGCTCGAACTGAAGGTCCGCATGGTCGAGGGGCGCCGCATCACGGACAAGGGAATGCTCGACGTGGTGACGATGGTCTACGCCGGGCTGGTGAACAAGCAGATCGTCGCCGGACTGCAGGCCGCCGGCTGCAACGCCATCGGCCTCTCGGGTGCCGACGGGAACATCGTCACGGCCCGCCTCCGTTCGCCCGAACCGATCGACTTCGGATTCGTCGGCGACATCGAACGGGTCGATTCCGACCTGCTGGGCCGCCTGCTGGAGACGGAGCTCACGCCCGTCTTCCCGGCCATCATGCACGACGGCTGCGGGACGCTGCTCAACTGCAATGCCGACAGCGTCGCCTCGGCCGTGGCGCTCGGCGCCGCACGCCTCGCCCCGACCGACCTGGTCTACTGCTTCGAGAAACGCGGCGTGCTGCGCGACCCGGACGACGAGCAGTCGGTCATTGCCGAGATCACGGCGGAGAGCTATCCGCCCCTCAAGGCCGACGGAACGGTGAGCCGGGGAATGATCCCGAAGATCGAGAATGCCCTGAAGGCCGTCGGGCAGGGGGTGCGGAGCGTCACGATCCGCAGTTCGGAAGGGCTCGGCGACGGTTCGGGAACCGTCATCCGATAACATCCGCGGGGCCGCGCCCCGCGCACGACAGGAACACACGACAGAGATGCAGACACGAACCTCGGAAGCCGTCGGGCTGCTGCGCCGACTGATCGCCACTCCCTCGCCTTCGCGCGACGAAGCACGGACGGGGGATCTGCTCCACGCTTTCCTCACGGAGCGGGGCGCCCGTCCCGAACGGCTCCACAACAACATCTGGGCACGCAGCGAAGGGTTCGACCCGGCGCGGCCCACGCTGCTGCTCAACTCGCACCACGACACGGTGCGGCCTGCAGCCTCGTGGACGCGCGACCCCTATATGCCGGCAATCGAGGGCGACCGCCTCTACGGACTGGGCAGCAACGACGCCGGGGCCTCGGTCGTGGCGCTCACGGAGGCGTTTCTCGCCCTGCGCACGCGGGAGTTGCCCTTCAACCTCCTGCTGGCCCTCACGGCCGAGGAGGAGTGCATGGGCGAGCACGGCATCCGGGCCCTGCTGCCTGAACTGGGGCGCATCGACCTGGCCGTGGTGGGCGAACCCACCGGGATGCAGGCCGCCGCCGGAGAGCGTGGCCTCGTGGTCCTCGACTGCACGGCACACGGCCGGAGCGGCCATGCGGCGCGCGGCGAGGGGATCAACGCCCTCTACATCGCACTGGAGGACATTGCACGGCTGCGCGGCTTCCGCTTCGAGCGTGAATCTGCGCTGCTGGGACCGATCGGCCTGGCCGTGACGCAGATCGAGGCCGGCACGCAGCACAACGTCGTGCCCGACACCTGCCGGTTCGTCGTGGACATCCGGACCACCGACGCCTACACCAACGAGGAGACGGTCGAGCTGCTCCGTGCGGCGATCCGCTCCGAGGCTGTACCCCGCTCGACGCGCATCCGGGCCGTCGCACTCGACGACCACCATCCCCTGATGCGGGCCGCGCGGGCCACGGGACGCACCGCATTCGTCTCGCCGACGACCTCCGACCGCACGCTGATGCCCTTCCCGGCCCTCAAGATGGGCCCGGGCGAGTCATCGCGGTCGCACGCCGCCGACGAATACATCCGCCTGGCGGAGATCGAGGACGGGATTGCCGTCTACATGGATTACATCGAACATTTAGCGAAAGAATATGGCTGGAAAACTTTGGGACAAGGGATTTGAACCCGACACGATGATCGAGGAGTACACCGTCGGCCAGGACCGCGAACTCGACCTGCGGCTGGCGCGCTACGACGTCGAGGGATCGCTGGCACACATCGCCATGCTCGAGAAGATCGGCCTGCTGACGGCCGACGAGCTGCGGCGGCTCACCGACGGACTGCACGAAATCGCCGCGGAGATCGAGGCCGGGCGCTTCGAGATCGAACCCGACACGGAGGATGTCCACTCCGAGGTCGAGCTGCTGCTCACCCGCCGGCTGGGCGACGTAGGCAAGAAGATCCACTCGGGACGCTCGCGCAACGACCAGGTACTGGTCGATCTGAAACTCTTCCTGCGCGACGAGCTGCAGGGCATCGCCCGCGACGTCCGCACGCTCTTCGACCGCCTGCAGGAGCAGAGCGAGCGCTACCGCGAGGTGCTGATGCCGGGATACACCCACCTGCAGATCGCCATGCCCTCGTCGTTCGGACTCTGGTTCGGGGCCTATGCCGAAACGCTGGTGGACGACATGCGGATGCTCGCCGCAGCGTGGCACATCGCCAACCAGAACCCGCTGGGATCGGCCGCCGGATACGGCTCCTCGTTCCCGCTCGACCGCACGATGACCACGCACCTGTTGGGATTCGAGACATTGCACTACAACGTCGTGGCGGCGCAGATGAGCCGCGGAAAGAGCGAACGCGCGGCAGCGGCAGCCATCGCCGCCGTGGCAGCCACCGTCGGGCGCATGGCCATGGACCTCTGTCTGTTCATGAGCCAGAACTTCGGCTTCGTCTCGCTGCCCGACGAACTGACCACCGGGTCAAGCATCATGCCCCACAAGAAGAACCCCGACGTCTTCGAGATCATGCGCGGCCGCTGCAACCGCCTGCAGGCGCTGCCCAACGAGATCGCCCTGCTGACGACGAACCTCCCGGTGGGCTACCACCGCGACCTGCAGCTCCTGAAGGACATTCTCTTCCCGGCGACTGCGGAGATCCGCCGCACGCTCCGCATGGCCGACTTCATGCTGGCCCGCCTGAAGGTGAACGACCGCATCCTCGACGAGAGGAAGTACGACTATCTGTTCACCGTCGAGGACGTGAACCGGCTCGTGCTGCAGGGCGTGCCTTTCCGCGAAGCCTACCGCCGGGTCGGCATGGCCGTGCAGCAGGGAGAGTACCGCCCCACGCGCGAGGTGCACCACACCCACGAGGGGAGCATCGGCAACCTCTGCACGGCGGAGATCCGCCGCAAGATGGAGATCGTCATGCGGGAGTTCGAGACCCCGGGCATGTAATCACGCCTGTCAAAAAGCGAAACACCCCGGACATGCAGTTGTCCGGGGTGTTTTGTTTCGGAACCCTAAAGTTCCAAAAGCTGTCGTGCCGCGACTACTTGATACGCTCGTAGTACTCGCGCGTACGGGTATCGACGCGGATCTTGTCGCCCGTGTTGATGAACAGCGGTACGCGGATCGTGGCTCCGGTATTGACCGTTGCCGGCTTGAGCGAGTTGGTCGAGGCCGTATCGCCCTTGATGCCCGGCTCGGTGTAGGTCACCTCCATGTCCACGATCGGGGGAAGCTCGGCCGAAAGGACGGTCTCCTTCTCGGTGTGGAACATCACCTCGACGATCTGGCCGTCGGCCATCAGGTCGTAGTTGTTGATCAGGTTCTTGTCGATGTTGATCTCCTCGAAGGTCTCCGTGTGCATGAAGTGCATGCCCAGGTCATCCTCGTAGGTGAACTGGTAGGGACGGCGCTCGACACGCACCGGCTCGATGCGCGCTCCGGCCGAGAAGGTGTTGTCCAGCACGCGGCCGTTCTCGAGGTTCTTGAGTTTCGTGCGCACAAAAGCGGGGCCCTTGCCCGGCTTCACATGCTGGAAATCGACGATCTGGAACGTCTTGCCGTCCAGCTCGATGCACATGCCGATCTTGATATCTGCAGTAGTTGCCATAAGGTTATTGTTTTTATAAGAATTTTCGCGGGCACAAAGTTAGAAAAAAATTCCCAATATTCCTATTCCGACCCGGTTACACGCAACACGGCCACATGCGGCGCCTCCGCACACCGGCACGGCGCCGGTCAGAGTTCGATGGCCTTGCACCGGAGCCCCATCTGGCGGATCTTCTCGAGCGTCCGCGGCAGGGCGTAGCGCATGTTGCGGAAAGCCTTCTCGCTGTCGTGGAAAACGACGATGGCTCCCGGGGCAAGATACTTCGTGACGTTGCGAAGGCAGGTCCGGGGCGAGAGCTTGCGGTTGTAGTCGCGCGAGATGATGTCCCACATCACCAGTTTGTAGCGCTGGCCCAGAAAACGGGCCTGCGCCGGGGTGATCTGCGCATAGGGAGGACGGAACAGCTCACTGTGGATCAAGTCGTTGGCAAAATCGACATCCTCCGTATAACGTTCGAGGCTCATGCCCCAGCCCTTCTGGTGCGAATAGGTATGGTTGCCGATCCGGTGTCCGGCATCGAGGATCCGCCGGTACAGGTCGGGGTACATCTCGACGTTCTTACCCAGCACGAAGAAGGTTGCCTTGGCATCATACTTGTCCAGCGTCGAGAGAATCCACTCGGTGATACCCGGCGTGGGACCGTCGTCGAACGTAAGGAACACCCCGTCGGCATCGTCGATCTCCCAGATCAAGTCCGGCATGAGCCGCCGGATTATTTTCGGTGGTTTCAAACGCATGGCTTGCAAAAATAGTGATTTTCCGCACGATTCCGAAAAATATGCGTATATTTGTATGATTAACCCCGGGAACACGCCATCGGGCCAGGCCGAGGTACTCCGCCGAGTCTCTTCGACACCGTCCCGCATCGCATCTTCCACCAAGCGAAAACGGACCATGAAAACACTTCAGCGCATTGCCGCCGCGGCTCTCCTGGCCGCCATGCTCTCCGGCTGCAAGGCCTTCCACACCCTGACCGATGCCAAAAAGGACGCACAGGGACGTCCCTACGAACTGATCGTCGTCTGCCCGCAGCAGGAGTGGACGGGCGAAATGGGCGACTCGCTCCGCTCGATTCTTACTGCCCCGGTGCCCTACCTCAACCAGACCGAGCCACTCTTCGACGTGCTCCGCGTGACGGAGAGTTCCTACACGGGCATGATCGCCGACCACCGCAACATCCTGCGGATCGTGGTCGATCCCTCGCTCGAACAGGCCGCCACCGGCGTGGAATACGATCTCACGGCCTCGCCGCAAATCGTGCTGACGCTTCAGGGCCCCGACGACCGCAGCATCGTCGATTACCTCTCGGCCAACCGCGACAAACTCGTGCAGGTGCTCGAAAAGGCCGAGCGCGACCGCTCGATCGAAGCCAACAACAAGTTTTACAACCCGGGCATCCGCGACGCCGTCGAACGGATCTTCGGCGTGGATATGAAGGTGCCGAAGGGCTACGTGCTGGCCAAACAGGAGGAGGACTTCCTCTGGGCCCGCTACGAATACCCCACCGCCAGCCAGGGTTTCTTCGTCTACTCCTATCCCTACGAAGGTCCCGAATCGCTCACGCCCGAGGCTCTCGTCGCCGCACGCAACCGCTTTGCGGCACGCATTCCCGGCCCTTCGGACGGCTCGTACATGACCACCTCGGACGCCTTCGCTCCCGGCTACCGGATGTTCCGCCTCGAAGGACGCCTGTGGTGCGAACTGCGCGGATTCTGGGACGTGAAGGGTGATTTCATGGGCGGCCCGTTCGTCAGCTATACCACGGTCGATACGGAGAACAACCGTGTCTTCACGCTCGACTGCTACGTCTACGCCCCCGACCTGAACAAGCCCCGCAAGCGCAACTACGTGCGCGGGGTCGAGCACCTGCTCTACACCGTCACCTTCCCCGACCAGAGGCCGGCGAAGGCCCGGGACGGAGCCGCCGACCAAGAGTAACCATCCGCCGGTGGCTGCCGCAGCGTACCCCGCCGCGCCAACCCCCGCCCCGATTCCATGCAGCAGATCCTCACATACACGTTCCTCGTGCTCTACTCGGTGACGATTCTCGGCATCGTGCTGGTCATCATCACCGACAACCGGAACCCGCTGAAGACCCTGCCGTGGATCATCGTGCTGGTGCTGGCGCCCGTCGTGGGGCTGGTCTTCTACTTCTTCTTCGGGCAAAACCTCTCCAAGCAGCGCATCATCTCGCGACGGATGCGCAAACGCATCACCCTGCAGCTCGAGGAGGCCGAGCACGCCGCAGGCCCGGAAATTCCGAAGGCCTACCGTCCGCTGGCCCGCCTGCTGCGCACCACGAGCCATGCCGTGCCGCTCTACGGCAGCCGCATCACCCCCTACACCGACGGGAGCAGCAAAATGGAGGCTCTGCTCGGCGAGATCGCCCGGGCCCGGCACCACATCCACCTGCAGTACTACATCTTCTGCGACGACGAAACGGGGCGGCGCCTGCGCGACGCACTCGTGGAAAAGGCCCGGCAGGGGGTGCACGTGCGGATCCTCTACGACGACGTGGGATGCAGCGGCGTCAGCAAATCGTTCTTCGAGGGGATGCGCCGCGAAGGGATCGAGGTGCACGCCTTCCTGCACGTGAAGTTCCCGCGCTTCACCAGCAAGGTCAATTACCGCAACCACCGCAAGATCGTGGTCATCGACGGCCGCGTGGGTTTCATCGGCGGCATGAACATCGCCGACCGCTACGTGCGCGGCACGGAGTGGGGGTCGTGGCGCGACACCCACTTCCGGATCGAGGGCAGCGGCGTCGCAGGGCTGCAGGTCGCCTTTCTGAGCGACTGGTCGGCCACGACCAAACGGCACGTTTCGGGCTCGGAATACTTCCCCGCAGCACAACGCTACACGGACAACATACTGCAGATCGTGGCCGGAGGGCCGCTCGGCAAGTGGCGGGCGCTGCTGCAGGCCGACAGCTACGCCGTGGCCAACGCCCGCCGCAGAGTGTGGATCCAGACCCCCTACTACCTGCCGTCGGACGTCCTCAACACGGCGCTGCAGACCGCCGCGCTGGGAGGCATCGACGTGCGGCTGATGCTTCCCGCACGCTCCGACTCGAGACTGATCGACCTCGCCTCGCACTCCTATCTCGACGACATGATGCGCGCCGGGGTGAAGATTCTCTTCTACGAACCGGGGTTCCTCCACTCGAAGCTGCTGATCATCGACGACGGGCTGACCGTCATCGGATCGGCCAACATGGACTTCCGCAGTTTCGAGCACAACTTCGAGGTGAACGCCTTCATATACGACGCCGAGTTCACCTCCCGCATGTCGGCGATCTTCTCCGACGACGCGGCTCGATGCCATGCGGTGACCCCCGGCGAGTGGTTCCGCCGCCCCCGCCGGAGGCGCTGGGCCGAATCCTTCATGCGGGTCTTCTCGCCTCTGATGTGACACACCGAAATACAAACCGATAAAAACAACCCGAACATGAAACAAACTCTCCTCCCGCTGCTGGCCGCATGTGCAATGTGCGCATGCACGGCAACCCCCGAAGCATCGGACTACGCCGTCGTGGCCGGTCCCGGCATCGCCGACGATCCGCAATGGAACTCCGTCGTCGAGGCCCTCTGCGAAAGCCACCCGGGCGCCCAGGTGATCCACTACCGCGATACGGTCAGCGAAGCACTGCCCGCCCTGCGCGAAGCCGCACCCCGCTACGTGGCCTTCGTCGAGCAGCCCGAACAGGTCGGCCGCGCCTACATCATCGCCCTGAACCGCATGAGCCGCGAGGTGGATGACGACATCTATGCCGACTACCTCTGGGGCGTCATCACGGGTTACGACGCCGAGGCTGCGCTGCGCATGGTCCGCGACGCCCGCGAACCGCTGGTCATCCGGAGCGCCGTGAGCACGCTGCGCGAGGTGGGCAGCGGCAAGTGGTTCGACTCGTTCGCCTATGTGGACGACCGCAATGCGGGGATCTGCGGCGAAAAGAAGCCCGGAGCCGACTCGGTAAGCCACTACCGCACGGAACGACTGCTCGAAGACGGACGCCCCGACCTGCTGCGGAGCTTCTGCGACTTCTATGCGGCCTACGACCCTGATCTGATCACCACGGCCTCGCACGCCACGGAGCGCAACCTCGAGATGCCCTTCTCGGTGGGCAACCTGCGGGCCCGCGACGGCGCCCTCTACGCCGACTTCCCCGAGGGGCCCGAGGCGCTCAAGGAGTCGGGCAAACGCCGCGTCTTCCTTCCGATCGGCAACTGCCTGATCGGCAACGTGAACAACACGCGCGAGAGCATGGCCATCGCCTGGATGAACAGCGCGCATGCCTCGGCAATGGCCGGCTACGTCGTGCCGACGTGGTACGGGCGCAACGGATGGGGCGGACTGAAATACTGGCTCACGACCCCCGGGCGCTACTCGCTCGCAGAGGCCTTCTACCTCAACCAACAGGACATGCTGCACCAGATCGACTCGTGGGACCCCGAACTGTGCCGCAAGCCGTTCCCCTACGGTCCCGATGGTTTTGCCGAGGAGGATCTGGAGAAGGCCTCCGAAGTGGCCGGACGTGAACTTACGATCGATGAGCTGGGCTTTTTCTTCGACCGCGACGTGCTGGCCTTCTACGGCGACCCGGCATGGAACGTCCGGCTGAAGGAGCTCCCCGAGGAGAACGACTTCACCGTAACGGCAAGCACCGAGGGCGGACAGTATGTGCTGACCGTGACGACGTCCGAGAATTTCAGCGCCGAACGGATGGCCGGAAGCCACTTCAAGGAGGAGCACGTGAAGGATCTGCCCTTCAGCTACTTCTTCCCCGAGCGGCTGAAGAATCCCCGCCTGGCCGAGGGCGAGACGTGGGATGCGGCTGTGGACGAGAACTTCCTGCTGATCTACAACCCGGGCTTCGAACCGGGCCGGAGTTACACGATCCGGATCGACACCGACAAATAGCAAGGGGCGGCACACCGGCTGCCGCAACGAAAAAGGAGAGCGGCTTTCCATGCATGGAAAGCCGCTCTCCTTTATACTACTCCATGCCACCGGTCCGCCGGGGAGGTATCCGGAAAGCCTGCGGGTCCGGCGAAGGAGACGGACGAAGGCGGCACCGCGGACGCTGCCCGCCGGTCAGATATCGACGATGCCGTTGCGGATGGCATAGACCACGAGGCTGGCCGTATTCTTGCAACCGGTCTTCTCGAGGATGTTGGCGCGGTGCTTGTCCACCGTACGTTTCGAAATGAAGAGTTCATCGGCGATCTCCTGATTCGAGAGTCCCCGGCAGACGGCCACCAGGATCTCCCGCTCGCGCGACGAGAGCTGATCGTCGGCCAGTTCGTCGTGCTCGCGGGCGTGCATCCGCCCGGTGAGCGACGAGAGCAGCCGCGGCGAGAAGTAACTGCCGCCGCCCATGACCGCCGCAATCGCCTCGAGCACGTCGCCGATGTCGGAGTCCTTCAGCAGAAAGCCCCGCGCCCCGGCCTCGACCATGCGCGAATAGTAGCTCTCCTCACCGAACATCGACAGCGTGATGATCCTCAGATCGGGACGACGCGCCAAAGCCCGCTCGGTGGTCTGGGCGCCGTCGAGTCCCGGCATCGAGAAGTCCATGAAAACGATGTCCGCCGCAAAGGACTCCTGCTCCAGGAGCGAGAGGAACTCCTCGCCGCTCGAGGCTTCGCCCACGACGCGGAATCCCTCGTTGCGTTCGAGCAGCCCCCGCAGTCCGTTGCGGAAGAGCGAATGGTCATCGACCAATATGATTCTGCACTCCATGACGACTCCTATTTTTTCCGGCGGCGCGAACGGCGCTGTTCCGAAACGACACTCTCCTGCGTATTGACCCGGATGGCGGCCCGCATCCCCTTGCCCTTCGCCGAGGCGATATCGAACGTCCCGCCCAACGAGTTGATCCGCGAGGCGATGTTCGAGAGGCCCATGCCGCAATCCATCATCGCCTGCGGATTGAAGCCCCGTCCGTCGTCCGAATAGTCGAGCGCCAGCTCCGACCCGTTCTGCGAAAGCGAAAGGTTGATGGCCCGGCAGCCCGAATGCTTGAGCGAATTGTTGATCAGCTCGCAGATCACCCGGTAGAGGATCACCTCGACATCCGTATCGTAACGCTCCGTGCGGAGGTTGGTCGTGAAGCGGATCTTCACGTCGTGCATCGCAACGCTCTTGTCGATGAAGTTCTGCACGCCGCGCGCCAGTCCGAAATCGTTGAGCACGTGGGGCGAAAGGTTGTTCGAGATCTCCCGGAGCGAGCGGATCGCCTCCTCGATAACATAGGTCGTATTGTCGATGATCTCGCGCTGTTCGGCGTTGCGCTCGTCGCGCGAAAGGGCCGTGAGCGACATCTTCGCCGACGAGAGCAGCGGGCCCAGGCCGTCATGCAACTCCTTCGAGAAGCGCGACCGCGCCTTCTCCTCGGTACGCAGCACGGCCGTGAGGATCCGCTTGTTGAGCAGCGTCCGCTGGTGGTTCAGCCGGTCGATGTAGGTGAAGAGCTTGTGGGCGTACATCACGCCGATCGAGAGGCAGATCGAGACCGTAACCCCCAGGTAGGCGAACCACCAGCGCGGCATCACCTCGACCCCCAGGTCGATGAGCAGCTGTACGAGCCGCTCGATGGTCAGCAACGAAAAGCCCACGATGAAGAGAATCCACACCGAGTTGTATTTCGTGGCGCGCACCAGCCGGAGCGCATAGATCGTCGCCAGCGTCTGGACGATGATCGAGATGACGAGCAGGACTTTGATCAGCATAGGACTCGGTTTTTTACAAAGATAACACTATTTCAGCACTTCGCCAAGGGTTGCCAGGCGGCCGTAGTCGGTCAGGTCCACCTGCACGGGGACCACTGAGACGTAGCCGTGCGCCAGCGCCCACTCGTCCGTATCCTCGGCCTCGGGTTCGGCATTGACGAAATCTCCCGTGAGCCAGAAGTACTCCCGGCCCCGCGGGTCCTCGTGGCGATAGAACTCCTCGCGCCAGAAGCCGCGGTTCTGGCGGCAGAGGCGGATGCCCTTCACCTGCTCGGGGCGTCCCTTCGGGACATTGACGTTCAGACACAGCGGCAGTTCGACCTGGCCCTCGAGCACGGCGCCGACGATCCGCCGGCCATACTCCACGGCCGCATCGAAGTCGGCATCGGCCGAGTGGTCGTCGAGCGACAGCCCGATCGACGGGCAGCCGTAGAAGCTCCCCTCGATGGCCGCACCCATCGTCCCCGAATAGAGGACATTGACCGCTGAATTCGAGCCGTGGTTGATGCCCGAGAGCACCAGATCGACCCGCCTGCCGCGCAGCAGGCAGTCGAGCCCCATCTTCAGGCAATCGACCGGCGTGCCGGAAAAGGCATAGAGCGTGAGCCCCTCTTCCTCGCGGACCTTGCGCAGGTAGAGCGGGTTGTACATCGTAATGGCCTGGCTCATGCCGCTCTGCGTCGTCTCGGGAGCCACGGCCACCACGCGGCCGAAACCGCGGGCCACATCGATCGCGGCAGCCAGCCCCTTCGAGGCGTAGCCGTCGTCATTGGTTACCAGTATCAGTCGTTCATCCATCGTTTTTCTCCTGTTTTGCCTGCAAAGATAACGATTTTCCCCTGCTCCGGGAGGATTTTTCATCCGATGCTTGTGTCGTTCGGAAAATTCTTCCTATCTTTGCGGTCCCCAACGGGGCGTGTACCGACCTCTTTCATTGGGTGTCAGCGCAAATGCGAAGGTCGAGAGGACCGGGGCGGCGGGCCGGAGACGGCAGGCGGCAGCGGGAGTCGAGACCGCATCGCGGGATTACGGGCCAGGGAGTCCGTATGGTAGCGGCGGCACAGCGGGAATGTCGGATGCGAAACACAAAAAAATTGTTGCAACAATGAACAAAGACGCAATCATCAAGCTCGTCAATGAGCAGATGTGGCCCAAGACGGATGCCGACATTCCGTCGTTCAAGGCCGGAGACACGATCACCGTATCCTACAAGATCATCGAGGGTAACAAGGAGCGCGTACAGAGCTTCCGCGGCGTGGTGATCCAGATCAAGGGACAGGGCAAGACCAAGATGTTCACGATCCGCAAGGTATCGAACGGCGTTGGCGTGGAGCGCATTTTCCCGCTCTACTCGCCCCACATCGAGAAGATCGAGGTCAATAAGATCGGTGTCGTTCGCCGCGCCCGCATCTACTACCTGCGCGATCTGACCGGCAAGAAGGCCCGCATCAAGGAGAAGCGCATGACCAGCACGGAGAAATAGTTCCGACGGTCGTATGGAAAAACCGGATGGTTCCCGATGGAGCCATCCGGTTTTTGTTTCCGTCCGGAACACACAACGCCAGGAGTTTCCCGGGAACCGGAAGAAGACAAGGACCGGATCCGGAAGCATGGGCCGGAGCGGAGAAGGCGGCCGGTGCACAAACGGAGGCCGGAGAGGAATTCAGACCCGAGAAGAGCACCGCAGTTCAAGACCGAATCCGCAAGGTCCTTTTCAGCGAACGGATGCGAAAAGGGGCGCCTGAAAGAGGCGCCCCTTGTTTTTCGGAAGATTCCGGGTATCAGTCATTGACCGGAATGTCCTTATTGACGTTCTTCGAACCGGCAAGTGCATAGTAAAGGATGAATGCCAGACCCACGACGATCACCCAGTAGCTCGACAGGTAACCGGCGAAATCGGCAACGCCGCCCTGGATGAGCGGAAGCACACCGCCACCGCAAACCATCACCATGAAGAAGCCCGAGCCCATCGACGTATACTTGCCCAACCCCTCGACTGCCAGGTTGAAGATACCGCCCCACATCACCGAAGTGCAAAGGCCGCACAGCGTCAGGAAGACCACGCCGACCGGGACCTGAACCATGGCAAAGCCGGTTCCGGTAAATACCGGCATCGAAGCCGTCGCAGTCACGGGAGCGAAAATTCCGGCCAGCACGAAGAGGATGGCCAGCGACGAAACCACCGTAAGCTGCACCTTGCTCGACACCTTGCCGCCGACGATACCGCCGATCAGACGTCCGCACATCATCAGGAACCAGTAGGTTCCGACAAGCGAACCTGCAGCAGCAGCGGCCATGCCCATACCGGCATCCGGAGCAGCCGTAAGGAAGAGGTTCATGAAGTTGGGAATACCGACCTCGACACCCACATAGATGAAGATGGCCACGGCACCCAGTACGAAGTGACGGAACGAAAGAGCACTGTGCTTGTCCTTTTTGGCCTCGGCGCGCTTCTCCTCGATGGCGTACGGCTCGGGAATATTAACCATGTAGAGGACAATGAACACTACGGCAAAAATTCCCATGGCGATGAACAGGGCCGGAGCGGCATCGCTGATCGTGGCACGGGCCACGTCACCCATCAGGTAACCTACCAGAATCGGGACGATCGTTGCCGAAATCGAATTGAGCGAACCGCCGAACTGAATCAGCTGGTTGCCCTTCTTGCCGCCGCCGCCCAGCGTGTTGAGCATCGGATTGACCACCGTATTGAGCATGCACATCGAGAAGCCCGAGATGAATGCGCCCACGAGGTAAACGGCAAAACTGCCTGCCTCACCCGAAAGATACTGGACACCGACACCGACGAACCCGACGGCCACGGCTGCCAGAGCCGTCTTCTTATAACCGATCCGATTGAGCATCATACCGGCCGGAATACCCATCACGGCATAGGCGATAAAATTGGCAAAATTGCCCAGCTGCGACATCCAGTTCGCTACGGAGAACTGATTCTTGACGATTACGCCCAGCGGGTTTGCGAGACCCGTCACGAACGAAATCATGGCAAAGAGCGCGAACATCATGATGATGGGCAGCGTGTAATTCTTTTTTTGTTCCATACGTGTTGTTTTGAGATTATTTTTAGGTTGTGGGTAATTTTCAGGTCGTAACTGCATATTATCGGTCTCTCTCGGCGATATAGGCACAGAGATTCACCAGCGCCGAGCGGTATTCGGAATCCTCGTAGTCGGAGAGCATCCCCACGGCACGCGAGATGTATCCCTGCATGACCTCGGCCGCGAAGGAGAGTCCCCCCTCCTGCTCCACCACTCCGCGCAGATACTCCACCTCGCTGTCGTCCTCATGACAACGGGCCAGTCTGCCCAGCAGATCGGCCCGTCGCTCCGCCGACGCACGGTCGAGCACGGCCAGCAGCGGCAGCGTGATCTTCCCTTCGCGCAGGTCGTTGCAGGCCGGCTTCCCGGTCTGGGCCGAAGGCGTATAGTCGAGGATGTCGTCCTGGATCTGGAAGGCCATGCCCACGGCCTCGCCGAAACGGCGCATCGTGGCGACCTTGTCACGCGTAGCACGCACAGCCAGGGCGCCGGCCGAAGCGCTCACCCCGAGCAGGCTGGCAGTCTTTTTGTAGATGATGTCCAGGTAGGTCTGACGGGTCATGCGGTGCGCCGCGGCACATTCGTCCTGCAGCACCTCGCCCTCGCACAGAGCGGCCATTGCGCCGCAGACGTGCGTCACCAGGTCGAACTGGCCGCTCAGCAGACCGATGTTCATGTTCTTGGCCAGGATGTAGTCGCCCAGGATCACCGCCTTGTGCGACTGCCAGCGGGCATTGACCGATGGTTTGCCGCGCCGCGTGTCGGCCTCGTCGATCACGTCGTCGTGGATGAGCGACGCCACATGGATCATCTCCACGAGCATGGCGGCCAGACAGGCGCGCCGGCCACCGGCGGCGGCCTTCACGGGAGCGTTCAACGCGGCCGAAAGCATGACGAGGAGCGGCCGGATGCCCTTGCCGCGCGACGAGAGCGCATACCGCAACATATCGGAAAGCAATTCACCCTCGGCAGTGAACTGGCTCTCGACGAATGCGTCGAATGCCTCCAGCTCCGCCGTAACGGGTTTGCGGATGTCTTCGAGTGTAATCATATGTGCAAAGATAGTCATTTTTCGTAAGGAAAGGAGTGACTCTCGATGTTTTTTCGTACCTTTGGCAATCGGTTAAGACTCGACAGAATGAATTTTTCGAAAGGTTCCGCAGCGAAAATACTCCCTGCAGTCGTGGCGCTTGTCCTCTTCTTCATCGTGAGCGCCGCCTATTTCGCCCCCCAGTTCCGGGGCGAGGTGCTGCCCCAGCACGACGTGCTGCAATACGAGGGAATGGCCCGGGACATCACCCAAATGCGCGCCGAACGGGATGAAGACCCCCAATGGACCGGCGGCATGTTCGGCGGCATGCCCGCCTACCTGATCAACGTGGCCTACCCGGCACAGGCGGTCAAGCGTACCGTCGGGCAGGTGGTCAAACTGATCGACACCCCGGCCGCATTCCTCTTCTTCTCGATGGCCGCCATGTGGTGCATGCTGCTCATCTTCGGCATCAACCCCTGGATCGGCATCGTCGCCGCACTGGCCTACGGACTCTCGACTTACTTCCTGCTGATCATCGGCGCGGGCCACATCACCAAGATGTGGGCGCTGGTCTACGCCCCGCTGATGATGGGCGGCGCATGGATGACCCTGCGCGGCAACCTCTGGTACGGCGCCGCACTGACGGCGCTGGCCACCTCGCTCGAAATCGGCGCCAACCACCCGCAGATTACCTACTATTTCCTCGTGGCGATGGCCGCGCTGTGGATCAGCGAGGGGATTTTCGCCCTGCGCGGAAAGCGGATGCGCGACTTCGCCCTGCGTACCGCGGCACTGGCCGGAGCGGGCATTCTGGCCGTCGGATCGAACTTCGCGCCGCTGTGGTACACGGCCCAGCACACGAAGGAGACCATCCGCGGCGGCTCGGAGCTGGCCGCAACGGCCTCCCCGTCGGAGAGTGCCCGGGGCGGGCTCGACCTCGACTACGCCACGGCGTGGAGCTACGGCCGCACGGAGACCTTCAACCTGCTCATCCCCGACTTCATGGGACGCCAGTCGGCCACGACCTTCCCAGCCGACGGAGAGACGGCTGCCGTGCTGAACGACTACGGGTTGCGCGGTGCGGCACAACAACTCCCGACCTACTGGGGTACGCAGCCCTACACGGGAGGCCCGACCTATCTGGGCGCCGCGGCGATCTTCCTCGCCGTACTGGGGCTCATCCTGTTGCCCGGCCGCAGCAAGTGGTGGATCGCGGCGGTCTGCGTGCTGATGATCCTGCTCTCATGGGGCCGCAACCTGATGGGATTCACCGAACTGGCCTTCAAGCTGCTCCCCGGATACGACAAGTTCCGCACGGTCTCGATGACGCTCGTCGTCGTGCAGTGGGCCGTACCGCTGCTGGGAGCCGCGGCGCTTATGCGCCTGTGGCGCGATGAGATCCCGCGCGAACGGGTATGGCGCGCCCTGGCCTGGAGCGCCGGAATCACCGGCGGACTCTGCCTGCTCTTCGCCGTGGCCGGATCGGCCCTCTTCGACTTCGGCCGCGAGGCAAGCGCCGAAATGATGACCGAACAGTTCCACCACATCTTCCAGGCCAACGACATGCAGCAGTACATCGACCGCGGCATGGATATCGAATGGGGCGCCGCAACGGCCGACGCGATGGCCGCCGACCGGGCCGCGATGATGCGGCACGACGCCTGGCGTTCGCTGCTGATGATCCTGCTGGCGGCCGGATGCGTGGGACTCTTCGTCCTGCGCAGGATCGGGAAATTCGCCCTTGCGGGAACGCTGGCGGCCGTCATGCTGCTGGACCTCGTACCGGTGGACCTGCGCTTCCTCTCGGGAGAGAACTTCGTGTCACCCCGCCGGCAGCAGGTAACCCCCTCGGCCGCCGACCGGGCCATCATGGAGGACAAGGAGCCGGGATACCGGGTACTGAACCTCACGGTCAGCCCCTTCAACGACGCCACGACCTCCTACTTCCACCGCTCGGTGGGCGGATACCACGGTGCCAAGCTCGCCCGCTATCAGGACCTGATCGACCGCTATCTGAACGACCTGGACGACGGCGTACTCGACATGCTCAACACGCGCTACCTGATCGTACCGGGCGACGACGGGCAGCCCGAGGCGGTGCGCCGCCCCTCGCCCAACGGGGCCGCATGGTTCGTCGATCGAATCGTCGCGGGCGACACCCCGCAGCAGGAGATCGACCTGCTGGGCGAGACCGACCTGAAGACTACGGCCGTGGTCGGCTCCCGGGACAGGGGTGAGGCCGAAAAGACGCTGCCCGCACGGGCGGAAGGCGACTCGACCGCCGTGCGGACGATCGCCCTCACGGAATACCGCCCCAACTACCTCAAATACGAATATTCGTCACCCGAAGAGGCCGTTGCGGTCTTCTCGGAGATCTATTACGACCGGGGCTGGACGGCCTGGGTGGACGGCGAGCAGGCACCCGCCTTCCGCGCCGACTACGTGCTGCGCGCCATGCGCCTGCCGGCCGGCAGGCACACCGTCGAATGGAGGTTCCGCGCCCCCCGCTGGGAGGCGGTCGAAGGGGTGACGCTCGCCTGCTCGCTGCTGATCCTGCTGGGAGCTGCCGCGGCGCTGATACATTGTTTCCGCAAGAAAAAAGAGACAAGCCATGAAGGATGACAAACGGCTCAAACGCAAGGTCCGCAACTCCTACATCGTCTCGACGGTGAGCATCGCACTGGTGCTCTTCCTGCTCGGGTCGGTGGGTTACCTGATGGTTGCGGCGATGAAGGTGGCTGATACACTCCAGTCGAGCATCGCCGTCAGCGTCGAGCTGAAAAACGGGCTGAGTGAAGAACAGCGCGCCGAAATCGAGCAGAAGCTCTCCGAGGAGGCGCTCGTCTCGACGATCTCCTTCCTTGCCAAGGAGCAGAAGATCGAAGACCAGGAGTTCCTCAAGATGTTCGGCAGCACGTTCGAGGAGGTGCTCGAGGAGAATCCGCTGCTCGACTCGTTCGAACTGACCCTCACGTCGGCATCGGCCGACAAGGAGCTGCTCGACGGGTTCATCGCCGCCGTCGAACGCATCGAGGGCGTGGACCGCGTCTCCTATCCGGCCCGCATGGCCGAACGGCTCCACGCCACGGTGGGCAAGATCCGCCTGGTGCTGCTGCTCTTCGGCGGGGCGCTGCTCGTCATCTCGCTCATCCTGGTGAGCAACACGATCCGGCTGGCGATCTTCTCGAAACGTTACCTGATCAACACGATGAAACTGGTCGGCGCAACCAAGTGGTTCATCATGCGGCCGTTCCTGGGCAGCAGCATCACGCAGGGCATACTGGCCGGACTGGGCGCCGCAGCCCTCTTCGCACTGGCCGTCTACGGACTCAACGAGACCATCCCCGAACTGACGACGATCGCCGAGGCCGGCAAGATCGCCATCATTCTCGGCGCGATGATTGCAGGCGGCGTAGTGATATCGGGGCTCTTCACGCTGGCCGCCCTGAACAAATTCGTCAATATGAAGTCGAACAAGATATACCTTTATTAAATTAAATGAAAAAAGAGCAGTCCAAGAAAACGGAATCCGCACAGGAGGATCCCCGCATGCCCCTCACGCGCCGCAACTACATCCTGCTGGCCATCGGTTTTGCCGTCATCCTCCTCGGCTTCGTGCTGATGACGGGAGGCGGCAGCGATTCGCCCGACGAATTCAACTACGCCATGTTCTCGTGGCGGAGGATCACGCTGGCCCCGATCCTCGTGGTCGGCGGCTTCGTCCTGGAGATCTATGCCATTCTGAAACGCTACTGACACCCCGCACAAGAAAACAACTGACCCGTGGATACATTGCAAGCCATCCTGCTCGGCATCGTGCAGGGCATCACCGAATTTCTTCCCGTCTCGAGCAGCGGGCACCTTCAGATCGCCAAGGAGCTGCTGGGCGTGGAGATCGAAGAGAACCTCACGTTCGACGTCATCCTGCATGCCGCCACCGTGCTGAGTACGATCGTTGTGCTCTGGCACGAGGTGTGGCGCCTGCTCAAGGGGCTCTTCTCGCGCCGTTTCAACGAGGAGCAGGCCTACATCCTCAAGATCGTCGTCTCGATGATCCCGATCGGCATCGTCGGTTTTCTGTTCAAGGAGCAGATCAACGCCCTGCTCGACGCCCCCTGGATCCTCGCCTTCGTAGGCGCCATGCTGCTGCTGACGGCCGCCCTGCTGGCCTTCGCCTACTATGCCAGGCCGCGGCAGCGGGAGACAATCTCCTACCGCGACGCCTTCATCATCGGACTGGCGCAGGCGTGTGCCGCCATGCCCGGACTCTCGCGTTCGGGCTCGACCATCGCCACCGGTCTGCTGCTCGGCAACAAGAAGACGGCCGTAGCCCAGTTCTCGTTCCTCATGGTCCTCGCACCGATCCTCGGCGAGACGTTGCTCGAGGCCGCCGGCGGCGAGCTGACGGCCAGCGTCGCCACCGGGCCGCTCGTAGCCGGATTCCTCGCCTCGTTCATCACGGGATGCCTGGCCTGCCGCTTCATGATCGAAATCGTCAAACGGGGCCGTCTGATCTGGTTCGCCGTCTACTGCGCCCTGGCCGGCATCATCTCCATTCTGAGCTACATATGCTGACATCCGACGCACACGACCTGCACGGCATCAACTTCGAGGAGGGGTACATCGCCGTGGTGGACAAGCCCCTGCGCTGGACCTCGGCCGACGTGGTCCGCAAGGTCAAGTTCACCCTCCGCAAACTCGGATACCGCCGCATCAAGGTGGGACATGCAGGAACACTCGATCCGCTGGCGACGGGCATCCTGCTCGTCTGCATCGGCCGCGCCACGAAGATGGCCGACGCGCTGCAGGCCGAGGAGAAGGAGTATGTGGCCGACGTGATGCTCGGCGCCACGACCCCGAGTTACGACCTCGAACACGAGATCGACGCCACCTATCCCTGGGAGCACATCACGCGCGAGGCCGTCGAGGAGGCCCTCCGGTCGCTCACCGGCGAACGGTTGCAGGAGCCGCCCGTTTACTCGGCCAAGAAAATCGAAGGAACGCGCGCCTACGAACTGGCCCGCGCGGGCGAGGAGGTCGAGTTGCGCAAGGCCCGGATCACGATCTACGAGATGGAGCTGCTCGAATGCGACCTGCCCCGGATCCGGATCCGCGTGCGGTGCAGCAAGGGGACCTACATCCGTTCGCTGGCCCGCGAGATCGGCGAGGCGCTCGACAGCGGCGCCCACCTCACCTCGCTGCGCAGGACCCGCAGCGGCGGTTTCACGCTGGCCAATGCCTGGGATCTGGAGGATTTTCTCAAAAATCTGCAAAATTCTGAAACAAAATAGCTTTTTTTGCGTATAGAAAATAATCTGTCTCATTTTCAGAACGTAAAAAGAGCGTCAAACTATGAAATTATCGCAATACGGCTACGAGTTCTCGCCCGACATGCTGGCCCGGTATCCGGCCGAGAACCGCGATGAATCGCGTCTGATGGTGATCAATCGGGCCAAGGGCACCATCGAGCACCGCATCTTCAAGGACATCATCGAGTACTTCGACGAAAAGGACCTCTTCGTATTCAACGATACCAAGGTCTTCCCCGCACGTCTGTACGGCAACAAGGAGAAGACCGGGGCCGAGATCGAGATCTTCCTGCTGCGCGAGCTCAACCGCGAGCTGCGCCTGTGGGACGTATTGGTGGACCCCGCCCGCAAGATCCGCATCGGCAACAAGCTCTACTTCGGCGACGACGACCTGCTCGTGGCCGAAGTGATCGACAACACCACATCGCGCGGACGTACGCTCCGCTTCCTCTTCGACGGCTCCTACGAGGAGTTCAAACAGGCGCTCTTCAGCCTCGGCGAGACCCCCCTGCCCAAATGGGTACGCGAAAAGGTGGAGCCCGAGGACGCCGAACGTTACCAAACCATCTTCGCCCGCCACGAGGGCGCCGTGGCCGCCCCGACGGCCGGCATGCACTTCTCGAAGCACCTGATGAAGCGCATGGAGATCAAGGGCATCGACTCGGCCTTCATCACGCTGCATGTCGGACTGGGCAACTTCCGTACGGTCGATGTCGAGGATCTCTCGAAGCACAAGATGGACTCCGAGCAGTTCTTCGTTACGGACGAGGCCGCCGAGGCGGTAAACCGGGCCAAACGCGAGGGCCGCAAGGTGGCGGCCATCGGCACCACGGTGATGCGCACGCTCGAGACGGCCGTATCGACCAACGGCATGATCAAGCCCATGGAGGGGTGGACCAACAAGTTCATCTTCGCCCCCTACGACTTCACGGTCGCCGACGCCATGGTTACCAACTTCCACCTGCCCTACTCCACGCAACTGATGATGGTGGCGGCATTCGGCGGCTACGAGACGGTGATGAACGCCTACAAGATCGCCCGCGAAGAGAAGTACCGCTTCGGCACTTACGGCGACGCAATGCTCATTCTTTAAGAAATTTTTCGTATCTTTGCAAAATAAGCGCTTAAAAAAATAGACGAAACATGGCCAGCAAGATTCTGTACGTTTGCCAGGAGATCACTCCCTATCTGCCCGAAACGGAGAACTCCCGGCTGTGCCGTGCGCTGACGCAGGCGATGCAGGAGCGCGGCAACGAGATCCGGACCTTCATGCCGCGCTACGGCTGCATCAACGAGCGCAGGCACCAACTGCACGAAGTGATCCGCCTCTCGGGCATGAACCTCATCATCGACGACAACGACCACCAGCTTATCATCAAGGTGGCCTCGATCCCCTCGGCCCGCGTACAGATCTACTTCATCGACAACGACGACTACTTCTCGCGCAAGGCCGTGCTGACCGATGCCGAAGGGAACTACTTCGCCGACAACGACGAACGGTCGATCTTCTTCGCCCGCGGCGTGCTGGAGACGGTCAAGAAGCTGCGCTGGACCCCGTCGATCGTACACTGCCACGGGTGGTTCTCGTCCGTGGTGCCGGTCTACCTGAAACACGTCTTCGCCGACGACCCGATCTTCCGCGACGTGAAGATCGTCGTCTCGCTCTACGGCGACGGATTCCCCGGATCGCTCGACCCCGGATTCGCCGACAAGATCGCCGGCGAGGGGGTCAAAGACAAAAATCTCGGAATAATCGCAGACCCGTCATACGAAAATCTCTGCCGCTTCGTTATGGAGTATGCCGACGGCGTGGTTGCGGCATCCGCGGAGGTAGATCCCCGGGTGCTGGAGATCGTCCGTGAAAGCGGGAAACCGATGCTCGAATACCAATCGCCCGACGCGGAGGACTTTTTCGATAATTACAACCGATTCTATGAAGCGATTCAATAACATTCGCCGGCTGTTGCTCTCCGCCGCGACGCTCGCCGTCGTCGGCACGTCGATGCTCCCGGGCTGCACGTCCGTCGATGACACGCTGGGGTCGAACCTCGTTCCGGACAACCAGCAGATGTACGCAGGATACGTCACGATCCCCCGGATCGACGAGCTCAACCCGAAACAGTACGTCGAAACACGCCTCTACCAGACCGATTCGATCATCTCGTCGAACATCTCCTACGGATACTTCGGCCAGCAGCTCAACGACACGATCGGACGCCGCACGGCGGGGTTCCTCTCGCAGATGATCAACTACTACTCGGTGCCCGAGGGCTACTTCGGCGAAAACCCGATCTTCGACTCGGCGCTGCTGCTGCTCTCGGTCGAGAAATACGGCGTGGACACGCTCACCACGCAGCATTTCGCCGTATACGAGATCCTGAGCAACGACTACCTGAAGGAGGTCGAGGAGGATACGACCTTCTACATCGGATTCGACCCCGTGAAGGCGGGTGTCTATGATCCGCAGAAACCGCTCTTCCGCTTCACGCTCGGCGGCGAGAAGGAGGGCGAAGGACCGGCAGCCACCTACGTGACGCTCACCCCGACCGAGGAAGGCAAGCAATATGTCCGCCACCTGATGCTCCAGAAGGCATTCGACGGAGACGACTTCCCTTATGAGAACGACTACTCGATCTACAGCGTGGACAGCGTCGAGCAGTGGGTCGAGCAGTTCCGCGGCCTCTACATAGCCCCGGATCCCGATCAGATGATCTCGGAGTACGGCAAAGGCACGGTCTTCGGGACGAAACTCGAGACGTCGGGACTGGCCATCTACGGCCGAACCCGCGTTAAGGAGGATCCCTCGCTGATCCAGGATACGGTCGGAATGGTCTACTACTTCTATGAAACGACCAGCAACAACGGGTTCGGAAACGTTTCAGTCAATACGGTCACGCACAACTACGAGGAGGCCACGGCAGCCACGAAGATCAACATCGACGATGCCCGCGAGACGAACGAGAACCGTCCGCTCCATTCGCGGATCCATGTCGAGGGTCTGGGCGGTGTCATCAGCGAGATGACCTTCACCCGGGAGTTCTTCGAGACGCTCGACGCCGAGATCGAGGCCGAGAACGAACGCAACAACAAGGATTTCCGTACGCTGGCTTTCAGTCAGGTCACCATGTCGCTCTACTTCAACGACAGCGAATACGACTGGGAGAACATCGGATCGGGCAGCGGCAACCTCAGCCGTCTGGTCGAGCAGATGTCGGCAGCTCCCGAACGGTTGGGCATGTATACGGACTACAAGAAGCTCACCCCGATCGCCGACTACTACTATACCTACGAGCAGCAGTACGAGACCGAACTGGACTATTACGGCAAGATCAACCGCAGCCGCGGATGCTACGTGATGAATATCACGGCCTACATGCAGAGTCTCTGGAACAGCTATGTCGAAGAGCGCGACGCCGCGAAGGCCGAGGGACGCGAGATCGACATGGACAACGTCAAGAACCGTACGGTCTACCTCGGCCCGGAGGCCTACAGCCTCTATACGAACTCGTTCGGTGAGGTTCAAGGCATGCCGACAAGCGATTCGGGCGGGACACTCTCACCGGAGAACAATGCCCCGATCCGCTTTACGATCTCATACAACATGATCAAATAAGCAAACGATAAACCCTTGTGCGGAACCTAAGTGTGCAGATACTTAGGTTTTCGCATTTCTGAAAAAGCCATCAAAAAAAGCAATGCAGGAAAATTTAGTCATCGTCGAGTCCCCTGCCAAGGCCAAGACCATCGAAAAGTTCCTCGGCTCGGATTATATCGTCAAATCGAGTTTCGGACACATCCGCGACCTCTCGAAAAAAGACCTCGGAATCAACATCAACGAAGGGTTCAAGCCCGTCTACGAGATTCCGGGAGACAAGAAGAAAGTCGTCGATGAACTCACCAAACTCGCGAAGACGAAAACCGTATGGCTCGCATCCGATGAAGACCGCGAAGGAGAGGCCATCGCATGGCACCTGACCGAAGTGTTGGGTCTCCCGGTCGATCAGACGAAACGCATCGTCTTCCACGAAATCACCAAGCGTGCGATCCTCGAGGCCATCGAGAACCCCCGTACGGTGAACATGAACCTCGTGAACGCCCAGCAGGCGCGCCGCATCCTCGACCGTCTGGTCGGCTTCGAACTCTCGCCCGTGCTGTGGAAAAAGGTCCGGCCCGCACTCTCGGCCGGGCGTGTGCAGTCGGTCGCCGTGCGGCTGATTGTCGAGCGCGAGCGTGAGATCATTGCCTTCCGCTCGGCGCCCTACTTCCGGGTCGTTGCACAGTTCCATGCCGCCGGTGATGCGGAGAAGACGCTCTTCAAGGCCGAGCTGCCGACACGCTTCGAGACCGAGCAGCAGGCCCGCGAATTCCTCGCACAGTGCATCGGCGCCACCTTCACGGTCGTCAAGTCCGAGGAGAAGCCGGCCCAGCGTTACCCCGCACCGCCGTTCACCACCTCGACGCTCCAGCAGGAGGCAGGTCGCAAACTGGGCATGTCCGTATCGCAGACGATGTCCGTGGCCCAGCACCTCTACGAACAGGGATTGATCACCTACATGCGTACCGACTCGGTGAACCTCTCGCAGCAGGCCCTTGCGCAGTGCAAGGAGGAGATCATCAAGCTCTACGGCGAGAAGTATTCGTCGTGGCACAACTACAAGACCAAGACCAAAGGCGCACAGGAGGCCCACGAAGCCATTCGTCCCTCGTACATCGACCGCCAGTCGATCGAGGGCACCCCGGCCGAGAAGAAACTCTACGACCTGATCTGGAAACGGACGGTCGCCTCGCAGATGGTCTGCGCCGAACTGGACCGCACGACGATCACCATCGACATGAGCGGCTCGGAACATCAGTTCGTGGCCCAGGGCGAGGTGATCCGCTTCGACGGATTCCTGCGCCTCTACTCCGAATCGACCGACGACGACCAGAGCGCCGAGAGCGGCGAGGGGCTGCTGCCCAAGCTCACGGCCGGCGACCGCGTGCTTGCGGCGCAGATCACGGCCACGGAGCGCTTTACGACCCCGCCGGCCCGCTACAACGAGGCTTCGCTCGTCAAGCGGCTCGAGGAACTCGGCATCGGCCGTCCTTCGACCTACGCCCCGACCATCACGACGATCATCAACCGCGGCTACGTGGTCAAGCAGAGCAAGGAGGGACAGAAGCGCTCCTACCTGCAGCTGACGCTCTCGGGCGACCGGATTGCAGACAAGACCCTCACGGAAAACAGCGGCAAGGAGAAGAACCGGCTCTCGCCCACCGACATCGGCATGGTAGTGAACGACTACCTCGAGGCCCAGTTCGGACCGATCATCGACTACAACTTCACGGCCAATGTCGAGAAGGAGTTCGACCGCATCGCCGAGGGGGACATCACCTGGGAAAAGATGATCGACGACTTCTACGGCCCGTTCCACAAGATGGTCGATTCGGCTATTGCCACGCAGCCGGCCAAGACGCGCGAAGTACGCATCCTGGGCAACGATCCCGCAACGGGACATGTCGTCAAGGCTCGCATCGGCCGCTACGGCCCGATGGTCGAGATCGAGGGCAACCCGGGCGAGAAGAGCCGCTTCGCCTCGCTCAAGAAGGGACAGCTCATCGAATCGATCACGCTCGACGAGGCGCTCGAACTCTTCGCCCTGCCGCGCGACCTGGGCAAACTCGACGGCGAGACGCTCAGCGTCGGCATCGGCAAGTACGGCCCCTACGTGCGCTACGGCAAATCGTTCGCCTCGCTGGCCAAGAGCGACGACCCCTACACGATCACCTACGAACGCGCCGTGGAGCTGATCGAGGCCCACAAGGCGGCTGCGGCTGCGGCCAACACCCCGCTGCGGAGCTTCGAAGAGGATCCCGACATGCTCGTCAAAAACGGCCGCTACGGCGCCTACATCGCCTACAAGGGCAAAAACTACCGCATCCCGCGCGGTACGAAGCCCGAGGAGCTGACGCTCGAAGAGTGTCTGAAAATCGTATCGAATTCGAAAAAATAAACACTAACCCACCAAACGATCAACGCCTATGAAAAGACTGATGCTTTCCGCCGTCGCGTTCTGCCTCGCTCTCACGGCAGCGGCACAGACCGACACCAACAACGACTCCGCACCGGGCTACCAGTTCACCGACGTGAAGGTGATCGAGACCACACCGGTCAAGGACCAGAGCCGCAGCGGCACCTGCTGGTGCTTCTCGACCCTCTCGTTCCTCGAGAGCGAGATCATCAAGGCCGGAGGTGAGCCGATGCACCTCTCGGAGATGTGGATCGTGCGTCACTCGTTCATGGACAAGGCCGAAAAATACGTGCGCATGCACGGTGCGCTGAACTTCGCCGAGGGCGGTGCCGCCCACGACGTGACCGAAGGGATCCGCGAGCACGGCATCGTGCCGTTCGAGGTTTACACGGGTCTGAACTACGGGACCGCAAAACCCGACTTCCACGAGATCTCGGAGGTGCTGAAATCGTACCTCGACGCCGTGATCCGCGCAGCGGGCAACAAGCCTCTCTCAACGGCCTGGAAGCGCGGCTTCAACGCCATTCTTGACGAGTATTTCGGTGTCCTGCCCGAGACCTTTACCTACGAGGGCAAGGAGTATACCCCCGAGAGCTTCGCCGCCTCGCTGCCGATCTCGATGGACGACTACGTGGACGTCTCGTCGTTCACGCACCACCCCTTCTACTCGCGCTTCATCATCGAAGTGCCCGACAACTGGATGTGGGCCGAGGTATACAACGTACCTCTCGAGGAGATGATGCAGATCGTGGACAACGCCCTCGAAAACGGCTACACGGTGGCCTGGGGCACGGACGTGAGCGAGAAGGGCTTCAGCCGCACCAAGGGTATCGGCGTCATTCCCGAAGCCGACCTCGAAGGCATGAGCGGCACGGAGGCTGAGCGCTGGGGCAAGCTCACCGAACAGGAGAAGGAGGCTGCCCTCTACAAGTTCGACAAACCGGGCAAGGAGCGCACGATCACGCAGGAGATGCGCCAGACTTCGTTCGACAACTGGGAGACGACCGACGACCACGGCATGTTGATCATGGGCGTAGCCAAGGATCAGAACGGGACTCCCTACTACAAGGTGCAGAACTCGTGGAACACGGTAGCGCCCTACGACGGATTCTGGTACTTCTCGAAACCTTTCGTGGCCTACAAGACCACGTCGCTCATGGTAAACAAGAATGCCATTCCGAAGGAGATCGCCAAGAAACTCGGACTGAAATAAGTTCCGAGGCAACGAAACGAAAAGCCCGCTCCATGCATGGAGCGGGCTTTTCGTTTGATATGAAGTTTCGGTATTCGTTTTCGGAATAAAGGGGAGAATTACATCTCGCTCAGCTTGATGCTCTCACCCAACATAATCAGAGCGGTGCGTACCCACTCGTTGATCTTTGCTTTCATCTCAATTGAACCTTTTAAATAGTTATTAAAAAATCTTATCATCTAAGACGGGCGCAAAGATAGAATGGCGGAAGGAATTCTCCAAATATATTATTCAGAAAATTTAGTAAATATGTAAATTTTTTGAGTATCTCATTAATCTTCGATCTCGACTCCCAGAAGACGGACCAGATCACAGGCCTGCAAAGCATTCACCTTCAACCCATTCAGTTCTACAGACGAAATTTCACGGATTCGGATGCCGCGAATATCCGAATCGGCCAAAGAGATACCGCGCAGCCGGGTTCCGAAGAACTCCGCACCGGCAAGGCGGCATTCGGAAAAAGCGACCTGCTCGAAACGACACTCCGCAAAGGCTCCGCCGGAGAGGTCGCAGCCGGCGAAGCGCACGTGCCGCATACGCGACTGCGCAAAACCGGCATACTCCGCACGGCAGCGCTCCGCCGCAACATGCTGCAGCGACGCCTCGGAGAGCGAAGCTCCCGAGAGGCGGCAGTCGATGAAACGGACACGAAAAAGGCCGGCGCCGGTAAGATCGGCCACTGAGAGGTCGCAGTTGCGGAAAACGACATCAGCCAAATGGGCATGCCGCCACACCACCCCGGAGAGGCGGCATCCGGTGAAACTGCAGCCCGTGACGGCAAGATGGTCGCAGGCAAGTCCCGAGATGTCACCGCCCCGGAAGGCACGGCCGGAGACCTCCTCTTCGCGGGCAAGAAGATCGGGCGTCTCTACCGGCAAGGCCGTACCAGAAAGCTGCGGTTCGGCGATTTTGATCTCGGGATTCATAAGATACAGACCAACATGCAACCCTCCTCGCGGCGCATCAAAAGACTGAGCGGTGCCCCGCCCGCAATCGAGCCCACGATCCGCCCCGCCTCCGCATCCAGCGACAGGACGCGCAGGTCGCGCAGGAGGTCCAGTTCGCGCCGCCGGGCATATTTGTAAAGGGTCTCCTTGGCACACCACACGGCCGCAGGCCACCAGGGTTCGGCAGAGAGCGCCCGCTCGGAAGAGGTCATGTAACGGTCGGCAACACGCCCGAAGTCGCGCTCCTCGGACTCGACATCGACGGCACACGGAGCGTCGGAGATGCAGACGGCAACCCGCTGCGGACAGTGTGAAACGGAGAGAAAGGCGGAACCGTCCGCCAGGCAGGGGGCGCCTGCAGCGTCATAGGTGATCTCCACGCAGCGTCCCAGTTCCCGTCGGACCATCGTCCGCCAGGTGAGGTACTCGGCCCGGCGGCGCGCCGAGCCGAAAGCAGCGGCGGCGGTCAGTTCGGCGGCTGTCACCCACGGCCCGGTCTCCCCGGCATCGAGGAGCGGCCCGGTCAGCAGGCGTTTCATGGCACATCGACCCGAATCTTGTCGATCCGGTGGCCTTCGACCTCCTGCACCGTGAAACGGATATCGTGCGACGTGAAGGTGTCGCCCTTGCGCGGGAAGTCGCGCTTGAGTTCGAGCATCAGCCCCGCTAGCGTCTCGGCCTCGCCCCTGACATCGGCAAAGGTATCCTCGTCGAGCTCGAGAACCCGCTCGAAATCGCCCAGGTGGGTCTTGCCGTCGAAAAGATAGCTCTTGGCATCAAGACGCGTATAGAAGGATTCGTCGTTGTCGCTCTCGTCCGAGATCTCGCCGACGATCTCCTCGATGATGTCCTCGAGCGAGACGAGTCCGAGCGTCGAGCCATACTCATCGACGACGATCGCCATGTGTATCTTGTTTGACTGGAAGTCGGCCAGCAGGTCGTTGATCTTCTTGTGCTCGGGAACGAAATAGGGCTTGCGGACCAACTGCTGCCAGGCGAAGTCGGCGCCGTTGTTGATGTAGGGCAGCAGATCCTTGACATAAAGCGTGCCGCGGATGTGGTCCATATCCTCCTCGTAGACGGGGATCCGCGAGAAACCCGACCCGATGATCGTCCGCTTGACCGTCTCGTAATCTGCCGTAGCGTCGAGTGCCGTCATGTCCACGCGGGGCTTCATGATCTCCTGCACCTCGGTATTGACGAAATTGACGATGCCCGACAGCATCACATGCTCCTCAGGGCTCGAGCTCTGCGTCATGTCTACGGCATCAGCCAACTCGTCGAGCGATATTTCGCTCTTGTGCACGGCCTTCTCGCTGATGCGGCTGGTGGCGTGGACCAGCAGATAGGAGAGCGGGTAGAAGATCCAGCGCAGGACCAGCAGCGGCTGTGCCACCATCGAAGCGAAACGCATCGGCATGGTCTGAGCGAGCACCTTCGGAAGGATCTCGCCGAAGAGCAGAAGCAGGAAGGTCACCAGCACGGTCTTGAAGAGGAATTCGAAACGGAGGAACGTGAAGACCGAATCGATGATGTGGGCCGTGAGGATGACGATGCAGATGTTCACGAGGTTGTTGATGACCAGAATGGTAGCCAGCAACAGATCCACGTCCCCCAGCAGGCGCAGCACGGCGGCGGCCGAAGCGCTCCGTCTGCTCTTGAGCCGATTGACATCGTTGTGTGAAAGGGAGAAAAACGAGGTTTCGGCCCCCGACACGAGCGCCGAAACACACAACAGGCAGAGGGTCACCGCGCACAGCACGGCAAGACGCGGCTCAAAGCCGTTGAAAACGATCCACGAAGCGGTATCTTCCAAACTGCAAAGTATTGGTTAGTCGAACAGCGAGCCGCCCTTCGGCTCGTCCTTCTGATGCTGCGAGCCGCTGCCGGCATCGTCGCGCAGCACCTCTTTGCGGCCACCCGTAGCCTGAACGATGAACTTCGAGTTGCGGGTCTGGTAGGCCGGTTTGGCCAGCAGGGCCTCGATGTTGCTGTAACGCGTGGATTTGGCCCCGAGCATCACCTGCTCGACGGGGCGCTGTGCGGGACGGGGCTGCACGGGCTTGATCGGTTCGAGCACCGGAGTGGCCGGCTCCTGCGGAGCGGGATCCGGCTGCCGCACGGGCGGGACCAGCGGGTGCATGCCGTGCTCCTCCTCGTCGCCCTCGAAGCCGGTAGCCACCACCACCAGCTCGATGGCGTTGCCCAACTGCGGCTTCTCGCTCGTCCCCCAGATGATGTTGGCGTTGTGCACCACCCCCCGGTCATCCTGCACGCTGGCATGTGTCTGGATGTACTCCAGGATGCGCACAACCTCCTCGTACATGAGCGAATCGGCGTCCGACACGGAGATGTTCAGCAGGATGTTCTTCGCTCCGGAGATGAGGTTGTGGTCGAGCAGCGGAGAACGCAGCGACGCCTCGGCCACGGCTTCGGCACGGTTGTCTCCCTCGGCCGTAGCAACGGCCATGTGGGCGCGGCCGCTGTCGTGCATCACCTTCGAGACATCGGCGAAATCGACGTTCACCAGATCGCTCTCGACGGTGATGATCTCGGCGATGCCCTTGGCGGCCGAGGCCAGGATGTCATCGGCCTTGCCGAAGGCCTGCTTGAGCGAGAGGCGGCCGTAGATCTCGAGGATGTTCTCGTTGTTGATGATCAGCAGCGAATCGACATTCTGCCGCAACTCCTCGATGCCGCGGTAGGCCTGCTCATAGCGGATCTTGCCCTCGACGGCGAGCGGCGAGGTGACGATGGCCACGGTCAGCAGTCCCATCTCCTTGGCCAGCTTCGCGATCACGGGCGAGGCGCCCGTTCCCGTACCACCGCCCATACCGGCCGTGATGAAGATCATCTTCGTACCGGCCTCCTCGAGGCGCTGCCGGATTTCGGGCAGCGTCTCCACGGCGGCACGGCGGCCGTTCTCGGGATCGTTGCCCGCGCCGAGACCCTCGGCGCCGAGGCGGATCTTCTGCTCGACGGGGCTCTTGTCCAGCGCCTGCTGGTCGGTGTTGCAGACCATGAACGTAACGCCCCGGATTCCGAGGTTCCACATGTGGTTCACGGCATTGCCGCCGGCACCGCCGACACCCACCACCATGATGATCGAACCCTCTGCCCGCGGGGCCTTGATCTCCGATATCAAATCGTCTGTCATATCGCTTGTTTTCTTTTTTCTCTGTTATTTTTCTCTCGTGCCAACCGCACCTATCGGACTCCAGCGGCATACCGGAACTCCGGTCCGTCGTATGGCGGTTGCCTCTCCGCGGCCGTTCCGACGCTCCGCAAGCCGATCCCGCCTGAACGGAGCACGGCTACAGATCGCCGGCTGCCGGCTAAATTTCCTCGTCCTCGGCGTGTGTGAAACTGCCGTTGATCTTGTCGATCGCCTTCTGGAAGATCGAGCCCCAGTCACGCTTGCGGCGGGGTTCCGCCACAGGAGTTGCGGGTCTCGGCTCCTCGGACGGCTCCTCGTCGGCCGGCTGCGGCGCAGGCTCGACAGGCGTCGGCTCGTGCACCGGACGCGGCGGCACGGGATGCGGCACGGAGGGAGTGCCGAAGTGCGGCGCAGTCGGCGTTCCCGGCTGCCGGGGCACGGCAGGACGGTGCAGCTCGGCGGCCGGCACCGAATGGGGCACCGTCGTGGTGGTCACGGGAGCCACCGGGCGCTCCACGAAGGAGCAGCCGCCCTGCTCGGCGCCCTTGAGCAGGATGCCGACAACGGTGGCATAGGCCGGATCGGCCACCCGGGCCTTCGACACCTCGGTGAGTCCGGCCTCGGGCAGGGCCACCCGTACGTCCATGCCCGTCAGGCGGCGGAACAGTTCATCGAGGTCCTTCAGTTTGGCCGACCCGCCCGTCAGAACGATGCCGTAGGCGAGTTTGCCCGAGAATCCCGAATCGCGGATCTCCTGCTGCACGAACTCCACGATGTCCGTAGCCCGCGCCTCGATCACCGTGGCGAGGTTGCGCAACAGGATGTCCTTCGCCTCGCGGGCCGTGCGGCCATTGACGCGGATGAGTTTGTCGTCCGAAGCCAATTCGGCCACGGCCGAGCCGTATTTCTGCTTGAGGCTTTCGACATGCTTCTCCGGAACACTCATCGTCCGGATGTCGCGGTTGATGGCCGAGGCGCCCATCGGGATCGAGGCGATGTAGCGTACCACGTTGCGGTAGTAGACCGCCACGTCCGTCACGCCGCCGCCGAGGTCCACCACGGCCACTCCCTCCTCCTTCTCGTCGGGCGTCAGCACCGACTCGGGAGCCGCCAGGGCATCGGGCACGACGCCCAGCATCTTGATGCCGAGTCGCTTGAGAGCCATTTCGAGCCGCTGCATCGGGGTCTTGAGGCAGAGAATGAAGTTGAACGTCGAGGAGAGTTTCTTGCCGAACGACCCCACGGGGTTCTGCACCTCCTGGTTGTCGTCCACGACGTAGTTCTGGGGCACGCGCTCCATGATCGACTCGTCGTCGGGGGCCTGTACGTTGCGCATGCGGTCGAAGAGCGCATCGACATCCTTGCGATTGACGCCGTTCTGCGGATCGTAGACGAAGACATGATCCGTATGCCGGGCGCAGCGGACGAAGTCGCCGGAGATACCTGCATAGGCCTCCGTGATGTGGATGCCGCACTGCTCCTCTGCCTCGGCGACGGCATCGCTGACCGCACGGCTCACCAGCTCGATGTTCTCGATCTTGCCGGCATGAACCCCCTCGACGGGTTTCGAAACGGCACATACGACATCGAGCAACCCCTCCGCCGTCTTCTCACCGACGGCGACGACGACCGACGAAGAGCCGAGGTCGATGGCAACGGTATAATTTTTTCTTTCCACGGTACAATCCTTTTATTTCTTGCAAACCACCTGATTCCTGTATCTGACATCCACGGTGCGGTAGGCGTCCCACCCGACCGACGAAAGTCCGCTGCGGTAAAACCGCAGCAGTTTGTCGAACTTGCGCTCGGCATCCTCCGGACGTCCGAAGAGGATCGCAAAGCGGCCGCTGCGGGGTGTAAGTTTCAGTTCCAGAGCACCGCTCGAGGCTGTACGCGCGGTGATCTGCACCACCTCCGACCTCCAGAAATCATCCTCCTCGACAAGTTGTACAAAGGTAAGGAGTTTCATGAAATCTTCGTAGCTTTTTTCCAATTTTTTTTGCCGCTCGCGCTCCTTCTCCTGCTGGCGGGCGATCCGCTCGATCTCCTGTTCGATGACCCGTGCCCGATAGCGGTAAAGGCGGCGCAGACCGGCCTTTTTTTCACGCAGCTCCTCGACCCGGGCGTCGAAATCGGACGAACTCTCCATCTTCCACCAGCGGCGTTTGATCCGCATCCGCCGCAGAGCTGCCAGATCGCGGTCATTCTGCAGTTCGCGGCTGTAGAAGGGGTACTTCTCACGCTCGAGCTCGGCAATCCGCCCGTCGATCTCCCGTTTCCGTTCGTCGATCCACTCCCGCACGTCGCCCGAATAGGAGGCCGGGAAGGGCGGCCGGTAGGAGCCAGTGACCACGGGCACATAGAGCGACGAGGCGCGCGGTGCGGCGAAAACCACCCCCTCGGCCGTGGCATAGGCGTTCAACCCGTCGGTCAGCAGGCGCACAAGCGGCTTGCGCTGGCTGATGGAGATGTGGAGTGTCCCGTCGTAGGAGACGTAAACCACGGCCCGGTCCACAAACCCGTTACGGGCGATCAGCCGTTCGATACCCGCCAGATTGACCGCATCAACAGCCGTGCCGACCGTAGAGATTCCACTCTCGGAGATCCAGCGGCGCACCATTCCGACCGAAACCAGATGCCCCTGCGCGGTACTGTCCACCACCTCGATATCGACCCGCCCGACCTTGCGTTCCGACCGGGCACGGCGCGCCGAAGCCGCCGCCCAGATGATGTAGACGGCAACGGCACCCCAGAGGAGCGACAGCAGCGTATATTTGAGCGTGCGGTTCACGGCATCCTGTCCTTTTCAGCGCATGGCCCCCTTTCAGCTTTTGGCGCGCAGCCGTTCGGCCAGCGCATCGCAGCAGGCATCGATGTTTCCGGCTCCGAACGAGATCACCACGTCGGTATCCATCCCGGCGACGGTTTCGGCCAGATCTTCGCGATCGACGATCCGGCAGGGCACGGTAACCAGGCCGGCGATCAGCGAGGAGGTCACCCCTTCGATCGGCTCCTCGCGGGCCGGATAGATCGGCAGCAGCACCACCTCGTCGGCGTGCGACAACGCCTCGGCGAACTCCCGGTAGAGATCGCGCGTCCGCGTATAAAGGTGCGGCTGGAAGAGCGCCGTGATCCGCCGTCCGGGGAACATGCGCCGCACGGAGGTGAGCGTGGCGGCCAGTTCGCGCGGGTGGTGCGCATAGTCGTCCATATAGACCTGCTTCGGGGTATTGACATAGAAGTCGAACCGGCGCTTCACACCCGAGAACGAGGCCAGCGCCTCGCGCACACGGCCGGCGTCGAGTTCGCTTCCCTCGGCCTTTGCCGCGCACCACGCCGAGGCGACGGCCGCCACGGCATTCTCGATGTTCACCCACCCGGGAACCCCGAGCGTGCACCCCTCGATGACACCCGACGGCGTCACCAGGTCGTAGCAGTAGTGACCGCCGCCGATGAGCGTCGCACGACGGGCGTAGAAGTCGCACGGCTCGTCGTACGAGTAGCGGTAGACCGTGATTCCGGGATTGTCGATCTTCAGGTCGAGCCCCTGTTTGATGATCAGCGCGCCGCCCGGCCGGATCTGCCCGATGAACTGCGAAAAGGCCTCCCGGACAGCCTCGTGCGTACCGTAGATGTCGAGGTGATCGGCATCGGCCGACGTCACCACCGCCACATCGGGATAGAGACGCAGGAACGAACGGTCGAACTCGTCAGCCTCTACCGCCAGCCTCGGTCCGTCGCCCAGCACGAGGTTGCCCCCGAAATTCTTCGAGATGCCCCCCAGAAAAGCCGAACCGCCTCCGGTCAGGGTCCGGTTGAGCCATGCGACCAGCGTAGAGGTCGTGGTCTTGCCGTGCGTGCCGGCCACGGCCATCACGTATTTGCCGGCAGCCAGGTGGCCGAGCATCTGCGAACGCTTCTCGACCGTGAAGCCGCGGTCGCGGAAGTAGCACAGTTCGCCGTGGTCGTGCGGCACGGCCGGCGTATAGACCACCATCGTGCTCTTCGGATCGAGGAACGGTGCGGGGATGAGCCGCACGTCGTCCTCGTAGTGGATCTCCGCCCCTTCGGCTTCGAGTTCGCCGGTCAGGTGCGAGGGGGTGCGGTCGTAGCCCGCGACCCGTTTGCCCTCGTGGAGGAAATAGCGGGCCAGCGCGCTCATCCCGATGCCGCCGATCCCGAGGAAATAGATATTTTCGAACTCCATAAATCCGTATTGTTTCAACAACCGGCCGCTACCGGTCCATCACCTTCAAAATCTCGTCCACGATGCGCTCCGCGGCGTCGGGCCGCGCCAGAGCCTCGAGGTTGCGGCTCATCGCCGCCAGCTGCTCACGATCCCGCAGGAGCGCCACGGCACGGTCCATCGCCCGCTCGAGACACTCCGCATCGGGCACCACCACGGCTGCCCCCTTCGCCTCGAGCGCCCGGGCATTCTTCGTCTGGTGGTCCTCCGCGACGTTGGGCGAGGGGACGAAAACCACCGGTTTGGCTACCAGACAGAGCTCCGAGACCGTTCCGGCACCGCTGCGCGACACGACCACGTCGGCCGCGGCATAGGCGTAATCCATGCGGTCGATGAAGGCCCCCTGCCAGACATGCGCCGCGGGGTGCGCCGCCAGGAAGGCCTGCATCTCCCGCTCGTAGTACTTGCCCGTCTGCCAGATCACCTGCACGGGGGCCTTGCCCTCCGTGCGGAGAATCCACGCCTTCATCATCTCGTTGAGCGAGCGCGTGCCGAGCGACCCGCCCACCACGAGCACCACCGGGAGGTCGGGCGTGAACCCGTAACAGGCCAGCGCCTCGGCGCGGTCGGCGCCCTGTTTCGAGAAACGTCCGCGCAGCGGATTGCCCGTCAGCACGATCCGGTCGGCCGGAAAGAAGCGTTCCATCCCCTCGTAGGCCGTGCAGATGCAGCGGGCGCGGCGCGAAAGGATCTTGTTCGTGACCCCCGCATAGGAGTTCTGCTCCTGGATGACGGTCGGCACGCCCATACGCTGGGCCGCCCACAACACCGGGGCGCTGGCATATCCGCCGAAGCCCACCACCGCATCGGCCCGGAAGTCGCGGATCGTCCGCCGCGCCAGGCGCAACGAGCGCAGTACCTTGAACGGCACGGCCAGGTTGTGCCAGTCCAGGCGGCGCTGCAGTCCCGCAATCGGCAGGCCCACGATCCGGTAGCCCAATGCCGGGACCTTCTCCATCTCCATCTTTCCCTCGGCCCCCACGAAGAGGAGCTCGACCTCATCGCCCAGACGCCGTTTGAGCGCCTCGGCAACCGCTACGGCCGGGTAGATATGGCCTCCCGTACCGCCACCCGAAAGTATTATGCGTTTCATTCCACGTATCTTCATTTTACCGGTTCCGGCCGGACCGGGAGGGTTCACCGCCGCATCCCGTTTCCGGCCCGCACCATTCATTTCCATCTATTTCACTACATACCGTCCCGGCACGGGCCACACTCAACGCCCCCAGTTGCCGCGGTCGAGCGACCGGTAGTTGATCGCCTCGGCAATATCCTGGGCCGCAACCTCCGCACGGCCGGCCAGGTCGGCGATCGTACGGGCTACCTTGCGGATGCGATCGTAGGCCCGGGCCGAAAGGGAGAGCCGCTCCATGGCCCGCTCCAGCAAGGATGCGGCCGCGGCATCGAGCCGACAGTATTCGTTCAGCAGGGCGCTGTTCATCATCGCATTCGTATGCACGCCCGCCACCCCGCGGAACCGCTCCTCCTGCTCCGCCCGGGCGCGGACGACCCGTTCGCGGATCGCGGCGCTCGGTTCGCCCGGCGTCCGGTCCGAGAGCTCGTTCGGCAGCACGGGAGTCACCTCCACATGCAGGTCGATACGGTCCATGAGCGGCCCCGAGATGCGGCTCATGTAGCGGTGGACCGCCCCCGGCGAGCAGACGCACTCGCGCGTCGGGTGGTTGTAGTAGCCGCACGGGCAGGGGTTCATCGCCGCCACGAGCATGAAATTGGCCGGATAGGCCACGCTGTAGCGTGCGCGCGAGACGACGATCCGTTTCTCCTCGAGTGGCTGGCGGAGCACCTCCAGCACGCTGCGTCCGAACTCGGGCAGCTCGTCGAGGAAAAGCACCCCGTTATGGGCCAGCGACACCTCGCCCGGCTGCGGCGACTGCCCGCCGCCGATCAGGGCCACCTGCGAGGTGAGGTGGTGCGGGGCCCGGAAGGGGCGCTGCGTCATCAACCCGCCCGCATGGCCCTTGCCGGCCACGGAATGGATCTTGGTCGTCTCGAGCGCCTCCTCGCGCGTCAAGGGCGGCAGGATCGTCGGCAACCGCCGTGCCAGCATCGTCTTGCCCGAGCCCGGGGAGCCGATCATGATCACGTTGTGCCCGCCGGCCGCAGCAATCTCCAGGGCCCGTTTCGCGAACGTCTGGCCCTTGACGTCGGCAAAGTCCTCGGCATAACGCTCCGCTGCCGCATCGGACGAATCCTCCGCGGCAGGACGTACCGCCTCGAGCGTCGTCTCGCCGCGCAGTGCCCCGAGCAACTGCCCGAGCGACCCGACACCGAGAACCTCGATCCCCTCGACGACAGCCGCCTCGGCCGCATTGTCCGCCGGGACAACCAGCCTCCGCAGTCCCGCATCGCGGGCGCATACGGCGATCGGGAGCACGCCGCGCACGGGCTTCAGCGACCCGTCGAGCGACAGTTCGCCCACAAACAGCGTCCCCTCAACCGCTTCGGCCGGGATGCGCTCCATCGCCGCAAGGATCCCCACGGCGATCGGCAGGTCGAAACCCGCGCCCTCCTTGCGGAGATCCGCCGGAGCCAGGCTCACGACGGTCTTGCGGCCCGACATCCGCTCTCCGATGTTGTCGAAGGCGGAACGGATCCGCTGTTCGCTCTCCTTCACGGCATTGTCGGGCAGCCCCACCAGGTAGAGACCCAGGCCGCCACCCGTGATATTGACCTCGACGGTCACCTTGACGGCGTCGATCCCGACAACCGCTCCGGCATATGTGCGGACGAACATAACGGTTTCTTCTTATCTATTCTTGCGCACCGGGCCCCGTCGGACGCCCCGACGGAGGCAGCTCCGGCCGCCTGCAGTCCATCGTCTTCGGCGCGCGTCAGAACGGCGCCTCATCATCGAGCGCACGCGGCTTCAGGTCGAACTCCGAACTGCCCGTCGCCGAACCCAGACCACCCGGGAAGCCGCCCGGGGTGACACCGCCCGAAGGCATGCCGTTCGAGCCGCTGGCATAGTCGTCGTAGGCCTGTTGGCTCTCGGAGGCCTGTCCGGGAGGCAGCATCGAATCGTCCATGTCGGCGAAGCGCGCCTGCTCCTTGAGGAAACGCAGGTTCACGTCGCACACGGCACCGTTACGGTGCTTGGCCAGGATGATCTCGGCCATGCCCGCCGTGGGCATGCCGTTCTCGTCCTGGTTGATGCCATAGTACTCGGGACGGTGGATGAAGGCCACGATGTCGGCATCCTGCTCGATGGCGCCCGACTCGCGGAGGTCCGAGAGCTGGGGCCGCTTCGAACCGCCGCGCATCTCGGTAGCGCGGCTCAGCTGCGAAAGGGCGATCACCGGGACGTTCAGCTCCTTGGCAATGGCCTTGAGCGTCCGCGAGATGAAGGCCACCTCCTGCTCGCGGTTGCCCTTCGTATCCTGGTTGCCGGTCATCAGCTGGAGGTAGTCGATGATGATGATCTTGATGTCGTTGTGGATCTTCAGACGCCGGGCCTTCGAGCGGAACTCGAAGACCGACAGCGCCGGCGTATCGTCGATGTAGAGCGGGGCCGAGCCCAGCGGCTTGGTGGCCGACTCGAGGTGGCGCCACTGCTCGGGCGTCAGGCGGCCCGACTTGATGTCGTTGCCCGGGAGGCCCGTCTCGGCCACGATCAGACGCATCATCAGCTGCACGGCCGACATTTCAAGCGAAAAGAAGGCCACGCCCTGCTCGTGGTCCACGGCCATGTTGCGGGCCATCGTAAGCACGAAGGCGGTCTTACCCATCGAGGGACGCGCCGCAACGATAATCAGATCCGACAACTGCCAGCCGAGCGTCACGCGGTCGAGGGCCATGAAGCCCGACGGCACGCCGTTGAAGGCACTCGTGTTCTTCGAGGCCTCCTCGATCTGCATCAGCGCCCGGGCCAGGATCTCCTTCGACGACTGCACCGACCGCTTGACGTGCCCCTCGGCCACCTTGAAGATCTCCCCCTCGGCGAAGCCGATCAGGTCCGTGACGTCGGTCGATTCGTCGTACGAGCGGCGCTGGATCTCCGTGGCCGAACGGATCAGCTCGCGCTGCACGTATTTCTGGGCAATGATCTTGGCATGGAACTCCACGTTGGCCGCCGAGCCGACCTTCTGCGTGAGCTGCGCCAGATAGGCCGCGCCGCCCACCTTCTTCAGCTCCTTCTTGGCCTTCAGCCGCTCGGTCACCGTGTAGAGGTCGATGGGCTTGAGCTCCATCGACAGTTCCTCGATAGCCTTGTAGATCAGACGGTGCTCCTCGGTATAGAACGCTTCGGGGGTGACGAACTCCTGGACGGTGATGATGCTGTCCTTCTCGAGCATCAGGGCACCCAGCACCGCCTCCTCCAGTTCGACTGCCTGAGGGGGGACGTTGCCGTTCGTTTCGGTCAAAGCATCATAGGCCTCCCGATTGCGGGAGGAGGGTCTAAAATCTTTCGCCATCGTATCGGAATCTTTCAGAGGTCAAAAGTAGCGATTCGTGCCGACATATCAAAACAGAGCAGGCAGAGTTTTTTGCCGTCCCGGCCGAAAGGCGCTGACCGACAGACGATCCGGCCGGGATCACTCCCTGACGCCCAACTCGCGGCGCGAGACGGCGAGTGCGGCGAGGCTGATGCGGCATCCGGGCACGGCACGCAGGATCTCCGAGGCGCACGAAAACAGCGTGGAGCCCGTAGTCATCACGTCATCGACCAACAGGATGTGGCGGCCGGCGAGCCGTTCGGGCCGGCGCACGGCAAAGGCCCCCTCGACATTGGCGGCCCGCTCGCGGCGGCTCTTGAGGGCCTGGCTCGCGGTGTTCCGGCGCCGCCGCACGCTGTGCCGGTCCACCGGAACCCCCAGCTCCGCGGCGATTCCCTCGGCCAAATACTCCGACTGGTTGTAGCCCCGCCGGCACCGCTTGAAGGGGTGCAGCGGCAGCGGGACAACCACATCGATCCCGTCGTAGAGGCCGCTCTCGCGCAGGCAGCGCCCGTACCACACCCCCATCTCCCGGGCCGTGCGCCAAGCTCCGCGGTACTTGAAGGAGTGGATCAGCCGCCGCCAGCCGCTCCCGTGCACGAAGAAGAGAAATCCCGAGGCACGCTCGACGGGAACCAGTCCCCAGCACTTGCGCAGCACGGGGTTGTCGGCCTCGCGCCAGTAGCCCGTCAGGGGCGCCGTCGCCCGGCAGAGCGTGCAGACGCACCGCTCGCCGCGTACAAGAGGCTCCCCGCAGACGGCGCAGCGGGGCGGGAAAAACAGCGACGCCAGGTCGGAGAGGATATCACTGAGGATCGACATTGACCACGACGGTGACGGATTTGAAATCGGCGAGGGCGCCGAATCGCGTCAGCTCGGCCCCGAGCAGTTCGCGGGCCCGGGCGAAGGAAGCGCCGCTCTCGATCTTCAGGAGCAGCGACAGCAGGTATTCGCCCCGGATGCGGTCCACGGGCGGCGTCATGGGGCCCAGCAGGCGCCTCCCGAAGCGCGTGCGCAGTCCCGAGGCGAGCTCCGCGGCGGCACGGCGCAACAGCATCGGGTCGCGGTGGCGGAGCGTCAGAGAGGTGAGCCGCGCATAGGGCGGGTAAAAGAAGGACTCACGCTCGGCAAGCTGCTCGCAGGCCATCGCCTCGTAGTCGCCCGCCGCAACCTGGCGGATGACGGGATGGCCCGGCTCGGAGGTCTGGATCACCACCTCCCCGCCGTCGGCGCGGCGCCCGGCCCGTCCGGCCACCTGCATCATCAGCTGGAAGGCCCGCTCGGAGGCCCGGAAGTCTGGGTTGTTGAGCAGGTTGTCGGCATTGAGGATGCCCACGAGCGAGACGCCCCCGAAGTCGAACCCCTTGGTGATCATCTGCGTGCCGACCAGTATGTCGGTCCGGCGCTCGGCAAAATCGGCAATGATGGCATTGAAGGCCCGCTCGGAGGTCACGCTGTCGCGGTCAAGCCGGGCCACGCGCGCCTCGGGGAAGACGCGGGCAATCTCCTCCTCGATCTTCTCGGTCCCGAAGCCCACCGGCACGACGTCGGTCACCCGGCACGAGGGGCATTTGGCCGGCACCGGTTCCGTATGGCCGCAGTAGTGGCAAACGAGTTTTGACCCGTTCTTGTGGTAGGTCAGCGTCACGTTGCACTGGGGGCAGCGCGCCGTCCAGCCGCACTCGGTGCAGGCGACGTAGGGCGAGAAGCCGCGGCGGTTCTGGAAGAGCATTACCTGCTCGCCCCGGGCAAGTGTCTCGCCGATCCGGTCGAGCAGCAGTTTGTTGAAGTGGGCATGCCGCTCGCCCCGCCGCGCGGCGCGCAGCGTATCGGAAACAAGCACGGCGGGAAGGCGGCCCGCACCGTAGCGCTCGCTCAGTATGGCGTACCCGTACTTGCCGCTCCGGGCGTTGAGCCACGACTCGAGCGACGGCGTCGCGCTCCCGAGCAGCGTGCGTCCGCCGAACAGGCGCGCCATCACCACGGCGCAGTCGCGCGCGTGGTAGCGCGGCGCGGGCTCGGTCTGTTTGTAGCTGGCATCGTGTTCCTCATCGACAATCACCAGTTGCAGGTGTTTGAGCGGCAGGAAGATCGACGACCGCACGCCGACGACAAACTCGCCCCCCTCGGAGCGACTCAGGCGCAGATAGGTCTCCGTGCGGCGGCGGTTCGTGAGTTTCGAGTGGTAGGCGGTGACACGGCTGCCGAAGATCCGCTCCATGCGCTCGATGAGCTGCGCCGTGAGGGCGATCTCGGGAACGAGCAGCAGCACGTCGCCCCCCGAGCGGAGCACCTCGGCGATCAGATGGATGTAGATTTCGGTCTTGCCCGATCCGGTGATACCCTGCAGCAGGGCGGTCGAGCGCCCTGCTGCGTAGGTTGCGCGCAGGGCGGAGAGCGCCTGCTGCTGGTGGGGCGTCAGCTCCGGCAGACGGAAGGCCGAGCCGCCGCACTCGACCGTGCGCTCCCGCTCGGCCACAGTGATCCAACCCTTGCGTTCGAGGGTGTGGAGCACACTCCGGTCGGCACGCAGCAGACGGCGGGCCACCTCACCCGTTGCGATGCGGGTCCCGTCGCCGGCCGAGGCCAGTTCGAGCAGCGCCTCATACTGCTTCGGGGCCCGGCGTTCGATGCGTTCGCAGAGTTCATGGAAGCGCTCTTCGTCGCACAGCGCGGGAGCCAGAGCGACGTAACTCTCCGTGCGGGGGCGGAACTCCTCCTCGGAGAACTCCTCCTCCGTATCACCCGAGGGCTTCATCAGCGAAGGCAGCGCCACGCGCATCACCTCGCCGACCGTACACATGTAATAGGAGGCAATCCACTCCCACAGCGCACGCATCGGCGCCGAGAGCAGCGGCACATCATAGAGGATGCGCGAGACGGGTTTTACGGTCTTGAAATCGGGACGGCGGTCATGGATCCGCCACACAATCCCGGTGTAGAACCTGCGGGGGCCGAACTGTACGGCCACGGCCTGACCTTCGGCAAGGGAGAGGCCGTCGGGTACGGCGAACGTATAGGCCGGCTGCGCCAGCGGCAGCACGATATCGGCATACCGGGGCATCAGGGTTTGCTGATCGCCTGGAAGCCCTTGCCGTAGACGCCCATCACCGAACCCACCGACATGAAGGCATCGGGATCGATCGTCTTCACGAACTTGAGGATCATAGCGGTTTCACGCTTGCGGCACACCACCATGACCACCTTCGAGCGCTCCTTGGTGTACCACCCCTGGGAATCGAGCAGCGTCACGCCGCGGTGGACATTCTGCGCGATGGCGTCGGCCATCTTCTCGTAGTCGTGCGTGACGATGAGCACCTGGCTCGACTGCTGGTTACCGGCCATGATCATATCGACGGTATATCCCACGACGGCAGTCATCACGTAACCGTAGATCACCGTATCGATGTGGAATCCGACGAGCAGCGACGAACCGATGATGACGAAATCCGAAAAGATGAGGATCTTGCCATAGCTCACCGTACGGTACTTGTTGATGATCATCGCCACGATGTCGGTACCGCCCGTGGAACCTCCCTGTGCAAAACACAGCGCAATACCGATACCGGCCAGAATACCGCCCAGAATCACCGCGAGGATACGCTCCAGATGGAGGAAGTCGCCCTCCGGGAGCACCGACTGCCAGAAGTTCATGCCCAGGGAGATGACCACCACGCAGAAGATCGTCTTCACGCCGAAGTTCCAGCCGATGATGAATCCCGCAATGAGCAGCAGCACGGCATTGAGGAAGAAGACCATCGTACCGATCTGGATGTCGATTCCGACCTGCTCGAGGGCATGGCACAGCACCAGCGAGAGGCCCGCCGCACCGCCGCCCGTACCCTTGACGGGCATGATACAGCCAATCCAGCCGAACGAGTACAACATCATGCCCAACGACATCAGGAAGTACTCCTTGATGGTTTTCAGGACGGTTTCGAAGGTAAGCGTTTTCATAGGACGCACAGGGTTTAGCGTTACTTTTCCTACAAAGATATAAAAAATTCGCCTTGATAGGCATTGCGTTCGGCCAATCTTTTTTCGAGCAGCGCCCAAAGTTGTTCATTGCGGATCAGGCCCCAGTTCCGGCCGTAGTGATAGCGCGGCGGCGCCTCCGAGGCGAACCGCTCGACAACCAGGTCGGGACGCAGCCGGCGGAGAATCTCGACGAAGAGATCGATGTACTCCTCGACGGCCCAGAAGCGGAACCGCCCGGGGGAGGCATCGTATTCGGCCGCCATCGGCGTCCCGCGGAAGACCTGCAGCTGGTGGAACTTCACTGTCGTGAGCGGCAGGGAGTTGATCTCTGCGGTCTGCGCGACAAGCTGCGCATCGCTCTCGCCCGGAAGCCCGAGGATGAAGTGCGCGCCGACGGGGAGCCCCCGGGCGGCAGTCATCTCGACGGCCCGCCGGGCGCAGGCGAAGTCGTGGCCCCGGTTCACGGCCCGCAGCGTGGCATCAAAGGTCGATTCGATACCGTACTCGACAGCCACATACCGGTCGCGTGCCAGCGAGGCGAGCAGGTCGAGCGTCGGGTCATCCACACAGTCGGGGCGTGTCCCGACGATGAGGCCCGCAACGTCAGGGTGTGACAGTGCCTCGCCGTAGAGCGTCTGCAGCCGCTCAAGCGGCGCATAGGTGTTGGAGTAGGACTGGAAATAGACCAGGTAGCGCTGCGCACCGCGGTAGCGCCAGCGGTGGAAGGCAATCCCCTCGTCGATCTGCTGCCGGATGCTTTTGGCCGGGTTGCAGTAGGAGGGGGTGAAGGCGCCGTTGTTGCAGAACGTGCAGCCGCCGCGGCCGATACGCCCGTCGCGGTTGGGACAGGTGAACCCGGCATCGACCGAGAGTTTCTGCACCCGCCCGCCGAACAGGCGCCGGAAATAACCCGCATAGGAGTTGAAGCGGCGCGTATCGCCCCACGGATAGGCCATCGGCTACAGGCCCCAGTCGGAGGCTTTGTACGAATCCTTCGGTGCGTTGGGCACATTCGGGAAGTAGGTGAAGCCGGTGAGCTCCTCCAGCTCGGCGATCGAATACATGTCCTTCGACGAGACCTGCTTTCCCTTGAGGGCATTGTTGTGGCAGCGGACGAAGGCTGCGCACATCAGCTCGTCGGCCGAGCACTCCATCACCGACTTGCCGGTATTGCCCTTCTTGGTCCGCAATACGGCGATGTAGAACATCGTGGGACATGAGACATCGTTCCGGTTGCCGAACGAAATCTTCTTGGGCGAAGCCGTATTGCCGTAACGGTCCTCATAGCGGTCGAAGTAGGTTCCGATCACCAGATAGGTCGTATCGGTGCAGACCTTCGTGTCGATCCAGTCCTCGAGAAGGTTCCAGCCGCCACCTCCGGTATTAAACCCCGAGGAGTACTGTGGTGCAATGTTCGAGAAGTAGAAGACCTGCTCGTTCACCGCCCTCGAATAGGTCCGTTCGGCCGAACCGAGCATGTGGCCATTGTTACAACCGCTGTCAGCTGCCTTGCCGTAGTACTGGATACCCGAAGGGATGTCGGGATCGGCCTTGTAGGCATTCGTCCGGTTGGCAGTCCCCTCGTAGCAGGCATGACGCGGGGCAGCAACCCAGACCGGACAGTGGTGCTCGGCGCTGAAGCAGACCGTGTAGTTGCGGGCCTTGTTGCCGCGGATCGTCAGGTCGGGACAGAGGTGGTAGGCATAGTAATAGTCGCTGTTCGACTCCTGCTCGGCGAGCAGCTCGGGCCATCCGAAGTACCTGGTCGGCCCGGAAACACCGCCACCGTCTCCATCGCCATCACCATCACCATCGCCATCACCGTCGCCGTCACCTCCGCCGTCACCGGGAAGGGTCGTGAACTCGGCGCCGTCGCTCAGGATCCGCGAGGCTCCCAGCTTCACGTAGGCGTGGACCCGATAGCTGGTTTCGGGATCCAGACCGGTCAGGCGGGCCGAAATCGCATTGCGCTCAAATTCGGTGACCTTCACCGTCCGGTAGTCTTCGGCAGCCTCATCGGCCGGACCGTAGGCGAAGCCCCGCTCGAGTCCCGGATAGTCGTTGAGCGTGAACCCGGCCCGGCTGTTCACGTCGGCTGTAGTCGAGCCGACCGAGACCACCTCGGGCAGCGAGAAGCTGAAACGGGTAGCGGCATCGTCCCCCTCCTTGCAGGAGACGCACAGTGCGGCAATGCCGCAAAAAAGAAAAAGTAGCGTTTTCTTCATCTATTATGATACGGTAAAGTAAAAAATTCGGTCAATCCCGGTTTTTCGAGTCCATCCAGATCGTGACGGGCCCGTCATTGACCAGCGCCACCTGCATGTCAGCGCCGAAACGCCCCGTGGCGACGGGTTTCCCGACCAACGCGGCGACCCGCTCGACGAAGCGTTCGTAGAGCGGCCGCGAAACGGGCTCGGGGGCCGCATGGATGTAACTCGGACGGTTGCCCTTGCGCGTGGAGGCCTGCAGCGTGAACTGGCTGACGACAAGCACCTCGCCCCCGGTCTGAAGAAGATCGAGGTTCATCACGCCGGCCTCATCGTCGAAGATGCGCAGGCGCACCAGTTTGCCGGCCAGATATTCCAGATCCTCGTCGGTATCTTCCGTGCCAACCCCGACGAAGACAAGCAACCCCGCCCCGATCCGGGAACAGCACACGCCTCCGATCGTGACGGAGGCCTCGCGAACTCGCTGAATCAACAGTCTCATGGCATCACCGGTTTTCGAAATAGGCCCACAGGTTGTCGCCCGCCGGAACGGGGGCCGTCACCGACACGGGTTCGTGGCGCACCGGGTGGTCGAACTCCACGCAGCGCGAGTGGAGCGAGATGCCGCCCCCGGGCAGCGAGCGCTTCGCCCCGTACTTGAGGTCACCGCGGATCGGGCAGCCGATCTTCGACAACTGCGCGCGGATCTGGTGGTGGCGGCCGGTGAGCAGTTCGATGCCCAGCAGCGTATAGTGCGTCCCCACGCCGAGCGTCTCGTAGCGCAGGCGGGCCTCCTTGGCATCGCCCTTCGGAGCGTCATAGGCCCGCGAGCGGTTGGTCTTGCCGTCGCGCAGGATGTAGTGGCGCAACTCGCCCTGCTCGGGATCGGGCGTCGCCTCGGTCAGCGCCCAGTAGACTTTTCGGATGCGCCCCTCGCGGAGCATCTCGTTGAGGCGCGTCAGCGCCTTCGAGGTCTTGGCGAAGAGTACCGCCCCGCTCACGGGACGGTCGATGCGGTGCACCACGCCGAGGAAGACCTCGCCGGGTTTGGCGTCGCGCCGCTTGATGAAGGCCTTGATCTGGTCCTCGAGGGCGCTCTCACCCGAAGGGTCGGGCTGCACCAGGTCGCCGCAGTGTTTATTGACAATCAGCAGGTGATTGTCCTCGTAGAGAATGTCGTCGGGTGAGAACATCGTCGCAGGGTTACAACTTGAAGGTAAAGGGAAGCAGCAGCGTCGCGGAGGAGACCACCGAGGCCGTTCCGCCGCCGGACATGATCACCCGCAGGGGCGCTCCCTGCCGCCGTTCGACATCGACCAGCACCTGACGGCACTGTCCGCAGGGATAGCACTCCCGCTCGGAGGGGTCCGAAGCGATGGCCAGCGCCTCGATCGGGTCGTCGGCATGGTTGGCCTGCGCATAGAAGAGCAGCGAACGTTCGGCGCAGAGCCCCGCAGGGAAAACCTCGCTCTCGAAGTTGCTGCCACGGAGGATCCGCCCGCTGCGCAGACGCGCCGCAGCGCCGACCCGGAAGTGCGAATAGGCCGCATGCGCCGAAGCCGAAGCCTGCTCGGCCTCGGCGACCAGCCGGCGGTCGGGCTCCGGGAGCTCCGACAGCGCGGCGTAATGCTCGTAGTCGAAACAAATCTGCTTTACCATAAACAATGCATTTTTGCAACCCCTGAAATTTCAGGGGAAAAGTAAACAAAGATAATACGAAAAAACGGAAAATCCGAATTCCGGTGCACTTTTCACCTCCTTTTCCCTCCGAACCGGCACAAAAAAAGCGGGCGCCCCTCGTAGAGCGTCCGCCTTTGCCCGTCGGCCGCCGGCCGTCATTCGAGTACGAACTTCGCCTGCACGCCGTATTCCAGCTTGATCGTCTTGAACTCGAGCGGATCCTCCTCCGCGACACTCTCCGCATCGGCCACAGCCTTTGCGCTGCGCATCAGCACCGCATTATCGTACATGACCGGCAGCACGTTGCTGTTCGAGTCGTAGATGTAGAAGCACTTGCCGATCGTCTGTCCGATGGCGCCGGCCATCTCTTGCGCGCTCTCCCGGGCGTTGCGCATGGCCTCCAGACGCACCTCCTGCTTGTATTTATCCAGCTGCGAGTGGGTCACCTTCAGGATCGAAATGTTCGAGATCCCCAGGTCGTCGAGCGCCTGCCAGACCTTTGCCACCTCGCCCGACGACCCCAGCTGGAGCTGGTACTTGGCCATAGCCACCGAAGTGTTCTTCTTGAAGAACTCGCTCGAGAGGTTGGCCATCTTGAGCTGCTTCTCGACATCGACCCCGAGCTTCCGGAGCACGGCAACCATGTCGCGCTGCTGGCTCTCGACCGAGATCTTGCCCTTCGAATCGCGTTCGTTGATGACGATCTGTAGATAGAATTCATCGGGTGTCAGCTCCTTCTCGGCCCGGCCCGTGACCTGGATATAGCTGGGATAGGCCTCCTGCATCTGTGCCGCTGCGGGGAGCGCCATCAGCGCCACGACCGCCATTGCAATCAGTTTTTTCATAATCGTTACCGTTTTTAGGGTTTTCGGAAAATTCCTTTGCAAATTAAACGCCGGAGCGGGCAGGTTACTGCGTCGGAAAGCGGGCGATTCACCCGCTGTTGCGGGCGGTTCACCCGGCAAACGGGCTTCGGAATGCGGAAAACGGAGGTCTGCACGGCCCACGACGGGCCGGGAATACACTCAGCGGCGCACGAGTTTCACGACATTTTCCACGTGGTGTGTGTGGGGAAACATGTCCACCGGCTGCACGGCCTCCACACGGTAGGCACCGTCGAGCAACGCCAGGTCGCGGGCCTGCGTAGCGGGATTGCAGCTCACGTAGACGATCCGCCGGGGTGCGGCGCGCAGGATGACCTCGATGACCGGCTCATCGACTCCCGCCCGGGGCGGATCGAGGATAATGACGTCGGGACGGCCGTTCGCCTCGACGAAACGGTCGTCGAGCACCTCCTTCATGTCACCGGCATAGAAGACCGTGTTGGCGATGCCGTTCAGGTCGGAGTTGATCTTCGCGTCGGCAATCGCCTCGGGGACGTACTCCACGCCCACGACCTTCCGGCAGCGCGACGCACAGAAATTGGCGATGGTTCCCGTACCGGTATAGAGGTCGTAGAGGATGTCGCCGGGCTGCAGGTCGGCAAAGTCGCGCGCCACCTTGTAGAGCTCATAGGCCTGCTCCGAATTGGTCTGGTAGAACGACTTGGGACCCACCTTGAAGCGCAACCCCTCCATCTGTTCGATGATGTGGTCCTTGCCGCGCCAGCAGACCGGATCGAGGTCACCCACCGAGTCGTTGAGTTTCGTATTGACCACATAGAAGAGCGACGTGATCCCGGGGAAGTGCTCCGCGAGGTGGTCGAGCAGCGCGCCGATCCGTTCGCGGTCGTCGGCTCCGAAGACGACGATCACCATCACCTCCCCCGTCGAGGCCGTGCGGACGATCATGTTGCGCATGAGCCCCGTATGTTCGCGGGCGTTGTGGAACGTATAGCCGTGCTCGAGGCAATAGCGGCGGACCTCGGTGCGAATGGCGTTCGACGGTTCGGGCTGCAGCCAGCACTTGCGGATGTCGAGCACCTTGTCGAACATGTTCGGGATGTGGAACCCCACGGCGGGTGTCGCCTCGATATCGCCTCCGGCCGCCACCTCTTCGCGCGTGAGCCACCTGCGGTCGGCAAAAGTGAACTCGAGTTTGTTGCGGTAGAACTGCGTACGGGCCGAGCCGAGGCAGGGTGCGATTTCGGGCAACTCGATCTTCCCGATACGCGTCAGCTGGTCGCGAACCTGCGCCGTCTTGAAGGCCAACTGTTCGGTGTAGGGCAGGTTCTGCCACTTGCAGCCGCCGCATACGCCGAAGTGCTCGCAAAAGGGTTCGGCACGCAGCGGCGAGCGTTTCACATACTCGACGACGTAGCCCTCCATGTAGCGGCGCCGCTTCGAGCGGATCTGTACGTTCACCACATCGCCCGGCACGGTCATCGGCACGAAGACCACCACGTCCTGCCAGCGCCCCATGGCCTTGCCTTCGGCCGCGAGCGTCGTTATCTCCAGCCCCTCGATCAGGGGGTAGTTTGCTTTCTTTCTTGCCATATTTCCGGTATTGTGCGGCAAAGGTAACAAAAAATCACCCGTTTCCCTCCTTTTTCCACTTCGCGCGCTGCCGGACACCGCCGAGCCAGAAGCCCAGGGCGAAGGGGCCGCCGATCAGTACGGCGAGCGCCAGCACGACATAGAGCAGGATCCGTCCGACAAGCCCCGGCACGGCATCGAGCGCCGAACGCACGAGCTCCTCGCCCGTGGTGCGGAGCTGCCCGATGAGCGCCTCCCGTTCCTGCGTGACGTAGCCCTGCAGAGCCATCCGCTGGCGGTCGAAGAGGCCGAAAGCCTCCTCAACCGAGGCGTTCATTGTCCAGATCAGCTGCGTGACCTGTCCGTTCATCTCCTCCAACACGCGGTCCGAGATCTCAGGCAGGTGCTCCGCCACGGCGACCATACGGCCGAAATCGCGCTCGAGCGAGTCGAGCTGCGCTCCGATCTGCGAGCGGAGGCTGTCCTGCCGGAGCTGCATCTCGAGGATGTCCTTCGACCACCCGAGCGTATTGGACAATTGCTGCGTCTGCCCGCTCACGCGGTCATTGACATCGGCCAGCACCTCGGCAATCGAGCCGGTGGCATAGTTGTGCTCCACCCCGTGCTCGCGCAGGTACTCGAGCCAGGCGAGGGTCGTGTTGTCCACGGCGTCGCCCTCCGGAGCGGGATGCCCGGCAAGATACTCTCCGACGAAACGCTCCATGAGCGCATAGCGCTCCTCGGGCAGCATCTGGCGGGCCAGGCGGGCGATGCGCGCATCGAGCCGGCGGGCCGTCCGCCGGGCGATGTCGCTCTGCGCGCCGAACAGAAGCGAGTCGGGCCGCGCGGCGAACGACGCGTCCATCCGCCGGCACAGCATCCAGAGGTCGGAGAGCGCCACGTCGGGGATACCCTGCATGGCGGCGGAGACCCCGGCGCGCGTGGCCCGGATCTTCCACTGCACGGCAGCAATGCGCACGGCGGGATCCGACGAACGTTCGACGATCGAGTCGGCCGCCGCAGCCACCTCGCCGGCCATGTCGTAGTAGAACCCGCGGGTCATCGTCCTCAGGTTCATCTCCTCCTTCGGGAGCGGGTCGCCCGTGGCCACGGCCACCTTCAGCAGCGAACACCCGGCAAAGGCTGCCGCCACCAGAAGTGCGGCCGCCGTCCTTACGATCGTATGCATCTGCATGTCGGTATGTTTTTCTACGGATACACGCAATTACCGCTCCGCTTTGCGCAGCATCTCGCGGATGTAGCGCAGCGCCACGGGATGGCCCGCCTCGGGCATGTTGCCATGGTCGTAGCCGTCGAACTCGAGCAGCCGCACGTCGGGATGGCCCACGATCCGCATCATGCGCCAGAAATAGGCGTTCTCCTCGTAGCGGCCGAGCATCTCCAGTTCGCGGTCGCCCGAGAGGATGAGCATCGGCGGCGCATCGGCCCGCACGTGGTTCATCGGCGCCATGTCATCGACCAGCGGCTGCGTGTCGGGCAGCCCCAGCTCGCTGCGGCGCGCAAAGTGCGTCACCGCCTGGCCGCTGTAGGGGATCAGGGCCATGAAGGCCGTATCGGGATCGATTCCGTAGGGGGCAAGCCACCGCTTGTCGAGGCCGATCATCGAGGTCAGGTAGCCGCCGGCCGAGTGCCCGGCAACAAAGATCCTCTCCGGATCACCCCCGTAAGAGGCGATGTGTTCGACAACCCACGCGGCGGCCGCAGCAGCATCCGCCACACAGTCGGCCACCTTCACCTGCGGCACAAGGCGGTACTCCACGCCGACGACCGCCATGCCGTGTCCCTTCAACGCCTCGGGGATCTCGCGGCGACCGCCCGACAGGCCTCCGCCGTGAAACCAGATGATTGTCGGAAAACCCTTCGCATCGGCCGGGAGATAGATATCCAGGCGGCACATCGAGTCGATGAGCGGGTCGCCCGACGCGGAGCGGTAGGCGATATCGCGTACCGTACGGCAGTCTCCGTCGGATGCAAGGCCCTGCAGCGAAAGGCACAGGGCGAAACAGAGAACAAGGATGAGTCGTTTCATGTGCAAGATTTTCGATTCGGGTGTTAAAGATAGGTAAAATCCCGCAAAAAGCGCTATCTTTGCGAAAGTAAACTTTCGCGGGGCGCACCGCGGACCGGGCACGCCCGACGGGCTCCGGAGCGCCGCCCCGCCCCCAAAAAAGAGATCCGAGACATGTTGAAAATCGCCTGCCTGCCTTTCAATCCGATACAGGAGAACACCTATGTCCTCTGGGACGAGACGAACGAATGCGTCGTGATCGACGCCGGGAACAGCTCGCCGCGCGAGGATGCCGTCCTGGACAACTTCATCGCCGAGCACGGGCTGAAACCCGTCCTGGCAGCCAACACCCACGGGCACTTCGACCATACCCTGGGCGTCGAACACCTCAAGCAGCGCTACGGAATCCCGTTCGCCCTCTCGTCGAAGGACGCATTCCTGCTCGAAAACGCCGCCACGAGCGGCTCGATCTTCGGCGTGAAGGTCGGTGCCATGCCCACCGTAGAACGCGACCTGGACGGCGAACAGGAGATCCGCTTCGGAAAAACCATCCTCCGCGTGCTCCGCACGCCGGGACATACGCCGGGCCACGTCGCCTTCTTCGACGAGGGGTCGAAGTCGCTCTTTACGGGCGACACGCTCTTCCGCGAGTCGATCGGCCGCACGGACCTGCCCGGAGGCGACTACTCGTGGATCATGCGCTCGATCCTCGACGTGCTCGTCCCGCTGGGCGACGAAGTACACGTCTACCCGGGCCACGGTCCCGAATCGACCATCGGCCACGAGGTGCTCTACAACCCCTTCATCGTCGAGGTGCTCAACGAGGAGGTAAACTACAAAGACTGACCCGACCCCCGTGAAGACACTCATACACCGAATCCTCTACCGCACGCTGCCGTTCGAGAGCTACCTGCGCGCCGTAAGCCGGATGTTCTTCGTCTGGCAGCGGCTCGGCATCGGCCGCTACGCCCCCGCCACGGAGTATGTCTACCACCTCGGCCGGCTTGTCCGGCGGGGCGACACCTGCATCGACATCGGTGCCAACCTCGGCTACTACGCCCGGACGATCTCCCGCCTCACGGGTCCCGAAGGGCGGGTCTACGCCGTGGAGCCCGTAGAGCCGATCCGCTGCGTGCTGGAGCGCAACCTGCGCCGCTGCCGCAACGTCGAGATCCTCCCCTACGCGCTCGGCACCGAATCCAGGAAGGTAACCATGGGCAACGACTCGGCACGCGAGACGGGCTACTTCGGCACGGGGCAGAACTTCGTGAACGACAGCGGCCGACAGACCGACACGGCCTTCACTGCCGAAATGCGCCGCGGCAGCGAACTTTTCGCCCGGCTCGAAAGGCTCGACTTCATCAAGTGCGACATCGAGGGGTACGAGGTGGTGGTTATGCATGAGATGCAGCCCCTGCTCGAACGTTTCCGCCCCACGGTGCTCATCGAGACGGGCGGTGCGAACCGCCCCGAGATCATCCGGCTGTTCACCGGTCTGGGATACGCAGGATACACGCTCGAACACGGACGCGAAGTGCCGCTCACCGAAGATTCAACGAAAGACATCATATTCCGCCATGCGCATTGACATCATATCCTCGGTTCCCGAACTGATGACCTCGCCCCTGAACGAGTCGATCCTCAAGCGGGCGCAGGAGAAGGGATTCGTGCAGATCGTCGTACACAACCTCCACGACTACGCACACGACCGCCGCAAGACCACCGACGACTACCCGTTCGGCGGCGAAGCGGGCATGGTCATGAAGTGCGAGCCGGTCTTCGAACTCGTCGAGAAACTCCAGAGCGAGCGAACCTACGACGAGATCATCTACACCTCGCCCGACGGCATCCGCTACGACCAGCACGAGGCCAACCGGCTCTCGACGCTCGGCAACATCATCATCCTCTGCGGCCACTACAAGGGCATCGACCACCGCATCCGCGAGCACCTCATCACACGCGAGATCTCAATCGGAGACTACGTGCTCACAGGGGGCGAACTGGCCGCCTGCATCATCGCCGACTCGGTCGTGCGGCTCATTCCGGGAGCGATCGGCGACGAGGCCTCAGCCCTGACCGACTCGTTCCAGGACAACCTGCTGGCCCCGCCCGTCTACACGCGGCCCGCGGAGTTCCGCGGCTGGCGGGTCCCCGACGTGCTGCTCTCGGGCAACTTCGCCCAGATCGAGAAGTGGCAGGACGAGCAGGCCTGGGAGCGCACCAAACGCCTGCGGCCCGACCTGCTCGGGGAGGAGTGACCCGACACGGACCTGCCGCAGACGGTCTTCACGCGAGCCGGCGACACCGGAAAAGCAGAAAACCGAACCAAAGAGCGAAGAGATGAAATACTACCTCATAGCCGGGGAGCCTTCGGGCGACCTGCACGGCGCCAACCTGATCGAAGGGCTCAGGAAGGCCGATCCCGAGGCGGAGTTCCGCTTCTGGGGCGGCGACCGCATGGCCGAGGCGGGCGGCAGGCAGAACCTCCGCAAGCACTACCGCGAGACCTCGTTCTTCGGCATCGTGCAGGTGCTGAAGAACCTCCGCACGATCCGCCGCCAGATGCGCGAGTGCCGCGAGGATGTGGCCGCATGGCGACCCGATGCGCTGATCCTGATCGACTACCCGGGATTCAACATGAAGATGGCCCGCTGGGCCAGCGGGCACGGCATCCGCACGTTCTACTACATCGCCCCCAAGGTGTGGGCCTGGCGGGAGTGGCGCGTGAAGTCGATCCGGCGCTACGTGGACCGGCTCTACATCATCTTCCCCTTCGAGCGGGACTACTTCCCCCGCCACGGCATCGACCCCGTCTTCGAGGGCAACCCGCTCGTCGATGCCATCGAGGCGCGGCGTCCGACGCTGCCCGACGGCGATGCATTCCGCCGCCGCAACGGGCTCGACAACCGTCCGATCATCGCCCTGGTGGCAGGCAGCCGCCGCGGCGAGATCCGCGACAACCTCCCGCTCATGGCCCGGCTGGCCGAGCGGTTCCCCGACCGGCAGTTCGTCGTAACGGGCGTACCCTGGCTCGAACGCGCACTATACGATCGCTACATGGCCGGAACGGGCCTGCGCTATGTCTGCGACCAGACCTACGAGACCATCGCCGCGGCCGAGGCGGCCGTCGTCACCTCGGGGACGGCAACGCTCGAGACCGCCCTGCTCGGCACGCCCGAAGTGGTCGTCTACCGCACGCTGTGGTTCCAGGTCAAGCTGCAGCCCTACGTGCTGAAGGTGCCCTGGGTTTCGCTCGTCAATCTCAACCTCGGACGCGAGGCCGTGGCCGAGATCATCCAGTCGGACCTCGACGTCGCACGCGCCGAGCGCGAGTTGCGCGCCATCCTCCCGGGCGGCGCGAAGCGCGGGCGGATGGAGGCCGACTTCGAGGAGCTGCGCACCGTCATCGGCGGTCCGGGAGCCAGCGAACGATTCGCCCGCCGCATGGTCGGGGAACTCAAAAAGAACCGCACATGAAGATCATCTGTATCGGACGCAACTACCGGGCCCATGCCGAGGAACTGCACCACGCGACAGGGCTGGCCGAGGAGGGGGCCGAACCGATCTGGTTCCTCAAGCCCGACACGGCCATGCTGCGCAACAACGACCCATTCTACATCCCGCGTTTCTCGCAGGAGGTACACTACGAGTGTGAACTCATCGTGCGGATCAACCGTGTCGGGAAGGCCATTTCCGAGCGTTTCGCACACCGCTACTACGACGAGGTGGGAGTCGGCATCGACTTCACGGCCCGCGACCTGCAGCGGCAGGCCATCGCCGAGGGGCTTCCGTGGGAGCGGGCCAAAGCCTTCGACTACTCGGCGGCCCTGCCCCCGAAGTTCCTCCGACTCGCCGACCTGGGCGGCGACGTGCAGCGCCTTCGGTTCGCCCTCGACGTGAACGGCGAACGCCGCCAGACGGGCGACACCTCTCAGATGCTTTTCACGGTGGACCGGCTCATCGCCAGCGTGTCGCAGTACATGACCCTGCGCATGGGCGACCTGCTCTTCACGGGCACTCCGGCCGGTGTGGGACCCGTCCGCCCGGGCGACGAGCTTCGCGCCACGCTCGAGGGGCACGAACTGCTCCGCTTCGATATCCGATAACCGACGCACGCCATACAACCATGTTACTCCACGAGAAACTCAAGAACTACCGCCTGTTGCTGGCATCGCAGTCGCCGCGGCGGCGCGAACTGATCGCCGGGTGCGGGCTTCCCTACGAACTCGCCCCGCGCTTCGAGTGCGAGGAGCGTTACCCGGACGGGCTTCCGGCCGAGGAGGTACCGCTCTACCTCGCGCAGCTCAAGAGCCGGGCCTACCCCGAACCCCTCGGCGAACGGGACCTCCTGCTGACGGCCGACACGGTAGTGGTGCTCGACGGCGAGGTGCTCGGCAAACCCCGCGACCGCCAGGAAGCCGCGGAGATGCTCCGCCGTCTCTCGGGCCGCCGACACACGGTCGTCACGGGCGTGGCCTTCCGCACCACCTCGCGGCAGCACGCCTTCGAGGCCCGCACCGACGTCTGGTTCCGCACCCTCGATCAGGAGGAGATCGACTACTACGTCGATACGTTCCGCCCCTTCGACAAGGCCGGATCGTACGGTATCCAGGAGTGGATCGGGTATGCCGCCATCGAACGCATCGAGGGATCGTTCTACAACGTCATGGGGCTGCCCATACAGAAAGTCTATGTCGAACTGAACCAATTCATAAACCCATGAAACGCACGCTGCTGACCCTGCTTGCCGCCCTCACGATGCTGCCCGCACTGGCAGACGAGGGCATGTGGCTCCCGAGCCTCATCTCCGAGCGCATCGACGACATGCGCTCGAAAGGATTCCGCCTGACGGCCGAAGACATCTACTCGATCAACCAAGCCTCGATGAAGGACGCCGTGGTGCTCTTCGACGGCGGCTGTACAGGCGAACTCGTCTCGCCCGAAGGCCTGCTGCTCACCAACCACCACTGCGGCTACGACGCCATCCAGCGCCACTCGACCGTCGAGCACGACTACCTCACCCACGGCTTCTGGGCCATGTCCCGGGCCGAGGAGCTGCCCAACGAAGGACTCAACGTCCGTTTCCTGGTACGCATGGAGGAGGTGACGGAGCGACTGGCGGCCGGCGAAACCGCCGAGGAGCTGATCCGCAAGGCCGAAGCCGAGGGCGAAGGCTACAAGGCCTCCGTCGAGCAGATGTACTACGGCAACCAGCAGTTCCTGTTCGTCTACGAACAGTTCGATGACGTCCGTCTGGTGGCCGCACCGCCCTCATCGATCGGCAAGTTCGGCGGCGATACCGACAACTGGATCTGGCCCCGCCACACGGGCGACTTCTCCGTATTCCGCATCTATGCATCGAAGGAGAACAAGCCGGCGGCCTACTCGCCCGACAACGTCCCCTACCGCCCGAAGAAGTTCTTCACCATCTCGACCCGGGGCATCGCGGAGGGCGACTTCACGATGATCTACGGATTCCCGGGCAACACGCAGGAGTACATCCTCTCGGATGCCGTGGGCTACATCGCCGAGCGCTCGGACCCGGCCAAGATCGCCATCCGCGACGGCCGACTCGGGATCATCGCCGAGGCCCAGGCCTCGGACCCCGCGCTGCGGATCCACTACGCCGCCAAGCATGCGACGATCGCCAACGCCTGGAAGAAGTGGCAGGGCGAGGTGCTCGGCATCACGCGCCGCGGTACCGTCGCCTCGAAAAAGGCCTACGAGGAGGCGTTCGACCGCTGGGCGCAGGACAAGCCCGAATACCGCCGCGTGGTGAGCGACCTCAAGGCCGAATATGCCCGGATCATGGATCCCTACTTCGCCCGCGAGATCACGCTCGAGACCCTTGCCGCGCTGCCGGGCAAATACACCCCCGAGGAGCGGGCCGAGGAGCTCTTCGCTCGCCGAGAGCCGACCGAACGGGCCCTGTGGCGCTACCTCTTCGGCGAATACGCCCGCCGCTGCCCGGCAGAATACCAGGTCCCGACGTTCCTCGACGGCGTGGCCGAATACGGATCGCCCGAGGCCTACGCCGAGCAGGTTTTCCAACAGGTATGGAGCGGCAGCGACACCACGGCCGTCAATGCCCTGCGCCGCGACACGAAGCGCATGCAGGAGCATATCGTCTGGATGCTGGGGACCAAGTCGCTGCGCAACCTCACGAGCAGCCGCCTCAACGCACTCTACACGACCTACATCCGGGGACTGCGCGAATGGGACGGCGAGCGGGCCTTCTACCCCGACGCCAACCTGACGCTGCGCGTGGCCTACGGCTCGATCGCCGGCTATGAGTATGCCGACGGCGAGTACCACAAGCCGCTGACGACCCTCGACGGCATCATCGCCAAGGACAACCCCGAGATCTACGACTACGACATCCCGCAGGCGCTGCGCGACCTCTACGCATCGAAGGAGTACGGACGCTGGGCAACGGAGATCGACGGACGCCGCACGGTGCCGGTCTGCTTCCTGGCCTCGAACCACACCACGGGCGGCAACTCGGGATCTCCGGTGCTGAATGCCCGCGGCGAACTGGTGGGCATCAACTTCGACCGCACGTGGCGCTCGACGATGAGCGACATTGCCTTCGATCCCTCGATCTGCCGCAACATCGGTGTCGATATCCGCTACGTGCTCTTCGTCATCGACCGCATCGGCGGGGCCGGCTATCTGCTCGACGAGATGAAGTTCAGCGGGAAAAAGTGACAATTTTGGAATTTTTCACTATATTGTCCCGGCAAACCTATTAAACAGGACATGCTATGAGACATTTCGATGCATTTGTGAGATGGACGGCAGCACTGCTGCTGACGGTTCTGTCGATTGCCTGCGGCAAGGACAAGACCACGACGACGGAGGGATCGGCAATCACCGGAGGCTCCTGGAGCCAGACCGAGACCATTGAGGCCGCCGGGGCACAGAAGGATTTTTCGTTCACGGCCCGCGGACAGTGGAGCGCGCAGAGCGACAACCCCGACTGGTGCGAGGTGCTGACCCCCTCGGGAGACAAAGGCGCCGCAACGCTGCGGATCGACGTAGCCGAGAACAGCAGCGAAAGCCCGCGTTCCGCCATCATCCGGATCTCGGTGGGCAGCACCACGGAGAGTTTCAAGATCCTCCAGAAGGGTACGGCCGGAGCTCCCGAGATCAACGTGCTGGTGGACGAGGTACTGGCGGCATACTATCTGTGGAACGAGGAGTACCGGGCGCTTGACCGCGACCTGTCGCTGCCCTACAACGGGGTCTACGACAACTTCGTATACCATACGTTGATGAGCATGGAGACCAACACGCTCGACAAGAAATACAACGAGCGTTACGGGGAGTACCACATCTACTCCTACCTCTCGCGAACCCCCTCATCGGGACAGAGAAGCGCCGCGACACGCAGTGGTGTAAACCACGGTGTCGAGAAGGACGACCCCGTGCCGAGTTTCGGTATCGGCAACTACGCCCTTGTGTCGTTTGTAGACCAGTCGGGACGGCCGACGGGGCAGATCGGGCTCACGCTGTTGAGCATCATCCCCGAATCGCCGCTGGCCAAGGCCGGATTCCGCCGCGGCGACATCATCGCCACGATTGACGGCAAAACCCCGACCGAGCAAACCTACGCCACGGAGTTCACGCGCCTGATCGCCCCCTCGGAGGGGCTGAAGGTCACGCTCACCAAAAACGAGGCGAACGCACAGCCGATCGAGGTCACGTCGGTGAGTCTGGATCCCACGCCGATCATCCGCGCCGAGGTACTTGAGGGTACGCACGTCGGATACATCGTCTACGACAGCTTCGACGCCGCCTATGACAACGACCTGCTGGCCGCCATCAAGAGCCTCAAGGAGGCCGGCATCACCGATCTGGTGCTCGACCTGCGCAACAACGGCGGAGGACATGTCATCACTTCGAACATGCTCTCAACCTGCATCGGAGGCAGCGCATGCCAGGACCGCGTCTACCAGTACTACCGCTACAACGACGAGCGGATGGCCGACTGGAAACAGACCTCCGAAACGTTCGGCATGAGCTATGACCAGACGGAGAAGCTCTTCTTCGAGAAGTTCTACTACTCGAACTACTACGGCGTCTCGCTGGCGAACTATGCCCTGAACCTCAGCCGGCTCTATGTCCTCGTCAGCGACGGTACGGCATCGGCGAGCGAGGCGGTCATCAACAGTCTGAAGGGCATCGGACTTCCCGTGACGCTCATCGGTTCGAAGACCAACGGGAAGAACGTCGGCATGAATGTCTTCACGTGGAACAACATCGAAGGATACGACTACGAATTCGCCCCGATTTCGTTCCAGGGCTACAACGCCCAGAAGCAGTCGGTGGATCCGAAGGGCATCACTCCCGACTACGCGGTCAGCGAGACGGCTTCGGGAGGATGGTACGTGGATTTCGGTCCCGACGAGCCGCTCGTACACAAGGCCCTCGAACTGATTGGCGCAGCCGACGCATCGGCAACGACCCGCAGCGTGAAATCCGTCGGCGCGGTTCAGCGCGGAGGCATCCGGCAGGCCATTGAACGGCCGAACGGCATGATCCGCACGATCGACCCGAAAGAGATGTAACGCATTGCATTACACGCATACTACGGAAACGGCCCCGAATATCGGGGTCGTTTTTTTACTGCAAACCGAAACTTTATGGGCCCGAAAATTTGGTGAATAGAAATTTATGTTCTATATTTGCACTCCGAAAGTCAATCAGTATGGCTTTCAAACGTACAGGCCCAGGTGGTGAAATTGGTAGACACGCTACTTTGAGGGGGTAGTGAACAATTGCGTTCGTGCAAGTTCGAGTCTTGTCCTGGGCACCAGAAACCGCGCTAAACGAAAGTTTGACGCGGTTTTTCGTTTTGCATGATTGCGATTTGTCCCGATTCGAACAAAGAAGTTCTCCGGCTAACGGACCCGGGGTCGTTTTCGGCGGATTTTCCCCGGCAATCGACATACAAAAAAACGGACAGGCTGACAGCCTGTCCGCAGTGATTCTGGCTTTTCCGATCCAGTTTACTCCGAAATCGGAGTCAGCGCACCCGTCGTTGAGTCCATGATATACCCCTTCACCACGACATCGGAGGGGACCAGCGGATGGTTGCGGACCAGATCGACCGTCTCAAGGATGGCCGACTCCGTATCGTCGAAGCCGTGCAGCCAGCGGTCGAGATCGATGCCACAGTGTTTCATCAACGAGATATGCTGGTCCGGAATCCCGCGCGAACGCATCAGATGCTGCATCTCGGCACTGTCCATGCCCTGCACGCCGCATCCCGTATGGCCGATGATCATCACCTCCTGCACACCCAACTCGTAGATGGCCACAAGCAGGCTGCGGACCGTACTGTCGAAGGGATTGGTAATCGTACCGCCGGCATTCTTGATGATCTTCACATCCCCGTTTCGGAATCCCAGGGCCGCAGGCAGCAACTCCACCAGCCGGGTATCCATGCACGTGACGATAGCAATCCGCTTGTTGGGATATTTGTCGGTAATGAAACGTTCGTACCGTTTCTCCGCCACGAATCGGCGGTTGTATTCCAGGATTTCGTCAATCATCGTTCGCAGAATTTAGTCGGATCAGATTTTAACTCGGGGAACTCCCCGCGCAAAGATACCACTTTATTCGGGAAACCGCCAAAATCGGGGAGGCGGCTCCACGGGAAACGGACAAACTCACCGGACGAATCAAGGCTCGGAGCAGGAACGGACCGACAGGGTGGAAGGGGGCATGCCGTCGGCTTCGGCCGTCAGTCGAACCGTTCCCTTCCGGCCATCGTTCTGCAGAACAACGAGCGCCTTGCCGTGAAATGCCCGCCGCTGCGAGGCCTTGAACGGCTCCATACTGGTCTGGCTCCCGTTATCCACTCCGGCAATGAAGCCGCAGCCCTCCACACGGAAACGGAGCTGCGTATCGGCATCAGGCACGAGCGTGCCCTCCCGGTCCACAATCTCCACCGTCACAAACGAGAGGTCTTTTCCGTCGGCCGCAATCCGTTCCCGGTCGGCGGACAGGCGGATCTGCGCCGGAGCGCCCGCCGTTCGGATCTCCCGGGTCAGCACCACCTTTCCGTCCTTGCGGGATACTGCCCGCAGCGTACCGGGTTCAAACGGCACCCGCCACCAGACATGGAACTGCCCCGGTTCCTTGCTCCTGACCCCGAGGCTACGCCCGTTCAGGAACAACTCTACCTCGTCCGCACGGTTGTAGTAGGCCCAGACATCGACCGGCTCGCCCGGTGTCCAGTTCCAATGCGGAAAGAGGTGGAGCACCGTCCGGTCGCTCCATTCGCTCTGATACATGTAGTAGGCATCCTTGGGAAATCCGGCCAGATCCACGATACCGAAATAGGAGCTGCGCGACGGCCACCAGAAGGGCGTGGGCTCGCCCAGATAGTCGAAACCGGTCCAGACGAAAACGCCGGCACAACAGGGCAGGTCCTTCACCACACGCCAGTTCTCCTCGTGAGTCGAGCCCCACAACGCACAATTGTTGTCATACGACGAACAGGCATGGACGGGTCGGTCGAAGGCCTGATCCCAGGTCTCGGGCCATGCATACCGCCGGTCCGAAGGCATGATGTAGTGGCCCCGCGTGGCGAATGCGGAGGTGGTTTCCGAGGCGATGAAGCATTTGCCGGGGAAGTTCTTCTGGAAATCGCGATAAACACCCAGGTTGTAGTTGAATCCATAGACATCCATCGCTCCCGACCGGAAGAGGTTGTTCGAGGGATCGGCGAAATTATTCCCCGAGGTCACGGCTCGGGTCGTATCCAGGCTCTTCACGATCCGGGCCAGCTGCACGGCGATCCACGAATTGATGTTGAACGCGGAGTCCGTCCCGCCGGCCGCACGTGCCGTGCGGGGGACATTCAGCAGCACGTTGGCCTGCTGCAGGGTCAGGGTATCCGCCCGAACGTCGTCAAACTGCTCGTAAACCTCATTGCCGATGCTCCACATGAACACGGACGGATGGTTGCGGTCACGCAGGATGTGGTCGGTCAAATCCCGTTCGTACCACTCCGAGAAGTCGCGGCTGTAGTCATACTCGCTTTTCCGCTTCCGCCACATGTCGAACGCCTCGTCCTGCACCAGGAAACCCATTCTGTCACAAAGTTCGAGCAGTTCCGGAGCCGGAGGGTTGTGCGATGTCCGGATGGCATTGCACCCCATCTCCTTGAGGATCTCGAGCTGACGCTCCAGCGCCCGCCTGTTGATTGCGGTCCCCAGACAGCCCAGATCGTGATGGAGGCAGACGCCGAGGATCTTCAGCGGCTCTCCGTTCAGGAAGAAGCCCTGATCCGCATCGAACCTCATGAAACGGATGCCGAAAGGGGTTTCATACCGATCGACGGTACGCCCCCCGATCCGCACGGTCGAAACGGCCCGATAAAGGGAGGGAGCATCCACGGACCACAACTCCGGGTCCGGGACCTTCACCTCCTGCAGCACGGAGGTATCCGAAGCCGCAGGAATGCCGACCAGCCCGGTGCGGCACTCCCCGACCCGGTTACCCTCGGGATCATAAAGCGCCGTCTCCAGCTCGACGGCCACCGGATCGGCGGAATCGTTGCACAATGTGGTCCGGACGGCCACGGCTGCCTCATCCGGTCCGACGGCCGGCGTTGTGATGAAGGTTCCCCAAAGTCCGACGTGGACCGGATGGGTCCGTACCAGCCAGACGTTTCGGTAGATTCCCGAACCGGAATACCACCGAGAATTCGGCTGTTCCGAATTATCCACCCGGACGACCAGTACATTCTCCTCCGCCCCATAATTCAGACAGGGCGTCAGGTCATACCGGAACGAGACATAACCATTCGGCCGATATCCGAGCAGATGACCGTTGAGCCACACCCGGCTCTTTTGGTAAATGCCGTCGAAATCGACAAAGAAGCGTTTGTCACGATCACGCTCCGGAACGGTAAAACGCTTCCGGTACCATCCGACGCCGCCCGGAAGCGCCCCGCCTCCGGGAGTCGCCGGATGGTCGGGCGAAAAGTCGCCCTCGATACTCCAGTCATGCGGCAGGTTCAGTTCCCGCCACGCCGAATCGTCGAAATCCGGATCGGAGAAATCGCCATCGGCATCCAGGGCAAACCGCCAATCGGCCGTAAAATCCGACCGTTGCCGGATCTCCGCACCGTTCTGGCAGGAAAAACCGGCCCACGCCAGCAAGGCAAGCAGACACCGTCTCATATCCCAACTATTTGGTACTGAACTCCAGAACCCCGCCCTGCATGATCTCCCGGACAGGAATGAACGGACGGTCGAGCCTCTTCCCGTTGAAACGCACCACCTCCATCGTCTGGTGTTTCTTGCGGTCCCGGGCCACGATCTTCAACCGATTGCCGTTCGACAGGGCCAGCTCGAACTCCTCAAAGGCCGGTATTCCCAACGCATACTCGCCCGAAGCCGGAGTGAGCGGATAGAAGCCCATGACACTGAAAATATACCAGGCGGACATCTGTCCCAGGTCGTCGTTGCCGGAGAGGCCGTCGGGACTGTTCCGGTAGTTTGCAGCAAGGATCCCGGGCAGACGGGTCTGGATCTTGTCCAGCCGGTCGCAGTGCGCATAAAGGTAGACATAATGGTGTCCTGGCTCGTTGTCGTGGCGGTAGTGCCCCTTGTCGAAGTTCTCGTCGAGAGCCTTCACGAAGGCGTCGCGCCCGCCCATGAGTTCGATCAGCCCCGGAACATCCTGCATCACGCAGAAGCGATAGGTCCAGTTGGCCCCTTCGGTGAATCCGACATCATCGGCATCCCACTCCCCGGAACTCCGGCGTGCCTGAAAGAATCCGGTCTGCGGGTTGTAGAGATTCCTGTAGTTCCGCGACCGTTCCATCAGGACCCGATAATCCTCCATGTGCCCAAGCCCCTTGGCCATCTGGGCGATGCAATAGTCGTCCAGCGCATATTCGAGCGTCGAGGCCACCGACTCGTCGGTCCTGTCCGACGCAACGTACCCCGCCTTCATGTAGTGGGTCAGGCCGGCGCGGGCCTCGTAGCCGCCGTTCCAGAAATCGCGGTCTCCCCAGCGATAGTGTTCGTCGCGCGTCGGCGGAGTGAAGGCATCCTTGCGGATGGCCCGGTAGGCAGCCTCCAGATCATAACCCCGGAATCCATTGACATAGGCGTCGGCAATCACGGCGTCGGCATGGGTGCCGATCATGATGTTGGTGAAGGTCGGATTCGCCCACTTGGGAATCCATCCGGACTCCTCGTACATCTGCACCAACGACCGGACCATCGCATCGACCCGTTCCGACTGGACCAGCTGCAGCCACGGATGCTGGGCCCGAAAGGTATCCCACAGGGAGTAGGCAGTGTAGGAGGTCCCTTCATGTATGCGCTCGTCGAAGGGGCTGTAATACCTTCCGTATTCCGAGAACTCCCGAGGGTACTGCAGCGTGCGGAAGAAGGCCGTATAGAAGACCGTGAGGTCATCCTCCGACGCCCCCTTGATCGAAACCCGCGACAACTCCCGGTTCCATCGATCCCGGCCGGAGGCCTTCACCTGCTCGAAGGTCCGCTCCCGACCGATCTCGCGGTCGAGGTTATCGGCAGCCTGCGCGTAATCGATGAATGACGAGCCGATGCGCACCTCGACCGTCCGGACATCCGAGGCGAAGCGGACATAACCGCCGACATTCGGGGCGGCATCGCTCCGCCGGCCCTCGCTGACGGTCCCGTCGGCCCAGGTTCCGAAATCGGCGAACGGTTCCGAAAACCTCAGCACGTAATAGCAGGCAAACCGGTAGAGCCGCGGTCCGAGATGGGCATCGAACCGCTCCTTGTTGTAGAGCCGGATCTCGTTCCGCTCGGGAATAATCTCGATCCCCCCGCCCTCGCACATGCGGCCGGCCTCGATCATGAGCATCGGGGCCCCGCTGTCCGCATAGGCGAAACGGAAGAAGGAGCTGCGCGAGGTAGCCGTGAATTCGGTCCGGATCCGGCTTCCGTCGGGTTCGGTATGGCTGACCGTGTAATAATACGGCGTACCGCATTCGGTGTCTCGCTCCAAGGGGACGGCCCGCTGTTCCGGATCGGTTCGCAAAACGCCGCTCTGGGGCATCATCGTGAAATAGCCGTAATCGCCCATCCAGATCGCGGGCTGGTGAGTTCCCATGAACCCGATCAGCCGGTCGTCGGCATGGTGGTACATGGTCGCGGAGATCTTGTTGAGTCGGGTCGCCGCGCACCACTGGGTCATCCCGAACGGATCGCTCACGGCCGGCGTCGTCCCGCCGTATTCGGTCACGTGAGGGCCGCAGCTCCCGATAAACATATTGACATAGTCCACCGGAGCCTTCTCCGCCCCGAACGAGGCGCTCCCGCACAAGGTGAAAAGTACGGCAAGCAAAGATTCGAACGTCTTTTTCATAAGGCAAAACCGTTATTCCCTGCAATCGTCCAGAATCGGATTTTCAAGGCCCTGCAATGCGGGGTTCGACGGAGTGAGGAGGTCGAGAACCACCACTTCGTTTCGTCCCGGCACGATCCACGGGGCGGGGAGGTACATCGTCTGCGTCGGACCGATGTTCCAGAACCGGCCCAGACAATGGCCGTTTACCCAGACCACACCCTTGCCCCAGTTCTGCATGTCGAGGAAGGTGTCCTTCGCCTCGTCCGCCTCGAACCATCCCCGATAATAGGCCGGCTGATCGGGCAGAACGGTCATCGGGGAGAATTCGAGACCTGCGGGAGCCTGATCGTTCTGCAACGGGGCGGTATGGATCCGCCACTTCTCGAGCGGCGTACGCTTCGTCCCGTTCTGGAGCACAACCGGCCCGACCAGTCCCTTCCGGTCACCCAGATAGACATCCGAATTGACCCGGCCCATCGCCTCCACGATAACCGAAAGTTCGGCCTCCCCGTGCATCCGGCCTGCCGGCAACTCACAGACCGTCTCGTTTTTCCGGCGATCCAGCGTCCGGATCACCTTCCCGTCGAGCAACACGACGGCAAAATCATGAACGCCTTCGAAAACGATGCTGCCGGAGGCGTCCCGAGGCAGGGTCGTCGAATAGACGACATAGCCGAACCCCTGTCCGTAATGTTCCATGTTGCGGGGCGTATCGTCGAGAACGGGGCGGGAAAGGTTTTCCAGCACGGGAGCCGTCTCTTCGAGCGTGAACTCGGCCACGGCCATCGTCTGCGGACGCTCCGGAACAGCCGGGAACGTCTCTTCAGGCAGCCGTTGCTGGAGGAACGTGCGTATTGCCTCGTATTTCGGAGTCGCCCAACCGGCCTCACTGATCGGAGCATCGTAGTCATAGCTCGAAGTCTGCGGATCGTAATGCCCGCCGACATTGAAATTAGCCCCGCTCCAGAGGCCGAACGACGTGCCGCCATGAACCATATAGAAGTTGTACGACACCCGATGGTTCTCGAAATAGTCCAACTGCCGGATCACGGCGTCGGTCGCCACCCGGCCATGTCTTTCACCCCAATGGTCCAGCCATCCGGGATAGAACTCCGCAACAAACAGCGGACCCTGCGGCATGACGCTCCGGAGCGAATCCAGCGCAACGCGGGGATCCTCGTGCGTCCCGAAATTCGCGGCACAGAAGAGATCCTCGCGCCGATCGACCAGGCGGGCGAAATAGTCGCACTGGAACATCGGCACGTCGAAGCCCGACTCGACAAGATAGTCGCGGATGATTCCCAGATAGGTCGTATCCGTTCCCCAGTGGCCATACTCGTTCTCGACCTGGACCATCAGGATGGGGCCTCCCTGCGTAATCTGCAGGGGAGCCAGGGTCTCACCCACCTTGTTCAGGTACTTCCGGGTACGCTCCAGGAAATAGGGATCCTGCGAGCGCAGACCGATCCCCTCTTTCCGAAGCAGCCACCAGGGAAGTCCGCCCATATCCCACTCCGCACAGACATACGGTCCCGGACGCAGGATGACCCAAAGGCCCTCTTCCTGCGCCAAACGGCAGAACTCCGCCATATCATCGAAATTCCGCTGATCGAACCGGTCCTGCTCCGGTTCCGCCTTGTTCCAGAAGAGGTAGGTACATACCGTATTGAGGCCCATTGCCCGGAGCATCTGAAGACGATGACGCCAGTAAGCCTTGGGGATTCGGTCGAAATGAATCTCCCCGCTGCGGAGAACCACGGAATCCCCGTCGAGCAGGAACGTATCGCCCTGGATGGAAAAGGTCCGGGCGCCGCTCCCGCATCCAATCAACTGCACACACGCCAAAAGGGCGAACAGCAAATAATGCACTATTCTCATTTCCGATCTTTATTCGTTTTTGTAATAAGTAGTCCAACGGGTTGCCAGAATCTTCCGGCTGTTTTTGCCGCAGTCGGGGATCGACCGGAGGTATTCGAATTGCTGATCGCCCCCGAAATCGCACGTATAGATCCGAACCGAATTGTCCTTCATCAGGAAGGCCAGATCGTCGATATAGTCACCCGTACAGTCGTTGCCCTTCATGTCGAGCACCTGGTCGGGATCCAGATCGACCGTCTTCGACACGAGCGTCGGCTGCAGGGTCCCCTGGAAGATTCCCCGAAGCTCGATCGTTCCGTCTCCCTTGCGCAACGCAACGGCCAGATTGTCGATCTCTCGGGTATTGTCCACGTAGAGCACGTATTTCGTCCTTAGGCCGGTCACGAAGAGGAAATCGTCGGCCGGAACCGTTCCGAGCATGTCGTTCAGACGGGCCGTAAGCACAGGTTCGACCTCATAGCTGAAGTTCTCATAACCGACCGTGGACGAAGAGGCGACCTTCTCATAGACCGTAAAACGGACCGTGGCACCGTCGGAACGGGCCGTGACGATCTCGTCCGGATCGGCCTGGCCGACCCCTTTCTTCTGCAGGTTCATCGCAGCGATTCCGACCATCTCTCCGTCGGCGGTCTCCCCGGCCACGTTGTTGCAGTTTACATACTGATTGCCCATGTGGTCGTAGAACTCGACCTCCAGACCGTTTGCCGTCCTCTTGACCAGCATGCGTTCATCGATGGCATGGAACTCCAGACGGATGCGCGAGGCATCCACGATGTCGCCCCCGTAGATCCAGGAGAAGGAGAAATCGTCCTCCCGCTGTATCCACCGGGTATAATCCGACGAATAGAGGCTGTTATCGACCACCTTGTCCCCGATCGAGGTGATGGTCATCCGGTCGTATTTCTTCGGTTTGCCGCTCCAGCGGTTGCCCAGCAACGTCCCCCGGTCGAGCACGTAATAATCGGCCGGATCCATCGAGGGGTATGCGGACGCATTCGAGGTATAGTTCAGCATCAGGTCCTCGAAAACCTTGTAGGCGATCGTCGGGCCGTACTGCTTCCGCTTCAGGTTGTTGGGAATGGAGGTCGTCGGAGCCGGCTCGAACAGCGTGGCGGGCGGTTCGATCTGGACAAGGCCCCCGCCGCGACGGAAGGTCTCCAGGGCAAACGAAGCCAGCAACTCGGGAGCCATGTCCATCGGGCCCCATCCGATCCAGCGGACACTGCCGTCCTCCCACAAGGGGAGCGACTGCGCCTCGACCTCCTGCCACCACCAGGCCTGATCGCTCGTGCCCCACAGGTTTCCGTTCCGGTAATTGGCCATGTTGCGGGAGAAGGTCAGCGCCTGGATCTCCGCACCCCAACCGTTGTTGTTGAAATTGATGGTCAGGTCGCTGCCGAGGATGTCGCAGACCTCGTTCAGATGATCGAGCCAGAAACCGTGGCCCGCAGCGTCGGTATAACAGAGATCCCACGACTGGTCGCCCCACACCAGACGACGTTCGTAGTCCTTGAGCATCTGTGCAATCTCGGGCAGCAGCGAAAACTCGATGGCAAAGCCGTGTCCGTCGTTGCGGCGGTCGTGCGTACCGATCAGCTCATGGAACCGCACGCCCTTCACGTTGGGGTACTTCGCAAAGATATCCTCGAAACAGTCCAGGTCCATATTGAGGCCCTTGATCGTTTCGGGCTCTCCGTAACGCCTTTTCGGCAGGGGCAGATTGCCCAACTCACCGTTCTGGGCCGTATAGTTATCGGAAGCGTAGATATCGAGGTAGACATCGATATTCTTCTGTGCAAAATAGCGGAACTCGCTCAACAGGTTCGGATGGACGCGGTTCACACCGACCGACGGGTCGCCCTGTCCGTGGCCCTCCTCCTTGTAATAGGAGATCGGGTTGGTCAATACCGAAACCTTGTATTTCGTGCGCAGCCGATCGACCGTCGCGCAGATCTTCTCGACAAAGGCTTTTACCTGTGCATCGCTCCAGTCCATCCCCACGCCGTCGATCTGCAGCAGCAGTTCCTGCTCGGTCTCATCGGGAGAGGGGGTCGGCGGCGGGGTCAGCGGGTTGGATGCAATCTTGGAAGAGCAGGAGATGGCCAGGATCAGGACCATCAGAAAATTCAAAATCCATTTCATAATCACAAACGGTTTTCAACAGGTCACTTCCTGCCGGGATCGATCCCGGCAGGAAGTGACTGCATCGGTTTACATATCGGGGGTCGGGGTTTCAGGATATTTGTATTGGGTAAGGGGAGCCCAGCCCACCTGCATCAGGTAGGTGTCCACCACACAACGCATCTTCGTGCCGTCCGGAAGGTTGCCCTTCTCCTCGAACTTGCTGTTGGTGTTCCAGTCCGGAGCCCGGTCCAGATAGCTCGCATAGGCGTTGTTGGCATAGAACCAGTTCGTAAAGGGCAGCAGCGAGTAAAGTACTCCGTTGTCACCGCTCTGGGCCGTGAGACCGAAGAACCCGCGGTTCCACCCCGTACCTTCGATCTTCACATCGATGTAGTAGCGGTTCTTCACACCCGGGAAATCCTCGAAGCGGACAAAGGTCCATGCAGCCTTCAGCCACTGGCTGCCGTTGTAGTAGAGCTGGTTGTTCATCTGGGCCCACACCTCGCCCGTATCGATCGTCTCCGAAGGCACGTTGCGATCCGGCTCGACGCTGTACTCCAGCGTAAGCGGATTGAACCGGATGTCGTAATATCCCGTCTGGGATATGGTGATGGGCTCGGACGATGCGGACGAAACGGTAGTCCCGTCCTGCTTGCCCCAGTCGATGAAGGCGTTCACGGTCCTGAAATGGTCCGAATCTTCGGTATAGTCTCCGGTCCAGAGCAGGAAGCCGTCACCGGCCGCCTCCACATAGGTCTTGAACGTGAATTCATTCGAAGAGGGAGTCTGGACCATCGGCATGGAGTACTCCTTGTTCGACTTCGAAACGGTAGCGTTTCCATAGATGTAAACACCCTTGATCACACTGGCCGTACCGGTCCAGACGGACTGTTCGCCGATATCGTTCAGGGCCGTCACGGTAATGACCAGATCATCGGCGTGGGGAGCCGCCGTCTGGGGAATCTCCAGGGCATCCTCAAAGAGGTAGATCTGCTCGTTTGCCTCGACCGTCTTCCGGGCCGTGCAACCCTCCTCGCTGGTCTCGACCGTAATGGAGGTAATCGTATGCTCGCTGTTGGTCGAGACCTCGAAACGGAACGGCATGGTACCGCCCGCCACACCGGCGATACGCTCCATCTTATTGACGATGGCCGGCTTGCTGCCCACCTCGACCGTCACGGGGATCACAGAGGTCTCCTGATTGCCCTGAGCATCGGTAGCCGTGAGCAGGAACTCGTATTCGCCCTCGTCCGGGATGTTCACGCTTGTCTTGACCCGGACCTGCGTCCGGTCGGTTCCCGGCGTGAAGGTCTCGGAGAAACCGATGGCCTCGCATGCCAGCACGACATCGCGCATCTTCTTGTTGTCGATGGCCGAAGCCTCGAACTGAATCACCTCGACCGGAGCGAAGACATTGTCCGGAGCCACGGGCTTCAGGATCTCGATAACCGGGGCCGTCTGGTCGGTCTCCACGGTTATAGCAGCGGTAAAATCAGTCTGGTTACCGGCATAGTCGAGGAAGGAGACCTTCAGCTGGTTGTCCAACGCAGCGTCGTCGGGGACCTGGAACGTATAGCTCAGATCGTAGAACTTGGGGGATCCGTAGATCTCGATCGTCTCCTGCGTCTCCGTTCCCGACTCGGTCCATTTGCCGAGCGTGACGTAAATGGTCTTGAGTCCATATCGCGAGGTTACATGGGCCTTGAAGTAGCCCTCCGAACCGCTCGGGCAGACCAGTTCGGTATCCGACGACGTGCAGTTCAGCGCCGGACCCGTCTCGGTATCCTCATCATGGCACGAAACCAGGGCCATCATCAGAACCGAAACGATCAGTTTCCAGAAATTTCTGTTGTTCATAATGCTAAAGGGTTATGATGAGATTATCTCCAATAGGGGTTCTGTACCAGATTCGCATTCTTGTTGATCTCTTCCTGCGGAATGGGATAGAGATAGAACTGCTTCTTGAAAACCCGGTCCACGAACTTCGTCCGTTTGTAGAAATCGGCCTCCGTCAAGGCGGAAGGATCCATTCCGTAGAACGGGCCGTTGTCCTCGGTCTCGGCAACCAGATAGCGCCGCGTATCGAAATAGCGCAGGCCTTCCCATGCGAACTCGATGTTCCGCTCGCGCATGATCGCCTTGTGGATCTCGGCCTGCGAACTCCGCTCGGGGAAGACCTCCTCGTAATTGGGCAGTCCGGCCCGGTTGCGGACCTTGTTCAGGTAACGCAGGATGTCGGGATTGCCCGGATCATACTGGTTCAACGCCTCCGCATAGTTCAGATAGACCTCCGCCCAACGGTAGAGGATGGGACGCTTCTGTTTGTGGGTCGGTTTGGTATCCTCCGCATCGATGAATTTGTAGGGCGTATATCCGGTTTTGGGGTAGAACGAGGTGCGACCTCCGGAGGTAGGCACATCCGAGCGGGACGAGAAATCGACCGGATCAACCTCACCCTTCTCGTTCGTCACCAGCTGGGACTCCCATTTCCGTCCGTTGAAGAAGACACTCGCATAGAACCGTGCCTCCCGGTTCTGGTACATGTTGTAAACACGGTCGATCTTGTAGACGTCCTGCTGCTGCTCGCTCGGGGCGGAAACAACGCGGTTCACCGTGATCTTCTCGGGATCCGTCGTAAAGCCCTCCTCAACGTAATACGGGTTGTCGGCCGTGGCCTCGGTTCCGTTGTCCATGTAGTAGGTATCGACCAGTTTCTGGGTCACACCCAATACGGCACCGCCGTTGCTGCCGGTCAGACGGGCCATGTACTGCAGGGGCGTGGCGACCTGCAGGTACTCGGAGAAGTCGTCGTAGATGGCCGGCGACCGGGAAAACAGCGCCTCCTTGTTGAAGGGGTCGTTGAAGACCTGCCGGTAGTAGGCATAGGCATCCTCGAAACTGTTGGGAGACCCTTCGGCCGTTGCCCCGACCAGATCGTAGCGTCCGCCCTGCGTATCGATCAGCAGTTTGGCCGCGTCAGCTGCCCGTTTCCACTTCTCGGGATCGTAGCTCTGCGGGAACAGCTTCTTCCCGTCCTTGTTGGCCAGATTGGCAAACTCCTTCAGGCCGGAATAGTTGTCCGGAGAGTTGAACAGCGGGCTGGCAGCATAAAGCAGCAGACGGGCACGCACGGCCAACGCGGAAGCCTGGGTCGGAGCCGCACCCCAGGCATCCTCATAAGAGGTGGGGAGTTGGTTGGCAAGGGTCAGCAGCTCTTCATCGAGCCAGTTCACCACCTCGTCCACACTGTTGCGGCTCACGAGGAAAGACTCCTCCGAAGCACCCGGATCAACGGCCGACTTCACGATCGGAATCGGTCCGAACTGTTCGAACAGCAGCACATGGTAGTATGCGATCAGGAAGCGGGCCTGCAACTTGAGTTTATCGACCTTCTCCTGCGTATTGATATCCGTCTGCTGGGGCACGACATGTACGTTGTCGAGGAAGACATACAGGTGGCGGATCACCCGGTAGAGCGGGATCCACTTCTCGCCAAAGCCCGAACCGGAAACACTCCAGTCTCCACGCGTTATCCGGTAGGCCTTGTAGCAGTCCCGGTTGTCGTTGATGTCGGCCTCGTCGGAGATCAGTTCATACGGGGAGGAGAACTCCCACCAGTCCGGCGCATAATCGACCGAGCTGGTCAGGGTCATCATCAGCGGGCTCGGAATCAGGGAGTAGCCGTGGGCCAGCCAGCTCAGCGTCGTGGAGCCGTTGCCGAAGACATAGTCCAGGTCCTGGACATTGGTCGGTTTGTCGAAAAAGCTGTCGCACGAAGAGGTTCCCATCAACAGGCCGAGCAGCGCGACACAATACTTTATGCATTTCATAACTGTAATCGTTTAAAAGTTCAATTCCACACCGAACGAATAGCTCTTCATCACCGGGTATTTCATACCGCTGTTCGTTCCCAGCTCCACGTCCCACAAATCGAAATCACTGAACGTAAGTAGGTTGTTCCCGATAAAGTAGACGCGCAGATGCTCGATTCCGGCCTTGATCGACCACTTCCGCGGCAGCGTATACCCCACAACGACATCCTTCACGCGCAGGTAGGACATGTTGCGCTGCCACCAGGTCGAGTTAAGGTAGTTCTGGTCGTTGTATCCGCCGCGCACACGGGGCGAGAAGACGTCCTGACGCGGATTCTCCTCGGTCCAGAAACTGTTGGCCAGCTTTTTATAGATATTCGCATCCGAAACGGTCGGGATGACGTTCTTGTCCACCGGACCGTCGTCGTCGTTGTTGATGATACGGGTCACGTGCGCCGCACCCTGCAGACGGATACCGAAATCGAAGGCCTTGTAGGCCACGTTGATACCCAAACCATAGACGATCTCGGGCGTATCGCTGTAACCGATTGCCGTGAAGTCGTCCTTCGTGATGAAGCCGTCGCCATTGACGTCCCGGTACTTGATGTCGCCGGGAGCCACCTCGATTCCGAGTTCGGGGACGGGCAAATGCTGGAGCAGATTGCCCTCGGCATCGAAATCCTCCTTCGTATACAGCCCCTCGGCAACCAGGCCGAACTGCTGTCCGTAGGGATGGCCGATCCGATCGAGGTTCGGATAGCGGGGTTCGGGATCTCCGTTATAGACAATCTCGTTGCGTGCATAGGTGAAGTTGCCCATGGCCGAGATCCGCCAATCGCCCTTCATGTAGTTGTAGACCAGGCTCATATCGACACCATGATTCTTCATCTTGCCCATATTGGTCCACGGATCGACGCTGAAACCGGCACTGTACGGGAGCCGGCGGTTCTGACACAGGATGTTTTTGCGGTAGTTGTTGAAGTAATCGACCGTAAGATCGAACCCGAACATGGAAAGTTCCACTCCGATGTCCCGCTTCAACTCGGTTTCCCAGGTCAGGTTGCTTCCGAACTTGCCCTCCATCAGGCCGCTATAGGGCCGCGACGTGGGGTATTTGCCGAAATCATATCCATTGCTGCCCACAATCTCGGCCAGATAGGCATAACGGGTGCTGCTTCCGAGCTGATCGTTACCCACGGTACCGAACGAACCACGGATCTTGAATTTGGGAATCACCTGCTTGATGCCCTCCCAGAAAGGCTCTTCGGAGACATACCAGCCCAATGCAACGGCCGGGAAGATACCGATACGGTGTCCCGGAGCAAAGTTCTCCGATCCGTTCACACCCAGGTTTCCCTCGATGAAGTAGCGGTTGTCGTAATTGTAGGTCACACGCGAGGCCAGGCCCTGGCTCTGGTAGGGCAGCAGAGCGAACTCGCCGCTTCCGTTGGCGATGTTCCGGATACGCTGGTTGTAGAGGACCAGCGCCCCGACGTTGTGCTTGCCGAAGGAGCGGTCGTAATTCACGGAGGCCTCCAAATAGGTCGTGTAGGCCATCGCGCTGCTCTTGCTCAGGTTCAGGAACGGCGAGTCGCCCGGATAGTAGTTTCCGATCAGATTGCCCTCCTCGTCGCGGCCCGTCGCATAGAACTTGTCGGGGCTGAACACGCCCACCAGGGAGCTTGTATTGTCCACGTCGTAGGCGAACAGAACCCGGGCGCTCAAACCTTCGGTAATGAAATCCAGCTTCTGGTTCAGCGTTCCCGTAGCCGTCGTCACGCTGTTGCCGTCCTCCTTGTAGCCGAGCTGCGTCAGCCAGTTGTACGGGTTCTCGCCGATAACGGGGGTCGAAAGCTGCCCGTCGGAGTAACGCACGGGGAACTCGTTCGGTTTGGTCGTGATTGCCAGCCGCCAGATGTCATCGACGCTCGTACGCGGTCCGTTCACGGTCGTCAGCTGCGATCCCACATTGAAGTTGAATACGGTCGTCTTCGTCAGGTCGATGTCGAAGTTGCCGCGGAAATTGACCCGGTTGAGCCGGATGTTCGAGTTCCACGGACGGCTGTTGTCCGTCGTATAGATACCGTCCTCGGTGTGGTACGAGGTGGAGACGAAATAGCGGATCTTCGGCGAACCGCCTGAAATATTGACATTGACGTGCGCGTGCTTGGTCGTGGACTTGACCAGCGCGTCCATCCAGTCCACATCGGGATAGAGGTCCGGATCGGTCCGGTTGCGCGTATTCGTAATGCGGTAGTCGGGATAGGGTTCGGGACCCGCATTGCCACCCAGCACATGGGCCATGTTCATCAGTTCCATGTATTCCACGGCACCCACGAATTCGGGCATGATCGTCGGAGCCTTCACCGCATACTCGGCACTCACATCGACCTTCAGCTCGCCGATGGATCCCTTTTTCGTCGTGATGGCGATGACGCCGTTGGCTCCCCGGACACCGTAGACGGCCGTAGCACTGGCGTCCTTGAGAATCGAGAACGACTCGATCTCCTTGGGGTCGATCGAGTTGAAATCACGCTCGACGCCATCGACCAGAATCAGCGGCGACGTATTGCCCTTGAAGGTGGCCATGCCGCGGATCCAGAAATCGGCCCGGTCGTTACCGACCTCGCCCGACCGCTGCACGGCGATGATTCCCGGGATGTTTCCCGCCAGCGTCTGACTCAGGGCCGATTTGGAGGAGACCGAAAGAGCGGTCGCCTGAACCGAGGCGATGGCTCCGATCACGCTCTCCTTTTTCTGCGTACCGAATCCGACGACCACGACATCGTCGATATTCGTGGCATCGGGCAACAGCTGGATATTATAGATTTTGTTACGTTCGATCGGAACCGTCTGCGTCTGGTAACCGATAAAACTGAACTGCAGTTTGCCGGAGGCGGGAACCTCGAGGCTGAAACTGCCCTTCGCATCCGAAGACGTCCCGAGGGTGGTCCCCTCGACGGTGATCGTGGCCCCGATCACCGGCTGCAGGTTCTCATCCATGATGTTGCCCGAGACCCGTGTCTTGTCCTGGGCGTTCACGGTCCCTGAGAACAGGAAACTCAGCAGACACACCAACAGCATCCTGGGTGACCAGAAGACACTGTCTCTTCTTTTCTTGTAGCATTCCTCACTCATAGATCAGTAATTTTAGGGTTATACATTGAATGGTAAAGTTCACATAAGATCAACCGCGTTTTTTCCCTTTAACAAAGAAACCCAATTATACCAGATTTGAGATTAAAAATTGTATCAATCAATTTCATTTTTAAATCATCCGATCTTCACCAAAACAAGGAATCGCATACATATCAAGCACTTGTACACATACGACATATTTAACGGCATTTCGGCGTGTCCTTGACCATAGTCGCACATATCGTTTTTTTTCCTACTTTCGATTACCGTTTATTCAACACGAAACAGCCATGTCGCGCAGAATCATCCTCCTCCTTTCGGCCGTTTTTCTGGAATTCGCCTTCACCCGAAGCGCACCGATGGTCATCGATGTAATCAATTCGGAAAAAGGTTTGCTGAGCAACACGATACTCTCCATTACGGAGGATTCGTTCGGCCGCATGTGGATCGGAACCGCCAACGGCATCTCCTGCTACAACGGCGACATGCCGATGAACATCTCCGTCAATACCGCTCCCCGGCGCATTTCGAACAAATACGCCCAAAGCCTGCTGCCCATGGAGAACGGCGACGTATGGATCGGGACCCCCGACCGGCTGAACATCTACTCCTACCAGGGCGATTCCGTTTTCATCGCCAACCGCCAGGAGATCGGAATCTCCGATATCACCGCCCTGCTGATGAGCCGGGACAAGAGAACGATCTGGATAGGCAGCACGGACCAGGGAGTCGGGGCATACGACCTTCCCGAAGGCAAATTCCGAAAACTGCAGTTCCCGGACAGCACGAACCTGCCGAAACACATCATCACCCTGTGCGAGGATCCGAACGATTATCTGTGGATCGGGACACGGTACGACGGAATATACATCTATGACCTGAAGAACGGCAAACTCTCCGGTTTTCCCATGCAGCATGCAACGGTCAATGCCCTGTGCACCGGGCGGAGCGGCACCATGTGGATCGGGACACACGACGGACTGTTCGGCGGAACGGTAAACGGCCCCATGGTGCGCATCAGCCACCCCATGGTGGACCACATCAAGATCATGGCGATCGTCGAAGACCGCAACGGCACGATCTGGGTCGGAGGAGACAACGGCCTGGTTGCCTTCTCCCCCGAGTCGGTGACGCCCGACAACCGAATCACGGACCTGCGCTCCGTTTCCGAAGGTCCCGGAATCGGTAAACTGACATACCGATACGTCTCGGCGCTGTATTACGACAAGAAGCAGACCCTCTGGGTAGGAACCTTCGGCGGCGGCATAAACATACTCGACATCTCGGAGTTCTCCCCCTCGGTCATCACCCCGATCGAGGACATGCAGGACGGGAACTCCTCGAACAAAACGCTCGCCATCTGCCGGGGGAATGACGACGACCTCTGGTTCGGGATGGACGGACACGGAGTCGTCCGCTACGATCTGAAGACAGGCCAAAAACAGGTGTTCTCCGGGTCGGACATCCACGACTCGGTGATCGTCTCCCTGTGCAGAGACGAGAACGGATACATCTGGGCCGGCGGATATTACAACGGTCTGGCCTATCTTGCCCCCGGCTCCGACCGTTTCGTGGCGATCCGCAACACGCCGCACAACGAGACGATCCGGGCCATTGCCACGGACGAAGGAAAGATCTACTACAACAATGATTCGGATCTGTTCTGCTACGACTTCCTCAGCAAAAGGACGACCCGCCCGCTTGCCGGGCGGCTGAACAAGAAGCTGGACATCCGCACGATCGTCATCGACCGCGAAACCATATGGCTGGGCACCTACCACAACGGAATCATCGGGTACGACAGGGAGACGGGGCGGATCACCGAAATCCCGGTCCACAAGGATTTCGGGAATGCCGTGGTATGGGACATGGTCCTCTTCGACCGGCAACTGTGGTGCGCCACCGATCTCGGGCTTTTCCGAACCGACCTGACAGGCGATCCCCTGCGGGGCGAGTTCATCGCCTCACCCGATCCCGGCTCCAAAAGTTTCGTGGCCGTAGCATCGGACGACAACGGCAAACTGTGGCTCTCCGGGACCAGCAAGATATACTGCTACGACATAACGGCCCAAAAATATACCCAGGTCACAACCCCAAAGATGCTCTCGGTGACCGACTATTCGGATGCCGCCATCCTGATCGACCGGACCGAGACATACGTCGGCGGATTCAAGGGCGTCGCCATCGTCAGAGACCGGCGGGAGTCGCCCGACACCATCCAGGCAAGGGAACTGTTCCTGGCCAACCTGAACATCAACAACCATCCGGTCTACCCGGGCGCCAGGCGATCTCCGCTCAAGAAAAACCTCAATGCGCAGGAGCGGATCGTACTCAGTCACAAGCAGAACAACATCTCGCTCGATTTCATCATACCCTATTTCGGATACGAGATCGCCAGCTACAGGTACCGGATAAAGGAGCGCAGCAACGAATGGTCCGAGCTGGGGGCATCGCACACCCTCTCGATCAACAACATGCCTTACGGCAAATACACGCTCGAGATCGAAGGCTCCATCGCCGATTCGCCGAAAGTATTCTCCCGAACCCTCCAGCTCGTCTTCCGACCGCCGTTCTATCTCTCGACCGGAGCGAAATCGCTCTACCTGCTTCTCGTCGTACTTGCCGCCTTCGTTGCCGTACGGATCACCAAGACACGCATCGAATTGAAACATACGCTGGAGATGGAGCAGGCCAACCGGAAAAAGGATGAAGAACTCAACGAGGCAAAAATCAGCTTCTTCACCACCATATCCCACGAACTGCGAACCCCGCTGACCCTGTTGCTGGCTCCGATCGACCAACTCAAGGCATACGAAACCAACTCTTCGAAACTGAAAAACTACCAGCTCATCGAAAGGAATGCCAAAACCCTCCTCTCGCTGGTCAATCAGATCCTCGATTTCCGGAAAAACGAAAAGGGGGAGATCCGCCTGCAGGTGGCCCGCACCGACATCCGCACGCTGATTGCGGACATCATACTTCCGTTCGACCAGCTGGCCGGTTACAGAAACATTGCATTCCAGGCCTCGTTCCCCCCATCGGGGACATCGGTCTGTATCGATGCCGACATATTGACGAAAATCATCAACAACCTGCTCTCCAACGCCTTCAAGTTTACGGAGCCGGGAGGCAAAATAACGCTGACGGCAGACATCACCTCCAACGAACTGGTGCTCTCGGTCGCCGACACGGGCATCGGCATGGCCAAGGAACAGCAGGAAAAGGTGTTCGACATATTCTATCAGGGAGACAACGCACAGACAAAATACGGAAGCGGACTCGGATTGTATCTGGTAAAATCGCTCGTAAAGATTCACCACGGGGATATCTCCGTAGAGAGCACACCCGGCATCGGGACAACGTTCCGGTGTACGCTGCCCTGCAGAGAGGATTTTTTCATCGACTCGGAATTCGCTCCGACGGAAGTCGGATCGGAGAAAGAGGTGATCCGGGAACCGGATACGCAGCCGGAAGAGAAGATGGAATCGGGCGACAAGGGCAAGGAGGAGACGATCCTGATCGTGGAGGACAACGAGGACATCGTCGAGTTCCTGACCGACAGCCTCGGGGTAAAGTACAACATACATGCCGTCTCCAACGGAGCCCAGGCTCTGGAAAAACTGAACGAAATTCCTGAAACCTCACTGGTCATCACGGATGTGATGATGCCCATCATGGACGGAATCACCCTGTGCCGCGAGATCAAAACCAACTTCGACACAAGCCATATCCCGGTCATCATCCTTTCGGCCAAATCCGAGATGGAGGACATGATGAACGGACTGCGCTGCGGAGCCGACGCCTACATATCCAAACCGTTTTCGCTGACCCACCTGAAGATTCAGATCGAGAAGCTGATCGAGATCCGGAAAACGCTCAAGGAGAAATACCGAAAATCGCTAAACTTCAGTTTCAACAACGAACATGAGGATGTATTGTCTGCCGAGAACAGATTCCTGAACGACATCACGCAGATCATCCTGCAGAACCTGTCGGACGTAAACCTCAACGTAGACTACATCAGCAGCGCCATATCGATGAGCCGGGCCAGTCTCTACCGCAAACTGAAATCGATCACCGGACTCTCCGTGAACGACTTCATCCGCAACATCCGGCTGAGCCGGGCCGAATACGAACTGCGGGAGACCCCCAAGACCATCTCCGAGATCGCCTACGACAACGGATTCAGCACGCCCTCCTATTTCAGCACCTGCTTCACCATTCAATACGGCTGTTCCCCCAAGGCATACCGTCAGAACAATGAGGCGAAGAAGGGGCAACCGTGACGGAGCAGGCAACAGCCCCTGAAAAAAGCGTCGGGCCCCGACCGGGGTCCGACGCTGATGCAAAAAAAAGGGAAGAGGGCTATTCGCCGACCATGGCGTGGCGGTAGCCGTCGGTCTTGTTCCAGTCGCCGCGCGTAAAGTCCGGAACGGCGACAGGTGCACTGTTGTGTTCGAGCGACATGGCCGTGAGCGACCCGATGCACGACCACTCGGCCGCATCGTAAACGTCCTGGTCGAGCGGCAGTCCGTTGCGCAGGCAGTAGATCAGACGGTAGTCCATGATGAAGTCCATACCGCCGTGGCCGCCCACCTCGCGGGCCTTCTCCTCGATATCCTTCACGATCGGGTCCTTGTAGCGCTCCATCAGCGCAGCCTTGACCTCATCCGGCACGAAACCGTGAGCCGAGAGGTTCTCGTGATCGGGCACGTCATTGGCCAGCTGCTCCGGGCGGAAGGCATAGCCCTCGACCGGATACTTGTTGGCAAAGCCCTCGGTTCCCGTCAGCTGGTACATGCGGCTGTAGGGACGCGGCGTGTAGACGTTGTGCTGCAGGTGGATCGTACGGCCCTTCTCGGTCTTGATAAGCGTCAGCGTATGGTCGCCGTTGGCAAACTCCGTAGCTCCCATCTTCTCCTGTGCGGTCTTCAGACCGTTCACCGACTTGGTGTCCATCGCAACCAGATAGTTCATCTTGTCGCCGCGGTGGATGTCGAGCAGCTGGCAGGCGGGACCCAGGCCGTGCGTGGCATAGACGTCACCGCGGTGTTTCTGGTCGAAATCGAGGCGCCAGTTGCCCTGATAGTAGTCCCAGAACTCATCGAGATTGTGGATGTAGGCACCCTCGACGTGGAGGATCTCGCCGAAAAGCCCGTGCTGCGCCATATTGAGCGTCGTCAGCTCGAAGAAATCGTAGACACAGTTCTCGAGCATCATGCAGTGTCGCTGCGTCTTCTCGGCGGTGTTCACCAGCTGCCAGCACTCGTCGAGCGACTGCGCGGCGGGAACCTCGACGGCGACGTGCTTGCCGTGCTCCATGGCATAGACCGCCATCGGGACATGCTTGAGCCACGGCGTGGCGATGTAGACCAGGTCGATGTCCTCACGCTCGCAGAGCTGCTTCCAGCCCTCCTCGCCGCTGTAGGCCTCGGCACGCGGCAGGCCGCGCTCCTCGAGGATCTTCTGCGAAGCCTCGACCCGCTCGGGATAGAGGTCGCACAGCGCCTTGATCTCCACGCCGTCGAGGTACGTGAAACGGCTGACGGCACCCGGGCCGCGCATACCCAGCCCGATGAAACCGACGCGGACGGTCTCCATGGGCTCGGTCCGCAGGCCGAGGACCGACTGCTGCCCCGGCTCGCGCTCCGGAGTATCGAAGACGATCACGCCATCGACGATCGTCCAACCCTTGTCCGTATCCCCGCCGCAGCAGGACGAAAACAGCATGCCCGCCAGGGCACACATCAGAATGCAAAATTTCTTCATAGGAAAGCGGTTAATGTTATTTATCACAAATATACGGAAATATTTTTGAAATCTTCCTGGGTTTGACTACTTTTGCGCAACGAAAAAAAATTCACTCCGGTCTCCATGTATCGCAGATTCGCAGCGGCTCTCCTCTCGGCACTCCTGCTGTCACCGGGATGGCTCGGCATGACGGGCTTCACGCAACTCATCGGCTTCGTACCTCTGCTGTGGATCAGCTCCTCATACGAAGGCGGCCGGCGCAACTGGTGGCGGATGTTCGGATGGGCGGCACTCACCTTCGTGTTGTGGAATGCAATGACCATATGGTGGATCTGGAACGCCACTCCGGTGGGTCCCGTCGCCGCAACGCTTGCCTCGACCACCCTCAACATGATCGCCTTCATGTTGTTCCACTCCGTTTCGAAAAAGGCCCACAAGGCCCTTGCCTACACAACCTTTGTCGCCGCCTGGATCTCGACCGAATACTGGTACACCACCGGCGAATTCTCGTGGCCGTGGCTGGTGCTGGGCAACGGATTCTCACACGACATATGGGCCGTGCAGTGGTACGAATACACGGGCGTCTTCGGCGGTTCGCTGTGGGTACTCGTCTGCAACCTGCTCGTTTTCGAGGCCCTGCGCTCCCGCTCGCGGCGGCGCATTATGGCAGCGGCCGCAGCCGTCGTGCTGCCTCCGGCCATTTCGCTCTGCATCGGGGCCGCGTGGCGGCAGCCCGACCAGGGGACGGTCCGCGTAAGCATCATCCAACCCAATGTGGACTGCTACGACAAGTTCCACGGCGACGTCTCGCGACAGGAGCGCAACCTGATCGACCTGATCGGCCAGGTGCCCTCCGACGCACAGTTCATCCTGCTCCCCGAGACGGCCGTACCCGACTACTATTGGGAGCCGGCACTCTCGACGACACCGGACGGCAGCGCCGCAGGACCGTTCTGGCAGGAACTCGCAGACTCGCTCCGCACGGGGCATCCCGATGCGCTGCTGATCGCCGGGGCCAACACCCTGCGCCGCTACGAGGCCGGCACACAGAGCCGCACGGCACGCCTCAACCGGGCCGACGGCAGCTATTACGACATCTTCAACTCGGCCGTGGGACTCGACTCCGCCGGACGCGTCCAGCTGCACCACAAGGGGCGGCTGGTCATTGGCGTGGAGAACACCCCGACATGGGTTTTCGACGTGTTGAAATTCCTGGTTATCGACCTGGGCGGCACGCTCGGGCAGATCGGCATGGGGCAGCACGGGACGGCCTTTGAGCACGCCGGGACGAAGGTCGGGCCGGCAATCTGCTACGAAGGGCTCTACGGCGCGTTCTACGGCGATTTCGTACGCCGCGGCGCGCAGTTCATGGCCATCGTCTCGAACGACGGCTGGTGGGGCGACACCCCCGGATACACGCACCTCTTCTCGATCTCGCGGCTGCGGGCCGTGGAGCACCGCCGGGCTATTGCCCGCGCGGCCAACACCGGAAAATCGGGCTTCATCTCCGCGCGCGGCGACATCGGACAGACGCTCGGCTGGGAAGAGCGCGGTGTACTGACGGCCGATGTTCCGCTCTCGTCGCAAACCACGTTCTACACCCGATACGGCGACTACGTGGCCCGCATCGCAGAGTATGTCCTGCTGCTCTCGCTGCTCTACTACGTCGCCTACCGGATCAAACGCAAAAACTATCTCGTCCAATAATACCCTGCTTTATGAACTATAACCAAACCCTCGAGTTTCTCTTTTCGTCGCTCCCGGCTTTCGAAAACACGGGCGCTTCGGCCTACAAACCGGGATTGGAACGCATCACCGCATTCTGCCGCCATCTGGGCAACCCGCAGCGGAACTTCTTCACGATCCACGTCGCCGGCACCAACGGCAAAGGGTCCGTGGCACACATCATCGCCGCAGTGCTCCAGCAGGCCGGCTACCGCACGGGCCTCTTCACGTCGCCCCACCTGCAGGATTTCCGCGAACGCATCCGCGTGGACGGTGAAATGATTCCCAAGCAGAAGGTGGTGAACTTCGTGGACAAACACCACGACAAGATGGTCGGACTGGAGCTGTCGTTCTTCGAGATGACCGCCGCGATGGCCTTCGACTACTTCGCACAGAGCGACGTCGAGGTGGCGGTGATCGAGACCGGGCTCGGAGGGCGGCTCGATGCAACGAACATCATCGTGCCGATCCTGAGCATCATCACCAACATCGGACTCGAGCATACGGCCCTGCTGGGCGACACTCTCCAGAAGATCGCCGCCGAGAAGGCCGGGATCATCAAGAAGAGCATCCCGGTGATCATCGGCGAGGCAGACGACCGCTACAACGGCGTGATCGAGCAGGCTGCCGCCGCCAACAAGTCGCGCGTGATCTACGCCGAACGGGAGTTCCTCTACGAGGGCCGCACGGAGCGGGACGGGAGCCAGCTCTTCCGGTTGCGCCGCACGCGCGACGACAAGGCCTTCGAAGTCGAGTTGGACCTTGCGGGCAACTACCAGAGCCACAACATCGTGACGGCTTCGGCCGCCGTGGATTTCCTCCACGAGGAGACCCCGCTGACGATCTCCCGACGCGCCTATCTCGAGGGCATGCGCGGGGCTGCGTCACACACCGCGCTGCACGGACGCTGGCAGAAGCTGGGCGAGGCTCCGCTCACGATCTGCGACACGGGCCACAACGCCCACGGCATCGCCTATGTGGCCGAGCAGCTGAAGGCCACGCCGCACCGGAAGCTCTACTGCGTGATGGGCTTCGTCCGCGACAAGGACCTGGCACACATCCTCCCGCTGCTGCCCCGAGACGCCCACTACATCTTCACGCAGGCCCGTTCGGAGCGGGCGCTGACGGCCGGAGAACTGACGGCCAAGGCCGCCATCTACGGGTTGCAAGGCGAGGCCGTAGCCGACGTGCAGGCCGCCGTGGCCCGGGCCCGCGAGCTGGCCGGAGCCGAAGACATGATCTTCATCGGCGGCAGTACCTACGTGGTCGGCGAGGCGCTCTGACCGGACCGTGAGGCAAACGCAAGACAAAGGGGTCGGAAACAGTTCCGGCCCCTTCTCTTTTTCCCCGTGTTCCATGTGCTGCATCCGGGCGGTCGCTCCGATCCGCCGCACGCCGTCTCCGACCCGCGACGCACGGTCCGGCAACCGGCTGTGCGCACCAACGCCTCAGCCTCCCGGCAGCCGGCTTCTCCGGACTCCGCAGCAAACGGGCGCGCTCCCGACCCGGCGAAGGATCAGGCCTGCCCCATCTTGGGCCCCGAATCGCCCCCGGCATTCGGTGTCGGGATCTCGATCTTGCCCATCGAACTCTCGTAGCGCGCGATGTTCTCCTGCAACGACCACAGGAGCCGCTTGGCGTGTTCGGGCGTGAGGATGATGCGGCTCTTGACATGCGCCTTCGACACGCCCGGCAGGACGGTCGCAAAATCGAGTATGAACTCCGAAGAGGAGTGTGCAATGAGTACCAGATTCGAATAGTGGCCCTGTGCGACCGCATCGTCGAGATCGATGTCGAGGCCGAATTGTTTCATCTCTGCCATGGTTCGCTGCTTGTTGTTTTCTGCAAAAATAGAAGATTTCGCCCTTTGCGAAGCCCGCAGGAGGCGTTTTTTTTCGAGATTTTTTCAACATCCCGAATCCCGAGGCCGAAGCGGCCGCAGCCCCCGCCGCCGAAGGCAGGCAGGACAAATAAATTTGGTGTTGCGCGCGGGTTGTATTATCTTTGTTCCCTAAAACACCCGAAAGGCGAAGAACATGGGATTTGAGATTCTGGAACTCCTCTTCCGAGGCATCTGCGTGGGCGTCGCGGCATCGATCACCGTCGGCCCCGTGGCCGTGCTCTGCATCCAGCGCACGCTCTCGAAAAGCCGCAAATCGGGCATCGTCTCCGGAATCGGAGTCGCCTGCGCCGACACGTTCATGGCCATGGCCGCCCTGTTCTTCTACTCGATGCTCCAGACCCAGATCGAGCAGTACAACACCCTGCTGCGCGTCATCGGCGGCATCTTCGTGGTCATCGTCGGCGTCTACATCTTCGCCCAGAACCCCGTGCCGCAGATCCGCCGCAACCGCGCCGGAAAGACATCGCTCGGACAGGACTTCGCCTCGATATTCGGGCTGACGATCGCCAACTTCATCATGGTGATCCCCTACATCCTCGCCTTTTTCGCCGTCTTCAAGATCTCGAGCGGCGACATGACCCAGACGGGATTCGGCGGATTCGTCCGCTCGGTATTCGTCATCGCCGGGTTCTTCGGCGGCGCCGCCTTCTGGTGGACCCTGCTGGCATGTGTCATCAGCCTCTTCCGCCGCCGGTTCCGCCCCCGCCACATGCTCACGATCAACCACACGGCCGGCATCATCATCGGCCTGCTGGGCATATACAGCATATTATCCACCTTCTTCTCCATATTCCCCAATGTCGGACATTAAACCCAACAAGATCATCATCGCCGTAGACGGATTCTCGTCGTGCGGAAAAAGCACCTTCGCCAAGGCCATTGCGGCCCGGCTGGGATATATCTTCATCGACACCGGAGCCATGTACCGCGCCGTGACGCTCTATGCCCTGGAGCATGGCGCCATCCGTTCGGGCATCGTCGATGAGGAGGCGGTGGTCCGTCTGCTCGGGCAGATCTCGATCACCTTCCGCTTCAACCCCCAGCGCGGGGCCAGCGACATCTATGTGAACGGCGACCTGGCCGAAGGCAAGATCCGCACGATCGAGGTGTCGAACTGCGTAAGCCGCGTGAGCGCCATCCCGGAGGTCCGGCAGAAACTCGTGGCCATGCAGCAGGAGATGGGACGCCGCCGCGGCGTGGTGATGGACGGACGAGACATCGGCACGGTGGTATTTCCCGATGCCGAACTGAAGATATTCATGACGGCCGACCCCGCCGTACGGGCGCGCCGCCGCTACGACGAACTGAAGGCCAAGGGCGACGCGGTATCGCTCGAGGAGATCGAGCGCAACGTCCGCGAACGCGACAAGGCCGACATGTCCCGCGCGATCTCCCCGTTGCGGCAGGCCCCCGACGCCGTGGTGCTGGACAACAGCCACATGACCGTCGAGGAGCAGATGGCGTGGTTCATGGAGCGGTTCGAAGGATTGAAAAGCTGAAAGAACGACCCGCCCTCCCGTCCGGGGAGAACGCCCGCGCGGCCACAGGTGCCGCACGCCGCGGAACGCCGGCCGGCGGGAGCGGACAAGAGAACGACCAAGATGCAGATAGAGATCGACGACAAATCGGGATTCTGCTTCGGCGTAGTCCGGGCGATTTCGGAGGCCGAGCGGGCCCTCGCCGAAGGCGGTACGGTCTACTCGCTCGGGGATATCGTGCACAACCGGATCGAGGTGCAGCGCCTCGAGGGACTCGGGCTGCGGACCGTCGGCCATGCCGACATGCCCCGCCTGGGCGGCTGCCGGCTCTTCATACGCGCGCACGGGGAGCCTCCGACAACCTATGCGACGGCCTGCGAACTGGGCATCGAGGTCATCGACGCCACCTGCCCGGTGGTGGCCCGCCTCCAGCGGCGGGTGAAGCAGGCCCACGCCGGAATGCGCGCCGTGGGCGGTCAGGTCGTGATCCTCGGCAAGCGGGGGCACGCCGAGGTGGTCGGGCTCACGGGCCAGGTCGCCGACCCGACGATCGTCATCGAGACGGCTGCGGACCTCGACCGCATCGACTTCACGCGACCGATCCACTTCCTCTCGCAGACCACGCAGAGCATCGCCCTCTTCGAGCAGCTCGGCGAGGAGATGAAACGCCGCGCAACCGACCCCGCGCAGGTACGGCTCGACGACACGATCTGCCGCCAGGTATCCGGACGCGAGGAGCATCTCGACCGGTTCGCCCGCCGGTTCGATGTCGTGATCTTCGTCTGCGGCCGCAAGTCGTCGAACGGCAAGGTGCTCTTCGAAGTGTGCCGCCGGGCCAATTCCCGGACCTACAACATCGAAGAGGCCGCAGAAATCGATCCCGCATGGCTCGAAGGCGTCGCCTCGGTGGGAATATGCGGGGCGACCTCGACGCCCAAGTGGCTCATGCAACAGGTTGCCGAGGCGGTCGGAGAGCTGGCCAAGGCCGGCGTGCGGCCGTAACCCCGCGCCGCAGAAACAGAAAACCAATAAAATCCGATATCATGAAACGTTATTTGATCCGTTCGCTGAAATATTTCGTAGCCTTGTGCGTTCTATGTGCGGGCATCATGGCGCTCAACCGCATGATGGGGTCGGCGCTGGACATCCGGCAGACCCTCTACGTCATGTTCCACACGACCCGCGGGATGCTGCTGCCGGCGGTCATCGTCGTACTGGCAGCCCTCTACCCGAAATTCGGATTCATCGTCCGCAAGGTCGAGGGCGACGTGCAGCAGAACCGCGAGCAGATTCTGAACGCCTTCCGCTCGGCCGGGTTCGACCTCGTCCGCGAGGCCGACGAGGCACTCTTCTTCCGGGCAAAGAGTCCGCTCTACAAGCTCCTGCTGCTCGGAGAGGATGAGATCAAGGTTTCGCAATACGGCCAATGGATCCTCATCGACGGCATCCGCCGCGGTGTGGCCCGGGTCGAATACCGGCTGGATTCGTACATACGCATGAGACAATATGACAACTAAACGCAAATACGGCTTTCTGATCGCCGCAACCGCCCTGCTGGCCGTCGCAGGGAGTTCGATCCATGCCCGCAAGGACGATTTCGGGCTGGGCCGCAACATGGAGATCACGGTGAACATGATGCGCGAACTCGCGCTCGGATACGTCGATCCGATCGACCCCGACCGGCTGATGGAGGGGGCGGCCGCCGGCATGGTCAGCGACCTCGACCCCTACACGGAGTACATCTCCGAGGAGGGGCTCTCGGACTTCGAACTGCTCACGACCGGCAAATACGGGGGCGTCGGCGCCCTGATCCGCAAAAAGGGCGACTGGGTGAAGATCTCGCAGCCCTATGCCGGGACCCCTTCAGACCGGGCCGGGCTGAAGATCGGAGACCTGATCCTCTCGATCGACGGCAAGTCGGCCAAAGGGCTCACGACCGAGGAGGTGTCGGGAATGCTCAAGGGCGAACCCGGCAGCAAGGTGAAGATAACGGTCATGCACCTCGACAGCACGCAGCAGAGCGTGACGCTCCGCCGCGAGCGGATCTCGATCCCGGGCGTACCCTACGCCGGCTGGGTGAAGGAGGGAATCGGATACATCCGCCACAGCGACTTTACGGAAGGGTGTTACGAGGAGATGCGCGCCGCGATCGACCGACTCCGCGCCGAGGGTGAACTGAAGGGACTGGTGCTCGACTACCGCTCGAACGGAGGCGGCATCATGCAGGAGGCCGTGAAGATCCTCTCGCTCTTCGTGCCGCGCGGCACGGTGGTCGTAACGACCCGCGGCCGCAACGAACAACGCGACTACCGCACCGAAGCCGAGCCGATCCTTCCGGACCTCCCGCTCGCCGTGCTGGTGGACGGCAGCACGGCCTCGTCGTCGGAGATCGTCGCAGGTGCACTCCAGGACCTCGACCGCGCCGTTCTCATCGGCCAGCGCAGCTTCGGGAAAGGGCTGGTGCAGGCGACCCGCCCGCTGGGATACAACACGATGCTCAAGCTCACGACGGCCAAATACTACATTCCCTCGGGACGCTGCATCCAGGCCATCGACTACTCCCACTCGCAGGAGGGCTCCGTACGCACGGTTCCCGACTCGCTGATCTCGGAGTTCGAGACCCGTGCGGGCCGCAAGGTCTACGACGGCGGCGGCATCATGCCCGACATCGACGTGGAGCCCGAATACATCTCGCGCTTCGCCGCAACGCTCTACGCCCTGGGATTCATCGAGGATTTCGGCGACGAGTACACGCGCCGCAACCCGGGACAGCAGATCGACATCCGCACCTTCTCGATCACCGATGCCGACTATGCCGACTTCGCCGCCTTCATGCAGGACAAGGAGGTGCCCTACGAGTCGGATACGCGCCGGGCGCTCAAGGCCCTCAAGAAGGCAGCCGAAGACGACCGCTTCGCCGAGCTCAAGGAGCAGTTCGAGCGCGTGGAGTCGGAACTCAAGGACGACACGGCCACCAACCTCGAGACCTACCGTGAACAGGTGATCGAGGCGATCAACAACGACATCATCCTGCGCCACGCCTACACGGCCGGCGTCATCGAACACGCCATGGCCGACGACAAGGGGGTTGCCCGGGCCGTCGAGGTGCTCGAACACCCGGACGAATACCGCCGCATCACCACGGAGCAGGATACACGAAAAAAATAGCCTTCCGCGCGAAGGCTCTATTGAGACAAGCGACATGAAACTCGCCCACACCATATTCTCGTTCCGGAACCGACTGGTCATCATCATCGTCGGCATCTCGCTGGGCGCCGTCTCGCTCCTCTACACCAACAACATGGCCCGGAGGCTCAAGGAGAAGGAGCAGCACGACGTCGTGCTCTGGGCCCACGCCATGGAGCGCATCAACCGCGACGTACTGGGCGGTGCCCCGATGCAGGACCCGCTCGTCTCGGACATCATGTCCACGGGCAACAACATCCCCTTCATCATCACCGACGAGAACCTCAAGGTGCTCCATTCGCACCTGATTCCCGACGAGATCATCAACCACCCGGGGAAACTGCGGCGCGAGATCGACAAGCTCACCGAGGAGAACACCCCGATCCCGGTGAAGATCCTCTGGTCGGCCAAACACTACCACATCATCTTCTACGGCAGGTCGGCCCTGCTCAAGTCGCTCTACTACTTCCCCTACATCCAGATTCTGGTCTTTGCGGCGTTCATATCACTGGGATTCATCGCTTTCCGTTCGTCGAAACACGACGAGCAGAACCGCGTGTGGATCGGTCTGGCCAAAGAGACCGCCCACCAGCTCGGGACCCCCACCTCGTCGCTGCTCGGATGGATCGAATACCTGCGCTCGCAGCCCGTGGACCAGTCGGCCGTCGAGGAGATGCAGAAGGACCTCACCCACCTGATGAAGATCGTGGACCGCTTCTCGAAGATCGGCTCCGAGACCCCGCTCACCCCGGCCAACATCAACGAGGTGGTGGGCGAATCGGTCATGTACTTCCGCAAGCGGATCCCGCGCAACGTCACGCTCGACTACAACGGACTGGCCATCGCCCCGGTGCAGGCGAACATCAACGCCGCGCTGTTCGAATGGGTGGTGGAGAACCTGATGAAGAACTCGCTCGACGCCCTGCAGGGTCACGGAGCAATCGATGTCCGCATCTCGTCGGACGAACAGCACGTGATGATCGACGTCAAGGATACGGGCAAGGGAATCCCCAAGAGCAACTGGAAACGCATCTTCGAGCCGGGCTTCACGACCAAGACCCGCGGCTGGGGCCTCGGGTTGTCGCTCTCGCGGCGGATCGTCGAGGAGTACCACCAGGGTAAGATCGCCGTGACCGAATCCGAAATCGGCAAGGGCACGACCATCCGCATCACCCTCAAACGCATCTACGCATAATGCAGCAGGAGGCGACATACCGGAGCAGCGATCCCGGAGCTTCCTTTTCGGCCGACATCCCCGCAGATGCCGGCCGGAGCAGCCGTACCGATACAACAGCCGGTGCGGCCGTTCTGCAACAGACCGGCACGACTGCGCAGCAGGGAGGCGACTCGTTGCAGGCGACCCTGTCGCCGGCCGACTCGCTCGCCGCGGACAGTCTGGCAGCCCACACGGCCGATTCGCTGGCAGCATGGCCCTACGACCGCTACGGTACGGCCGACTCGCTGCCTGCGGAGCAGCAGGCCGTCATCTGGCGCGATACGACCGCAGAGGCCGTATTCGGCCGGGAATCGGTGCTCGTACCGCCCCGCCCGCTGCCGCAGGCCGTCGGGCAGTCGCTCACCGACAACGCTGTGTTCCAGGGCTTCGTCCTGCTGCTCGCAGGGACCTATGCCACGCTGCTCTACCGCAACATCGGCGACATCCGCACGCTCCTCGGCCACGTCTCCCGCGAGCGGGCCGGCGGAGTCCGCCTCTCGGAGGATCCGGGCAGCAGCGGATTCACCCGGTTCCTGAACCTGGCGACAGCCATCGGCATGCTCTTTTTGGGCATCATCGCCGTCAAATACGGCGACTCGATCATGCCCCCGGCCCTCTCCGAGGCCCTGTCACACGGGGCCGTGCTGGCCCTGAGCCTGATCGCAACGCTCGCCTGCGCAGCCATCGCCGCTCTCCAAAGGGGATTTCTGCAGCTGGTCGGGGCAGTCACCGCATCGCAACCGTTCGTCTCGCAACTGGGGCTTCTGCGCCGCACCTACTTCGTCCTGGGGATCATCGTCACATCTCCCGCCCTGCTGCTCTTCGCGCTCTGTCCCCGCGGATCGGGCGACGTGTGGTTCTGCGTCATTGCCATCGAATTAGCCATTACGGTCATCTTATACCTCAGAGAGACGCTGCATCTCTTTATTTCCAAAAAAATTTCAATTTTGCATTGGATTTTGTACCTTTGCGCCGTGGAAATCTTCCCGATCAGCCTCGTATGGCTGCTGGTGGCGAGATAGACACCCCGAAAGCTACAAACTAAACATTTCCGCAATTGAAAGTAAAAAGCGTATTGGTTTCGCAGCCGAGGCCTGCAATCATCGAAAAATCCCCGTTCTACGAGTTGTCCCAGAAGTATGAGGTAGAGATCGCCTACAAGCCCTTTATCCGCGTTGTCGGCGTCTCGCTGAAGGAGTTCCGCGCACAGCGGGTCGAAATCCTTACGCATACGGCCGTCATCTTCACGTCGCGAACCACTGTGGACAGTTTCTTCCACATCTGCGAGGAGGCGCGCATCACCGTTCCGGAAACCATGAAATACATCTGCCAGACCGAGGCCGTAGCCCTCTACCTGCAGAAGTACATCGTCTACCGCAAACGCAAGATCTCGTTCGCCGACGGATCGTTCACCTCCCTCGTCGAGCTGATCATCAAACATAAGGACGAGAAGTTCCTCCTCGCCCTGAGCGAACCCCACAAGCCCGAGTTGCCGGAGACGCTCGCCAAACTCAAACTGCCGGTAGATCCGGTAATCCTGGCCCGGACCGTAGCCGCCGATCTCGACGACATGCACCTGGAAAACTACGGACTGCTGGCGCTCTACTCGCCGTCGGACGTCAAGGCCCTCGTCGAGAAGTTCGGAACCGAGAACCTGCCCCCCGTGGCGGTCTTCGGCGAAGGGACGCTCCGCGCCGCCGTCGATGCCGGCATCACCGTGCTGGCGAACGCCCCGACGCCCGAAGCCCCGTCGATGGCCAAGGCCGTGGACATCTACCTGCGCAAGGTCGAAGCGGGCGAGGAGATCGAACCCGTATCGGTGGTGACCGACACCCGCAAGGAGGAGTTCATCCGCAACCAGCAGAACAAACTGGCCAAGAAGAGCCGCGTGCGCCGTCCGGGCACCTCCGAACCCCGCAAATAACGCCGACGCCATGCCAGACGACCGCTCGTTACCCCGTTCGGAACGGCTCCGCTCGCTCGGAGCCGTCCGGCGGCTGTTCGAATGCGGCGAAAGCGGGTTCGTCTTCCCCTTCCGCTACGTCTGGTATGCCGAACCGGACACCGAGCCATCGGTCGAGGTGCTCTTCACGGTGCCGAAGAAGTTCCACAAACGCGCCAACCGGCGCAACCTGCTGCGCCGCCGCACCAAGGAGGCTTATCGGCTGCAGAAACAGATCGTACGCAACGGTGCGACGGTGAATCTCGACCTCGCACTGATCTACTCCTCAAAGGAGGTGCTGCCCTACAAGGTCATAGCCAATGCCGTCCGAAAGATTCTGGAGCACGTTGCGGAACGGCTTTAAGCGGGTCTGCACGCTGCCGTTTCTGCTGCTGATGCGGTTCTACCAATACTGCATCTCCCCCTTTACGCCCCCTTCGTGCCGCTTCACGCCCACCTGCTCGCAGTATGCCGTGGAGGCCCTGCGCAAGTACGGACCGATCAAGGGGATCTGGCTGACCATCAAAAGGCTGTCACGCTGCCATCCGTGGGGCGGCAGCGGATACGACCCGGTGCCCTGACACGCGGGACGGCCGGCAGATTTCCCGAAACAGGTTCCCCGAAAACAAGCACAGCTCCCGGAAAGGAGCTGTACAACCGTTGCGATATGCAAAAAAACGAAGATCAGTCACCCAGGTCGCGGCAGCACTCGGAACGTGTTTCGAACTCGAGCGTAACGTGCGGGATGCCGCAGGCGCGGAGCTGACGCTTGAGTTCCGCCTTCACCTGCTCCATAACCGCGAGGTCTTCCACCACGACGTGCGCCGTCAGCGCATTCTCCGTCGTGCTCATGGCCCAGATGTGGATGTGGTGCACGGCGCTGACGCCCTCGACCGAGAGCATCCGCCGTTCGGTGTTTGCCACGTCGATCCCTTCGGGCACCCCGTCGAGCGAGAGGCGCAGGCTGTCGCGCGTCAGCGACCAGACCGAAGCTACGATGACCGCGGCAACGACGAGTGCTATGATCGGATCGACGATGGTCCAGCCCGTCCAGGCAATCACAACCCCAGAGAGGAGCACCCCGATCGAAACCAGGGCATCGGCCGCCATGTGGAGATAGGCACCCCGGACATTGAGGTCCTTCTCCTTGTCCCGAAGGAAGAGCCATGCCGTAAAGCCGTTCACCAGGACACCGACTCCGGCCGTCCAGGCGATCGCCCCGCCGACAACCGGCTCGGGGCGGAGCATCCGTCCGACACTCTCGGCCACGATGACCCCCACGGCCACGAGCAGGATCACCGAATTGAGCAGCGAGATGAGCACCGTGCTCTTCCTGTAGCCATAGGTATAACGGGAGGTGGCCCGCACCCGGGCCAGACGGAAGGCAAGCATGGCCAGCAGCAGGCTGGCCACGTCGGAGAGGTTGTGGCCGGCATCGGAAAGCAGCCCCATCGAGCCGGAGCAGATGCCGACGGCGAACTCCACGACGACGAAAGCCACATTGAGTACAATGCCGATGAGGAAAGCGCGGTTGAGCGACGAGATCCGGTGTTCGTGCCGGTGCCCCGCATGCCGATGTCCGTGCGGCAGGATGGAAGAATCGTGCCGGTGTGCCATGTTCAGCCCTCCTGGGTGATGGTATCCTTGATCTCGGACAGTTCGACAAGCTTGTTCACGATGGCATAGATCGTAAGTCCTGCGGCCGAATGGATCTGCAGCTTGGCGGCGATGTTGCGCCGGTGGGTGATGACCGTATGGGTCGAGATGCAGAGCGTATCGGCGATCTGCTTGTTCGTCATTCCCTTCACCACGCAGACTATAATCTCCCGCTCGCGGGCGCTCAACGGTTCGGGTTTCTCCTCCCGGACCCCGTCGGCCGCCAGACGCTCGACGGCCGGAATGAAGATCTCGTCCTCGACGGCATTGTGCGAGGCGAGCTCCTGCTCGCAGGTGAAGATGTCGAAAAGCACACCGTTGAGTTCGTTCGTACCGCCCGAGGGGTAGTATTTGATGATGATGTTCTTCAGTTCGCGCAGCTTGGCCTCGACCTGGTCGTGCTGACGGCGGAAGATATCGATCGAATAGGCGGCGTTTTTCTCCCCCGAGAGCAGCGACTCGACGTAGGGGAAGACGGTCTGCTCCTCGTAGGTCATGTGGCGCTGGACCTCGGCGACATACTCGTCGAAAAAGCGCATGATCGCGAACGACACATCGCTCAGCGAGCAATCGACCGCCTCGATCAGCTTGCGTCGGATCGCAGGCAGGCGGAAATCGAGGAAATAACCGTGTGAATTGTGCAGGTAGTCGGTCAGCGCCCGCACCGAAACCCCGGCATCGGCTTCCCCGCCGAAATCGAGCACCAGATTCACCACGGCAAGGAACGTGGCCGTATCGACCCGGTTCTCCCCGCAGACCTCGGCAATCGTCTTGTCGCCAAAGCCGAGCGCAATGCCGAAGCGGCTCATCACCTGCAAAACAGGATAACGGTCGCAGACCAGATCGCACATCCGGTCCTCGCCCGTATATCCGCCATTCTTATACATCATACGAAGGCTTTTTATCTTTCACGCGCAAAAATAACCCTTCGCGACCGGAGCGGCAATACCTAAAACGGGGTATTTTCACCGGTTCGCGATGTCGGTATAGGTCGTCTGCAGCATCGTGCGACCCACATCCAGCAGATCGGGGTCCGTCGCCGACACGGTCCGGCCCGAAGTGGCATCCCAAATCGCCTCACCCAGACTGTCCACCACGCCGAACCCGTCATTGAAGGTATAGTAGCCGAACTTGCGGGGCGGCGCCGGGGCGAAGATATCCTTGCTGTAGTCGTAGTCGTCGTGCGGAAGCCCCAACTGCGAGAGGAGCGTCGCCGCGATGTCGATCTGCGAGGCATAGGTCCCGACAATGCGCGGCGAAGAGACGGCCCCTCCCGTCCAGATCATCGGAATGCGGTGGCGCAGCGGCACGTTGTAGGGCAGCGTCTTCGGGTAGGGGTAGCCGTGGTCGGCGACCAGCACCACGAGCAGGTTGTCCCACGCCGGGGAGGCCTTCAGCCGGTCGATCATGCGTCCGACACACTCGTCGGAGAAGGCCATGGCGTTGAGCACCGGGTCCTCGAACTTCGCATAGGGGACATCAAAAGGCTTGTGGCTGCTGAGCGTCAGCAGTCCCGCAAGGAAGGGTTTTCCCCCGGCATCGAGCGCAATGACCCGATCGGCGAACCAGTCGCACATCAACGCATCGTCCCAGCCCCAGTCCGAAGGTTCGGCATCGAAATGCAGGTCCTTCTGCCAGATGAGCTCCTGCCATCCGGTAGCATACATATACTGTGCCTGATCCGTGAAGTTCAGGTCACCGCCGTAACAGAAACTCGTCGCATAGCCCGCACGCGAGAGCGACCGGGCCAGCGAAGGCAGCGAACGACTCTTGCCGGGGTACTTCATGATCGAGATCCGCGTCTGGGCCGGGAAGCCGCTCAGGATGGCCACCTCGCCGCGGTCGGTGCGGAACGAATTGGCGAACAGGTTCTCGAACCAGATGCCCTCGCGCTTGAGGCGCTGCATGCAGGGCATCACCTCCCGGCCATCGACCGTCTCGTCCATAACCGTGCGGGCGAAGCTCTCGAGGATTACCACCACGACATTGGGCCGGGTGCGGAGCGAATCGAGCACCCGCTCGGTCGGACCCGACGCGGGGCCGTTGCCGCGCAGCGCCTCGAACCTCGCGGCCCGCTCCGACTCGTCGAAGAAGGGGTAGGCCGCAGCGAAATCCTCGTTGTCGCCCAAACTCGAAAGGAACGAGAAGACGGGGTTCGTGGCAGCGTGGTTCAGGAACATCTTCGGGCTGAAATAGACCTTCGAGACGTTGGCCACCGAAGCTCCGAGGCCACCGCGGATCGCCAGAAAATCGGCACCCGCAAGCAACAGGAAGAGCAGGCTGCCGGGAAGTGCCAGATGCCAGGCGCAGGGCTCGCCGTCAAACAGGCGCAGCACCCGGCGGTAGAGCCAGATCATCGCGGCGGCATAGAGCGCGGCAAGAAGCGTCTGCCGCACGCCGAGCCAGAAATCGACGCTGGCCATCGCCTCGCCGGGATCGGCCAGATAGATCAGAATAGTCGCATCGAGCCGGAAGCCCCAATGCTCGTACAGCGCCAGATCGACACTGAAGATTACGGCCGTAAATACCGAAACCGCCACGAAATAGGCGGTCAGCAGACGCCGCCACATCCGCTCCGGAAAGCGGACCCAGAACGACAGCAACGTGATGAGCAGCGGCAGGGCCGTCACATATCCGGCCACGGTGGCATCGAGCCAAAGTCCGTGGAGAAGCACCCCCAGCCAACCAGCCGGGCCGGCTCCGGCGGCTTCGGCACCGTACCAAGCCATGAAAACGAGTTTCTGGACGGCCATGGCCAATACGGTCGCACAGAAAACACCCAGCACAAAGGCCAATTTACGAAGAGCAAATCCGGATTTCATAGCACTTGTTTTTCAGCGGTTTTTCCAACGGGCCGCGCCGCACGTCCGATCAGAGTTTCTCACCGTAGGCAAGGTCACCGGCATCGCCGATGCCCGGCACAATGTACGAGCGAGAGGTGAGCTCCTCATCGACCGCGGCGGCCCAGATGGTCGTCGTCTCCCGCGGCATGTGCTTCATCGCATAATCGACACCCTGCTCGCTGGCAATGACCGAGGCTACATGCACCCGCGCCGGCGTACCTCCGTGCTGACACAGGGCCTCATAGGTCAGCACGAGCGACGATCCGGTGGCCAGCATCGGATCGACAAGCAGCAGGGTTTTGCCCTCAAGGCTGCCGCACGAGATGTATTCGACCTTGACGGTGAAGGAGCCGTCCTTGCGGCTCTTGCGGTAGGCCGAGACGAAGGCATTCTGGGCATCATCGAAATAGTTCAGGAAACCCTGGTGGTAGGGCAGTCCGGCCCGGAGAATCGTAGCCAGCACGATCGGCTCGTCGGGCGTCTCGACCACCGCTTCACCCAGAGGGGTCTCGACCGTCTCTGCCTTGTAGGCGAACTCCCTGGAGATTTCGTAGGCCATGATCTCGCCGATGCGCTCCATGTTGCGGCGGAAACGCATCGAGTCCTGCTGGATGCGCTTGTCGCGGATCTGGGCGATGAACTTGTTGAGAACGGTGTTCTGCTGGGAAAGGATGTGCAACGTCATATTCAGTTCGTAAATTGGTTGGTCAATAGAGGAAATTATTGAACGGGTAACGGCCCGCATGGATCTCGCGTACCATGCCGTAGAGGTCCGAGCGGAACTTCTCGATGTTCGTGCGCTCGAGGGCAGAGAGGAAGATGCACGGCGTATTGGCCCGGGCGATCCAGCTCTGCCGGAGGTCGTCGAGCGAGCGGTTTTCGCGCGTAGAAGGAGTCAGGTCATCCTCCTCCTTTTTGATATAGGTGTAGGCATCGACCTTGTTGAAGACCAGGTAGACAGGTTTGTCGCCAGCACCGATCTCCTGCAGGGTCTGCTTGACCACGGCGATCTGGTCCTCGAACTGCGGGTGCGAGATGTCCACCACATGCACCAGCAAGTCGGCCTCACGCACTTCGTCGAGCGTCGATTTGAACGACTCGATGAGCTCCGTAGGGAGCTTGCGGATGAAACCGACGGTGTCCGACAACAGGAACGGGAGGTTGTCGAAGACGACCTTGCGCACCGTGGTGTCGAGCGTCGCGAAAAGTTTGTTCTCGGCAAAGACCTCGCTCTTGGAGATGAGGTTCATGAGCGTCGATTTGCCCACGTTCGTATAGCCGACGAGCGCCACACGAACCATGGCACCGCGGTTCGAGCGCTGCACGGCCATCTGGCGGTCAATCTTCTTGAGGTCCTCCTTGAGTTTGGCAATGCGGTTGCGGATGATGCGCCGGTCGGTCTCGATCTCGCGTTCGCCCGCACCGCCGCGGGTTCCCGTACCGCCGCGCTGCCGCTCGAGGTGGGTCCACAGACCCGACAGCCGGGGCAGCATGTATTCGTAGTTGGCCAACTGCACCTGCGTCTTGGCATAGGCCGTCTGGGCCCGCGACATGAAGATGTCGAGGATCAGGCGCGTGCGGTCCAGCAGGCGGCAGGGCATCTCCTTCTCGATGTTGCGCGTCTGCGACGGGGAGAGTTCGTCGTCGAAGATCACCACGTCGATCTCCTCTTCACGGCAATAGTCGGCAATCTCCTGCAGTTTGCCCGGACCGACATAGATCCGTGCCGACGGTTGTGCAAGGCGCTGCGTGAAACGCTTGACGGAGACGATGTCGGCCGTCTCGGCCAGAAACTCCAGCTCGTCGAGATACTCCTCGGCCTGGCGGGGATCCTGGTTGTCGCGAACGACGGCAACGAGCACGGCACGCTCCTTCCAGTCGGCAGGCTGCGCGGCCGGCGAGGAATTTTTACTGTTCTCTTTCGAAATATCCTTCTGATTCATACGGTTCTTCAAATCCGGAAGGGAGTCCTGCAAAAATGCGGCGGAAAACGTTTCCGTCCGGCAACATCCGCCCGATGGGCAGGCAAGGTCCGGCACCGGACTCCCCGCAACCCCGACCGACTACGGTCGGTACGATGCACAAATAAGGGTATCCGCCCGAAAGCAGGATACCCTCAAATTTTCCGATACGGCATTTTAGTTCGCCACGCGGAAGTCTACCGGCAGGGTGTACTTCACACGCACGGGCTGGTTACGCTGCTTGCCCGGGCTCCACTTCGGCGACTTGTTCAGCACGCGGATGGCCTCCTCCGAAAGCGAACGGTCGGGAGTCTGCAGCACCTCGATGTTGGTCAGACGGCCGTCCTTCTCGATCACGAAGGTCAGCACCACGCGGCCCTGAATACCGTTCTCAAGGGCGATCTGCGGGAAACGGACGTTCTGCTGTACCCAGTTGCGGAACGTATTCAGGTCACCGCCCTGGAACGAGGGCATCGTCTCGGCGATCAGGAACGGCTGGTCGTCCTCGATCTCCTCCTCCTGAACCTCTACCTGCTGGATCACCTCGGTATCCTCGTCGAACTCGGCGAAGCTGACATCCGTCGTAATCTTCGTGTCGTTGGTCACCACCTCGATCAGGTCGGCGATCACCTTCACCTCGACCTTCTTGGGCTGCTCGGGCGGCTTCTGGTCCTGACGGGTGATCTCCGTGATCTCCTGCTCGACGATGGCCGTCTGCAGGTCGAGTTTCTCAACTTTGCGCTCCTTGGGCGTATACCAGAACGCAACGATCACGAGTGCGAGCGATACGACAAGCCCGATTTCGAGCAGAAGACCCCGCTTGTTCTGAAGGTCCGCTTTGGGTGATTTTTTGATTTCCATCTATCTTGCTTTTTTAATTTGTTCCGAGGTTCGTTCGGCCGGGGCGCCGCACACATCTCCACACACCGTTTGCACGGCCGGGTGAGACACAGGCGCGCTATCCACCACAAATATAGAGATAAAAATCCAAAAATGAACATTCACGCTCAAAAAATCTTCAGTTTTTACTACTTTTGCCTTGCAAAACCGCCCTCCGGGCCCCGGAAATGGAAGAGAAAGAGACCCTGTACGGGAAAAATCCCGCCGAACTCACGGCCCTCTGCGCCGAATCGGGACTGCCGCGTTTCGCCGCCCGACAGATCGCCCGCTGGCTCTATGTGCGCCACACGGAGGATCCGCTGCGGATGACCGACCTGCCGACTGCGGCCCGGGAGCGGCTGGCCGAGCAGTTTGTCCCGGCACTCCACGCACCCGAGCGGGTGTCGGTATCGGCCGACGGCACGAAGAAGTATCTCTACCGCACGCTGCGCGGGCACTTCATCGAATCGGCCTACATTCCCGACGGCGACCGGGCCACGCTCTGCGTCTCGTCGCAGGCCGGATGCCGCATGGGTTGCCGCTTCTGCGCCACGGGGCGGCAGGGGCTGCAGCACTCGCTCACGGCGGCCGAGATACTCAACCAGATCATCTCGCTGCCCGAGCGCGACCGCCTTACGAATTTGGTCTTCATGGGCATGGGAGAGCCGCTCGACAACACCGACAACGTACTCCGCGCGCTGGAGATACTCACTTCGGAATGGGGATTCGGGTGGTCGCCGACGCGCATCACCGTCTCGACGGCCGGCGTCGTGCCCCAGTTGGAGCGGTTCCTGCGGGAGACGAAGGTCCACCTGGCCGTCAGCCTGCACAACCCCTTCCACGAGGAGCGCATGGAGATCATGCCCGTCGAACGGGCCTGGCCCATCGCCGAGGTGGCCTCGATCCTCCGCCACCACGACTTCACGCACCAGCGCCGCGTGTCGTTCGAGTACATCGTCATGGAGGGGCGCAACGACTCGCCGCGCCACATACGCGAACTCACGAGGCTGCTCAACGGAATCAAGTGCCGCATCAACCTGATCCGCTTCCACCGCATCCCCGACTCACCCTACTACTCGCCCGACGACGAACGGATGATACGCTTCCGCGACGCACTCACGGCCCGCGGCATCCAGACCACGATCCGGGCGTCGCGCGGCGAGGACATCCAGGCCGCATGCGGGCTGCTGAGCACCCGGACGCTCGAGGAAGAGGCCGGAGCATGAGCCGCTCCGGCGCGGGACTTGCACCCCGCGCGGCAACAAACGATACCTTATTTATGAAAAAAACGATTCTGGCGACGCTGCTCCTTCTGGGCGCCGTCGCCTCCCGGGCGCAAGTACGCTTCGAGGCGTTATCGACCGACGCCCTGCGCGAGCGGGCAATGAAGAGCGGCAAACTCGTCTTCATCGAACTCCATGCCGACTGGTGCCCGCCGTGCCGGGTCATGGAGCGGGAGGTCTTTTCGGACAGGGAGGTCGGGGAATTCTTCGAACGCCACTTCGTCGCGGCCCGCTACGACACGGACCGCAGGACAGGCCGGGCGCTGATGAAGCGCTACGGATCGGGAGCGATTCCGCTCGGTCTGGTATTCGACACGGAGGGCAATCTGCTGGGGCGCATCCAGGGTGCAGCGACGCCGGAGGTCTACCTCAACGACCTACGCGAGATCCTTGCCCGCCGGGGCCGCGACCGGAAATAGCCCCATAGGCGCCGGCCCGCCGGCCAAACCGCACCATCCGGCGAGCAACCGCATGCATCACGCCGAAATTCACCGCAGCGAACACACATCCCGCCAATCCGCAAAACAACCACTCATCAAGGGAAAACAAGATCCGGTCCCGGACAACGGCCACGCCCCAAAACCAGAAGGGAAGACAAAACAGCGACGAGGCAACGACGGGAAGCCAGCATCTGACAACAAGGCACTGCCCGACATGAAGCAGAAGGTGCACGCCGAATGCAAGATAGAGAGCCAGCCACGGATGGATCAGATCCACCCCGGAGGCTAAAGCCGAGACAAACAGCAGCAGAGCCAGCTCTTCGCCCGCCATTGCGGCAAACACCCGCCGCGGAAGATCGGGTAGGGCAAGCACGACCCGGCGCATTGCAGATGGCACGCGGCGGACCAGAAGCCCCCTGTTCCGCCGAAGCCAGGACGGCAGAAACAACACCTCCTCCGCATCGTGGATGACAAAGAGGAGAGGCAGCGACCACACCAGCAGCGCGGGCAGCATGCCGTTAGTTTTTCGGAGTGTAGACCACCTTTTTGGTCTCGAAGAACTCCTCGGAGAAGAAGCGCGGGATATCGTAGAGGTACCACCTCCTGCCGGTCAGGCCCAGCTCCTCGGCCAGGTCGCCGCCCTTGAGGTAGAGGATGCCGTTGGGCAGCGAGCCGCGCTGCCCCCGCTCGATCTTGTCCCAGATCCATTTCACGAATTCCGGCATGGCCGTGACGGCCCGGGAAACCACATAGTCGAAACGTCCGGGAAGAGTCTCGACACGCGCACAGCAGGGGGTGAGGTTCTGCAGGCCGAGGCTCGTCGCAACCCCCTCGACCACGGTGATCTTCTTGCGGATCGAGTCGGCGGCGGTGAAGTGCGCCTCCGGGAAGAGAATCGCCAGCGGCACCGACGGGAAGCCCCCGCCGCAGCCCACGTCGAGGATCCGGGCCCCGGTGTCGAAGGTGCAGACTTTGGCAATGGCCAGCGAGTGCAGCACGTGTCGGAGGTAGAGCTGGTCGAAATCCTTGCGCGAGACGACATTGATCTTGGCATTCCACCCGGCATAGAGGTCGTAGAGCGCCGCGAACTGCCGCCGCTGCGTCTCGGTGATATCCGGAAAATATTTGAGAATCAGTTCCACGTTTGTCCCGATTTACTGTTTTTCTTTCTCTGTATGCGTTCAGGCGGCGGAGCGTCCGAACGGTCCCGGAGCAGGGCTTCAGCGTTCGTCACCCTGCGCGATGAGGCGGCACATCTGCTCCCGGGCCCGGTGGATCTGGGTCTTGACCGTTCCCAGCGGCAGGGAGAGTTTCGCGGCGATCTCCTCGTAGGAGTACTCCTCGAAGAAGCGCATCAGGATCAGTTGCCGGTAACGGGGCGTCAGGCGCTCGAGGTAGTGCTCGATCTGCGTCCGCTGCTGAAGGTTGATGACGCTCTCCTCGGGGGTCGGGGCGCTCGAGGCCGGCGACGTGAAGCGGTCGTCGATCGGCAGATCCTCCTGCCGGCGCCGCACGAAGTCGATGAAGGTGTTGCGTGCGATGGTGTAAACCCACTGTCCGAAAGTGTAGCTCGTACTGTAGCGGTGGAGGTTGATGTAGACCTTGATGAAGGTCTCCTGCAGCAGGTCGTCGGCATCGTTCGTACCCCCGAGCCGCTGCACGAACAGGCGGTGGATCGCGTCGCGGTAGCGGTTGAACAGATACTCGAAGGCCGTGTCGTCGCCCCCGAGCGTCCGGGAGACCAGCTCCCGGTCTTCGGCTACGATATAGTCGGCTATCTCCATACGCGCTCATCACGGCGCAGCAGCATGATGCGCAGCGCCGCCTCCCACAGCGGGCTCAACAGATCGTAGATGAAGTAACGGCCCGCAACGCCGGCCTCGCCCAGGCGCCCCGCCACGCGACGGACCTCGATCACGACGACGGCATAGCGCACCAGCAGCAGCAACAGAGCCGCGAGCTTGTACTCCGCAGGCATGACGGCCAGAGCCGTAAGCGTCGCGAAGAAGAAGAGCGACCGCGAGCCGATCTCCCAGCCGACGAAGCTGCGGACCGCCGCGGGATAGAAGCGGAAGGCCGAGCCGAAGTAGCGCAGCTGACTCATCCACCAGCGCATCCCGCCCCAGCGCTTCTCGCGCAGCGTGGCCCGCGGAGAGAGGATGACGCTGACGTTGTCGCGCCGCATGACCCGCTGCATGAAGAGGTCGTCCTCGCCGATGTTCATGTTCAGGTGGCTGAAGCCGTTCACCCCGAAGTAGAGGCTCTTCGTGAAGCCGAAGTTGTGGAGCGTGCCCCGGTAGGGCCGGTGCCGGACGGCCCGGGCGATCCAGTTGGCCGAATGCATCATGCGCCAGACGCGCATCATGTAGGGAGTGAAGCCCTTGCCGTACTCCATGCCGCAGTAGCCGACGACGATCTCGCCGCGCGTGAAGCCCTTGGCCATCAGCGCCAGCCAGCGGTCCGACTGCGGCACGGCGTCGGTCGAGGTGAAGACCAGGTGTTCGTAGTGCGCCGACTTGATACCCACGTTGAGCGCCATCTTGCGCGAAATGGGGAAACGGGGGTCAAGCTGGATCTTGGTCGTGAAGATCTGCGGGAAGGTACCTTTCAGCTGCGAGAGGTCCTCGTAGAAGTCCGAGTCGTGACCCACGTAGACGATGATCACCTCGAAGACCGAGTAGTTCTGGGCCAGAATCAGCGGCAGGCGCTCCTCGACGAAACTGTAGTCCTCGGAGAAGAGCGGCACCACGACCGAGACGGGTGGCTCCTCGCTGCGGGTCGCCGCACGGCGGCTGTCGCGGTAGCCCGCAATCCGGCCGTAGACACCGATGTAATAGTAGAGCTGCACGCCGAGCATGACGAGCATCGCTCCTGCCAGAGCAGCCCCCTCCCAGCCGTAGCACGCCAGAAAAGTATCGTAGAAGTGCATATTGACGAAATATGCGCAAAGATACGAATATTTTGTGTATTTTTGCCGAATATATGAGTATGAAATTCACGCTGCAGTACAAGGACCCCGCATCGAAGGCCCGGGCCGGCGAGCTGACGACCGATCACGGCGTCGTCCGCACGCCGATCTTCATGCCCGTGGGCACGGCCGCAACGGTCAAGGGGCTTTTCCACCGCGACGTGCGCGACGAGGCGCACGCCCAGATCATCCTGGCCAACACCTACCACCTCTACCTCCGCCCCGGCATGGAGATCATCGAGCAGGCCGGAGGCGTACACCGCTTCTCGACGTGGGAGGGGCCGATGCTTACCGACAGCGGAGGCTTCCAGGTCTTCTCGCTCGCGGCGTGCCGCAAACTCAAGGAGGAGGGGTGCCACTTCCGCTCGCACATCGACGGATCGAAGCACCTGTTCACCCCCGAGAGCGTGATCGACACCGAGCGGACGATCGGCGCCGACATCATGATGGCCTTCGACGAGTGCCCCCCGGGCGACGCGCCCCGCGAGTACGCGGCCAAGTCGCTGGACCTGACCGAGCGGTGGCTCGACCGCTGCTTCAACCGCTACCGCCAGACTGCCCCTAAATACGGCCACTACCAGGCGCTGTTCCCCATCGTGCAGGGGTGCGCCTACCCCGACCTGCGGGCCCGGGCGGCCGAAAACGTGAAACAGTACGACGCCGACGGATATGCCATCGGCGGACTGGCCGTGGGTGAACCCACGGAGGTGATGTACGAGATGATCGAGGTGGTCAATGCCATCCTGCCGGAAGATCGTCCCCGCTACCTGATGGGGGTCGGCACGCCGGTGAACATCCTCGAGGGCATCGAACGCGGCGTGGACATGTTCGACTGCGTGATGCCCACGCGCAACGGCCGCAACGGGCAGCTCTTCACGGCCGAAGGGGTGATCAACATCCGCAACAAGAAGTGGGAGGCGGATTTCTCGCCCATCGATCCCGAGGGAACGGCGTTCGTCGATCGGCTCTACTCGAAGGCCTACCTGCACCACCTGGCCGCCTGCGGGGAGATGCTCGCCGCGGAAATCGCCTCGCTGCACAACATTGCCTTCTACCTGCGGCTGGTCACGATGGCCCGCGAGCACATCGCCGCGGGAGACTTCACCCCCTGGAAACAGCAGATGGTCGCCCGGCTCCAGCGCCGGCTGTAGGCCGCAGGAACGAAGGAGGCGAACCGCAAAACAGACAAGAAACAGACTCCGCGAACAGCAGGACCCAAGACCCGAAAGAAAGATGAAACGCTATTGGCCCGGATTCAAGATTCTGGATCGCTACATACTCGGCAAGTTCCTCGCGACCTACTTCTTCGCCATCGCGATGATCATCGTCATCGTCGTCATCTTCGACTACGTGGAGAAGATCGACGACTTCACCGAGACGCACGCGCCGCTCAAGGAGGTGCTGTTCACCTATTACCTCAACTTCATCCCCTTCTTCATCAATCAGTTCAGCGGTCTGTTCACCTTCATCGCCTGTATCTTCTTCACCTCGAAGATGGCCTATCAGACCGAGATCGTCGCCATGCTGTCGGGCGGCATGTCGTTCCGCCGGCTGATGTGGCCCTACTTCCTCGGCGCGTTCATCATCGGATCGCTCTCGCTGGGACTCAACCTCTGGCTCATACCCCTCTCGCAGCGGCACATCGTCGATTTCGAGCAGCAATACATCCCCCGCAAGCAGAACACCCGCTACGACCGCCATATCTACAGGCAGATCGAACCGGGCATTTTCGCCTATGTCCGCGGGTACAACGGAGCGTCGCACCAGGCCTCGTTCTTCGCCCTGGAGCGGTACGTCAGCGGTACGATGACCCATTCGCTCGAGGCCGCCGACGCCAAGTTCAACCCCGAGACCAAGCGCTGGACAGCACCCCGGTACACCAAACGCGAGTTCGACTCGCTCGGCATGGAGCGTTTCGAACAGTTCCGCAACCTCGACACACTCATCAACCTCGAAGTGGCGGAACTGGGCGAGATCAACGACCTGATCCAGACGATGAACATCACGCAGCTCAACGAGTTCCTCGACCAGCAGCGCGCCAAGGGTTCCGACTCGATCAACATCATCGAGGTCGAGAAGCACGCACGCTACGCCTACCCGCTCTCGACCTTCATCCTTACGCTGATCGGCGTCTCGCTCTCCTCGCGCAAGGTCCGCGGCGGAACGGGGCTCCACATCGGAATCGGCACCGGACTCTGCTTCTCGTACATCCTCTTCAACCGTTTCTTCGAGGAGTTCGCCAAGAGCGGATCGCTCCCGCCCTGGCTGGCGGTCTGGCTGCCCAACATCATCTACCTTGTCATCGCCGTCTACCTCTACCGGAAGGCACCGAAATAATTGGCTACGACCTATGAAAAACTTGCAGAATACCCTGTCCGAACTCCGGCGGAACAAGCTGGTGTGGAACCTGCTGCTGATCGTTCTGATCATCCTCGCGATGGCCGTCATCGCACATTTCGTCATGCAGGCCGGGACGCGTCACGGCGCCCGGCGCACCGTGCCCGACTTCTCGGGCATCGCACTCGGCGAGGCGCAGCGCATCGCCCGCGCCAACGACCTGCGGCTGCACATCAACGACTCGCTCTTCGTGCCTGCATACGAAGGAGGCACGGTGCTTGACCAACTGCCCGAAGGGGGCGTGGAGGTGAAGCCCGGACGCACGGTCTACATCACGATCAACGCCTTCCGCCAGAAGCAGGTTCCCGTGCCCTACGTGGCCGGACGTTCGCTGCGACAGGCCAAGAACATGCTCGAGATCGCCGGGCTGGAGATCGAGCGTCTCGTCTATCGTCCCGACATCGCCACGAACTACGTGCTCGAAGAGTACTGCGACAACCGTCCCGTGCAGCCCGAGAGCAAGATCGAGGCCGAAGCCGGCTCGGGCGTGACGCTCTATGTCGGAGTCCAGGCGGGCGACAGCCTCACGATCGTCCCGCAGGTGATCGGGGCTACCCTGCGGCAGGCCAAGAGCAGGCTGTGGGAGCTGGGCCTCAATGTCGGACGGATCGCCTTCGACGAAGGCATCGACCTTATCAACCAGAAGGACGCCCGGGTCTACATCCAGACCCCGGGAGCCGAGCGGGCCGCCGTGCTGGGCTCTCCGGTGGAGCTGCGGCTGACACTCGATGCCGACAAGCTGACCAGGGCCCGCTCCGAAGCGACAAAACAAGCCGCTACGGCAGCTGAGGAGCGCATGCGCATGGAGCGCGAGCGCGATTCGCTGCGCGAGGCCGGAGCGCTGACCGCACTGCCGCAGCCAGAGGCCACGGAGGGAGGTCCGACGGCGGAGGAGCGGCGGTCCGAGTCCCGTCCGAAACAACAAGCATCCGAACCCGACGAATTCTTCGACTGATGGCCGACGACGCACGCTACATACCGGACGAGCTCGATCCGGAAACAGACGCCGCAACCTCCGAGGACGACGAAGGGGCCGGGCTCTACGAGCACTTCGCCGTGACGGCCGACAAGGGGCAGACACTCCTGCGGCTCGACAAGTTCCTCACGGCAAGAATGGAGCACTGCTCGCGCAACCGCATCCAGGCGGCGGCCGACAGCGGCAACATCCTCGTGAACGGGCGTCCCGCCAAGTCGAGCTACAAGGTCAAGCCGCTGGACCGCATCCAGATCGTGATGCCCTACCCGCGGCGCGATACGGAGATCAAACCCGAGGACATCCCGCTCGAGATACCCTACGAGGACGACGACCTGCTGATCGTAAACAAGCCGGCCGGCATGGTCGTACACCCCGGCGTGGGCAACTGGGACGGGACGCTGGTCAATGCACTGATGTTCCACCTCAACCGGCAGGGCATCCCGGCCGAGGAACAGAATCGCGCCGGACTGGTGCACCGCATCGACAAGAACACCTCGGGACTGCTCGTCGTGGCCAAGAACGAGCAGGCGCACGCACGCCTGGCCCGCCAGTTCTTTGACCACACGATCCAGCGCCGCTATGTGGCGCTCGTTTGGGGCAACTTCGACGAGGACGAGGGGACGATCACGGGCAACATCGGCCGCAGCCCCCGCGAGCGGCAGAAGATGTATGTCTTCGCCGACGGATCGGATGGCAAGCATGCCGTGACGCACTGGAAGGTGCTGCGCCGCTTCGGTTACGTGACCCTCGTGGAGTGCCGCCTCGAGACGGGACGCACACACCAGATCCGCGTGCACATGGCCTGGATCGGCCACCCGCTCTTCAACGACGAGCGCTACGGCGGCGACCGCATCCTCAAGGGCACGACCTTTGCCAAGTACCGGCAGTTCGTCGAGAACTGCTTCGCGGTGATGCCGCGCCATGCGCTCCACGCCCGCCTGCTCGGATTCGAGCACCCCACGACGCACCGCGACATGCTGTTCGAGTGCGGCCTGCCCGACGACTTCCGCGCACTCCTGGAGAAATGGGAGGGATATGCCGCGACCGGAAGGACGGACGAGGAGTGACCCGGCGGCCGGGGCGACAGAAGATGTACAGACAACACATTCCGATGTTTCTACCTACAACGATCAAAGAGGTCCGCGAACGCGGCTGGGATCAACTCGACGTGATCCTCTTCTCGGGCGATGCCTACATCGACCACCCGGCATTCGGACCGGCAGTCGTCGGGCGCCTGCTCGAGGCCGAGGGTTACCGTGTGGCCATCGTCCCGCAGCCCAACTGGCGCGACGACCTGCGCGATTTCACCAAGCTCGGAGCCCCGCGCCTCTTTTTCGGCATCTCGGCCGGATCGATGGACTCGATGGTGAACCACTACACGGCCAACCTCCGCCTGCGACACGACGACGCCTACACGCCCGGCGGCAAGGCCGGATTCCGACCCGACTACGCCGTGACGGTCTATGCGCAGATCCTCAAACGGCTCTATCCCCACGTCCCGGTGGTCATCGGCGGCATTGAGGCCTCGCTGCGGCGCCTGACGCACTACGACTACTGGAGCGACTCGCTCAAGCCCTCGGTACTCGTCGAGTCGGGGGCCGACCTGCTCATCTACGGCATGGGCGAACGGGTCGTACAGCAGGTGGCGCGGGCCATGCGCAACGGATACAACGCCAAACTGCTGCGCAAGATCCGCCAGGTGGCCTTCCTTGCCGACGAGGCCTACGTCAGCCGGCTCGACCTCGACCGAACGATCCGCCTGCACGGCTACGAAGAGTGCCTGCGCGACAAGCGAGCCTTCGGCGAGAACTTCACCGTCATCGAGACACAGAGCAACCTGATGGAGCCCGAGACGACGCTGGTCGAGGCGACGGGCGATCGGTTCGTGGTCGTGACACCCCCCAACACGACCCTCACGACCGAAGAGCTCGACCACTCGTTCGACCTGCCCTACGAACGGGCGCCGCATCCCCGCTACCGCGGCAAGGGGGATATCCCGGCCTGGGAGATGATCAAGTTCTCGGTAAACATCCACCGCGGCTGCTTCGGAGGCTGCTCCTTCTGCACGATCTCGGCCCATCAGGGCAAATTCATCAACTCGCGCAGCGAACGCTCGATTCTCGGCGAGGTGGAGCGGGTGGCCGCCATGCCGGGATTCAAGGGCTACCTCTCGGACGTCGGAGCCCCTTCGGCCAACATGTACCGCATGGGCGGCCGCGACCGCGAACTGTGCCGCAAGTGCCGCCGCCCGTCGTGCCTCCACCCGCGGATGTGCCCCAACCTGAACAACGACCACGGTCCGCTGCTGGCCCTCTACGAGAAGATCCGAGCCGTCAAGGGGGTCAAGAAGGCCTTTATCGGCAGCGGCATCCGCTACGACCTCTTCGATGAAAGGCCCTATCTCGAAACCGTGCTGAAGCACCATACCTCGGGGCGGTTGAAGGTGGCGCCCGAGCATACCGAAGAGCAGGTGCTGCAACTCATGCGCAAGCCGCCGTTCGCCCTCTTCGAGCGGCTGAACGCCGACTTCCACCGCATCTGCGACCGCGAGGGGCTGCCCTACCAGCTCATCCCCTACTTCATCTCGTCGCACCCCGGATGCACGGAGCAGGACATGCGCGCACTCTCGGAGAAGGTGCTCGGCAAGCTGCACTTCAACCTCGAGCAGGTGCAGGACCTCACCCCCACGCCGATGACCCTCTCGTCGGTGATGTTCTACACGGGCGAGAACCCCTACACGCACGAGAAGGTCTACGTGGCCCGCACGCAGGAGGAGAAACGCCGCCAGAAGAGCTACTTCTTCGGCGGACGCATTCCCGCACCGACCGCCTCCGCCGGACGAAGAGCGCACGAGGCGGAACGCGGACAAGCAGCCGGGCGGAAGGGCGGTCCGTATGGCAGGTCGGACGGCGGATCGAAAAGCGCTCCGAAGAGCAGTCCGGACGGTTTCCGAAAGAACAAGCGCCCAATGGTTCGGAAGGGTACGGGCGTTACGAAAAAAGGCTGATCCGTCGGGGATCGGCCTTTTTCATGGATGGCGGAGGGAGGTTTCTTCGCGGAGAAGCGGGACCGGGTCAATCTTCCAAAGCGAGCTCCAGGGCCCGTTCGAGCACCTCGTCTCGCCCGGCCTGCAACCCTTCGGCCGTCGGGCAGAGCTCGACATCGAGGCGCACGCCTACGGCCTGGGTCGGGGTTCCGTCCGGATAGAAGACGCCGATTCCCGAAAAACAGGTCATCAACCCTCCGGGTAACGGGATACGGACGATATCCCCGTCGGCACCCGAGGTCGGCGAACCGATGGTCAGCGTCTGCGGGCATCGCTGCAGCGCCATGGCCTGGAACTCGGGGTTGCTCTGCGTCAGCTCGTTCACGAGTAAGATCACCCGCCCTTTGTAGGGCTCGGCACACCGCTTGGCTTCCTCCCCGAAGCCTTCGTAAATCCACTGCTCCTGCCGGAAGAAGAGGCCGGGCAGGGCCAGCGTCGGATGCACCATCTGCCAGGCAACGACCGGCTCGGTGCGCAGCGACTGGCCAATCAACGCTATCAGCGCGTCGGCCACATTCAGCGGGTAGGTGCGCAGGTCGATGATGAGCGCCCGCGTGCGGGGCAGCGTCTGCCCGACCTCGGCGAGGTGCTCGCGTGAGAAGGTCCCGGCGTAGATGTAACCCACCGAATCGGCCAGCAGGCGGAAGGGCGGCTGCGTGAGTTGGGCCGGGTCGTAAAGGGGGGGGGCGTTGCCATAGGGCACCGTTGCCACGTGGAGCGTGTCGCAGGCCCCGGCGCGGCGGAGGACCACCTCGGCGGTATCGCGGCGCGTGCAGAGCCCGTAATAACGGGCGGCCCGGCGCAGACTTGCCTCGTTCGACCGCGAAGCATATTCCCGCAGCAGCTCCAGCCGTTCGGAGAGAGGCTCCCCGTCGATGGCCACCACCTCGTCGCCCCGTTCGAGGGCACTGTCGCCGGAGTAGCCGACGAAGAGGCGCCCGTCGGCCTGGAGCGGCCACACGGGCAGCATCCGCTGTCCGAAGAGCATCTCAATCGGCGCGTAGGCATGGCCGTCGTTGAGTTCGCGGATTAACCGCATGTAGAGGCGGGCAAAACGTCTCCCGTCCGTTTCAACACCCATGAGAGGAATATAGGTGGAGAGCACTTCCTCCCACGGATGCAGCGTCACCGCCCTGTACGGAGCATAATATTCGATGATGTTCCACAGCCGGAAGAGCGTCAGCAGGTTGAGCCCGCTATCCATTTGCGGGGTCGGATGGAAAGACTCGCCGCGCAACGACAGGTAGTGATAGCCAGGTCCGTTCCCCGTTGTCCCCATGCGGAGATAGTAGTTTTCGCCGCGCTCGGCATAACGCAAGTCCTGCAGCAGGCGCGACAGATCACGCCCCAACAGGGTCGTATCCCGGGTCCACGCCAGATCGACGGTCGATACCAGTTCGAGCGGTGCCAGGTTCTGTTCGTACTCGACCCGGTTGGGGGTGTAATCTCCCAGCGAGCGGACCCAGTCGAGCAGGTGCCGGTTGCGGATCTCCCGGTCGGCGTGCACGACCCGCGGCAACAGCGAGAAAAGGGCGCTGTCGATATCGACCCGCCGCAGCGTGTCGCAGAACGCCGGATGGTGGTATTTGGCATAGCCCCAGACGCGGCAGAGCGTTTCGAGGTTGGGAAGTGTACGGGGATCGTCGAAATCCCCGGCTGTCAGCGTGAAGCCCGACAGGGAGGCGGGAGGTTCGGAGTTCTGGCAGGAGGCCGGGCGGACGGCGAGGCACGACAGCATCGCAGCCGCAAGAAGCAGGGTTCGCATGGTCGGAGTATCAGGTTTTATACCAAACGCAGCAGCCGGGGTGTTTCGTATCCGCCGGGGCGGTTTTTCCCGAAAATCCGTTACGACCACATCGGTTTCAGCACACCGAACAGAAGCGAAGCGATCAGCAGCGTCACGACGATGTTGAAGGCCTGAGCCACGAGGAACGAACGCAGGATGTTGCGGTTCTCGCGCGAGACGATCTCCTTCAGGCGCGTGTCGAGTCCGATGCAGACGAAGGCCAGCGAGAAGAAGACCGTGGAGAACATCTTGGCCACGCCCGGCTCGGCCAGTTTGCCCCGCGCATCGGGGACGAAGACGCCGCCCGACTGCAGCAGGCTGAAGACGAGCGAGGCGGCCACGAAGCCGAGGATGAACTTCGGGAACTTCTCCCACACGATACCCAGCGAGGGAGCCTGGCCGCCGTGTCCGCTGCGGGCCGAGAGGTAGAGGGCAATGAAGAAGGCCACGACACCGATCAGCACATTCTGCGCCGCCTTGATGATGACGGCGTGGCTGTTGGCCGTCTCACCGACGATCATGCTCGAGGCAGCGACGCCCGACGTGGTGTCGATCGTTCCGCCGATCCACGCCCCGGCGACCTCCTGGGCCACGTCGGCGGGGAAGAGGTGAGGAAGGATCAGTTCGGCCAGCCACGGCATGAGGTAGATCATCGGTACGACAATGATGAGTACCAGCGAGACGATGTAGGAGAGTTTGCGGTCGTCGCCGCCCACCACGCGCGCCGCCGTGATGCAGGCCGAAACACCGCAGATCGAGACGCCGCTCGAGAGGATCATCGCCGAGCGTTCGTCCACCCCGGCTCGCCGGGCCGTGCGGAAGGCGAAGAACCAGACAATCGCCACGACCAGGCACGCCTGGACAAGGCCGAAGATGCCAGACTTCATCACGTCGCTGAAGAGGATCGTGGCACCGAGGCAGACCACGCCGATCTTGATGAAGAACTCGCCCTGGATGGCCGGCTTCATCCACGCGGGAACATGCCACACATTGCGGATGAGCAGTCCGAAGAGCACCGAGAAGAAGACCGACTCGAAGCCCCAGTAGGCCACGGCAGGGATCTTGGCGACCAGCTGGGCCAGCAGCGAGACGGCGAAGACCACGCACAGCGAGGGGAAGAGCCCCTTGAGCGGACGGCCGAGCAGTCGGTTACCCACATAGAGCACCACGAGTACGATCACGAAGAGCAGGGCAATGTTGCGCCATGCGTCCAGCGTGGCCAGGGTCGAAGGTACGTTCGGCAACAGAGCCGGAATCAGTGCGGAGAGCAGGAGCAGCGGGATGGAGACCCAAACCACCACCCAGTCTTCGGTGCGGAGAGATTCGAAAAATTGTTTCATCGGTCAAAAGGAGATTTGGTCATCAGAACATTCCGGTAAACTGGACGGAAAGCAGGTTGCGGTCGGAGAGGCCGGCCGCAGCATACGATTCCCAGGTATAGTTGAGCTGGCAGCGCAGATACCGCACGGGCTGCCAGATGAGGCCTGCCGTGCAGTTGGTCTGGCGCGTGGAGGAGACGGAGACCTGCTCGAGGAAGGTATCGTAACGCACGACCGGCATGAGCGAGCGGGTTGCGCGCCAGCCACCCATGACGTACCAGCCGCCGCTATCGATCCGCCGTACAGGCTCCGAATCACCCCCGGCGACATCGGTCTCCCCGCCGATCCACTCGCTGCGCACGACCACGGCCCCGCGGTCGTAGCACACGCCGGCGCCGTAGCGGACGCGGCGGCGGTAGTCGGGACCGTATTCGCCCCAATAGTAGGAACCGCTGAGCGTCAGTCCCTGCACCGGATGCACCGAAAGGCGCGCGACGAAATCCTTCGAACTGTTGCGGTCCCACGTGTTGATCCCCTCGCCGTTGAGCACACCCACGTCGTAATGCAGCAGGTTGTAGCCGTCGCGCGGAAGGAAGGAGCCGTGGAGAACGAGGCCCATGTCGCGGCCCGTGGAGGAGAGCCCGCACAAGTCGGCGAATCCCATCAGCCGCAACAGCGCCATCGGATAGTGGATGAACTCGATCTTCGTCGGCGGATAGGCCGTATTCTCGATCGAGAAGGGAACCTTGAACTCCCCGACCCGCAGGTTCAGGGCCTGCAGCGGGCGATAGTCGAGACAGGCGTCGAGAATCTGCGGCGAGGCGAACTCCAGCCGCACGTTGTAATGAAGTGACGGTAAAAGAGAGCCTGCCAGTGCAAACTGGGCGCGGCGGATCAGGAAACTCGAGGTATTTCCGTCGTATTCGTATCCCAACTGGACATAGCCCGAAAACTCGGGCAGGCGGGAACGCAATCGATCCCAGCGGTCGGCCCGCCGTTCGAGGCGGTCGATCCGCGCCTGCAACGAATCGATCGTCGCCGGGGAGGGAAGCGTATCGGTCGAGAGCTGCGCTCCGAGGCAGCAGACGGCGCCAAACAGCGCGAGGAGCAGAGAAAGGAGAGGTTTCATCGGCAGCGGGCTGTATTTTTGGCAAAGGTCGAAAAATCCGGCGACGCGGCAATACGCGAAAATACCTAATTTACAACCGCAACCTACTCTTCGGAAGGAGGATCCGGACTGACGGCCGAAACGGAGAACCGGAATACGGGTAACAGAATCCGGAATCGGGATAGTCCGGCGAGTCGTTTTTCCGTGTATTTTTGCAACGCGTCCCGCAGCCGGCCGGATCCGCGGGACAAGAAGAGACACGACAACGGACAACCGCCGCAACACACGACAAAGACAGTGCGGGATCCGGCCCCGCAGAACCGCAAACCCGAAAGAGAAGAGATGACACTCGACGAATTCCTGCAATACGCACAACAGCGCAAACCCTTCGAGGAGCCCGAAATGCTGCGCCTGATGAACGAGATGAGCGACGAGGCCCGGCGCATCACCTGCCGCCTGAACGCCGAATATCACACCCCCGATGAGATCCGCGCACTGCTCTCGGAACTGTTCGGCCGCAGGGTCGATCCCTCGCTGCGGGTCTTCCCGCCCTTCTACACCGACTTCGGTAAGAACATCCACCTGGGCCGGGAGGTCTTCATCAACGCCTGCTGCCACTTCCAGGACCACGGAGGGGTGACGATCGGAGACGGCTGCCAGATCGGCCACGACGTCGTTTTCGCGACGCTCGATCACCTGATCGACCCCGCGCGGCGGAAGACGACCTGCCCGGCACCGATCGTCCTCGGTCGGAACGTCTGGGTCGGAGCCCATGCGACGATCCTCAAGGGGGTGACGATCGGCGACAACGCCATCGTCGCCGCCGGCGCCGTGGTCACGAAGGATGTGCCGGCCGACACGATCGTCGGAGGCGTCCCGGCACGGATCATCCGCCGGATCGGGGACCAAGAGTAAGACGAAAGGACCCGCGCCCACACGGGTACGGGTCTGCTATACGTCGCGGCGGAAATGCCGCCGCAGAATGACGGGTCGCTCAGCGGGGCATCGGAAAGGAGAGGGTCCGGGCATCGAGGTAGGCGTCCGGATAGGGGCTCCAGTTCCAGGCCTGTCCGTTCGAAATCGTCACGTGGCGGACCAACTGGCGGGGCGAGGCGTCGAAGACGGAGACCCGGGCCGGCAGCTTCGATTTGGGAGCCAGCACCACGGAGGTCATCGAGACCACCGGCTTGCTCCCGATCGGGGCCATCACGTCGTAGGAAGGCATCCACGGGGTCATGTGGACGATCGTATCGGGCAGGACGAACGGCTCGGCGATACGGGTCGAGTCACGCCGTTCGAAACGGCCGTTCGGGTGCTCCTGGGCCGCTGCGGTCAGCGTTGCAGCGAACGCAAGAACCGCCAACAACAACATCTTTCGCATGGTACACTCCTTTTTTATTTATAACGGTCAGAAGACCTCCTTTAGTATACGCACCGACTGGACCGAGTTGATCGCATCGAGGTGATAGCCCAGGAAGACAAGCATCTCGCTGAGAAAGTCGCTCCGCTGCGCCCGGTTGAGCGCCAGTTCTCCCAGCGCCTGCACGTCGCAGTGCAGCAGCCGGTCGAGCAGTTGCGACGACGGTTGCGTCATCACCTCGGGATGGGCCCCGGGATGCGGGGTGTAGAGTCCCTCGCGGACGTCGAACCACCATCCCTCGACGTAGTCGTTTCCCGGGCGGTAGCCCAACAGGCAACTCAGGTTGGCCAGGAACCACAGGTGGAAATTCGGGACCCCCTGCTCCAGGACATCGAGCGCCCCGACCGATCCCCAGACAAAATCGAACAGCGGATCGTTCGGCTCACACTCCCGCACCAGACGATACAAAACTTCGGCCATAAAGAGCGCCATCGTCGATTTGCGGACATCGAACGGCAGGCTCTGCAGCGTGAAGCCCGCCCGGATCTCGCGAAAACGGTCCATCTGCCTGTGAGGCGACTCCAACCCTTCGAACTCGACGGGAAACATCGGCTGGAAGAGCGCCAGTTTCGACCCCCGGCCTCGCGAACGGACTCCCTGCACCATGTAGCTGCGACGGCCGCCGACATCGGTCAGCAGATAGGCCACCAGCGATGAATCGCCGTATTTGAGCGTGTGCAGGACGATGCCGCGCCCCTTGTAACTCTTCACTGCGGCCTGCGGACATGAACCAGGAACCAGCCGTCGCGCTCGGCCCGCGCAACGGGGAGCAGCCCCTCGCGGGCGGCAGCCGCCTCGATCGCTTCGACGTCGGCGGCGAGGAAACCACTCATCACCAGGTCCCCGCCCGGAAGGAGTGCCGCGGCATAGGCTGCCATGTCGGCCGTGAGGATATTGCGGTTGATGTTGGCCAGGATGAAGTCGTAGCGTCGGCCGGCAATGCGGCGGACATCGCCCAGCATCGGCTCGATGCGGTCGGCCACGCCGTTCGCCGCGATGTTCTCCCGGCAGTTGGCATCCGCCCAGTCGTCGATATCGACGGCATCCAGGTGCCGGGCCCCGCACTTCGCAGCCACGATGGCCAGCACGCCCGTGCCGCTGCCCATGTCGAGGCCCGTGCGGCCGGCAACCCCCAGATCGAGCACGGCACGCGACATGAGCCACGTCGTGGCGTGGTGTCCCGTGCCGAACGACATCTTCGGCATCACCACCACCTCGGGCTCTCCGTCCGGAGCCGGGTCATGGAACGGCGCCCGGATGAGCAGGCGCCCCTCGACGTCCACCGCCGGGAAATTGCTCTCCCAAAGGGCGTTCCAGTTCTGCGTCTCGATCGAGATATAGCGGCCCTCTACGCCGTAGCGCACCAGCAGGGCGTCGATCTCCGCCTTGCAGTCGGCCAGCAGGTCCTGGCGGATGTAGGCCTTCAGCACACAACCTTCGGTCTCGAAACTCTCGAACGCATAGTCTGCCAGTTCCGCCGTCAGAATCTCGGCCTGTTCGCCGCCCGTACAGGCGACATTGAGCGCAACGTAATCCATAGGAATCGGGAATAATATTATGTAAAATTTCGTACCTTCGTACCGACAAAGGTAACATTTTATCCGGATTCGACCGACTCGAAATGGCGGAAAATACGAAAAAATGGGAAGAGGCCGGCAGGCACTACCGGACCTACATCAAACTCGAGAAGCGGCTGGCGCAGAACACCGTGGAGGCCTACATGCGCGACCTGAGGTCGTTCGCTCACTTCATCCTGCGCATGTACGACGTGCCGCCGGCGAAGGTCGAGGAGCCCATGGTGCAGCGCTACGTCGCATGGCTCTACGACCGCGGCCGGGAAAAAGCCTCGCAGGCCCGGTCGCTGAGCGGCGTGAAGAGCTTCTTCAACTTCCTGCTCATCAGCGACCGCATCGAAAGTTCCCCGGCCGAATTCGTCCTGACGCCGAAGTTCGGGCGGCATCTGCCCGACGTGCTCACGACCGGGGAGATCGACCGCATCATCGCCGCCGTGGACGGAACGACCCCCAAGGAGATCCGCGACGCCGCGATGCTCGAGGTGCTCTACTCGTGCGGCCTGCGCGTCTCGGAGCTCACCTCGCTCCGCATCCGGGACCTCTTCTTCGGCGAGGGTTACATCCGCGTCACCGGCAAGGGCGACAAGCAGCGACTCGTCCCGATCAGTTCGACGGCCCGGGAGCGGATCCACCGCTACCTCGAGGTGCGGCGCAGCGCACGGGCCGGGGAGGAGACGCTCTTCCTGAACAACCGCGGCAGCAGCCTCACGCGCGTCATGATCTTCACGATCCTCCGCGAGGCGGCCCGCCGGGCCGGCATCGAGAAGAAGATATCGCCGCACACCTTCCGGCACTCGTTCGCCACCCACCTGCTCGAGGGCGGGGCCAGCATCCGGCAGGTGCAGGAACTGCTCGGCCACGAGAGCATCCTCACCACGGAGATCTACACGCACCTGGACGACAGCCACCTGCGGCAGACGGTCGAAGAGCACCTCCCGATCTGAAACGGGCAGGAAAAACGGGACGGAATCAGAGTTTCAGGATCGCCGAACGGGGCGTCAGGCGGAGTGTATCGTAATCGAGGCCCGAGAGGACGACCGCAACCCCGTCGGGGTGGACCAGCGCAGGCAACGCCTCGCCGAGCGGAAGCCCCACTTCACGGAGCCGCACGAAAGCGGCGCGGTAGTCGGCGGGGAAGCCCGCGACAAGCAGTCCCGAGTAGAACTCCGTGGCGGGCCGGCGGTCGGGTTCGGGACACGTCTCGACACGGAGCAGGCGTCCCTCCGCGGAGAGCGTGATAAGCGGGTTGCGCACGAGCCCCTGCGGGGTCCAGAGCAGGTTAGAGGCTATCCGCCGGGTGGGCTGCGCGGAAGAATTCATCGGCAAAGATACGGATGTTCAACTGACGGCGGTAGAGGCTGTCCACCGCATCGGCGACCGGCGTGGTGTAGGTTACCTTCAGATCGGAGACCGTCACGGAGGGGCGGGCGGGAGTCTGACCGAAGTCGAGCAGGTCCACACGCAGGCGGCGGTGGGTCGTATCGGGCGTGAAGGTACGCATGAATCGCTCCTCGCGGCCGCGGCGCAGCGTCACGGTATAGAGGTTCGAGCGCGAGCCGTCGGCACGCTCGAGCCAGGCCGAGCCCTTCAGCCCCCGCGTATTGCGGTCGAGCGAATCGACCAGATACTTCAGCGAGACGGTATATTCGCCCGGAACCACGTCGAACGTGAAGCTCAGCCGCGCGGTGTCCCGCAGCGAGGAGACGCGGATCAGCGAATCGGCATAGACCGTATGCGTGAAGGTGCGCTGCGCGACGTTGTCGATCGTATCGAGGATCGCCACCTCGCGGTTGTAGACCTTGCCTTCGGCCTCGAGCAGGTCGATCGCCCGTTCGACGACATCGCCCAGGCGGGCGCTCTTGCGCTTCGAGAAGTTGCCGATCGTGTAGTAGACATCCTCGGTCGTATAGCCGTAGCGGGCAAAGATCGGCTCGTAGATCCGCAGCGAGTCGGTGCGGATGTTCTCGTTGGAAATATAGGCATTGGCCAGGAAGGCATCACGGAAAATCAACGCCAGCTCACTGTCCGGAATGATCGTATGCCGGGCGCACGAGAGCGCCCCGAGGGCCAGCAGGCCACAGACGGCATGTCGCAATAGCTTGTTCATCATCGTTCGTCGTTTTTTATCATACTCCGCACCGTCAGTCCCGTCAGCAGCCATGCCACAACCCCGAACGAGAGCACGACGGCCACAAGGTCACCCAAACGGAACTCCACGGGGTAGCTCTTCGTAAGGAAGGTCTCGGCCGGAATCTCGATCAGACCGAAGTGTTGCTGGACGAGGCTTGCACCCACACCGAGGACGACACCCACGGCGGCACCCAGCCCGCAGATCAGCAGCCCCTCACGGCGGAAGATCGAGCGGATCAGCGCCCGGTCGGCCCCCAGCGCCCGCAGCGTCGCCCGGTCGGCCCGCTTCTCCACGATGAGCATCGACAGCGCCCCGACGACCGAGAACGAGGCGACGACCAGTACCAGCAGGGCGATGAAGAAGATGCCCCACTTCTCGTAGGTCATGATCCGGTAGAACGAAGCGCGCAGCTCGTCGCGGGTCCGCACACGGAACGTGTCGCCCAGGGCCGATGCGACTTCGCGCCGCACGGCATGCACGTCGGCACCGGCATCGAGGCGGAAAACCAGCGAGGTGGCCTGCCCCGGGTAGTCGAAGAGCTCCTGCGCCAGGCGCAGCGAAGAGAGCACATAGGTCCGTTCGGTCTCCAGGTCGAGCGAGAAAACCCCGCCGACGGGCTCCGTCCGCCGCGCATAGCTCCCGACGGGCAACAGGCTCGAGAACGAACCCCGACGCACGGCATAGAGCGTCACGTCGGCATCGGCCAGCGAGCGAATACCCAATTCCCAGGCCATCGTCTGCCCGATGACCAGTTTCTCAAGGTCCCCGAGCCGGACGCACCATTCGCCCGCCGTGACGGCTTCGCCCAGCGGGAAGACCCCGGTGTAGGCATCGTCCACGCCGCGGACCGTGGCCGTGGCCTGCCGGTCGCCGTGCTCGAGCAGGGCGCTCTGCTCCAGCAGGAAGGAGAAGGAGGCTACACCCGGGATGCGGGCAAGGGCGGCCGTATCGACCTGCGACAAGACGAAGGTCTGCCCCGTACGCGGAGCAGCGGTCAGGTCAGCATCGAAGGCCGAATACATCGACTTGACCAGCGTCTCGAAGCCGTTGAAGACCGACAGCAGGATGATCATCGCGGCGACGGGCATGGACACGGCGGCCACGCTCAGCCCCGAGATCAGGTTCACGACCGACCGGGACTGACGCGAAAAGAGGTAGCGTCGTGCAAAGAGGCGGGCCAGCATCGTCCGGATCCGGCGCCTATTTCAACGCCTGCTCGATGTGTTCGATGTACTCGAGCGAATCGTCGAGGAAGAACTGGATCTCCGGGACGTTCTTCAACTGGTTGCGCAGCCGCTGGCCCAGGGCCCGGCGGACGAACCAGTTCTGGTGCTCGAGCGTCTTCATCAACTCGGCGCTCCGGTCGAAGGGAAAGACGCTGACGTAGATCTTGGCGTATCCGAAATCGGGCGACACGCGCACCCCCGTAACCGTGACCAGAAGCCCCCGCACAAGGGCGACTCCCTCCTTCTGGAAGATCTCGGCCACATCCTTCTGGATCTGCTTGGCGATCTTCTGCTGGCGTGTGGTTTCCATAGTTCTCTGTTTTACAATCCGTATTTGAATACTTCGCGGTTCTTCGTCCGCTTCGGGCGGGGCTTCCACGTCTCGAAGCCCTCCTTGTTGAATCGGTAGTTCAGGCCGACGGATATCATCATGTTGTCCAGCGGCGAGCGCATCGGGGTCGATGCAAAGGGGTTCTCCGGGCCGTCGATCGCGTTGTCCGCATACTTGTTGCGGTTGCGGAGCACGTCCGAATAGCCGAAATAGTAGCGCACGCGGAAGTTCAGCTCATAACGGCCGATCAGGAAGGCCACGCCCCCTCCGCCGGCCAGTCCGTAGCCCCAGCGGTTGTCGCGGGGCAGCTTGTAGGCGTAGTCCCCGTTCCAGGCCGGATCGCCCTGCTCGCGAGCCTGCTCGTTCTCGTAGCGGGACGAGAAGGTGTAGGAGAAGGTTGCGGCCGCCTCGAGGTAGACCCGCACGTGGTTGCGCAACATGTAGATGTGCGGCTGCCAGACGACCGGAAGCATCACCGTGTTCATGTTGCGCGTGTAGTAGAGGTAGTCTTTCTTCTCCTCGACCGCCGCGGTGTTCGTGGCGAACGAGAAGCCCTGCTGCAGGAATTCGAGGTCTACACCGAAGCCTCCGACGAAGCGTTGCTTGCCGTAGTAGCGCCACGTCAGGCCGCCGCCGTACATGCCCCACATCCCGCGCATCTCCTGTTTGGGATTGAACCGCCCGGTGCCCATGCCGTAGCCGGCCGTGAAACCGAGCGTATGCTGCGCCGAGGCACGCGGTGCGGCCAGCACGCCGAAAAGCATCGCCGCCGCGACGAGAAAAGTCCGTATGTTGCGTCCTGTCATATCCTTATCTGAAGTTGCTGAACATGCTGCCCGCCGAGCCGAAGTTGGCGTTCATCGAATTCTGCTGGTTGTTGAGGTTCTCCTTTTTCGGTCCCTCCTTGGCTCGTTTCTCCGCCTCACGCTGCTGGCGGCGGGCCTCCCGCTCGTCGAGCATGCGCGAAAGCGACTGCATCGTCACCGGTGCGAAGATCCGGTTCATGTCCATCGTGAACTCGATCTCCCAGTTGGTCTTCGTCGCAAAGGTGTCCTCGCCCGCATCGTTCATGTACATCTCCGTGCGCTCGGGCTGCAGGCGGCCGACCAGATTGCCCGTATCCCACTTGCCGTTCCCGTTGCGGTCTTCGATCACACGGAACTTGATCTCGCCGGCCGGAACATAGTTGAACTGAACATCGCCCGTAGTGACGTCACGCCGCTCCTGCTTGAGCGCCCCGTTGCCGTCGAGCAGCTGGATGATGTACTTCGAGCCGTCGTTGCGCCCGACGACGTGGACCTTGACCGTCGCGAACTTCTCCGGGTCATAGACCGTATAGGTACCGACGATCGAGTCGTTCGAGAGGCCGGCCACGTCGGTCATCGCACCCTTCGGAATCGTCAGCTGATACTGTGCGCCCGTCTCCCATGCGGCGCGGATGTGCCAGCGGAGCAACTGCCCCGTATCGCGCACCATGCGCACCGGAACCTCCTCCGAGAGGCTGTCGGCTCCCGTACGCACGAGCCGCAGACTGGCCGAATCGAGCCGCGTCAGCGGGTAGTCGAAGTCGATCGTCAGGTGCTCCTCGGGGTTGATCTCACCGCTCTGCGGCAGCTTGTAGGCAAACGGGTTGGGCTTCTCGGGCTCCTTCCACTCCTCGCCGGCCTCCTCGGCCTTGCGGCGCTCGCGTTCGAGTTTTTCGCGTTCGCGCTCCTGCTCCTTGGTCTCGACAAGACGCCACGCGAGTTTCAGCTCCTCGGTCACCTCCTGCAGGCGGTTCACCGTATCGTGCTTGAAATAGGTGATCTTGCCCTTGATCGTATCCGGGAGCGACTCCGACGGCATGTCGAACCACAGAGCGATGGTGTCGCGGCCGACGGTCTGCGGATCGACGATGACCCGCTCGGCAGGGATGCTGTCGAACACCAGGTTCGTGATGCGCGGGCGCGGGGCCCCGAAGTAGAGCATGGCCTTGTGCTGCAGGGGCCGGGCACTCTCCGAGAGCACCTGACGGCGGAACTGCACGTCGGTGAACATGCGGAAATAGAGCTGCGGTTCGGCAGTCACATAACGGCGCAGCGAGTCGTACCAGATGGCGAAGTCGGGCATCTCGGCCGGATTGTAGGTTCCCTCGATGAAACCCACCTGGTCGGTTCCCGGCTCGTAGAGCTGGTTGTCGTTCTTGTCCTGCACGGCATAGATCCGGTATGGGATCGGCTTGAGGTTCTGGGCGATGAAGATACCGTTGTTCTCGGCACGCGCAATGACGGAAGGGCGGTACTTGAAGACCGTCGAGTCGTAGTCGGGGGTATACTCCACCGAGTCGGCCGGGTAGAACCAGATGAAGCTCTTCGAGACCGAGTCGGACTTGTAGCCGTCGGCCGTATAGCCCGAGAAGACCATCGAATCGATCTCGGGACCGGTCGAGAAGACGTAGCGCATCGAATAGAGCGGGTTGCCCTCGTTGTTGTCGCAGATGGCGCTTCCGAAGTTGAGCGCATAGGTCGTGTTCGGGCGCAGCGTGTCGCGCAACTGGATGACGATTCCGCGGCCGCGCATGGTGATCGTCGGTTTTTTCTTCATCTCGGGCGAGGTGAAGAACTCCTTCTGCTGGTCCTTGATCTGCACGAACTCGTCGAACTCGATGTAGATCTTGTCGTGACCCACCGTGGGGCGGTTCGTCGTGAAGTTGTCGGGCGTCATGGCCACGATCACCGGGGGCAGCGAGTCGCGCGGGCCGCCCGTCGGAGTCATCATGTTGGCACAACGGCTCAGGAAGGCCGAGGCGAAGAGCAGCGCCACGGCCGAGCGCAGCAGGTTGAGCGTATGGTGTCGGCGGGTTTTCATCGGCGGAGAGGGCTTTGCGTCGCGGCAGCCGGAGCCGTCGCAGACCGGTTCTCGGGGGTCAGGGACTCGTTCACGATGCGCCAGCCGTTATCGACGTCGATCCAGACGTTGCGCCACGGACGGAAGAGCACCGAATAGGTGGGGCTGCTGCCGTCGAGATCGACCGTCTGCTGCGAGTAGGCATAGAGGCGGTCCACACGGTCCACAACCACGACCATCAGCGTCTCGGAGGTGACGGACATTGAATAGAGCCCCGTTTCGGAATCCTTGTAAGCCTGGAAATTGGGGTTGGTGCGGGTGAACGAGTCGTCGCTCTTCGAGGTGATCTTGCCCGCCACGGCATCGTCGTAGGAGGCGATGTACCACGCCGTCGTATCGACGGCATAGGCATAGGCATCGAGTTTCTCGATCGCACCCGGCTCACCGCCCTCCTCGCTCTGGACCGAGGGCGAGACGTAGCAGGTCACCGCCTTGGGCGGAGTGTAGTAATCGTTGCGGAAAATCCAGTTGCCGTCCTTGTAGGTGAAGCCCTCCTTCCACAATTTGAAGATGAGCGTCACGTAGAGGTTCGGCAGGTTGTCCGACATCTCCTGCTGCGTATAGGCATAGAGGCGGTTGGTCGGGTCCACGGCCACGATCATCTTCTTCGAGGAGCCTTTGAGCGGCATCTGGATCCAGCCCGTCGTCCCCTCGCGTTCACAGGGCTCCGACGTGGCGACCGGATCGAGCCGGTCCGAGGAGTTCGTCCGCGAGGTCACGACTCCGTTCAGGGCATCCTCGTAGGAGGCGACCGTATAGAGCGCCGTGTCGGCCACGAAGGCATAGGCCCGAACCCCTTCGAGCGGATTGTTCGGATCGGCCGAAAGATTCTGGACCAACGGTTTGAGCACGTAGTTCGTGCTGTCGGAGACATCCTTGAAACATCCCGGACAGATCAGCGTCGCAGCCGCCGACAGAAGCAGTAGGAAACGCCGCATGCTCATGCCTTCTCCGTTTTATGGTTTTCCCGCAATGCGGACAGCATCTCGCCCACACTGATACCCAGCACCGGATGCCGGCGCTGACGCATGATCTCGCACAGGGGCACCAGTGCGAATTCCCGCTCGGCAAGGAGCGGATGGGGAAGCGTCAGGCGATCGGTCTCAAGGACCAGGTCGTCGTAGAAGATCAGGTCGATATCGATCGGCCGGGAGGTATAGCGGGCACCCGATGCCGAGCGCTCAAGCTGCTCTGCAGCGCGGTTCCGCCCCAGTTCGCGCTCGATCGCCTGGCAGGCGTCGAGCACCTCGAGCGGCGAGAGATCGGTCGTCAGTTCGAGGGCCTGGTTCGAGAAACGGTTCTCGCTCGTGAAGCCCCACGGGGCGCTTTCGTACCGGTGCGAGCAGCGCAATACGGCGCCCACGCGGGCATTGACCAGCTGCTGCGCCGACTGGAGCGTACGTTTCACGTCGCCCAGGTTGCCGCCCATCAGAAGTGTCACTCGTGCCATCGTCACAAATGTTTTATCATTTTGCTCACCGAGAGAGCAAAATGGGTGAATACGATCGTCGGATTGCCGTTCTGCGCGATCTGTGCGGAGGCGCTCTCGATCTCGGCGATCAGCGGCTCGATGTTCTGCGAGCCGACAAACGGGGCGAACTTCGTACAGAAGGCCAGCTCCTCGCCCCACAGGTAGCTGATCTCGCGGATCCCGGCATGCAACATGTAACTCTCGCGCAAAAGTCGGGCCGCATCCCGGAGAAAGCCCCGCTGCTGTTCGCGCGAGAGTTGTGCCGCATCCTCGGCCCAAGTTACCAGTTCGAGGTGCTTGTCGTTGTAACTCAGTCGCATCAGGCTGCAGAACAGGTCGAAATGCTCCTTGCGCTGCGCATCGCTTTCACCGGCGACCAGGTGTCCCAGCTCAAGCAGGTCGCCGTCGGCCAGCCGCGCCATGTTGCGCGCCTGCAGCGGGTCGGCGACGCCCCGGGCGAATGCCTCGCGCTCGAGCACCTCCGGGGCAATGCGCGGCACGCAAACCTCCTGCGTACGCGAGAGGATCGTCGGCAGCAGCCGATCGGGATGTTCCGAAACGAGGATGAAGAGCGTGCGCTCCCACGGCTCCTCGAGGATCTTCAGGATCTTGTTCGCCGCCTCCTCGTTCATCGTCTCGGGCAGCCAGACGAGCATCGTCTTGTAGTCGGCCTCGAAACTCTTGAACGAGAGTTTGCGGATGATCTCGTCCGCTTCGCGGGCAGCGATCATCCCCTTGAGCGTCTTGCCCAGGTCGAGCCGGTCGTACCACTCCTGCGGCGAGAAGTAGCCCCGCCGCTCGGCGAACAGCGTGCGGAACTGCGGCAGGAACTCGTCGCTGCGGATCACCTCGCCCGACTTCTTGCCCTGCTTGTTCACCGGGAAGACCAGGTGGAGGTCGGGGTGCGCCAGCGCCTCGATCTGCCGGCAGTCGGGGCACTCGCCGCACGAATCGCCGTTGCGGCGGTGGCGGCAGCACAGGTACTGGACATAGGCTACGGCAAGGGCCAGCGTCCCGAAGCCCGAAGCCCCGGTGAAGAGCTGGGCGTGGCTCACGCGCCCCGCATCGACCGTCTGCGCCAGATGCCGTTTCAGATCGTCCTGTCCCGTTATGTCAGCAAATCGCATAATCCACTCCTTGCGGGGATTCAGCGGCCCCGTCCGCAGACTGCCCGCACCATCGCCCGCACGTCGATCCGCTCGCGGCGGATCAGATAGGCCAGATAGGATGCAAACAGCACGATATTAAACGTATAGCCGGCGAACATATTGTCTCCGACCCACGAAGAGAAGGCTTCGCAGAGGAGGAACAGCCCGAGGGCCACAAACACATACTCCCAGATCCGGCGCCACGGATAGGGCGTCGGGAAGAAGCGCCGGTTGAGCCACCAGCTGACCGCGACCATCGCCGATTCGCTGGCCAGGCGGGCCCAGGCGGCCCCGTAGTAGCCCCACAGCGGGATGAGCCAGCAGCCGAAGAGCAGGATGGCCGCCAAACCGGCCCCCGTGACGACGATCGCCAGCGAAGTGCGCTCCTCGCGCTTGTACCAGAACGAGAGGTTGAGCCAGACGCCCGTCAGCACGTTGGCCCCGAGCACGACGGGCAGAATGAAGATCCCCTCGCGGAAGTCCCGGCCCACGATCAGCGCGAAGAGGTCGCGGAACAGCGCGATGCCCAGGAAGATGACCATCGAGGCCATGACGTAGTATTTCAACGCGGCGGCATTCATCGCCACGAAATCCGACTTCTTGAAGTTCGAGAGAAAGAAGGGTTCGGCGGCCAGACGGTACATCTGGTAGAAGAGCATCATGACCACGGCGATCTTGGTGATGGCCCCGTAGACGCCCACCTGCGCCATGGCACCGTCCGGAACGAGGTACTTGATGAGCTGGCGGTCGATGAACTCGTTGGCCGTGCCTGTCAGTCCGCCGACGAGCAGCGGCAGCGAGTAGGCAAAAATGGCGCCGAGCAGCCGCCAGTCGATGCGCGGCAGCGTGCGGTCGGCGGTGGTCAGAATCAGCAGCCACGTCACCGCACTGGCGATGAAGTTGGCCACGAACGCCCACCCTACGCCGAAGTCGGTGGCGAAGAGGCCCGCCAGACCGAAGCCTACGGCAAAGAGGACGTTCAACACGACGTTGAGCGCCTTGAAGCCGACGAAGGTCATCGCACGCCCCTGTTCACGCAGACGCGAGAAGGGGATGCAGGCCGAAACGTCGAAGAGGATGATGAGCGCTACCCAGACGATGTACTCGGGATGGGCGACATAGGCTTCGCCCATCAGGCGGGCCACCCCGTCGCGGCAGAGGATCATCGCGCCGCAGAAGAGCAGCGCCGCGAGCGACGTGACGCCCCACGTGGTGGCGAAGAGCCGCCGTTTGGCCCCCTGCACGTCGCCGCCGGCCTCTTCGGCCTTTGCCGAGAAGCGGAAATAGCTCGACTCCATGCCCATGGTCAGCAGCGTGAGCGCCAGCGGGATCAGGGCATAGACATCGACCACGATGCCGTAGACCTCCTGCCCGAACACGCGCGTGTAGTAGGGCGTGAGCAGGTAACTCAGGAAACGCACCACGATGGTGCTGATGCCGTAGACGGCGGTCTGTTTGGCCAGTTTTTCGAGCATGACAACGTGTATGGTGGGCAAAGATACGAAAATTAGCCGGAAAAGACGCTATCTGCCGGCAATCAAAGCCACTTCTTGTAGCGGAAAAACCAGATCGTCAGAATCGAGCAGAAGATCATGAGCGCGATGGCGAAGAGATAGCCCAGCGGGATGACGGTACCGTTGTCGAGGGTCAGGTGCCAGTCCAGTTCGGGCATGGCCTTGAAGTTCATGCCGTAGATCGAGGCGATGAGCGTCGCGGGCATGAAGACCACGGCAGCCACCGAGAAGATCTTGACGATGCCGTTCTGCTCGATGTTGATCAGACCCAGCGCGGCGTCCTGGATGTAGTCCAGTCGCTGAAAGCTGAAGTCGGCGTGGTTGATCAGCGAATTAACATCCTTGATCATCAGCTGCAGACGCGGGTAGATATCGTTCGGGAAACGCTCCGAGCGGAGGATGCCCGACAGCACGCGCTGGCGGTCGAAGATGTTCTCGCGCAAGAGCATCGTGCTCTCCTGCAGGGCGCTGATCCGGTGCAGCACCTCCTTGTCGATCGAATCCTCCGAGTTCACGTCCTTCGACAGGGCCGAAACCTGCTTGGAGATCAGCTCCACGAGATCGGCGTCGAAGTCGATACGCACCTCCAGCAGCGAGATGAAGAGGTGATAGCCGGTCGAATAGCTCCGATAGCTCATCTGGAGGCGTTTCTCCGTCTCACGGAAGGTCCGGAACTCGGTGTTGCGCACCGAGACCAGCACACCCTCGTTCGAGATGATGAACGACACCGGCTCGACGATGAACGAATCGCCCGTCGGGACAAAGAAGTTCGAGTTCGACACGATGGCATTCTCGCCCTCCGAGTATTTCGACGTCGATTCGATCTCCTCCACCTGCTGCTTGGTCTGAAGACTGATCTCCATGAAATTCTCGACGGCCTTCTGTTCCTTGATCGTCGGCTGGAGCATGTCGATCCACAGAATGTCGTCGTAACCCAGCTCGTCGAACAGCCGCGTATCCGCATTCCGGATGATCTTGTTGTACTGCTTGAGGTAAATTGTTATCATGATCGCTCTCTCGTGAAGTTCCTGAATCCGCATGCCTAGAGAGGCGGGCGCCGCCCGCTTACTCTCTTCAGCCGGGATTGGCTCTCGGGGCGACCTTCACACCCGAGTCCCAGAACTTTTGGAGCGCCTGATTTTTCTGGTTGTCGAAAATGTAGTCGAACTGCAGCAGCTCCCCGTAGGCCGCCGCGGAGTCGGCGGCGAAGGGCGAGTCGAGCAACGCCTCGTAGCCGTGTTCGAGTCCGTAGGTCAGCGCATGCTGCAACGACTCGACCGTATCGGCATCGACTTCGGCATGGGCCACCCACACCGCGAAGGCGAAGGGCAGTTCGCCGTAGTCCTTCCACCCTTCGACAAGCGGATCGGAACTGGCCAGAAGCCCCTCGCGGCAGGAGGGAACCCCACCCACGCAGTATTCGGTCACCATGCGCGCATCGGCAAGGAGCTGTACGGCGAGGGCCGGCACCAGTGCGATGTCGGCCTTGCGGCTCAGGAAATCCTGTATGACGGAGTCGGGATCGGGCGAGAGCAACAGTTCGGCGCGGAAATTACCCTCGTGCCGAATACCATGGATGAACGGCATCGTGCTGAGGCACGACACAGCGGCTATACGTGGAACTGTGACCATCGTCCATAAGGTATGAAACTGTTGGTTTGACGTCGCAAATATAGGATTTATTCCTGAAAAACGGGAACATTGTTTCCACGTTTTTCCGATTTTTTGTCCGAGACTCTTGACAACGGGGGTTGGCCGATCGTATATTTGCTCCGTCAATTCACAATCGGAGTTCCGCAGCCCGCAAGTTATCGACAACAGAGACATGCTGTCGTTCAGCGGATTAATTCGACTTATCAACATTTATCCACATTTTACCCCGGAGTTATGAACACTCCGGACCACCGCCCGCACCGCCCTGTCCAGACCGGCGGCACGGCATTCCTGCCGGACTGTACCTCCTCCCGGTCCCTGCTGCCCTGCCCATCCTTTCCAAATCCATATCCACCATGACCTTTACACAGATTCCCGAACAGTACACCGCACTCGGCTCCGGGGCGATCTACGTCGTGGAGAGTCCCGAGGCGGCGGACATCGACCTCCGTCTCGTCGCATCGGACGGCACGACCTGCCTCGGTATGCGGCGCTACGTCGGCGTCAGGGAGGCCCGCTGCGACGCGGCACCCCTGCTGCGTCGCGCTCTGCGGTTCGAACCGGCCGACGACGAAACCGGCTTCACCCCGGCTGCGGGGCGCACGGTGACCGCCACGACCGAAGCGGCCCCCGCCGGGAGCTTCCCCGACCGGGCGGAAGCTACGGCCCCGGCACGCATCTTCCTCGCGCTCTTCCACCAGGACGCCACGCGCTGCCGCCTGGCCCGCGACTCGGCCCACATCCTCCTGCACTACGACTGGAGCGCCTTCCGCCCCGAAGAGGCGCGGTCGCTGCCGCTCTATCCCGCATTCGAGGAGCAGGCCGACGGCACGCTCCGCACGGCAATCCACTACAAGGACTACGAACCGGCGTTCGAACACTACGGCGTGCCGCCCTACATCGCCGGGCTGAACGTCTCGGCCATCGCCTACAAGACCGACCGGTGGAACATCTCGCGGCTCGACAACTCGTTCCAGCTCTCGAGCGTGATGATGCTCGACTCGTCGGCCGACAGCGAGGCCGAAGCCGAACGCATCGTCCGGTTGGCCGAGCAGAAGTTCGCCGGGAATCCCGGGCAGGTAATGTTCGTCCTGCGCGACGGCGGCGAGGAGGACAACTCGCGCTTCATTCCGATCACGGCCCAGAACGAGGGCGACTGGCAGGCGCTGCACGAACAGGCTACATCCGACATCGTCGTGGCCCACTCGTGGTTCCGGACCCTGAGCGGTCTGGACTACGGCTCGGGCTTCAACGCCGAACGGATCCTCCACGAATACGAGGTGGCGCTCAACATGGTGATCCTCGCCGAACAGGCCGAACTCACGGAGCCCGTCCGCACGCTCATCACCGCGACACTCGGAATCGACACCTCCTCGCTCGAGATCGTAAACCGTCCGCCGACCCGGTCGAAGCCCATCTACATGAAGGTCTGGGAGGCCCGCAAGGCCGACGGGCTGGACTACGACCCCGAGGACCCGAAGCAACAGGCCTTCCTGTCGGAAATCACCAAATACAACATCAAAAGCATCGAATGAACACGCTGATCTCCCCTGCCCAGGCCCTCCGAAGGGCCTTCACGCCCGACGAGCCGCTGCCGCCGGCAACCATCGACGAGGCAGCCGTCGCTGCCGCCGAGCACCGCTACATCGTACCGGTCATCGGCAAGGCCCTCCACGAGAAGCTCCTCTCGGGGGCCCATGCCGAATTCCGCGACGGCTACCTGGCGGCACCCATTGCCCTGTTCGTCCGCCTGCTCGTCCAGCCGCGGCTGGATATCCGCACCGGGCAGTGCGGCACGACAGCCCCGAAGGGCTCGTCGGGGCAGCCCGCCGCCGACACCCCGCTGCGGGCCCGGCAACGGGCCCTGCGCACCGAGGCCCGCACACTGCTCCGACGCGCCTCGGAGTACCTCTCCGACCACCGGGACGAATTCCCGGAGTACGACCCCGCTCGCGACATACTCAAACGCTGCTCGACGGATGGATGCCTTGTACAGATCCGTTAGCGGGGCGGCGGCCGGAATCGCCGCCCTCTTCGCCCCGATCGGGCCGCTGGTCGCCACCTGCATGCTCTTCATCGGCATCGATTTCCTCACGGGAGTGGCGGCCGACCGTGCCGCCGCCCGACGCGAGGGACGCGCGTGGTTCTTCGAGAGCTGCCGGGCGTGGCGCACGGTACTCAAGCTCGCGCTCGCCGTCACGGCGATCGGCATGGCGTGGCTCATCGACCAGTGCGTGCTCGACTTCCTGCAGCTGAACCTGGCGCGGATCTTCGCCGGATTTACCTGCGGTGTGGAGTTGTGGTCGTTTCTCGAAAACGCCGCGCAACTCTCCGACGCGCCGCTCTTCCGCTGGCTCCGCCGCTACGTCCGCCGCCGCATCCGGAAGGAGGTGGAACCATGAGCCGCGGGCTGGAAAACCGCAACCCGGGCAACATCCGCCGGGTTCCGGTCCGCTACAAGGGCGAGGTGCGCCCCTCGCGTGACCCCGACTTCAAAGAGTTTGAAAGCCTCGCCTGGGGCTACCGCGCCATCTTCGTGCTGCTCGACACCTACCGCACACGCTACGGGATAGACACGCTCCGCGGCATGATCTCGCGCTGGGCCCCGCCCTCGGAGAACCGCACCGAAGCCTATATCCGGGCCGTGGCCGACGACACGGGACTCGACCCCGACAAGCCGCTCGACACCCGCGACCGAAAGACGATGGTCCCCCTGGCCGCCTCGATCTCGCGCGTGGAGAACGGCGTGCAGGCCGAAACGGCCGAGGTCGAGCGCGGATGGGCGCTTTTCGCCGGCGGAACGTGATGCAAATCCGGCCGAATTGCCTATCTTTGTCCAAAGACCCCTCCGCACATGAACCTCCAGCCGCTCCGGAACCGACTCGACCGCATGCCGATGCTCAAGGCACTCGTTCCCTTCGCAGCGGGGATCGTGCTCTCGGGATACGGCTCCCTGCCCCTGTGGTTTCTCACGGGGGCTTTTCTGCTGTCCGGAGCGACGGCACTGCTCATGCGTTCGTCGGCGGCAACGCTCGGGATGCTGCTGACGGCGGGATTCGCCGCCGCGCAGCTCCGCACGTCGGAACCCGACATACCGGTCGGCGTCCACACTTCGTTCGAACTGCGCATCGGGGAGATGCCCGCCGACCGGAGCCGCTACGCAACCGCGACGGCCCGGATCGAGGCGTGGCGCGACCCGGTCCGCGGAACATGGCCCCCCGCCTCGTCGCACATCCGCCTCTACGCCGACTCGCTCACCAGCATCGACGGCGGCGAGCGGATCCTCTGCCGCGGCACGGTGCGCCCCTTCCGCCAGGGGAGCGAGAGCTACCGGAAGCTGATGCGCCGGCGAGGTGTTGCCGGCACGCTGTGGCTGGCTCACGACAACCTGCTCGAGCGCCTTCCCGTCGGGGAGCGGACGCTCCACCTGCGGGCCTCGGAGCGGCTTGCACGCCTGCCCCTCACGGGCGATGCCGCCGCCGTGGTGCGGGCCATGACGGCGGGCGACCGCAGCGGCCTGACCCCGGAGCTGCGCACAGCCTACTCGCGCAGCGGGCTGTCGCACCTGCTGGCCGTATCGGGACTCCACACGGGAATCGTCTTCGTGCTCATCAACCTGCTGCTGTGGTGGCTGCCGCTGCTGCGCCGCGGACACCTGCTGCGCAACCTGCTGGCCGCCGCGGCCGTCTGGTGTTTCGTCGCCGCGGCCGGATTCCCGCCCAGCGCCGTCCGGGCCGCCGTGATGTGCACGCTGCTGCAGGCGGCACTTGCCTCCGCCTCGGAGTATGTCGCGCTGAACGCCCTGGCCGCGGCTGCCTTCGGCATGCTGCTCTGGAACCCCGCCTGGATCGGCGACGTCAGTTTCCAGCTCTCGTTCGCCGCCGTCGCCGCCATCCTCGCATGGGGTGTCCCGCTCTGCCGACGCTGCCACACCCGGTGGCGCGCGGTGAACCTGCTGGCGGACGCCTACCTGATCGGTCTGGCCGCCACGCTCGGCACGGCACCGCTCGTCTCGCACCTGTTCGGCATCGTCCCGCTGGCCGGGCTGCTCATCAATCCGGCGGCCATCGCCCTGACGACCGTCGTCGTCTTCGGCGGAGCGTTGTGGCTGCTGCTGCCCCTCGCACCCCTCGCTGCGCCCCTCGCATGGGCCGTCGGCACGGCAGCCGAAGGGATCAACGCCCTGGCCCGCCTGGTTGCCGCACTCCCGGGCGGCGCGGCCGAATACACGCTCGGCAGCCTCCCAACGGCGGGCATCTACCTGCTTCTGGCCGCAGGAACCCTCGCGGCATGGTGCAGGGAACCGAAAAAAAACGTACTTTTGCCCTCGTGATCACTGCCGAAGAATACGAACTGCTCCGCAGCCCCGGACTCGTGCGGGCCGTAGCCGAGGCCCGGCACCGCGACCCGCTGGAGGTGGCCATGGACCGCCGCATCCCGCATGCCCGGCTGGTGGCCACGCAGGTCAAGTACCTCGCCCGGGCCGAGCGGAAGCTGCCGACCTATGCCGCGGCGCAGTGCATCCTGCCGCCGCGCGCCTTCGAACAGGCCTCGAGCGAGGCCTGCGCCGCACACAAGTGCATCGGGGGCGACTCGGTGCTGGACCTCACCTGCGGGCTGGGGGTCGATGCCCTCTTCCTGAGCCGCCGCTTCCGCCGCGTGGTAACCCTCGAGCGCGACCCCGTGCTGGCACGGATCGCCGCGGAGAACTTCGCACGGCTCGGCGCCGGCAACGTCGAGGTGGTCGCCTCACCGGCCGAGGAGTACCTGGCACGCGAAGGGGTCCGCTTCGACTGGGTCTATGCCGACCCCGACCGCCGGGACGGCGACGGCCGCAAGCTCGTCCGACTGGAGGACTGCTCGCCCGACATCCTCGCCCTGCGGCCGCTGATCAACCGGGTTGCCCCGCGGCTCTGCCTGAAGAACTCCCCGCTGTTCGACGTCGGCGAGGCCCTGCGCCTCTTCCCCTCGGCCCGCGTGGAGGCCGTCTCGCTCGAGGGCGAATGCAAGGAGGTGCTCATCTACGCCGACGGCAGGGGGCCCCTGCTGACCGCCACGGCCCTCGGCTCCGGCTCCTTCTCGGCCCGGCCCGGGGAGCAGCCGCCCGCGGCACCCGAACACTTCGACCCGGCGCACTACCGCTGGCTCGTCATCCCCGACGCCGCGCTGCAGAAGGCCCGCCTGGTGCGGCTTCATCTGGCCGGCCGGGCCGACGTGTGGAGCGAAAACGGGTACGGATTCGCCGCGGAACGGCCCGAAGGGGTGCTGGGCCGCACGCTGGAGATCGACTCGATCGGGCGTTACGACCCGCAGTCGCTCAAGCGCAGCTGCAAGGGACTCCGCGGCGAGGTGCTCAAGCGCGACTTCCCGATTGCGGCCGAGGAGCTGATGCGCCGCCTCGGGATGCGGCCCGGCGCCGACGTCCGGCTGGCTTTCACGAAAATCGGGAACGATTTTTGGGCGATCCGCCTAAAATAGCTACCTTTGTTCGACAGCCCCTCGCCACACATGAAAATCCGGGAACTCCTGACATACTTCACCGACACGATCTTCCTGCGCGACCTCAACGAATGGCGCAATCCCGTCGTGCGGTGGCTCGTGCAGCAGTACCGCCTGCTCTTTTACACGGCACGGGGGCTGCAGGAGCACGGAACGATCGTCCGCAGCGCGGCGCTGACCTTCTACACGCTCATGTCGCTCGTGCCGATCATCGCCGTGGTGTTCGCCGTCGTCAAGGGCTTCGGGCTGGCCGACGGGCTGGTCGAGAACCTCTACGAACTCTTCCCGCAAAACCCCGAGATCATCGACTACATCGTCGGGTTCGCCGAGAAGGCCCTGCTCCGCACGCAGGGCGGCGTGGTGGCCGCCGTGGCGCTGGTCATGCTCTTCTGGGCCGTAATCCGTGTCTTCGGCTCGATCGAAAACGCCTTCAACAACATCTGGGAGGTCAAGGTCGAGCGCAGCATAACCCGACAGTGGACCGACTACATCGCCGTGGTGATGATCGTGCCGCTGCTCTGGATCGTGGCCAACGCCCTGACCAACTACGCCGAGACGCGGCTCGGCTTCGACGACGCCTGGTACTTCCGGCTGCTCTCGCGCCTGGCCTCGATGGCCGTGATCTGGGCCATGTTCACCCTGCTCTACATGGTCATTCCCAACGCCCGGGTACGTCTGGGCAGCGCCCTGATGGCCGGCATCGTCGCCGGAACGATCTTCCTCGCCTTCCAGTGGGGCTACGTCTACGTCCAGCGCTGGATGACCTCCTACAACGCCATCTACGGCAGCTTTGCCGCCCTGCCCCTCTTCCTTATCTGGCTGCAGACCTCGTGGGAGATCCTGCTCTTCGGCGGCGAGCTCTCGTTCGCCTACCAGAACATCGAGCGATTCGGCGAGGAGCGCGAATCGCTGCTGATCAACTACGACCAGCGCCGCAAGGTGATGCTCGCCGCGATGCTGGCCGTCGTGCGCCACTTCCGCGACCGAGGCGGCGCCATGCCCGCCGAGCGGATCCGCCGCGAGCTGAACCTCCCGACACGCATCGTAAACGATGTGCTCTTCCAGCTGGTGCAGGCCGGACAGCTGATTGCCGTGCGCAGCGGCGAGGGAGAGCGCGAAGTGGCATACACCCCGGCCTACGACATCGCCTCGATGACCGTCTACGGCATCATCGAAGCCGTCGAGCGGGCCGGGCAGACCACCTTCGACCTGCATGCCACCCCCGAACTGGCACGCATCGACCACAGCGTGGAGGCCCTCAAGCAGACGGCCCGCGAAGCCCGCGGGAATGTCCCGCTGACGGAGCTGCTCGACGAACCGGAAAACCGAAAACAAGCATGAACCGTGTCGTAATCATCGGAAGCGGCAATCTGGCCGAGGCCCTGGCCCGCGCCCTTGCCGCCGCACGCGGGCTGCAACTCGTGCAGATCCACGCCCGCAACGAAGAACGGGGCCGCGAGGTGGCCCGTATCGCAGGATGCGCCTGGAGCGGCGATCCGGCGGCTCTCGCCCCGGCGGACCTCTACCTGATCGCCGTGAGCGACCGCGCAGTCGCGGAGGTTGCCGAACGGCTTCCCATCCCGCACGGAGCCGCCGTGGCCCACACGGCCGGCAGCGTGCCGATGGAGGCCATTCCCGCGAAGTTCGCCCGACGCGGCGTCTTCTACCCGATGCAGACCTTCACGAAGGGCCGCGCCGTCGATTTCCGCCCCATACCGATCTTCCTCGAGGCCTCCACACCGGAGCTGCTCGCCGAGCTGGAGGAGGTGGCACAACGCCTCTCGGACCGGGTGATCCCGGCCGACTCGGAGCGGCGCTCGAAGATCCACCTGGCGGCGGTCTTCGCCTGCAACTTCGCCAACCACATGTACGCACTCGGCGAGGAGATCGCCCGCAGCGCCGGACTCGACTTCGATGTACTCCGGGCCCTGGTGGCCGAGACCGCGGCCAAGGCCTGCGACGCAGCCTCGCCCCGCGACGTGCAGACCGGCCCCGCCGTACGCGGCGACCGCACCACACAGGAACGCCACGAGGCGCTGATCGCCGATCCCCGCATGAAAGAGATCTACCAAACAATCAGCCAAAACATATGGGAAACTTCAAGGAAGATATAGCCCGCTGCCGGGCTTTCGTATTCGACGTGGACGGCGTGATGACCGACGGCGGCATCATACCGACCATCGACGGCGACTTCATCCGCCGCTACAACGCCAAGGACGGCTATGCGCTGGCCTACGCCATCAAGGCGGGCTACAAGGTCTGCATCATCTCGGGAGGACGCGGCCGCACGCTCGAATACCGGCTCCGCATGCTCGGAGTCAAGGACTACTATCTCGACTGCATGGACAAGATCCGGACCATGCGCGAATACTTCGCCCGCGAGGGATTAGACCCGGCCGACGTGATCTACATGGGCGACGACATCCCCGATCTGGAGTGCATGCGCGAAGTGGGGATTCCGGTCTGCCCGGCCGATGCCGCATCGGAGGTGATCGAGGCGTCGCGCTACGTCTCCGAGTTCCGCGGCGGCGAGGGCGCCGTGCGCGACATCGTCGAGCAGGTGCTGCGTGCCCGCGGCGACTGGGCCCGCGACTCGATGGGTGTGACCCCCTCGTCGCTGGTGGCCTCCCGCTGACGGACGCTGCGATCCGGGCGGACGACAGCAGGAGAACGAGAAAACGAACCGACCGGAGAGCGCCCTTGAAAAAAACGACGGGACCGAATGCAACATTCGGTCCCGTCTCTCATTGTCCCAACCGGGCCTTTACCACATCACATTGATGCTGTAAGCCTCGATACCGTTACCCAGCGACTCCGTATCGACACCCGTGAAGCCCCAGAAACGCTCCTCGGCAAGCATGAACACCGAGTATTCGCTTCCGGCTACCACCTTGTAGACCTTGAACGAGGGGTCTGCCGAAGCAACCGACTGCTCGAGCGAGCCGAACAGATCGTTCTTCACCGTACCGATCATCAGCAGGTTCATGTTCTCGCGCTTGAGGAGGTTCATGACACCCTCCTCGCCACCGAAGGCCGAAAGCTGATCGGCGGCATCGAAACGCACCGTGTAGAAATTGATGTTGAACGAAATATCGACCGTGGCGACCACCTCTCCGTTCTCATCGCGGTCGGTGCGCGTACCCTTCATCAGGGGCGAGAAGCTCGTCACACGGCTGCCGGCACCCGTCTCCACCGAGCGCACCAGGCGGGTCGGCTCGTTGAAGAAGAGCGTGCTGCCCTCGAAGACCGTCTTTCCACCCAGCTTGTTGAAGGCGGATGCGGTCCAGCGATAGGTATCGACCGAGAGCTGCATCACGTCCGAAAGACGCGAGTTGTCGGTCCGGTCGAGAACCGTCAGCCAGGATTTCTCGCGCTTGTTCAGCGTATTGACCATGTATCCCTTCAGGGCCTGGTAATCCGCGTCGCTCGTAATCAGCGGCGCATCGGTCAGGCGGCTCACGAACTGGATCTTGGCATTGAACTTGTCGGACGGCTTGGCGCTCACCGATTTCAACGTGTACTCGTCGTCATCGGAGCAGCCGACAACCCCCGCGGCAACTACTCCCAGCGAGAGGAGTGCCATCATGTATTTCTGTATCTTTTTCATCTCTTCGTACGTTTTTTCGATTCATTACTTCAAGGTAACGGTAGCCATGACGGGATCGTGGTCCGAGAGGTTGCCGCAATCCTTCGACTCGAACGTCTCGCTTCCGGACCATGCACCCTTCGGGAATGCCCAGATGTGATCGACCCAGCTATAACCGATGTGGTCGCCGACATTGCTCAACGGATCCAGAACGGAGCCCGAGCCGACATTGAGGTCGCCCATCATGATGGTCGGATACTCCGGATTGTCCAGACCGAGGAATTCGACAGACTCGCGGGCCTGACGGGTGCGGACCTCCGAATAGCCCATGTGGTCGAAATGCGCACAGGCAATGCGGACAACCTTGCCGGCCGACTCGGAGGTGGGAACCAGCACGTCGGCATAACCGACGCTGCGCTGGTCCGTTCCGTACTGATCCAACTGCCATCCGTCGTTCCACTGGTAGTTGCCGTCACCCTTGTAGTGCTCGTAGGTAAAGAGCTTCGATCCGGTGGCTACAATCGGATATTTCGACAGGATCACGTTGCCGTAATAGCCCTCGTCTTTCGGGTAGGACATGATGTAGAAAGGATACATCTCCATCAGGGCAGCGATCTCGGCCATCTTCTCCTTGCCCATGCGGCTCGTGCCGGTCTCGAACTCGTTGAAGCAGACGACATCGGGATTCTGGGCCTTGACCAGATCGACATACTCCTCGACGGGGAATCCCGCCTCGGCTCCGGACTTGTCCGTCTTTTCGAACGAAAGGACGTTCCATACCAATACTTTCAGCTGCACGCTCTGTGCGCTCGCCATGGCCGTCGTGAACAGCGCGGCACACAGGGCGCCTGCGCGAACGGCATATTTCAGGATTTTCATATTCGAATGACTGCTTCAGATTAATAACCAATGTTCTGCTTCAGGTTCACCGTACCGTTGAACGCCGTCACCGGAATCGGGAAGACCTGGTTGATGACCGGATCGAACGTACGGCCCTGGTCGTAATCGGACGGCTCGTCGATCACCACGGTCTGCGTAGCCGAATCCCAGTGCGAATTGACCCGGCGCGTCGGCTCGGCATAGACCTCCTTCGCATCGCCCCAGCGGACCATGTCCAGGTGGCGGCTCGGCATGAACTCGAATGCCAGCTCACAGCGGCGCTGGTTCTTCAGCTCGGCCTTCGTGGCGGTGCTGTTCTCTTCGAGGCGGGCACGCTTGCGGATGCGGTTGAGCAGCTGCTTGGCCTCGGCATCGCCTTCGCCCTTGGTCCAGATCAGCGCCTCGGCCTTCATCAGCAGCACGTCGGCATAACGCATCAGGCACATGCCGAGCGTGTTGCTGGCGTTGTCGCCGTTCGGGTTCACATCCTTGCCCACGCAGTCGGCCTCCTCCCACGGGGAGAGGAACTTGCGGAAGGTCATGCCCGTATCCGACGAGATTCCGTAGGTCGAGCTTCCGAAGAGGATCTCGCGGCCCATGAACTTGATCGTCTGGCCGGGATAGAGGATCGTGGCGTCACGACGGATGTCGCCCTCCTCAAAGGCCTCCCACAGCGAGAGGGTCGGCTGGAAATAACCCCAGTGGTTGTAGAGGTTCCATCCGCCGTTCTGGAACGACATGCCGTGGAACTTCGGGCCGTCGGAAGCGTTGCCCAGCAGCGAGAAGATGTACTCGCAACCGAAGTTCTGCTCCTTGCGCCAAAGGTTGGCAAACGTATTGTTCGTGCCGTCATCGAACAGGTCGCGCTTGTCGGCGCCGCTCAATGCCATCACCTTGTCGCACATCTCGATGACCGTATCGTAGTACTTGGCATCGAACTGTGCGGCGTAGAGGGCGGCACGGGCGGCAAAGGCCCATGCGGCAGCCTTGTGGGGCAGACCGTACTCCTCGGGAGCAAGCTCCGAGAAGTAGGGCAGGCGTTCGCCGGCCTCGCGCATGTCGCTGATGATCTGGTCGTAGTTCTGGAGTACCGAAGCGGGGCGCGGGAGGTCCATGTCGGCCGGTTCGGTCGTGTCGAGGATGATCGGAATACCGCCGTTGGGGCCGTTGTCACCGTAATAGGGAGCGATCCACAGCATCGCGAAACCGCGGAAGAAGTAGGCGATACCGGTAGCCTTGCGCTTGTAGGCCTCGTCCAGATTCATCGTGGGGACCATCTTGATGATGTTGTTCGCCTTGGCGTTCACCTCATACATGATCTTCCAGTTGTTCTTCACGTCGCGGCCGTTGCTCGGGGCCATACGGAAGTTGCGGATATCCTCGGCCTCGCTCTGCGGACGGCCGACCGTCAGGTTGTCGCTGCAGCACTCGAACCACATGATGCCGCGGCCCGTCACACCCTCCGAGTCGTTCGTCGTGAACGAATAGAGGGCGGCAATCGCCTTGTCAATATCGCCCTGGGTCTCCCAGACCGTCGAGGCGCCGTATTTCTTGACTTCGAGGAAGTCGGAACAGCCCGAAACGAGCGCTCCGCTCAGAAGGAGTCCTCCCAGAATGAATATCTTTTTCATTTTCATGATCTTGGCTGTTTTTTGATTAGAAATTGACATTTACGCCGAAGTTGAAGAAGCGCGTTACGGGATAGACACCGCGGTCGATACCGTAGTTGCCCACCTCGGGATCCACTCCCGTGTAGCCCGTAATCGTGCAGACATTATCGACGCTCATGTAGACGCGGAGCGAACCGCTCTTCATGCCCACGAAGCGGCAGACCTTCTCGGGAAGCGTATAACCCAGCGTGATGTTCTTCAGGCGGAGGTAGTCGCCGTCCTCGAGGAAGAGGTCCGAGAACTTCGTGTAGTTGCCGTTCGTGTCGCTGCCGGTAACCAGACCCAGGCGCGGGTACTTGCTGCTCTCGGGGTTGAAATCCCACGTATCGAGCACGTCGGAGATCAGGTTGCCGTAGTCGTTGCGGCCGTTCATGGCCATCTGCTTCAGACCGTTGTAGATCTTGTTGCCCGTCACGCCCTGGAAGAAGAAGCTGAAGTCGAAGCCCTTCCAGTCGAACGAACCGCCGAACGAGAAGGTGTTCTTCGGGGTGTAGGAACCGGCGAATACCTTGTCATCGTCATTGATCACACCGTCGTTGTTCGTATCGACGAAGATCAGGTCGCCGACCTTGGCATCGGGCATGAGCAGCTTGGCTTCGCCCGTCTCGGGGTTCTTGTAGATATACTTGTTGATCTCGTCCTGCGAACGGAAGATACCGGCCGTACGGTAGACCATGAACGAATACCAGGGCTGTCCGGCATCCGAGAAGAGCAGGGCGTTGCTGTTCAGGTTGGGGCTGGTGTGCATTACCGGGCCGTTGCGCACGCCGTATTCGCGCACATAACCCTTGTTGGTCGAGAACATACCCCAGACGTTGTAGTTGAACTTGCCCTGGGCGGCGCTGCCGTTGTAGTTGATCGAGAACTCCCAACCCTTGTTGAGCACGTTACCCATGTTGCCCATCGGCGAGTTAGCCACACCGATCTGCTCGGGAGTCGGAACCAGGTCGATCAGGTCCTTGGTCACCTTGTGGTAGTAGTCGGCGCTGAACTCGAGCTTGTTGTCGAACAGGGCCAGGTCGAGACCCACACTGGTTTGCTCGGTCGTCTCCCAGCGGGCGTTGAGGTTCGGGATCGTGGAGAGATAGGTACCCTGCACGAGCTGGTCGAGGTTCTGACCGAAGATCATCGAATAGGTGTAGTTGAGCAGCTCGACGTCGGCCACGTTGTTCGGATAGAGGTCCACGTTACCGACACGTCCCCAGCCGGCACGCAGCTTGACCAGGTTGAAGGTCTTGGCCAGGCCCGAGTTCTGGAAGAACTTCTCCGAGGAGATCTTCCACGATCCGGAAACCGAGGGGAACCAGTCGTAGTTCTTGGCGGCGGGCAGCTTCGACGAGGCGTCGCGGCGGATGCTGCCGACCAAGAAGTATCGGTCGTCGAACGAATAGCCGATACGGGCGAGGAACGAAGCCATCGCATACTCGTAGATGAACTCCTGCGGGTGCGTGTCGGTCCAGTTCTCGGCCTGTCCCCAGAGCAGCTGGTCATCGGCCTCCGAGGCGTAGTTGCGCGAATAGAGCTGACGCTCGCGCGTCTTCTTGAAGTCGGCGGTGAAGCCGGCCATGGCGCTGATGTGGTGCTTGCCGAAGACCTGTGCATACGAGATAGTGGTCTCCGAAAGCCAGTGGCGGTCGCGGTAGAAGAACTGCTCGCGGTGGTTCTCGCTGCGCTGCAGACCGCGCTCGGTCATCTTGGGATAGAACTCGTCGGCCTCCTTGTTGCGCAGGTCGGCCGTGAAGTCGGACTTAATGGTCAGCGACGAGATCGGCTTGATCTCCACCGAAGTGGTCGAGTAGATCTTGTTTTCGGGATAGAGACGGTGCAGACGCTCGAGGTAGGCCACCGGGTTGTAGAGCAGCGGCGTACCGTTCACGTTGGCCCACAGCGGGGTCGTACCGCCGTAGAACTTGTTGCCCTTGTCGTCGAGGGCGTAGGTTCCGTCCTCGTTCATCTCATAGACCGTAGCCGAACGGGGATACCAGACGGCACCCATGATGGGACCCTGGTGGCTCGTATCGACATTACCCTGACCGTTGGAGACGACGAACGAGGCACGCTCGGAGATCTTCAGCCACTTGGCCAGTTTGAAATCGGTCTGCAGCTTGCCGTTGAAACTCTCGCTCCAAGTATTCAGCAGCACGCCGTCCTTCTTGTCATAGGAGAGCGAGAAGATCGACTGCACCTTCTCCGTACCGCCGCTGATCGAGGCGGCATAGTGCTGCGTGAAGCCGGTCTGGAAAATCTCGTCGAGCCAGTCGGTGCGGGTCACGTTGCCCCACGGATAGACACTCGGGTCGGCGGCACTCGGAAGCTGGCTGCCGGGATTGCTCTCCACGGCCTTGGCCCAAACCGAGTTGTACTGCTCGGCCGTCAGCATCGTAGGCAGGTTGGAAACCTTCTCGAAGCCGAGCGACACGTTGGCGCTGACGCGGATCTGGCCGCTCTGGGCCTTCTTGGTGGTAATCAGGATGACACCGCTCGATCCTACCGATGCACCGTAGATAGCGGCCGAAGCGGCATCCTTGAGCACGGTGATCGACTCGACATCCTCGACCATGTAGGGTGCGTTGGGCACGCCATCAACTACCACCAGTACGCCGTCGCCCGAGGTCGGGTCGTCGTCGTTGCCCTTCGAACCGCGGCCGCGGATCGAGAACGAGGCGGGTTTCATCGGGTCACCGGTCTGCTGGATCGTCACACCGGGCATGCGGCCCTGCAACATCGTAGCCAGATTCGAGGAGCGGCTCTTGGCCACATCGTCCAGCTTGACGGTGGTCACGGCCATCGAGAGGTCCTCCTTGCGCTGCGAGCCGTAACCGATGGCCACGACCTCGCCGATCATCATCGCGTCGTCCTCCATCACCACGTCGATCTGCGTGCGGTTCATCACGGCGATGCTCTGCGCCTTATAGCCGATGAACGAGAAGTCGAGCGTGGCATTGCCGTCCACCGAGATCGAATAACGGCCATCGACATCGGTCGTGACGCCGTTGGTCGTACCCTTTTCTATAACCGAAGCACCGATCAGCGGATTCTGACCCGTGTCGGTCAAACGTCCCGAAACCGTCACCCGGTTCTGGGCCTCGGCCGGAAGCATGAGTATGCCAAGCAGCAGACTCATCAGAAAAACACGGAAGAAATTCCGCGTCTTCCCCGAAATTGTCAAATTCATTTCCATAGAGTTAAGGTTAATAATTATGAGATATATAAGTGATGAGCTCTACAGGGGGATTGTAGTTTTTAAATATTTTAAATTAAACCGTGCCTTTGTAATCTCTTTGTAACGTTCGGCCATTTTGATATTCAAAATTATATACTCTATCGCAGCGATCGGTCGCCTTTCGCGTATTATAATCCTCATTTCGCGCAGATCTGCAGTCAGAGCCGCAGACCTCCGGATCAATCGGCGAATACGTGGCGGGCATAACGGTAGCCGCAGGCATCGTAGAGCCCCGTCAGGCGGCGCAGGCGGCGCACGAAACCTTCGTAATCGTCCGTGGCAGTGCCCCATCCGACCTCGGCGAGCGCCCCCAGCCGCGGCAGCAGCATGTACTGCGCCTGATCGAAATCGGGGATGTATTCGGTCCACAGATTGGCCTGTACGCCGAGCAGGAACTGCCGTTCGTCGGATGAAAGGCCTTCGGCAGGGTCGAATGCATAGACCTGCCCGAGGGGCAGGTATCCGCCCCAGGCGAGCGGCTCACGGGCCGTATCGTCCGTCTGGTAGTAGTCGAAATAGCAGTGGGTCGTGGGGGCCATGATCACGCGGTTGCCCTGACGGGCGGCACGGATGCCGCCTTCAGTCCCGCGCCACGACATGACAATGGCCGTCGGCGAAACCCCGCCGTCGAGCACCTCGTCCCAGCCGATCAGTTCGCGGCCGTGCCGCTGCAGGAAGCGCTCGACACGCACCGTGGCATAACCCTGCAGCTGCCGCGGACGGGTAAGCCCCTCGGTACGCATCCGCGCCCGGCAGCGGGGGCACTGCTCCCACATCTTCGTCGGGCCCTCGTCCCCGCCGATGTGGATGTATTTCGAAGGGAAAAGCCCGATGACCTCATCGAGCACCCCTTCGATGAACTCGAAGGTCTCCTCGCGGCCCGGGCAGAAGACCCGATCGTCGATGTCCCATGTCTGCCGCACCTCATACTGCTCGCCCGTGCAGCTCAGCCACGGATAGGAGGCCAGTGCCGCCACGGCATGGCCCGGGAATTCGATTTCGGGAATGACCGTGATGAAGCGCCGCGCGGCGTAATCGACCACCTCGCGGATCTCCTCCTGCGTATAGAAGCCGCCGTAGGGGGTCTCGTCGTAACGGCACGACTCGTCGTACTCGCCGCCGGGATCCTTGCCGATGAGCGTCCGTTTGCGCACCGACCCCACGCGCGTGAGTTCGGGGTATTTGCGGATCTCGATCCGCCACCCCTGGTCGTCGGTCAGGTGCCAGTGGAAGACATTCATCTTGTGCAGGGCCATCAGGTCGAGCGTGCGCTTGACCTCATCGACCGTAAAGAAATGGCGCGCCACATCGAGCATCAGCCCGCGGTAAGCCAGCGCCGGGCGGTCGTCGATCCTGACCGCGGGCAGCTCCACGGCCCGCAGCCCGTCCTCTCCGAATGCCGCGGCGGGCAGCAGCTGCCGGAGCGTCTGCACGGCATGGAACGCCCCCTCGGGGCCGCCGGCCAGAATCTCGATCCGGTCGTCCGCCACCGTCAGCCGGTAGGCCTCCTGCGGCAGCGTATCGGCACGGCCGATGTTCACCGCTCCCGGGATGGACGCATCCCCCGTCCCGACGGAAAGTTTCCGTCCGAAGAGCGGCTCCACGACCTCGTCCAGGGCATCGGCCACCCACTCCATGCGGGCATCCGACTCCGCCCCGCCGACCATTCGGACGGGCGTGTCGCCCGTCAGGCGGAAAGTCCCGTCACCGCACTCCACGGCCGCAGGCTGCGGCACCACGGCCACCTCGCGCTCGGCCGGAACCGTCCGGCCACAGGCATACGCCAAGAGACAACCGACACCCAGAAGGATGCGGCTGCAAATCCTATTCATCACCATATCAGTACGTTATTCGCAGGCCGATGCGCCCAGCAATCCGACATTCTCGATTTTCGAACAGCCGATCCTCAGCCGTTCGACGGTCCGTGCATAGGGGAATTCCGCAAGCCGCTCGTACATCGCCTCGCGGAAGAAGTCGAAGGCTTGCGAGATGCTGCCTCCGAAGACGATCGCCTCGGGATCGTAGGCATAGAGCGCCAGCATCACAAGCTGTCCGATGTGCCCGCCGAACTCACGCCACAGGGCCAGCGCCCCGGGATCTCCCGCAGCGGCCCGCTCGAAGGCCTCCTTGCCCGACGTTCCGCGTCCGATGAAGAAGCGGCTGCTGCAGTAGTATTCGTAGTCGCGGTCGAGGTAGGGGATGCTCCCGATCTCGCCGGCACCCGTATTGGGGCCCGAGTAGAGCCTGCCGTCGATCACGATACCGGCGCCGACGCCGGTACCGAGCGCGATGCACACCACGTCGCGGCAGCCGAGCGCCTCGCCGAAGCGGCAGACGCCGAGAGCAAAGCAGTTGCAGTCGTTATTGACGTGCACCGGTATGCCGAAACGCTCCTCGAAACGCTCCTTGAGGTGCACCTCGCGCCACGAGGGAATGCCCACGACGTTGTAGACGATGCCCCGGACAGCATCGACGACCGACGGCACCCCGATCCCGATGCACTCCACCCCGGGAGCCATCAGCCGCTCGATGAGCGAAGCGATGTGCCCGAGCACCTCCTCTTCGGAACGGTCGGCCCTGCAGGGTTCCGACAACAGACGCACGATGCGTCCTTCGTCCACCAGTCCGACACGAACGTTCGTGCCGCCCAAATCCACACCGATCCTCATCGCTCCACCGAAATTTCCGTGATCTTACCCTCGTCGAAACGGGCGTGATCGACCATCCGTCCGTCGTCCTCGCGGATCCAGGTCTCGAATCCGCGCGCACCCTCGGTCAGCACGAGCATGCGCACGCCGGGACGCAGGTTGTTGTAGGTCGTGTTGTCGCCCGAGAAGCGGCCGTAGCCCAGGCAGATGCTCTTCTCGGCTACCAGGTAGTCAATGTCGTGGTCGTGTCCCACGAAGGTACCCACCACGCTGCCCGTCGCGGCCATCGCGGAGAACATTCCCGTGTTGAGCACCCCGGGACATTCGTCCTCGGCGGCACGGCCGATGTGGCTGTTGTCGGGGTTGCGCCACGCCGCCACATACTCCGGCAGCGCGATGTGGAAGAAGGCCAGCGACGGAAGCGGACGGCCCCCGTTGGCCTCGGTACGGGCCGTGCAGCACGCACGCAGCCATTCGACCTGCCCGGGGAGGAACCAGCCGTAGCCGTCGATCCCCTCGATGGTCGAGTAGTCGTGCGAGTCGAGGCAGTAGAACGCCCAGGCGGGACGGTCCGATCCGCGGCCGGCCACCGTGAGCTCGACATCGGCCAGCTCGCCGTTGTCGGCCAGCCGGTTGAGCGACCCGTCATAGGAGGTCACGATGCGGGCGATCTCCGTGCGGGCAAGGTCCTGCTCCGCATCGTGGTTGCCCAGCACCACGCAGAAGGGGATTCCGTGCCGCTCCACGGCATCGAGCAGCCGGCGCCACATCCCCTCGGCCGGGGCGCCCGTCACTACGTCGCCCGTGAAGACCACCAGATCGGGGCGCTCGCTTGTGAGCACCCGCTCCAGCCGGGCAAAGGTCTTTTCGCTCTCGGCCAGCCGGCGCGGCTTGGAGGGGTCGAGATGCATGTCGGTGAACTGCGCGATGCGGAACGTTCCGTCGTCGCGGAAACGCAGTTCGGCAGGTTGCGCCTGCAGCGTGGCGACACTCCACAGGGCGGCACAGGCCGCAGCAAACAATTTTCTCATATCGTACTTTTTTTTCAGACTAATCGAATTTCACTTCGCCGCTCTTCTCAACGCGGACCGTGCGGCTCTCGCCGTCGCCCCACATCACCGTCAGATCGAACGGCACGTCGGTCGAGACCGTCACCACGGGACGCTCCGAGGCCGAACGGCGCCGGCGCACCTTCAGATCGACCACACCGTCGGGACCGAACGGATAGCGCTCGATACCGTGCGCCTCGGTATGGGTGATGTCCCACTCGATACGCTGCTCGGAGTAATCGGACTTGATGCCCAGCACATACTCGATGAAGAGGGCGATGGGCGGCAGTCCGGTCCAGCCGACGAAATCCTTGCGGGCCATGAACCCCGGCTCGATCCGCTCGGGAGCGTAGTATTCCCAGAAAGTGCCGGTCTGCTTCCACACCTCGAAGACCGAGGCGTAGTGGTTTGCAGCGATCTCACGGGCCAGCTCCCGATAGCCCTTGCGCCAGAGCCCGTCGATGAGCATGTAGTTCGTGCCGGGCCATACGCCGCCCTGCCAGTAGCGCCCCGCAGGGTTGTACTTCGCATGGTCGGCCGAGAGCGACGGCACCCGGTGCGGCCGGGCGAACTCCGTCGTGTCGGAGAGGTGGGCCACCAGCCGGTCGAGCCGCTCCCCGTCGAGGGCGTCGGTCTGCAGGGCCCAATAGGCACCGATGCCCTTCGTTGGGCAGAGCGTGCCGTCGCCGTAACGGTCATGCAGGAATCCGGTCTGCTCGTCCCACAGGTGCTCGTTCACGTAGCGCTTCAGGTGCTTCATCTCGTCCTCCATCCACTCGATCTCCTGCCAGCGTTCGATGTAGAAGCCGATCTGGAGCAGCGACTCATCGACAAGCATCTGCTGGAGGTTCGTGTCGAGCCACACCATGTGCCCGTGCGAGAAGATCGGGTTGTATTCGGGTTTCACGCGCGGCATATTGTCCATGCCCGTTCCCCAGCCGCTCGACCAGTAGGTCCCGTCGGGCCAGGTGCGGTTGAGCCGCCACCACTTGGCATAGGCGCACAGCGCCGGGAAGACACGGTGCAGCCGCTCGATGTCGCCGAACTGCCGGTAGTAGGCCAACTCGACCCACGGCAGCAGGTCGGGGCCCGTCGAGGTGGGGTCGTAGCGTTCGAAGCAGTCGGAGCCGTCGGCGCGGATCTCGCGGCAGATGAAGCCGTCGGGATGCTGCTTGGCGTAGAAGTTGTCGAGCGACCGTTGGAAGGGGAAGTAGCGGTAGCCGTAGCGGGCGTACATCATCATGAAGGACATGTCCCACATGAAGATGTTGCCGTTGTAGGCGATGTCGAGGTAGGGCGAGACGAATCCCGACCCCTCCTGCGGCTGGCGGATGTTGCCCACGGCGATCCGCCAGGCATGCCAGTACATCTCGATCTCGCGGTCGTGCCCCTCCCACACGGGTGCGGGCAGGATTTCGCGGGCCTGCTCAAAGGGCAGCGGTTCGATCCGCTCGGGCCGGGCCGTGCGGTACTCGTTCTCAGCCACGAAGACCTCCTTCACATAAGTATTCTTGTAGGGCAGCTCATAGGGACCCGACGTGAGTCCCTGTCCGGCAGCCGGAGCGGCAGCGCACCCCAGGAGCGCCGCCGCGACGATCATTCGTTTCATATCGGTTCGTTTCATGTGCCTATCGGGTCAGTTCGCGGATGCGGCGGGCAATCTCCGTATTGAGGTAGGTGCCGCAGAAACGGTCGGCGCCGGGCCCGTAGGCAAAGACGGGCAGCATGGCCGGCGTGTGGTCGTCGGTCGTATAGACCCCCATGATGCGGCCGCTCTGCTCGTCACCGTCGAGCAGCACCAGACCGCCGGTCTCGTGGTCGGCCGTCACGACGACGAGCGTCTGGCCGTTCTCATCGGCGAACTTCAGCGCTTCGGCCACGGCCAGGTCGAAACTGAGCATCTCGATCACCGAACCGGGCAGGCAGCGCGAGTGTCCGGCATAGTCGATCTTCGCCCCCTCGACCATCAGGAAGAAACCCTTGTCGCCGCGCTCCTGCAGCTTGTCGATGGCCGCGCGCGTCGCTTCGGCCAGCAGACCGAGATTCGACTCCTCGGCCGCCTCGTCCATGCGCTCGTCAATGCAGACCACGCGCCCCTCGGCGGCATTGATCTCGTCGATCGAACGGACAAAACGGTAGTTCTTCGAAAGCTCGCCGATCAGGTCGATCCCGTCGCCGCGCTCCGTGAACTGGCGAATGCCGCTGCCGCAGAGCAGATCGACCGGCGTATCGAGCAGGCAGCGGGTCAGCTCGTCGGCGTTGTCGCGCTCGACCGAATGTCCGTAAAACGCCGTGGGCGTGGCGTCCACCGCATTGCCGAGCGTCACCACGCCGACCGGAAGCCCCTTGCCACGGAACCAGTCGCTCAGCGACGGCACGGCCTCCCCCTCCTCGGTCATCGAGATGTGGCGGTTGGCATGGCGCTCACCCGTGGCCAGCGCACTGCCGCCGGCCGCCGAGTCGGTCGTGAAGGCGCCGAGGGCGTTGTTCCGCTGCAGGCCGATGTAGTTGAAGTTCATGAGCGTCAGCCCGCAGTTGGCATAGGCCGCCGCAGTGATCTGCGACAGCCCCATGCCGTCGCCGATCAGGAAGATCACGTTGCGGATGCGCCCCTTGCCGCCGTCGTTGCGGTGGGTCGGGCGGTAGGTGTCGATACCTTCCGACAACTGGAGCTTGTCGTTCTGGAAGCCACGGAAGTCGCGCGTCGTGCGGTCGAGCCGCTTGGTGCCCGTGACGCCCGACGAGGCCGCGCGGCGTTCGCCGATGCGGAAATTCTTGTTGCCGAAATCGGCAAAGAAGGCGGCGCACACCTCCGGGTTGTCGGTATTGATGTAGTCGATGCCCATGTCGTAGAAGGTGTAGTAGACGGTCGTCCCCTCGGGGGCGTTCCAGAAACGCACGGGCTTGCCCTGTTCATGCGCGCGGTCGATCACCTGCTCGAGCCGCTCCTTCTCGGCCGGGATGATCGTACCCTTGCCGTTCCATTGCGAGAAATCGCGGAAATTGGTACTTATCAGCACGATACGCTCCAGCTGTTCGGGGGTGTAGTCGGCATCCCATGCCCCGTCGAAGCCAAGGAAACGGGGATACCGGTCGAAAGCCTCCGGAGCCGGGACGCGCCCCGTCACGGCGACACGCACCGCCGCGGGGTTCACTTCGGGGTCGAAAACCTCGGGCCACCGGCCCAGCAGGGCGGCGACGGCCCGGAGCGTCGGATCGGTCTCCGACTTGAGCTCAACCATCAGCTGCAGCGTCTGGTCGCTGTCGCGGAAGGCCCGGCCGCCGTTGCGCGCGAAGAGCGTCACGATCGGCTCGACGTAGAGTGCCTCGAAAGTCATGTCGGCACGGAGATCCTCCACGTCGTGTCCGACGAGCAGCTGCCCGTCGTGCAGGAAGACGTCGGCCTCGATCGACGAGACCTGCTGTGCATAGGCCTGATAGAAGGGCACGCGCTGCGCGTAGTCGTTGTGCGAATGGATCAGCACGGGGGGCTGGGCCGCAGCCGCGCCGCAGCACGTCAGCGCGAGGGCCAGCAACAGATGGCGGAGATTCGTTTTCATGCGAAGGTCAATTTTAACGGGTGAATGTCAGGCGGGCCGTCACCGGAGCGTGGTCCGAGAGGTAGCCTCCCTCGTACAGGTCGGGCAGCACCTCGTAACGGTCGGACCGCAGGTCACCGCCGATGAAGATGTAGTCGATCAGGGGACGCTCCTCCTCGGGAATCTGCCCGAAGTCGGCAAAGCTCCACGACGGCCCGAACTTCTCGGCCGCCACCTCGCCGGTGCTCTTCAGCAGAGCCCCTTCGACGACATGGGCAATGACCGGCGAGTCGGGTTCGGCGTTGAAATCACCCGTGAGGATCACCGGACGGTCGCCGCGCAGCGTCTCGATACGCCGGAGCAGCAGGGCAACCCCCTCGCGGCGGGCCTGTTCTCCCACATGGTCCAGATGTGTGTTGATAAAGAGGAACTCCCGGCCGTCGCCGCCTCGCCGCAGGACTACCCACGTGGCCAGGCGTTCACAGGCACCGTCCCAGCCTTTCGAGCCGGGCCGCTCGGGCTCCTCACTGAGCCAGAAGGTCCCCGAGTCGAGCAGTTCGAAGGCGTCGGCACGGAAGAAGACGGCATTGAACTCCCCGGCGCGGTCGCCGTCCTCGCGGCCTACGCCGACGGAACGGTAATCGGACAGCAGGGCTCCGAGGTCATCGTACTGGTTGGCCAGCAGCTCCTGCGTGCCGAAGACATCGGGTGCCTGCTCACGGAGCATCGCGGCGATGCGTTCGCGGCGGAACCGCCAGTTGTTCTCCCCGTCCTCGGGGTTGTCGTAGCGCATGTTCATCGTCATGACGACAAGCTGCTGCGGTTGGGACTGCCGCTCCCCGCACGCTGCGGCGGCAAGGAGGGCAAAACAGAAAAGCCATCTTTTCATCGTTGCATCCTATGATTTACAGATTATTTCACAAAGAGATTCTCCGCAGGGACCGGGCTGAACTCCCCGGACCCGGGCGCTCTCCAGCCCCACGAGAGCTCCTGGCCCTCATAGTCCTCGAAGTAGAGCAGTTCGAAGCGGTGCAGTCCTGCCGCAAGGGCCACCCGTCCGGTGGCGGTCACCGCAGCGTGCGAGCCGTCGTTATCGACCACCCGGCGTCCGTCGATCAGCAGCACGCTGCCGTCGTCGCTCTTGGTGGCGAACTCCCAGACACCCTGCTCGGGGATGCGGATCAGCCCCTCGAAGCGGTAGGCGAAGTGGTCCTCCTGCGGGGCTCCGTCGATCGAGGGCTCGGGCAGGATACCCGTGGCGACGGGGCGTTCCCCGCGGATGTCGTCCACACGCGAGAAGGTTCCCTCATAGTAGGTGTAGCGCACGCCCGGCTGCGAGGCCGAAGCAGCCACAGGGCGGAGGAACGAGGCCTTCTCGGCCCGGAGCGTCAGGGTGCGGCTGGATGCGGCGCCCGGCTTGAAGGCTTTGGCGCAGAGCACGAGCGAACGGTCCACACGGACCGGCGCGGTGTAGAGCGGCGAGAGCGAGTCGGGCTCCGAACCGTCCAGCGTGTAGCGGATCTCGGCCCCCGGAGTCGTCGTGGCCAGATCGATCTCGATCGGCTCCGTGAAGAGGCTCACCGACTGCGTCGTATAGGGAACGGAGACCACCTCGCCGCGCGTCAGCGAATAGGGGGCCGCTTCGGGCTCCGTACCCCGGTCGAGGTTCGGCTCCTCACAGAGCGAGAAGTGCAGCTCGCCGCCCTGCATGAGCTGCTCGTAGGTCACGAAATTGGCCTCGACAGGAACACCGTCGAGCGTCACGGCGTCGATATAGCGGTTCCGCCGCGGGTTGTCGGCCGTCACGGTCAGCGTGCGCCCGTTGGCCAGCCGCACGGTGGCCCGGTCGAAGAGCGGTGTGGTGAGCACGAACTCGTTCGATCCCGGGCAGACGGGATAGAAGCCCAGCGACGAGAAGATATACCAGGCCGACATCTGCCCGCAGTCCTCGTTGCCGATGATCCCCTCGGGCGTCGGGGCATACATCTCGTCGAGCAGGCGGCGCGTGAGTTCCTGCGTCCGCCAGGGCATGCCGACATAGTTGTAGAGGTAGGCCATGTGGTGGCTCGGCTCGTTGCCGTGTGCATACTGTCCCATGAGACCCGTGACGTCGGCTACGTCGAGCTGCATCTCCTCCGAGGTGAGCGTAAAGAGCCGGTCGAGCTCATCGACGAACGGAGTGCGGCCGCCGAAGAGCTGCTCGAGGCCGTTTATGTCGTGCGGCGCGAAGAAACGGTAGTGCCACGGCGTGGCCTCGGTGTAGTCGCGTCCGGTGGCGAACTCCTCGAAGGGGGTGGTCCACCCGCCGTCGGAGCGACGTCCGCGGAAGAAGCGGGTCGAACCGTCGAAGACGTTCACATAGTTGAGCGCCCGGCGGTAGTACTCGCGGGCCGTATCATTGCAGCCGAGGGCCTCGGCCATGCGGGCGATGGCCCAGTCGTCGTAAGCATATTCGAGCGTGCAGGAGACCGACTCGCGGGTGTTCTCCGAGGGAATGAAGCCGTTGGCCACATAGTCGTCCGAACCCTTCGCGTTGATGTTCGACGAACGGACCATCGCCTCGAGGGCCTGCATGCCGTCGTATCCGCGGATGCCCTTCATCCAAGCATCGGCAATGACCGAAGCGGCGTGGTAGCCGATCATCGTCCGCGTCTCGCCCGAAGCGAGGGGCCAGATCGGCAGTTCGCCCGTCGCGTCGTACATGTCGAGCATGCTGCACGCCATGTCACGGACCAGCGTCGTATCGACGAGCGTCTGCAGCGGATTCCAGGCCCGGAAGGTATCCCACAGCGAGAGGGTCGAATAGTGGCGCCGCCCGGCAGGCAGCGTGGCCACCGACTGGTCGTTGCGCCGGTACTGGCCGTTCACGTCGTTCATCAGGTTGGGGGTCAGGCAGGCGTGGTATTGCGCCGTGTAGAAAATCGTGCGTTCCTCGCGCGTGCCGCCCTCGACGACGATGCGCCCGAGCACCTCGCGCCACAACTCCTCGGCCCGGGCGCGCACGGTATCGAAATCGAGTTCGGGAACCTCCTCCAGCGCATTCTCGCGGGCATTTTCAGCGCTCACGGCCGAGAGACCCACGGCTGCGGTGAGCGACGTCGTCCCGGGGGCGAAGGTCAGCACCGCCTGCCGGTCACCGAGCAGCTCGACCGAAGCGAACGGCTCCGAGAAGCGGGCCCAGAACCACACCTGATGGTCGGCCACCCACCCCTGCGTGCGGCGCATGCCCGAGAGTTCGGAGGCCCCCTCCTGCCGCAGGGCGCGCAGATCGACGCGCTCGTCCGTAATCGTGTGCATGAGATCCACGATCACGCGCCGCGGGCCGTCACCGTGGAACGTATAGCGGTGCACGCCCGTACGGGGTGCGGCAGTCAGCTCGACCGTCAGCCCCTCGTCGGGCAGTTCGACCGAGTAGTAGCCGCACGAGGCCGTCTCCCTGTCGTGCGAGAAGGTGTAGGGCTGCTCCAGGAAGGCGCCGTCGCGCACCACCTCCTCGCGGGTGGTGGGATGGAAGAGGATGTCGGCCAGGTCGGCGCATCCCGTACCGCTCAGGTGGGTATGCGAGAATCCGTCGATGGTCCGGTCGTCGTAGTGGTAGCCGGCGCAGGCATCCCAGTCGCCCGACCGCGTGTCGGGGCTGAGTTGCACCATGCCGAACGGCGTGGCGGCACCGGGAAAGGTATGTCCGTGGAAGCCCGTGCCGATGAACGGATCGACATACTCGAGCGGATCGGAAGGCTGTGTACAGGCGATGCCGGCGCACGCCAGCAAGGCGAAAACCAAGGTTCGCTTCATGGTCTGCAAGGTCAGTTTTTGTTCAGGTTGTACAAATATAGAAATACGCCGCGAACCCGTCTGCGGCGATTTGCGTCTTTAGGTCCTCATATCACGCAAAACCATCCGTTCCATACGCCCCCGACAGCCTTACGGAGTTGCAAAAGAAATACGAAAATCGCACAAAAAGACGAATTTTCCCGAAAAAAAGCTAACTTTATCCCGGAAAAGCCGCTCCCGCCATGGCACGCATCCTCTTTCTGACCGACTTCTCGGAAGCCTACGCCCGCAACCTGCTGCTCGGCATCGCCCGCTATGCCCACGCCGTCGGGCAGGCCTGGAGCCTCTGCCGGCTGCCGCTGTCGATCCGCGACAAGTTCGGCATCGAGGCGGTCATCGACCTGGCCAAAAAGATGCGTGCCGACGCCGTCATCGGGCAGTTCTACAACACGGACAACGTCGAGCTGTTCGCCCGCAACGGCATCATCACCATCGCCCAGGACTTCAAGGCGCGCTTCACGACCATTCCCAACATCACCGGGCCCCACTTCCTGGCCGGGAAAATGGGGGCCGAGTACTTCGCCAAGAAAGGATTCCGCCACTTCGCCTTCTACGGCACGCGCGACGTCGTCTGGTCCGACGAGCGCATGCAGGGATTCCGCGAAACGGTCCGTGCCGCGAACCCGTCGTTCACCTTCTCGGCGTTGTGCAAGAACACGCAGAACGCCCTGTGGGATTACGACACGAACCAGCTGGTGACCTGGCTGCAGTCGCTGCCCAAACCAGTGGCGATCATGGCCTGCGACGACAACCACGCCTACCACATCACCGAAGCCTGCCAGCAGGGCGAGGGGGGGGGTCGGCTGCGCATCCCCGACGACATCGCGGTGCTGGGCGTAGACAACGACGAGACGATCTGCCGTCTCTCCTCGCCCAACCTCTCGTCGCTCAACCAGAACATCGAACAGGGCGGCTACGATGTCGCCCAACTGATCGACCGCATCCTCCGCGACCCGGCCACCCCGCGCGAGGACGTCATGGTCCAGCCGACGCACATCGTCACGCGCCAATCGACCGACATCTACGCCAACAACGACCAGCACATCGCCGAGGTGCTGAAGTACATCCACGAGAACATCAGCCAGAAGATCACGGTGGACGAGCTGGTCGAGCTGGTACCGCTCTCGCGCCGGCTGCTCGAGACCCGTTTCAAACGGAGCATGGGCACGTCGATCTACGACTACATCCTCCAGACCCGCATCGAGAAGGTCGCCCAGCTGCTGTGCGAGGGCATGAGCGTCTCCGAAGCAGCCATCGAGCTGGGCTTCTCGGATATCAAGAACCTCTCGCGGATGTTCCGGCAACAGCGGGGCATGACCCCCTCGGAGTACCGCCGCGAGATCCTCCGCCTGAAACACTGAACCCGGCACACGCCGGGCACACGAGCCGGGCACAACGCACGGGCATGAAAAAACGAGGGGGCCGCACTTGCAAGTGCGGCCCCTCGCCGTTGTCGGACGGGCGGTCCGGAATCGCTTCCGGAATCACTCGTCGATGAAATCAATGTTGATCTCGCGCTGGAACACCTCCTGCAGCGAGATGGAGGTCTCGGTCGTGGCCAGGCCCTGGATGTGGAGGATGCTGTCGAAGATCGTCCGCATGAGGTGCTCGTTGTCCACGCAGTAGAGTTTCACCAGGATGTTGCCGGCTCCCGTCATGAAATGGCATTCCACGATCTCGGGGACCTTCTTCAAGGCATCGACGGCCTGCGAGAGCAGCTTCGGATCGCTCAGCGTGATGCTCACGTGCGCGCAGACATCGAATCCCATCATCTTGGGATTGACGATCAGACGGCTTCCGAGGATCACGCCGGCCTCATCGAGCTTGCGGATACGCTGGTGAATGGCGGCTCCCGAAATACCGCATTCGCGCGCGATCTCCAAAAAGGGCATTCGCGCATTCTTGATCAGATACTTGAGGATTTTCCGATCGATCGCGTCCAATACTGCTTTTGCCATATCGCGTCGGTCCTGTTTACTTGAGAACACCCAGTTCCTTGCCCACCTTCGTGAAGGCGGCGATGCAACGGTCGAGCTGCTCGGTCGTGTGTCCGGCCGAAACCTGCACGCGGATGCGGGCCTGTCCCTTCGGAACCACCGGATAGTAGAATCCCGTCACGAAGACGCCCTCGTCCTGCAGCTTGGCGGCGAAATCCTGCGACAGTTTGGCGTCGTAGAGCATCACGGCGCAGATGGCCGACTGCGTGGGCTTGATATCGAAGCCGGCAGCCATCATGCCCTTGCGGAAGTGCTCGACGTTGGCCACCAGACGGTCGTGGAGCTCGTTGCTCTCGGCCAGCATGCGGAACATCTCGATCGAGGCACCCACGACGGCGGGGGGCAGCGAGTTGGAGAAGAGGTAGGGACGCGAACGCTGGCGGAGCATGTCGATGATCTCCTTGCGGCCGGTGGTGAATCCGCCCACGGCGCCGCCGAAGGCCTTGCCGAGCGTACCGGTCAGGATATCGACCTGTCCGCGCAGGTTGTAGAGCTCCGTGATGCCGCGGCCCGTCTCGCCGAGCACGCCGGCCGAGTGGCACTCGTCCACCATCACCAGGGCGTCATACTTCTCGGCCAGGGCGCAGATCTTGTCGAGCGGAGCGGCGTTGCCGTCCATCGAGAAGACTCCGTCGGTGCAGATGATGCGGAAGCGCTGGGCCTGGGCCTTCTTGAGGCACTCCTCCAGTTCGGCCATGTCGGCATTGGCATAGCGGTAACGCACGGCCTTGCACAGGCGCACGCCGTCGATGATCGAGGCGTGGTTGAGTGCATCGGAGATGATGGCGTCCTCCTGCGTGAAGAGCGGCTCGAAAACACCGCCGTTGGCGTCGAAGCAGGCGGCGTAGAGGATCGTATCCTCCGTTCCGAAATAGTCGGAGATGGCCTTCTCGAGCTCCTTGTGGATATCCTGGCAGCCGCAGATGAAGCGGACCGAAGACATGCCGAAGCCGCGGCGGTCCATCGCCTTCTTGGCAGCCTCGATCAGCCGCGGATTGTCCGACAGGCCGAGGTAGTTGTTGGCGCAGAAGTTCAGCACCTTGCGGCCTGCCACTTCGATTTCGGCGCGCTGGGGCGACTCGATGATCCGCTCGCGCTTGTAAAGTCCGGCCGCCTCGATCTCTGCGAGTTCCTGCCGGAGATAATCCTTGATTTTTCCGTACATTATCGTTAAGTTTTGATGAATACTCCCGGTTTGTAGTGTCAAACTGTTACAAATATACAACTATTTTGCGATAATTTACCAAAAACGACGCACTTTTTATCGATTCCGCCCTCCAACCGTCCGACAAACCTCCTCAGCAGGATACAGTTCGGCGGGCAGAAACCCGGTAACAATCCGTCGGCGGCCCGTGCGGAGAATTCCGAAAAAAGGATTAATTTTGCACCCGGATTCGCCCCGGAGTTCCAGATCCGGGCCCGTTCGGAGAGGTTCTCCGACACACAACACCGACTCATTTTCACGTACCATGCCGCACTCTATTCGCCCCATACGGCCGCTTGCCATCCTGCTGACCGCCGCGCTCTGCCTGCCGACACTCCGCACGGCAGCGCAGCCCCTCCCCCTTTCCACATGCGGGGAGAGCGCATCCGCCGCCACATACGTCCCCGAGACCGACACGCTCCTGCTTACGGTAGAGCGGCTGCTGGAGCTCGGCGTTAAAAACAGCCTCCGTCTCCAGGCCGGCCGCATCGAGGAAGAGGCCAGCAGCGACCGCAGCCGCACGGCCCGCACGGAACGTCTGCCGGAGGTGAACGTCGGCCTCAAGGGCGGCTTCGTGGGGCAGCCCGTCGTCTTCGAACACGGTCTGAGCGACGCCTCCTATCCCGATGCCCCCGACTGGTCGCAGAACTACGCCATCGACATCGTCCAGCCGCTCTACGAGGGCGGCCGCATCCGCGGCAGCATCCGCCGGGCCGAAATCGAGGAGCGGATCGCCCGCCTCGGCACACAGGCCGACTGTGCGGAGGTGAAACTCGAGTTGCTGCGCCAGTACATGGACCTCTTCGCCCTGTGGAAACAGTGCGACGTGCTGCGCCGCAACATCGAAGAGTCGGAGCGGCGGCTCAGGGACATCCGGCAGATGAAGGCCGAAGGTCTGATCACCAATAACGACGTGCTGCGCAGCCAGATGCGTCTGACCGACGACCGACTTTCGCTGCGCGAGGCCATCGACAACGCCCGCATCGCCTCGCAGCGGCTCGACATCTGGATGGGGATCGACGAGGGGACGATCATCCTGCCCGACACGACGCTGCTGCACCTGGCCGTAGAGCCCACCCCCTACGAAGCCTATGTCGATGCCGCCTGCGAGAACGACCCCTCGCTGCGCGTGCTCCGGGCCCAGACCGACCTGGCCCGCAACGAAGTGCGCCTGGCCCGGGCCGCCTACTACCCGACCGTCTCGCTCTACGCGGGCAATGCCCTGGCGCGCCCGATCGCCCGCACGCTTCAGGACCTCTACAACAACAACTGGAACATCGGACTCTCGATCTCCTACCCGCTCTCGGCGCTTTACCGCAACCGCCACAAGGTGCGGGAGCAGCAACGTTACGTCGAACTGGGGCGCAATGCCGAGGAGCAGCGGCTCCAGCAGGTCCGCATGACGGTGCGCACGGCCTTCCTGCGCCACGAGGAGGCGATCGAACGGGTCCGGACCCTTGAACTGTCCGTTCGCCAGGCCGAGGAGAACTACCGCATCATGCAGAACCGCTACCTCGAACAGCTGGCCATCCTGACCGACCTGCTCGACGCCGACAGGCTGCGCCTCGAATCGCAACTGCGTCTGACCACGGCCCGCACGGAGGTGATCTATACCTATTACGAATTGCAGAAGGTCTGCGGACGACTCTGAAAAAGAGTTCCGCGCCATTCCCCTTCCCGGGCCTCCGATCCCGTTTTCACTCAATGCCTTGTCCCGTCCGGTCCGTTCGGCCCGAAAAAATCCTCCGTTTCGTTGTATTAATATAAAAAATTGCATATTTTTACAATAAAATATCCGACAACCTCTTGCGTGTGTCGCGGAATTATCGTTTCTTTGTTCCAGGCAATCGGGATTTCCGTTCCGGCGAACCGGTTCCGCTCCGGTACACGATCCGAGAGATACATTCTGCACGATTCGCCGATCGGCAGAATGGGTGTGACGCAACACCGGCGGGCGGGACGGCTTCGACCGTCCCGCCTTTTTTCGCCCCCGGGACAAAAAAACGGCCGAAAATCCGACAATAAGTACTATTTTTGCATCGTATACCGCGTCACCCGACCGCCAATGGACAACAGCAAATACATCGAACGGCTGGAAAAACGGGGCATCAAGCCCACGGCAAACCGCATCCTGGTGCTGGAGGCGATGCTCGCCGCATCGCGGGCCGTCTCGCTGGCCGAACTGGAGGGCATGCTCGGGACCGTGGACCGCTCGAGCATCTTCCGTACGCTCGGCCACTTCCTCCAGAACCGCCTGATCCACGACATCGAGGACGGGAGCGGATCGGTCAAGTATGAGGTTTGTGACAGCGACTCCGCCTGCTCGGTGGCGGACATGCACGCCCACTTCTTCTGCGAGGTGTGCCACCGGACCTACTGTCTGAAGAAGGTCCAGATCCCGGTCACGACGCTCCCCGAGGGATTCGTCATGCACTCGGTCAATTACACGGTCAAGGGCATCTGCGAGCGATGCTCGAAAGCCCGCTGACGCCTCCCCGACCGTAAGACGCCCTTTCCCGGCCCGCACACGCCGCCGCCCCGGCAACCGACGGATTTGCAACCCGGTTGCAGGGACGAAAGGTTATCTTTGCCCCGGAAATAAAAAAACAATCGATAAAAATCCATGAAAACGAGAACCCTTATGGCCCTGCTCGGCTCCCTGGCGCTGGTCGCCTGCCACGGCACGGGTCCGCATAATCATGCCCACGAAGAGCACGATCCCGCCGTGGAGACCCACCTCCACGAGCACGAAACACCGGAAGAGCACGAGGCCCACGGACACGAAGCCGAAGCCGGGCACGGCCATGCCGGCGAGATCTCGCTGCCGGCCGAAAAGGCCCGCGCCGCAGGCGTCGTCGTGGATACGGTCGTCCGCGGCCCCTTCCGCGAGGTGATCGTCGCCAGCGGCCGCATCCTCCCGGCCCCGGGAGACGAGAAGACCGTCGTGGCCTCCGTCCCGGGCGTAGTCTCCCTCCCCGGCACCCTCACCGAAGGAGCGCAGGTGGACGAAGGGAGTGCACTGCTGCACGTCTCGTCGGCCCACCTGCAGGATGGCGACCCGGTCGAACGGGCCCGCATCGCCTATGAGACGGCACGGGCCGCCTATGAGCGAGCCGGCAAACTGGTCGGCGACCGGATCGTCTCCCAGAAGGAGTTCGAGACCGCCCGCGCCGACTACGAGACCGCCCGCCTGGCCTACGAGGCCCTCGGTGGCGGCAACGGCGGCGGCACGGCCGTACGCTCGCCCATGCGCGGGTACGTGAAGCGCCTGCTGGTCGGCGATGGCGACTACGTCACCGTCGGGCAGCCCCTGCTGACCCTCACGCAGAACCGCCGCCTGCAGCTGCGCGCCGATGTCCCGGAGCGCTGCTACCCGCAGCTCGGGAGCCTCACCGGGGCCAACTTCCGCACCGCCTCCGGGGAGAAGGTCTACAGCACCGGAGAACTCGGAGGACGGCTGGTGGCCTACGGCCGCAGTTCCGACGACGCGGCGGCCTACATTCCCGTGACTTTCGCCTTCGACAACCTCGGCGACATCCTCCCCGGATCGTTCGCCGAGGTGTGGCTGCTCGCCGCCCCGCGGCAGGGAATCATCAGCCTGCCCGTCTCGGCCCTCACCGAGGAGCAGGGCGTCTACTTCGTCTACGTCCAGCTCGACGAATCGTGCTATCGCAAGCAGCCCGTCGTGACGGGCGCCACGGACGGCGAGCGCGTGGAGATCGTCGAGGGGCTCCGGGAGGGCGAGCGCGTCGTCATGCAGGGTGCCGTACACGTTCGGCTGGCCTCAGCAAGCAACGCCATCCCGGCCCATACGCACAACCACTAAAAACCGCACCGCGACATGCTGAACAGAATCATCCGCTTTTCGCTGCAGAACCGCCTGCTGGTTCTCGTCGCGTCGGTGCTGCTGCTCGTGGCCGGCACCTACCGGGCCATCCACGCCGAGGTCGATGTCTTCCCCGACCTGAACGCCCCGACGGTCGTCGTCATGACCGAAGCCAACGGCATGGCCGCCGAAGAGGTCGAGCAGTTGGTCACCTTTCCCATAGAGACCGCCGTGAACGGCGCCACGGGCGTGCGCCGCGTCCGCTCCTCATCGACCACCGGCTTCTCGGTCGTCTGGGTCGAGTTCGAATGGGGCACAGACATCTACCTCGACCGTCAGATCGTCTCCGAGAAGCTCGCCGCCATCGGCGAGAGCCTTCCCGACAATGTCGGCAACCCGACGCTCGGGCCCCAGTCGTCGATCCTCGGCGAGCTGCTCATCGTCGGCCTGACGGCCGACAGCACCTCGATGCTCGACCTGAGGACGCTGGCCGACTGGACAATCCGCCCGCGGCTGCTCTCGACCGGAGGCGTGGCGCAGGTGGCCGTACTCGGCGGCGACGTCAAGGAGTACCAGATCCTGCTCCACCCCGAGCGCATGAAGCACTACGGCGTGAGCCTCGGCGAGGTGATGGCCGTCACGCGCGGGATGAACCGCAACACCAACGGCGGCGTCATCTACCAGTACGGCAACGAATACATCGTGCGCGGCGTGGTCTCGACCGACGACGTCGCCCAGATGGGCCGGGCCGTGGTCAAGAGCGCGGACGGCACCCCGATCCGCCTCTCCGACATCGCCGACGTGCGGGTGGGCGCCCAGCAGCCCAGGCTGGGCCTGGCCTCCGAAAAGGGGCGTCCGGCGGTGCTTCTGACCGTGACCAAACAGCCCGATACGGGAACCATCGAGCTGACCGAAAAACTCGAGGAGGCCCTCGCCGACCTGCAGAAGAACCTGCCCCGGGACGTGAAGGTCTCGACCGACATCTTCCGCCAGTCTCGCTTCATCGAGAGTTCGATCGACAACGTGCAGAACTCGCTCTTCGAGGGGGCCATATTCGTGGTCATCATCCTCTTCCTCTTCCTGGCCAACGTCCGCACGACGCTCATCTCGCTCATCACGCTGCCGCTCTCGCTGCTCGTCTCGATCCTCGTGCTGCACTACCTCGGGCTGACGCTCAACACGATGAGCCTCGGCGGCATGGCCATCGCCATCGGCTCGCTCGTCGATGACGCCATTGTCGATGTGGAGAACGTCTGGAAGCACCTGCGCGAGAACCGGCAGCTGCCGACAGCACAACGCCGCCCGGTCATCGAGGTGGTCTTCGACGCCTCGCGCGAGGTGCGCATGCCGATCCTCAACTCGACACTCATCATCGTCGTCAGCTTCATCCCGCTCTTCTTCCTCTCGGGCATGGAGGGGCGCATGCTCATCCCGCTGGGCGTGGCCTTCATCGTGGCGCTCTTCGCCTCGACAATCGTGGCCCTGACGCTCACCCCCGTGCTGTGCAGCTACCTGCTCGGCGGGCGGCGCGACGGAGGCATTCCGAAGGAGGCGTTCGTCGCCGTCTGGCTCAAAAAATACTACCGCAGCGCCCTGCTCTGGGCACTCAACCACAAACGGAGCGTGCTCTCGGCCACTGCCGTGCTCTTCCTCGCCGCACTGGGCACCTTCTTCACGCTCGGGCGGAGTTTCCTGCCCTCGTTCAACGAGGGGTCGTTCACGATCAACGTCAGCACCCTGCCGGGCATCTCGCTCGAGGAGTCGGACCGCATCGGACGGCAGGCCGAGGAGCTGCTGCTCTCGATCCCCGAAATCCGGACCGTGGCCCGCAAGACGGGCCGCGCCGAGCTCGACGAGCACGCCCTGGGCGTCAATGTCTCGGAGATCGAGGCACCGTTCGAACTCGACGGCCGCTCGCACCGCGAGCTGCTCAACGACGTGCGGCAGAAGCTCTCGACCATCGTAGGGGCCAACATCGAGATCGGACAGCCGATCAGCCACCGCATCGACGCCATGCTGAGCGGCACGCAGGCCAGCATCGCCATCAAGCTCTTCGGCGACGACCTGAACCGCATGTTCTCGATCGCCAACCGCATCAGGGAGGAGATCTCCGGCGTCGAGGGCATCGCCGACCTGAACGTCGAGCAACAGATCGAACGTCCGGAGCTGAAGATCGTTCCGCGACGCGAAATGCTCGCACGCTACGGCATCACGCTCCCGGCCTTCAACGAATTCGTCGCCGTAAACATGGCCGGCGAGGTGGTCTCGCAGGTCTACGAACAGGGCAAGACCTTCAACCTGGTGGTGCGCGCCGACGAGGCGAACCGCGGCTCAATGGAGCGGATCCGCGACCTGATGATCAACGACGGCGAGGGCAACCCCATCCCGCTCTCGTACGTGGCCGACGTAGTCTCGTCGAGCGGTCCGAACACGATCAACCGGGAGAACGTCAAGCGCAAGATCGTCATCTCGGCCAACACCGACGGCCGCGACCTGCGCAGCGTGGTGAACGACATCCGCGAACGTGTCGATGCATCGATCGAGCTGCCCGAGGGCTACCACATCGAATACGGCGGGCAGTTCGAAAGCGAGCAGGCGGCCAGCCGCACGCTGCTGCTCACCTCGCTCATGAGCATCGTCGTGATCTTCCTGCTGCTCTACATGGAGTTCCACAACCCGCTGCAGAGCGGCGTGGTGCTGCTCAACCTGCCGCTGGCGCTCATCGGCGGCGTCTTCGCCCTGCGCCTGACCACCGGCGAGGTGAGCATCCCGGCCATCATCGGCTTCATCTCGCTCTTCGGCATCGCCACACGCAACGGCATGCTGCTGCTGAACCGCTACAACCAGCTGCGCGACGCGGGCACGACACTCCGCGAGAGCATCGTCGAGGGTTCTCTCGACCGCCTCAACCCCATCCTGATGACGGCCCTCACCTCGGCACTGGCCCTCATCCCGCTGGCGCTGCGCGGCGACCTGCCGGGCAACGAGATCCAGAGTCCGATGGCGAAGGTCATCCTCGGCGGACTGCTGACCTCGACCTTCCTGAACGCCTTCATCATCCCGATCGTCTATGAGTGGATGCACCGCCACGACAAACCCGCAAACCCGGAAAACCGATAGAGCCATGATACGACAGATTCTTTTTCTCGCCGGCCTGTTCCTGTGCATGCCCCAGGGCGGCAAGTCCCAGCCGATCGACGAGCTGCTGCAGCAGATCGAGCGGAACAACAAGTCGCTGCAGGCGCTCCGCCAGGAGAACGAGGCGGCCCGGCAGGAGATCCGAAGCCAGAACAACCTCGAGGACCCCTCGGTCGAATACAGCCCCTTCTACACGAAGGGTACCGACGGCATGTCGAGCTCGGAACTGGTCGTCTCGCAGGGCTTCGACTTCCCGACGCGCTACGCCGCCCGCCGCAAATCGGGGCAGCTGCAGAGCGAGTATCTCGACCGCCAGTATCTGGTCGCCCGCCGCGACCTGCTGCTCGGGGCCCGGCTGCAGTGCCTCGACCTGATCCGCCTGAACCGCACGCGCGAACTGCTCGAGGCCCGGCTGCGGAATGCCGGGGAGCTGCTTGCGCTCTTCGAGAAGCGGCTCGAAGAGGGCGATGCCTCGATCCTCGAGGTGAACAAGATCCGCATGGAACGCATGAATGCCACCACCGAACTGGCACAAAACGAGTCGGCCCGCCAACAGGCCCTTGCGGCGCTGCAGGCGATGAACGGCGACCAGGCTGTGGCATTCGGCGTGACGGAGTACCCCGAGGCCCCGGCCGTCGGGGAGTACGACCGCCTGCGCGACGAGCTGCTGGCGGCGGAACTCGAGGTGCAGGCCTCGGAGTCGGCCGTGCGTGCCGCCGGGCAGGAGGTCCGGCTCAACCGCCAGAACTGGCTCCCGTCGCTCGAGGTCGGATACCGCCGCAACACGGCCCTCGACGAGGCCAGCAACGGATTCCTCGTCGGCGCCTCGTTCCCGATCTTCTCCAACCGCCACAAAAGCCGCATGGCCCGGGCCCGTTACTCGGCCGCACAACTCCGTTCGGAGGAGGTCCGCCTGCAGGCCGATGCCCGCATCCGGGCGCAGTACGACGAACTCGGCCGCCTGCAGGAGACGATGCAGACCTACGACACGGCCCTGATGCACACGACGCTGGAGATGCTGCGCCGTGCGGTCGAGGACGGACAGCTCTCGGTAATCGAATACTACACCGAAGCCGACGGCATCTACCGCAACCTGCAGACCCTCGAGGAGCTCGAAAACCGCTACCACGCGCTGCTGGCCGAACTCTTCCGCAACAGCCTCTGAGCGGAGCGTCCCGAAAAAACCGGGAGCCGGCGCCTTTGCGACAGGGTGCCGGCTCTTTCCTTTTTGAATCAGGGATATGCCTAAAGGCCTGTCGGGGCAGGCGCCCGACTACCGGAAGAGAATCTCATCGACAAAAAGATAGGGAATGCTGCCCGCGCCACCGTGCCACGAGGGGATAGGTCCGTAATTCTCGATTCTTATCCGCCAGTAACGGGCGCTGCGGGCATCGAAGCCAAGCGTCGGACGGTAGAGCCGCTTCTGCCCGGCATCCAGCCGCAGCGGGTCGTAACCGACCTCCAGCGGAGTCAGCCGTTCGGGATCGTCACCCGCCCACAGCCGGATCCGACCCGGCGGGAAGATCCACACGTCGGTATTGACGAGGTAGCCGACCATCAGCTCGGAGAGCGTCAGGGAACGCCCCATGTCGATCACGGCATCCAGATCGCACGCCCTGCCGGCGAAACCGCTCCAGCCACCCTCCGAAAATTCGATCGCCCCCCAACGTCCGTCGATCAGTTCGCTGCCGTCCGGGGCTCCGTACGTGGAGGTGGGGTCACGCAGCTCGATCCGCGGATAACCCTCCGGCAGGGCGGCCATCGGCGTTTCTACATAGTGCGCCACAAAGGGGTCGCTCGGGAGTCGTCCCCGCCGGAAAGCCACGGCGCACAGGGTGGCATCCCCCTCAAGCGGAATTCCCCGCTCCGCATCGTAAAGCGGCGACGAGGCCGTCGGGATGCTGCCGTCGAGCGTATACCGGATGGCAGCCTGCGGAGTCTCGCAACGCAGCCGTACGGTCTTCCGCCCCGAAAAGAGCCACTCCCCCTGCTCGTCGTAGACCGAATGGCAGGGAGTGTGGCGCGACTCCCCTCCCAGGCGGCGATCCACCCGTGCCACGGGACGGTCCGATGCGGCGTGTCCCCACTGCGGATCGGGCGTATCGCCCATCTCCAGCACCAGTTCGCCGCCACGCATGAGCTGCTCATGGGCGATGTAACTCTTCCCGTACGGTCTGCCGTTCAACCAGGCCCGGCGGACATAGCAGTTCCGCTCCGAGTTGTTCACCGTCCGCACCGTGAAGCAAACCCCGTCGCCGAGGTGCAGCGTGGCCCGATCGAAAAGCGGCGAACCGATGATGTAGCGCATGTCGCCCGGACAGACGGGATAGAACCCCAGCGAACTGAAGACGTACCAGGCCGAGAGCTGCCCCAGGTCGTCGTTATTGACCAGGCCCTCGGGCGTCGTGTCGTACTGCGTCTTCAGGATTTCGCGGATAACGGGACAGGCCTTGTAGGGCGCCCCGGCATAGGCATACAAATAGGGCATGTGATGCGAAGGTTCGTCCCCGTGGCCGTAATGGCCCAGGAACCCCGAAATATCGACGTGCTGCTCGCCTTCGATCGAAACTTCGGTGTGGAACAGCCGGTCGAGGAATGCGACGAATGCGGCATCGCCCCCGTGCAGGGCGATCAGCTCCGTGACGTCGTGCGGCGCATAGGTCGAGTAGCCCCACAGGTTTCCCGATATGTAGTTGCGGATGAGCGGAGCCCAGCGGGTCGTATCGGGAGACGAGAGAAATCCCGTCGTGGAGCGCGGATAGAGATAGCCGTCGTCCGGCGAGAAGAGGTTCCGGTAACCGGCCGACCTCGCCTCGAAGCGGCGCGCCTCCCCGCGGCGCCCCAGGAGGCGGGCAACGCGCGAGATCGTCCAGTCGTAGTAGTTGTACTCGGTGGTCTTGGAGACGGAACAGCCGATCTCGGCCGGAACGAAATTCCAGCGCAGGTAGTGGTCCATGCCGCAGGGGCCGTAGGTCTGGCTGTGCTTGTCGTTGCTCGTGGCGGCATGGCACATGGCCCGGTAAGCCCCCTCGACGTCGATGCCCGGAACCCCCTTCAGGATGGCATCCGCCAGGATCGGCACCGTACTGTAGCCAATCATGCAGATATTGTCGTGTCCCAGACACTCCCACACGGGCAGCTCCAGCCCGGCCACCGTATGCCTCGACACCAGCGAATTGACCATGTCGGCGCTCTGTGCGGGTGCGGTCAGCAACAGCAGCGGATGCTGGGCCCGGTAGGTGTCCCAGGCCGAGAAATTGCTGTACTGCGGGAAAGGGGAGTGCAGCCGCCGCCCCTCGACGCAGTAGGCCCCGTCCACATCCGAGATGAGGTTGGGCGAGAGCGAGGCGTGGTAGAGCGCCGTGTAGAAGATCGTCGCCTCACGGTCGGAGGCCCCCTCCAGCCCGATGCGCGAGAGCTGCCGCTCCCAGGCCTCCCGGGCCTGCTCCCTCAACTCGTCGAAGGAGCGCCCGACCGCCTCGGCCTCGAGGTTCCGCCCGGCGCCTTCGGCCCCGACAAACGAGATGCCGACCTGCACGCCGATCCGCTCGCCGGGTTTCAGGTCGCGGTACTCGACATAACCGATCGGGGCGTCCGCATCGTCCGTCTCGCGGAAACGGTCGAAGGGCCGGGAGAAGCGGGCGTGGAAGTAGACGGTGCGCGCCCCGGCAACCCCTTCGCCCACACGCTTGAAGCCGACGACCGTCACCGAGTCGATCACCGCGACGGAGATTCCCTCCACCCGCTCCATCAGGTTATGGCTCGGGTCGATCATGATCCGCCCGACCCCGCCTCTGCGGAACGTATAGCGGTGCACCCCGACGCGGGGCGTGGCCGTCAGTTCGACAAAGATATCCTCGTCGCTCAACAGAACGGCATAGTATCCCGGGGCGGCCCGCTCCGAGTCGTGCGAGAAGCGCGAACGGTAGCCCCCGTCGGGATTCTCGTCCGTCCCGGCGCTCAACTGCAGCTCTCCGCCGGCGGGCATGAAGAGGATGTCCCCGAGCCCGGAGAGCCCGGCCCCGCTGATGTGCGTATGGGCAAACCCCTTGATCACATCGTCGTCGTAATGATATCCGGCACACCGTTTCCACGAGGAGAAGTCGTTGCTGGGGCTGAGCTGCACCATGCCGAAAGGCGTGGTCGCCCCGGGATAGGCATGCCCCTTGCCGCCCGTCCCGATCATGGGATCGACCCGTTCGACGGGGCTTTGGGCGGCACAATACCCTCCCAGCAGGAGGGAAAGCAGGATGAAGACGCAGTGTTTCGACATGGCTGGCGACAAAAGGGAGGTGTCAGTTCGTTTGGTAAAGGATCGGCAGGGGCGGTTCGTCGGCCGACTCGGCCACCGGAGCCTGTTGTTCGAGGGGAATGCCTGTCAGCCGGTTGCGCAGCACCTTCAGCCCGTGCACCGGTGCGAACCAGACGCTCACCACTGTTCCCAGGCTGCCCCGGTCGGGCATGAGGGAGGCATAGAGCTCCATGTAACGGTCGAACAGACGCAGCGAACGGTTGCAGAGCGAGGCTGCCGCGGCCCGATCCTGTTCCGACAGGCTCCCGTGCGTGCTCCGCGTGAAGGGTTCCAGGGCGGATGCATGCCGGAAAGCCTCCAGATAGAGGATCGAGCAGTCGATCCGGTTGGCCAGCAGATCCAGGTACTCCAGCCCCGGGAGACTCCTCGTTCCGGCCCGGACCGCTGCGATCCGGACTCCGGCCGCCGCATAGAGCGCACTGCAACGGTCGATGTTCTCGCGCTTCATCCATGTGAACAGACCGCCGTTCGACCAGGCGCCCACCCAGCAGAAACCGATGTTGCCCAGGTTCACCGTGGCATAGCTGTCGGCCTCGTTGATCAGGCGCATTGCCTCGGCATAGGTCTCCGCATCGCGAATACCCAGACGGCGGGCATACTCCTCATAGAATGCCCCGCGGGAGACACCCCGAGAGAGGCAGGCGTCCGCGGCAAAACGGAACGTCGTCCGGTTCTCCGCACTCCGCCAGTGGTTGAAGCAGATGCTGTGCAGCATCTCCCCGCCGCCGAGCCGCTCCACATGGCCGAACAGCCGCTCCAGCCCGTCGATCGCGTTCTGCTGCATGTACATCAGGCCGTCGAACTCGATCCACGAATAGATCTGGGTGCGCCGCAAATCGGCCGGGTCGGAGACGATCCGCTCCACGGCCGCCGCCACCCCGTCGCTGCCGTGCGACGGCATGATCGAGATATCGTGGCCGGGCAGATACTTCAACGCCAGGTGGTAGGCCGGACCCACCTGGTCCGGGATGCTGCAGTAGATGCCCAGAACGAACTTCCGGATCCCCTTCATGCCGGGATCGCACTCCATCCTCCGGATGGCCTCCATGTTGGTCCCGATCTGGTGGTAAAGTTCCGCCATGTCGGGCTGGCGATCCCGGATGGCGTTCATGACCAGCGTATCCGACAACACGTCGGAGGGGAAGAACTCCAGCAGCTTGGTCCGGACCTCTTCGGCCGTGTAGGAGGGTCCCCAGCCGCCGGTCTCCTCGGTCATGAGCTCCAGCGCATCGATCCGGGGATAGGTCCGGGCGATGATCTGCCCGAGGCGGACGGCACGTTCGACGGTCGAATGGCGCGGCTCGTAGGAGAACTGGACATAGAGTCCGAGCGACTTGGCGTAATCGAGCAGCTCGCCCATCCAGGCGACGGCCCGTTTGCTCCGTTCGGGCACATCGTCGTAGCAGGGTTCGATATCCGGGATGCAGAAGATCGACCGGTTCTCGCGATTGACGGATTTCAGGAAGGGACTGTCGGAGAAGTCGTGGCGGTGTCCGTAGAAGAAACTGCCGGCATAGTTGGTCGAATCCTGCGAAACCGGCTCCTCGTGCCACATGAAAATGTAGCTGTGAACCACGAACTTGTTGAAACGCATGCGCACGAGGTTCTCCAGATAGCGCTTGGCCTGATCGATCGGGTAGGAGGATATGTCCATCGGGAAGTTCACGTGCTGCCGGATACCCCGCCACCGGACATTGGGACGGATCCGCACGTCGGCATGGTCGAGCGCCGCCAGATCGGCCCGCTCGGGGCGGGTGACGCCCGTGATGTCGAACAGGAAGCCCATCCGTTCGAGCAGCGTATGGAGTCCGTTGGTCACCGAGATCGGATCTCCGCCGTATACGGTGATCCGGCGGCCGTCCTCGCTCCGATAGCCGAAGCTCCCGTCGTCGATCGACGGATCGCACTCCAACCGGATCCGGCAGTTTCCTTCGAGTTCCGTCCCGGCAATGGCCGGCGCGAAGAAGGCGTCGATTTCGGAGCGCGCAAAGGCAAGTTCCCCGGGTTCGCAACCCGAGCAGGTCGTTTTCACCCCGGCAGCCCGCACAACCGGAGCGGCGAGGCAGAACAGGATGATGCACAGACTATTCAGCAGATGTCTCATATCACTCGATGATGTAGGTTTCGATGGCGTACGGGGCCAGTTCGATAACCGGAGTCTCCTCGCCGGAGCTTCTCTCGAGCAGGTCCGCATGCCGTATTCTGTCGTATCCGGAGGCCGCCGTGAAGGGAACATGCACCGGCTCTCCGCTGCGGTTGTAGAGGCGCAGGACAATCCGGTCGCCCTCTTCGGCCTTCTTGACGGTCGAAACGGCCGCCCGCCTGTCGCCGACGGTGAAGAAGGAGCCCGACTCCGCAAGTCCGGCATCCGTCCACTGCCGGGTCGCAACGACGGCATGCAGGGGCATCCGGGCCTCCTCGAGGCGGCGTTCGAGCGTCATCCGATGCTCCCGCTCCTCGGACGAGAGGGTGAAGCGGAAACAGTGCGTTCCGCGCTGGCTGTAGAACTCGCCCTGGGGATGGCAACTGCGCCGCGAGGCGAGCATGATCGGCTGCAGCACGGTCTGTGGGTTGTCGGGATGGATCGGATCGACATAATCGACCAGCGCTGCGCTGGTTGCCAGTCCGACGGCCACACCGCCCGACTCGCCCGCAATCCAGCCCGAAGTCGTCCGGGGGTGTATCTCCCGGGCCTCGTCCATATAGCGTTCGCCCGGGGCTCCCTGCATCTCGTCGATGCCCACACGCACCCGCCCGAAGGGGACGCCGTAGGCAACATGCCCGGAATCCCTGAGCGGGAAGAGCTGCCGGTACTCGAGATAGTGCGTCCCGTCGAAGTTGCGGATCTCCGTGTCGAAGTCGATCCGCTTGCGGTTGCGGTAGAGCCGGAGCGTACGCACGATCTCCGCATTCTCGAAGGGAGCGACGCTGCGGTAGAGCGTATAGACCGGACCCGTCTCGGCCAGCTCCCAGCGGGGATTGATCGCTGCGGCCGACTCCAGATGGTCGGTCGTCGGCTTCTGCATGGTCGAGAACTCGCCGGCGCCGTTTCCCACCGAACGCAGGGCGACCACATCGCCGATGGCATGCAGCGACGTATCGAAAAGCGCCTCGCCGCTCTGCTTGTCGAAGATCTGAGAGAGGATGCCGTCCCGGAACTCCAACCGGTAATAGACCGATTCGTTCTCCGGCAGATCCGCAGCCTCCCCGCGTTTCGCGGCCCGACGCTCCTCTTTCAGATAGAGCGTCGTATAACCCATGGCCGGGACATCGGCGGCCTCGATCTCCAGCGAGCCGTCGGCCGCCGTCTGGACGGCGCACGGCCGGCCGGCCGCATCCGTTGCCCGCAACCCGGAGGCACTGCCCCCGGGCAGTCTGTCGGAGGGGATCCGCACCGACCCGGGACGCGCCCACGAGGCGCCGTTGTAGACCACGACCGGAAGCCCCTGCCTCCGCTCGGTACGCACCCCGCAGGTCAGCGTTCCGAGGATTCGCTGCAGCAGCGTCTCGGCCTGTCCGCGGGCAAAACGGTATTTGGCGGCGAAGAGCGAATCGGTGATGTTGCCCCGGTTGCCGCCCCACCCGTGGTCGGGATAGATGAGGGCCTTCCACGCCCGGTCGATCTCCTCCTTCGGATAGCTGTCGAAGTTCCCTTCGGCGAGAGCCAGCGCCGAGGCGAAGAGTTCGGTCTGCGGCAGGAGCGTTGCAGCGGCTCCGTAGTCGGCGAATGCGTCGGCATGCGTCGCACTGTGGATGTACTGCCACAGATCGGGCCGTTCGCCCCGGATCTGCGGATATGCGTTGTCCACGCGGGAGAGACTGTCCATGAAACGGTCCGCGGTCGAATGGCTCAGCTGCGGGAACTCCGTACCGCGGCGTCGGGCCTCCTCCTTCATCCCTTCGATCCAGTCGTAGTAGGTCCGGGCCCGGCTCATGTCCTCGGCCGAAAGCATGCCGACCACACGCGGCTGCGCAGGATTCTTCCGGTAATCGGGGAACTCCTCCATAAAATCAACGAACTTGTTGATCCCCAGATTGATGTTCTTGTGCAGGAACTGAGCCGCCCGGGTATAGTGCCCCGGCGTATAGACCCGCACACTGCTGCCGTCGGGGGCAAACCAGTCGTAGATGCCCAGCTGGTGGCGGCTGTACATCAGGTGATCGACGCCGCACTTCTTCAGGATCTGGGGCATCTGCAGCGTACGTCCCGGGACGTCCACGTTCCAATAGGTCCGCTGCCGCGCTCCGGGAAACTCCCGCTCGACCCACCGCTTGCCGAAATAGAACTGGCGGACCAGCGCCTCGCCCGACTGCACCTCCTCATAGGGCTGCGTATAGGATGCCCCGATTCCGAGCCGTCCGGAGGCGATGTACCCCCCGATCTCCGACCGGCGGTCGGGATGGCGCTCGAGATACTCCTCGAGGATCAGTGCATCCTCGATGTCGTAGCGGTAGTCGGGATGGCGGGCCAGCAGGTCGAGCGCCGGCGAGACGATCAGCCGGTCACGGGCCTCGATGCAGTTGTAGGGCGAGTCCATCCAGGCTATGTCCTGATGGCTCGACACCAGGATATGTACCTGCGCATTCCGCCACGGGCCTCCGGCCAGACGGTCGAACGCCTCCCCGGCATCGGTTCGCTGCCGGGAGATGCGGACACCTTCCTCTTCGGGCCGGACCGTGACGAGCACTCCGCCGTCGATCCGGTATTCGGACTGCGGATTGCGCAGATCGGCCACCTCGAAGAGCGTATGCCCCTGCCACTGCAGGGCGACGGCCGCCCCCTCGGGGCAGCGGCCGACGGCCCGGTCACCGCCATCGGCAAAGCGCACCTGCACAGGCCGCCCGTCACACGTCACGAGGGCCGTACGTCCGATCCACTGCGTCCCGGCGGCGATCTCCACACCCCGATCGGTCGCCGAAAGGACGAACAACTCCTCCACGGCGGCCCGCGACCGGAGCTCCTCGAGCAGCTCCCGATTCTTGAAGATCATGAAATAGATGTTGCTCTCGGCCTTCTCGCCGATCAGGCGGAAGCGCACCGGACGCCCCGCTTCGACCAGCTCTTTCGGAACCAGAAGCTCCATGAAGCCCATCCGGTCACCCCACTGGTTGCTGTCGTAGGCCGAAAAGGTGCACACGACGCCCGCATCGGTGGTCTGCTCCCAATGCTGCCCCGGGAGGTTGGTGAGGGCGCCGCACGGACGCCCGTCGATCCACAGGGAGAATTCGCGGGGCTGTGCGGACTGGTCCGCGCTGATCAGGAAGAGGAAACGGGCCCCGTCTGCGTCGATCCGTTTCACCGGATCGCTCTCCCACTCCATGACCATCTGCCCGTTCGATGCCCGGGTGATCATGGCCTCGGTCTTGTCGTTCCAAAGATTGTCGTAACCCCACTCCTCACACCGCACGGCCCGGGCATAGCCGTTCGTAAAGTCGTCGGCCCGGCCGGCATAGCTCCGCTGGAGCCGCAGGGTTTCAAAGGTCTGCGCCCGGGCCGTCCAGGCCGCAGCCGCCATCAGGATACCCAACAGAATATGTCTCATCGGTTGTCGGTTTTTCGGTATTCATCCTCGTAAACGCCCATCCGTTCGATCGGCAGGGGCTCGAAGCCCTCGATGCGGCGATAGGCCTCCGCATCGGGTTTCAGTCGGTAGTCGCCGCCCTTCCAATCGACGAAACCCGGATCGTCCTGCGTACAGAAATTGTTCGTCTCGGTGCCCTGCGCATGCGGTCCGTCGAGCTTCAGGGGCGCCTCGCGGCTGCCGACGATCAGGTTTCGGGTCATGCAGTTGCGGCGCGGGCGCATGCCCTCCCACTCCTGTCCCTCGACAATCGGGTCGAGGTAGTTCATCAACTCGGGATAGCGGTCGCTGTAGGGGGCCGAATAGATATCCACGCACTGCGTGAGCCGGTACCTGAGCAGGCCGTTTTCGCCGAAACAGGCCGGACCCTGGTCACGGGCCCAGGTATAATAGTGCGACGAAATGTACATCGTCGAGGCGACGGGATTCACCACGATGTTGTTCACGAACTTCAGGTCCCAGCCCGTGTTGGAGAACATCACGCCGTGGGTCGTGTTCATGTCCACGAACAGGTTGCCGTAGACCAGCACGTCCGTCGAACTGTCGTCGCAGTAGATTCCCATGTTCATCCGCTCGGGATTTCCGCACCGCTCGAAGCGGTTGTAGCGCACGATGTTCCCGCGGCTGCTCGGATCGCGGCCGATATACCACGGCGAGGTGTCGTTCGAGTTGAGCGTCACGTCGTGGATGTAGTTGTACTCGAACAGGTGCTCGTTGCCGGAGACGTAGATTCCCTGCCAGTCGGAGTCGTGGATCTCGCAGTGCGAAACCCGGTTGCCGCACCCGTTCACGCTGACCGCCGCCCACAGGAACTTGTTCCGGCGGTTGTAGTTGGTCATCCGGCAGTTCTCCACATAGCTGTTGCCGGGGGTCAGCGAGACCTTGTCGCCGCCGCTCAGGTAGACAGCGCCGCTGCCCGTGTTGTAGATGTCGCAGCTGAGAATGCCGTTGTGCATCCCGGCCTTGCGGTCCCAGTGGGGATATTTGTAGATGTGCCCCTGCAGGTTGCCGATACGGCGCGAGACGGGACGCCCTTCGTAATCGTCCACCGTGATGTGGGGGAAGGTCTGTTCGGCCCCCTGGCCCATGAAGACGCCGCTCGTCCCGACGTTGCGGATCGTGCAGCCGGCAATCACGTTGTGGTTGGACCGCTCGATGTAGACCCCGATGCCGCGGCCGCACTCGATGGTCAGACGTTCGAGGCGGAGGTACTCCACCCCTTCGAGACAGACGATCGGATCTTCGAGGATCGAGACCTGGATGTTCGCCTTCCGGATGTCGGAAGGCGGATAGAAGTAAAGGATTCCGGATTCACGGTCGAGATACCACTCCGAGGGGCGGTCGAGCTCCTCCAGGATGTTGTATGCGAAATAGTGCTGGTAGGCGGCCCCCGAGGCGATGCCGTAAAGGTGCGGCGAGGCGAGCGTCACGGTACCCTTCCCCGGATCGATCGAGGCGACGCGGATGTTGTCGTCGGCAAACCCGTAGTTGAACGTACCCTGGAGCCAGACATCCTTCAGACCGGCCCATGCCGCGTGGCGGTCATCGGTGTAGCGGAACACGCCCGGGCGGTCGGAATAGTCTCCGACGCGGGGCGACGACCCCGGATCGAGCACCTCCCCGATCCGGATCCACCCCTCGTTGGGATAGCGGGCCAGCTCCATGGGTTCGCCGTCGAAGAAGAGCTCGAGCGGGGCCACGGGCACGCTGGCCGAATGCCCGTACTGCACGATCTCGCCGAAGGAGTCGATTCCCAGCGCCCGCAGGTCCGCACAGACAATGTGCGAGGCGGCCTTGGGGTTCAGCCGGCGCCGGATGGCCGGATCCTTGACCCGGCCGAACGCCGATCCGGGAATGTTCACGCCCCCGCACAGCGAAACCCGGGCACCGGGCGCAGCCTGCCAGACGACCGGATGGTCCGGATCGCCCGAATCGAGGCCGTTGAACACGAGCGGTTCGTCGAGTTCGTAGTTGCCCGCGGCGATGACGACCGTAATCGTTTCGGGCTGGTGCCAGATGGACTTGTAATGGCGGACGCACTGTTGTGCGGCACGGAGCGTGGCGACCGGAGCCTCGCGCGTTCCGGGGTTACTGTCGTTGCCGGCGGGCGAGACGTGGATCTCGATGGCCGAGGCGGTCGCCGCAAAACCCAAGGCAGCGGCCGCAGCATATATCTTTCGAAGGGAAATCATGTTGTTTGCTCATTCAGGTTGTTCGATTCAATGGCTCATGGATTCGGGGGCAGCCCACACGAACTCCTTGTCCGACTGGAGCTTGTATACGAATCCAAGTCGATCCCACGCCCGGGGGCGACCGCCGTCGGGGAAGTTCAGGAACGTCATCCGGAAGGCGTGGCGCCCCTTTTCCAGCGCCCGGGTCCCGCGGCCCAGCTGGTGCATGGCCAGTTTCCCGTCGTTATTGACCACCTCCTCGGAGTCGATCTCCAGCCGGTCGGCATCCGTACCGAAAACATAGACGCCCGACTCCGGGATGTCGATATATCCCGTGAAGATGGCCGCACCTCCAGCCTGCTCGCCTTCGAACGGGAAGGCGAAATCGGGCAGCACCTCGGGTGCGCCCCACTGTGCCGCGCCGAGGTCCCCGAGCCGTCTGAAATCACCGCAGGCAAGGGTCCGCACGATCCCTGGTTCGGTCTCCACATCGGCGGAGGGGGCCAGTTGCGTCCGGCTCACCGTAAAACGCCGCTCGGGCGAGAGCCGTCCGGTCGGCAGCAGCGTCGCGACCCGCACGACACACTCCTCATCGAGCGTGAGCGGTCCGTTGAGCACCTCCGAGGAGGCGGTCGGGGCCGACCCGTCGAGCGTATAGACCATCGGATAGTCGCGCGTATTGGTCAGCCGCAGCGTGACGGAGTCGAGGAAGCGCACGTCGGAGCATGCCACTCCTTCGGGCATCGGGATGTGGTAGTTGATCCCGTGCAGGTCCAGCCGCACGTGCTGGTTCTCCAGGCTGCGGGTGAATCGCCCGAAATCCTTGTTGGCCGGAAGGCTCCACGCCAGTTCGGCCAGCGCCAGGGTGCGCGGGAAGAGCTGGTACTCGACATCCTCGGGCCCGTAGGCATATTCGGTCCACATGTTGGCCTGCACACCCCAGATCAGGTGCCGCTTCTCAGGAAGGATCTGTGCCGGATAGGGGTCGTAGCCATAGACCTGGCTGAGCGGGATGTTCCACCCGTAGGCAAGCCGGTCGCTCTCCATGGCGCCCTGATACATGTTCATGTACATGTACCCGATCGGGGTCATGATCACCTGGTTGCCGTGGTTGGCCGCCGCGATGCCTCCCTCCTCGCCGCGCCACGACATGACGGTCGCCGTGGGCGAGAGACCGCCCTCGAGGATCTCGTCCCAGCCGATCAGCTTGCGGCCCTTGGCCTGGAGGATCTTCTCGACCCGGCGGATGAAGTAGCTCTGAAGTTCGAACTCGGTCTTCAGTCCCTCCTGTTTCATCCGGGCCTGGCACAGCGGACACTCCTTCCAACGCTCCTTCGGGCACTCGTCGCCGCCGACATGCACATACTCGTAGGGGAACAGCTCGACGATCTCGGAGAGCACCTCCTCGATGAAACGGAAGGTCCGTTCGCGTCCGGCGCAGTAGACGTCCTGCTCGACGCCCCAGAGGTTGCGGACCCGGTAGCTGCCCCCGCGGCACGACAGTTCGGGATAGGCCGTAATGGCAGCCATGGCGTGCCCCGGCATCTCGATCTCGGGAATGACGTCAATCTGCCGGGCGGCGGCATAGGCCACGATCCGGCGGATATCGCGCTGCGTATAGAAGCCCCGGTGGATGGTGCCGTCGGTCTCGGTGCGAACGCCCCCGAGCTTCGTCAGACGGGGATATTTCCGGATCTCGACGGTCCAGAGCTGGTCGTCGGTCAGGTGCCAGTGGAACTTGTTCAGCTTGTACATGGCCATCACGTCCAACAGCTTCTCGATCTCCTCCACCGTGCTGAAATGACGGCACGCATCGAGCATCACCCCGCGATAGGCCATCCGGGGCGCATCGCGTATCTCCACGCAGGGGATCGAAAGCTCCATGCCGGGGACCGGCGTCGGGCTCTCGATCCCGGCGGGCAGCAGCTGCATGAGCGTCTGCATGCCGTAGAAGATGCCGGCGCCCGTCGAGGCGACCAGCTCGATGCCGTCGGGCGCGACGGTCAGTTCATACCCCTCCTCCGGGATGCCCCGCTGCGTGTCGAGACGCAGAGCAAGGGTATTTCCGGCCTCGCGCCGCTCCTTGAGGTCGATGCCCGACGAGCGTGCGATCTTCTCCGTGAAATAGCCGGCAACAGACTCCAGACTCCGGTCCGAGAGCAGGAGCGAGGTCCGCTCCGTGAGAAGACACCGTCCGGGACGGCGGATCAGGGTCTCGGGGCAGGGAACCACCGAGATGGTCCGTTCGTGGATCCGGCCGCCGGCCGCAGCCGGAAGGACGGCCACCAGTGCAAGGGCCAGGCATACCGCGGCACGCCGCAGGCCATTCATTCGTTTCGTATTCCGTTCGTACAACATATCCTAATCTCCTTTATCTTTGTTCTGTCTCATCTCCGTATTGTCCGCAGCGCATGACCAGTTCGTGCAGCATCTCGATGCGGTGCCGGGGCACCAGCGGCGCAATCGAGCAGGCGGTGCTCAGGATAAAGCCCCGTCCCAGGGTCATGCCGGTGCGGATGATCCGCCGCACATCCTCCTCTGCCTTCGCATCGTCGGCCATCAGCAGCGTGTTGATCGAGTCAATGTTGCCCTTGATGAACATCTCCCGGCCGATCCGCCGGAAGGCGTCCTCCAGATCGACATCCCCGACCGGCACCGGATCGAGGCACTCCAGGCCGGAGGCCCCGCTCCGCTGCATGAGTTCGAGCCGGTCGCCGATCGAACCGCACGTATGGATGTAGACGAACTTCCCGGCCTGACGGATCTCGCGGATGATCTGCGACTCGTAGGGCAGCACGAACTGCTCGTAGAACTCCGAGGAGATGAAGCCACGGCCGGCGAACGGCGACGAGATCTTGATCGCATCGACAGGCATCCGGCACATGCCCCGCGCGATGCGCTTCACCCCGTCGGTAAAGCGCTGGAGGATCTGTGCCGCCTTGGCGGGATACATGATCAGCCCCATGAGGCCCTGCTCGTAACCGAACAGATCGAGGTAATAGTCCAGCGGAGAAGTGATCTCGCCGTGGATCGAACAGCTGTCGCCCACATGACTGTAAAGATAGTCGAAAATTCCGTAGAGATTCTCCGGATCGAGCCGGAAATAGAGATTGTGCGACACGGGGATGTAGTCCAGCTGCCCGGGGATGTCGCGTTCGACATCGACCGACTCCAGGTCGAGGCTCTTCCGCGGCGAGCGGAAGGTCACCACCGGCAGATCCTGCCAGCAGTGCAGCTCCGTGCGGTCGGGGTACTCCAGCCTTACGGAGCCCTCGCCGAGCTCCTCGCGGGAGAGAAGATCCCGCTTCCAATCGTCGGAGTGACCGTGGAGGCTGACCAGGATGCCGTCGAAACGGAACCGTTCGCGCAATTCGATCAGCCCGTCGGCAAACGTCTGCTGGTCGTACCAGAATGCGACCGGATCCGGATGCAGCTGCTCCATCATGCAGCCGATGCTGAACTGGCACATCAGCGGGACCCGGTCGGGCCGCTGCAGGTTCATGGCGGCCAGGATTCGTTCTTTACTCGTCATTTCCATGAGGTTTTCGTGGGTTGTGTACAATCAGATTCTGGCGGCCGATCCCTTCCGAACGCTCGATGCGGGTTCCGGCCTTCGGCCCGTACGACCCCGTGATGCAGGCTCCGCGGGGGCCGTATACCTTGAACTCCACACTCCAGTCGGCGGGCCAGGCGGGCAGGAGGTGGATGTCGTCGCCGCCATACTGGATCAGCATGTTCTGCAGCGTCCGCAGCAGGACCGAGCCGTGGTCCTGGTCGGGAACCCAGTCGTAGTTGGGGCCCCACATCACCGGGAAACGGAATGCGGGATTGGAGGCGGCACTGTTGGCCGTCACGATGCGGCGTGCTTCGTCGGCCAGGCCCAGGTTGGCTGCGAAGATGCCGTCCTGCTGCCAGCCCCAGCTCTCCTTGACCGCCCGCCGCGCATAGGTCCGCCGGGCCACGTCGAGGCCGGGCTCGCCCACGCCGTACCACCGGTAGGGGAATACGGCATAGAGTTCGGGCTTCTCCACGTTCATCCGCTCGCCCAGCTGCTCCCCGGCGACCAGCACCTCTCCTTCGGGGCTCTCTCCGGTGGGGATCGGGGGCAGCGACGCGGCCATCCGGTCGCACAGTGCGGCCAGGTCATCGGGGAGCCGCTCGCCGCAGCAGGATTTCAGCCGCGCGGTGATCCACCGCAGCCCGGCGATGTCGGGCAGCGGATTGCGGACCCCTTCGAAGTAGGTCTCCAGCGACTGCGCCGGCGTGAGCACGATCTCGCCGCGCTCCGACTTCGGGTAGTGCCGGTCGTAGAAGGTCAGGATGCGTGAGGCGACCGGGAAGAGCGTTTCGGTCAGGAAGCCGTCGTCCTCCGAGAATTCATAATATGCGAGCATGAGCGCAACCAGCTCGATGTTCGACTGAAAATAGTAGCGGATGTAGCGGTTCTGCGAAACTCCGTCCGCCAGTCCCGTGCGGTCCCATCCGTAGTTGTCGATGGCATAGGTTCCCCAGAAACACATCGTCTCCGGGAAATAGGCTCCTTCGTGCCCGAAATACCGGCGCGTGCGGTACTCGGCCAGCGGCAGGGCCTCCCGGTACATCCGGAACAACGGGCGCATCATCTCCCAGTCGCCCGAAAAGAGCATGGAACTGTAGGGCAGGCGCGTATTCTGCCACCAATAGGGACCGCCCCACAGTCTGAAGTCGGCATCCAGCCCGCGCGGGCATCCGGCCATATCGTGCGTCAGCTCGACATTGAAGATCGAGCCGTTGAACTTGATCGGCATCCGCCCCCGTCCGGCCGCCGCATTCATGTAGCGCTGCAGGATGTAGGCCCGGGTCAGCGTGAAGGCCTCCTCGGGCTGCTCCTCCGATCCGACGAAGATGTAGTGCCGGAGCCAGAAGTCATTCCACCACTTCCGGTGCCGCGCCAGGGATTTCCCGCCCTTCGGCAGCTTCCGGGCCTGTTCCTCAACCCGGGACAGCCACTCGGACAGGCTCTCCGGACGCCCCGACCCGACGACTGTCGCCACAGCGATCTTCCGGTCCGCAGCGACGGAGACCAGCCGGTCGGGCGCCTCGCAGCGCATGCCGGGACCGCAGACCAGCGCCCCGAAGGTGCGGTGGAGCAGCGGATCGTCCGCCGGATCGTACCAGTCGGCCAGATTCTGGTTCTGCAGCGTCAGCAGATAGATCGAACTCTCGTTGCGGTGGGCCCAGGCCATACCGACATCGGAGTGCAGCAGCGTATCGGCCTGCAGCCGCGTGGCAAACGGCGCATCGTACAGTCCGTAGATCGCGTGGCGTTCCAGCCCGCTGATCTCGCGCGGCGCCTTCCGCCACGTCGTATTGCGCACCTCCACTTTCACGGGGACCGACGCCTCGCCCTCGAGGCGGATCACCGGGGCATGGGCATCGACCCAGAAACGGAGCGATACCGCCCCGTCCGAATTCGATCCCGAGATCTCGACCACGCCGTCGCGGATGTTCAGCCGCTGCTCGAACTCGCCGCCGGCGAGCAGGTTGGGCGTCATTGCGACGCTCAACCCGCCCACCTTCAGCAGCGAATTGAGCTCACTGAAGGCATCCGTCTTGCCGATGCGGCACTCGATCCGTCCCGTCTCGGTCACCCAGACGTTGCAGCCCGTGTCGCCGTTGCCAACGGGCATCGATCCCGAAGCATCGCCGCTCCGGCTCCGCCACACGACATCGTAGGCGTCGTAACGCTCCGGCCGGACCTCCGAACGGGCCGGCTGCGGCAGCCATGCGGCAGCCAGCCCCAAAAGAAGGATGATTTTTCCCGTTCCCCCCATCTCCAATCAATATCCGGGGTTGTTCTCGATCTTCACGTCGGTGTTGGCGTCGATCTCGTTCTGCGGAATCGCCCAGAGGTTGTTGTGCTCGGAGATGGTCTTTCCGGCCTTGAAGTCGTTGTACTTCACCACCCGTTCGTAGAGCTTGCCCAGACGGCACAGCGTCAGCATGCGGAACTCCTCGGTCAGCAGCTCGCGGGTCCGCTCGTCGAGAATGTAGTCGATCGACACCTCGGCCTCGGTGCACATCGTCTCGGCATGCGCCCGCTTGCGAAGCTCGTTGATGTCGGCCGCAGCCAGATCCTTCCGCCCCATGCCCAGATAGGCCTCGGCACGCAGCAGGTAGGTCTCGGCCAGGCGCATGACGGCCACATCACGGAAACTCTGAGCCTGCGTATAGTCGCTCTCGTGCGGATAGTCGGTCACCTTCATGATGTAGGGATAGAAGGCCATGATCGTATCGGCCTCGTTGAAGAGGTTCTCGCGCGTGATGAGCTGCTTGTAATAGGACGAAGCCGGATTGTTGTAGTAGAAGTTGCGCTTGATGTTGTACTCCGAGTTGCGCATGTCCTTCTCGTCGCCCTTCCATACGGCCGTCGAGGCATAGTAGGTCGGACGGACGTAGGAGGCACCGCGGCCCAGGCTGTCGCAGGCCAGTGTACCGGCCGCACCCGTCGGGTCGAGCAGCGTCCAGTAGCGCGGTCCCCAGGCCCGCTCGCCCGGATAACCGGCATTCCACGTCGGGATGTTGCCGTTCTGTCCGCCCGGCACACCGAACTCGTACTGCAAGGCCCAGATCGTCTCTTTGTTGCCGTCCTCGCGGTTCACGTTCCCGGTGCGGAAAAGGTCCCAGAACACATCGCCGGGACGGTCCATGCGGGTGCCGAACCGCTCGGTCATCAGCTCGTACTGCGGATCGTCGATCACGCGGGTAGCGGCATTCACGGCATCCTGCCAGCGACCGAGGCAGATGTAGATCTCGCTCAGCAGGTGGTCGGCCACTCCGGCCGTGATCCCGCCGCGGCCGTCGGCTTCGCGGGTGAGGTTGTTCGAGGCATATTCCAGATCCTCACGGCAGAAGTCATAGATCTCCTCACGGGTTGCACGCTGGAAATCCTTGCGCGGTGCGGTCACCTCGTGGTCAATCTTCGGCACGCCTCCGTAGAGGTTGGCCAGGCAGCGGTAGGCATAGGCCCGGAAGAACTTGGCCTGCCCGATGACGCTGAGCTGCTCGTCGGGCGTCAGCTGCGACCACTTGGCCGTAGCACGGTCGATGACCGTATTGGCGCGTGCAACCAGCCGGTAATAGCGAACCCAGTAGTGGTAGAACCAGTAGTAGGAGGAGGTGATCATCGAATAGTCGGCGAACGGGCCGGCATTCAGGTCGGTCGGATCGACCGCCTGGTCCGTTCCGGTGAAGAGCGCCCAGATGACCGTTCCGTCGGTCTCCCAATAGATCTCGTCGCGGACCGTACGGTGCAGGTCAGCGATGGCCTGATTGAACTGAGCCAGGGTCACATAGGCGTTTTCGGGGCTGTACGAGCTCTTCGGTTTCTCGTCCAGAAGGTCCGTGCTGCAGGACACGAGGCCTGCAGATGCGACGACGGCCAGAAGCAGATGATATATCGTTTTCATGGTATTGGTTTTGATTGGTCGTTGTGGTTAGAAAGTGATGTCGATGCCGAGGATGTAGCTGCGCATGGAGGGCGTTCCGTTGAATACGGACTGTCCGGCTTCGGGATCGTAGCCCACCCAGTCGGTCACCGTGAAGAGGTTCTTGCCGCTGACGTAGGCACGCAGTCCGCTCATGCCGATCTTGTTCAGGATCCGCTTGGGGAAGTCGTATGCGATGGAGAGGTCCTGCAGACGCACGAAGCTCCGATCCTGCAGGAAATAGTGTCCGTAGGTGGGCGAATAGTCGATCGTCGGGTATTTGTTCGAGGGACGCTCGGGCGTCCAGTAGGGCATGTCCACCATGTTCATGCGCCCCGGGAAATAGGCATTCGGATTCAGCGCATAGGGGTTCTCAGCCATGTAATACCCGTTGCCGCCCTGGACGGAGTTGATCACGAACGAGAGCGAGAGGTTCTTCCACGTCAGGTTGCTCGATATGCTGAATCGGTAGTTGGGATCTGCATAGGCATACACGTGGCGGTCGCCGTCGGGCGTGATGCCTTCCTTCCCGTCGAGATCCTTGATCCGGAAGTAACCCGGCTTGAAGCCCTCGGGGATGTCGTCGCCCTCCTGCCAGATTCCGTCGGTCTCATAGCCGTAGAAACTGTGGATGGGATAGCCCACGAACCAGCTGTTGGTGATGTCCTCGGTCTTGCCGCCGTAGAGTTTGGTAATCTCGTTGCGGTAGCGCGAGAAGTTGAAGGTCGTAGTCCAGTTCCAGTTTTCGTTCTGCACATTGACGGTCGTCAGCGTCACCTCCACGCCGTGGTTCTTCAGCTCGCCGACATTGGCCCACACACTGCCGAAACCGGTCATGTAGGGCAGCGACTGCTGCATGATCAGGTCCTTCGATTTCGACTTGAAGAAATCGACGCTACCCGAAATGCGGCTCTTCAGGAAGGCGAAGTCGAGACCGATATTGGCGGTCTTGGTACTCTCCCAGCAGAGCGAAGCGTTCTCCATCGAGCTGGTATACTGCGTGATAATGGGATCCGGACCGTCCACATAGCGGCTGGTGTTGATCGTGGCCAGCGAGGCGTAGCGCGAAACGGCCTGGTTGCCGTTCAGACCGTACGAGAGGCGGAGTTTCAACAGGTCGATCCACTTCACGTCGCTCAGGAAGGCCTCACGCGAAGCGACCCAACCCAAAGCGGCCGAGGGGAAGGTTCCGAACTTGTTGTCGGCGCCGAAGCGCGAATAGCCGTCGCGACGGATGGTGAAGGTCACCAGGTAGCGGTTGTCATAGCCATAATGCAGACGGGCCATCTGCGAGATGCCGTTGTCGTCGTAGGCCGACGAGCTGACCGTCTGCACCGCACCCTTGTCGAGGGCGTTCCAGCCCAGCGACGAGTTGGCGAATTCGGAGGCGGCGGCCGTTACCGAACTTCCTTCGTTGTGCTCGTAGCTGTAGAGCAGCGTGACGTTCACGTAGTGCTTGCCGAAATTCCGGTCGAACGACACGATATTGTCCACAATGTAGTCGGAGGCATCACCCTTGGCAATGCTGCCCTTGCCGCCCGACGGCGCTCCGGTCCAGGTATCGGTTCCCCAGAACTTGCGGACGTCGCTCCAGCGGTAGTTGTGCGAATAGTTGAACTTGTACTTCAACCCCTTGAGGAAGGGGAAGCTCACCTCGCCGTAGAAGATGCCGAACAGACTCTTGTGCAGATCCAGATCCTGTGCCTGCTCGTACTCGCCGAGCGGGTTTATACCCAGCTGGTCGGTCATCGGGAAGCGGATCAGTTCGCCGTTCTCGTCGCGCAGCTTCACGTAAGGACTCATGTAGTTGGCGGCGATCAGGTCGGCCGTGGCACCCGAGTAGTCGCTCTCCGAATAGTTAGCTTTCATGCCGACCTTCAACCACGAGGTGATGTTCGTCTCGAGATTCAGGCGGGCGCTGAAACGGTCGTAGTCGTCACCCATGACGATACCGTCCTGGTTGTTGTAGTTCACCGAAGCAAAGTAGTTGGTCGTCCGGGTGCGTCCCGACATCGAGACGCTGTAGTTCTGCACGAAGCCCGGATCGGTTACGGCATCGTAGGAGTCCATCGTGTGGCCCTTGCTGTAATTCTCGCGCTCGGCCTCGTTCAGGTAGGAGAGGATCTTGTCGCGGTCGTAGTCGAGCCCCTGGGCACGCCGGTAGTCGAGGATCTTCTGAATGTACTGCGGACCGTCCATCATGTCGGGCTTGTTGGTGCTCGTATTGACGCCCCAGTAGCTGTTCACCCGGATCGTCGGTTTCTCGGTCGAGCCCATGCGCGTGGTGATCATGATCACACCATTGGCTGCACGGGAGCCGTATACGGCGGCCGAGCTGGCATCCTTCAGCACATCGACCGACTGGATGTCGGACGGCGCAAAGTCGGAAACCGAACCGTTGTAGATCGCGCCATCGACGACCACCAGCGGGTTGTTGCTGGCACTGATCGAGGTCGTGCTGCGGACGGTCATCTCGGGCTCGGTACCGGCGCCCGTAGTCATGCCGATGTTCAGACCCGGAATCGCACCCTGCAGCGACTGCAGCACGTTGGTGTTGGCGAAGGTGGCCTTTTCGTCCATATTGACCTTCGCGATCGATCCCGTGACATCCTTCTTGCGCATCGTACCGTAGCCGACGACCACCACGTCGTCCAGCTGGACGTTGTCGCTGGCAAAGGTGATGTTGATGACCGTCTTGGTGCCGACGGCCACCTCCTGCGACTCATATCCTATATAGGAGAACTGCAGGACGGGCTCCGGACCCTTGACCGTAAGCTGGTAGTCGCCGTTGATGTCGGTCGTCGTACCGTTGGTCGTGTTCAACTCGAGCACCGTGACCCCGACGACGGGCCGGTTGTCCGAATCGACGACTTTGCCCCGAACGACTTTCGCCGGAGCCGCACTGGCCTCGGAGGTCATTCCGAGTACAGCCACACACAAAAAACAGAACACAAAACCGATCCACTTGCCCAGAAGGCTCCGAACCGGATTCGATGTCGGTTGGTAGTTGAGATTGTTCATCATGGTTTGGGTTTAAGGTTCAACATGTCGGTTTACTGAAACAGGGTTCTCACTCCATGGACAAATATAGACCTATTAAGGATTGCGATCTGACGACTTTTTTGTCGTCTCTTGTATATTTATTGCGTTATTCCGACATTTTCGTTTTTTCCGCGCACCCCTCCGCAGGAAAGCTCCCGATTTTTTCCGTATATTTGTTTTGGAGAATAGGAGCCGCGCTTCTCGCTTTTTAATCGTTTAAAAAATAATTTTCATGTACAGTCAGGGATCTTTGTTCCGGTTGTCCGACTTCCTGCGAGGCGACGAAAAGTACCATATCGCCCGGGTGAATCTCACGTCGCGGCACGACATTTCATTACACTATCACGATTATGCCGAGATCGCATGGATCGAAAAAGGGAGCGGAAAACACTTTGTGAACGGGCAGCAGATCGCCCTTTCGGCCGGCGATCTGATCATGATCCGACCGACGGACTCGCACGCCTACTACCCGTCGCCCGAAGGAATCACGCTGATGAATGTCGCCTTTTCGCTCGAATCGCTCGAACTCTACCGTAACCGCTACTTCCCCAAGGGCGGCATGTTTTTCTGGACCGACTCGGCGCTGCCCGTCCAGCTGAACCTGCCGATGAACACCATCCGCCGCATTTCGGCCCGCGGCGAGGAGTGCATGAAACACGAACGCTCGTACATGCAGCTCGACGGGTTCCTGCTCTTCATTTTCCGTCTGCTGACCGACTACGAGACGAAGATGAGTGCCGAAGGCATGCCCCAGTGGTTGAAAAACGCCATCAACGAATTCAACAAGCCCGGCTATTTCAAGGGGGGGGGTTCGGAGTTCGCCGCCCTGTGCAACAAGAATATCGACTATGTAAACCGCGTGGTGCGCAAACATACCTCGATGACACTCTCCGAACTGATCAACGACCAGAAGATGGAGTATGCCCGCACCCAGCTCATCATGACCGACATGCCGATCAAGGAGATCAGCCGCAACTGCGGCTTCTCGAGCCTCGCCCACTTCTACAAGATCTTCAAGAAGCGCTACGCCTACACCCCGAAGGAGTACCGACGGTTCACACAGATGATCATCTGACCCTCCACCCGCGGCTCCGGAGGGAGGGAAAGTCCCGGGCGGCTTGACCGAACGGGGAAAAATCGCCATCTTTGCACTCCCAAAAATTTCCGGACATGCTCTACTTCGAAGATACCCGCATCGAGGCCCTGGACATCCACGTGGTCGGCAACAAGGCCAAGGACGAACCCCTCATGGCATCGCCGGCCCTCTCGGCACAGGTAACCGACGAGGCACTGATGCAGACCCTCACGAGCTACTTTCTCGACGGATTCAAATCCGAGGAGTGTTACAACCTCTACCACGAGACCGACCTGGCCTGCAACGAGGTGTGGAACTTCGTCGGCAGGATCTTCGACGACCCCGCCTCGCTCCACGAACACTCGGTCAGTCTGGCCCGGCACCTCTACGAATGCGGCACGCTGCCCCAGATCAAGGGCGGCGAGTTCTACGTGGTCTACTTCTCCGCCTGCCGCCTCGGCGGGGAGACGGTCGATGCCGTGGGGCTCTTCAAATCCGAGACGCGCGACACCTTCCTCGACGCCCGGGCCGGGGAGGAGGGCGTGCACCTCGCCACGTGCCAGGGCATCGACATCAAACGGCTCGACAAGGGTGCGGTCGTCTTCAACCTCGAGCGCGACGCCGGCTTCGTCGTGCGGATCGTGGACAACACCAACCGTACCGAGGCCCGCTACTGGGCCGACGACTTCCTGCGCGTTCGCCCGCGCCGGGACAGCTACCACAACACGCACAACGCCCTGGCCATGTGCAGGAAGTACGTCACCCGGCAGCTCGCCCGGGAGTTCGACGTCTCGAAGGCCGACCAGGCCGAACTGCTCAACGACACGATGTCCTACTTCCAGGCGCAGGACAACTTCTCGCTCGAGGATTTCTCGCAGAAGGTCATCCGGCAACCCGAGGTCGTCGAGAGTTTCACCCGCTTCAAGCAGGAGTACGAACAGGAGCGCGACATCCGCATCGAGGAGGAGTTCGACATCTCGGACGCGGCCGTGAAGCGCCAGACGCGCTCCTACAAGAGCGTCATCAAACTCGACCGGAACTTCCACATCTACGTCCACGGCAACCGCAACCTGATCGAGCAGGGCGAGGATGAAAAGGGCAAATTCTACAAGGTCTACTACGAAAACGAGGAGTAGCAGCCGGCTGCCCGGCCGGCCGACTGCTTTGGGGAGAGAGAGGTCTCCGCATCAGTATAGACAATTACCGGGAGCATGCATTGACCCTGCACCCGGTATGCCGGCAGTTCTTCTTTACAGATCCGCATGCATCGACGGACCTTCCATGTCGTCCGATCATATTTTTTACTGCAACAGTTTGTCAAGCATCCGGTAAAATTCTGCGGTCTCGCCTTTGAAGCTCTTGATCACCGTTCCCTCCGGGGATACAATGATCTTGAAAGGATAGGCCGTCACACCGTATCGGACCTCGGTTGTCCCATCGGGTGAAATCACATGCAGCCACGGAACCCGGTTCTTGACTACTGCATCCTTCCACCGCTCTTCCTTATCATAACATGCCACGCCGACAATTTCCAATTTGTCCTTGTATCTGTTATAATACTCTTTCATTGCAGGAAATCCCTTGATGCACCAGGAACACCAGGACCCCCAGAAATCGACGACAATATACTTGCCTTGTCCGAAAAGTGCGCTCAATCTGAAGGCCTTACCGTTCATATCGTTCAATGTAAAGTCCGGAGCAGACTTTCCCTCCTCCAACTCCAGGGTCGCTGCAGCTGCCGCCTTCTCCTCTTTGGCAAGCCGCGAAAACATCCCCTCTATTCCATCGATATAGCTTTTAAAACGCCCATACCGTACTTCGGGAGAGAGACTTCGGATGGCAGGCAATATGTCGGGCCAGTTCTGGTCCAGCAAAATCGGGACAGAAACCTCATCGTCCAAATGCCCCATTATATATTGATGGGCAACTCGCCACTGCCTTTTGTTTATGTCCCTGTAGGCGGCCGCCCTGATGCTGTCGAGCCTCCCGCGGTCAAGACCGTCGGCCACACCCTTGTCATACCGGGCCCGTGCGGCGTCGAATTCCCGGTAGAAAGGCAACAGCAACTGCCGGACACGATCCTGCCTCTGATAAAACGCCGTACCACCGATATTCCAATCGTTCATCGAGGCCGAGGGCCCCTCGATCTCCACACGCTCGTCAGGGACGAAAAAAAGATGCGCCTTTCTGCCACTGGACCGAATGGTCAATTCCGCCAGACAAGCATATCCAATATCACAACTGTAAGTGAAGCATCCGCCCGCATCAACCGGGACATCAACATCCACAACCCGCTTTTCGGGTTCACGCTGGACATACCCGATCGACAACGTATCATTGGCCACATCGATAAAACGACCCCTGATCGTAAAACTCTGAGCCGACAGATCCAGAAACACTGCCGTCAGCAAAACAACAGAAACTACCGTTTTCATTTTATTCTTTCTTTTATGCGACACATACATCCACCGTCTGCCAAAGGCACATGCATGGCTGGTAAATTGACGATCCCGGGAGCGAAACATTACCGGCTCCCATTTACAATTTACAAAGACAAAATTATAAAACCCCTACAATCAAATTATTGATGTAAATCAATTTGTCATAAATGATTCAACTCACAACAGACAGGGCCCGACATTCCCCAAAAACGAACGACAACATGAGGGTTGCCACACAACAGGGGAGCAATAACAACACGCGGACCCACGCAGAACAAACCTGTGACACGGCAAACGGAATGGCGGACTCGATCCAAAACACGCCAAAGAGCTATGCACATCAGGAAACTTGCCATAAGACAAAACGAAAACCGCGTTGCAGACATCTGCAACGCGGTTTCTGTGAGGTCTGAAGCGGACGCCATAAATTTGAATCGAATTTTACCAATTTTAATTTTATTTTATCTATATATCAATATTTTACAGCTATTTTTCATCAACTGCGAGGTCTGGAAGTTTTCGAAAATTCGGCCGATGTATGACAAATGTATGACAAAAATGATTACATTTGCAGCAGATAAAACCTCCTGATCTATGGCATCCTTCTGCTATCGCATCCGCTCGACCCAGAAAAACAAACTGGTCAAAATCCAAATTCTCTTCACGGTTGGCCGCGGCAACCAGTTCTATGTCGACAGCCAATATATGGTGCTGACGGACGCCTGGGACAACAAGCGTCAGACGGTCAAAAGCCGTTTCACCTTTACCGACGATTTCACCGAGCAGCAGGGGCGCGAGCTGACCAAGAATCTCTCCGAACTGCGCAGCCACATCCTCGGAGAGATTGCCAAGGATCCCGAACACGCAATGACGAAGACGCGGCTGGAGAAGATCATCTACAGCTTCCACCACCCGCGTAGCCTCACCACCGGGCGCCGTGTCCGCAGCCGCGAATCGCTCGGCGACTACATCGCCCGCTTCACGCGCGAGATGGAGGAGGGCACCCGGCTGAACATCCACAAACTCCGATACGGCCCCTCGACTATCAAGAACTACAAGGGGTTTGTCGTGCAGTTCGACGAGTACTGCAAGGCCCGGCGCAAGCAGTTCGACTTCGCCGACATCGACCTGAAGTTCTACGACGACTTCGTCGCCTGGTTCACTGCCAAGAACTACTCCGTCAATACGATCGGCCGCCACGTCAAGGAGCTGAAAATCATCATGCGCGCGGCCCGCGAGGAGGGTCTGCACGACAACGGGGCGATTGAGAGCCGCAAGTTCCGCGTGCTGACGGCCGACGTGGAGAACATCTACCTGACGGAGTCGGAGATCCGGGCCATCGCCGCGCTCGACCTCTCGAAAAACCGGCACAAGGATGTAGCCCGCGACATCTTTCTGGTGGGGTGTTATACGGCGCAGCGCTTCAGCGACTACTCGACCATCAACGAAGGCAACATCCGCACACTGGAGAACGGACAGCAAGTCATCGACCTCAAGCAGCAGAAGACCGGCAACCACGTCGTCATTCCGGTCCGCCCCGAACTGCAGGCCATCCTGGAGAAGTACGACAACCGGCTGCCGAGAACCTACGAACAGAAGGTGAACCACCTCATCAAGGAGATTGCACGCGAGGCGGGCATCACGGAGAAGGTCGAGGTCTCCTACATTGAGAATGGCGAAAAGAAGAGCCGGCTGGTCGAGAAGTGCGACCTGGTGAAGACCCACACGGCACGCCGCAGCGGCGCAACAAACATGTATCTGGCGGGGATTCCGACCATCGCCATCATGAAGATCACGGGCCACAAGACCGAACGGGAGTTCATGAAGTACATCAAGATCACCGAGGAGCAGACCGCCCTGGAGCTGATGAGCCACCCCTATTTCAGCGGGAAGCAGGCAAGTGAGTGAAAATTTGGAGATTTGCCAATTGTTTTTTAACTTTGTTACAGCGGTAAAATTTACAGCCATAACAAAACAACACACGTCATGAAATTCTACAACCGTGAGACGGAAACAGCCAAGCTGCGCGAAATCCGCACCTTGTCATACGAAGACCATTCGCGACTGACCGTTCTGACAGGCCGCCGCCGGATCGGCAAGACATCGTTGATTCTCCGGGCCATGGAGGACGAACCGCTGGTCTACCTCTTCGTCGGGCGCAAGAACGAGGCATCGCTCTGCGCAGGCTACTGCAAGGAGATTGCGGCGAAACTGGGGCTCTTCGTCCCGCCCATGACGAGCTTTCAGGATGTCTTCACCTTCCTGATGCAGCAGGGAGAGAACCACCGATTCACGCTGGTTGTGGATGAATTCCAGGAGTTCTTCAACATCAACCCCTCGGTCTACAGCGACGTCCAGAACGTCTGGGATCAATACCGGCTGAAGACCCATGTGAACTTCATCGTCAGCGGCTCGATCTATTCGCTGATGGTCAAGATCTTCCAGAACTACCACGAACCGCTGTTCGGACGGGCGGATGTCATCATGAAACTCACGCCGTTTGCGCTACCGGTGCTGAAGCAGATCCTCACGGAGCACGCCCCCGGCCACACAACCGACGATCTGCTGGCCCTCTACACCGTTACAGGCGGCATCCCGAAGTATGTGGAGCTGCTGGTGGACGCAAAGGCCCTGTCGGTCAAAAAGATCATCCATGCAGTATGCGACCCCGATTCACCCTTCAAGGACGAGGGCAAGACGCTGCTGATCGACGAATTCGGCAAACAGTACGGCACCTACTTCTCGATTCTCGACGCCATCTCGAACGGCATCAACACCCAATCGGAGATTGCCGCGGCGCTGGGCGAGAAAAGTATCGGCGGGCAGTTGAAAAAGCTGGAAGAGACCTATGGAATCACGAAAAAGATGCGTCCCATCCTCTCGAAAGAGGGAACGCAGACCGTGCGCTACGAGATTGCCGACCTCTTCCTCCGCTTCTGGTTCCGCTACTTCGAAGGCAACCGGACGCTGGTTGAGATGAATCAGTTCGAGGTGCTGGAGAAGATAATTGCGGCCGACTACACGACCTACTCGGGCCGAACGCTTGAAACCTACTTCAAGCAGCAGTTCATCGAAAGCCACGAATACCGTGACCTGGGCTCCTACTGGGAGGCCAAGCGGGGCAAGGAGCAATACGAGATCGACATCGTCGCCCTGCGGCTGGAGAAGAACAGGGCCGTGGCCGTCGAGGTCAAGCGCCAGCGCAAGGAGTTCAAGCCCGAAGCCTTTGCCGAGAAGGTGCAGCACCTCAAGGAGAAGGTGCTGCCGAAATATGAGATCGAGCAGCGTTGCCTGACACTGGAAGATATGTAATTACGGAATATTTAAGTGCTTTTCAAAAGCTACAAAGAAACCCTTTGCACTCATAAACAACACATTAAAAGCACTTAAATTCGAATGAGGAAGAAAAAATCAAACGCTTTTCAAGCACTAACCGACCACCAAAACCATGCCGCGCCGTCGAAAAATAACAATCCAGGCCTCCGAACTGGAGTGCTTCGAGACGCTCGTCCGGGAGTTGCATCAGCAGCCGGAGTTTGCCGGATTCGATCCGTCGAGCCTGCACGTCTGGGCTTACGAACGGTATGAGCCGAAGCTGAAGGATGCCGACGCGATTCTCCGCCGCTTCGACTACTGGCTGGGCGTGCACAAGGGCGAACGCCATCTGATGGCAAACGGCAGCCGGCTCTTCAACAAAAAGGAGCTGGCCGAGGCGCTGGGCGTCGCACGTCCGACGCTCGACCGGTGGATCTCGAACGGATGGCTGGAGCCGTACCGCGTACAGATCTCAAGCAGCGGCGACACCCTCTTTGCGGCCAATGCCGTTCGTGAGGTATTGGAACGGTTCCGATAAGCTCGAAAACCACATCACCAACGAGGACGGCGGATGCCGTCCTCGTTGATTTATAGCTCGCTATATGAAAGACTTTATAAGGTCTGTCAGATTTCTTAATTAGCCCTGCCTACTTTACTCTTCCTGAATCTTCGATGAGCACTGTTTATTGCTATAACACTATGAGTAATAGCTTCAACTAACTCACTCTGTTTCCTTAGAATATCCGATTTTATTGCACTAGAGAACGAAACAACATCATTTTTATATTGTTGATTAAACTCGTCTTCTCCTGTTATATACTGCTGTATTTCAATATGAACTTTTTTAATTTGGATTGAAGAATCATCTAATTTATAGATAGAAGAAATACTACGTTCAAATGAATCTATCCGAACATTTATAACTTTTAATCTATCTTTTATAGATTTTGCATTCAGCCTACTTTCATAAATATCACTAAAAAACTGTTTGTACTCATCTCTAATATTGTTCAGCTCACTAATAAAATATTCTCTTAAATACCTATTTTTAGTTAAACTGCGCTGAACACCTACCGCTATCCATATTCCTAATATGGAGGTAATAACAATATCACAGATTGAAATGATATCAGAAGTAGCTAATTGGCAGCATAGGGAATCCATTCTTCTTGCCTATATTGAGAATCCACAAATCTATACCAAGGACCATGTTTTTCAGTTATAGTCGGCTCCTGCAATTTTTCTCTTCGTTTTTCCCATTCTTTATATGTACATTCTTGTATCATAGATATCCATTCTGGTTCTTCTTTGGATATAAATTCTATATTACTCTGAACAAGACCTACTCCAAAATCATAAACCAAATTACCAAAAGCCTCGTCCAAAAAAGAAGACGCATATCCATCAGGACCATCTAAATTGACCTGCAGCATTTTACCACTGGATACAGCCTCAAAAAATTTCTGATTGAGTAACTTATGATAAAAATCTTCCCCAGAATCATCTCCTTGATTACAATATCTTGGGCCAGGACTTGTCGAATAATCTATAACATTTAATATTATATATTCCTTGTTTGCCATCTTTCAATTGATTTTTTTGTTAGTTCCCAATAATAAAAAGTTCCTTTTAATTTATGGTCCAGCTTTTTAGAATTTTTCGGATTAGAAAAATCCAGAAAAACTCTATTAGTAATAACTTTTAGATTCTCCACATATTGTTCCGAGTTTATTTCTTTTATTTTCGGGAGGCCTTTATTCCTATTTGTATCTAAAGTTGATGATTGATATTTTTTATCAAAAATTCCATCTAATGTTAGTACTTCATCTTTAAAAGATATTGCATCTTGAAATAGCTGAACTGCCTTCTTTTTCAATGTTGATAATATCCCTTCGCCAATATCAGTCATAGTAAAAATGACCTTATCAACATCATAATATACTGCAAAAAGCCAGTTTTTCTTACGCTTGTCAGAATTAGCATGCTCTATAGAATTAGCACACATTTCTTGTACCATACTATAAACAGGCCTATATGACTGACTTATACCGGTTAGATAATGCACAGCTTTTTTTATCTCATCTCCAACTCGTTTATTGCTGGTTTTATCGAAACCTCTTTCAATTAACAAACTTAAACCTTTCCTGCTAAAGGGTTTTCCTTGCATATCTTGCATATGACTTAAAAAACCAGAACGAATAAAAAGGTCTCTACAAGATTCATCATTAGGAAGATTTCCTACTATTGGAATATTCTTTTTTGTAAGACTATTCACCACAGACAACAATAAACCAATAGCTCCAATATCTAAAGCTGTGATCTTCGAAATGTCAATTAAAACCTTCCGGCGAATATGCCGTTCATTTTCTATGGTCGCAAATTGATTTATCAAGCTAATAACAAGCTCAGGATTCTCCAATAGAGCAAAATCTCCCTTTAAGGAAATTGTCAATTCATGATTCTTAAAATAGAAATTATCAATTGCATTAAATCTTGGCCTTCTATGCTTATCTCTAGGACGAGTTGATCTAATGATCCTTAATTCTCTTTTTTTAGCATTAGACCTTCTAATCCTTCTAATCGACGCTTGATATAGAAGATAAAAACTGCGATTAGACCTCATGGATTTTCTGCTATAACTGTTTGTACAAATATAGCAAAAATGTATAACAAAGATACAATCTACAATTACTGATGTCAATATAAATACCTACTTTTTCCAAAATAATTAGAAATCCTAATTACCGGATCTCTACCTATAGCAATATTTCCCTTTCAGCAGATGCTGCTCGGGAGGTATTGGAAAGGTTCCGATAGGCTCGAAAACCACATCAACAAAGAGGACGGCATCCGCCGCCCTCGTTTTTTCGCCCTGAAAGAATCCGATTACACGGCAGTGCCAACCGAAGCAAACGAATGCCAAAGTCTAGGAACGGCCGACGATGTGTCCTCGGCGTGGCACCGGTTGGCATCGGTTGGCGCTGATTTGTAACGCCATTCGCCGTTTTCGGGAGGGGTTCGGAAAGCCTTTCTTTGCGTCATCAACCAAATCCGAATCTTATGACCAAAGAAATCTTTCTGAGCGGCATGACCGCCGACCAGCTCTCGGAGATGATTCGCGAATCGCTGCGCGACGAGTTGCGGCAGCTCCACCCCGAACCCTCCGCCGAGACACCGAACTATCTGACCCGCCACGAGACGGCCCGCCGCCTGCGCATCTCGCTCGTGACGCTCAACGACTGGGTGAACCGCGGGCGGATCCGCGCCCACAAGATTGGCGGGCGCGTGCTGTTCCGCGACAGCGACGTCGAGGCGGCACTGCACCGGATTGTCCCCATCAAAAGCCGATAGCCATGAAGACGACAACAGATTGCATCGGCATCCGGGAGTATCTCCTCCGCCGGGGGCTGCAGCCCCACCGCGAAACCGCCACCCACGGCATGTTTCTTTCGCCGCTGCGCGAAGAGCGCACCCCCAGCTTCAGCGTCCGCTACGACAAGGGGCTCTGGTACGACTTCGGACTGGGTGAAGGGGCACGCTCCTCCAGCTGGTCATGCGCCTCGAAGGGTGCGGCATGGCAGAAGCCATCCGACGCCTCCGCAAAGGGTCCGCAGACGAAGCCCCCCACCAGCCCTTACCAACCGCCTCGCCGCACGAAGACTCCCCGCTGCGGATTCTCAGCGTCGGGGAGATTCGACACCCGGCGCTGATCGGCTATCTGCGCGAACGCGGCATTGCCCCCGCTGTGGCCGGAGCCCTGTGCCGCGAGGTACACTACGCCGTCGGCGAGCGGCGCTTCTTCGCCATCGGCTTCCGCAACGATGCCGGAGGCTGGGAGCTGCGCAGCCCGCAGTTCAAGGGGAGCAGCGCCCCGAAATCCATCACGACCTTCGACCGGCACGGCGACACGGCGCTGCTCTTCGAGGGCTTCTTCGACCTGCTCTCCTACCTGACACTGCAACACAAGCCGGAGCCAATCGTCGACACCGCTGTACTCAACTCCGTGGTCAACCTTCCCCGCGCCCTTCCGTTTCTCGCACGCCACGCGACGATCCACGCCTTCCTCGACAACGACGAGGCGGGACGCCTCACCCTCGAACGGCTGCGCAGCGCCCTGCCCGGAGCAACCGTCATCGACCGTGCGGAGAGCTACCGTGCCCACAAGGATCTGAACGAATCGCTCCGATCGTCCGCGAAGGTTTCCCGCACGCCGCATCGTCGCGGCCGCAAGTTGTAACGTCGCCCGGAATGACACCGGAAGCGTCGCCCACCCATCGGCCGCTTCGCGACCGCGGCTTTTCCCCCGAGGAAAAAGCCATAGCCTATTAGGGCTTTTTCCGACGCATCGGCCCGCCGACGCTGAAAAAGCCCCAATAGGCCAAAGGGTCAAGCCCCTCTGGACACCCCCTGTCGTGCTGTGCACGCCGACCGCCGAGGCGGTCTCCTCTTCAACCACACAACCCTCCAAAAACGACCATACCATGGGATATGCCGTCCTGCATCTCGACAAAGCCCCGGGCAACGAGGCGGCCATGACCGCCCACATCGCCCGCACGAAGATACCCACCAACGCCTCGCCCGAACGCACCTGCCTCAACGAGGAGCTCATCGAGTTTCCCGAGGAGGTGGCCGACCGCACGGAGGCGATCAACTACCGACTTGAACATGCAGGTCTCACGCGCAAGATCGGGACGAACCAGGTGCGGGTGATCCGTGTCATGCTGACCGGTTCGCACGACGCGATGAAGCGCATCGAGGAGGAGGGGCGGCTTCCGGAGTGGTGTGCCGACAACCTCGCCTGGCTGCGCGAGACCTTCGGGGCGGAGAATGTCGTCTCGGCCGTCGTGCATCGTGACGAATCGACCCCGCATATCCACGCCGCCGTGGTGCCCATCGTCACAGGCGAGCGCCGCAAGGCCCGCACCGCCGCATCCGAAACACCCGGCAAACGGCACTACCGCCCGAAATCCGCCGCACGGCCGCGTCTCTGCGCCGACGACGTCATGTCGCGCGTCCGGCTCAAGCAGTATCAGGACAGCTATGCCGCGGCGATGTCCAAATACGGGCTGGAGCGCGGCATCGACGGTTCGGAGGCGCGCCACATCACCACGCAGGAGTTCTACCGCCAGGCCATTGCCCAGCAGCAGGATCTGCAGGAGAACATCGACACGCTGCTCCGCCTCGAAGAGCAGAAGCGGAAGGTTGTCGAGCAGCTCAAACAACAGGAGCGACAGGTGCGCACCGAATACGAACAAACCGCCACGCTCCAGGCGCAGAAGAGCGCCGAACTGAACCGCACCGAGGCCGAGTTGAAGAGCGTGAAGGGCGAACTGAAGGGTGCCCGATTGAAAAACGCCGCGGCAGAGGTCGGGTCGAACATCGTCGAGGGAATCGGGGCGATGATCGGCACCTCGCGTATCAAGCGGCAACAGCAGGAGATCGACCGCCTCAACGCGGAGAATGCCGCCCTGCACGAACAGATCGGGTCGCTGAACCGCGCCAACCGCGAGGAGAAAGCCCGGCATGAGCAGGCCGAACAGCAGCTGCAGGCGAAGCTCGACTGCATCGAACAGTGGCTGCCCGACACACAGAAGCTGATCCGCTGGGGCGAATACTGCCGCGACATGGGAATCTCGGAGTCGGGCGCCCGCGAAATTATCGCCATGCAGCCCATCTACGTCTCGGGCGAACTCCGCGCCCCGGAGTATTCGCGCCGCTTCGACGTCTCGAATACCGAGATCCGCCTGCAACGCGACCCGAACAGCCCCGGAGGCTTCCAGCTGCTCATCGACCGCCAACCCGCACACGCCTGGTTCCGCCAACGGTATGTGGAGCTCATGACCCGCCTGGGCTACCCCGTCCGCCCCGAACGCCCCGTCATCCGACGACACACCATCAAGCGGTAAATCGAGGACCGAATCTAACCCCCGGATGAAATAAATCCCGGGATTTTTCCTATCTTTGAATCCGTAAAACTAAGAAACAGGACAACGACAAGAGAAAAAGACTATATCAACATATAACTAATTGAGCTTTTAGCTCTTATTCCCAAATCCAAAATACGGCCAATTTTTTGAATGCACGGGAATGAGCGGCGAAGGTTCGCGTCCGTCTGGGCGTGAACCGTTCGTGCTTATCTGTGCATTGGGTTGCTTGGCCGTGACCTTGGATTTGGATAGGCAATAACGAACGGTATCACGCTCTTCTTTTTTGCCTGTCCGAATACGGCAAAGGCTCTCCATGAAAGAAGCCTATGCCCTCCACCAAATCCCATACACCGCAAATCATCTCGCGTCAGCGCGTGGCCGACCACGGAGAGGTCTTCACCTCCGAACGTGAGGTCAAGGCGATGTGCGACCTTGTGAAAAACGAGACCGAGCGCATCGAATCCCGTTTTCTCGAACCCGCCTGTGGACAGGGCGCTTTTCTGATCGAGATCCTGCGTCGCAAACTCGCCGTCGTGTCGTCCCGTTATGCCACGACACAATCCGAATGGGAACGCCATGCCGCGATTGCCGTATCGAGTCTCTACGGAATCGACATTCTGGCAGACAACGTGACGCTCTGCCGCAATCATCTCTACGATACGTTCCTGACGGCATACCGGGCTCTCTTCCCGAAGAGCATGAAGCCCGCCTGCTGCCGTGCGGTGCGCTATCTGCTTGCAACCAACATTCTGTGGGGTGATGCCCTGACCCTCCAAACCCCGGACGATTCGGCGCGGCCGATTGTCTTTGCCGAGTGGTCGGACATTGGCGGCGGGCGGTTCAAACGCCGCGATTTCACGCTGGCCAACCTGCTGCAAAGCCAGCCGATGGAGGGCCCCAACCTCTTCTCCGACCTCGGAGATGCCGCCTTTATTCCGACCCCCGTAGCCGAATATTCGCTTGTTCACTACCTCAAACTCGGAGCCGATGAAGAACTATAACCCCGATGTGCTGACCTGCTTGGCCAATCTGAGCAACGACGAGGTGTTCACCCCTCCGGTCGTTGTCAATCGCATGCTCGATCTGCTGCCTGCGGAGTTGTGGCGCAATCCCGATGCGCGGTTTCTTGATCCCGTAAGCAAAACGGGAGTCTTCCTGCGGGAGATTGCCAAACGGTTAATGGAGGGGTTGAGCGAGCGGATCCCCGATCGACAGCAGCGAGCCGACCACATCTTCACCCGGCAGTTGTTCGGTTTGGCCATCACCGAACTGACAGCCCTTCTGTCGCGCCGTTCGGTCTATTGCAGCAAACAGGCGAACGGGCCCTATTCGGTTTGCACGGCCTTTCACGATGCGGATGGAAATATCCGCTTCCGGTCCACGGAACACACCTGGCAGAACGGCCGATGCCGCTATTGCGGGGCGAGCCGGGAGGTATACGACCGCGACGACACGCTGGAGAGCCACGCCTACGAATTTATCCACACCGAGAATCCCGAAACCATATTCCCCGATATGAAATTCGATGTCATTATAGGCAACCCGCCGTATCAGTTGAGCGATGGTGGAAACGGCGCCAGCGCAAGTCCGCTTTATCACAGGTTCGTTCGGCAGGCGCAGAAACTCAAACCCCGTTATTTGACCATGATTATTCCCTCCCGGTGGTTCGGAGGCGGAAAAGGGCTGGACGACTTCCGCAGGGAGATGTTAAACGACAACCACATCCGGGTTCTCGTGGACTATGAAAATGCCTCCGATTGTTTTCCCGGCGTCGATATAGCCGGCGGTGTCTGTTATTTTCTGTGGGACCGGGATAATCCCGGACTGTGCGATGTCGTCAATATCCGAAATAACGAAACGATGCACTCCGTGCGTGCGCTGAACGAGTTCGACACCTTCATCCGTCACGACCAGGCTGCATCCATCGTCAGAAAAGTCTGCGCATTCGGAGAGCCCATGATGTCCAATATGGTATCCAGCCGTAAACCGTTTGGATTGCCTACGGTCGCTCGGCCTCAGGAATCCGGAGACATTCTTCTGAGGTGGCAAAACGGAGAGGGGCCCTATCGCCGTGATGAGATTACCGTTGGCCGGGAGTTGATTGACAAATGGAAGGTAATCACCTCCTATGTCGGCTATGACCATGCCGGCAATCCGGGCAAGGATGGAAAACGTCGGGTCTTTTCCAAAATAGACATTCTTCCGCCCGGGACCATTTGCACGGAGACCTATCTGGTCGTGGGCAACTTCGACACGGAGCAGGAGGCAAAGAAACTGGTTGCCTATATGAAAACGTTGTTCTTCCGGTTTCTGGTTGCCCAGTGCATGTACTCGCACCACATTACCAAAGAGGCCTACCGGCTGGTACCCATACAGGACTTTTCCCTGTCATGGACGGATGAAAAGCTCTATGCCAAATATGGGATCACCGACGAGGAGATAAAATTCATCGAGTCGATGGTGAGGCCGATGGAATAAAAAACTATTTCACTAGTGAACTACATTTTGGTTGAATTGCTTGGAAAGGCGATACAATGCGCATACTTTTGAGATATAAACCAAATAAATAATATTATTATGAATGAATTCACTACTTCGCAATTCTGTTACATCGGAATGCATCTCGCAAACAAACAGGACAATGGTCTGCACATTAGTGCAGATGAAATCACCCAAATGGCTCAAGAGCACACATTGGTCTCGTGGATTGAAAAAAATGTTTGTGTTGTAGATTTTTGGAATGACGACATGAAGCGAGTGATGGATGTTGAGTTTGATTCACTGGCAAATTGCAAAGACTTTGGCATTCAAAAAGATGGCACAGCTTTGCTCATAGCATTTTGTTTTGCCTTCGCACAAAATCTACCGACTCGAACTATTCACGATTTATAATTCTATTGTATGTCCTTTTTCCCCTCCCGCCCAGCGGCGCATCCGACCATCTATGCCTACGAAGATACCCACCTGCAATACCGTGGGCTGCTGAAGGTCGGATACACCTCCGTCGATGTGCAGCATCGCGTGGCGCAGCAATATCCAACGCTGCGGCCCGGAGCGCGCCCCTACCGCATTGTCTTCGAGGAGTCGGCCATGCGTGGCGACGGCACCTCGTTTACCGACCACGAGGTACACCGCGTGTTGCGTCGAATGGGAGTGGAGAATCCCGAGGGTGAGTGGTTCCGTTGTACGGTTCGCGAGGTCCGGGCGGCGGTACGCTCCGTGCGGGAGCGGCGTGAAGCCGAGTTTCAACGTACGGAGCATTTTGCCATGCGCCCCGAGCAGGAGGCTGCCGTGGAGAAGACCTGCGAATATTTCCGTGACTGCCGTGCCGACAACAACCGCACGCCGCATTTCCTCTGGAACTGCAAGATGCGCTTCGGCAAGACCTTCGCGGCCTACCAGCTGGCACGCCGCATGGGGTGGAAACGGCTGCTGGTCCTGACATTCAAACCCGCCGTGCAGAGTGCCTGGGAAGAGGATCTGCGCACGCATGTCGATTTCGAAGGGTGGCAGTTCCTGTCGCGCAATTCGGAACTGAACTACGAAACGGCCGACCACAACCGTCCGATCGTCTGCTTCGGGTCGTTTCAGGATTTTCTCGGACGCAGCAAGTCGGGCGGCATCAAGCTGAAGAACGAGTGGGTACATGCCATCAACTGGGATTGTGTGATTCTCGACGAATATCACTACGGTGCCTGGCGCGATCATGCCAAGGATCTCTTCGAGAACGAAGACCGCCGCGAGCAGGCCTTTGCCGAAGGGGAAGGCCGCGACTGGTTTGACGAGGAGGCGATGCCCATCACCACGGGAGCCTATCTCTATCTGTCGGGGACACCGTTTCGGGCCATCAGCTCGGGAGAGTTTATCGAGGAGCAGGTTTACAACTGGACCTACTCGGACGAGCAACGCGCCAAGGCGTCGTGGAACGATGCCGACGGGCCGAACCCCTACGCCGCCCTGCCGCGCATGGTGATGATGACCTATCAACTGCCCGACGAATTGCGGCAGGTTGCCATCGACGGCGAGTTCGACGAATTCGACCTCAATCTTTTCTTTCGAGCCGAAGGCAATGGTGACGACGCCCGGTTCGTCTTCAAGAACGAGGTGCAGAAGTGGCTGGACCTGATTCGCGGCGCCTATGTCGAAAATATTGTTTCCGACTTGAAGCTGGGGCATTCACGGCCTCCGATGCCCTTCTCTCACGCCCCACTGCTCTCGGTACTGACACACACGTTCTGGTTCCTGCCATCGGTAGCGTCGTGTTATGCCATGCGGAATCTGCTTGCCGAGCGTCAGAACCGTTTCTATCAGGATTATCGGGTGGTCGTAGCCGCAGGGAGCAGTGCCGGGATCGGAGTCGATGCACTGGCTCCCGTGCTGAAAGCCATGGGCAATCCGTTGGAGACGAAGACCATCACGCTGTCGTGCGGCAAACTGACGACGGGTGTGTCGGTGAAGCCCTGGTCGGGCATCTTCATGCTGCGCAACTCATCGAGTCCCGAAACCTATTTCCAGGCGGCCTTTCGCGTGCAGACTCCTTGGACGGTATGCAATGCCGACGGCGTTTCGCCCAACCGGGTGGATATTCTGAAACAGGAGTGTTACGTATTCGACTTTGCTCCCAACCGGGCATTGCGGCAAATTGCGGATTACAGCTGCCGACTGAATGTCGAGGAGAATAATCCCGAACGCAAGGTCGAGGAGTTTATCTCGTTCCTTCCGGTGCTGGCCTACGACGGCAGTTCAATGAAGCAGATCGATGCCGCCGGGATTCTCGACATCGCCATGAGCGGAACGACGGCGACTCTGCTGGCCCGTCGCTGGGAGAGTGCCCTGCTGGTCAATGTCGACAATGCAACGCTGCGGCGATTGATGGGGAATGCCGAGGCAATGGCTGCGCTGACGCGCATCGAGGGATTCCGCAACCTGAATCAGGACATTGAGACCATCATCAATAAATCGGAGGCAGTCAAGAAGGCGCGAAAGGAGACCTCAGACGAGGCAATGACCCCGCAGAAGAAACGGGAACTGACCGAGGAGGAGAAAGAGTACAAGAGCCTGCGGAAGCAGATTCAGGAGAAACTGATCAAATTCGCTACGCGCGTACCGATATTCATGTATCTGACGGATTTCCGTGAGCGAAGCCTCTATGATGTTATCACGCAACTGGAACCCGGATTGTTCAAGAAGGTAACGGGACTGTCGGTCTCGGATTTCGAGCTGCTTGTGTCGCTCGACGTCTTCAACTCGGCGCTGATGAATGATGCTATCTATAAGTTCAAGCGTTACGAGGATGCTTCGCTAACCTATGTAGGTATTAATCGACATACGAATAAAGCTATTGGTCTATATAACACAGTCTTATAGGCCTATTCCCTCTTGGTTAAGGGACGTATTTAATCTCTCAACAAAGACCTCAAACAATTAAAGAATAGCACATAAGATATCAAATCTATAGAAAGATAATTTTTGGTATTTCCAATATGTGTTACTATATTTGCAGTAGTGTATCTAGCACTATCCATCCTTTATGATGGGCCAAAAATAAATCAAGGCAGAGAAAGTTTCTCTGCCTTGACCTGAAGGGAAAGCTGTTAAGCATACTGAACCAGAACCCAAGTAACAGCTTGTCCACGATACGGAGGCATTACATTGCCTCTTGCGATAGGTGCTGTGGTAGAAGGCTGACCAGCAACTCGCCATACTCCACTTTCAGGGCACCTTTCGCCCGTTCTTGCTGTAGTACCAATTTGTACCATACGCTAGATTTTTGGTAAATACTCTTTAGAGCACCTGACCAGCTCTAATTTGGCCCTCATTTAAAGGATGAGTCTCCTCGGAGATCTTCTCCAGAAAGAATAACCCTCAAGGCTAGTCCCCTTGGGGGTTATTCCTTTCTACACTGCAAATGTAAGTAGAATTTCCTGCACCTCCAAATTATTTTGCAACTTTAACAGAAAAAAACTCAATTATAAAACACAACAACACCTATAAACACAAAAAAAACGGGTTTTCTTACCCGTTTTTCGTCTTAGATGCAAGACCTTCTATCTCTCTATTTCCTTATAGACTGACAACAACTTTTCAAACAGCGGTTCATCCATCTCTGGAAGTTGCTTGTAAACATTCATTTTACTAACATAATGATGCAGACTCGAATTTTTATGTAAAAGAGATAACTTTATTGTTTCTACATGAGCTTCCGCATCCTCATTTTTCACTAAGAACCGGATAGAATCACGCCTTGTCACATCAAAATCTAATAAACTATAATCCTGCGTGGATATAATAAGTTGAGAATTAGTAGAAGCCCCCAAAAAGAACTTCAACAGCTGATTTAATGTATTACGCTGAATTCCACTACTATAATCATCCAATATAATCGTTTTCTTACGAGCAATAGCCTCATTAAGGACAACTAGAAGACGAAGAATTTCTTTTGTTCCATCAGATTGTTCGGAAAGAGGTAATCGACCTCTCCTTGTTTCTGCATTTTTTCCTAATCGATGAAATGTATTAATAGTATGCTTTTCTTCATCCATCCGTAACATTGCCCTCAAATGAGATTGTTCTTTTTCCGGCAATGACTTCATATGCTGTAAGAGCTCAGATGGATAATCCACTTCGATCTTCAACTTCTCATAAGTCATTATATTTGTATCTACCGAGTGCAAAAAACCACATATAACTCTTTTTAATAATTTATTATGGTCTGTTTTTTCATCCGGTAATTCTTCATTCAAATCCACATCATTCAAATCCATTATCTCAAATCCCTCTGCAAAAAAGGCATATTGAGTATTCAATAATGGATGAGAAATATTCGTTGTAGCAACGACACTAATAACTGAATTATTCTTCAACAAAGAAGAAGTGATAATATAACTCTCATTATCACTAATCCTCATTTGAGGTTTAAAATCAATTTGAGCGACATCGGAATTTTTATCGTACCAACGATAAAATAAGTCTACTCTTGTACGCGCAGATTTTATTTCTTGCAATCTCTCCTCCCATATAATCGACTTATCCCACTTTATCATATAATAATATCGACAATTATCAATATGATAAACAATCTCGATAACAGATGGAGTATGCAGACAAGTCTCATCAAAGGCAAAAGGCCTATATCTTAATGATTCATCCTTTCGCTCTCGAGAATATATTACAAGATATTTTAACGCACTAAGGGCAGATAAAATTTTACTCTTTCCTGCTCCATTATTACCTAATACATATACTAATTTCAGTATATTTACCTTATTTTGAGTCGAAAATCCACAATAGGTATTATCAAGAGACCTATTGCGCTCCTTACCTGCCGTAAATAGAAGAGTTGTTCTCTCCTTAAAACAGTAAAAGTTCGTGACGCTTAATGACTCAATCATAACAAGCAGAAAATTATTATAAAAAGGCTACTTTGCAAAGATATGAATTAGTTTTCAATACCGCAATGTTTACCGAAAAAATCTCAACTAATATGCCAGATATTTAGATAATAGTGCAATATGCACGATTATTACCACAGATTACGTCAAAAATAACTTTGTACTCTCTATGTATGACAAATGTATGACAAAACAAAACGAAAACCGCGTTGCAGACATCTGCAACGCGGTTTCTGTGAGGTCTGAAGCGGACTCGAACCGCTGTACAAGGTTTTGCAGACCTTTGCCTAGCCACTCGGCCATCAGACCAACATGAAAATCCGTCCGTACCGGTACAACACAAACCCAACCTAAAATCAGCCCCGCCCTCTTCCGTATCACCGGTGTCGTCGCTGCGACCCGGGACCGAATCCGGGGCTGCTCCGGTACTTCGGGAGTGCAAATATACAAACATTTCTCATTTCTGCAAAACTTCCGGGCAACTTTGCGTTATTTCGAAAATATTTTCCCGTTATTGCGCAAAAATACCTACCTTTACTCTGTTGAATTTGTTTTGTCCGGCCATGACCCTCGAAGATATCGCCCTTCAGATGACCCCCGGCATCGGGGTGAAAGGCGCCGTCCATCTGCTGGAACACTTCGGCAGTGCCGCACGGATCTTCGCCGCTTCGGCCGACGAACTTACCGAAGGCGCCGGCCTCCGGCCCGACATTGCCCGGCAGCTCCTGCAGCACAAGGCCTTCGCGGCCGCCGAGCGGGAGATCGCCTACTGCCGGCGCCACGGCATCGCCGTCGTCGCCTCGACCGATAGCGGGTATCCCCCGTTGCTGCGCGAAACGCCCGACTATCCCGCCGTTCTATACATAAAAGGTAACGCCGAGGCCCTCACGGCACGATGTCTCACGCTGGTCGGCACACGCCGCGCAACTCCCTACGGGCAGGCGATGTGCGACCGTCTGGTCGGCGAACTCGCCGAACGGGTCCCGGGGCTCTGCATCGTCAGCGGCCTGGCCTTCGGCATCGACATAGCGGCCCACCGCGCGGCCCTCACCGCCGGAATCCCGACCGTCGCCGTACTCGCCAACGCCCTCCCGGAGGTCACTCCCGCCCAGCACACGGCCATTGCCCGCGACATCGTGGAACACAGCGGAGCACTGGTCACCGAACTCCACTCGCAGACCCGGCAGAACGGCTCCTTCTATGTAGCCCGCAACCGCATCATCGCCGCGTTGAGCGCCGGGTGTATCGTTGTGGAGTCGCCCGACAGCGGGGGTTCGCTCCTGACGGCCCACTGCGCTGACTCCTACGACCGCACGCTGATGGCCGTGCCGGGTCGCGCCACCGACCCCATGTCCTCGGGCACGAACCACCTGATCCGCAACCGCAAGGCCCAGCTGGTCATGACGGCCGACGACGTGATCCGCGAACTGATGTGGGACCTCGGCACCGACCCCGCCACACTCCGGCCGAAACCCGCCACCCCCGAACTGACACGTGACGAGGCGGGATTGCTCGCCTGCTTCCGCACCGACGACCCGCTCTCGTCCGAGACACTCGGCGAGCTGACCGGACTCGACCCCGGGGAGCTCGCATCGCTGCTCATCGGGCTCGAGCTGGCCGGAGCCATCCGCCAACTCCCCGGAAACCGATACATGAAACAATGAATCTGATCGATACACACTCTCATCTCTATGGCCCCGAGTTCGACGAGGACCGCGAAGAGGCGCTCGCCCGGGCTGCCGGGGCCAGCGTCGGGCGACTGCTGCTCCCGGCTATCGACTCCGAGAGTCACGACCGGCTCTTCGACCTCTGCCGCCTGCATCCGCAACGGTGCGTGCCGATGATCGGCCTGCACCCCACGTCGGTCAATGACAACCCCCGCTGGCAGGAGGAGCTGGAGCTCGTCGAACAGCTCCTTGCCGCACCGCCCGAGGGCATCCCGCCCTTCTGCGCCATCGGCGAGATCGGGCTGGACTTCTACTGGAGCCGCGACTTCCGCGAACAGCAGACCAAAGCCTTCCGCCGGCAGATCGAACTCGCCCTGCGATACGACCTGCCGATCGCCGTCCACACGCGCAACGCCTGGCCGGAGACCGTCGCCCTCATGCGCGAATACGCCGGGCGGGGGCTCCGCGGCGTCTTCCATGCCTACTCCGACACGCTGGAGACCTATCGCGAGCTGCGTTCGCTGGGCGACTTCCGCTTCGGCATCGGCGGAGTCGTGACATTCAAGAAGAGCCTTCTGGCGGCGATCGTTCCCGAGATGGAGCTCGACGACCTGGTGTTGGAGACCGACTGCCCCTACCTGACACCCGCACCCCACCGGGGCGAACGCAACGAGTCCGCCTACGTGCGCTTCGTGTGCAACGAGGTGGCCCGCCTCAAGGGACTTACGCCCGACGAGGTGGCCGACGCCACGACAGCCTCGGCCGAACGACTCTTCCGTCTGAACGGGAGCTCCTCCGGACAGGACGGCACAAAGCCCCGCCCCGCTCCGGCTCAAGGCTCCGAGACCGACAACCAGCCACACATACAGCCATGAAACGAGTACGCATCACCGTCGTCCGCAAGGTCTGCCACCGCGACCTGATCGCACGCTACGAAAACCCGATCGAACACGCCTGCGACCTGCAGGAGGGTCAGGTCTTCATCGCCGAGGGGTGGCAGCGGCCCGAGGGACTGTGCGAAAGCGCCTGGCAGACCCTCTCGCCGTTCGTCATGACGCTGGCCCACGGAGGTACGGACCTCTACGACGGGTGGATGAAAAACCCCGCCTCGGCGATGCTCTCCTGCAACGACGGCTTCCGTCCGGTGAGCTTTCTGGTCGAGGCACTCGACGAGTGACGAATACGACAAAACAAAGAGATACGACATGCGATCCTCCATTCTGATCATCTACACGGGCGGCACCATCGGCATGAAGACCGACGCCGCCACCGGAGCACTGGTGCCCTTCGACTTCAGCGGCATCTACGACGAATTCCCCTCGCTCAAGCGGCTCAACGTGGACATCGAGGTGCTGACGATGTCGCCGGTCATCGACTCGTCGAACGTCGCCCCGTCGAACTGGGTCACGCTCGCCGAGCTGATCCGCGACAACTACGACCGCTACGACGGATTCGTCGTCCTGCACGGCACCGACACGATGTCCTACACCGCCTCGGCGCTGAGTTTCATGCTCGAGAACCTCTCGAAGCCCGTGGTCTTCACCGGCAGCCAGATCCCCATCGGCGTGCTGCGCACCGACGGCCGCGAGAACCTCATCACGGCCATCGAGATCGCCGGCGCCCGGCGCGACGGCCGTCCGGTTGTCCCCGAGGTGTCGCTCTACTTCCAGAACCGGCTCTTCCGCGCCAACCGCACCACCAAGCGCAGCGCCGAAGCGCTGAGCGCCTTCCGCTCATACAACTACCCGCCGCTGGCCGAGGTCGGCGTCAATATCGCCTACAACTACCCGGCGATCCTCCGCCCCGAGACCTTCGGAGAGCCGCTGCGCGTGGCCACCCGGCTGGCCGACGGCATCGAGGTCATCAAGCTCTTCCCGGGCCTCGGCGAACGGGTCCTGCGAGCCATGCTCTCGGCGCCCGGGCTGCGTGCCGTCGTGCTCGAAACATTCGGCGCCGGAAACGCCCCGACCAGCGAATGGTTCATCCGCACGCTGCAGGAGGCGATCGACCGCGGCGTGATCGTGCTCAACATCACGCAGTGCGGCGGCGGACGGGTCTCGATGGAGCTCTACGAGACGGGGTTGCGGCTGCAAAAGTCCGGCGTGCTGTGCGGTTACGACATGACCACCGAGGCGGCCGTCACCAAACTGATGTACACGCTCGGGCTCGGACTCCCGCGACAGCAGACCGAAGAGCTCCTGCGCAGGCCGTTGCGCGGAGAATTTACGGCATAGGACGTTGCACGAAACGAATTTTTTTCCTATATTTCGCACTGCTAACGTACCCCTACCGGTCGAAGTACCGGGGAAAGATGCGACAGAAGCAAAGCAACACAGTTGATTGACAGGGAGTTGTGCGAGTCCGGGAAGAAAATCCGGGATTCGGACATCCGTGTGGGGAGACCTCACGCAACCGCTGCAGAACAGGTAAAAAACGGCCGCGCGGACGGGAGGGAGGAAGAAAAAAATGATTTTTTAACAAAAAATTGAGCGATCCGGAACAAAAAACGGAGCGGAACGGAAAAACGGCCCGCCGGATACCCGGCCTCCGGTCTCCGGCCGCAACCCCGGGAAAGACAAAAACCAAAAACACAACTAATAAAATTCAATCAATCAAATCAATCATCTAACACAACTATGAAAAAACTGTTTTTGATTCCGTCGGTTGCCCTGACCGTTCTGGGTACCGTTAATGCGTTCGCGCAGGAGGCAGCCGCTGCCGCAGCCGAAACTCAGGTCGCAGGCGAGAGCATGCACCACATTCTGATGCAGAAGTTCCTCGAGGGCGGTTGGGGCTGGATGCTCCCGATCCTGCTCTGCTTGGTGATCGGTCTGGCCGTAGCCATCGAGCGCATTCTCTTCCTGTCGCTCTCGACGATCAACTCGAAGAAGCTCATCGCCAACGTTGAGGAGGCTCTCAAGAAGGGCGGTATCGAAGCTGCCAAGGAGGTTTGCCGCAACACCCGCGGCCCGATCGCCTCGATCTACTATCAGGGTCTGGATCGCTACGATCAGGGTCTCGACTCGGTTGAGAAGGCCGTTGTTTCCTACGGTTCGGTTCAGACCGGCCAGATGGAGTCGGGTCTTTCGTGGATCGGCCTGTTCATCGCCCTCAGCCCGATGCTCGGATTTATGGGTACCGTTGTCGGTATGATCGACGCATTCGACGCCATCCAGGCTGCCGGTGACATCAGCCCGACGCTCGTTGCTGGTGGTATCAAGGTCGCCCTTCTGACCACCCTCATGGGTCTTATCGCTGCCGTTATTCTTCAGCTGTTCTACAACTACATCATCGCCAAGATCGACTCGCTCGTAAACGCAATGGAGGATTCGTCCATCACGCTCATGGATATCCTGACGGCCTACAGCAAGAAATAATTGAACCGAACGCAAAAGTCAAAAGCAAATATGAAAAAGATATTTAACATATTGCTGGGCGTTCTGTTGGTCATCACGATTGCGCTTATGGTCTACGCGATCGCGACCGGAGGATCCGAGGCCGCAATCAGTGCAAACCTGATGTGGGGCTACTTCCTCTTCGCGTTCGCCGTCGCTTCGGCCATCTTCTGCGCGATCTTCGGAATGATCAAGAACCCGGCAGGCATCAAGGGAGCCATCCTGTCACTGGCTCTGGTCATCATCATCATCGGCGTGTCCTACTTCTACTCGGCCGGACACACGATCAACATCGTGGACCTTCAGAACAACGGATTCTTCGGCCACACCGAAACGGTCATCACCGAAACGAGCATTCTGGTGACCTATGTCGCTTTTGCGGCAGCCTTCGTTACGGCCGTAGTTACTGAAATTTGGAGTGCATTCAAGTAGAAAAAGGAATAGGCAATGGCAATAGATAAAAGAAAAACACCAGATATCAATGCTGGATCTCAAGCCGACATCGCCTTCCTGCTGCTGATTTTCTTCCTGGTAGCCACTACCATGAACACCGATACGGGTCTGGTCCGCATGCTTCCGCCCCTGCCTCCTGAGAACCAACAACAGGAGCAGATCAAGGTCAAGCAGCGCAACCTGTATCTGGTACTTATCTCGGGTAGCGGAAACATCATGGCAGGAATCGAGGGCAAGCAGAATGTGATCGATCTTCGCGAGCTCAAGGATCAGGTCAAGGAGTTCATCCTCAACCCGCTCGACAGCGAGGATCTGCCCGAGAAGAAGGACGAGGACATCGAGCTTCCGGACGGCAGTACCTGGACCTATCCCGTCAGCCAGGGCGTGGTTTCCCTGCAAACCACCCGCGACACGGGCTACCAGTCCTACATCATGGTACAGAATGAGCTCGCGCGCGCCTTCAACGAAGTGCGCGACGAGGTTGCACAGCGCAAGTTCGGTTCGAAGTTCGCAGAACTCAACGAAGAGCAGCGCAACGCAGTATCCAAAGCAGTACCTCTGAAGATTTCGGAGGCCGAACCGGTAAATATAAAGAAGTAAAGCCATGGCAGTAATGAAAAAGAAGGGCAACAAGGGTTTGCCCGGCATCTCGACCGCTTCGCTTCCGGACGTGATCTTCATGATCCTCTTCTTCTTTATGGTATCGACGACCATGCGTGATCAGGAACTGCTCGTCAGATACAAACTTCCGGAGGCAACCGAGGTACAGAAGCTCGAGAAGAAATCGCTCGTCAGCTTCATCCACATCGGACAGCCCACGCTGGCCATGCAGGCGCAGTTCGGTACTGCCCCGCGTATCCAGCTGAACGACTCCTACAGAACGACCCGGGACATCCTGGACTTCGTAGCCGCCGAGCGCGACAAGCTCAATGAGGCCGATCGCGCGGCAATGACCATCTGCCTCAAGGCAGACCAGGCCACGAAGATGGGTATCGTCACCGACGTGAAGCAGGAGCTCCGTCGGGCCAACGCCCTGAAGATCTCCTATGCGGCTTCCAAGTCGTTGGGATATTGATTCAGGGACAAACCAAACGAGAGAGCAGACCTTCGGGTCTGCTCTTTTTTTGTTTGCATGAAACGTTGGGAGACACAACCCGAAGAAGAGGAGAACAGGTGTAGAAACTGATAGGGACATGGGGGAGGCCGGAGGAGAACAGGACGAGATGCATCGGAGCCGCGAGCAGGCGTTCTCAGACCAGAAAACAAGGGGAAGAGAGGGGCCGTTGCGAGCCAGCCAAAGCCCGAAAAGCGCAAAGGTGAGGTCTCGGAGGGAAAAGGGCAACCACACGCCACAACAGGCAGAAAAAGGCAGAAAAAAGGCCGTTCCGGTCAGAAAGGAAGCTCAAGCTGGTCGATCTCGTGGTTGAACGAGAGTCGATGGTGGGGAGTCAGACCGTATTCGCGAATGGCCAGCCGATGCTGCCGCGTAGGGTAGCCTTTGTTCTGAAGCCAGCCGTACTGCGGATACTCCTCAGCCAAACGGCGCATATACTCGTCACGGTGGGTCTTGGCAAGTACCGAGGCAGCCGCAATGTCGGCATATTTGCCGTCGCCCTTAACAATACAGCGGTAGGGGATGGTCAGCTGCGTACGGAACCTGTTTCCATCAATGAGCAGGAAGCCCGGAGCGGGATCGAGCCGGCCGACCGCCAGCGACATTCCTTCGAACGAAGCGTTCAGGATGTTGATCTCGTCGATGCGCGCCGCCGAAACCGCCTCGACTGCCCAGGCGACAGCCTCGCGCTCGATGACCTCCCGCAGCCGATCGCGGTTGCGCTCGGTCATCTGCTTCGAATCGTTGAGCCGCTCGTCGTGAAAATCGGGCGGAAGAATCACTGCCGCAGCAAAGACCGGCCCGGCCAGACAGCCGCGCCCGGCCTCATCGCACCCGGCCTCGAGCAGTTCGTATTGAAACTGGTTTTCCAACATCACACGACAAAATTACACAATATTCCCGCATTTTCGCTACTTTTGCCCCACAACCGCGCCACGATCATGAAATTCGACATCGCCCGACAGCAGCTCATCCCGGCCTTCCTCACGCTCCTCATACTCGCCGCCGTGGCGATGTGGGGCGCCGCGAAACGCCCGGCTGCGATGCCGCAATCCTTCTCGGAACGTGTAGCCGCATACAGACTGGACGCAGAAGCTGCGGAAAACGCAGAGTCCGCAGAGACTGCGCATGCTGCAGAGCACATGGAAGCTGCAGCGCAACCCGACCACGCGGCATCCGACCCGACAGTCCCGTCACCCGCTGCCCAGCAGCCAACTGCAGGTATGCCGGCCGGTTTCGCCCGCGACAGCCTCGCCCTGACCATCGGACCCGGGACAACCCAGACAATCCCGGCAATTTCAGCCCATACGGCTAGCCCGGGGCACGGCACGGAGAGCCTGCAGGCGACGCATCCCAACCAACCGATCGCCACAGCCGACTCGACGCATTCCGGGAGAAACGGAGCGCCCGTTGCCGACACGGAGATAACGACAGCCGAAGAGACAACAGCATCCGGAGCGGATCCGGAAACTGCGGAAGCCCTCACCGAAGAGCCTCACGACCGCATGATGATCCGCTTCCCGGGCGAATGGCTCGCCGACTTCGAGGCACACCACCCGGGCGGCTCCCGCTGGATCGGCGGACTGCTGATCCTCTTTACCGGACTCTGCATCGGACGGCTTACGGCACGGAACAACCTCTACTCGGTCGGCACGTGCCTCGCCATCCCGCTCTACGGCATCCTGCTCTGCGGCATCGGTGACGGCGCTTTCCTCTCTTCGTGCGCGGCTCCGGCTCTGCTGGCCCTCGCCACCAAGAACTACGCCCGCTCGTTCCGCAACGGATTCGGCTTCGACGCCATCTTCCGCGCCTCGCTCTACCTCGGGCTGCTGCCGCTCGTCGCACCCGCCGCACTGCCGCTGCTGTTGCTGCTGCCGTTGGCCGTACAGCTCTTCCGCAGGACGCTCCGCGAGCTCACGGTGGCCCTTGCCGGCGTACTGCTTCCGCTCTTCGTCCTCTGTTACATCAATTGGGGCGTCGGAGGCGATTTCGCCGCACCGCTGCTGTTGTTCGGCCGGCTACTCACCTGCGGCCCGCTCCCGACACCCGAAGCGCTTCTCCCGCTCCCAAAACTACTCTTTGCCGGTGCGGCCGTTGTACTGGGGCTCCTCTCCACCCTCTTCGTCTTCGCGGACCGCTACGCCGTAGGGACCAAACCGCGCTTCATCCTGCTCTTCGCGTGCATCACGCTGATCCTTGCATGCGGATCGCTCTGCAGCCCGGCCGCAACCGCCGAAACAGTCACGTTGCTCGCCGTACCGGTTACTTTGCTGCTCCCGTTCCTCTTCGTGCGTGTCCGCCGCCCGATTGCCGCACCGCTCTACGCCGCGTTGCTCGCCGTAGCCGTAGCCAACGTTATTTTGCAATAATATATTTAGTCATCTTCATGCTGTAAAGAGGTCTATTTACACAATTTCGCTTTTTTGTGTTATGGATTTTGACAAATTAAAAATTTAAAATTGTATATTTGAGACTGAACAAATGTGACGCAACTCTTTGTTCAGAAAAACTTAAAATACAATTCGCATGAAGAATTCAATGAATTCATCGGCCCAACAGCCGATGATCGTGAAGTATTTGGAATCGCTTCACAACGGAATCCAGTCCCAGATCCTGTCCCGCTATGCCATCGGCTACATCCTGCGCGGGACGAAATACATCTACGACGGAGATAAGCGCCAGACGCTTGCACGCGGCGACGTCTTCTACCTGGGGCTCGGACACCATTACATCGAAAACGTTCCCGACGGTAGCCAACCCTACGAGGAAGTGCTCTTTTACTACACGCCCGAGGACCTGCAGCGCATCCTCATGCACCTGAACATCACCTACGGACTGAACATATCGAACGAACACTCGTGCGAAAACTGCCGCAACCGCACCCACGTGGCCATGTCCGCATGGAACTCGCTGCGCAACTTTTTCGTCAATACGAACAACTATCTGCGCGACGAGGAGTTCCGCCACGACGAGACGGCCGAGAACATCAAGATGACCGAACTGATCTACCTGATCGCCTCGCACGAGGACTGCTGCATCAAGAGCAAGTTGCTGAGCAACGTCGATGCCGCCAAGGAGAACTTCGAACAGATCGTCTACGACCACATCTTCAAGGACATCTCGATCGAGGAACTGGCCCGGCTGACGCACCGTTCGCTCACCTCGTTCAAGAAGGAGTTCCGGCGCCACTTCCAGATGCCGCCCCACAAATGGTTCATCCGCCAGCGGCTCATGCACTCGCGTCTGCTGCTGATCTCGACGTCGAAGTCGATCTCCGAGATCGGCAACGAATGCACCTTCCCCAACACCTCGCACTTCATCAAACTCTTCAAGAAGGAATACCAGATGACTCCGGCCACCTATCGCCACCGCCACCAGAACTCCCAGACCGACGAGGTTCCGGCTGCTGCCGGCGAAGAGGTCTCCGTGCCGGAAAAGGCTGCGGAAAGCGGCGCGGAACGTTAATCAAAAACTTACGAACCGAAAGGAAATTAAAAAATCTTAATTACAATATGGTTTAAAAATCGCCTCAAAATCTCAAGAAATATCACAAAATATTTGCATTTTCGTAAAATTCGATCTATCTTTGTTTCATCGAACGTGGGGTTCCCCACTCTCATTAACCTAACTAACCTAACCAGAGAGGTCCGTACCGGCAGGTGCAGGGCCTCTTTTCTTTATCCGACCGACCGACTCCGATTCCCGCAACCGATCCATTCCGCACGGCTTTCCGACCGGCATTCTCGCAAGAAACATGAAAAGGGTATAGGAATATTCAATCTTTTTCGTTATTTTTGCATCAATTGGAAAATAATGAACTTAAATGCCGAAGTTTTATGACAAGGTAGATGTCCTGAAAAAACCCGGATGGCTGAAGATCCGCCTGCACCGCACCCCCGAGTGGGCCGAAGTGCGGCACATCGTCGAAAAACACCGGCTGCATACAATCTGCAGCAGCGGGATGTGCCCCAACCAGGCCGAGTGCTGGAGCCGTCGCACGGCGACCTTCATGATTCTGGGAGACATCTGTACCCGCGGATGCCGCTTCTGTGCCACCCGCACGGGACATCCGCTTGCCCCCGACGCCGAGGAACCCGCCCGGGTCGCCGAAAGCGTCGCCCTGATGAAACTGAGGTATGTCGTCGTAACCTCCGTGACGCGCGACGACCTTCCGGACGGCGGCGCCCGCCATTGGGCCGCAACCGTCGAGGCCATCCGCGCACAGAATCCCGACGCCGTAATTGAGCTCCTTATTCCCGATTTCGATGCGCGTCCCGAACTCGAAGACATCGTGATCGCATCGAAGCCCGACATCATCGGGCACAACATCGAGACCGTCGAGCGACTGACTCCCCTTGTGCGTTCCAGGGCGAAGTACCGCACCAGCCTGGAGACGCTGCGCTACCTCTCCCGACAGGGCGTGGTGACCAAGAGCGGACTGATGGTCGGACTCGGCGAGACCGATGACGAAGTATTGCAGACCCTCCGTGACCTGCGCGAGGCAGGTGTGAGGATTGTGACGCTCGGTCAGTACCTTCGGCCGACTCTGGAGCATTACCCCGTTGCGGCGTACATCACTCCCGAAAAATTCGAATGGTACAGGCTCCGAGCACTGGAGATGGGCTTCGACTACTGTGCGAGCGCACCCTTGGTACGCTCCTCGTACATGGCCGAAGAGGCGCTCCGAAGTGTGAAAAGTTTGTAACGGATGAAGGCATACTGCCGGGACCTCGGCCTGATGGATTACAAAGCCTGCTGGGATTTGCAGCAGGAGTTGTTCGACGCCCACGTTGCCCGCAAGCGGGCGGAGCGGGACGCCGGAGGCAGCACCGTATTCCCCGCCGGAGACTCCGCAGAGGAGCACTCCGCAACGGATGACGATCCCGTCGGCACGGTCCTGCTCGTGGAGCACCCCCCGGTCTACACGCTCGGCAAGAGCGGACATGCGGAGAACCTGCTCATCCCGCGCGAGATGCTCGAGCGGATGGGTGCCCGCTTCTACCACATCGACCGCGGCGGCGACATCACCTTCCACGGCCCGGGGCAGCTGGTCTGCTACCCGATCCTCGACCTCGAGCGGCTCGGCATCGGGCTGCGCGCCTACATTGCCGCTCTCGAAGAGGCCGTCATCCGCACCGTCGCCCGCCAGGGTATCGAGGCGGGCCGCATCGACGGCGCCTCGGGCGTCTGGCTCGGCAAGGGAGTCACTCCCGGCGGAAAGGGGCCGGTGCGGAAGATCTGCGCAATAGGAGTGCGATCGTCACGTTATGTTACCATGCACGGCTTCGCGCTCAACGTATCGACCGACCTGGCGTGGTTCTCGCGCATCAACCCCTGCGGCTTCACCGATCGCGGGGTGACGTCGATCCTCTCGGAGACGGGCCGAAACGTCCCGATGGAGGAGGTGAAACGTTCGGTTGTGGAACTTTTAAGTGAGATATTAAATGTTAAAATATATAAACAATAACACGTATGCCTATAGAAAAACGCTGGGTAGTGAAGCCAGAGGGCGACCCCGCGACGGTAGCCATGCTCGCTGCCGCGCTGCGGATTTCGCCCATCCTGGCCAATCTGCTCGTACAAAGAGGCATAGACACCGTAGACAAGGCGGAGAAGTTCTTTAAACCGAGCCTTGCCGACCTGCACGATCCGTTCCTGATGAAGGACATGGAGAAGGCGGTCGAGCGGGTGGGACAGGCCGTCCGTAACAATGAGAAGATCATGGTGTACGGCGACTACGACGTCGATGGCTGCACGGCCGTCGCGCTGGTTTACAAGTTCCTGCGCCAGATCGGGCACAAAAACCTGATGTTCTACATCCCCGACCGGTATACCGAGGGATACGGTATCTCGATCAAGGGAATCGACCTCGCCGCCCGCAAGGGCGTGGGGCTGATCATCGCCCTCGACTGTGGGATCAAGGCCACGGAAAAGGTCGTCTATGCAAAGTCGAAAGGCGTGGATTTCATCATCTGCGACCATCACCTCCCGGCCGAGGAGATTCCCCGCGCCGTAGCCGTTCTGGACCCCAAGCGGGTCGATTGCTCCTACCCGTTCGACGAACTGTCGGGTTGCGGTGTGGGCTTCAAGCTGGTGCAGGCCTATGCCCAGCGCAACGGGATCCCGTTCGAACAGATCCTGCCGCTGCTTGACCTTCTGGTCGTCTCGATCGCCTCGGACATCGTGCCGCTGGTGGGCGAGAACCGCATCCTGGCCTATTTCGGTCTGAAGAACCTCAACCGCGAGCCGTCGAAGGGGCTGCTGTCGATCATCAAGATCTGCGGTCTGGACAAACACAACATCACCATCGACGACATCGTCTTCAAGATCGGTCCGCGCATCAACGCCGCCGGGCGCATGCGCATGGACGAGAACGACGAGAACGCCTCGCCCTCGGGCGGGCATGCGGCCGTCGAGCTGCTCATCGAAGGCAACGAGAGTGTGGCCGAGGAGTTCGGCAACGTCATCGACTCGTACAACAGCGACCGCAAGTCGATCGACCGCTCCGTCACGCAGGAGGCGCACGACTACATCGAGCGCAACCCCGAGATGAAGACGCTCAAGAGCACGGTGATCTACAACCCGAAATGGATGAAGGGCATCGTGGGGATCGTGGCCTCGCGTCTGATCGAGACCTACTACCGCCCGACGGTGGTGCTCACGATGAGCAACGGGTTTGTCACGGGCTCGGCCCGCTCGGTGCCGGGCTTCGACCTCTACCAGGCCGTCGAGTCGTGCTCCGACCTGCTCGAGAATTTCGGCGGTCACATGTATGCCGCCGGGCTCACGATGCGTCCAGAACACGTCGGGGAGTTCACGCGCCGCTTCAACGCCTACGTCGAGGAGAACATCGACCCGCAGATGCTCGTTCCGCAGGTCGATATCGACAGCGAGCTGCTCTTCTCGGACATCACGCCGGCCTTCCGCCGCGACCTGAACCGCTTCCAGCCCTTCGGTCCCGGCAACACGGCCCCGGTCTTCGTGACCTACGGTGTGAGCAACCACGGCGACGCCAAGCTGGTCGGCATGGAGAGCGAGCACCTGCGCATGGATCTCATCCAGCGCCAGAAGCCCAACACGCGAATCCAGGCGATCGCCTTCCAGCAGCCCACCCACTTCGAGTGGGTACGCTCGGGACGCCCGATCGACGTCTGCTACCAGATCGTCGAGAACCACTACCGCGGCACGGTGACCACCCAGCTGCGCATCAAGGACATCAAACCGGTGCACCACCACAACAGGTAGCACCGCCGCACAAACAGACGGAAGCGGTCCGGAAGTGATCCCGGACCGCTTTGTCGTTTTACCTAAGGGCAGTCGGAGGCCTCTACTCGGCGAAGACCACCACCCGGCTGTTGGGCAGGTCGGGCACATAGACCACGCCGTCGGCCACGGTCATGTCGGCCGGGCCCGCAAGCGGCTGCTCCAGCTCAATGGCAACGGGCTCCACGGAGCGCGTCACCAGATCGATGCGCGAGAGACCGGCCGGCGACCAGTTGGTCACGTAGAGCGACTTCCCGTCGCCCGAGAAGGCGATGCCGTCGTACTGCCCGGGAAGCGCGACGAAGGGCTCCGCCACGGGGTTGGACAGGTCGGCAATGCGGTAGATGACGTGCGCGTCGGTCGTCTGCCCGTCGGCAGGGTAGGAGGCGACGTACATCGCCCCGTCACGGATCACCAGCCCGTTGGGCCCGGGAATCTCCAGCCACGGCTCGGGAGTGCCGACAACCGCCGGATCGGAGATGTCGAGGCGGAAGATGCGCCCGGTGTTGGTCACCGAAGCGTAGAGCACGTCGCCGTCGGCCGCCAGGTCATTGACGAAGAGCTCGCCCTCGGGGAAGGAAACCACCTGGGGAGCGGTCCCGGGTTGGTTCAGGTCGTAGACCACCACCTTGTTCACGTCGCAGACGAACAGACGGCCGTCGCGGAGGAACATGCCCTTGGGCGCCGAGAGGTTCCCGTCGGCCGGGATCACCACCTGCGGGGCCTCACCGGCCTTGTAACGGACGATATAGCCCTTGCCCTCGCCGTTGAGCGGGTTGAGCTCTTCGGTCCCGAAGTTGGCGATCAGGACGCCACCCTCATAGGGATAGGTACTCTCGCAGAAACGCAGCCCTTCACCGACCGTCGTCACCGGGGCCTTCGTCGCCTGTTGGCCGCATGCGGCCAGCATCAGAATCGCCGCCGAGGCGGTCGCAAACATCGGTTTTTCTTTCATTCTTTTCACATTTTTAGGGTTTGACAAGATAAGACCCCCGGGCCCCGGGGTCCGATGCTCCGGAGCCTCTACGGCCGCATCCGAGTCGGGAATCAGAGGCGGATGATCCGCTTCGCATCGTCCGTTTCGGGCAGCGGCGCGGGATGGAAGTCGGAGTAGCCGAGTGCAATGACGCACAGGGGCTCGCAGCCTTCGGGGATCGGCAGGAAGGTGCGCAGGTAGTCGGCCGCCTGCTCGCCCTCGGGATCGTCCTTGCGGCGGGGCCGCCCGCAGACATGCACCCAGCACGAACCCAGCCCTTCGTCCACGGCCGCAAGCTGCAGCACGGTGGCCGAAATGGCGGCGTTTTCACGCCACAGATCGCTCGTCGTCGTGTCGCCGAGCACGACCACGGCTGCCGGCACGCCCTTCAGGAATGCCGACCCATAATCGCGCATGTCGGCCATGCGGGCCACCAGCGCGGGGTTGTCCACTACGAGAAAACGCGTCGTGCGCGTATTGCGCGCCGAGGGGGCCGTGAGGGCTTCGGCCAACATGCGGTCCATCACGTCGCGGGGAACCGGACGGTCCGAATACTTGCGGATCGAACGGCGTTGTGCTATCAGGCTCTTGAACTCCATAATTCCGAGGTTTTTCGGGGTTTCTGCTTGCAAAAATAGCAAAATTTGGATATTTTTGAAGTTCACAAACTGCGGGAACCATGGATTTCAGATTCACCATCGCTTTGATCTACGACTTCGACGGCACGCTCTCCCCGGGCAACATGCAGGAGTATGACTTCATTCCGGCCGTCGGCAAAAGCAACAAGGAGTTCTGGACCGAGGCCAACACGCTGGCCGAGGAGCAGGATGCCGACATGGTCCTCACTTACATGGCCCGGATGATCCAGGAGGCCAAGTCGAAGGGACTGTCGCTGCGCCGCGAGGCCTTCCAGGAGTCGGGGCGCCGCGTGACGCTCTACCGCGGCGTGAAGGAGTGGTTCGGGCGCATCAACCGCTACGGCGCCGAGCGGGGCATCCGCATCCTGCACTACATCAACTCCTCGGGCCTGAAGGAGATCATCGAGGGGACGGAGATCGCCCACGAATTCCGGAAGATATACGCCTGCTCGTTCCTCTACGACGTGGACGGCATCGCCTACTGGCCCGCCGTGGCGGTGAACTATACCAACAAGACGCAGTTCATCTTCAAGATCAACAAGGGGGTCGAATCGGTCTTCGACTCGAAGCTCGTGAACCGCTACATCCCCGAAAAGGAGCGTCCCGTTCCGTTCCACCACATGATCTATGTCGGCGACGGCACGACTGACATCCCCTGCATGCGGCTGGTGAAGAACTTCGGCGGCCACTCGATCGCCGTCTACAACCCCGATCAGAAGGGGGCCCGCAAGGAGATGGCCTCGCTCATCCACGACAACCGCGTGAACCACGTCTGCCCGGCCGACTACACCGAAGGCTCGGACATGGACTTGCTCGTCCGCACGATCATCGACAAACTCGACCTCGACGACCGGCTCGACCGGCTCGAGGTGGTGAAATAGCCCATGAACCTCTTCCGACTGAGATGGCTCCTGCTCGTGCGGTGGCTCCGCATGGTGGGGTCGTCACTGCCCGTCGTGGCGCTCTTCGCCGCCTTTGCCGCCGCGCTCTTCCTCTTCGTGGCAGGACACTGCCCGGCCCTCGCCGCAGCCCTCGCTGTACTGGCGGTCGTCCGCCTGCACCTCGGGCGCCGCGACCTGCGCCTGCTCGCCGGGCTGCTCCGCTGCCCGAAGCTCCACCTGGCCGCCGAATACGCCCTCACAGCGCTCCTGCCCGCCGGAATACTTGCAGCCCGGGGACATCTCCTCCACGCCCTGGTCACAGAGGCTGCGGCCGCAGCCTGCTGCCTCATCCCCCGGCGCAGCAGCAGAACGGGCAACGGATCGTGGCTCCGCATCGCATGGCTCGGCTACTCTCCCGAATGGACGGGTACCATCCGCAGCCACCGCACGACTGCGCTCCTTATCGGGCTCCTGCTGCTCGGCAGCGCCTTCGTCCCCTATGCGGGCTTCCCGGCCCTCGCCCTCGCGGCCCTCGTCTGCACCGAGTGCTACACACGCAACGAGCCCCTCGTGCTGCTGCTCCTGCCCGGACGCGGCGGCAGCTCGCTGCTCTGGCTCAAGACCCGCACGGCCTGGCGCAACTACTTCCTGCTCACGCTCCCCGCAGCCGCACTCTCCGTGGCGCTCCATCCCGAAGCGGCATGGCTCGCCGCCGCATGGGCCCCCTTCGCGGCCCTCGTGCTGCTTTATGCCGTACTGGCCAAATATGCCGCCTACAGTCCCAAGGAGGGCGCCGCACCCCTACCGGGAGCGATGCGCATCGGCTACCTCGGGTTCCTCCTGCCGCCTCTGCTGCCTGTCACCCTGGCGCTGATTGTCGTCTACGCCCGCCGGGCCGAGAAAAACCTCAACCGCTACCTCCATGATTACGATTGATTCGCTCACCGTGCGCTACGGCCCGCAAACCGTGCTCGACAACCTGACGATGCACCTCTCCGAACGCTCCGTCCACGGACTGGTCGGGGTGAACGGCGCCGGGAAGACGACGCTCTTCGACACCTTCTTCGGGCTTGTCACCCCCGACAGCGGGTCGATCACCCGCTCGGGCCACCCCCTGAGGCGGAGCGAGATCGCCTACCTCGAGAGCGAGACCTTCTTCTACGACGGCATGACCGGGCGCGACCTGCTCGACCTGACCGCCCACTACAATTCCTCGTCGGACCCGGCGGTCTACGTCCGCGTCTTCGGCCTGCCCGTAGACCGCCCCGTGGCCGGGTGGTCGGCCGGCATGAAGCGCAAACTCGCACTCACCGTCACGCTCATGCAGCAGAAGCCGCTGCTGCTGCTCGACGAACCCTTCAACGGGCTCGACATGGAGAGCCTCCACGCCGCCCGGCAGCTCATCCTGCGCCGCAGGGAGGCCGGGGCCACCGTGATCGTCTCGTCGCACCTGCTCAAGACGCTCTCTCCGCTCTGCGACGACATCCACCTGCTCGACAACGGCCGCATCGCCACGGTCTACCGCCGCGAGGAGTACCCCCGCGCCGCAAACGAGCTCGAGGAGCTGTTCCACCGCCACTACCTGACCCGACTCTCGGACAAACCAAGCTGAAAAAAGATATGGAAATCGTATTCGCCACCAACAACGCACACAAGCTCCGCGAGGTGCAGGCCGTCCTGGGCGACGGCTTCACCCTCTCGACGCCGCGCGACTGCGGCATCACGGAGGAGATCCCCGAGGAGCAGGAGACCCTCGAAGGCAACGCCTCGCAGAAGGCCCGTTATATCCACGACCGCACGGGCCGCAACTGCTTCGCCGACGACACGGGACTCGAGGTCGCGGCACTGGGCGGCGCCCCGGGCGTACACTCGGCCCGCTACGCCACCGACGGCCACGACTTTGCGGCCAACAACCGCCTGCTGCTGAAGAACCTCGAGGGGGTCACCGACCGCCGGGCCCGCTTCCGCACGGTCATCTCGCTGATCCTCGACGGCGAGGAGCACCTCTTCGAGGGGATCGTCGAGGGGCGCATCCTCGATCACGAAACAGGCCACGAGGGCTTCGGCTTCGACCCGCTCTTCGTCCCCGACGGCTACGACCGCACCTTCGCCGAGATGACCACCGAAGAGAAAAACGCCGTCTCGCACCGGGCCCGCGCCGTGCGGAAACTCGCCGACTATTTGCATTCCATCGGGAAATAGGGTATCTTTGCCGCGCTATGGAAGAGAGAAACTACCAAAAGGAGGAGCGTTTCGACCCGCATACGGTCGAGGCGCTGAAGCACCACTACGCCGAGATCCTGCGCCTGCTGGGCGAGGACCCCATGCGCGAGGGGCTCTTGAAAACGCCCGAACGGGTGGCCAAGGCCATGTCGTTCCTCACGAAGGGCTACGACGAGGACCCGCTGCAGATCATCCGCTCGGCCACCTTCCGCGAGGAATACAAGCAGATGGTGCTCGTCAAGGACATCGAGCTCTACTCGCTCTGCGAGCACCACATGCTGCCCTTCTACGGCAAGGCCCACGTGGCCTACATCCCCAACGGCTACATCACCGGGCTCTCGAAGATCGCCCGCGTGGTGGAGTGCTATGCCCGCCGCCTGCAGGTCCAGGAGCGGCTGACGGTCCAGATCCGCGACTGCATCCAGGAGGCGCTCAACCCGATGGGCGTGGCCGTGGTGATCGAGGCCAGCCACATGTGCATGCAGATGCGCGGCATCGAGAAGCAGCAGTCGGCCACGACGACCTCGGCCTTCACGGGGGTGTTCCTCTCGAGCCAGCGCACCCGCGAGGAGTTCATGACGCTCATCTCGCACCGATACAGATAGGCCCTTTGGCGAAGGCCCTCTTCACGAACCGGAACCCGCAGAGACCCTGCGGGTTCTTTTCGTTTCGGAGAGTCCCGAAGCGGGGCTCCATGCCCCGAAATCACCTCTTTATGCACCAAACGGCCCCGATGCGCCCGGGGTCCGGCATCGGGGAACGGAATTTGAGACGGAACGGGCGACAGCAAACCTAAAAAATTTCAACAACCATGATTGTCAAAAATTTGCGTTACACAGCACTCGCACTCGCAGCAGTTGCGTTCTGCTCGTGCCAGAAGGAGCCTTCGACATCGGACCTGCACGGGGATTACCTGGTCTACACGGCTCACGACACCGGCACCGACTTCTCCGCCATCGACACCTACTTTCTCCCGGACAGCATCCTGCTGATCGGCGGCAGCGACCGGACCGAATACTGGAAGGACGAGAGCGCTCAGGAGATCATCGCGACGGTAGCCGCGGCAATGGACAACGCCGGCTATACGCGCACCTACGACAAGGCGGCAGCCAACGTGGGCATCCAAATGAGCTATGTCGAGCAGGTGACCTACTTCGTGGGGTACAACAACCCCTACTGGTGGTGGTACTATCCCTACTACTGGACCCCGGGCTACTGGGGTGACTGGCTGGGCTGGCACTATCCCTACGGCGTCTACTACGGCTACACGGCCGGCTCGCTGCTGACCGAGATGCTCGACCTGGAGGCCGACCAGCAGAGCGGCAAGAAACTGCCGGTCATCTGGGACAGCTTCGCCGGCGGGCTGCTGACCGGCGACTCGTCGCTCAACCTGCAGCGCACGCTCGACGCCGTGGAGCAGGCCTTCGTGCAGTCGCCCTATCTGTCCAAATAATTGAACCCGAAAATACGACCGAATATGAAAACGTATAGACACTTGAAAACCGTTATCCTGTGTGCCGCGCTGCTCGTTGCTGCCCTGCCGGGCAAGGCGCAGCTCTTCCCGAACTCCTACGTGAACATCGACTGGCAGATGGGGGTTCCCCTGGGCGACAAGTTCGCGGACAAGGCTTCGGGGTGGGGCATGAACTTCGAGGGCGGCTACTTCGTGACGCCGGCCCTGACCGTCGGTCCCTTCATCTCGTACCAGACCAACCTCGAGGACATCTCGCGCCAAACGCTCCAGCTGGGTGACGGCGCTGCCATGACGACCAACCAGAAACACGCGCTGTTCCAGCTTCCGTTCGGCGTCGTGGCTCGATACAACTGGCTCAAGAAGAGTGTCTTCCAGCCCTATGTAGGCATGCGTATGGGAGCCTGCTATGCCCAGATGTCCTCCTATTACTACGTCATCAAGCAGTACACCGACACGTGGGGTTTCTACATGTCGCCCGAAGTGGGTGTCAGCATCTTCCCGCGCCCGGACTACCGCATGGGCTTCCACGTGGCGCTCTACTACGGCTATGCCACCAACACCGGCGACCTGCTGGTCTACTCGATCGACAACATCAACAACTTCGGCATCCGCGTCGGCATCTCGTTCTGACACGCCTCCGAGGCGATGGAAAAAGGGAGCACTCCCCGTGTGGAGGGTGCTCCCTTTCCGTTTTCCATGCCGAAAGGCACCGTCACCCGAGGGCGATGCCGTCGATGCGCTCCAGCTCCCCGTCCGAGAAGGCGGGACTCTGTAGCGCGCGCAGGTTCTGCGCGATCTGCTCCACCGAACTGGCCCCGATGATCACCGACGAAACCCTCGCATCGCGCAACAGCCACGCCAGAGCCATCTCGGCCAGCGACTGTCCCCGTTCGCGGGCCAGTGCGTCGAGCTCCCGGATCCGGGAGAGCATCTCCCCGGTCAGCACCTCACGACGCAGCGACTGCCCGGCGGCCATGCGCGAATCCTGCGGGATACCGTCGAGGTAACGCCCCGTCAGGAGACCCTGGGCCAGAGGCGAAAAGGCGATGAATCCCGACCCCGCCTCTGCTGCGAGGGACAGCACGCCCGAAGTTTCGGGACGACGGTCGAAGAGGTTGTATCGGTCCTGAAAAAGCAGGCAGTGAACGTCGCGCCGGGCCAGATAGGAGAAGGCGAAGCGGGCCGCCTCGAGCGGATAGCGCGAGATGCCGACATAGAGGGCCTTGCCCCGGCGCACGATGTCCACAAGGGCCTGCAGGGTCTCCTCGAGCGGCGTTTCGGGATCGTAGCGGTGCGTGTAGAAGAGGTCCACGTAATCGAGCTTCATGCGGCGCAGGCTCTGGTCGAGACTGGCCATGAGGTACTTGCGTGAACCCCAGTTGCCGTAGGGACCGGGCCACATGTCGTAGCCGGCCTTTGTCGAAACGAAGAGCTCGTCGCGGTAGGGTGCGAACGACTGCTGCATGAGCCGTCCGAAGTTCTCCTCGGCCGTCCCATAGGGCGGACCGTAGTTGTTGGCCAGGTCGAAGTGGACGATCCCCCGGTCGAAGGCGTAGTGCGCCATGCGGCGCACCTCCGTGAAAGGGCGTTCGGTGCCGAAATTGCGCCACAGACCCAGCGAAAGCGCCGGCAGCAGCACACCGCTGCGCCCGGCCCGCCGGTAGACCATGCCCGAGGCATAGCGATCGGGCGAGGGGACATAGGGAGCTTCCGTCATCGTATTCTGTATTTTGCGGTGTATCCGCAGTAAGGGATCAATGCGCCTCGAGCCAGTTGCGGCCCACGCCGGCATCGGCGACCAGCCGCACCTTGAGCCGGGCAGCCGACTCCATCGACTCGGTGACGATGCGCACGACCTGCTCCTGCTCCTCGCGGAGCATGTCCACGACCAGTTCGTCGTGCACCTGGAGGATCACCTGCGAGCGGATGCCCTCGGCGGCGAAACGGCGGTGGACATCGATCATGGCGATCTTCATGATGTCGGCAGCCGAACCCTGAATCGGGGCATTCACGGCGTTGCGCTCGGCCAGGCCGCGCGCCACAGCGTTGTGCGAGGCGATGTCGTTCAGGTAACGACGGCGGCCGAAGATCGTCGCCACGAAGCCCTCCTCGCGGGCCTTCTCCACCACGCGGTCCATGTACTCCTTGACCTTGGGATAGGAGCGGAAATAGCCGTCGATGATCTCCTTGGCCTCCTTGCGGGGAATCTCCAGCCGCTGGCTCAGCCCGAAGGGAGAAATGCCGTAGATGATGCCGAAATTGGCAGTCTTGGCCCGCCGGCGCTCCTCCGGAGTCACCTCGGCGAGCGGCTTGCCGAAGAGGCGAGCGGCCGTCGCGGCGTGGATGTCCTCGCCGTGTTCGAAGGCCGCGATGAGCGACTCGTCGCCCGAAAGGTGGGCCATCAGGCGCAACTCCACCTGGCTGTAGTCGGCCGAGAGCAGCAGGTGATCATCGTCCGAAGGGATGAAGGCCTTGCGGATGCGGCGCCCCATCTCGTCGCGCACGGGGATGTTCTGCAGGTTGGGGTTAGTCGAGGAGAGACGCCCAGTAGCCGTCACGGCCTGGTTGAACGACGTGTGGATGCGCCCTGTCGTGCGGTTCACCAACTGCGGCAGCGCCTCGACATAGGTCGAGAGCAGCTTCTTCACCCCGCGGTACTCGAGGATGAGGTCCACGATGCGGTGCTTGTGGGCGAATGTCTGGAGATACTCCTCGTCGGTGCAGAACTGCTTGGTCTTGGTCATCTTGGGCTTCTCCGCGATACGCATCTTCGCAAAGAGCACCTCGCCCAACTGCCGCGTCGAGTTGATGTTGAGCGACGGCTCCCCGGCCTCGGTGCGGATCGCAGCCTCGAGTTCGGCCATCGTGCGGTTCAGTTCGACGGCATATTCGGCCAGCGCCGCGCTATCGATCCGCACGCCCGCCATCTCGATGTTAGCCAGCACCTCGATCATCGGCTCCTCGATCTCGAAGTAGAGATCGTGCAGCCCGATGCGCTCGACCATCGGCAGGAGCACCTGCTTGAGCTGCAGCGTGACGTCGGCGTCCTCGGCGGCGTACTCCTTCACGCGTTCGACATTCACCAGATCCATCGTCAGCTGCTTCTGGCCCTTGCCAATGAGCGTCTCGATCTCGATGGGCCGGTAGTTGAGGTAGCGTTCGGCCAGCGTGTTCATGTTGTGCCGCGACTCGGGGTCAAGCAGGTAGTGGAGGATCATCGTATCGTACTTGCGCCCGCGGACGGCCACGCCGAGCCGCCGGAGCACCATCAGGTCGAACTTGACATTCTGACCGATCTTGGCGATCCGCGGATTCTCGAATACCGGACGGATGATCTCTGCATATTCGGCCGTGCACTCCTCGCTGAAGGGCACGTACCACGCCTTGTGGGGTTCGACGGCGAACGACATGCCGACGATGCGGTCGTTGAAGATGTCGAGCCCCGTCGTCTCGGTGTCGAAGCAGAACTCGTCCCGCACGGAGAGCTCGCCGACAAGCTGCCGGAGCGATTCGGCATCGCCCACCAGCAGGTATTCGTGGGGCGTATCCTGCGCCGTGCGGAACTGCATCGCGTCGGCAGCCTCCTGCAGCTCGGCAACGGGAACCGGACCCCGAAGCGGTTCGACGGGCTCGCCGAAGAGGTTGCCCTGACCGGCCAGCGCGGCCTTTTTCGCCGCCGCGGACTTCGCCCGGGCCATCTCGGCCAGCTGGCGCTGCTCCTCCTGACGCGGTCCGTCGGGCAGCGGCTCGGGGGGCGCGAGGTTGGCCAGATCGTTGAGGAAGGCCTTGAAGTCAAGTTCGGCGAAGAGCGCCTTCAGATCGTCGAGGTGGGGCGCACAGACCGTGAGCTCCTCCTCGCGGAAATCGATCGGCACGTCCAGACAAATCGTCGTCAGCCGCTTGGCCAGACGGAGGTTGTCGCCCCATGCGGCGATCTTCTCGCCCTGCCGCCCCTTGATCGAAGCGACGTTGTCGAGGATACGCTCGACCGTTCCCCACTCCTGCACCAGTTTGCAGGCCGTCTTCTCGCCGATGCCCGGGACCCCCGGAATATTGTCCGAGGCGTCACCCCACAGGGCGAGAATGTCGCGCACGAGCACCGGATCGTCGATGCCGTACTTCTGGCGGATGGCCTCGCGGTCCACGATCTCGATCGCCCCGTCGGAACCCTTCTGCTTGTAGATACGGCAGTGTTCGCGTACCAACTGCCCGTAGTCCTTGTCGGGCGTCACCATGTAGACGTCGTAGCCGGCCGCAGCCCCCTTCTGCGAGAGGGTGCCGATCACGTCGTCGGCCTCATAGCCCTCGACTTCGAGAATCGGGATGCACATGGCTTCGAGCACCCGCTTGACATAGGGCACCGAAATGAGTATGTCCTCCGGAGTCTCGGAGCGGTTGGCCTTGTATTCGGGGAAGATCTCGCGGCGGAAACTGCCACCCTTGGGATCGAACGCCACGCCCAGCAGGTCGGGGCGCTCACGCTTCTGGATGTCGCGGAGGAACTTCACGAAGCCGAAGACCACCGAGGTGTTCATTCCGTTGCGGTTGCGCATCGGGCGGCCCAGGAAGGCGTAATAGTACTTGAAGAGCAGCGCGTAGGCGTCTACCAGGAAGAGTTTTTTCATAGCGGGGCTGTGTGTGTTGCCTCCTTCACAGGAGCGTGGAATGTATCATGCGGGGTTGTCCTCGGCGAACCACTCGGCAAACGACGTGGCCGTCTCGTGGAGCCGCAGCGAATGGAGCCGGACCCCTTCCGGCAGGCGGGAGGTGATGCGGCGGGCGAAGTCGGCGAGCATGTTCTCGCACGTGGGCTGATAGTCCACGACGACGATATTCGAAAAGCGTTCCCCGAGGGCCTCCCGGACGGCACGTCCCCGTTCGGAGTCGCGCAGGACGAAGGCGTGGTCGAAGCGCGAGACGATCTGCTCGTTCACGATGCGCTTGAGCACGCCGAAATCCATCACCATGCCGTATTTCGGGTTTCCGGGATCGGCCACGGGCCGCCCGGCCACCGTGACGAAGAGCCGATAGGAGTGCCCGTGAATCTCGCGGCACGGGCCGTCGTACCCGTCGAGTGCGTGGGCCGCCTCGAACGAAAATTCCTTGGTCAATCTGATTACTGCCATACGACAAAGATACGCAAAAATTCGGTACGCACGACATAAAAGAGGCAGGCGGCCGCCTGAAAGCGGACCGCCTGCACGGAAAACGGAACCGGGGAGCACATCCCCCGGGCGGTTACCTCAACTCGACCTCGTAGGGCGAATACATCAGCACGCCCTGCATGCGGAGCAGCCGCTGCACGCGGTCGTACCCGCCGAAGAGTTCCTGCAGCTCCGAGCGCACGAAGGCCTTGCGTACGCTGACATTGAGCGTCGAGAGCATGGCGGCCAGACCGCTGGGCTGCTGCGTGACCTCGACCACGCGGAAGTTCTCACCCAGGCCGGCCTTGTCCACGGCCAGCGCAATGGCGGTCTTCAGTCCGCCGTAAGCATCGATCAGCCCGATCCCGAGGGCATCGCTGCCCGACCACACGCGGCCGCCGGCAATGTCGAGCACCTTCTCGATCGGAAGGTTGCGCCCGGCGGCGACATCCTGCGTGAAGGTCTCGTAGACCTTGTCCACGCCACGCATGATCGAGGCGCGCTGGGCAGGCGTAAGCGGCTCGACGGAGCCCATGCCGGCCGAAGCGTTGCTCTTCACCCCGTCGAGCGTGATGCCCAGTTTGTTCTTGAGCGCGTCGATCGGATTGAGGAACATGCCGAAGACACCGATCGAGCCGGTGAGCGTCAGGCGGTCGGCAACAATGACGTCAGCCGGACAGGAGATGTAGTATCCGCCGCTGGCGGCATAGGAGCCCATCGACACGACAACGGGCTTCTCGGCCCGGAGCAGCTCCATCTCGCGCCAGATGACATCCGAGGCCAGGGCGCTGCCGCCCGGGGAATTGACACGCACAACCACGGCCTTGACCTTCTCGTCGCGGCGCACGTCGGCCAGTTCGGCAGCGAGCGAATTGCCGTAGACGGCATCGCCGTAGCCCTCGCCATCGACAATCTGCCCGTCGGCATAGACGACGGCCACCCGGTCGGCCCCGAGGTTGTCGAGATCCACGCCCACCATCGAGGCGTAGTCACCGAGCGACACGAAATCGTAGTTGCCCTCGCCGTCGTCCTCGACTCCCAGCTCGGCGAAGACCTCCTTCATCTGGTCCTCATAGAGGAGTCCGTCCACGAAACCGTATTTCAGCGCATCCTCGGGGAGCGTCACTTGCAGCTTGTCGGCGATCTCGTTGAGCCGCTCCACGTCGATGCCGCGCGATGCAGCAACAGCCTCGGCGATCGTTCCCCACATCGAATCGACGAGCGCCTGCATCTGCTCGCGGTTGGCCTCCGACATGCGGTCGAGGATATAGGGCTCCACGGCGCTCTTGTACTTGCAGACCGTCGGGCGGAAGACCTCGGCCTTCAGGTCGAGCTTGTCGAAGAGACCCTTGTAGAACATCAGGCTGGTCGAAAGTCCCGACCAGTCCATCCCGCCCTCGGGCTGGAGGTAGATACGGTCGGCCGCCGAAGCCAGATAGTACTGCCCCTGCGAATAGGTTTCGTTGTAGGCGACGACAAACTTGCCGCTCTGCTTGAAGAGTTCGATCGCCTCGCGCAGCTCCTCGATGAGGGCCGTGCCCGTAACGCCGCCCGTACCGTTCATGCGCAGGTAGATGCCCTCGATCCGGTCATCGACCGCCGCGGCCTCGAGCGTGCGGAGCACCTTGAGCAGCGAGAGCTGGCGCGTGGACTGCAGCGTACGGAAGTCGAATCCGGCCAGCGGATCCGACGAGGGAGCGTCGTTGATGACCTCCGAGAAGTCGATCCTGAGGATCGAACCCTCCTTGACAGTAACGGTCCGCTCCATCGAACCGGCAATTGCGAACAGGATGAACATCCCGAACAGCAGGATGGCCAGCGATCCGAGCACAAAGGCCAGGAGTGCGGCCAGAAAAGTCTTGATGAAATTCATATAGGAACGTATTAAATTTGAATCATGCCGTATGCGGGCAAGTACAAAGATAGCGTTTTTTTCACGGGCGCCACCATAATTTATCGTTTTTCGATAAAATTCGATCCGCCCGACCGGGCATCCGACCGGGGCTGGAGTGCGGAAAAGCGACCAAATATTTACCGACACGCTACCTATTGTCTGAAATATGCGTTATCTTTGTCGGGTAAGTGATACCGTGAAAGTATGGAAGAAAAGATCAAACAGCTGCTCACGGCGATCGTCCATCCCGAAACCGGACAGGATATCGTAACGAGCGGATTCATCGAACATACGGCCGCAGCGGCCGGCAAGGTGACGGTGGTCCTGCGCTTCGCCAAGACGCGCGACCCGTTCGCCCTGAAGATCAAGAAACAGGCCGAAGAGCTCTTGCAGGAGGCATTCCCGGGCAGCGAGGTGCTCGTGGTCATCAAGGAGGGCGGCGCCGCCCCCCGTCCCGAACCGAAGTTGAAGACGACCACGGGCGGCATCGCCCACGTCATCGCCGTAGCCTCGGGCAAGGGCGGGGTAGGCAAATCGACCGTCACGGCCAACCTGGCCGTCGCCCTGCGCAACATGGGCTACCGCGTCGGGATCCTCGACGCCGACATCTACGGACCCTCGCAGCCCAAGATGTTCGGTGTGGAGGGTTACCTGCCCGAAGCCGTGCAGGAGGATGGCGAGGACCGGATCATCCCGGCCCGCTCGATGGAGATCGAGTTGATGTCGATCGGCTTCTTCATCAAACCCACCGATGCCCTGCTCTGGCGCGGGGCCATGGCTGTCAGCGCCCTCAAGCAGATGATTCACCAGACCCGGTGGGGCACGCTCGATTTCCTGCTCGCGGACCTTCCTCCCGGCACGGGCGATGTACACCTGTCGATCATCGGCGAGCTCAAGATTGACGCCGCGGTAATCGTATCCACCCCGCAGCAGGTCGCCGTGGCCGACGTGGTGCGGGGTGTCGAGATGTTCCGCAACGAACACGTCGGAATTCCCGTGGCGGGCGTCATCGAGAACATGGCATGGTTCACCCCGGCCGAGCTGCCCGACAACCGCTACTACCTCTTCGGCCGCGGCGGCGCACGGGCCATGGCCGAGAAGAGCGGAGTCCCGTTCCTCGGCGAAATACCCATCGTACAGTCGATCATGGAGGGCAGCGACGCGGGATGCCCGGCAGCCTCCACCCATCCGATGGTCGAGAAGAGCTACCGCGAAATCGCCGAAAAGGTGGTGGAGCAGGTGATGAAAAACGGTCGATAACCTGTCGGCAAGCCTGTTGATAACCGATGAAAAAAGATGAAAACTTCCCCCTCCCCGCATTTGGAAAATCCAACCGGAGCCGGGTATATACGGCTTTCGCGGGAAACCAAAAAAAGTTTTCGGAAATTTTCGTCGCCCGACCGAAGCCCGAAACGGAACAGATTGTTGAAAATCGGAGGCTGTCGATATGTGGATAACGGTTTTCAACATTTGTGGACAACGCAAACAGTGAAGTGATTTACAGCAGGTTGCAGAAGATAGTTGTCCCGTGCAGCACGGTCCGTCTGTCGATAATCCGAAAGGAGGCCGAGTTATCGACATTATCAACAGCTATTTATATTCTTCTTCTTTTTTATTTAAATTTTAAAAAGGAATAAAAAATAAAAAATGATTGTGGAAAACACCTCCGAACTTAAGGAGCGCATCGAGCGTCTCAAGCGTGAAAAGAACGCCGTGATCCTCGCGCACTACTACACGAGACCCGAAGTGCAGGCCGTGGCCGACTTCCTGGGCGACTCGCTGGCCCTGTCGGTACGCGCACAGTCGGTCGATGCCGACGTCATCCTCTTTGCCGGCGTGCACTTCATGGCCGAGACGGCCAAGGTGCTCTGCCCCGAAAAAAAGGTGCTCATCCCCTGCCCCGAGGCTGGCTGCTCGCTCGCCGACTCGTGCCCTGCCGCAGAGTTCGCCGCTTTCAAGGCGAAGTATCCCGGCCACCGCGTGGTCTCCTATGTCAATACGACGGTCGAGGTCAAGGCCCTTACGGATATCTGCTGCACCTCGTCGAACGCCCTGAAGGTCGTTGAGTCGATCCCGGCCGATGTCCCCGTCCTCTTCGGGCCCGACCGCAACCTGGGTTCCTATATCCGCAAACTCACCGGACGCACGAACATGGTGCTGTGGGACGGCGCCTGCCACGTGCACGAGGAGTTCTCGCTCGAGAAGCTGCTGCAGCTCAAGCGCGAGCATCCCGAGGCCCGGGTGGTCGTGCATCCCGAATGCCGTCCCTACATCCTCGAAGTGGCCGATTACGTCGGTTCGACGGCCGGCATCCTCGACTACTGCGGGCGCAGTGAAGCCCGTGAGTTCATTGTGGTGACCGAGGCCGGCATCCTGGCCGAAATGAACCGCCTCTACCCCGACAAACGGTTCATCCCGGCACCCCCCGACGACGAGACGTGCGGCTGCAACAACTGCCGCTACATGAAGATGGTGACGTTGGAGAACATCGCCTCGTCGCTCGAAACGCTCTCTCCCGAGGTGGTCATCGACGAGGAGATCCGCCGCCGGGCCGAGCGCTCGATCCGCAACATGATCGCCATCCAGTGAAACAACACCGCAAAACAACGTATATGAAGAAAATCCTTTTCCTGCTGGCCGCGGCGTGCGTCTCGCTGACCGCCTCGGCCGACGAGGGCATGTGGATGCTGCCCTACCTTCAGAAGATGAACATCAAGGTGATGAAGGAGCGCGGCTGCAAGCTCTCGGCCGACGAGATCTACAGCGTGAACGAGTCGTCGCTCAAGGATGCCATTGTCGTCTTCGGCGGCGGCTGCACGGGTGAGATCGTCTCGCCCGAAGGCCTGCTCTTTACCAACCACCACTGTGGCTACGCCTCGATCCAGCAGCTTTCGAGCGTCGAGCACGACTACCTTGCGAACGGTTTCTGGGCCATGTCCCAGGCCGAGGAGCTGCCCGTTCCGGGGCTCAAGGTGCGCTTCGTGCGGCACATCATGGATGTGACGGCGGATGTGCTGGGCAACGTACCCTCGACCGCCTCGCAGTCCGAGTACGAGCGCATCACGGCCGAGAACATGAAGGTGCTGACCGGGCGCCTGCAGGAGGAGCATCCCTCGATGGAGATCTCCGTCAAGCCCTTCTTCGGCGGCAACCAGTTCTTCGCCTTCGTGATGGAGGTATACACCGACGTCCGCCTGGTGGGGGCTCCCCCCTCGTCGATCGGCAAGTTTGGCGGCGATACGGACAACTGGATGTGGCCCCGCCACACGGGCGACTTCTCCATTTTCCGCGTCTATGCCGGTGCCGACAACCGTCCGGCCGAATACGCCCCGGAGAACCGTCCCTACCGCGCCGAGAAGTTCCTCAAGATCTCGCTCGACGGCGTCGATGAGGGTGACTTCGCCATGGTGATGGGATTCCCCGGATCGACCGAGCGCTACATGACCTCGTACGAGATCGACAACCTGCTCGGCACGGAGAACCCGCAGCGGATCTTCATCCGCGGTGAGCGCCAGGCGATCCTTTGGGACGACATGATGGCCGATGATGCCGTGCGTATCCAGTATGCCTCGAAATACGCCATGTCGTCGAACTACTGGAAGAATTCGATCGGCATGTCGCGCGGCATCCGGAAACTTGGCGTAAAGGCCCGCAAAGAGGCGCAGGAAGCTTCGTTCCAGGCTTGGGCCGAGAAGAATACGCTGCCCGAGGAGGGATATATCGACGCCCTGGCGAAGATCCGCGAGGCCGAGCTCCGCGGCGGCCCGATCTACGCCGGCGTGCAGTATCTTTCGGAGGCGTTCCTCGGGGCCGTCGAGCTGCTGAACCCCGTGCGTTCGTTCATCAATATGGATAAGATGGCCGTGGAAGAGACCATTGCCGATCCTGATGCCGTCAGGGAGCGTCTGGCCGAGTGGTACAAGGACTATAATCCCGCGACCGACCGCAAGGTGGCCAGGCGCATGCTCGCCATCGCGCGTGAAAACATGAAGGAGCTGCCGTCGTTCTATGCCGATGTGGTCGATAAGCAGTTCGGCGGCGACATCGACGCCTATGTCGATTACCTCTACGACCACTCGGTCTTTGCCTCCGCGGAGAAGGTGCTGGCGCTGCTGGACGACTACTCGCCCGAGAAGATTGCTGCGGATCCCGCCGTGGAGCTGTCCGCATCGGTGTGGTCGAAGTATATGGAGCTTTCGAAGGCCTACCGCGAAAGCCATGCAGGCTATGCTGAAGGACATCGCAAATACATCGCCGGCCTGATGCTCCAGCAGCCCCGCAAGGCGTGGGCCCCGGATGCCAACTTCACGATCCGCCTCACGTACGGCAACGTGCTGCCCTACTCGCCGGCCGACGGCATCGAGTACAACTACTATACGACGCTCAAGGGTGTGATGGAGAAGGAGGATCCGAAGAATCCTGCCGAGTTCACCGTACCCGAGCGCCTTAAGGAACTCTATGCAGCCAAGGATTTCGGCCGCTACGCCAATGCGAAGGGCGAGATGCCCGTGGCCTTCCTGGCCAACCTCGACATTACGGGCGGCAACTCGGGATCACCCGTGCTGAATGACCGCGGCGCGCTGATCGGCCTGGCCTTCGATGGCAACTGGGAGGCCATGTCGGGCGACGTGGCCTTCGAGCCCGACCTGCAGCGCATGATCGCCGTGGATGTACGCTACGTGCTCTTCATCGTGGACAAGTTCGCCGGCGCCGGCTGGCTCCTCGACGAGATGCAGTTCGAGTAGCGCGTGACCGGATGCCCGACGGCATTCCGTCTGAAAAAGATTCCCGCACCTTTCCGAGGGTGCGGGAATTCTTTTTTTCGGGTACGGGTACGGGTCAGCGGGCCGGTCGGTGCAGGAACCTCTTGGCCAGGCGCCGCCGCAGGGGTTCGTCGTAGAGCTTCAGTGCTACATAGGCCAGCAGGATGTTGCCGAAGAAGAGCAGCAAGGCCGCGGGCCACGTGCGGGCGAAGTCGGCGATGCCGTGGCGGATCATCCAGGCGTAGAAGAGGTACATGAACGGATAGTGGATGATGTAGACCGGGAAGGAGATGTCGCCCATGAAGCGGCAGAGTCCCGTCGAGAAACGGTCGGTCGTGGCGCCCGAGGCTCCCAGGCGGATGAGCAGCGGGAAGAGCAGTGCGATGCAGGCCACTTCGAAGAGGCCGTTGAGGCTGACGGCGGTGTCGGTCGGGAGGGCCGGGACGAGGAACAGCGCCACGAGGATCGCCGAGCAGATCCAGAAGGCCCCGCGGACCTTCACCGGACGGAAGCGCCGTGCGATGAGCATGCCCAGCGTGAAGGGGAAGAGCATGCGCACGAGGCCGCCGGCGAAGTTCACCCCGTCGAGCGTCCAGCCTACGCCGATCGTGCCGTACTGCTGGGGGTCGGCCAGGGCGAAATAGGCGAGTCCGGCGCCCGTCAGAAGGGTGAGTGCGGCGAGCGCGCGATCCGAAAGGCGGCGGATCAGCAGGGCGTAGAGGATGTTGCCGATATACTCGAAGAAGAGCGACCAGCTCGGCCCGTTGAGGGGAAACATCTCGCCGTTGCCCCGCACCTCCCACGGTGCGCCGCTCCAGGCCGGGATGAAGCAGCAGGCGCAGAGCAGGGCCAGCAGCACGGAAGTTGTGGCGACCGGTGTGCCCTGCCATGTCACGGCGCCCTGCGCAAGGAAGGTCACGGCGCCCAGCAGGGCCCCGAAGAGAACCATCGGATGGAGGCGTATGAGGCGTCGGCGGAAGAAGTTGCCGACCGTAAGACCGCTGCCCCAGCGGTCGTCGTAGGCGTAGGAGATGACGAAGCCCGAGAGCATGAAGAAGAAATCGACGGCCAGGTAGCCGTGGTTGATGCCTCCGATCGTGGTGTTGCCGCCGGCAAAGGCATACCCTTCGAAGATGTGGTACCAGATGACCGAGAGTGCCGCAACGCCGCGCAGCCCGTCGAGCAGGTTGTAGTGGGGTTTGGTGTCCGCAAAGGATGAAGTGTTCATTTCCGTCTTTTTTGTTTTCGGGATCGGTTCGGGTGGATCGTTGCAAAGGTACGATTCCCGAGTCAAAGGAAAAAGTGCGAACGTTGTTTTTTTGCTTTTTGGCGGGTAAATGCCCGTCGATGAATAAAGCACCCCGGCGGATGATTTCCGGCGCGACAGAGAGGCGGAAACGCCCCTTTGCCGGTACGCGGTCGTGCCCGTCCCGGGACTCGAAAGGAAGAGCGGCGCCTCCTTTTTCCCGGTTGCTTCGTGCCCCGTGCTTCTTTCTTGTGGAAAAACTCCCCCTTTTGCTTCAGGAATCAATCAAAATTTCGTACTTTTGACACAAATTAGTAAGATTGTATCACTTCTATGGCTAAAGAGTTCAAACGCTATCTCGTGACTTCGGCACTCCCCTATGCCAACGGCCCCGTACATATCGGCCACCTGGCGGGAGTCTACATACCTTCGGATATCTACACGCGCTACCTGCGCCTGAAGGGCTGCGACGTGATCTCGGTCTGCGGATCCGACGAGCACGGCGTGCCCATCACGATCAAGGCCCGCAAGGAGGGCGTCACGCCCCAGCAGATCGTAGACCGCTACCACGAATTGATCAAACGTTCGTTCGAGGGGCTCGGCATGTCGTTCGACATCTATTCGCGCACCTCGTCGGCCACCCACGCCCGGACGGCTTCGGACTTCTTCCGCAAGCTTTACGACGAGGGCAAGTTCATCGAGAAGACCTCGATGCAGTATTACGACGAGGAGGCGCAGACGTTCCTTGCCGACCGTTACATCGTGGGCACCTGCCCCAAGTGCGGCAACGACCGCGCCTACGGCGACCAGTGCGAGAAGTGCGGATCGACCCTTTCGCCCGACGAGTTGATCGACCCCCACAGCGCCGTGTCGGGTTCGGTGCCCGTCAAGCGCGAGACCAAACACTGGTATCTTCCTCTGGATCAATATGAAGGATTCCTCCGCGAGTGGATTCTCAATGGCCACAGGGAGTGGAAGACCAATGTCTACGGACAGTGCAAGAGCTGGCTGGACGGCGGCCTGCAGCCCCGTGCCGTGAGCCGCGACCTGGACTGGGGCATTCCCGTGCCGGTCGAGGGTGCCGAGGGCAAGGTGCTCTACGTCTGGTTCGACGCACCGATCGGTTACATCTCCGCGACGAAGGACCTCACACCCGACTGGGAAAAGTATTGGAAGAGCGAGGATACGAAGATGGTGCACTTCATCGGCAAGGACAACATCGTCTTCCACTGCATTGTTTTCCCCTCGATGCTCAAGGCCCACGGCGGCTACATCCTTCCGGAGAACGTGCCCGCGAACGAATTCCTGAACCTCGAGGGCGAGAAGATCTCCACATCGCGCAACTGGGCCGTCTGGCTGCACGAATACCTCGAGGAGTTCCCCGGCAAGGAGGACGTGCTGCGCTACGTGCTCTGCGCCAATGCCCCCGAGACCAAGGACAACGACTTTACGTGGAAGGACTTCCAGGCCCGCAACAACAACGAGCTGGTGGCCGTGCTGGGCAACTTCGTGAATCGTGCCCTGGTGCTCACGCAGAAGTATTACGACGGCAAGGTGCCCGCCTGCGGGGAGCTTACGGACTACGACCGCGAGACGATCGCCGACATTGCCTCGATCCGTGCGTCGCTTGAGAGCAACATCGAGAACTACCGTTTTCGTGAGGCGTTGAAGGATGCCATGAACTTCGCTCGCATCGGCAACAAATACCTGGCCGACACCGAGCCGTGGAAGGTCATCAAGAGCGATCCGGAACGTGTGAAGACGATCCTCAACATCGCCCTGCAGATCACGGCCAATACGGCCATCGCCATCGAACCCTTCATGCCCTTCTCGGCTGCGAAGATGCTCCGCATGCTGGCCGTGGAGAAGTTCCCGTGGGAGCGCCTTGGCGGGATGGACCTCATTGCGGCCGGTCACACGATTGGTACGCCCGAGCTGCTTTTCGAGAAGATCGAAGACGACGTCATTCAGCGGCAGCTGGACAAGCTGGCGGCCACGAAAGCTGCCAATCAGGCTGCTGAAGCTGCTCAACATGTTGAAGCACAGAAAGATACGATTCAGTTTGACGATTTCCAGAAAATGGATATCCGTGTTTCGACGATCCTTTCCGCCGAAAAGGTTGCCAAAACCAAGAAATTGCTCAAACTCACGGTCGATACGGGTATCGACCAGCGGGTGATCGTCTCGGGCATTGCCGAGCACTTCACGCCCGAGGAGCTCATCGGCAAGCAGGTGCTTGTGCTGGTGAACCTTGCTCCGCGCGACCTGAAGGGCATCACCTCCAGCGGCATGATCCTCATGGCCGAGGATGCATCGGGCAAGCTGCGTCTGCTGCAGCCCGACGAAAAGACCAACAACGGCGCCATCGTGGGTTGATGCCTGCCGGATCCGTTGCTGTCCCGACAAAGATGAAACTGGTACTTTAAAATTTCAATATTTATGGAAAACATCGATTGGAGCGCATTGGGCTTCGACTACACCAAGACCGATTTCAATGCCCGCTTTACGTTTACCGACGGCAAGTGGAGCGAGATGGAAATCACGAGCGACGAGTACATCAAGATGCACATGTCGGCTTCGTGCCTGCACTACGGCATCGAACTTTTCGAGGGTCTGAAAGCCTTCCGGGGAATCGACGGCAAGGTCCGTCTCTTCCGTGTGGCCGACAATGCCCGCCGTCTTCAATCGTCGGCCAAGCGCCTTTGCCTGCCGGTTCCGTCGATCGAGATGATTGTTGATGCCTGTGTCGAGGTGGTCAAGCGCAACGAGCGTTTCATTCCGCCCTACGGTACGGGTGCTTCGCTCTACCTGCGTCCGGTGATGTTCGGTACGACCGTCGGACTGGGTGTGAAACCCGCCAAGGATGCGCTGCTGATCGTCTATTGCTCGCCCGTAGGTGCCTACTTCAAGTCGGGAATCAAGCCGATTCTGGTCGCTATCGACCGTGAACAGGACCGCGCTGCTCCACGTGGAACGGGTGATGTGAAGGTCGGCGGAAACTATGCGGCCAGCCTCATGTCGGGTGAAAAGGCGCACACGCTCGGCTATTCGAACGTGATGTACCTCGATGCGGCTGAGCACAAATACATCGAGGAGTGCGGTGCCGCCAACTTCTTCGGCATCAAGGAGGGCAAGTACATCACGCCGAAATCGCAGTCGGTGCTGCCTTCGATTACGAACATGAGCCTTCGCCAGATCGCCCGTGACATGGGACTCGAGGTTGAAGAGCGCCATATTCCCGTCGAGGAACTGGAAACTTTCGAGGAGTGTGGCGCCTGCGGAACGGCTGCAGTCATCTCCCCTATCGGGAAGATCTTTGATATGCAGACCGACAAGGTTTATACCTATGGTACGGAGGTCGGCAAGACGAGCCTCGAACTCTATACCCGCCTGCAGGATATTCAGTACGGCCGTTCGGAGGACAAGTATGGTTGGTGCACGATTGTACTCTGATTTATTTACGGATTACAAAAGGAAACCCCGCCATTCCGGCGGGGTTTCCTTTTTTGCTTTTTATACTAACTTAATTAGTATTAATGTTCCACGTGGAACGAATTCTTCGTTTCTTGTTTGTATCCTTATTTGTTCTTTTGCTTTTATGTTCCACGTGGAACGTTTACCTGCCGAATTTAACGAGCAGAACATTGACGTCGGCCGGTGATACGCCCGGGATGCGCGATGCCTGTCCGATCGTTGTCGGGCGGATCCGGTCGAGTTTCTGCCGGGCCTCGATGGTCAGTGCATTCATAGAAAAATAATCGAAATTATCGGGAATGGAGATGTTTTCAAGGCGGTGGAGTTTTTCAGCGATGAATTTCTCGCGTTCGATATACCCTTTGTATTTGATCTGTATCTCCGCCTCCTCGATTACCTCTTCGTTCATTCCGTTTTTCTCGATGAATTTTTTCAGTTTCGGCAAGACCTCTTGAAGCGTTTCGAAACTCGTATTGTTGCGCATCAGGATGTCGTGCAGCTTGCGACCCTGTGTCAGCGGGTCCGATCCGATCGTTTTCAGATAGTCGTTAATTTCGGCTGCTTTGACACTCAGGTCACGTGCAAATGCTACAAGCGATTCTACGAGCGATTTTTTTTGCACGAATTCTGCATATCTTTTCTCCGAAATCAGACCGATTTCGTGCCCGAGCGGAGTGAGCCGCAGGTCGGCATTGTCCTGTCGCAGCAGGATGCGGTATTCGGCGCGCGAGGTGAACATGCGGTAGGGCTCGTCTACTCCTTTGGTTACCAGGTCGTCGATCAGCACTCCGATGTAGGCTTCGTCGCGGCGGAGCACGACGGCCTCCTCCCCTGCCAGTGCCCGGTGTGCATTGATTCCGGCCATCAGACCCTGTGCCGCCGCCTCTTCGTACCCGGTCGTGCCATTGACCTGTCCGGCGAAGTAGAGACCTGACACCCGCTTGGTTTCGAGCGAATGGTGCAGTTGTGTGGGCGGAAAATAGTCGTATTCTATGGCATATCCCGGTCGGTAGATGTGCAGATTTTCGAATCCGTGGATTTGATGCAGCGCTTTCCACTGCACCTCCCACGGCAGCGACGACGAAAATCCGTTGAGGTAGTATTCGTTTGTCGAGCGGCCTTCGGGCTCGAGGAACAACTGGTGCTGTTCCTTGTCGGCGAACGTGCGGAGTTTGTCTTCGATCGAGGGACAGTAGCGCGGCCCTATACCCCGGATCGTGCCGTTGAACAGGGGAGATTCAGCGAATCCGCTGCGCAGTGTCTCGTGCACCTCGGGCGAGGTGTAGACCAGATAGCAGGGCATCTGCTCCTCGACGGGCCGGATCTCCGATGCGAACGAGAACTTGGCCGGTTTCTCGTCTCCGTATTGGGGTTCGAGCCGGGAAAAGTCGATCGAGCGGGCATCGAGTCGTGCCGGGGTACCGGTCTTCATCCGCCCGGCTTCGAATCCCATGCGGCGCAGTGATTCGGTGATGCCGTGCGAGGCGGCATCTCCGGCGCGTCCTCCTTCGGCATGGGCCGATCCGCAGTGCATCAGACCCTCGAGGAAGGTCCCGGCCGTGAGTATTACGGCCCGGCAGGAGAACTCCACCCCCATGCGGCTTTTCACTCCGCGGATGTGCGGCCGCTCCTCCCCCGCTTCTTCCGTAAAGAGCAGTTCGGTGGCGGCATCCTGCCAGATGTGCAGGTTCGGGGTGTTCTCGAGCGTATGCCGCCACTCACTCGAGAAGCGGCTCTTGTCGCACTGGGCACGCGGACTCCACATCGCAGCCCCCTTTGAGCGGTTAAGCATCCGAAATTGGATCGAGCAGAGGTCGGTAATGCGGCCCATTTGACCGCCTAATGCATCTATCTCTCTGACTATCTGTCCTTTAGCTACTCCTCCGACGGCCGGGTTGCAGGACATGGCCGCCATTTTCTCCATATCCATCGTCAGCAGCAGCGTGCGCGAACCGAGCCGCGCGGCCGCCGAGGCCGCTTCGCAGCCGGCGTGTCCGCCGCCGATGACGATGATGTCGTAATCGAGCGTCATGGTGTTTTGTCTCTCTTGCCGGGACACGGTCCTGACGGCTGTTTTGGATGCCGTGCTGTCTCCGCGTCTGCGGCTTACTCTTCTTTTTCCCAGAATTTCAGGTACTTGTCCTCCTTGCGGTGCATCTGGGCATTGCTGCGGGGCGTCTTGTCGCCCTGGCCGCAGAGGTGCAGCACGCCGTGGACCACCACGCGGCGCATCTCCTGGAGCGCCGTGGCGCCGTATTGCCGGGCGTTGTCGGCCACGGTCTCCACGTCGATGAAGATGTCTCCCGAGACGATGCGCGTATCGCTGCGGTCGCTGTAGTCGAACGTGATGACGTCGGTGAAGTAGTCGTGCCCGAGGTACTGCCGGTTCATCTCAAGCAGCCGCTGCGCCGAGCAGAAGATGTAGCTCACGTCGCCCAGCACATAACCCTCCTCCTCGGCCACGCGGCGCAGCCATTCGGCCGTCAGCCGCTTTTGCGGCAGGCGGTATTTGCAGTCGTCGTTGTAGTAGCGTACAGCCATTGCTTCTCTTTGTCGTTTTTTTAGCCTTGTTTTTGTCTTTGTCTCTCCGCGTGGAGAGGATTCCGCAGAAACGGTTTGAAGCGGAATTTCGCCTCCGGAATACCCTTTACGGGGATTCTTCGCAGATCCTTTCCGGAGAGTTTACCGCCTGAAGCAGTTTTCGGCCCGCATCGTCTGTTTCGGATCGGGCGGATAGATGCCGAACACGATCCGGTATTCGGTCTGCATCGTCTCGAAATCGACCGACGAACCGATGGTTCCGATCTGCTGGTTACGGGCGATCTTCTGCCCCTTTCCGACGCAGACCGACCCGAGGTTGGCGTAGGAGGTGATGTATTCGCCGTGGGCGATGAATACCTCGTATTTGCCCGTGATGCGGTTGCGTTTGGTCTCCACGACCTTGCCGTCGTAGATCGAGATCACCTGTGCCTCCTTCGGTCCGGAGATCTCGGCCATGTTGCCCTTGTATCGCTTCACGCGGCCGTTCACGACGGGAAGCCGCAGTCCGGAGGTCTTCGACGAGAACGAAGCGCCTTCCTTGTTTCCTTTCGAGAGTTTGCGCAGTTCGCTGATCGCCACGTCGAGCTGCTGCTCCTGCTCGATCTTGCGCTGCAGGGCGCTCTTCTCGCGTTTCGAGAGCTGCTGGATCGTCGCCTTGGCGTTCCGCGAGTCGCGCTGCAGCTTCTCGCGCTGCGCCGTGAGCCGCGTGGAGACCGAGTCGAGCTCGCGGCGGCGGCGAGCAAGCGTCTCCTGTTCGGTGCGCACCTCGTCGGCCAGGCTGCGGATATCGCGTAGTTTGCGCTCGCGCAGGGCAGCTACGGCCCTCAGGTCGGTGATGCGGCGCGCCACGTCGGCGAAGTCGCGGGCCGAGAAGAGGTAGGTGAGGTAGTTGTTCTGGCGGTAGTTGCGGTAGGCTTCGCGTACCATCTCCGCATATTGCTGCCGGTCGCGTTCGAGTCTGGCAGCAAGATCCCCCGCTACGCTGTCCGTGCGTGCGATCTCCCCGCGCAACTGGGAGGCCTCCTTCTCCGTGGCGTCGAGCAGCTGGCTCCGCGAGTCGATCTGCCGGGCCAGGCGGCGCACCTGCTCCTCGGTCGAGGAGCGTCCCTTGCGCAGGCGGGCGATCTCCTGCTCCTCGGCTGCGATCTTCTTCTCGAGGGCCGCGATCACGCGCTTCTGTTCGGCCACGCGTGCGTCGTTCTGCCCCGAGGCCGTCCCGGCCGCGCAGAGCAACAGCAGAATCGGAATCAGCATGCGTAGACTCTTCATCGGCTTGTCTTTTCGGAGTTTCGGTCAGCGGCCGGCTGTTTGAGCCGGGGTTCGATCAATGCGGGATCGTATCCCTTCTCCAACGCCTGACGCCAGTAGATTTCGGCCATGAACTGTTCGCCCAGGGCATGGAGAATGTCGCCGTAGTGGGCCAGCAGCGAAGGCGATTTCTGCCCGTCGAGCACTACGGCCCGCTGCTGGATCTTCTTGGCTTCGTCCGTGCGTCCCAGTTTGTGGAGCACCCAGGCGTGGGTGTCGAGGTAGGTCGGGTTGTCGTCCTCGAGCGCCACGACACGGCTGGCCATGGCCAGCGCCCGCTCCAGATCGCGTCCCTCGACCGAGAGGAAGTAGGCGTAGTTGTTCAGCACCATCGTGTTGTCGGGGTCGTAGCGCAGGCTGCGCTCGTAGGCGCTGTAGCAACGTTTCATTCCCTTGCGGAATGCGGCCGTGGGCTTGACTGTCCCGAGGTCCATCCGCTCGTCCCAGTCGGTGACACCTTCGGAGGCCTTCAGGTGCCACGTGTCGCCGATCATGCCCCAGACCACGCTGCGCAGCGAATCCGTCGAGGCATACGCGAGCGACTCTTCGTAGGCCCCGAGGGCCCGGTCGTAGTCGCCCGAGAGGCTGGCCACATGTCCCTTGGCCAGCCGGAAGTCGATCCGGTCGGGGAAGAGCCCGATGGCCTTCACGACGTAGCGGCCGACCGAGTCGGTCCGCTTCTTGTAGCTCTCGATGTCGATGATCGTGCGGTAGTACTCCTCCACGGGAGGCTGGTCGTCGAGGTGGCTCTTGTAGAGCGCAAGGGCCTGGTCCAGCTCCCCGGAGGCGATCAGGTGGCCGGCATAGAGCTCCACGACGCGCTTGTCGTCGGGATACTTGATGGCCAGTACCGAGGCCAGGTCGTTGAGCTGCAGGTAGTATTCGCGGTAGAAGCGGATGTCCGAGGTGTACTGTTCGAACTGGCGGATCTTCGTCTCGAGCGGGAGTTCGTCGGCCAGGAACAACCTCCGTGACACGGCCAGCAGCGAGCGGTAGTCCTGCCGGGAGGTGTAGTAGTCGGCCAGCGACATGAGCGTTGCGAGGTTCGTCGAGTCGATCCGCAGCGCCTCGTCGAACTCCGCGCGGGCCAGCGAGTCGCGTCCGTCTGCAGCGTAGAGGTTGGCCAGTGCCACGTGGGGCTCAGGCTCGTAGGGGGTCGCTGCCGCCTCCTGCCGGGCCTCATCCAGGGCCCGGCCGATCTGTCCGGTGGCCACGAGCAGGCGGCGCTTCATGCTGTTCAGCACGGGAATGCGTCCGAAGCGCACCTCGGCCGAGTCGAGCAGGGCCACGGCCTCGGCGGGCTGTCGGGTCTGCTCGTAGAGCGCCGCGAGGATCCGGTAGAAGTCCGGCTCCTTGGGGAAACGGTTGATCAGGCTGCGGTAGACGGGAACGGCTCGGTCGTACTCTCCGGCGAAGACGAGCGTCTGGCCGTAGAACTGATGGTACCACTTGTTGGCCGTATCGAGCCGGTAGGCGCGTCCGGCCAGCTCGATGGCCTCCTCGGGCGAGGCATACATTCCGTTGGATACCAGCTCGAAGTAGGCCGGGGCGTAGTTCGAGTCGCGCCGGATGGCCTCGGCGAAGAGTTTGCGGGCCCGCAGCGTATCGCCCGTGATGGTCTGCTGCTTGATGCCCTCGGTGTAGAACCATACGCTCGGCAGCGAGTCGGGATATGCGGGTGCGGCCGGAGTGCCCTTCCCCGCCACGAAGGCCGTGGTGAAGAGCGCACCCAGAAGCCATGTCGCCATCAGCCGTTTCATGCCTGCCGAAGGTTTAGAGCGCCTGGTCGAACTGGTGGAGGAAACGCACGTCGTTTTCGAAGTAGAGGCGCAGGTCCTTGACGCCGTATTTGAGCATGGCGATTCGTTCGATGCCCATGCCGAATGCGAATCCGGAGTATTTTTCAGAATCTATATTGTTGGCTTTTAGAACGTTGGGATCTACCATGCCGCAGCCCATGATCTCGAGCCATCCCGTGCCCTTGCAGACCGGGCATCCCTTGCCGCCGCAGAGGTTGCACGAGACGTCCACCTCGGCCGAAGGTTCGGTGAAGGGGAAGTAGGAAGGGCGCATACGGATGGCCGTCTGCTCGCCGAAGAGCTCCTTGGCGAAGTAGAGCAGCGACTGTTTCATGTCGGCGAACGAGACCCCTTCGTCAATGTAGAGGCCCTCGATCTGGTGGAAGATGCAGTGGGCACGGTAGGAGATCGCCTCGTTGCGGAATACCCGGCCGGGGCAGATCACGCGGATGGGCGGCTTCTGGCGCTCCATCGTGCGTACCTGGATCGACGAGGTGTGCGTGCGCAGCAGGATGTCGGGATCCTTCTCGATGAAGAAGGTGTCCTGCATGTCGCGCGCCGGGTGCTCGGGCGGAAAGTTGAGCGCCGAGAAGACGTGCCAGTCGTCCTCGATCTCCGGGCCGTCGGCCACCGTGTAGCCCAGACGCGAGAAGATCTCGACAATCTGGTTCTTGACCAGCGCGATCGGGTGGCGCGAACCGAGGTGTTCGGCCGATCCCGGGCGGGTCAGGTCCTCCTCCGCGGTCCGGTTGTCCTCGGCGGCGTTCTGCAGCTGCTCGCGCAGCGTGTTGATCCGTTCCGTGGCTTCGGTCTTCAGGCGGTTGAGCTGCTGTCCGAGTTCGCGCTTCATTTCGGGAGCGACGCTCTTGAACTCCTCCATCAGGGCGTTCAGTTCGCCCTTCTTGCCGAGGACCTTGATGCGGAACTCTTCGAGTTCGGCGGCTGCTTTCGGTTTGAACTCTTCGACACGTCGGAGGAGTTCATTGATTTTGTCGATCATATTTTGTTCGTTTTTCTTTTTTCCCTACTTTTGAAGTGCTCTGCACCCCATGTAACGTGCAAAGTTATAAAAAAATTGAGATATGTTGCGTAAATCCCTCGTATTTGTCCTGCTGTTGCTTGCCGGGGTGCTCCCTGCGGCAGCCCAGCGGGTGGGTGTGGTGATGAGTGGCGGCGGCGCGAAGGGACTCTACCACATCGGCGTGCTGGAGGCGCTCGAGCAGAACGGTGTGCCGATCGACTGTGTGGCCGGCACCTCGATGGGGTCGATCATTGCGGCGATGTATGCCGCGGGCTACTCCCCTGCCGAGATGCGGGCCATCGTCAGTTCGGGCGTGGTCAAGGAGTGGGTTTCGGGACGTATCGACCCCAACAAGTATATGGACTATTACCGGCAGGTGGGCAACAACCCCTCGTTCCTGAGTCTGCTGATCGATATCGAAAGCCCGGCCGGAAAGCGTTTCCAGGTTCCCAAAAACCTGATCTCCTCGACGCAGATCGACCTGGCGCTGACCGAACTCTTCGCTCCGGCGACGGCTGCTTCGGAAGGTGATTTCGACCGCCTGATGGTACCGTTTCTCTGCGTGGCCAGCGACATGAACCACCGCCGTCCGGCGGTGCTGCGGAGCGGCGAATTGAGCGAGGCCGTGCGTTCGTCGATGGCCATACCTTTGGTATTCAAGCCAATGGGTATCGATTCGATGCTGCTCTACGACGGCGGTATCTACGACAACTTTCCGTGGAGGCCCCTCGACGAGGAGTTCTCCCCCGACCTGATCATCGGCTCGATCTGCACGGCCGGCAACACGCCGCCCAGCGTCGAGAGCAACCTCCTGGACCAGGCCTTCATGCTGGCCATGCAGGAGACCGACTATACGCTGCCCGAGGGACGGAGCATCACGATCCGCCGCGGGGTCGATGCCGGCATGCTCGATTTCGACCGGGCGGTCGAGATCATGGATTCGGGCTATGCCGATGCCATGGCTGCGATGCCGCAGATCCTCGAGCGCATCACCGAGCGCCGCGATACGGCCTACTACGAGGCCCGGCGAGCGGCCTTCCGGGAGCGCTGCCCGAGGCTCCTGTTCGACGACTACAAGCTCGAGGGCCTTTCGCAGGCGCAGCGGGCTTACATCCGCGACTTCGTGCAGGTGGACCGCCGTACACCCGGGCACCAGCGCCCGATGGGCTTCGCCGAACTGCGCGACAACCTCTTCGAAGTGTTGGCCGGCGGGGAGTTCACGATGGATTTTCCCCATGTGCGTTACGACTCGCTGCGGGGCCGTTATTCGTTCCAGGCCCGGTTCCACACGCGTCCGAACTTCCGGATCACGATCGGCGGCAACATCTCTTCGACGGCCTTCAACCAGGCCTACATCGGGATGAACTACCAGCGGATCGGCCGTGTCGGGCAGCGGCTCGGGGCTGAGCTCTATCTGGGGCCGCTCTACACGTGGGGCAAACTCGGCGGGCGTACCGACTTCTACCTCGTCGAACCGCTTTTTCTCGACTACTCCTACAACTTTTCGGTCCACAATCTGCGTCACGGCTCCTTCGGCAACGTGACGAAGATCGACAATATGGAGCAGGTCAAGGAGAGCGAGAGTTTCTTCTCGCTGGCTGCGGGCATGCCGCTCACGCACCGCAGCGTGGTGACGCTTCGGGCGAATGCCGGGCATGTGAACTACCGCTATGACTCGGAGGACCTCTTCGCCGACGATACGGACCTCACGCGCTTCCGGTTTTTCGGGCTGAAGGCCGAAGTGGCCCGCAATACGCTCGACAAGTTCCTCTACCCGCGGCGCGGTTCGGACCTGCGTCTGTCGGGTATCTATGTCACGGGGCGTGAGAAGGTGCGGCCTTACGATGCCGAACGCTTCTACTCGCCGGGCATGCGCCACTGGTTCGGGGCACGGGTCAGTTGGTCGCAGTATTTCGACATCCCGCAAAGCAGCTGGTTCTCGTTCGGATACAACATCGACGGGGTCTATACGAACCATCCCGACTTCGGTTCGTGGGACGCTACGTTGATGTCGATGCCGTCGTATGCCCCCGTGCAGCATGCGAAGATGATCTACATGCCCGACTTCCACGCCCCGTGGTTTGTCGGTGCGGGTATCATGCCGACGTTCGACCTGATGTCCAACTTCTTCTTCCGGACGGGCTTCCATGCGATGTTCCGCGCCCCGCACGACAGCGCCCTGGCGCCGGCGGGCGTCCGCCTTGCGGACCGGAGGTGGCACTATATCGCCGAGGCGTCGCTGGTCTACCATTCGCCGATTGGTCCCGTGAGCCTCGCCCTGACCAAGTACGATCTGAAGGACTGGAAGAACATGTACCTGACCTTCAACTTCGGGTATGCGATCTTTGCCCCGAAAGGAACCTTCTATTGATCGTACTTTCCGTCTCCGGCACTCCGCTCCGTCCGTTGCTTCGGAACCGGCAGGTTGGGCGGAAAAAGGCCGAAAACGGGGCGGAGCGGATAAAAAAGAGGTCCGGAATCCACAAAGGATTCCGGACCTCTCTCTTTTCGGAGCGGGGAGCCGCTGCCGGCCCCGCCGCCTGTTTCCTTACCAGATGATCACGCGCTCCTCCTCGGGCAGGAACATCGCGCCGTCGGTGATGCCGAAGGCGTCGTAGAAGGTCTGCAGGTTGCGCAGCGTGGCGTTCACGCGCCACTTGCCCAGCGAGTGTACGTCGAGCTTGGTCAGACGGGCAGCCTCCTCGTCGCGGATGTTCTGGGCCCACAGCGTTGCGTAACCCAGGTAGAAGCGCTGCTCGGGCGTGAATCCGTCGATCGGGGCGGGTTTCTCCTTGCCCTCGAGCGAGTTGTGGTAGGCCGTCCAGGCTACGCGCAGGCCGCCCTGGTCGGCGATGTTCTCACCCAGCGAGAGCGAGCCGTTGGCGTGCAGTGCCGGCTGGCCGTCCTTGGCGGGCAGCACCTCGATGGCGTCGAACTGCTTGACCAGGATGTCGGTCTTGGCCTTGAAGGCAGCGGCGTCCTCTTCGGTCCACCAGTTGTTCATGTTGCCGTCCTTGTCGAACTGGCGGCCCTGGTCGTCGAATCCGTGGGTCATCTCGTGGCCGATCACCACGCCGATGGCACCGTAGTTCACCGCGTCGTCGGCGTCGGGGTTGTAGAAGGGCGGCTGCAGGATGGCGGCCGGGAAGCAGATCTCGTTGGTCGTTGGGTTGTAGTAGGCATTGACCGTCTGCGGCGTCATGCCCCACTCCTCCTTGTCCACGGGTTTGCCCAGGTCGGCGATGTTGTCCTCCGTGTACCAGATGTTGGCATTGACGATATTCTCCCAGTAGCTCTTCGCCGGGTCGATCTCGAGCGTCGTGTAGTCCTTCCACTTGTTGGGGTAGCCGATCTTCACGGTGAAGGTCGCCAGCTTCTCGCGGGCCTTGGCCTTCGTGGTGTCGGACATCCAGTCGAGGGCGTCGATGTGCTGGCCGAGGGCCGTCTGCAGGTTCTTGACCAGTTCCATCATGCGCTCCTTGTCCTTCTCGGGGAAGTACTTGGCGACGTACATCTCGCCCACGGCCTCTCCCAGCGTACCGTTGGGCACCGACATGGCGCGCTTCCAACGGGGCTTCTGCTCCTGCTGGCCCGACATCACCTTGCCGTAGAAGTCGAACGAGGCCTGCTGGAAATCGTCGCTCAGGTAGCCGGCGGCGGCGTTGATGTACTGTGCGGCCAGATAGTAGCGCAGCGACTCGATCGGGGCGTTCTTCAGCAGGTCGTTGGCGTTGGCCACGGCCGAAGGGGTCGTCACGATGATCGTGTCGAAGTCGCCGATGCCCATCGCCTTGTAGTAGGCCGGCCAGTCGATGGCGTCGTAGGTCTTCTCGAAGTCGGCCTTCGACATCGGGTTGTACTGGGCCACGATGTCGCGCAGCTCGACGTTCGACCACATCTTCTCGGCCAGCTTGGTCTCCAGTTCGACGACCGAAGCGGCGGCCTGTTCGGCCTGCTCGATGCCCGTCAGGGTGAAGAGCTTGGCGAGCATCTCGCCGTAGGCCTTCTTGATCCCGGCATTCGACTCATCGACATAGTAGTCGCGCGTACCCATGCCCAGGCCGCTCTGCGAGATGTAGAGGGCATTCATGTTGCTGTTCATCAGGTCCGACTGCACGCCCATGCCGAAGAAGGGGTTGGCCACCGAGTGGTGCAGGTCGGCGATGGCGGCCGTCAGCTGTGCGCGATCGGTGATGCCCAGCAACTCGGCGACCTTGGCCTGGATCGGGGCGGCGCCCTCCGTGTTCAGGCGCACCGAGTCGAGGCCCATCTTGTAGAGGTCGGAGATCTTCTGCTCGACACTGCCCGGGGCGGCCTCGATCTTGGCCATCTCCTGGAACAGGTCGTTGATGCGCTTCTGGTTGTTCTCGGCGATCACGTCGAAGGCGCCGTAGCGCGAATATTCGGGTTTGAGCGGGTTCTTGGCCTGCCACCCGCCCGTGGCATACTGGTAGAAGTCGGCGTTCGGGGCTACCGAGAGGTCGAAGTTCGTGAGGTCGATGGCCGGGGTCTTGGTCGGGTTATTCTGACAACTTGCCATACAAGCCAGGGATGCTGCGAAAAGGATGATTTTTTTCATATCGGTATTTGTTCGGGTTTTGAAAACGGGAACCTCCGCGGAGATTCCCGTTTCGCTTTTTTCGATGTTTCGAGGCAGTCAGCCTATTCGCGGATGGCCTCTACGCCGGGCAGCGTGCCGAATTCGATGTACTCAAGCAGGGCGCCGCCGCCGGTCGAGATGTAGGATACCTGGTCGGCCAGGCCGAACTTGTTGATGCAGGCCACCGAGTCGCCGCCGCCGATGAGCGAGTAGGCGCCCTTTTTCGTGGCCTCGGCGATGGCCAGGGCCACCTCCTTCGAACCGGTTGCGAACTTGTCAATCTCGAAGACGCCCACCGGACCGTTCCAGAGGATCGTCTTGCAGCCGAGGATGTGCTCGCGGAAGCGCTTCTTGCCCTCGTCGGCGATATCGACACCCTCCCATCCGTCGGGGATGTTGTCGGCCGGGGCGACGTTCGTGTTGGCGTCGGCCGAGAAGGCATCGGCGATCAGCGCGTCGGGCGACATGACCAGCTCAACACCCTTCTGTTTGGCCAGCTCGAGGATCTCGAGGGCTACGGGGAACATGTCGGGCTCGCAGATCGAATTGCCGACCTTGCCGCCCTGTGCTGCGGCGAACGTGTAGGTCATGCCGCCGCCGATGATGATCGAATCGACCTTCTCGATCAGGGCCTTGATGACGCCGATCTTCGACGACACCTTCGAACCGCCGATGATGGCGCAGAACGGGTGTGCGGGCTTCTCCATGACGGCCGAGATCGCCTTGACCTCGCGCTCCATGAGGTAGCCGAACATCTTGTCGTTGGGGAAGTGCTTGGCGATCAGGTAGGTCGATGCGTGCTTGCGGTGAGCCGTACCGAAGGCGTCGTTGATGTAGCAGTCGGCATACGAGGCCAGCTTCTTGACGAACTCCTTCTGCGGACCCTCCTTGAGGGCCTTCTTGGCGGCGTCCTTCTCCTCCTTGGTGGCGTCCTCCGCCAGGCCGCGGGGCTTGCCCTCCTCCTCGGCGTAGAAACGCAGGTTCTCGAGCAGCAGCACCTCGCCCGGCTTGAGGGCCTTGGCCATCTCGGCGGCCTTCTCGCCCATGCAGTCACCGGCGAAGGCGACCTTCACGCCGAGGTTCTTCTCGATGGCCGGGATGATCTGTTCGAGGGAGTATTTGGGATCGGGGTTCTTCTTCGGGCGACCCATGTGCGACATGAGGATCACCGAACCGCCTTCGTCGAGCACCTTCTTGATGGTGGGGATGGCGGCGCGGATGCGGGTGTCGTCCGTCACTTCGCCCTTCTCGTTGAGGGGCACGTTGAAATCCACGCGGATGATCGCGCGCTTGCCTTTGAAATCGTAGTTGTCGATCGAAATCATAGCTCTTGAATATTAGATGTTTTGTTGAATGTTTTTCCTTCGGATTTCATCCGGTGGCAAAATTATGAAAAATTTCAGGAATCTGTTATTGCGATAACAGAAAAATGCGGCCGCCCGGACAAAAAGTCCCCGTATGCGGTATCAGTACTTGTAGCGCATCCACTTCACCAACTCCTTGAGGGTCGGTTTCTTGCCGTACATGAAGATGCCCACGCGGTAGATCTTCGCGGCGAACCACACCATGCCGATGAACGAGCCGTAGAGCACCGCGAGCGAGAGGGCGATCTCCCACAGCGGAATGTCGTAGGGGATGCGGGCCATCATCACCACGGGCGACGTGAAGGGGATGATCGAGAACCAGAAGGCCATCGGCGAGTTAGGGTCCTTGATCACGGCCAGCATCATCAGCAGAGCCAGGATGATCGGCAGCGTGATGGGGGTCTGCAGCTGCGAGGCGTCCTGTACGTTGTCCACGGCCGAGCCCACGGCAGCGAACATCGCCGAGTAGAGCAGGTAGCCGCCGAAGACGAAGAGCAGCAGGCAGACGAAGATCTTGACCACATAGCCCAGGTCCGTGACGGCGGCCACGGCCTGCAGCATCTCGGTGTCCATGCCGCTCGCAGCCGCGGCGTCGGGCATCCCCTGCCGCACGGCCTCCACGCCGGCCATCGCCTCGGCGGGCATGAGCTGCGGCATGACGAAGCTGCCCACGCCGACGATCAGCACGCCCCAGATGACGATCTGCACCACGGCCACCGAGGCGATGCCGAGGATCTTGCCCATCATCAGGTCGAAGGGCCGCACCGAGGAGACCATCACCTCGAGCACGCGGTTGTTCTTCTCCTCGATGACCGACTGCATGACCATCGAGCCGTAGATCAGCAGGAACATGTAGAGCACGAAGCCCAGGATGTATCCCGAGGCCGTGGCGACGACCGACGACTGGGCCTGGGTCTCCTCCTCCTGCGACTTGTCGTTGCGGAAGGTCTGGAGCGTGACGGTGGTCTTCACCTCGTCGAGGATCTGCTGGAGGTTGTCGATGTTGTAGCGGCGGAGCTTCTCGGCTTCGAGGATCCGTTCGATCTGGCCGGTGAGGCTCTCCTCGAGCGAGAGCGACGACGAAGAGTTGGCGTAGAGTTTGACGGCTGAGGGGTTCTCGAGGATGTCGCTGCCGATCCAGAGCACGCCGAACAGGTCGGAGAACTCGCGGCGTGCCTCGTCGGTGCTCTTGTCGGTGGTCGTGAAGCGGATCTCCTCGCTGTCCGCGAGTTTCGGGGCCACCAGGCCGCTGTCGTCGATGACGGCGATCGTCTTTGTCTCGCCGCGCGAGAAACGCATGATGAGCGCCGGGGCGACCATCAGGGCGAGCATCAGCACGGGCATGAGGATCGTGGTGATGATGAAGGATTTTTTGCGCACGCGCTCGTTGAACTCGCGCTGGATGATGAGGGATATGTTGGACATGATGTGTAGGTTTTATCGGTTCTCTTTCTCTCCTGTTTTCGGGATGCGGAGCAGCAGGATGCCGCAGCACAGCGTGATGGCCGAAAGCGTGAGCTGCAGCGTGCTCTCTCCGGTCCGCAGGCCGTGGATCAGGCCGTACATGCCCACTCCCAGGCACAGGCCGGCAAGCGTCCCTGCGGCGGCTTTCCCGAGGCGTCGCGGGTGTTCTTGTCCGGCCGCTTCGTTTGTCTTTTTCATGGTGGCGTGATCTATAACTGCCCGTTCACGGCTCGGATGAAGATGTCGTTCATCGAGGGGATGATCTCGCGGAACGAGCGCATCTCGACGGCATCGTTGGCCGCGGCGATCACCGTGCGCACGGCGCCGTCGTCAGGGACGTGGAGGCGCAGCGTGCGGTAGGCCGACTCCTCGCCCTCGGGGCGTTCGAGCAGTTCGCAGTGCGGTGCCAGGACGCGGCGCAGCGACTCTTCGTCGCCGCGGTAGTCGATCTCGAAGAGGTTCGACCCGTGGCGGCGGCGGATGTCGTCCACACGCCCCGAGAGGATGTTCTTCGAGCGGTTGATCAGCGTGATGTGGTCGCAGATCTCCTCCACCGACGACATGTTGTGCGTCGAGAAGATCACCGTCGATCCCTTGTCGCGCAGGGCGAGGATCTCCTCCTTGAGGAGGTTGGCGTTGATCGGGTCGAAGCCCGAGAAGGGCTCGTCGAAGATCAGCAGCTCGGGCTCGTGGAGCACCGTGACGATGAACTGCACCTTCTGGGCCATGCCCTTCGAGAGCTCCTCGACCTTCTTGTCCCACCAGTTCTCGATGCCGAACTTGCGGAACCAGCTCTTGAGCCGGGTGACCGCCTCGCGGCGCGGGAGGCCCTTCAGGCGGGCGAAGAAGATGGCCTGTTCGCCCACCTTCATCTTCTTGTAGAGTCCCCGCTCCTCGGGCAGGTAGCCGATGCGGTAGATGTCGTCGGGGGCGATTTCGTGGCCGTTGAAGCAGACGCGCCCGCTGTCGGGTGCGGTGATGCGGTTGATGATCCGGATGAGGGTGGTCTTGCCGGCGCCGTTGGGGCCGAGCAGTCCGTAGACCGATCCGCGGGGAATGGCGATCGAGACGTCGTCGAGCGCCTTGTGTCCGGCGTATTGCTTCGAGACGTGTTCAGCCGTAAGAATTTCCATGGGTGTCTGATTGTCTGTTTTCGGGTGAAACCATCGGCAAATATAAAGAACAAAGCGGGAAATTTCAAAGAAAATTTATCGTTTTTCGATAAAAATACTCCTTCGTCGCCTCCCGGCATGCCGATTGCCGGCCCCGTTCCGTTCCGCTTCATGCGGCTCTTCTGCCGTGCGGATTGCCGCGGAAGCCTCCTCCGGGACTCTCCCGCCGCTGCCGCTCCCGTGCGCATTCCGCTGCGGGAATGCGGTTTTTGCCGGACTTTCACTATCTTTGGCGCATGAAAGAGTCGAAATTCGTCAAGACGAAGATCGTTGCCGGCTACGTCATCCTGATTGCCGTCTGCATCCTTTCGGTGGGTTATGTCTACCGGGAGGTGGTCCGTTTTTCGGCTCCCGACGGCACCTATGCGCAGCTGCACACCAAACGCAGCGCCGTCAATCAGGTGCTCTACCACCTCTACCAGGCCGAGAGTTGCGGACAGCTGATGATCGCCGGCTACCAGTCCTACGAGGAGCGCTACCGCCAGGAGTTGCGCACCGTGCGCAGCCGGATCGATTCGCTGCGCACGCTGACCGGACGCGGCGATTCGCTGCAGACGATGCGTCTGGACAGCATCGTGCGGCTGCTGGCCGACAAGGAGCGCCGGACGACGAGCCTCTTCCGTTCGATCCGCGGCGGCGCCACGGCCAACCTGCTCGAAAAGAACATCCGGGCGCTGATCGAGTCGTCGTCCGACAGCCTGCCGGGGACCGTATCGCCGGCCGATACCCTGTCGCCGGCCGATTCGCTGCCGCCTCTGTCCGATTCGTTGCCTCCGCTGCCTGACTCGCTCCAGCTGCCTCCGTTGCCCGACTCGGTGCTGCATACCGAGCGAATCCCGGTCGGCGAGGGAGTGCACGGCGACTCCTCAACGCTGCTGCTGGCCGATACGCTGATCCTGACCCGCCCGATGCAGATCGACACCCTGCCGCGCCTGCGGCGCATTGTCCAGACCGATACGGTCTCCGTGCCGCGGGCCAAACGGCGGTTCTTCCGCCGTCTGGCCGACCTGTTCAGCCCGCCTCGGGAGGAGACCGCAGTGGTGATATCGCGCAGCGAGATCGTCGTCGATACGGTTCCCGCTCCGGCCCCTGAGATGCGGCCCGATGCGTTGCGCGATACGATCGCCATCGTGCTGCGGGCCTTGCAGGACAGTGTCACCAGCGAGCGCCTCTACATCTACGACGAGGCGTGGCGCGAGGGGTTGCGCCTGCGTTACAGCAACGACCTGATCAACGCGAAGATCTACCGCCTGATCATGGACTTCGAGGAGGAGGAGACCGACTACCTCATGCGCCGCATCGACGAGAACGAGGCGATCCGCAGCCGCTCGTCGCGGATGCTCGGCTGGGTGGCGGCCGGGGCCGTCGTCCTCATGCTGTTGTTCGTGGCGGTGCTGTGGCGCGACATCAACCGCGGCAACCGCTACCGCCGGGCCCTCGAGCGCGCCAACCGCGACAACGAGGCGCTGCTGGCTGCCCGTGAGCAGCTGATGCTGGCCATCACACACGATATCAAGGCGCCGCTGGGTTCGGTCATGGGCTACATCGACCTGCTTTCGCGCCTGACCACCGACAAGCGGCAGACGCTCTACCTGCAGAACATGCGCTCCTCGTCGGAGCACCTGCTGGCCCTGGTGAACAGCCTGCTCGATTTCTACCGGCTCGACGTGAACAAGATGGAGGTCGATTCGGTGGTATTCAATCCCTCGCAGCTTTTCGAGACGATCCGTGCGGGCTTTGCCGCTGCGGCCGACGCCAAGGGGCTCGACCTGCGGCTGGAGACCGGTCCCGGGGCTGCGCGCGAAGCTACGGGCGATGCCTTCCGCATCCGGCAGATCGCTGATAACCTGATATCCAATGCCTTGAAATTCACCGATGAGGGCAGTGTCACCCTGCGGGCCGACGTGGCCGACGGCTGGCTGACCTTCTCGGTTCGCGATACGGGCCGCGGCATCGGCCCCGAGGAGCGCGAGCGCATCTTCGCCGAGTTTGTCCGGCTGCGTTCGGCGCAGGGGGTCGATGGTTTCGGTCTGGGTCTCTCGATCGTGGACCGGCTCGTCAAGCTGCTCGGAGGAACGATCGCGCTCGACAGCGAGCCGGGGCGCGGCAGCCGCTTCATCGTCCGGATTCCCGTCGGCGAGGCCCCCGAACCCGATCCGGCCCCGGTGCCGGCCGAGGCCTCCGAGGCGGTGTCAGACGAGGAGCTGCGGGTGCTGCTGGTCGATGACGACCGGCTGCAGTTGGAGATGGTGGCGGCGATGTGCCGCCGGGCCGGGTTCTCGGTCGAGTGCTGTCCGTATCCCGAGTATGCGGCCAAACTCATCTCCGAAGGACATTTCGACCTGGTGGTTACCGACATACAAATGCCGGCCTTCGACGGGTTCCGGGTCCTTGCCGCCATCCGCGAGGTGAATCCCTCTCTTCCGGTGGTGGCCGTTTCGGCCCGCGGGGAGATGAGCCCGGAGGACTTCGCCGCCCGAGGGTTCACCGCATGCCTGCGCAAGCCCTTCTCCTACGGGGAGCTGACCGCCACGATCCGTCGGGTCTGCGGCGGCGGGAGACAGCCGCTGCAGGGGCCGGAGGCTCCCGATACCGGGCAGGCCGGTCCGGAGGGCATCCGTTTCGACGCCTTGACCGCCTATGCGGGCGACGATGCCGAGGCGGCCCGCAGCATCCTTGCCTCCTTTGCCGAGCAGACTGCGGCCAACTGCGCCTCGCTCGAAGGGGCGCTTGCCGCAGGCGACTGGGCGACGGTCCGAGCCTTCGCGCACAAGATGCTGCCGATCTTCACGATGCTGGGTGCCGCGGCTGTCGCCTCCGTATTGCGGCGGGCCGAGGGGGCGGGTGATCCCTTCCCCGAGGCGCTTTCGGCTGATCTGGCGGCAGCCGGGGACGAAATCCGGAGGATCGTCGCCGAGGCGGAGCGCCGCGTCGGGGCGGGAAAAGTACGCGGATAACGCGGAAATCCGAATAGAAATGTTATCTTTGTAGTGTTATGGAACGGATTCTGATCGTAGACGATGATATTACGTTTGCCCTGATGCTTCGCACCTGGCTGACCAAGCGCGGCTTCGACGTGGAGAGCGTCGGTTCGGTCGCGGCGGCCCGCACGGCCCTTGCCAAGGGGAGCTATTCGCTCGTGCTGAGCGACATGCGGCTTCCCGACGAGGACGGCATTGCGCTCCTGCAGTGGATGTCGGGCGAGGGAATCGCGGCTCCCGTGATCGTGATGACGAGCTATGCCGAGATCCAGAACGCCGTGCGGAGCATGAAACTCGGGGCCCGGGACTACGTCGCCAAGCCCGTCAATCCGGACGAGCTGCTCAAGAAGATCCGCGAGGCGCTCGAGGCGGCTGCCGCTCCGGAGAACTCCGAACCGGCCGTGCGGCCCGAACGGGGAGCCCGGGGCGAGAAGGGGGGCCGTGCGGCCCGTGACGGCGCGGAGCCGCTCAACTACATCGAGGGGCGGAGCGATGTGGCCCGCCAGCTCTACGAATATGTGCGCCTGGTGGCGCCGACGAACATGTCGGTGCTGGTGAACGGCGCCAGCGGTACGGGCAAGGAGCACGTGGCGCAGCTGATCCACCGCAGCAGCAAGCGGGCAGGGAAGCCCTTCGTGGCGGTCGATTGCGGGGCCATCCCGCGTGAACTGGCCGCTTCGGAGTTCTTCGGGCACGTCAAGGGGTCGTTCACCGGGGCGCTCACCGACAAGGTGGGGGCCTTCGAGGCGGCCAACGGCGGCACGCTCTTTCTCGACGAGGTGGGCAACCTCACCTATGAGACGCAGGTGCAGCTGCTGCGTGCGTTGCAGGAGCGCCGCATCCGCCGTGTGGGCAGTACGCGCGAGATCCCGGTGGACATCCGTCTGGTGACGGCGACGAACGAGAACCTCGAGGCGGCGATCGCCCGGGGCAGTTTCCGTGCGGATCTCTTCCACCGCATCAACGAGTTCACGCTCCGGATGCCCGAACTGCGCGAGATGCGCGGCGACATCCTGCTCTTCGCCGACTTCTTCCTCGACCAGGCCAACCGTGAGCTGGGGAAGCATATTGTCGGCTTCGATGCCGAGGCGGTCGCGGCCCTCACGCGCTGCGAATGGCCGGGCAACCTGCGCCAGTTGAAGAATGCCGTGAAGTCAGCTACGCTGCTGGCCTCGGGCGACTACATCACCTGCCGCGAGCTGCCTGCCGAGGTGACCGCCGCCGCACCTGCGGCGCCGAGTTTCTCGTTGCGCGACCCGGCTTCGGAGGAGGAGCAGATCCGACGTGCGCTGTCGGCGGCCGGCGGTAACAAGTCGCAGGCGGCCAAGCTGCTGGGGATCGACCGCAAGACCCTCTACAACAAACTGCACCTCTACGGCATCGAGTGAGCCGTGTGTGGAATTTTTCCACACCTTGTGTGGAGCTTCTCCACGGTTTTCCACACGGGGAGGATGCCTTTCCGGTGATCCGTATTGGATCGTTTGGGTTGATTTGCAGTTTGTTGCGCTTTTCGTCGCGGGTCTGGCATCCGGCTTGTTCCCTTGCAGGGGAAGCCGGATGGATTCCGGATTCGACGGACGGAAAACGAAGTGGAACTTAAACAAATGCTTATGGTGAAATGACGGTAAAGACGACAGGGATCTTCTGACGGGAGCCTCGGATTGCGGGTGCGACGTCCAGCGAAGCGGATCGGTTCTTTGGGAGATATGTAAAATTTTTCCGTTTTTTTCAGATCGTCCCTCGCAGCCGGCTTCCGGCAGCAGTGAACTGTCACTTTTAGTTAACGATTGTTTGCCTGGTACTCCGCCTTCGGGCGGAGTTTTTTTGTCCGGCTTCGGGTAGGAGGTACGGTGTGCAGGAGCACCGGCGGAAACGAAAACGGCGACACCTGTCGGGTGTTGCCGTTTTCGTCGTTCAGCGATGTATCTTCCGTTACTGGATCCACCGTACGTGTTCCGCGTTGCGGAAGAGTACGTTCAGCGGGCGAGGCAGGCTCTCGGCATTGGCCGCGAAGATGAACCCGGTCTTTTCGACCGGTACGGTGAGGAAGACCGTCGAAGAGTAGCCGCCGATAAGGTCCACCTTGTCGAGCAGCGACCAGACGAAGATCTCGAAAGGCATCTGCCCGGGCAGCAAAGTGAGTCCCTCGAAGCGCTCTTCGTAGTTGCTCGACGAGGAGTCGGCCGGGTGGGGTTTGAAGAAGATGTCGTATGCGGTCCCATAGTCGCCTATGATGCGTTCCACATAGGCGGCCTGCTGCGCTTCACTCTCTTCCGAGGTGTGGCTCGTGCCGATGATGACGAGGTTCTTCTTGGGCGAGGCATCGAACAGGGCGGCGAAGGCATCGTAGTCGAAGCCGGCCATACGGAAGAAACGTTGGCGTGCTTCGGCCGGCAGGCTTGCCAGCAGTTCGTAGGGCTGTTTGCTCTCGGTCCGCATCTGCTGCAGCCGCTCGGTCATGAAGGGCGACGTAGCCTCGAGCAGGTCATCGTCCTGCAGCACGAGACGGTAGTTCGGGCGCGTGGCGAGGTAGTAGGGCCATTCATAAAAATCGAATCCGTCGGGCATCCGGGTCTCGGGGAACCGGCCTCCGTGCTGCCAGTCGAGGGCCTCGACCTGGGCGGCATAGTTCTCCCAGTTCTGCTCGGCCGTGGCGGGGGCGCCGAAGTAGTTGTAGAAGTTGTTGTAGGTGCCCGTACCGTCGGAGAGCATCGAGACCTTCACGCGGGTCGAGTCGATGCCCTGGGCGACAAACCAGTCGTAGCCGATGCCGCAGCGCAGATCATCCACATAGAGCCCGAACACGGCGGTCGGGTCTTCGACATTGATTTTCAGGATCTGCTGCTTCATGGCTGTGCGCATCCGTTCCATGTCCTCGTCGGTGGCGTTGGCTGAAGGATCGGCGGCAATCGTCACCTCGGCGTGTGCAGGGAACTCTTCGGGGCGGAAGGTTTGCGAGCGCTGGAAGAAAACGTAGCTCGGCTTGTCGTGCGAGAGGACGTGCAGGCCGGCATAAAGGGTCGGAAGAGTTCCGAAAGTGATGTAGAAACAGTGGTCGGCATCGTCGAAGTCTGCTGTTACATGGGCGCTCTGCGTGATGACGAAGGGGTAGGTTCGGCCACCGCTGTTGAAGGTCAGGCCTGCGTTGCGGGCCTCACCCGGGTTGGCCTCTAGCATGATGCCGATCTCGGTCCTGCCGGCTGCTCCGCTTGTCGTCGAGAGAGTGAGCCATTCGGAATCCTTGTCCTGTGTGACACTCCATGAGTTGTTTGCCGTGATGGCGATCGAGCCGCTGCGGGCCGCCGCATCGAGCGAGAGGAATCCGCTGCCGTCGTCGATTTGGAATCCGGTTTGCTCTTTGTCGTCGTCGGAGCAGGAGGCAGCACCGAGGATGATCGTACATGCCAGTGGGAGGAGTTTGAGGATTTTCATCATATGTATTCCGTTTGTTGGATAAAAGTTTTCCGTAAAATGGAGGACTGTACATTTTACTGCATTGCCTTGGCGATATTGGGCGTTTTATACGGTCTGTTCGGTTATCCCTCCCTCGGACCGGGTATATATGCACAACCGTTCTGGCCGCTTGCGGAGCGGTCGGGGAGGGGTTCGGCCCGGGGTGATGTAGTGTACGTCAGGAATTCCGTTTCCGGGTGATCCGGCCGAGGTGCTCGCGCAGGCGCTCGCTGAACTCCTCGCGGCGGTGCTTCAGGTTGGCGCGCCAGCCCTGCCAGCGGGTGTAGCGCATCCGCTTTTCGGGATAGATGTCGCGGATCGTGACCAGGATGCCGGTCTCCTCCACGCCGCCGAAGTCGGGGTTCATCACCGTGTCGAACACGCGCATCGTCGGCGAGAGGTTCATGTAGGCATTGATCAGCGGCGGGATGTTTTCGTTGAACTCGCGGATCTTCTGGATCAGGATGCGGTAGTTCTCCATGTAGGTCTCGCCCGAGAAGAGCTCTTCGTAGTAGGGATCGTCGAGGTCGAGCTTCAGGGGATGGATGCCCTCCACCAGATGGTCGCGGTCGGGGAAATAGCGGCGCAGGAACCAGATCAGGGCGTTGCGGGCCACGGCCTTGTAGGTCGTGTACATGGTGACCTTGCCGAAGAGGTACTTGATGCGGGGGTTCAGCACGATTAGCGCGCCGAGCCCGTCCCAGAGGTTGTCCAGGGCGTAGATGCTCTTCGAATTGCCGCGGGCCTGGTAGGACGGCTGTACGAACGAGCGGCCCAGCTCGATGGTCCGCGGGAGGTATTTGCGGCGGAACCGGTCGCTGAAGCGGAAGTAGTGTTCGGTCGAGAGGTGTTGCGGGTACTCCGACGTGCAGACGATGAAGCGGTATCCGCCGACGATCTCCTCGGCGGCCGGATCCCAGACGATGAGCTGGTAGTATCCGTCCTCGGCCAGGTCCTCCCGGTCGATGTCGATCTCCTTGCCCGTGCCGCCTCCGGCGCCCCGGAAAGCCAGTTCGCGGAGTCTTCCGACCTCGCGCATGAGCGCGGGGCACTCCGCGGCCGCGAAGATGTATATCTCGTTGCCGGCCCGTTGCGTGTCGCGGACCTTCCGCTCGGGGGTCAGTTCCGCGCGGAGCAGGGCCCGGTCTACGGGCGGCAGGATCGGTTCTTGCACTTTCTGTTGCATAGCGAGGGCAAAAATACCAATTTTAGCGGTTTTCGGAGGTGCTGGCGACCAGATTTTCCAAAAAATACGTTTTTTTGCGTACCTCCTCGACCTGTTCGCGCAACGATCCGCAGTGCTGGAGCTCCGCCACGGGGATCGGCTCTCCGACGACGATGCGGAAATGCCTGCCTTTCTGCGAGAACATCTCGTCGGGCAGCCACAGCATTTCGATGTTGAAACGGATGCCCAGAGCCTTGCGGATGCGGTCCACGTTGTAGAAGAAGTTCGACAGACGGCCTTCGACGAAGACCGGCACGATCTGCCGCTGCGAGGCGTAGGCCTTCTTCAGGAAGCTGGTCTTCCACTCCGTGTCGGTCACCACGCCGTCGATGCGCCGGGAGCAGAGCCCAGCCGGGAAGGTGAGGATCGGCAGTTCGCCGAAGAACTCCTCGTCGAACTTGCGGGCATAGGCCGCGTTCTGCGAGCCGTGCTTGTTCACCGGAATCCAGAGCGGGCGCAGCGGTTCGACGTACATCAGCAGGTCGTTCACTACCACGCGGGCGTCGCCGAAGCGGTCGATGAGCTTGTCGGCCAGCATCATGCCGTCCATGCCGCCGAACGGATGGTTCGAGACGAAGAGGTAGCGGCCGCGGGGGTCGAGGCGGTCGAGCCCCGTGACCGAATAGGTGATCTGCCACTCGCGGAAGCAGGCGTGGATGAACTCCTGCGGCGGGAGCGACCAGTAATTCGCCAGGATGTGGTTGATCTCCTTCTCGTGGATCGTGCGCCGCAGCCAATTGACGGCCGGCCGGGGAATCCAGCGGGCCAGACGGGGTGCTTTCTCGGAGAGGACGGAGCCGATGTCGATCTGAGGCATGGATGCGTGTCGGGAAAATTATATCCACAAATATAGGCATTCTTTTTCGAAAAATCCCTAACTTTACACCCAAATAGACTTTCGAAAACGAAGATTATGTCGCAATACCATACGCCGGTTCTGCTGGAGGAGTCTGTGGGTCTGCTCGATATACGGCCCGACGGCACCTATGCCGACCTTACGTTCGGCGGCGGAGGCCATTCGCGCCGCATCCTCTCCTCGCTGGGCGAGGAGGGGCGGCTCTATGCCTTCGACCAGGACCGCGATACGCGGGCGAACTGTCCCGACGACCCCCGCTTCCACTATGTGGAGAGCAATTTCCGGTTCCTGCGCGGAGCGCTGCGCTACCGCGGGGTGACCGAGGTGGACGGCATTCTGGCCGACCTGGGGGTCTCGTCGCACCATTTCGACGCCGTCGAGCGGGGCTTTTCGTTCCGCGGCGAGGCGCCGCTCGACATGCGCATGAACCAGCGGGGGCGGCTGACGGCCGCCGACGTGGTGAACGGCTACCCGGTTGAGGAGCTTACGCGCGTGCTGGGCGACTGGGGCGAACTCGAGACGCCGTGGAAGGTGGCGGGCTGCCTGGTGAAGGCCCGGACCGCGGAGCGGATCGGCACGACGGCCGGACTGGTTGAGGCGGTGCGCCCCTGCACGCCCAGGAAGGACGAGGCGAAGTTCCTCACCAAACTCTTCCAGGCGCTGCGCATCGAGGTGAACGGTGAGATGGAGGCGCTGCGCATGGCGCTCGAACAGAGCCTTCGGGTGCTGCGTCCGGGAGGCCGCCTGGTGGTGATCTCCTACCACTCGCTCGAGGACCGGCTGGGGAAGAACTTCCTGCGCAGCGGCAACTGCTCGGGGCTGGTCGAGAAGGATTTCTACGGACGTCCGCAGACCCCATTCGAACCCGTTACGCGCAAGGCCGTGACCCCTTCGGCCGAAGAGCTCGAGCGCAATCCGCGTTCGCGTTCGGCCAAACTCCGCGCTGCGGTAAAACTTTGACACGAAGCCATGTACCGCGATCACGAATTCGACCCGGTTACGCCCGAGGAGCAGGCTCGGCGCGAGGAGGAGGCGGAGTTTGCGCGCCGCGTGCGGCGTGAGGTCCGCCGCATGGAGCGCGGCGAGGCCGACGAGGACATCCGCGCCGACGAGGAGCGGGAGGCGGCCGAGCGGGCCGAAGAGGAGCTGCGCGAGCGCCGCGAACGGAGGCGCCGGGCAAGCACCTTCTGGCAGCTCTTCTCGGGGTCGATCCTTGTGCGCGAGGGGGTTTCGAAGTATTATCCCTACATGCTGACCATCGCCGGGATGTTCTTCCTGAGCATCGTGGTGATGTTCTGGTCGCTGCACCTCGACATGCGCTTTTCGCGCCTCGAACGCGAGGTGCAGGTGCTGCGCGAGCGGTCGATCCGCCTCGAGGAGCAGCGCTACCGGCGGACGACGCACTCGGCGATCCTCGAGGAGCTGCACCGCCGGGGCATCGAACTCTACGATCCGGTCGCTCCGGGCGAATGGATCGAAAACTGACCCCAACGGCGATGAAACAGGAACGATCGAAGATCAAAAGCGACATTCTGCTGCGGGTGCGGCTCCTCTACGTGCTGTTCATCCTCGCCGGGGGCATCGTGCTGCTGCGCCTGGTATGGGTGCAGCTCTTCAGTGCGGAGGTGGCCTACAACGCCGACCGGCTTTCGAGCCGCATCTTCACCGAGGAGACGATCGCCGCACAGCGCGGCAGTATCCTCTCGCGCGACGGGGAGCCGCTCGCCACATCGATCTTCCGCTACCAGGCCGCCTTCGATTTCGCCTCGCCGGGCCTCGACTCGCTCAAGACCTTTCACGAGCAGGCCGACTCGCTCGCGAAGCTGCTTGCCGCCTTCTTCAAGGACAAGCCCGCTTCGGCCTATGCCCGCAAGTTCCGCGAGGAGCATGCCCGCCGCTACCGGCTGGTGAACCCGCGCGACACCTCCTATCTGCGTTCCGAGGGGTGGCTGGCGCGGATGCTCGACCGCCTGCGGGGCGAGGAGTATATCCGGCGGCGCATCTACGACACGATCCGCGACCATACGCCCGTGAACATCTTCCCCCGCGAGGTGGACTATGCCGAGTGGGAGGTGCTGCGCCGCTATCCGCTGCTCAACTGGAACATGGGCATGGTCTATAACCTTGTCGAGCGGGACGAGCGGATCTATCCCCAGGGCGAGCTGGCGCGGCGTACGATCGGACTGACGGGCGACCGGGGCAACTACGGCATCGAGGAGGCCTACCGCGACGCGCTGGCCGGCCGTGACGGCCGGGCGATGCGGCAGCGGATCGCCCGCGGCTTCTACGGCCGCGTGGCGGGTGCCGGCCACGAGGACCCGGTGGATGGCTACGACGTGGTGACGACCCTCGATCTCGACCTGCAGGATGTGGCCGACAAGGCGCTGCGGCGGCAGCTTGAGGCGCAGAACGCCCTGTGGGGCACGACGATCGTCATGGAGACCCGCACGGGCGAGATCCTGGCGATGGCCAACCTCGGGCGCGATGCCGACGGAAGTTTCTCCGAGCGCGAGAACTATGCGCTCGGGCGGAGCATGGAGCCGGGTTCGACCTTCAAGCTGGCGACGATGCTCACGCTGCTCGACGATGCCGGGATGCCCGTCTCGACGGTCTACGACACGCACAACGGCGACCCGGTGACGGTGGGACCCGCCAAGAATATCCGCGATTCGCACCGGGGCGACCACGAGATCGACTTCCGCCGGGCCGTGGCCTCGTCGTCGAACGTCTATTTCGCCAAGGCGATGTGGGATCGCTACGGCGTCACGGGGAAGAAACAGCAATACAGCGATTACCTCCACGAGGAGCTCCACCTGGGTCAGACCGTGGGCCTGGAGATGCTCGGCGAGCGGAAACCTTCGATCACTACCGACTGGAAGGTTCCCGACCCGGGCGTGATGCTCGTGAAGATGGCCTACGGTTACCGCGTGCGGCTGGCCCCGATCCAGATGATTACCTTCTACAACGCCATAGCCAACGACGGCAAGATGATCTCGCCGCTGCTCGTGCGCGAGTTGCGGCGCGGTGACCGGGTGGTCGAGCGGTTCGAGAGCCGCACGATCGCCTCGTCGATCTGCTCCCGCTCAACGCTGCGCACCGTGCGCGAGTGCCTGCAGGCGGTCTGCACGGAGGGTACGGCCAGCAACTACTTCCGCGACACGACGCGCGTGCGGGTGGCCGCCAAGACCGGTACGGCCCAGATCACCGACGCACGGAGCCGCGAGGGTCGCTACTACCTCGGCTCGATGATCGCCTTCTTCCCGGCCGATGCTCCCCGCTACACGGTGCTGACGACCATCGAGACGCGTGCGCAGGCCGGCAAGGCCTACTACGGAGGTCCGCTGGCGGGTCCCGTCGTCAAGCGCATGGTCGATTACATCTGCAACCGGAACTACGACTGGTACGGGCGCGTCGAGCGCGACGGACCGCGCCGCTATCCCGAGCGGATGAAGGGGGGGGACATCGAGCAGATCCGCCGCGTGGCCGACAAGCTCTCGCCCCGCACGTCGTTCGACGAGCGCACGGGATGGGGCCGCGCCTCGGTGGACAGCCTCTCGAACGTGCGGATCACCTCGCTGCCCGACGGTCGGGAGACCATGCCCGACGTGCGCGGCATGGGTTTGAAGGATGCCCTCTTCCTTCTCGAGAGCCGCGGTCTGCGGGTGCGGTTCACGGGGCAGGGATCCGTGACACAGCAGAGCATCTCCGCCGGAGCCCGCATATCGCCGGGCGCGACGGTCGCGATAACATTGAAATAAGCGATGAAAAGACTTTCTGAAATTTTGCGGCAGACGCCCGTCCGTGAAGTGCTCGGGGACGGGGAGCGTCCGGTCGGGGGCCTGACCTACGATTCGCGGGCCGTCAAGCCGGGCGACTGTTTCTTCGCCGTGCGGGGAACGCAGGCCGACGGGCACGCCTTCATTCCGGCGGCCGTGGCCGCCGGGGCTGCGGCGGTCGTCTGCGAGCAGCTGCCGGCCGATCCGGCTCCCGGGGTGACCTATGTGGCGGTCCCCGACTCGGCCGGGGCGATGGCCGATCTGGCCGCCGCCTTCTACGACTACCCGAGCCGCGAACTGAAACTGGTGGGCATCACCGGAACGAACGGCAAGACGACCACCGCGACGCTGCTCTACGACCTGGTGCGTGCCCTGGGCTACAAGGCCGGGCTGATCTCGACGGTGGTCTACCGCATCGAGGGGCGCGAGGTCGAGGCCACGCATACGACACCCGATTCGATCCGCCTGAACGCCCTGATGCGCGAAATGGCCGATGCCGGCTGCGAGTTCTGCTTCATGGAGTGCTCGTCGCACGCCATCGTGCAGGAACGCACGCGGGGTCTCTCGTTCGCGGGCGGGATCTTCTCGAACATCACGCACGACCACCTCGACTACCACAAGACCTTTGCCGAGTATATCCGGGCCAAGAAGCGTTTCTTCGACATGCTGCCGGCCGGCTCCTTTGCGCTGACGAACCTCGACGACCGCAACGGGCGCGTGATGGTCCAGAACACGGCCGCCGCGGTGCATACCTACTCGCTGCGCGGAATGGCCGACTTCCGCTGCCGGATCGTCGAGACGCATCTCGACGGCATGCTGCTCCGCATCGACGGACAGGAGGTGTGGGTCGGCCTGCTCGGGCGTTTCAACGCCTACAACCTGCTGGCGGTCTACGGCACGGCGGTGCTGCTGGGGCTCGACCGCAGTGAGGTGCTGCGCGTGCTCTCGACGCTCCGTCCCGTGAACGGCCGTTTTGAGATCGTACGCGCGGCGAACGGCACGACGGCCGTCGTGGACTATGCCCACACGCCCGACGCGCTGGAGAATGTCCTGCGCACGATCGAGGAGATCCGCACGCCGCAACAGCAGCTGCTGGTCGTCTGCGGCTGCGGCGGCGACCGCGACCGCACGAAACGCCCCGAGATGGCACAGATCGCCGTACAATATGCCTCGACGGCGATCTTCACCTCCGACAACCCGCGTCACGAGTCGCCCGAGGCGATCCTCGACGAGATGGTTGCCGGACTCGATCCCGGAACGCGCTACCTGCGCATCGCCGACCGTGCCGAGGCCATCCGCACGGCCGTCATGCTCTCGCACCCGGGCGATGTGATCCTCGTGGCGGGTAAGGGGCACGAAACCTACCAGATCATTGGCGACGTGAAGCACCACTTCGACGACCGCGAAGAGGTCCGCCGCGCCTTCGAAACCCTGCTGCGATGAGACGTTTCCTGCTCTTCCTCTTCTCGATGGCCCTCTTCGGGCTGACTGTCGTACTCATGCTGCCGGTCCTGCGCTCGACCTCCGTGCGCACGGCCCGTGCGGTGGCAGCCGCGGATTCGGCCGCCACGGCGGCCGGCTGCGATACGCAGGCGGTTTACGCCTACCGGATCGGCTTGCTGCGGCTTGACCGCCGGCAGGTGGCGTTCGGCGAGGTGGCCGAGGGTCGTCCCGTCGAGGTGCGGATCCGCGTGGTCAATGACGGGAAGCAGCCGCTGGAGCTCTCCGTTGAGGGGCTGCCCTCCTGCATCGCCTTCCGCTGCGAACCGGCACATCTGGAGCCGGGCGGTGAGGGGACGCTTTGGTTTCGTGCGGCGGCGGACGGAAGCCTGCCCAAGGGCGGTTTCAGCCATGCGGTGCTGCTTGTGGGTACGGGCGAGGAGCGCCCGTCGGAGTGTTCGGTCCGCCTGACGGGCCGCATGCTCTGATACGCCCCTCTTCGGACGGGGGCGGCTCTCCCGACGGCACTTTTCGGGTTGCACGTCGTCTGCCCCGCGCCGAAAGCCGCTCCCCCAGCGGCCCGGGCGGTGAAGCCGTGCGATCCCTTTGCTTTATCGAAAGGATTTCCCTATCTTTGCGCCGTGGGCCGGAGACAGCCTCTGTCTGATTTGTATCTGATTTTAAATCAGCTGATTGTGACTGTTGCCGACTTGCAGTGGATGCCCGGGCAGGTTGCTCCGGGCCTTTTGACGGATGTTAAGAAGTAAATAGAAAAGAAATATGCTTTACCATCTTTTCCGGTATCTGGACGAGGCCTTCGATTTCCCCGGTGCGGGCATGTTCCAGTACCTGTCGTTCCGTGCGGCGGCGGCGATCATCCTCTCGCTGCTGATCGTCATCATCTTCGGTCGGAAGATCATCGATTTCCTGCGCCGCCGCCAGATCGGCGAGGAGATTCGCAACCTGGGGCTCGAGGGACAGCTTCAGAAACGCGGCACCCCGACCATGGGCGGTGTGATCATCCTCGTGGCGATCCTCGTGCCGACGCTGCTCTTCGGCCGGCTGGACAACGTTTACGTGCTGCTGCTGCTCTTCTCGACCGTCTGGCTCGGCTTCATCGGCGGCCTGGACGACTACATCAAGGTTTTCCGTCACCGCAAGGAGGGGCTCAAGGGCCGCTTCAAGGTGGTCGGACAGGTCGGACTGGGCATCATCGTCGGCACGACCATGTGGTTTTCGGACGACATCGTCGTGCGTGAAAAACTGACGCAGCCGGTCGAGACCGTCTACCTGAACGAGGACGGGAGCGCCGTGCAGAGCGTGCAGCGCAAGGTGCTCATCAGCTCCGAGAGCGTGAAGACCACCAAGACGACCATTCCCTTCATCAAGAACAACGAGTTTGACTACGGCTGGATGACGGGAGGCAACGAGACGGCCACCTGGCTGCTCTACGTGCTGGTGGCGATCTTCGTGGTGACGGCCGTCTCGAACGGCGCCAACCTTACGGACGGCCTCGACGGACTGGTGACGGGCGTCTCGGTGCCGATCGTGGCGGTGCTCGGCGTGCTGGCCTACCTTTCGGGCCACATCGTCTATGCCGACTACCTCAACATCATGTACATCCCGCGCAGCGGTGAGTTGGTCGTCTATGCGGCGGCGCTGGCCGGTGCTCTGGTCGGTTTCCTGTGGTACAACTCCTTCCCGGCACAGATCTTCATGGGCGACACGGGCTCGCTGTCGATCGGCGGCGTGATCGCCGTCTTCGCCCTCTGCATCCGCAAGGAGCTGCTGCTGCCGCTGCTGTGCGGCGTCTTTCTGGTCGAGAGCTTCTCGGTGATGCTCCAGGTCGGGTGGTTCAAGTACACCAAGCGCAAGTACGGCGAGGGTCGCCGCATCCTGCTCATGTCGCCGATCCACCACCACTACCAGAAACGCGGCATTTTCGAGACGAAGATCGTCATCCGGTTCTGGATCATCTCGCTGCTGCTGGCCGCCATGACACTCGTGACACTGAAGATTCGTTAAACAAGTTATCGGACATATGAAACGCATCGTGGTTTTGGGCGGAGGAATCAGCGGCTACGGCTCGGCGATCCTCGCCAAAAAGAAGGGGTTCGACGTCTTTCTGTCGGACAGCGGGCACATCGCCGATCGCTTCCGCGAGCGGCTCGACGAGTGGGAGGTCCCCTACGAGGAGGGCGGACACACCGAGGAGCGGATCCTCGCGGCCTCGGAGGTCATCAAGTCGCCCGGCATTCCCGAGACGGCGCCGATCGTGCGGCGCATCCGCGAGGCGGGCATTCCCGTCATCTCCGAGATCGAATTTGCGGGCCGCTACATCGGGCGGGCGCGTTGCATCTGCGTCACCGGATCGAACGGCAAGACGACCACCACGTCGCTCATCTACCGGATCCTGCGCGATGCGGGGATGAACGTGGCCCTCGGCGGCAACATCGGCGAAAGTTTCGCCTATTCGGTCGCCACGGGTGAATATGACTGGTATGTGCTCGAGCTGAGTTCGTTCCAGCTCGACGGCATGTACCGCTTCCGGGCCCATATCGGGGTGCTGACCAACATCACGCCCGACCACCTGGACCGCTACGACCACTGCTTCCAGAACTACGTCGATGCGAAGATGCGCATCACGCAGAACATGACCTCGCGCGACTTCTTCATCTACTCGGGCGACGACGAGGTGATCTGGCAGCAGCTTCCGAAATACGATTTCCGGATGAAGCAGCTCCCCTTCGCGGCCAGGAACGCCGTGGCGAGCGGTGCCGGCGACGCCTTCCTCTGCGACGGGAGCTTCACGGCTACGGTCGGCCGGACGTCGGTCGAGATCGACACCGCGAAGCTTCGGATCAAGGGGCTTCACAACGCCTACAACGCCATGGCAGCGGCTCTGGCGGCCCTGGCCGCAGGGGTTTCGCCCGACGTGGTGCGGCAGTCGCTCTACGATTTCGAACCGGTGGAGCACCGCCTCGAACCGGTGGCCGAGAAGAACGGCGTGCTGTGGATCAACGACTCGAAGGCCACGAACGTCGATTCGGTCTACTATGCCCTGGAGAGCATGACCCGCCCCGTCGTGTGGATCGCCGGCGGTACGGACAAGGGCAACGACTATGCGCCGCTCAAGGAGTTTGCGCGGCACAAGGTCCATACGCTGGTCTGCATGGGGCTCGACAATGCGAAACTCGTCCGGGAGTTTACGGGGGTCGTCCCCGAGGTGATCTCCACGGCGTCGTTCGATGAGGCGCTCACGGCCTGCAAGGCGGCTGCCCGGCCGGGCGATGCCGTGCTGCTCTCGCCGGCCTGCGCGAGCTTCGACTTGTTCCGCAACTACGAGCAGCGGGGCGAGCTGTTCAAGGCGTGGGTGAACGAAAAGGCTTGACGGCATGATGCGTGACGGGGAGCGATACGACGAACGGGCTGCGGCCGAACTGGCACGCGATGCCGCGCCGCGCCGCGCGCAGGGTTCCCGACGGGGACCCGATGCGGAGGCTGTGCCGGGCGGCGGACCTGATGCGGCGTCTCCGCGTCCGGACAGAGCCGGAGACGGTGCCGCCGGAGAGGCGGCTGCCGGGGAGCGGCCGAAGTTTTCGCTCTTCACGGGCGACCGCGTGCTGTGGATCATCATCGCCGCGCTGGCCGTGATCTCCGTGCTGGTGGTCTACTCCTCGACGGCGAAGATGGCCTACGACGCCCATACGGCCCGCTCGACGGCCCACTTCCTGCGCCAGCAGCTGATGATCCTGGTGGCGAGTCTCTTCGTGATGGTCGCCGTGCAGAAGATCAACTGCCGCATCTACAACCTCTTCGCCCGCCCGGTCTACTTCCTCTCCGTGCTGCTTACCGTGGCGGTTTACTTCATCGGTGCGACGACCAACGGTGCGGCCCGCTGGATTCCGCTCGGCCCCTTCCAGTTCCAGCCTTCCGAGGCGCTTAAGGTCGCTACGGTGCTCTTCCTCGCGCAGCAGCTGGCCGGGCGGCAGTCGAAGATCGACCGCATCCGCATCGTGCCCTCGTGGCGGTTCTGGACGTGGCGCTCGTCGCCCGGGCAGCGCCGGATCTGGCGCGAGGGAACCTGGCCGATTCTCATGCCGGTTGTCGTCTCGTGTCTGGTGATCTTCCCGGCGCACACCTCCTCGGCCGTGCTGGTGGCGATGGCCTCGTGGGTGATGATGCTCATCGGGCGGGTCCGCTTCAGCGAACTGATGAAGCTCGTCGGGTGGGGTGTTGCCGGCATCGTTGTGGTCATGACGCTCAATCTCGGGCGCAGCGAGACGGCCGAAGGGCGTGTCTCGACCTGGATCCACCTCTGGACCAACTCGCAGACCGAGAAGCCGATCGAGCACCTCTCGGACACCGAGCGCTCGATGATCGCCATCCACAACGGCGGGATCTTCGGCGAGGGTGCCGGACAGAGTGCCATGCGTGTGGAGATGATCCACCCCGAGAGCGACTATGCCTACGCCTTCTTTGTCGAGGAGTACGGACTGCTGCTGGCCGTCGTTCTGCTGATGCTCTATCTCTGGATCTTCTTCCGGGCCATCGAGATCTTCCGGCGCTGCGGCACGGCCTTTCCCGGGCTGCTGGTGCTGGGGCTTGCGCTGCTGATCACCTGCCAGGCGCTGCTGCACGTCATGGTGACGGTCAATCTGATCCCCGAAACGGGACAGACCCTGCCGCTTATCTCGCGCGGCGGCTCCTCGACCCTCTTCACCACCATCGCGCTGGGCATGATCCTGAGCGTCAGCCGTCAGAATGACGAGCAGTCGCACGATACGCCCCGCAGCGAAAGCATCTACGAACGATAACGCGAAACGATATGGACGAAATCCGTTTGGACAAATACCTCTGGGCGGTGCGGATCTTCAAGACCCGCAGCGATGCCGCCGATGCCGTGCGCAACAACAAGGTGACGGTGAACGGCTCCTATGCCAAGCCCTCGCGCGAGGTGAAACTCGGCGACGTGATCGCCGTGCGCAAGCAGCAGGTCACCTACAGCTACAAGGTGCTCGATCTGGTTTCGAGCCGCCAGCCGGCGAAGAACGTGCCGCTTTACTGCCTCGATATCACGCCGCAGGAGGAGCTGGCAAAGCTCAACGTGCCGCGCGAGACGATCTTCGTCTTCCGTGACCGCGGGACGGGTCGTCCCACGAAGAAGGAGCGCCGCGAACTGGATTCGCTCATGGACGGGATCTGTTACGACGACTGACCCTGCCGGAGCCTGCACATCGGCCTGCCCCGTGCCCGAACCGCCCTGTGCGGCCCGGCACGGGACTTTTTTTTTGTGCGCTGCAGGGACCTATTCACGCAGCCGGCGGGCCGGCGGGATGTGCCGTTCCGGTTCGCGGCGGCCGGGCTGCGGATCCGGCCTGCGGCGCTGCCGTCGCGGCCTTCGGCCTGCAAGGGGACCGGCGGGTGGTCGGCGGCGGCCGGGACGGTATCCGCAGCGGCCGCACATCTGTTCCGAAACGCTGCGTTTTGCGCACTCAAGTGCCTGAATGGCTCATTGTTGCGCTTTTTGCCGGGAGACGGTAAATAGCTACTTTTAGAGTACGGTCGCAGGGGATGCACTCCTCCGCCGAGCCGGTCGGAAACCTTGCTGCGGCCGATCTGATGTTCAACCTAAAAGTAGTATCTATGTGGAAATTCGCTAAGAAAATGCTCCGGGGCGGCTGTCTGTTTGCGGCAGCCTGCCTGCTGGAGGGAGCCCTGGCGCTGCCGTCCCGTGCGCAGGAGGGCAGCTGCAAGGGTGTCGTGACGGATGCCTCGGGTCCGCTGGTCGGGGCGACCGCCGTGGTCGTGGGGACCCAGCGGGGTGCCACCACCAACGTGGACGGGGAGTTCTTCCTCGACGGGCTGCGCCCGGGAGATGTCATCCAGGTCTCCTACGTGGGTTACGACCCGCAGTCGGTCACCTGGCAGGGCCAGACCGAGGTGCGCGTACGCCTTGAGGAGGCCTCCACCCGCATGAACGCCGTCGTCGTGACGGCCATGGGCATCAAGCGTCAGTCGAAGACGCTTACCTATGCGGCCGAGACGGTCGGCGGCGAAGATGTCGCCGACATCAAGTCGATCAACATGATCAACTCGCTGCAGGGCAAGTCGGCGGGTCTGCAGATCACCCCCAACTCGACCGGAGCCGGCGGTTCGTCGAAGATCCTCTTCCGTGGCAACAAGTCGATCAGCGGATCGAACCAGCCGCTGGTGGTGGTCGATGGCGTGCCGTTGATGATGAATACCTCGACGGACCAGGTGAAGAGCAACTACGGCGGCGAACGAGACGGCGGCGACGCCCTCTCGACGATCAACCCCGACGACATCGCCTCGATCTCGCTGCTCAAGGGAGCCTCGGCCGCCGCGCTCTACGGAGCGGTCGCCGCCAACGGCGCCATCATGATCACCACGAAGTCGGCCACGGCCGGGCGCATCTCGGTGAGCATCTCGAGCAACACGACCGTCGAGACGCCTCTCTCGCTGCCTGAATTCCAGACCGCCTACGGTTCGGCCGACAACACCTACAGCTGGGGTGCACGGCTCGACGGCCGGGCGAAGAACTATGCAGAGGAGTTCTTCCGCACGGGCTGGACGACCAACAACTCGGTGTCGATCAACGGCGGTGCGGAGAACCTCCGCGCCTACTTCTCCTATGGGAACATCACCTCGGAGGGCATCACCCCCGAGAACGACTACGCGCAGCACACGCTCAACTCGAAGGTAGGTTTCGACCTGTTCGGCGACCACGTGAAGGTCGATTTCTCGGCCAAGTACGTCAATCAGCACGTCTCGAACCAGCCGGCTGCCGGATGGCTCGTCAATCCGCTCACGGGCGCCTACCTCTTCCCGCGGGGCGGCGACTGGAACTACTACCGAGACAATTACGAGATCTACGACCCGAACCTCAACGCGAATGTCCACAACTGGGTGAATACCTCGCTCGAGCAGTTCGACAACCCCTACTGGATCCTCAACCGCCAGAAACCCATCTCGGAGCGCAACCGCTATGAGTTCGGCGGACAGGTGCGCTACGACATCATCGAGGGGCTCTCCGTCACGGGACGCATGCGCTACGAGCGGGCCGACGACAACTTCAAGCACAACTACTACGCCTCCTCGACGGCCAACCGCTATCCGATGGGCCGCATGAAGGACAACCGCTACTTCAGCGAGCAGCTCTATGCCGATGCGCTCGTGCAGTACAACCACGTCTGGGGCGACTGTTCGCTTCAGGCCACGGCCGGTGCGAGCATGACCCGCACGCAGTCGAACGACGTGGAGCTGTGGGCCGAGGGTACGAAGTTCTCGATGACCGACGGCAAACCCAACGGCAACGTGATGTACCCGAACCTCTTCATCCCGGAGAACTACTATGCGAACATGGCCTCGCAGGGGCTGACGCGCAAGCGGCTCAATTCGCTCTTCGCCACGGCGACGTTCGGCTTCCGCGAGGGGCTGTTTCTCGACGTTACGGCGCGCAACGACTGGTCGTCGGCGCTGGCCTACACGCGCAGCTACTCGTTCTTCTACCCGTCGTTCGGCGCCAGCCTGCTGCTCGACCGCTTCGTGGATATGGGCGAGCAGGTCGATCTGTTCAAGTTCCGGGCCTCCTACTCGATCGTGGGCAACGACGTGCCGGCCTACATGACCAACCCGCTCTACACGCTGGGGGCCCAGGGGGCCATCACGCCGCCCGAGCGCGCCCCGTTCCGGGTGCTGGAGCCCGAGAAGACCCACTCGTTCGAGGCGGGATTCGACGGTGAGTTCTTCCAACACCGCCTGCATGTGACGGCCACTTATTACAAGACCAATACCCGAAACCAGTTCTTCTCGATTACCACGCCGTGGGGGACGGGTTACCGCCAGCAGTATGTCAATGCGGGCAATGTCCAGAACGAAGGCTTCGAGCTATCGCTCGGATGGATGCAGGATTTCGGCAGCGAATTCTCATGGTCCACGGACCTGAACCTGTCGTACAACGACAACAAGATCATCGAGCTGGTCGAGGGGCTGCAGGACGGCCTTTCGCTCCAGAACTTCGGCGGTGCGCAGATCGTCCTCAAGGAGGGCGGCCACTTCGGCGACCTCTACGTGCGCCACATCCTGCGCGACGAGGAGGGCCGAATGCAGGTTAAGCAGATCACCGACGATGCGGGCAATGTGCTCTACGAGGTTCCGGCCCTCTCGGGCGAGGGGCTCACGGATCTGAAGTATGTCGGCGACATGAACTCGAAGGTGAATATGGGCTGGAGCAACACGTTCCGCTACAAGGACTTCTCGCTGAGCCTGCTCATCGATGCGCGCATCGGCGGCAAGGTGCTGTCGATGACCGAGGCGGCGCTCGACGCCTGGGGCGTGTCGAAACGCTCGGCCGAGGCCCGCGACCGGGGCTACGTGCTCCGCGAAGGGGTGCGCTTTACCAACGTGGAGGGCTACTACGAGGAGATGGGCGCGCTGAACTACAACGCGCAGTACAACAACGAGGACTACGTCTACGATGCCACGAACGTGCGCCTGCGCGAACTCTCGTTCGGCTATACGTTCCGCAACCTGTTCGGCGATGCGAAGAACCTGACCCTCTCGCTCATCGCGCGCAACCTCTTCTTCTTCTACAAGGACGCCCCGATGGACCCCGACGTCTCGATGGGTACGGGCAACGGCGTGCAGGGCTTCGACATTTTCAACCTCCCCACGACGCGCAGCTTCGGGGTGAACGTGAAACTCAACTTCTAAAAAACGACGGACCATGAATCTTCGATACCTTTTCAAACGGACCCTGCCGCTCGCACTTCCCGCCCTGCTGTCGTGGGGGTGCACGGGCGACTTCGAGCGGCTCAATACCAATCCCTACGAGGTCAATCCCGACGACCTGCCCTTCGAGGCGCAGTTCCTCGAGCCGATGAGGTACAGCTACCCCGACCAGCAGAACCTTTTCCAGTACTGGACCAACCTGCACATTGACCTTTTCGGCGGTTACTTCGGCAGTCCGAACGGCAACTTCCCCTCGCAGCGCTACAACCTCGACCGGGGCCACTGCGGCGGCATGCACGAGAACTTCATGCTGCACATCGTGAACAACACCGGGCGGATCATCAAGCAGTGCGACGCCTCGGGCAAGGCCGACGTGGCGGCGATGATGCGCGTCGTGCAGACCTACAACCTGCTCAACTACACGGATGCCTATGGACCGGTCCCCTTCACGTCGGTCTTCGCCACGGCGGGTGACGCTTTCCAGCCCTCGTCGTTCGCCTACGACTCGCAGCAGGAGGTTTACGCCCGGATGCTCGAGGACCTCGACTCGGCCCTCGAGGGTTTCGCCGCCGGACAGACGAACCTCACGGCAACGAACGACATCTGGTGCGGGGGCGACCAGACGCTCTGGACCCGTGTGGCGAACCAGCTGAAGCTGCGCATCGCCCTGCGGATGGTGAAGGTCGATCCGGCAACCGCGAAACAGACCGCTTCGGAGGCCATCGCGGGCGGCGTGCTCGAATCGGAGGACGTGCTGATCTCCAAGGGACTTGAGAACGAGATGTGGCTCATGTTCAACTGGGGCGACTGCGGCGCCGGGGCTTCGCTCGTGACGATGCTCAAGGGGCTGGAAGACCCGCGCCTGGGGCTCTACTTCACGCGAAATACCCAGCCGATCGTCCGCAGCGGTGCCAAACCGCTCCAGGAGACGGACGACGAGGGCAAGCTGGTGGACAAGCGCAATGCCAACGGCTTCCTGGTCTATGCCGATGCCGACTACCTCACGCTCGAGGAGGACGGGCAGACGGTGCTGCTTCGCGAGGGTACGGCCTACCTCGGCATCCCTCCCGGCTGCAACATCGGCGGCAAACCGAACATGTACAGCAACTATTCGGGGTGGGCCGGGACCTTCACCATGCCGCAGCCGATTCTCTTTGCGGCCGAGGGATGGTTCCTGCGTGCCGAGGCCAAGCTCCGCTGGCCCGAACTTCCCGATCAGAGCGTGCAGACGCTCTATGAGACGGGTGTGCGCACCTCGATCCGCAACCAGTATGCCTACCGGAAGAGCTATGCCGAGCAGGGCTATGCGGAGTTCAAGCAATCCCTGCCCGACGACTGGGCGACACTGGCCGACGATGCGACGATCGACGCCTACCTGGCCGGCGAGACGACGCAGGCTCCCTATGTCGATCCGGCGACCTCGGACTACAACCGTGAGCCGGTCAATACGCTCTGCGTGAAGTGGGACGAAGGTGCGTCGGATCAGGACAAGCTGGCACGGATCATCACGCAGAAGTGGATCGCCAACTTCCCGCTCTCGACCGAGGCGTGGGCCGACTATCGGCGCACGGGCTTCCCGGCGCTCTTTGCGATCGGGCAGAACGACAGCGGCGGGCTGATCAGCACGGCCGAGGGGCCGCGGCGCCTGATCTACAACGAAACGGAGCTCAATGCCAATACGGCGGCCTGCCAGCGGGGCGTCGAACTGCTCGTCGGGGAGAGCTCCGGGGCGGCGCAGGTGGCCGGTGACAACGGCGGCACGCGCCTCTGGTGGGACCGCGCCGACGTCCCGGCGATCTGACTCTGTGCGGCCGTCCGGTCTGGCCCGATTCCGCCTGCTTAATCCTGCCCGGCCGGTCCCGGTCCTGCGTGTGGGCAGGCTTTCGGCCGCCGCAGTTCCGGCCGGCTCGGCGCGGGCGAGCAAAAAGGGGGTGCCTCCATACGAGGCATCCCCTTTCCCGTTGTACCGCACGGAGCGGTTTTATTTCTTGTTGAAGAAGTTCATGGTCATTGCGCAGCCGACCGTTGCGAACGAACGGATGGCATCGACGAAGATCTTCAGCCGCTCGGGCATCGCCTGGCGCTGCTCGTCGGTCCATTCACCCAGTACATACTCGACCTGGTGTCCCTTGGGAAAGTCGCCGCCCACGCCGAAACGCATGCGCGCATACTCCTCGGTGCCGAGCAGTTCGGCGATGTTCTTCAGTCCGTTGTGGCCCCCGGCACTTCCTTTCGGGCGCAGGCGCAGGGTGCCGAAGGGCAGCGCAATGTCGTCCGAAATGACCAGCAGGTTCTCGCGCTCGATCTTCTCGGCCTCCAGCCAGTAGCGCACGGCCTTTCCCGAGAGATTCATGTAGGTCGAGGGCTTGAGCAGGACGAGCGTGCGGCCCTTGTACTTCACCTCGGCCACATCGCCGTAGCGGGCCGTGGTAAAAACAGCGTTGGACGCCTCTGCGAGGGCGTCCAACACTTTGAAACCGATGTTGTGCCGGGTGTCGGCGTACTCGGCGCCGATGTTCCCCAGTCCAACGATGAGGTATTTCATACGCGGTCGGGACTATTTTCCTGCGGCCTCGGCACCACGCGATGCGCGGGTTACGCGAACGGCGCAGACAGCCGTCGTAGCGGGCGTCACGAACTTCAGGTTCTCGAACTTCAGGTCGCCCACGAAGATCGTCTTGCCCACACCCAGCGGCGTCACGTCTACGACGATCTCGTCGGGGAGGTTCTCCACCGTGGCGCTCACGGTGAGCTTGCGGGCCGACAGAACGAGCTTGCCGCCAACCTTCACACCCTCGGCGTTACCGGTCAGGCGTACCGGGATGGCGATCGATACGGGCTTGCCCTCGGCGATGCGGTAGAAATCCAGGTGGAGGATCTCCTCACGCACGGGGTGGAACTGGGCCTCGCGGAGCACGGCCTGCTCCTTCTTGCCGTCGAAGTCGAACTCCACGATGTAGGAGTTGGGGGTGTAGATCAGGGGCTTGATCTCGCGGGGGTCTACCGAGAAGGAGACCGTCTCGCCGTTGCCGCACAGAACGCAGGGAACCAGACCCTCGCGACGCACTGCCTTGGCAGCCTTCTTGCCGAACTCGGCACGTGCCGTGGCTTTTACCGAAATGGTTTTCATGATGTTGTGTTTTTTGTTAAGTGTTACCACCGGCGGTTCTCAACGCGGCCTCTGCGGACCGCATCCCATTTCCGCCTGTTTTCGGGAGGCAAAGATAAGCCAAATTATTCGGACTGAAAAACATCGGATGCGGATTTTGCGTTTTTGTGCGGAAAAATTTCCACCGGGGATTTAACTTTTGCACCTTTGGGGCGTCTTATATACGGAAAGCATGGCGGAAAGTCGGCAAATATCGGATGGGCTTCTGGCCGGACTGCACGATCCGGCGGTCCGGCGCGAGGCGTTCGATGCGGTTGTCGGGGCCTGGCTCCGGCCGTTGTACTGGCACGTGCGCCGGCTGGTCGTCGTCCACGAGGATGCCGAGGATGTCGTGCAGGAGAGCTTCGTCAAGGCCTATGATGCCCTGGACTCCTTTCGGGGCGGGGCGGCCGAGCTGCGGGTCTGGCTCTACCGCATTGCCACCCGTACGGCCCTTTCGCTGCTGCGCCGTCGGCGGCGCGGCCTCTTCTCCTCGCTCGACGATGTGAGCCGCGAACTGGCCGACCGGGTGTCGGAGGAGTGCGGCGATGCGGCCGAGGAGGCTTTGGTGCGGTTCCAGCAGGCGGTGCTGAATCTGCCGCTCCGCCAGCGGCTGGTCTTCAACCTCCGCTACTACGACGGGCTCTCCTATGCCGAGATTGCCCGCATTCTGCAGCAGCGCGAGCCGACCCTGCGGGTCAATTACCACCATGCCGTGGAGAAACTGAAACAGATATTGAGGGAAGAGTGATGAACGAACCTTTTGAAACGAATGATCGGCGCATGCCTTATGAATTCTCCGAGGCGGCCTTCGAGGCGTTGCATGCGCGTATCGGCCGCCGCCTGGATGCGGCGGATGCGGAGCGTCCGGGGCTTCGCCGGATTGCGGCGCGGCCGTTGCTGCGCTGGGGAATAGCCGCTGCCGGTGCGGCCGTGGTTGTGGCGGGTGTCGTCCTGGCGCTCCGCCTGCAGCGGCCTGCGGCCGACGGGCACTCCGATTTCAACGGCCTCCTCTCGACGGCTCCGGCCGAGACGCTGCAGCAGGCCGCTGCGGAAAATTACGACGATATCCTTTTCAACCAACAACTTTGAAAACCGCTTTTGCCATGAAGAAGATGTTCCTGCTGATTGTCGCTCTCGGGGCGGCGTTTTATGCGGAGGGATCCTCCTCCGACCCTGCGATGCGGCAGGCCGTGGCCGACATTCGGGCGGCCATCGACGATTTCGAGCAGACGGCCCCCGGACGTCAGACGCTCGATGAACTGAATGCCGCCGCCCGTGAGGAGGTGGTCCGTCTGCTGAACCTTTCGGCTCGCCAGCGCAAGGTCTTCGATCCGATCTATGCCTCCTATCGCGAGGCGCTGGAGCGCGCCGTGCGCAGCGTCTCCGATCCGGTGACGGCCGACGATGCGCGCCAGCGCACCGTGCTGAAGGAGCGCCTGTCCAACATCGCCGCCGTGGCGCAGGTCAAGCGCGACTATGTGGACCGCTTTGCCGAGGTGCTCACGGCCGAGCAGATCCGGCAGCTCTACAATGCCGAAGGACAGATCGGCACGAGCATCAAGCGCGCGGCGGGCGAACGCCGCACGGAGATGCCGCGGGTGTTGTCCGGAAGCGGTCGGCGTGTCTCGCAGGACTGGGGGGCAGCGGGCGACTATACGGCCATCGAGACCGGCGCCTTCTTCCATGTGACCGTCAGTCCCACGGCCCGGACCATCACGGTGACGGCCGATGACAACGTGATCGACTACCTGAAACTCGACCGTACCGGCGGTCGGCTGGCTTTCAGTCTCCTGCCGCGCTCCGGGCGGACCCGCCGGATCGAGAACCTCTCCATTTCGGTGGTGGTTCCCGTGTCGGCGTCGCTGCGTGAGATCTCGGTCGGTTCCTATGCCGGATTCGAGAGTGCGACGCCCCTCAGGGTGAAGAACCTTTCCGTCTCGGTCTCCTCCTATGGCTCCGTGAAGGCCGATATCGTCGATTCGGGAGATTCTCGGCTCCAGGTGTCGAGTTACGGCCGTTTTACGGGCAAGGTCGAAAGCGCCGGCGCCCAGCTCACTGTCGCCAGCTACGGGACCTTCGAGGGCCCGCTGTCGTGTGTCGGAACAGCCGCCGTTTCGGTGGGCAGTTACGGCTCCTTCAACGGCGATATCCGTGCTGCGCAGGCCAACCTCTCGGTCAGCAGCGGCGGCAAGTTCTCGGGAGCGCTGCGGGCCGATGCCGCGTCGGTTGGGGTGTCGAGCTATGCCCGGTTTTCCGGCCCGATCGATGTTTCGGAGCTGAAGGCTTCGGTCAGCAGCAGCGGAGTGCTCCAGAGTGCCTTTGCCGGCCGACGGTGCGAGGCTTCGGTGGCCAGTTACGGGAAACTCGTGTTCACGGGTTCGGCTGATGTGGAGGCGGTGTCCGTGCAGCTCTCGCCGCAGAGCAGCTTCTCGGCTCCGGATTTGCGGGTGAAACGCTACGACATCCGTACGTCGAGCTATTCGAAGGCCGACGTGTGGTGTTCGGAGTCGTTGCGCGTCGATGCGGCCGCGACGTCCCAGGTGACTTACGACGGGCCCTGCCGTCTGGAGGCGCAGACCTCGACCGTCCGGCGGCGGTAGGTGTCCCGGATCCCTTTCCCGGCACTTTTCCGGATCAAAAAAGCGGGCGGCCTTTTCGGGCCGCCCGCTTCGGTATATGGAGGGGATTCGGTTTTTCTTTCCAATGGTTCGGTCCGGCTTTCCCGGTTGTCGGGTCCGCCCCCCCCCGTCCGGTCTCCGCCGTCCCGCGTCGGAAGTTTTTCCTTACTGGATGCCGCGGAGGTGTTTCTCCCAGGCCCAGGCCGAAGCGAGCGTCTCATCGAGCGTGCGTTCGGCCTTCCAGTCCAGCTCGTTGTTGGCCAGCGTCGGGTCGGCCCAGATGGCGATGATGTCGCCTTCGCGGCGCGGCGCGATTCTGTAGTTGAGCTTCAGGTGATTGACCTCTTCGAACTTGCGGACCAGCTCCAGTACCGAGACCCCGCGGCCGGTGCCGACGTTGAAGATCTCGTAGGGCTGCTTGTTGCGGTCCTCGATCATGCGACGGATGGCGGCCACATGGGCGCGGGCCAGGTCCACGACGTCGATGTAGTCGCGGATGCACGATCCGTCGGGCGTCGGGTAGTCGTCGCCGAAGACCGAGAGGCACTCGCGGATTCCGGCGGCCGTCTGCGTGATGTAGGGCACGAGGTTCTGCGGCACGCCGCGCGGGAGCTCGCCGATCAGGGCCGACGGATGAGCGCCGATGGGGTTGAAGTAGCGCAGGGCGATGCCCTTCAGTCCGGGATAGGCGGTCAGCGAGTCACGCAGGATGTCCTCGCACATCTGCTTGGTGTTGCCGTAGGGCGAAGTGGCCGGTTTGCGGGGCGTCTGTTCGGTGACGGGCTGCTTGTCCGGTTCGCCGTAGACGGTGCACGACGACGAGAAGACGATGTTCTGACGCCCGAATTCGCGCATGAGCGAGATGACGTTCATGAACGACGTGAGGTTGTTGCCGTAGTATTCGAGCGGTTTCTGCACCGACTCTCCGACGGCTTTCGATGCGGCGAAGTGGATCACCGAGTCGAATTCGTACTGTTCGAAGACCTTGCGGAAGGCTTCGCGGTCGCAGCAGTCCACCTTGACGAAGGGAATCTCCGCGCCCGTGATGCGGCGCACGCCCTCGACGGCGCTGATGTCGCTGTTCGAAAGGTTATCGACGATGACCACGTCGTAGCCGGCATTGATGAGTTCCACGGTGGTGTGCGACCCGATGTATCCCGCACCGCCGCTGACCAGTACACACGATTTTTTCATGTAAGGAAGGATTATGTTTCTCACAAAGATAGCGAAAAATACGGGATTTCGCGCATTCTGCCGCAAGGAGTTGGAAAATCGTTCCGGGAACGGTGTGGTGTCCCGTTTTTTTCCGTATTTTTGTCCCAAAACAAGCATGCGATGGAACGATTCAGAGTGGGCATTCTCGGTGCCGGGCACATTGCGGTGAAGATGGCGCGCACGCTGCGCGGAATGGAAGGGGTGGAACCCTATGCGATCGCTTCGCGCGACGGGGCGAAGGCCGCGGCTTTCGCCCGCGAGCACGGCTTCACGCGGTCGTACGGCTCCTACGGAGAGCTGGCAGCTGATCCCGACGTGGACCTCGTCTACATCGCTACGCCCCATTCGCACCACTATCCCCAGGCGCGAATGTGCCTCGAATGCGGCAAACCCGTCCTTTGCGAGAAGGCCTTTACGGCCAACGCCGCCGAAGCCGAGGCACTCATCCGCCTCTCCCAACAGCGGGGCGTATTCCTCGGCGAGGCCATCTGGACGCGCTACATGCCCTTCACGACGACGGTTGCCGATCTGGTCCGCGACGGCGCGGTGGGCCGGGCGCAGATGCTGACGGCCAACCTCGGCTATGCCATCGCCGACAAGGAGCGGATCGTCCGGCCGGAGCTGTGCGGCGGGGCGCTGCTCGACCTGGGGGTCTATCCGATCAACTTCGCCTTCGCGCTCTTCGGCACGGAGGTCGAGTCGGTGGCTTCGTCCTGCGTGAAGGGCCCGTCGGGGGTCGATATGCAGGAGAGCATCACCTTCCGCTACGGCGACGGCCGCATGGCCGTACTCTCCGCCACGGCCTGCTGTGCCACCGACCGGCAGGGCATCGTCTCGGGCGATGGGGGCTACCTGGTGGTGGACAACATCAACGACTCCTGCACGGCCGAGGTCTACGACACCTCCCACCGGCTTGTCGCGCGGCATGTCTGTCCGCCGAAGCTGACCGGTTTCGAGTACGAGGTGGCGTCGGCGGTCGAGGCGATCCGCGCCGGGCGCTGCGAACCGCGCGAGATGCCGCACGCCGAGACGCTGCGGGTCATGCGCCTGCTCGACTCCCTGCGTGCCGCCTGGGGCGTGCGTTATCCGCAGGACGGTCTGGAACACCTCTCCACGCTCGGTCTCTGACGCAGGACCGGACGCAAGGTTTTGGCGCCGCACTCCCTTACGGGGTGCGGCGCTTTTCGTCGGAAGGACCGGCTCAGAAGGTGTAGCCCACTTCGAGGTAGGCGTAGCGCCCCAGGTAGGAGGTCGTCGAGGTGAGGATGTAGTAGGTGTTGAACAGCGTGGCGGTGGCGTCCGGCCGGTTGATCAGATCGACGGCCCCGACCGAAAGGCTCAGCCGGTTCTCCTTTCCGAACTTGCGTCCGGCGGCCAGGTTCAGAAGGACGTTGTGCGTGGTCAGTTCGTGCGAGCGGCTGTTGCAGTAGAACTCGTAGCGGACGCCGATCTGTCCGAAGTATCTCCCCAGGCGCAGGTCGATGTTGCCGATGAGCTGCTCGCGCAGGTCGCGCGTGGAGATCTCCTGGGTCGTGTAGGAGCTCATCACGGTCGAGGTGGAGATGTCGAGCCGGATCTTCTCCGAGAAACCCGAATTGAACCCCGCCGTGACCGAGAGCGAGTGGTTGCCCGAGCGGTAGAGTCGCTCGTCGAGGTAGTAGGGCGTCTGTCCGAAGTTGTAGGAGAGGCTGCCGCGGAGGGTCGAGCGGATCGGGGCGATCTGCTGCGAGTAGAAGAACGATCCGCCGACGCGGTAGCACCCGCCGACATTGACCTGCGAGGAGAGCTGCGCTCCGGGCTGCGCCGTATAGTCGTACTCAGGGAGGTAGGTCTCTTTGAGGAAGAGGCGGGGCCGCGAGGGGATGTAGTTGAACGTGTAGGAGCCGTAGAGCGTCACCGAGCAGTTGAGGGCCTTCTCGGCGTTGTTGAGCGACAGGGAGGCCGATCCCGACAGGTCGTTCGGCTGCCGCAGGCGGTCGTTGCCCGTGCGCAGCGAGAGGGGGTTGGTGGCATCGAGCGTCTGGCGCAGCGCCTCGACGGGGATGGTCTGCGAGTAGGAGCCGATGTGGAGCGAGAAGTTGCGCCGCGGCGAACCGACCGAGAGGTCGAGCGTCGGGTTGAGCTGCAGGAAGTGCCGCGGGAAGCGGTGCCGCTCGGGAAAGCGTTCGCTGCGCACGATCTCACTGGCCGAGAACTCGACCGATCCGAACAGGCGGAAGCGGTCGTCGTAGTAGCCGCCTCCCGAGCGTACCGTGTGGCGGCGGGTGTCGGTCGTGTAGTCGTAGCTGTTCACCGTATCGACGACCCCCTGCGGGTCGTTCAGGTAGTCGCGGGCGCGCTGCTGAGAGCGGTTGTGCTCGCGGGTGAAGTGGTAGGAGAGGTGGATCTGGCCGTGTTCGCCCAGCCGGTAGCGGTAGGCTGCCGAGGCGTTGATGTTGCAGCGGGTCCCCTCGCCGTCGTTGTGCAGCCGAAGGCGCAACCCGGGGGTCGAGGCCAACGTGTCGGTCTGCCGGCCGTCGCTGTCGCCCGAAGAGTAGTTCACGCCGGCCGAGAGGTTCATCGACGAGCGGGGCGAGAGGCGGAAATCGTATCCGGCATTGAGTGCGGCGTCGATGTTGCGGCGGTCGTTGTCCGTGTGCATGTCGGTCAGGGTCTGCTCCTCGTCGATGCGGCGCAGGGTCCGGCTCCCGCTGCGGGAGTCGAAGCCGCTGAAGCGGGCGTTGGCGCTGGCGAAGAAGGAGTTCTGCCTGCGGCGGATGACGGTCATGTTGCGGATGCCTACCCCGAGCGAGCCGGAGCGCGACGTGCTGCGGCTCTCGTCGCTGCGGAGCGTGTACTCGTCGGTGGGAAAGTAGTCGCTCAGCGAACTGTCGAGCGAACTGCTCCGCTCGCGGGTGAAGTCCACGGCACTCATCACCGAGGTCGAGTCGCCGCGGCGGAGCGTATGTTCCAGGGAGGCGTGGGTGCGCTGCTGCGGGGTGATCCGCGACGTGAATGCCGCATTCTCCTTCTGCCCGTCGTCCTTCGAGTTGTGCAGGTCGAGACGCAGGTTGCCCCGCTCGCTGTTGCGGTAGAGCGAGGCCGACTCGGTGTGGCGGATCTCGTGCCGCCCGGAGTAGTCCTCCTCGAGGCTGGCGCCGAGCGTCGCCCCGAGCGATCCGCCCCGCAGGACGGCGCGCTTGGATTTCGTCTCGATGTTCATCACCTTCTCCTTCCCGGCGGCGATGTCGTTCGTCCGCCGGGCCTCGGGCGAGGTCTCCTCGTAGATGCGCACGTGCTTCACGTCCGAGGCCTCGAGGTCGGTGAGCACGTGCTGCGTGGCCTCTCCGAAGAGGTCGCGGCCGTCGATGAGCACGCGCTTAACCTCCTTGCCGTTGGCATAGATCTTCTCGTTGCGGATCTCGACGCCGGGCAGCTGCCGGACGAGTTCGCCGAAGCGGTCATCGGCCAGCGTCTTGAAGGCGCCGGCGTCGTAGACCGTCGTATCGCCCCGGAAGACCATCGCCACCCGCTTGCCGACCACCACCACCTGTGCGATCGCCTGCGGGTCCTCCTCCATCCGGACGGGAACCGTGTAGCGGAATTCGTCGGGGGCGTAGCGTTTGCGGAAGTTCCGGTAGCCGACGTAGGAGACCTCCAGATCGACCGAGTCGCGGAAGATGCGGTCGCATGCGTAGGCGGCGACCACCTCGCGGTAGTAGTCCCGCTTGGCGGTGGTTCCCTGCAGCGTGTCGCCCCGGCTTGCGATGCGGACCGTGGCGCCGATGAGCGGATCGCCCGTCTTTCCGTCCTCGACCACCACCAGGGCCCTGTTGCTGCGGGGACCGAAATACTGGGGCCCGCCGCCGTGCGGGGTGCGGGCACGGGGCGCTCCGGGCAGCACGACAAGCAGCGCGAGCAGCAGCGGGACGAGGCGGTTCAACGGCGGGACGGTTTGCGCGAAGATAGTGATTTTTTCGTATATTTGTCCATCCGCCTCTCCGGAAAGGGCGAGGTGGGAAGACGCCCCGAAAAGAATGAAGCAAAAGGAAATCTTCACCTTCCGCGATGCCGAGAAGCAGGCGGGTCCCGTGGCCTTCTCGACGATGGTCAAGCCTGCAGGCTCGGCCTGCAACCTCGACTGCCACTACTGCTATTATCTGGACAAGGCCGTGCAGTACGGCGGACGCCAGGCCGTGATGCCGGACGACCTGCTCGAGTGCTACATCCGCCAGTACATCGAGGCCAACGAGGTGCCGACGGTAACCTTCTGCTGGCACGGGGGCGAGCCGTTGCTGCTCGGGCTCGACTTCTACCGGAAGGCAATGGCCCTCCAGGAAAAATACGCCGGTGGCAAGCGCATCGAGAACACGCTGCAGACCAACGGCATGCTGGTCGATGAGGCGTGGTGCGAGCTCTTTGCCGCGAACAACTTTCTGGTGGGCCTCTCGCTCGACGGCCCGCAGGAGATCCACGACGCCTTTCGTGTGACGAAGGGCGGGCGGCCGACCTTCGAGCGGGTGATGCGCACGGTGGAGCTCTTCCGTCGGGGCAGTGTAGAGTTCAATACGCTCAGCGTCGTGAACCGCCTTTCGGAGGGACGCGGCGCGGAGATCTACCGTTTCTTCCGCGATACGGTGCGGAGCCGCTACATGCAGTTCCTGCCGGCCGTGGAACATGTGGTCGATGTCGCGGGGCACCACCGCCCGCTGATCGTCTCGCCCGAACGCGAGGGGGCGCGGCTGGCCGAGTGGTCCGTGACGGCCGAGGGATACGGGCGTTTCCTCTGCGACGTGTTTGACGAGTGGGTCGTTGCCGACGTGGGCCAGTATTTCGTACAGATGTTCGACGCGACGCTGGCTCAGTGGTGCGGCGTGCAGCCGGGGGTCTGCTCGATGGGCGAGACGTGCGGCGATGCGCTGGTCGTCGAGCACAACGGCGACGTCTATTCGTGCGACCACTTCGTCTATCCCGAATACCTGCTGGGCAACATCCGCGAGACGCCGCTCGCGGAGATCTACCGCTCGCGGCGGCGCATCGAGTTCGGGCTTGCCAAACGCAACGCCCTGCCGGCCGAATGCCTGCGCTGCGACTACTATTTCGCCTGCCGGGGCGAGTGCCCGAAGCACCGCTTCGAAACGGGGCGCGACGGCTGCCGCAAGAATTCGCTCTGTGCGGGCCTCAGACGCTATTTCCAGCACGTGCATCCCTACATGGACCGGATGCGGGAGCTGATTGCCCGGGAACAGTCGCCCGCATGGGTCATCCCCTTCGCCCGCAAGCGCATGGGGCTGATGTGACCTCTCCGGGTGCGGGTCGGACAGTCCTGTGGCGGATAACCGCCCGGAACACGAAACGAGGGGCTCCCCTGCGGGATACCCCTCGTTCTGCTTTGCAGGCCCTGTAAGCCGGGTTCTGTCCCCGGAGCGGACTCCGGGTCTCTGTCATTTATCTACGACGGCAGTCACCTGCCGCCTCAAGCAACCTACCCCCCGACATTGGACGAGCCATCCTTGATTGCCGGTATACACGGTCTTGCAACCCACGGGACGTACGGCCGGATGACATTGCTGCCTCCGCGGTGGGCTCTTACCCCGCCTTTTCACCCTTACCCGCCGTCCGGAGCCGGAGACCTGCGGCATCGCACGGATCCCGTCGTGTCCCGAATCTTCCGCCGGCGGGCGGTCATTCTCTGTTACGCTCCCACAACCTCACGGCTGTCAAGTCGTTAGCTTGCGTGGCGCTCTGTGTTGCCCGGACTTTCCTCCCCCGGCTTGCGCCGGCGGCGACAGAGCGGACCTGCGCTGCAAAGATACGAAAAATTTCCCGCGAGGCCCCGGCCTCCGGTGATTTTTTGCTGCGCTCCGCAGCGGACGGGCGCAGACGGCGGTCAGAGGATGCGCTTGACCCAGCGGAAGAAGCGGTAGGGCATGTAGCGGAACGGCGGATCGATCCAGGTCGGAGTGGTCACCGTGGCCCGGCGGTGCGAGAAGGCGTCGAAGCTGTCGCGGCCGTGGTAGCGGCCCATGCCCGAGTTGCCCACTCCGCCGAAGGGGATCTGCTCGTTGGCGATGTGCATGATCGTGTCGTTGAGGCAGGCGCCGCCCGACGAGGTGTGCAGCAGTACGTCGCGACCTGTCCGCTCGGGTCCGAAGTAGTAGAGCGCCAGCGGCTTTTCACGCGAGGTGACGAAATCGACGGCCTGCTGCGCCGTGTCGAACGGAATGACCGGCAGTACGGGCCCGAAAATCTCCTCCCGCATGACCGGAGCGTCGGGATCGACCTCCGCGAGCAGTGTCGGTTCGATGTAGCGCTCCGAGCGGTCGGTGCGCCCGCCTGTGAGAATCTTTCCCTGGCGGAGGTAGCCGGCCACGCGGTCGAAAGCCCGGTCATTGACCAGGCGGACGTAGTGGCGGCTGCGCTGCGGGGCGTCGCCGTGCAGTTGCCTGATGGCCCGGGCGTAGGCTGCAGGGAACTCCTCGAGGAGCGAGCGGTGGAGCAGCAGGTAGTCGGGGGCGATGCAGGTCTGCCCGGCATTGAGCGTCTTGCCCCAGGCGATGCGGCGTGCGGCGATCCCGATATCGGCGCCGCGGTCCACAATGCAGGGGCTCTTGCCGCCCAGCTCCAGGACGACGGGGGTCAGGTGGCGTGCGGCCGCCTCCATGACGATGCGGCCCAGTTCGGGGCTTCCGGTGAAGAAGATCAGGTCCCAGCGTTCGCGGAGCAGGAGTGTATTGACATCGCGGTGGCCCTGTACGACGGCGACATACTTCTCGTCATAGATCTGGGTGATCATCCGTGCAAGGGTGTCGGCCACGTGCGGGGTATAGGGCGAGGGTTTGAGCACGGCGGTGCATCCGGCCGAAATGGCCCCCACCAGGGGGTTGAGCAGCAGCTGCACGGGGTAGTTCCACGGGGCGACGATGAGTGCCGTGCCGAGCGGTTCGGAGAGGATGCGGCTCGACGAGGGCTGCAGCTTGAGCGGTGTCGGCCGGTGCTCGGGACGCATCCAGCGCCCGAGGTGGCGCAGGTGGTGGCGCACCTCGCCCCGCACGATGCTCAGCTCGGTGAGGTAGGCCTCCTCGGGCGATTTGTGCAGGTCCAGCCACAGCGCCTCACACAGCGCCCCCTCCCATTGCACGAGCGCCTGCTCCAGGCGGCGGAGCATCGTGCGGCGGAAACCGGCCGGGAGGGTGGCTCCCGTGCGGAAATAGGCATTCTGGGCCGCGCGGATTGCGGCGATGCGGTCTGAGGAGGTGCTTGCGGGTGTCATGGCGCTTCGGTTTATCGGTTGGATGTGTGATCGGGGGTGCGTCGTCCGGTGAAGTGGTCCATCGTGCGGTAGATCCCCATCGCGTTGCCGACCAGGGCGTCGAACAGCTTGTCGGGCAGCAGTCCCTGGACCAGACGGATGAAGTGGAATCCCCACGGCAGACCGCGGAAGGTACGGTTGTGCTCGACGGCACGCACGATGCGGCGGGCCGTCTTCTCGGGATCGAGGATCGGCACCAGACGCGAACGGACGCCGGCAAACATGCCCGTGGCGATGTAGTAGGGGGCTACGGTGGTGACATGCACCCCGCTGCGGGCCTCCTGCAGCTCGATGCGCAGGGAGTCCGACCACCCGATGACGGCCCACTTGCTTGCTGCGTAGACCGACATGCGGGGATTGGAGATCATCCCGGCGGCCGAGGCGATGTTGCAGATGTGCCCCTCGTTGCGCTCTAGCATGCCGGGCAGGGCCTGCAGCGTGAGGTACATCGGGGCCGTGGCATTGACGGCCATCGTGCGTTCGATCTCTTCGGGGGTCTGGCGGTCGAAGGTCTTGTTGCCGGTGATGATGCCGGCGCAGTTGATGAGGATCTCCACCGGACCGCATTCGGCCGTCGTGCGGGCGAAGGTCTCCTCGACCTGCCGGCGGTCCGAGACGTCCGCGCGGTAACCCGCCGTCCGTTCCGGGGCGGCGTAGGCCGCCAGCGAGGCGGCGATGTTGCGCTCGTCGATGTCCCATACGACGACCTTGCGGGCACCCCGTTCGAGCGCCAGCCGGCCCATGATCCGGCCGATGCCCGAGCCTCCGCCGGTGATCAGCACGCATTTGTCCTTGAATCGGGTCATATTCTTGTTCGGTTTCGTGTCGGGTTCCGGGCGTATTCGGCCCCTGCCGGGCGGTTACCTCTTCTCGCGGAAGATGTTCAGGTGGGCCAGCAGCGGGTTGCGGCGCGGCAGGAGCAGGAATTCGGCCAGCAACAGCACGAGGGCGGCGATGAGCAGGTACTGGTACTGCTCGTTGAACTCCTCGAAGCGCAGGGTCGAGAGCTCCGCCTGCTCCATCGAATTGATCTCCTTGACGATCTCGTCGAGACCGATATCCTGCTTCGTGGCGCGGACGTAGGCTCCGCCGGTCGTCTCGGCGATCTGGGCGAGCATCTGCTCGTTGAGCTTCGAGACGACCATTTCGCCCTGCTCGTCCTTGATGAATTCTCCGTCGATCTGGATCGGGGCCCCCTCGGGTGTGCCGATGCCGATCGTGTAGATGCGGATGCCCTGTTTGGCAGCCCGTTCGGCCACGGCCAGGGCGTCGTCCTCGTGATTTTCGCCGTCGGTGATGAGGATCACCACGCGGCCGTGCGGCTGCTCCGTGTCGCCCGAGAAGGAGAGCAGCGCCTGTTCGAGCGCCTTGCCGACAGCCGTGCCCTGCACCGAAACCAGCGAGGGGTCGATGCGGCGGGCGAAGGCCCGGGCCATGCGGTAGTCCGAGGTGATGGGCAGCTGCACCTTCGGCTCGCCGGCGAAGACGATCAGACCCACGCGGTCCTGCTTGAGTCCGTCGAAGAGCTTGCCGATGGCGTATTTGGTCCGCTCGAGGCGGTTGGGCTCGAAGTCTTCGGCGAGCATCGAGTTCGAGACATCGACCACCAGCATCATCTCGATGCCCTGGGCCTTCTCCTCGCGGAGTTTCGACCCGAACTGCGGGCGGGCCGCCGCCAGTGCGATCAGCAGCACGGCCGCGGCGAAGAGCAGGAACTTGATGACCACGCGGCCGTTCGAGACTTCGGGCATCAGCCCGTCGAGCACCTCCGGACGGCCGAAGCGGGCCAGCCGCCTGCGGCGGTTGCGCATGGCCAGCCAGAAGAGGGCCGCGAGCACCGGAAGGGCGGCGAGCAGCCAGAGGTATTGCGGATTGGCAAATCGGAACATGTGCGTAGTGCGTTTTTTACGGTATTCGTTTCAGCACGAGGTTCGCGAGGAGGAACTCGGCCAGCAGCAGCCCCAGCGCCGCGAGCACCCACGCAAGGAACTGCTCGTGGTAGGAGAGGTGCTCGGTGACCTCGACCTTGCTCTTCTCGAGCTGGTTGATCTCGTCGTAGATGGCCTTGAGCTTGGCGTTGTCCGTGGCGCGGAAATAGCGGCCTCCGGTCATCTCGGCCATGGCCGTGAGGGTCTTCTCGTCGATCTCGACTTTCTGCTTGACGAAGGTGATGTTGCCGAACATGTCCACGGCCGGATAGGGGGCCATCCCCTCGGTGCCCACGCCGATCGTGTAGACGCGGATGTTCTGCGCCTTGGCGATCTCGGCGGCGGTGATCGGGGTGATCTCGCCGCGGTTGTTCACGCCGTCGGTGAGCAGGATGACGACCTTCGACTTGGCATCGCTTTCGCGCAGGCGGTTGATGGCCGTGGCCAGTCCGTTGCCGATGGCTGTGCCGCTGTCGTCGATCAGGCCGCTGCGGATCTGCGCGAGCAGCGTCTGCAGGGTGCTCTGATCGGTGGTCAGGGGGCTCTGCGTGAAGGCTTCGGCGGCAAAGGCCACCAGTCCGATGCGGTCGCCGTAACGGTCGGAGATGAACGATCCGGCCACCTCCTTGGCCGCCGTGATGCGGTCGGGCTCGAAGTCGCGGGCCAGCATCGAGGCCGAGACGTCGATGGCCAGCATGATGTCGATGCCTTCGGAGGAGGTGCGTACGTTCTGTTCGATCTGCTGCGGCCGTGCCAGTGCGACGACGAGCAGCCCGAAGGCGGCGGCCCGCAATGCGAAGGGCAGGTGGCGCAGGTAGTAGCGCACGCTCTTCGGGGCGCGTGCGACGCCCTCGACGGTCGAGATCTGGATGGCTGCGCCGCCCTGCATCGTCCGCCAGACGTAGTAGGCGATCATCGGTGCGAGCAGCGTCAGCAGCCACAGATAATGGGGTGATGCGAAATGCATGGTCGTGTCGTTTTACCAGTTTTTCTTGCCGCGGACCACGACGCCCTGGCGCTTCTCCTTGAGCTTCTCCTGCGTCTTGTCCTCCTGGGCCTGGATGGCGTCGAGCATCTGCTCCTGCTCCTGAGGCGAGATGCCCGAAGGGGTGGGCTGTCCCTTTCCGTCGCCCTTGTCGCCCTGGCTGTTATCGGGCTTCGCGGGCTGCTGCTGCGGGTCGCCGTCCTGCTTCTTGTTCGGATTGTTGTCGCCCTGCTGCTGCTTGTTGTCGCCCTGCTGCGGGTTTTGCTGCCCCTGGCCGTTCTGGTTCTGCTGGTTCTGATTCTGGTCCTGGTTCTGCTGGTCGTTGCCGCCACCGCCGCCGTCCTTGTTCTGGTCGTCGAGCAGCCGCTTGGTGTAGGCATAGTTGTACTTGGCCTCCATGTCGGAGGGGTTGAGTCGCAGCGATTGCTTGTAGCTTTCGAGCGCCTCCTTGTACTTCTTCTGCTTGAACTGGGCGTTGCCGAGGTTGTAGTAGGTCTCGGCCAGCTCGTTGTCCGTGCGCAGCGTGTCGGCTGTGGCCCGGAGGATGGTCTGTTCGGCGGTGTCGAACCGTTCGGCCTTGTAGAGGGCGTTGCCGAGGTTGTAGGTGGCCTCGAAGGATTCGGGGGCCGCCTTCAGTGCCTCCTCGTAGCGTTTGATCGCCTCCCCGTACTCTCCCTTGTTGTATTGCCGGTTGCCCTTGCGCACCAGCGACCGTTCGGGCATCTGCTGGGCCGTTGCTTCCGTGGCTGCAAGGAGGACGAGGAGTATGCAAAGCATTCTGTACATCGTTCTTGCCGTTTTAGGGTTGCGTCGGGTCGGGACCTTCGGTGGGAGCATCCTCCTCGACGAGCTTGGTCTCCTCGACGAAATAGTAGGCCTTCAGGTAGCAGGCCTCGTTCTCTTCGGCCTCGGGGGCCGCCTTGGCGAACTTCACCAGGTCGGCCACGCGGAGGATCGCCGTGAGGTCCATGCGGGCCTTGTCGGGCAGTTCGACGGGCTGCATCGCCGCGATGATCTCGTCGGAGGTCATCTCCATGGCGCCTATCTCCCAGCGGGCCGCAATGTAGGTGCGCAGGATGTCGGTGATGCCCGAGTAGTACTGCTTGTGGCGGTTGTTCTGCCAGAGTTTCTGGTTGTGCAGCGCCTCGAGGGCCTGGATGGCCGCGACGTGCGGCGGCAGGGGCGGGGCCGGGCGGAAGAGGTCGCCGATTCGTTTGCCGCGGCTGCGGAGCCACCGCACGAGCCCCCAGGCTGCGGCTGCAATGAGCAGCAGCGCCGCGGCGCCCCAGATGAGGTAGGTGCGGATTTCGCCCAGCCGGAACGGCAGGTTGTGCAGGTCCTTCACGTCGTAGATCGACTGAGAGGTGGAGTCGATCTCGAAGGTCCCGACCTTCAGATAGATCGAGTCGCGGCTCGACAGCGTGTCGAGGATGTTCTTGTCGGCGTAGAGCACGTGGGCCGTGCCGAGGTTGTAGTGTCCCTCGTCGAAGGCGGCCAGGCGGTAGCGCTTGCGGAGCTTCAGGTGGCGTCCGTCGCGCTCGAGCGTATCGACCGGCAGGCTCTCGACCAGTTCGATCTGCCCCTTCGGGTCCTCGAACTCGGGGAACTCGACCACCTGCACCAGATCCTTCTCGACGTCGATGACGTAGTCGAACCGGTCGCCGATGGCGATGCTGTCCGGTTCAACGTGCGCCGTGACCCGCGGCGTCTGCTGCGCCGCGGCCGTTGCGCCCGCCAGCAGGAGGAGCGCTATGGCAAAGAGTCGTTTCATCGCTGTTTGAAGAGTTTCATCAGTTCGGCCACGTAGTCGCCGTCGGTCGATACGGTGGCCGTGTCGATGCGGTTGTGTTTGAGCGTGGCCTCGATCTCGGCGCTGCGCTGCCGCCACGATTCGGCGTAGTGGTCGCGCACGGCGCGCGACGAGGTATCGACCCACACCTTGCGGCCCGTTTCGGCGTCGCGCAACTCGACGATCCCCACGTCGGGGAGCTCCGTCTCGCGGGGGTCATAGACGCGGATGCCCACCAGGTCGTGGCGGCCTCCGGCGATCTTCAGCGCGTCGTCGAGGGCCGAGCGGTCCTGCGACGAGTCCATGAAGTCCGAGAGGATGAAGGTCGTGCACCGCTTCTTGTTCACATTGGTCAGGAAACGGACGGGCTCGGAGAGCTTCGTTCCGGTCGATTCGGGCCGGAAGCCGATGAGTTCGCGGATGATCATCAGGATGTGGCTGCGCCCCTTCTTCGGGGGGATGAACTTCTCGACGCGGTCCGAGAAGAAGATGCACCCCACCTTGTCGTTGTTCTCGGCGGCCGAGAAAGCCAGCACGGCGGCGATTTCGGTGATGATGTTCTTCTTGAGCCTTTCGGTCGAACCGAACATGCGCGATCCCGAGACATCGACGACGAGCATCATCGTCAGCTCGCGCTCCTCTTCGTAGACCTTGATGTGGGGCTTGCGCGAGCGTGCCGTGACATTCCAGTCGATGTCGCGCACGTCGTCGCCCGCGCGGTACTCCCTCACTTCGGAAAACGACATGCCCCGTCCGCGGAAAGCCGTATGGTACTTTCCGGCGAAGATCTCGTTCGACAGACCGCGGGTCTTGATCTCGATCTTGCGGACGCGCCTCAGAATATCGTTTTCGCTCTCCTGCATCGTCAGGGAACAATTACGTTGTTCAGGATATCGGTGATGATCTCCTCCGAGGTGATGTTCTCGGCCTCGGCCTCGTAGGTGAGTCCGATGCGGTGGCGCAGCACGTCGTGGCAGACGGCGCGCACGTCCTCGGGGATGACGTATCCGCGGCGGCGGATGAAGGCGTAGGCCCGGGCGGCCTTGGCCAGCGAGATTGACGCACGCGGCGAACCTCCGTAGGCGATCAGGTTCTGCAGCTTCTGGAGGTTGTATTCGGCCGGCTCGCGCGTGGCGAAGATGATGTCGATGATGTATTTCTCGATCTTCTCGTCCATGTAGACGTCCTCGACCACCTTGCGGGCCTTGACGATGTCCTCGGGCGAGATGACCTTATTGACGCTCTTCTTTTCGAGCCCCTCGAGGTTCATGCGCACGATGTCGCGCTCCTCCTGCTTGTTGGGGTAGGAGATGCGGGCCTTGAGCATGAAACGGTCCACCTGCGCCTCGGGCAGCGGGTAGGTTCCCTCCTGTTCCAGGGGGTTCTGCGTGGCCAGTACGAGGAAGGGCTGCGGCAGCGGGTAGGTGTTCTCGCCGATGGTCACCTGGCGCTCCTGCATCGCCTCGAGCAGCGCCGACTGCACCTTGGCCGGCGAACGGTTGATCTCGTCGGCGAGGACGAAGTTGGCGAAGATCGGGCCCTTCTTGACGATGAAGTCCTCGCTCTTCTGCGAGTAGATGAGCGTACCGATCAGGTCGGCGGGCAGCAGGTCGGGGGTGAACTGGATGCGCGAGAACCCGGCATCGACGGCCTTGGCCAGCGTCGTGATGGCCAGCGTCTTGGCCAGTCCCGGGACGCCTTCGAGCAGGATATGCCCGTTGGAGAGCAGACCGATCAGCAGCGTATCGACCAGGTGGCCCTGGCCGACGATTACCTTGCCCATTTCGGTGCGCAGCGTATCGACGAAGACCGATTCGCGTTCGATGCGCTCGTTGAGTTCCTTGATGTTGATGACTTCGCTCATGTTTATCTGTTTGATAGTATTCCTAAATCGCTTCGCGTGTGCGTTTCCATAACGGGCCGCTCACCGATATTATTGCAAAAGTACAAATTTTTTCCGAAAACTTCCTCGCTTCCGTCCGCGGGCGTGGCTCCCGCAGTCCTCTCTCCGGGCACTGCGGCCTGCTGCCGGTGGGAGGCGCACCGTGCGGAAAGCCCCGCAGGGAAGCCTCCGGCGGGGTATCGCCCGGGCTTCGAAAAATATTTGCCCCGGGCTGTGCCGTGACGGGATTTTGCGGTATCTTTGCACCAGTTTATGGAATCGCAGATACTACAAGGATTGAACCCCGCCCAGCGAGCCGCCGTCGAGAACTACGACGTCGCGTCGCTCATCATCGCCGGAGCCGGGTCGGGCAAGACGCGCGTGCTGACCTCGCGCATCGCCTACATGATCGAGCAGGGCGTTGCGCCGTACAACATTCTGGCCCTGACCTTTACGAACAAGGCGGCCGAGCAGATGCGCTCGCGCATCGCCCAGATGCTGCCCGACAGCCGCAGCCGCTACATCCGCATGGGTACCTTCCACTCGGTCTTCTCGCGGATCCTGCGCGAGAATGCCGACCGCATCGGTTTCCCCGAGTCGTTCACCATCTACGAGCCGTCGGACTGCAAGAACCTGCTCAAGACGATCTTCCGCGAGCTGAACCTCTCCGACGACCGCTACAAGCCCAACGCCATCGCCTCGCGCATCTCCTATGCCAAGAACAGCCTCGTGACGCCGGGGGCCTATCTGGCCAACTCGGTCTACGCCGCCGAGGACCGGCAGGCGCAGATCCCCGAATTCGGCAACATCTACAACATCTACTGCCAGCGGTGCAAGCGCAACGGCGCGATGGACTTCGACGACCTGCTGCTGCAGACCAACATCCTGCTGCGCGACTGCCCCGACGTGCTGGCGCGCTACCAGGAGCTCTTCAAATACATCCTGGTCGATGAGTACCAGGACACCAACTATGCGCAGTATGTCATCATCCGCCGCCTCTCGCAGCTCCACTCGAAGGTCTGCGTCGTGGGCGATGACGCGCAGTCGATCTACTCGTTCCGCGGGGCGAAGATCGAGAACATCCTCTCGTTCCAGAAGGATTTCCCCGACGCGAAGGTCTTCAAGCTCGAGCAGAACTACCGCTCGACGCGGACGATCGTCGAGGCGGCCAATTCGGTCATCGTGCGCAACTCGAAGCGCATGGACAAGCACTGCTTCTCGGCGGGCGACGTGGGTGAGAAGATCCGTATCCTGAAGGCCTATACCGACCGAGAGGAGGCCGAGATGGTGGTTTCGGATCTGCGCGACAAGGTGCGCGCGGCCGGCGATGCCTGGTCCGAGGCGGTGATCCTCTACCGCACGAACAACCAGTCGGCCGTGCTCGAGGACAACCTCCGCCGCCGCGGCATCCCCTACCGCATCTACAAGGGCTCGTCTTTCTACGACCACAAGGAGATCAAGGACATGCTGGCCTACATCCGCCTGGTGATCAACCCGCGCGACGACGAGGCCTTCCGCCGCATCGTCAATTACCCGGCCCGCGGCATCGGCGATACGACCGTGCAGCGCATCGCGCAGCTGGCCGCCGAACGGGGCGTGTCGATGTGGGAGGCGGTCGATGCGCTGGTTGCCGAGCCGGTGACCGACCCCGTGCAGCGGACCATCGCGCGCAAGGTCGCGGAGTTTGTGGCGATGATCCGCGCGCTGTCGCTCGCCCGCAACGACAAGGGGCTCTACGACTTCGGTATGGAGATCGCCTCGCGTTCGGGCATCATCGCCGCCTACCGCACGGAGAACACCCCCGAGGCGACGTCGGCCCTGGACAACATCGAGGAGCTGCTTAACTCGATGCAGCTTTTCAAGGAGCAGCGCGACGCCGAGATCCGCGGCGGCGAGCGCACGGCCGAGGAGGAGGCGACCGTCGAGGAGTGGCTGCAGAACGTCATGCTGATGACCGACATGGACAAGGACGACCCCGAGGACAGCAACAAGGTGACGCTGATGACCGTCCACTCGGCCAAGGGGCTCGAATACAAATATGTCTACATCGTGGGCATGGAGGAGAACCTCTTCCCGTCGCAGCGGGCCTCGGAGTCGGCCGACGGCATGGAGGAGGAGCGGCGCCTGTTCTATGTGGCGCTGACCCGGGCGAAGGTCTCGGCGACGATCTCCTTCGCCGAGATGCGCTTCCGCTGGGGCAACATGGAGTTCTCGCACCCGAGCCGGTTCCTGCGCGAGATCGACCCGCGCTACATCGACTCCGATGTCGATTTCTCGGCCGAGGCGTCGCGGCGTCCGGCCGGCGGCGACGGGACGTCGGCCATCGACGAACTGCGCCGCCGCTTCGACTACCGCTTTCAGCAGAAGCGGCAGGAGGGTGCCGCAGGCCGCGGTTACGAGGCCGGCGGACATGGCGCTCCGGGCGGCGGTTCCTACGGTGCGGGCAGCCGTTTCGGCCGTCCGGCCGACGGGGAGTCGGGTGTGGCGCGCCGTTTTGCGCGGGCGACCCCGCAGCCGCAGCGCACCGCAGCGCCCGACCCGGCGCTTGTGCGTACGCCGCGCCCCTCGACGGAGGGGATGCGCCGGCTGGGCGTGCGTCCCGCCGCCTCGGGCGCAGGCACTGCCTCGGCCGGAGTCCCGTCCGCGGGCTACGAGGTCGGGCAGCGGGTCGAACATGCGATTTTCGGCGCAGGCGTCGTGCGCAGCATCGAGCTGGCGCAGGACGGCGACCAGCGGCTGGTCGTGGAGTTCGGCAACGCCGGGACAAAGACCCTGCTCGCGAAATTCGCCAAACTGACCAAACTCTGATCGTGCAATGGAACAGACCTCCCTGCCGCTGGTGTCGGTGCTGATGACCACCTACAACCACGAACGCTACCTGGCCCGGGCCGTCGAGAGCGTGCTGGCGCAGCAGACCTCCTTCGCCGTGGAGCTGGTTCTGGGCGAGGATTGCAGTACGGACGGCACGCGGGCCCTCTGCGAGGCCTATGCCTCCGAATATCCCGGCCGCGTGCGGCTGGTCACCGGCCCTGCGAATATCGGCTGGCGGGCCAACTACCTCCGCACATTCGAGGCCTGCCGCGGCAAGTATGTGGCCTACTGCGACGGCGACGACTGGTGGAGCGACCCGCACAAGCTGCAGATGCAGGTCGATCTGATGGAGTCCGACCCCTCGTGCGGCATGTGCTACACGCGGGCCGACAACTACTATGAGGCCGACGGGCGCACGACCCCCGACCAGGAGGTCCACTTCACCGACTTCGACCGCCTGCTGCTGAGCCTGACAATCGCCAACTGCGCGACCCTTGCGCGCCGCGACCTGATCGCCCGCTACTACGCCGAGGTGCGTCCTGCGGAGCATCCCGACTGGAAGACCGACGATGCGCCGATGTGGCTCTGGTTCTCGGTGTGCAGCCGCGTGCGCTACATCCCTGCGGTGACGGCCGTGCACCGGCGCCTGCCCGACAGCGTGAGCCACAGTACGGCCTACCGCCGGCGGATCGAATTCTGCGACTCGCTCATGGACATCAGCCTCTGGTTCGATGCCCGCTACGGCGCGGGCCGCAACCGCTTCCGGATCCTCCGGCGGCGCAGCTCGGTGGCTCTTTGGGTCCTCTCCTACAACGGTCCGGTCGGCGAATATCTCGCACGGTGGCTGCGCGACGTGCGGCGCACGCCGCGTCTGGCGCTCTGTCCCGAGGGGGCGGGGCTGCTCGTGAAGAAGATTCTGTTCCGACGTTCGAAAAAAGCCTGATACCATGACCATCCGACAGCGTTACGACGGCGTCATCGCCTGGTTCTCGGAGCACATGCCCGTGGCCGAGAGCGAATTGCACTATGAGAATCCCTATCAGCTGCTTGTCGCCGTGATCCTCTCGGCGCAGTGCACCGACAAGCGGGTGAACATGACCACCCCGGCCCTGTTCGAGGCCTTCCCGACCCCGTTCGACATGGCCCGCGCCTCGGCCGAGGAGATCTATCCCTACATCCGGAGCATCTCCTACCCGAACAACAAGGCCAAAAACCTCGCGGCCATGGCCCGGATGCTCTGCGAGGAGTTCGGCGGCGAGGTGCCGAGCGACCTGGAGGCCATGCAGCGCCTGCCGGGCGTGGGCCGCAAGACGGCCAACGTGCTGGGCGCCGTGCTGTGGCAGAAGCAGGTGATGCCGGTCGATACGCACGTCTTCCGCGTCTCGGAGCGCATCGGCCTCACCACCGGATCGAAGAACCCGTTGCAGACCGAGCGGACGCTCGAACGCAATATCCCCGGCCATCTGCTGCCCGTGGCGCACCACTGGCTGATCCTTCACGGACGTTATGTCTGTACGGCGCGCTCCCCGAAGTGTGCCTCCTGCGGCATCGCCCCGTGGTGTCGCAAGCATGCCGCCGACAGCCGGTCGAAATAGAACTCGGCTGCCGCTTTCTCCCGCCCGGAGGGCGATCCCCGGGGGTGGGTTGGTTATCTGCCTCTTTTTTTCTATCTTTGTACGAATCATTCAAAAAGAGCCTACATGGAGTTATCGCATAAACAGATCGAGTCCCTGAAAGAGATGCTTGCGCAGCCCCGCCTGCGCATCGTGATCCTGTCACACACCAACCCCGACGGCGACGCCGTGGGTTCGTCGCTGGCATGGGCCGAGGTGCTGCGGGCCCGGGGACACGAGGTGACGTGCGTCGTCCCGAACAAATACCCCTATTTCCTCGACTGGATGCCCGGCATCGAGGAGGTGGTGGTCTTCAAGACCGACACCGAGGGGCGTGCCGTGAAGGCCATCGCCGAGGCCGACGTCCTCTTCTGCCTCGATTTCAACGCCGTTTCGCGGCTTGAGATCCTCAGCGAGACGATCCAGGGCAATACGACCGCCCGCCGCGTGCTGATCGACCACCACCTGCAGCCCGACGAGGGTTTCGACATCGTCTTCTCGCACCCCGAATCGTCGAGCACCTGCTTTCTGGTCTACTGCCTCGTCGAGGCGATGTACGGCACCGGGGCCATCACCCGTCGCATGGGCGAGCTGCTCTACGTGGGCATGATGACCGATACGGGCAACTTCGCCTTCTCGCACCTCACGCCCGAGCTCTTCCGTGCCGTGGCCGTGCTGCTCGAGAAGGGCATCAGCATCCCCGAGATCCACAACAGCGTCTACAACGCCTATACCGAGGGGCGCGCGCGGCTGTTCGGCTACGCCATCAACCGCAAGATGGCACTCATCGAGGACGGTACGGTGGCCTACATGTCGCTGCTCGAGAGCGAGATGCGCCGCTTCCAGTTCCAGCAGGGCGACAGCGAGGGCTTCGTGAACTACGCCCTGACGATCAAGAAGGTCAAGATGTCGGCCATGTTCCTGGCCCACCGCAAGTTCATCCGCATCTCGCTCCGTTCGCGCGGGGATGTGGACGTGAACCTCTTCGCCCGCAAGTACTTCAACGGCGGCGGCCACAAGAATGCCGCCGGCGGCAAGTCCTTCCTCTCGATGGAGGAGACCATCGACCACTACATCCGTTCGGTCCGCGAGTTCGCCGAGGAGGGTCATCTCGGTTGAGGCGATGGACGATTTCCGACTGAAAGTATTCATTGCGGCGGCCCGGACGCTGAGTTTCACGCGGGCCGCCGAGCAGCTCTACATTTCGCAGCCGGCCGTCAGCAAGCACATCGGCGAGCTGGAGGCACGCTACCGCACGTCGCTGTTCGTGCGCCGCGGCAGCCGGCTCGCCTTGACCGATGCCGGGCGCACGATGCTGGCGGCGGCCGAGCGCCTGGCCGAGGACTACCGCCGGCTGGAGTACGAGATGAGCCTCTGCTCGAGCCATGCCGAGGGAGAGTTGCGGTTGGGGGCCAGCACGACCGTCGCCCAGTACCTGTTGCCGCCGATCCTGGCCCACTTCACGGCCCGTTACCCCGGGGTGCGGGTCTCCGTGTTCTCGGGTAACAGCGGCCAGGTCGAGGAGGCGCTGGCCGGGCAGGCGATCGACCTGGGAATGGTCGAGAGCCTCAGCCGCCGGCAGGGGCTGCACTACACGCTCTTCAGACCCGACGAGCTGGTGCTTGTGGCGCGTCCCGGCGGCCGGTATGCCCGCACGGAGCAGGTGACTCCCGAGGAGTTGTGCCGCATCCCGCTTGTGCTGCGCGAGAACGGGTCGGGTACGCTCGAGGTGATCGCCGCGGCATTGGCCGGGGCGGGCCTGCGGCTGTCGCAGCTCCAGGTGGCGATGCGCCTGGGCACGACCGAGGGGATCAAGGCCTATGTGCGCCACAGCGATGCGATGGCGATCGTCTCGGTCATCTCAGTCGTCGATGAGCTGCGCAGCGGGGCGTTGCGGATCGTCGATATCGACAACCTGACCCTCACGCGCGACTTCTCGTTCGTCCATGCCGCCGCAGAGCCCGATTCGCTGGCCCGGCAGTTCGTCGATTTCGCCCGCTCCGACTTCTGACGCCTCCCCGGCGGAGCGTCGCTTCCCTCTCTCTCCGTTTTCCGTCTCCTTCCTGTCCGGCCCGGCATAACCTCGGGTTATCGCGGATAACCAATTCTTGTTCCGCATTCGGCGCAAAGGTGCGATCTTTGCGACCGGAATCAAAAATTGCCGGATATGCTCAAAAAAGGGAACAGGGCCAACACCCTGCATGGAATTCTTCTGATCGCGTTGTTCTCGTTCGCGGCGTTCTACATCGCCGACATCCCCGTGGTGAAAAAGCTCTCGTTCAGCCCGCTGATCGTCGGTATCGTGCTGGGTATGCTCTATGCCAACAGCCTGCGCAACCGCCTGCCCGAGACGTGGGTGCCGGGTATCAGGTTCTGTACGAAGCAGGTGCTGCGCTGGGGCATCATCCTCTACGGGTTCCGCCTGACGCTGGCCCAGGTGGCGGCGGTCGGCGGTCCGGCCGTGGCGGTCGATCTCATCATCGTGACGGTCACGATCCTCGGAGGCGTGCTGCTGGGCCGGCTGCTGAAACTCGACCGTGATACGGCGCTGATGACCTCGACCGGCTCGGCCATCTGCGGCGCGGCCGCCGTGCTGGGTGCCGAACCGGTCGTGAAGTGCGAGGGGTACAAGACGGCGATCGCCGTATCGACGGTGGTCATCTTCGGGACCCTCTCGATGTTCCTCTATCCGATCCTCTACCGGGCCGGGGTGCTCGACGGGCTGGGCGACACGGGTGTGGCCATCTACACGGGCAGCACGCTCCACGAGGTGGCGCACGTCGCCGGTGCGGGCAATGCAATGGACCCGACCGACTCGCTCGGCATCGCCGGGACGGCCACCATCACCAAGATGATCCGCGTCATGATGCTTGCTCCGGTGCTTGTCATCATGAGCTTCGCCCTGGCGGGCCGCCGCCGGAAGGAGGGTGCCGCCGCTGCGGGACAGGAGAAGAGCCGCATCACGATCCCGTGGTTCGCCTTCGGATTCATCGGGGTGATCTGCCTCAATTCGCTGCTGCAGCACCTCTGCGGCGTGGCGAGCGTGCGCGAGATCCCGCTCAACGGGGCGATCGAGTACATCGATACCTTCCTGCTGACAATGGCCATGACGGCGCTGGGCACCGAGACGAGCATCGACAAGTTCCGACAGGCCGGGGCAAAGCCTTTCCTGCTGGCCGGACTGCTCTACGTGTGGCTGCTCGTCGGGGGCTACTACGTGACCAAATACTTCGTTTCGATGCTGTAGGGCTGTTCGGAGGTGTGGCATTGAAATGAAGTTCCCCGGACGGAATCTCCGTCCGGGGAACTTGTTGTGTCCCGCATCGTTCTAAAGGCGGGGTTGATCGGGCGCCTCGTGTTCGGTGTAGCGGAGCACGGTCTCCCGGATGAAATCGGCGAAACGGCGCGCTTCGTCGTCGGTAAGCGGCGTCGGGCGGCTCAGCAGCACCAGCCGGTGCGGCTCGAAGGGTTGGCGGTAGGAGGGGTGGATGTACTCGTGCGGGTTCTCGACGAATCCCAGCCGGCGGTAGAAATGCAGCCTTCGGATCGAGATCTCATCGACGGGCGGGTCGATCTCCAGAATGACGCGCCGGTCGCGGCAGAAGGTCCCGAAGACCTCCGACCCCAGGTTCTGCCCGCGCAGCGAGGCACAGATGGCCAGATGTTCCACATAATCCCATTCGTCGGTGTGCCAGTAGTAGAGGATCCCGACAAACTCGTCGCCGCGCCAGATGCCTTCGGCCCGGAATGCGGGGTCGGCCAGGGCGCGGATGTGGTCCTCCTCGGAGCGCTGCTCCTTGTAGGGAAACGAGCGGCGATAGATCTCCATCGCCTTGGCCCAGCCCCGGTCGGCAGGCGAGGTAAAGGGAGTGAATTGCAGTCGTTCGTTCATCGTTGTCCGGTTTTTGCGGCAAGATAGCACAAATTCCGTGAATCTCCTAATCCTGTTTCCGCGTCCGATGTTTCCATGCGGGGCGTTCGGCCAGTCGTGACGGCTCGGCGCCGCGGACCTCGGGCCACCCCTTGCGCCAGGTCACGCGGTCGAGCATCAGCACCCGTCCGTCGGGGTTCGCGCGGCTTACGGCATGGTAGAGGATCCAGGTCTGTCCCTTGTCGTCGGTGACCAGTTCGGCGTTGTGCCCCGTCCCGGCGAAGTCGTGGTTGCCGTGGATCACCACTTCGTGGTGGTTGTCGGCCATCGGCCGCCCTGCCCGGTCGGTGTAGGGACCCATCAGGTACTTCGACCGGCCCACGACCGTCGTGTAGCTGCTCTTCAGCCCCTCGCAGCAGCTGCCCGTCGAGGCGAAAAGGTAGTAGTAGCCGCCGCGTTTGTGGATGTAGGTCCCCTCGTAGGCGGTTCCGGCGATCTGCTGCGGTTTGGCCCCCTGTGCGACGGCGAGCCCGTCGTCGGTAAGCTCGATGGCATGGATGCCTCGGAAGCTGCCCCAGAAGAGGTATTTGTGCCCGTCGTCCTCGATGTAGAAGGGGTCGATGCTGTTCTGCACCCCGATCTCGTTGCTGCGGAAGAGCATGCCCAGGTCGTCGAACGGCCCTTCGGGACGGTCGGCTACGGCGATGCCGATGCCGCAGGTCCACTCGCCGCCCCAGCGCGACATGGAGTAGTACATCACGTAGCGGTCGCCGATGCGGTTGATGTCGGGGGCCCAGACATGTCCCTGCGGTTCGAAGTCGGGGCGGGTCGCGTTGTCGAAGGCCGTGCCGATAAATTCCCAGTTTACCAGGTCGCGCGACCGGTGGATCGGGACGTTCGGGATGTTCTCCGTGGCGTAGAGGTAGAACAGTCCGTCGTCGCCCCGGACGACGGTCGGGTCGGGCAGGCTATAGTTTACCACCGGGTTGCGGTAGGCCCCCTGCGGGTCGGCCGGGCGCGGACCGACCCCTTCGTGGGTCATCCGGACGGGGAGAATCCGCCCCTCGGCGTCGAAACGCAGGCGGTCGATGCAGGTGGCGCGGCTGTTGGCGGCCGTCTCGCCGAGCGGCCGGCGGTGGTAGACGATGTACCACTCGTCCTTGCCCGGGATGTGGATCACCGAGTGGTGTCCGGCGCCGGTGGCCACCCCGGGATCCTGCTGCAGGATCTTCCCGACGCGCTCGAAGGGCCCGAATGGCGAGTCGGCGATGGCATAGGCCACGCTGTAGTCGGGGCCTCCCCAGCCGCCTTCGCTCCACATGAAGTAGTATTTGCCCTGCCGCTTGAGCATGAAGGGTCCTTCGACGTAGTTCTCGGGGGTTATCTCCTTGAAGGTTTCGCCGTCCTCGAAGGGAATGACGCTCAGCAGGTCGGGGGCCAGGCGGACCATGTTGCAGTGCCCCCATCCTCCGTAGTACATGTAGTACTCCCCGTCGTCGTCGCGGAAGACGAACTGGTCGATGGGCTGCGCTCCGTGGACGATCCGGTCGATGAGCGGTCGTCCCAGTGCATCCCGGTAGGGGCCTTCGGGCCGGTCGGCGACGGCTACGCCGATGCCGCCCGTCTCGTCGTTGCTCTGGATGTCGTTGCCGCTGAAGAAGAGGTAATACTTTCCGTTGGCATGGATCGCCGCGGGGGCCCACATCGCCCGCCGGATCCAGCGGATCTCGTCCGTGGAGACAATCCGCGGGTGTTTCGTCCAGCGGACCAGGTCCTTCGACGAGAAGGCGTCGAGGAAGGTCTGTTCGTCGTAGGGCGCCGACCAGGTGGGGAAGATCCAGTATTCGTCGCCGAAGACCACCCCTTCGGGGTCGGCATACCACCCCTCGAAGAGCGGGTTGCCGCTCCGTTCGTCCGAGGCGGCATACGTTGTCTCGGCCCCGGATGTCTGCCGGGTCTCCTGCGCCGTGACGGCGGTCTGTGCGGCGAGCAGCACGAGAAGGGCCGCTCCCGATCGGTAGAGTCGTTTCATCTGTTCGGTTGTTTTGTCCGGTTTCAGTTGGCGAAGATACGGAAAATCGGCCGAAAAACCGGGATCAGCGGCCGGAGAGTTTCAGCGTCAGCGTGTGGCTGCCGGCAGCCAGCTCGTAGACGCGCGGTCCTTTCACGTTGTCGGGCAGATGCAGCGTGGCGGTGCAGTTGGCCGGGATGACAACCCGGTAGGTGACCCGGCTGCCCTTCCGCTCCCAGCCCGAGACGATCCGTCCGGCGGGGGCGTCGTGCGATGCCTCGAACCGCTCGGGTCCGACGAAGTGGGGTTCGAGCAGGATGTGGCGGAAACCCGGGCAGGCGGGATCGGGACGTATGCCGCCCAGCGCCTTGAAGAACCACCCGCCGATCTCGCCGAACATCATGTGGTTGTCCGAGATGTCGCGCGTGGCCTCGAGGTCCCAGTTTTCGAGCAGCGTCGTCGCTCCGTTCACGATCCACCAGCCCCACGACGGATAGGTCGTCTGTACGGCAACACGGTAGGCCGTTTCGGCATGGCCGTTCCGGCACAGGGCGTCGAGGATGGCCCTGGCGCCCAGTACGCCGACGTCGAGGTGGCAGCCCGCCTCCTCGACCCGTCGGGCGAGATTCTCCGCTACGCGCGGGATCTCCTCTTCGGGGACAACGCCCCACAGGAGCGGGACGCTCAGTTCGGTCTGTGTGCCGCTGGCGTAGAGACCCGTTTGCGGGTTGTAGTACTTGCGGTTGATGGCCGTGCGGATCTTCTCGGCCAGCGCCGCGTAGCGGGCGTGGTCCTCGCTGCGTCCGAAGAGTTCGGCCGCGCGGGCCAGGATCGAGGCATCGACGAAGAAGTAGACCGACGAGGTGAGCTCGAGCGACGAGCGAGACCGCACCGGTACCCAGTCGCCGCGTCCCCACGAGGTCAGCCCCTCGGGGCTGCGGCGATCGACGTAATCGACATAGCGGCGGATGTTTTCGTAGCAGGCCTCGAGCGGTGCCGGGTCTCCGTAGAAGAGATAGAGGTTCCACGGGATGAGCGCAATGGTGCTCGTCCAGTCCAGCCCGTTGTCCGTCCCGTAGCCCCAGCCGCCCGTGGGGATGATGTCGGGCAGCACGCCGTTGGGCTGCTGTTCGTCGCGGTGGTCGGCCAGCCACTTCTCGTAGACCGTGATTGCGTCGTAGTTGTAGAGGGCCGTCTCGATGGCCAGGTGGCCGTCGCCCGTCCAGCCGTTCTTCTCGCGCTGCGGACAGTCGGTCGGGTAACCCATCAGGTTCGAGAGGTAGGATTTGTTCGCGGCCTCCCACAACTGCTCGATGAGCCGCTCCGATGAGCGGATCGTTCCCGTGGGAGCCACGTCGCTGTGCTGGAACCATGCCGTGAGGTTTGCCGCGGAGAGTTCCATCGGGCGGTCGGCGACCACCTCCACGTAACGGAACCCCTTGTAGTTGAAGCGGGCCATGAACTCGTCGTCGCGGCCGCTGAGCGTCACTATGTCGGTCTGGAAGAGGTCCTCGGGATCGGTCGGGCGGAAGTAGACATCGATGTTCGAGAGGTCGGCGTGACCGTCTTCGCGGAGCCGTTCGGCGTGGATCAGCCGGAGCCGCGTGCCGGCCTCGCCCCGCACGCGGAGCTGCGTCACGCCGGCCATGTTCTGTCCGAAGTCATAGAGGTAGCAGGTGTCGTTGAGCCGGCGTACGCTGCGGGGTTCGTAGCGGGTGACCTGGCGGATCGGCACGGCCTGCTGCGCCGTGACGAGTTGCGAGGGGGCGCTGCGGTAGCCGACGCCCGACCAGGCCGAGTCGTCGAATCCCGGACAGCTCCATCCCGGCTGTTCGAGCCGGGCGTCGTAGTGTTCCGAGGTGTAGATGCTGTTGAAGGTGAGCGGGCCGCCCGACGTTTTCCAGTCGAGCCCGGAGGTCACTGTCTCTTCGCTGCCGTCGTCGTAGACGATGCGCAGGTCGAGGCAGAAGGTCGGGCGGTTGCGCCACGGGGCCCGCTCGAAGTTCCAGACCGCACCCGACTGGTGGTTGTACCATCCGTTGCCGAGCAGTACGCCGACGGCGTTCGCCCCCTCGCGCAGCTGCCGCGTGACGTCGTAGGTGACGTAGAGGTTGCGGCGGTCGTAGCGCGTATAGAGCGGGTCGAGACGGTGGTCGCCTACCCGCTCGCCGTTGAGGTAGAGCTCGTAGAGCCCGGCTGCGGCGATGTAGGCACGGGCCGAGCGGATCGGACGTCCGGCCGTGAACTCCTTGCGGAAGTAGGGGGCCGGCTTGTAGTGGATGTCGCGGTTGTCGCCGATCCACGAGCCCTGCCAGTTGCCGGTCTGCATCATGCCGGTCTCGAAGACCGCGACGGGGGAGTCGTGCGGCACCCCTTCGTGGTCCCAGAGCGTGATGCGCCAGTAGCAGCGGGTGAAGGGCTGCAGCGGCGCGCCGCCGTAGCGGACGAGCATCCGGTCCGTCTCCATGCGCCCCGAGTCCCACAGCCCGCCTCTTCCGGCAGCTACAGCCGCAGAGTCCGTGCCGACCGTGATGCGGCAGGCGCGCTGTGCGGCTCCCTGTCGGTCGTCGTCCATGCGCCAGCTCAGGCGCGGTGCGGGAGCGTCGATGCCGAGCGGGGCGGTCAGGTGTTCACACCGCAGGTCGGCCGGATCGCCCGGTGCGGCGGAGGCGCCTCCGGCAATCAGCAACAGGAGGGCGCAAAGGGTCTGTTTTCTCTTTTTCATCGGTTGTCGTTCTTTTCGGGGTTGATAAGAGACTCGGGGACCGAGAACCGGTAGTGCCCCGAGCCGATCTCGAAGCGGGCGCGGCCCTCGCTGTTGCCTGCGAAACGGACTCCGTCGGCGCGGGCGGCTTCGCGGCCGCCTTCAAGGACGGATGCCGGGTCGGAACAGGGGATGCCGAGTGTGGCGCGGCAGTTGGCCGGGATGACGACCTCCCATTCGAAGCGTCCCTTCTCCTTGCGCCAGTTGCTGACGATCCGGCCGCGGGGCGAGCGGAACGATGCCTCGACACGGTCGAGCCCCTCGACCGGGCAGGGCTCCATCAGGATGTGGCTGAAGGCTGTCGATCCCGGAGCGTTGCGGATGCCGGCCAGACATTCGTAGTACCAGACTATCAGGTCGCCCAGCAGCATGACGTGGTTGCCCGAGTTCATGGCCGGATCGGCCGTGTCGCCGTTCCAGAGCTCCCAGATCGTCGTCGCACCCTGCTCGACCATGTAGCCCCAGCTCGGGTAGTCGCGGTTGGTGGCCAGGCGGAAGGCGATGTCGGGCCGGCCGTGGCGGGTCAGCCCCCGCATGAGCTGCTGGATGCCGACCAGCCCCGTGCTGACATGTCCGTTGCAGTCGTTGAGCGTCTTGGCGACGATGTGGGCGAAGACCTCCTCCTCGGCCCCCTCCGGCACCAGCCCGTAGGCCAGCGAGAGGAGATTGGCCGTCACCGTATTGTTGCCGTAGCTCTTCGTTGCGGGATCGAAGAAGCGGCGGTTGTAGGCCTCGCGCAGCGTGTCGGCAAGAAGGGCGAACTCCCGGGCGTCGGTCTCGCGGCCCGTCAGGCGGGCAAAATCCGACATGATGCCCGACAACTGGTAGAAGGTCGCCGTGCTCAGCAGCGCGCCGTCGGTCTTGCGCGCCGGGTCCTGCGAGTGGATCAGCTCGGGCGCTTCGGGCGGCATGCACCAGTCGCCGTAGGTGTCGCGCGAGATGATGCCGTCGCGCATGTAGTCGCGGCGCATGTGGTCCATCCAACGCTTCATCGAGGCGTAGCGCTCGTCGATCGGGCGGCGGTCGCCGAACTGTTCGTAGAGCGTGCGGGCGATGACGATGTAGGCGCTGGGCCACGTGACGTCGTCGTTGTAGAGTGTCCAGTAGTTGGGGGCCACGTCGGAGATGGCGCCGTTGCCGAGTTGTGTCTCCTCGATATCCTGCAGCCACTTGGCGTAGAGCAGGTCGTTGTCAAAGACGAAACTCTCGCCGAGCGAGCCGACCGTGCGGTCGCCCAGCCAGCCCATCCGCTCGTCGCGCTGCGGACAGTCGGTGGGCATGCCGCGGTAGTTGCCGCGGATACCCCGCACGGCGTTGCGGTAGACGCGGTTGATCGTCGAGTCGGAGGTGGCGAAACGGCCCGTGAGCTCCATCTCGTCGCAGAGGATGCGCCCTTCGAAATCCTCGGTCCGGGGTGTTCCCGGGTAGCCCGAGATCTCGACGTAGCGGAATCCGTGGTAGGTGAAGGTCGGCTCCCACCAGCCGTCGCTCCGGCCGTCGGGGATGTAGCAGTCGGCGGCCCGGGCACTTCGGAGGTTGGCCGTGTAGAGCGTTCCGTCGGGGTTGAGCGTCTCGGCGAAGCGCAACCGGATCGTGTCGCCCGGCTCGCCGCATCGCCGCATAGCCAGCCAGCCCACCATGTTTTCTCCCATGTCGAGAATGTGGACCCCGGGACGGAGTTCGCGGATTGCCGTCGGGCGGCAGATGCCGCAGGGACGGATGTTCGGATTGGCCTGTGCGAGAAGCCGGCCGGCCGGAGCCCCGACCTCGCGGGCCTGCATCCAGCCCGAGTCGTCGAATCCCGGGCAGTCCCAGCCCGGCATCTCGAGGCGGGCGTCGTACTCCTCGCCGTCGAATTCGCTGTTGGCGCGGATCGGGCCCCGGGTCGTGAGTCGCCACGAAGTGTCGCTGGTGATCGTGCGCCGCGAGCCGTCGGCATACTCGATTTCGGCCTGAAGGAGCAGTTTCGGGAACCCGAAATGGCGGATGCCCGGGTTCCGCATCGAGAAGTAACGCCCGTTGCCCAGCACGACGCCGAGGGCGTTGTCTCCTTCGTTCAGGGCATCGGTGATGTCGAAGGTGTTGTAGCGCACCGACCTGTCGTAGTCGGTCGGTGCGGGGGCGAGCTCCTGGCTGCCGATGCGCTGCCCGTTGAGGAAAGCCTCGTAGAGCCCCAGTCCGCAGATGTAGAGCGTGGCGCGGCGCACCTGGCCCGTGACGCGGAACTCGCGGCGCAGGTAGCGGGCCGCCAGTCGTGTCTGTCCCGTATCCTGTTCTCCGGTGAAGAGGCTGTCGATGCCGATCCAGCGGGCTTTCCACTCCGTGCTGTCGAGCAGCGCGACGCTCCAGCGTGCCGGTTGCGACCACTCCGTGCGCCCTTTGTCGGTGCGTACCTGTACCTTCCAGAAACACTCCTCACGGCTGGCGAGCGGTGTGCCCGCATAGTCGATACCGACGGATTCGTCGGAGGAGACCCATCCCGAGTCCCATTTGTCCGCCCGGTTCCGGGCGAGCAGTTCTTCGGAGGAGGCCACCAGAATCCGGTAGCCCGTCTGGTGCACGCTGCGCTCGTCGGAGTGCAGCTCCCAGCTCAGGCGCGGGGTGTCAGTGTCGATTCCCGCGGGGTTTTCCCGCATCTCGCAGCGCATGCGCCCGATGTGCACGCCGTCGTTCTTCCGCAGGGAGAGCGATCCGAGGGCCGTGAGGGCGATTATCAGGAAGGGAATCGCCCTTCCGGTTGTGAAACGGTGGTTCATCAGGGGAGATATTTTAGGTTCATGATACAAAATTATCGCACGAATATGGGATTGCCATTACCTTTTTTGACACAAAATGTATAATTTTGACACATGACTGAACATTCCGGAGACATCCTGCACTATCTGCCCCGTTCGTCGCGCGATGAACTTTGGGGTGTGGTCTGTACCACGGCCGGACACCAGCACGTACCGCCCGGGACCGACTACCCGGTCTCGCGCCATCCGGCCGGTTATCACTTCAGCAAGGGAAAGGGACGTGTTCTGGACGAATTCCAACTGGTCTACATTACGGCCGGACGGGGCCGTTTCGAGTCGGCTTCGTGCCCGCCGACGGTTGTCGAGGCGGGGAGCATGCTGCTGCTTTTCCCGCACGAATGGCATGCCTATTCACCCGATCCGGAGGTCGGGTGGGACGAGTGGTGGGTCGGGTTCTACGGCCCGAATATCGAACGTTTGGTCGAAAACGGACTCCTATCCCGCCGCCAACCCCTTTTCCGGGTCGGACGGAGCAGCGGAATCGAGCGCTGTTACCGGGAGATCATCGAGACGGTCGAGGAGGAGCGGATGGGTTTCCAGCCCCTGATTTCAGGCATTGTCCTCCACATTCTGGGGTGGGTGCTGTTCCGCCATGCCAACCTGCTGCGTACGGATGACCCGCTCGTCGGGAAGATCAACCGGGCCCGGGCGCTCATGCATGCCGGCTTCGGACATGCGCATTCGCCCGAGCGGATCGCCCGGGAGGTCGGAATGGGATATACGTGGTTCCGGAGGACGTTCCGGGCCTATGTGGGGATGGCGCCGGCACAGTATCAGCAGACCGTGCGGCTCAACAAGGCCCGCGAACTGCTTACCACGACGACCCGTTCGATTTCGGAGATTGCCTATGCGCTGGGATTCGAGAGCGTGAGCGCCTTTTCGCTCTTTTTCCGCAACCGCGAGCAGATCAGCCCCTCGCACTACCGGGCCCGATACCGGGGTGAGGCGCAGCGCCCCGAACGTTAGCGCGGTCAGTGGGCCTCCCGGACGAGGTACTCCTCGATCCGTTCGGGGGTCGTATCCTTGAGCACCACGCGTTTCTGCGCGTCGAGCAGGTAGAGCGTCGGCATTGCCTTCAGGTCATAGACCTCTTTGCGTGTGAGTTGTTCCCCCTCGTCGCGGCCGTCGATCCAGCCCGGCGGGACGGATTCCTGCTCCCGTGTGCCGTTTCCGCCCGTCACGTCCACCGAGAGCAGGCGCAGCCGTCCGTCTTCCAGCCGCCGGTTGAGCACCGGTGATTCGGCAAGCTGCCGTTTCACGCGGCGGCAGTCGTCGCACTCCGGGTCGTTGAAGTAGAGCAGCAGGTAGGGGGCGCCGATCTCCGACATCCGGCCGCGGCTTCCGTCGCGGCGCAGGAAGGTGAAGTCGGCGGCCGGATCCCCGGGACGGTTTTTGAGTGCCAGCTCCAGCAGGTAGCGCGGGCGGATCTTCTCCGTCCGGCTCAATGCGGGGTTGGCCAGTTGGGCGCGCAGCACGAGGATGTAGAGTTCCTCGTTGTGCATCGGCGAGTTGGGTTCGTAGAGGTATTTGTCCCCGAGCGTGATGAAGTGGTCGAGCATCCGGCGGTCGGCTGCAGCCCGGCGGTAGAGCGTATCGACCGCCGCCGGGGCGTTTCCGGCGTAGGGGAGGATGCTGATGAAATCGACAAATGCCTGCTCGGTGACCTCCGCGCGTTCGATGAGCGACGGGTCCTTGAAGTCGAAGTGGTCCCAGTAGTGCACCGAGAGGTAGGCGGCCCGGTCCTCGGGTGCTGTGAGCACGGCCGGGATGTCGGGCAGCCGGAACGGAACGGGTGTTGCGGGGGCCTGTGCCCGGGCATTGCAGGCACCTGCCAGGGCAAAGAGGCCGGTGAGGAGGTAGAGTGCGGTTTTCATGTGTCGCGTGTCCGGTCAAAAACTCCGGGCGTCCGTGCGCCCGGAGTCTTCGATGCGGGATTCCATTTCATGTCTCTCCGGGGCATATTCCGCGCTCCGGTTCTGTCGTTATTCGTTTGCAGCGGGTTCGAGCACGATGTCGGGGGCTGCGAAGAGGCCGGCGAGGTTCGGATAGCTGCGGTGATAGACATTGCCGTTGTCGTCCTCGTAATGCAGTTCGACCTCGTCCGTGTACCAGTTAAATGTATACTCCTTGCGCAGGCGCAGTTCGTAGCGGCCGTCGGCAGTGACCGTTATCGAACCGATGCGGCTGTTGTTCCGTGTCCGTTCGAACGAGACGAAGGCGTTGCGCGGTACGTTGTATTCGCCTCCTGCCTGGTCCGTATAGCGGAGCGATCCCTCGATCGAGGCGTTCGAGACGTTGAACGTCTTGGCGAAGAAGACCACCTGCTCCTCGTTCGACGAGATGACGATATCACCGGCACTTACGATGCTGCTCGTGCGGAAGGGCAGCGTCTTGCGCTCTCCGCTCTGGTCCACGCCGCCGGGGGTCGTGTCCTGGCGGAGGGCCGAGCCGGTGCCGTAGTTGCGTTCGGTGTCTCGGTCGGCATCCACCGTGTAGATGAAGCGTCCCGCCCGGTCGGGATCGGCCTTGAGTTTGCCGGCATCGAGGAGGCAGGCGGCCAGCCGGGCCTGGTCGATCTCCAGCATCGGGGCGTCGATGTAGATGTCGAACGCCTCGCCGAACGGATCGACCGACTTGTCGTCCGATCCGCGGAAACTCGTTATGTCGAGGGTAATGTCCACCTGCTGCGAGGGCTCGTAGCTCCAGGTCAGGGGCGTGACCTCCTCTTCGGAGTCGTTCGAGGTGTCCGATCCTTCGCCGTTCACGCGCGCGGCGAAACGGAAGGGGTTGTAGTTGGCCAGCTCGAAGGTGACCGAGCGGTAGGAGTTGCCGATGTAGTTGCCTTCGGCATCCCCGTTTTCGGGCAGTGCGGCGGGCGATCCGGTCTGGTTCGAGGCGATGCGCACCACCTCGGCACTCTTCGCCCGGTTCGTCTTCATGTAGATGGAGTAGCGGCCGGTCCCGGCTGCCGGATTCTGCGGGTTGCGCGGCTGGAACATCACGACGCGCCCTCCGGTGGACCACAGTTCTTCGTTGATCTCGTAGAACGAGCAGTCGAACGCATCGACGCCGGCCAGGGACTCCTCACCGTCTTCGTAATGGTCCAGATGCTGCGAGTAGAGCAGGAACTCGTCGTTCACCCCGGCGTTGAACGGCCGATCGTCGGCATTGTTCTTCATGACCATGTCGAACTGCACGTTGGCATGGAGCTTCTGGGGCACCAGCCGGTAGTAGATCGTCTCGTCGATCGGGTAGTTCTCGCTGCCCGGGTTTTCGGCATTGTACTCCTCCAGACCTTCCACCGTGATGGTGTACTGGTCTTCGGAGAAGGTGAAGGTCTTTGTCAGGCTCTCGAAGTGCCCGGCTTCCAGGATGATTGTTCCCTCCTCGTTGTCCCCCTGGTTGAGGACGTTCTCGAAGTAGATGCGCTGCACGCCGGGGGCCGTGGCCTCGTAGACATACTTGTACCCGATGCCGTTCGGGGCGCCGTAGCCCGCTTCGCCTTCGCTGATGACCGGGAGCGAAACGCCGGCTGCCGAGCGGATGTCCAGCTCGTTCGAGCTGACCAGCACGCGCAGCGGGAACAACTCCGCGGGACAGTTCTCCGGGATGGTGAACATCACCGTCACGTGGGCCCGGTTTGCTGTGGGATCGTTCTCGTCGATATGGCCCCATACGCGGGTTCCGACCCATGCGGGCGTGAACTGCTGCTCCTTGATGGTGATCACCTTGATCTTGCGCTGCAGCTTGCCCTTCTTCACGAGCAGCGTGCCCTCCAGTTTCTCGTTGTCACCCAGCGGGAGGAGCGAGATGCGGATGCTTCCCTCGCCCGCGCCCTCCACGATCTGGAACGAGTTGTCGGCATTCGGCCCGGCGACGCGGTTGTCGTCCAGCCACGAGACCTCGGGCTTGTCGTCCTGCGTGATCTGTGTCCCGTTCTTGCCCGTCAGCGTGTAGGAGAGCGTGTAGGTGTTTCCCGCGTCGCTTTCGCTCAGGACGTAGTTGGTCTGTGCGACCGTGAGGATGTAGTTCTGGTCCTCGACCTCGTTCACGTCGTCCGAGATGGAGATCCACACGTTGTTGGTCGCAGCGGCCGTCGTGGCCTCCTCGAAGGTCGTCTGTCCGAAGGCGAGCTCGCCCCGGATGTTAAGCTTGTAGTGGAAGTTGCGGCGCAGAAGCAGCTGTTCGCCTGCTTCATCGAGCAGCAGCACGCGGTAGTACCGGTCCCCGTCCGCCCCCTCGGAGGGAAGGTGTCCGCGGATGATGACGCTGACCGGATCGTCGGCCCGGTTCTCGCTCTCGAAGATGTACTGGTCGTCGGCCGTCGAGACATCCATGATGTCGCTCATCTTGGCATCGTTGATCGGCAGCGTGACGAACGCCTCGTCGCCGGGCCATGTGAAGTCGAACCCTTTCTCGGGGTGGAAGGGCGCCACCGTGCCGAAGGCGTTCGTGTTGTAGGGTACGAATCCCGTCACCTCGAGCCACTGGTTGTCGGGGTTGGCGATCGAGATTCTTGCGTGGTTGCGGATCATCTCGACCGTGTTTCCGGCAGCGGCCAGCTGCTCGTCGATGCTGCGGTCATCGTCGGGAGCGCAGGCGAATCGGGCCCAGTAGATCATCCGGCCCGACGATCCCTCGAGGACGGACATTACCTCGGCTTCCGAGTGGCTGCGGAAGTCGTCCTCCTGAAACTCCGACATGTTCTGGTTGGCCAGGAAGTGGATCGTCCGCGTGTTTTCGGGCACCACGGCACTGAATGTACCCGTCTCCGAGCTCTGGGCCGAGAGATCGGCCGTTGCGGTGGAGATGAACAGCCCGAAGGAGTCGAAGCAGAAAAGCGTCATGTTCTGCACGCCGTTGCCGTCGGGGTCCACCGAGCGGGTGACGACCTCCTGCATGGCCGGGATCTCGGCGTCGAAGCGCAGGGCGACATAGCCGTCGGGCACCCGGTCGGGTGTGGCTGTTGCGGTCCGGTCCTGCTGGCAGGCGTTCAGTGCGGCCAGTATTCCGAGTGCAGCCGTTGCTGCACGTATCACTCTTTTTATCATGGTCCTTGCGGTTTTGATTCACCCGGGGTCAGTCGCCCGTTTGGTTGGTATAGGCATCGCGGATGCAGCGGATAGCTTGAGAAGAGGTTTGTGAGGGATCTGGGTTTGTTACCAATCCATTTGCACACCAATAACTTTGACCGGCCAATACTTCGTCCATGGCTTCGGAGTCGTTCTGGAATTTCATGATGATCTCCAACTCGGCGCGGGTCGGAAGCCGCCAGTCGCGCAGGTGCACCGTTTGACCGTTCTTGTCCTTGTATACCTCGACATACTGCTCGCAGTGGCTGGCAGCGATATCCACGTTGCTTACGGACTGAACTGCACCCAGCTGCGAGGCGATCATGAACGACGGCGAGACGAGCTCAGCGTTGTCGGCACCGGGGTCGGTCTTCCCGTCCGTGATTCGGGGTACGCCCAGCGTATATTCGCCCGACGAGGCCGTGATCCGTACGTGGTACATGCGGGGATTGGCATATGCGCTCCAAACGTCCGAACCGTTCGAGACGTTGTATGTGTAACGATAGGGCGGAAACCAGTTTCCGTTTTCATTCCACCAATAGTAGTAGATATGGGCCTTTCCCGCATTGGTGCCGGATGTAGCGACCGTTCCGGCAACCTTCGAGCCGAAAAAGCCGGTTTCGGTCTTGCCGTAGCTCCACTGGTTCCGGTTCCAGGTACAGCCGCAGATCCAGTTCCTGATTCTGGTGTCCGAATCGAACGTCTTTCCATCCACGTCCTGGCCGGCCAGCAGTTCGTAGGTCGTTCCGCCGAAGTCGTCGCGGTAGGAGTACCAGCCCAGGATGTTGGTGATGTACTCCAGCGGGTACTGTGCGATCGTCACCGTGCGGGTCACGCCATCTTCGTTGGTCACCTCCAGGTCGATGTAGCGGATCGTGTTGTTGGTCGGCAGCGGGCTGTAGATGTCGATGTTGCCGTTCAGACCCGGATCGGGCGTCGCCGTGATTCCCATGCCGGCGATGCTCCCTGCGTTGGTCGTCTGCTGCGTCTGCCCGAACTTGTCGGTGTAGTAGACTCGCGTGATCCGGCACTCCACGGCCGACGAGGAGGCGAAGTAGAGCGTTGTGTTGTCCTCCTCGATGTTGTGCATCTCCATTTCCTTCTTATTGACGGTCAGGTAGATCGGCCGGCTGTCCTCGCCGCCGATGTCGATCGTCGTCTCCTCCCACGGCCGGACCGTATAGCTGATGTCGGTCAGCTCCGCGGGAGCCGAGGGATCCGTGGCTCCCGGGGCGTTTACCGTTACCGTAACTTCGTAGTAGTTATTCCGTTCGAGGGTCTTCGTGCGGCTGACCGGAATCTGGTAGTAGCTGTTCGGGCACTCCGTCTCGGTCTGGTCCTCGGAATTGGTGTAGACCATCGGGATGTTCACGACCAGGCGGACCTCCTGCTCCAGGGCGCTGGCGTTCGTCCACTCGTGGGCGTAGGCATAGGCCGTGACGACAATCTGGTCAGCATCCCACTGGAAATAGCTCGACGAGTTCAGCTGCGTGTTCCGCAGGTAGGCCGCGCCGTCCACGCCCGCGATGAGCGAGGTGGAGTAGGGCAGGTTGCGCAGGTAGTAGCCGGCCTGTGTGCCGGAAAGGCTGTTGTCGAAGCGCACGTCGGAACCTTTGTTGATGCGGACGACGATTTTGGCGGCCGCACGTCGCAGCATCACCTTCAGTTCGGTGTTGTCCGACGGATTGCCGTTGTAGAGGACGACGGGGGCCGCGGCCGCGGGCTCGGCAGATTCGGTGGCCGGGTAGGCCACGCCGTCCATCAGGAAGGTCTTCGGGGCGGTCTCGACGTTGGCCAGTCCGGTCATGTGGATCAGCCGGTCCTCCTGCGTCATGGCTCGCAGGGCATTCAGGTCGGGCAGCGTCGCGAACTCGTCGGCCGTGTGGGTGCTGTTGGCGATCAGGTAGACCCAGTATGGAGCCTGTGCGTCGAACCCGCTCCTCTGGGCCGAGAGCGTGATCTTGCCCTGGCGGTCCGGAGTGCCGGTCACCCGTTCATGCCAGACCAGTTCTCCGTCCGCCTCCTTGAATATCACGACATCGAGGTGATCGACCGCCACTTCGGCCCCTTCGGCTGTTGCGCGGCTCAGCGGCTGCGATGCCGGGGAGAGATCGAGGATGATGTCGTTGCACTCCGTCCCGCTGTTGCCCGGGAGGTCGTTCTCCTTGCTGCAGGCGGCCAGCAGCGACAGTGCCGCGCAGCATACGATTGTATGGTATAGAATCCGTTTCATCGCGTATCAGATGTTGGTGGGATCAACCTGTGTGATCACGATCAGTTCGGGCGTGTTGCCACTGTCGGGCCATTCGATGTGGTTGCTGTCGGTCCCGTTGATCAGCAGCAGCTTGCTCTGGTTCGGATCCCAGGTCGGGGTGTAGGAGACGCCCAGCGATACCGTCCGGCCCACGTTGTCGGGCTTCAGTGCACGTACCGTGATCGTGTACCAGTTGGCCGAGGCGACGGGCCGCTCTACCGGCAGTCCGTTTTGGTAGACCTTCACTTCGAAGTCGGCGGGCGAGGCATCGAGCAGGGTAGGCAGCCACTCCTGCCCCGAGGGTGCGGTCATCCGGAAGCGGCACGAGAAGGTGCCCGCAGTCGAGCTTTCGTCGGCGTTGTAATAGACCGTCGGGGTACTCATTGTCTCATTTTCGAGCGGCAGCACAGGGTTGGTGTAGGTCGGGTAGTTGAACTCCATGTCGTCCCACGGGTCCGTGTCGTCCCAGTCGGCGACGGTGTATTCGACCGTGATCTTACCCGAGTTGTTCATCTGGCAGCAGACCGTGTAATAGGTGTTCCGTTCGATGGCGGGCAGGTAGACCAGCCCCGATCGGGCGGTTCCGTCGAATGCGTAATCGATCCGGAGGATGTTGCCCCCGGCATCGCCCGGCGTCTCCCACGAGGTGCTGCCCCACGGGTTCTCGAACAGGTAGTGCGGCGCGCCGAGCACGGGCGTGTAGTTGGCCGGGTCCTTCCGCTCCTCGGGGGATGCGTCGGCCGCCAGTTCGGCGGTTACCTCGTCGTCCGTTACGGGCAACGAGATGTCCACATTGCGGGCGCCGACCTCCTTCAGGGTTGCCTCGTCCTGCAGCATGAGGTAGTTCATGTAGCGCGGCCCCTCCTTGAGCAGGGTGAGCCCCGTGACCTGCAGCGTGCCGGTCTCCCCTGCGGTCTTGGCCGCGAAGACCCCGAGCTTGCCCACCGGGCGCTCCAACTCGAAGGAGACCTTCTGGGCGATCATCGTGTGACCTTCGTGTCCGGGTGCCTCCTGCGGGTTGTCGCCGGCAAGTTCGGCCAGGTTCACCTCGACCTGCTGCCGGCAGCTCATCGGAAGCCCGTTTTCGGTGTTCAGCTGGGTGAACGAGAACTCCTTGAGTTGGGCCTCGGTCGTGTTCGGGGTCAGCTGTCCCTGCGTTCCGCCCGGCGTGGACATGGCCTCCTCATTGGCCACGACGTAGAAATCGACCGTCTGCGTCGTTTCGGAGTACATCGTCAGGTCCATGAGGAACGTGGCCGGGGCGGTCAGGTCGCCCTCCACGCCGTAGTATCCGGCCGGCTGCCCTTTTACGAAGGCGTAGACGCGGAGCGAGTGGAGCGCCGATTCCCCGGCTGTCGGGGTGCCGTCGGTCTCCCCGACGGCCTGTGCGTTCACGGTCAGTTGCATCGTCACGTTGCGTCTGCCGGAGGGCGCCGGATCGTCGTCCCGGGTGCATCCGGCCTGTCCCAGTCCGAAACAGGCGGCAACGATCGCCGTCGAGAGTATCTTTTTCAACAATAGCATATCCTCGGGTCTTAGAATTCGGGTTTTACCTGTTCGACATACCATTCGGGAACGCTCACCGTGATCTGCCCCTCCTTGAATTCGATGCGGATCGGGATGAGCACCTCCTGCTTGGTGCAGTCGATGATCGGGTTGGCGGCGAGGAACTCGGCCAGATTGACCTCGGCGAGCGGTTCGTCGCCGGACGACTGGCGCAGCCGGACGTTCACGTCTTCGTGGTTCTCGTGCCGCATTATGTTGGTACGGGCCGTCAGCAGGCCGGCCTCGTAGTCGGTTTCGAGCAAATAGTCGGTGGCTTCGCCCGATACGCGGTTCTCAAAATCGGTAGAGGGCGTGACACCGCAGATTTCGAGCGTAGGCATGGCGCCTGCGCGTGTCCCCATATCGGGGACTCCGGCAACTTCCACCGAGAGGTCGTAGTGGGAGCTGGCGAATTCGATGACCTTCACCTGGTCCTCTTCGCGTCCCGTGAACTTCTGCACGGTGTAGGGGGTGGAGGCGTAGTAGAGCGAGTCGTTGCCGGAGACGGTGTTTCCGGCGAGGTAGTCTTCGGCTGCGAACCGCATTTGGCCGTAGTCGCCCGCGTCGAGCCGGTCTACCTTTGTGTGGTGGGTGTTTCCCAGGCAGATGATCCGGTATTCGCCCGCCTCGAGCGGAGGCAGCAGGGCGGTGCGGCTTTTGACCTGGTCTTCGGACAGGACGCTTGAATTGACGCATTGATTCTCCGCGTTGAAGACGTACATCTCCACACGGCAGATCTTGTCGGGGAAGATCTCCTTGTCGCCGTCGCCCTTGTAGCTGAGCACCAGCTTGTTCGTGCTGAAACAGTCGTCCAGGTCCTCGCGGATGCAGGAGGTCAGGCCGCTGCCCAGCAGCATCAGGCAGAAAACAATATTCGTCAATTTCATGGTTCTGTTCTTAAATCGCGTTATGTCGTCAAAAAGGGAGCGGGGGAGGGAGGAGATTGCCTGCCCTCCCCGCTCGGATTGTCACTCTGTTTAGAATTCCGGCGTAACGGCCACGACCGTCCAGTTGGCTACCGTCACCGTCAGCTCCACGCAGCGCTCGGGCTCGTCGAAGTCTGCATCCGTGAACGAATAGAGTACCCGGTAGATCTTGCCCGATGCGAATGCTCCGGCCGCAGATCCGGTGAACTGGCCGCGCAGGTAAAGCGGCGTCTCGGCCCCGTCCTTCTTGCCGATAAGGGCCAGCAGCAGCTCGGGGTTGTTCTGGGCGTCGGCAACGTGGGCCAGACCGTAGGTGATGATGCCCTTGGCCTCTTCGCCGTCCTCTGCCGGATCGTCGATCGTCGTGCCATCCACGAACTTCTTTTCGCCGGCATTGAGCGTCAGCGTCAGCGCATCAGCCCAGGGGGCGGTACGGCCGGCGATCCAGTCCCATGCGGTCGTTGCATCCGGATCATCGAAACATTTGCCTTCCTCTTGCGGGGCCTTCGTAACGAAGTTGTACTTCGTATAGTAGTGGTTCAGGGCAATCTTGTCCAGCTCGACCGAGGTGTATTTCGTACCGGTATACTCGAAGCCGTAGATCTCGAAGCGCGATACGCGGGGCTCCAGCGTGACGGTTGCCGTGTAGACGTTGTTGTGGCCCTCGTCGTCAGCTGCGGCCCCCTTGGTGAGGCCGCTCTCGCCATAGAGCGGGTAGGAGGGATGTGCCCCGTCCGCATCGTTCTGCACGTCGCAGACCTTCGTCTTGACGTTGTCGTACGTCTCGTCGCCGATGTTGCCCACAACGACTACCTTGGCCGTCGTAGCCGGCAGGAAGTGGTAGGTCAGCTTGTTCCCGGTTGCCGTACCCCAGTCGTCATCCTCGCTGCTGAAGAAGACCTTCTGGTCTTCGTTGTTGAACTGCGGAACGGTGACGGCCTCGTTGGCGCTGTTTACGAAAAAGACCTTGAAGTTCGTCAGTTCGACCTGTGAACCGCCGGGCATGGCGTCGCCCGTGGCACGGGTGCTCTTCTGGATGTTCGGAAGGGTGATCGTCACGCTTTTGGGCATGAGATCCTGCGGCTGCGAACCGCCGTTGTCTTCGTTGTCGCAGGCGGCAAACGTCATCGACGCAGCCAGCGCAGTCAGAGCTAAAGTTTTGATCTTCATAATTCTGATAGTTTGGTTATTGAAAGTTAATTGATTGTTGTCTTCTTCAGAGCTGGTCGATTACGCCGCGCACCTGCTCCAGGTTGTGGCGGGCCTCCTTGGAACCGGCTGCAGCCGCACGTTCGAAGGCCTTTTCCGCCTTGAGGGGCTCTCCTGCCCCGGCATAGGCCACGCCCAGCGTATTGACCAGTGTCGGGTGCTGCTCCGTCACGGCAGCTTGTTCGAGCAGCTCCATGGCCGCGGCGTGCTTCCCGGCGGCGATTGCCTCCAGGGCGCGGTCGTTCACGACGGCCGGCGAGTCGGGGTAGAAGCGTGCGGCCGTGCGCATGACCTTGTCGTAGTCGGCCGATCCCTTCTCGTAGGAGGCGGCCACCTTGTACATCTCCGTGAGGCTCAGCAGGTCGGGGCGCTCGTCCACCATGCGTCGGGCCTCCTCGATGTTGAAGTTGCGGACGTTGTAGACGATGCGGTATTCGTTGCGGCGCAGCAGCGGGTATACCTCGTTGAGCAGCCGCTGGTAGATGGTCGGGGGCTCGATCTGCTGGAGCTTCTTTTCGCAGGCGTCGCGGTCGCCCGTGCATTCGTCGATGACGCGCAGCACTTCATCGCGCTTGAGCAGGCCCGGGAAACGGTCCAGCGCTGCGCGGAGGCCCTCCCAGTCCTCGCCCTTCCATGCGACGTGCAGCAGTTCGGGGTCGATTCGGTCCTGGCGGCGGATGTAGTCGCCCAGGGCCAGGGCGCGGTTCTCGGAGAGCTTGAGGTTGTGGTCCACCGTACCCTCGGGCGAGGCATAGCCGGTGATGTAGATGCCGGTGATGGTGACGTCGGGGTTGTTCTTCACCAGCAGGATCGAGTGCGACACCGTGTCCAGCTCGGCCCGGTTGTTCTTCAGGTCGGGGAGGATCTTGTAGCTGTCGCGCAGGAACTGGAGCCGTGCCGTGCGGGTCTCGGCCCGGACCTTCACCGGCTCGGGAGCCGGGGCCACCGTGTCGAGCCGATAGTCGGGGATGAATTCGGGAAGGATGGATCCCGGCAGGGGCTCCTCCGAGCGGCCCTCGCCGCAGTTTACGCAGCCGTGGACCTCCTCGCGCAGTTCGATGTGTCCGTCGAGCATCCAGCGTTCATAGGGGGTCGTTGCGCAGTAGTCGTAGCTCTGTTCCTTGCCGTTGCGGCGGCGGATGATCACCTGCGAAGATTCGTCGTGGTAGGGCGGGAGCTCCACGCTCTCGAGGCGTTGGGCCCGGAGGTAGACGCGGTTGCGCGTGCCGCCGTCGATCACGATCGGCGGGAAGGCGGCCTCGCGGCTTCCGTCCTCGGAGACGAGCACGGGGGTCAGGGCCACCGTGTGTTGCGTCCGGATCCTGAGCCGGCTCATGTCCACCTGCATCGAGAGTTGTACCTCACGGTCCTGCTTGACCACCTCCCGGCCGCTGATCCCGATCTGGGAGAGGTAGCTGACCTCGTTCTCGGCGTGTGCCGCTCCCGCGCCGCACGCCAGCACCGATAAAAGCAGAATGCGATATATGTTTCTCATGGTCCTGTCCGGTTATTTGATGATGTAGATCAATGAAATGCCTGCCTTCGTCGGTCCGAAGTAGTGCTTGTCCTGACTCCCCTTGAATCGGCCGCAGGTGGCACAGTCGTACTTGTCGTAATTGGAGTAGGCATATCCGAATCCGATGGTGGCCTCTATGTTCCAGCGTTTGCCCAGGATCCACGAGTAGCCGTAGGAGATGCCCAGGCCGGTAGCCCAGCCCTGGTAGCGGTGGTCGGCGGTCTCCTTGCCCTGGAAGGGAATACGCACGCCGCTTATATTATAAAATGTATACCCGGTATGAATGCCGAAGAAATGGCCGTTGAAGCGTTCGCAGAGCCAGTAGCGGAACTCCGGCATCACCAGCCAGTGCTTGAGCTTCTTGTTCTGCTCCTTGTCGAGCGTCCACGGGTTATAGCCGCCCGTGAGTTCGAGAGTCGTCTGCTCGCCCAGCCCGAACTCCATCCCGATGTTTGGAGTTGTTGTAGCCCAATAAAGAAGATTGGTTTTGGCCGCAATGTCCTGCGCGCAGGCGTGGTTCCCGCACCACCATACGGCAAGAAAGATTCCGAGTATCAGTTTTTTCATATGCGAAGTATTTCCGTTATCTTGTTTTTTTATGGCGCAAACTCGACCGACAAAACCGTTACGGAAGCCCGTATCGCTTTTGTTGGTCCCTGTTTTTTCGAATGCCCGAATGTTGGTGGCAAACCTTACCTATCGACAAAAAACTATAAGCCAGCGATTTAATAGCGTTGTTATTGGTTTAATCGTTGGCTTAATCGTTGGCTTATTGCCTATTTGCAGAAAAACAACATTTAAAGCAGAAAATACCTGATTCTTTTCCCGTTTTGCGCCTGCGATAAACAATTGAGTTGCTTTTTTTTACAAAAAAGGTTGCCTATGTGGAAATATTGGTCTATCTTTGAACCTGGAAATCAGCGTTTAAACCAACGATTAAAGCGTAAGTGTGTCAGGCGTTTGTGTATTTGCGACAAACCGCCTCGGAGGCCTTTCTGACGTTGCTCCAGATCTGTTCCGGTGCAGTTCCCGTTCTTGATCTCTTGGGTCGTATATGTTCTGTTGTTCGGACTTTTTTGCCGTTTTTTCTCCTTCTGGCCCGATCGCCCGTGATCGGTGGCGGACCGTATTTTTCCCGAACGGTTGTGTGCGGATGGCTCAAGAGGAATAATTCTTGCTGTCTGAAAGAGAACCCGGGAGCACTTCCCGGGGCGAAAACAATGGAATCATGGGATTTGTCAAAAGCATGCTGGCTTTGTCGCTGGGTCTGTCGGCAATGGGTGTGATGCCGGCTCCGGCCTGTACACGGGTCATGTACACGGGATTGGATTCGATTGTCCTGACGGCTCGATCGATGGACTGGAAGGAGAATATCGGAACCGATCTGTGGATTTTTCCCCGGGGGATGAGGCGAAATGGCGAGGCCGGGGAGCACTCGCTCGAATGGAGATCGAAATACGGCAGTGTCATTGCTTCGGCATACAACATCGCGACGGCTGACGGAATGAACGAGAAGGGGTTGGTCGCCAATCTGCTGTGGCTTGCCGAGTCGGAGTACCCCGTCCGGGACCGGATGCGTCCCGGGCTTTCGATCTCGCTGTGGGCACAGTATGTGCTCGACAACTTCGCAACGGTATCCGAAGCCGTCGAGGCGCTTGCACAGGAACCCTTCGCACTGGTCTCGTCCTATATCCCGAACATGCCCGACAAGTTTGCGACGCTCCATCTGTCGTTGTCCGATCCTACGGGCGACAACGCCATTTTCGAGTACATCGGCGGCCGGCTCGTCATCCATCACGATCCCTCTTACCGGGTGATGACCAACTCGCCGGTCTTCGAACAGCAGTTGGCCCTGAATGCCTATTGGTCCGAGATCGGGGGCACGACGATGCTTCCGGGAACGAATCGTGCGGCCGATCGTTTCGTCCGCGCCTCGTTTTATACCCAAGCCATTCCCGTGACGGACGATGTGCAGCTCGCCACGGCAGCCATATTCAGTGTTATTCGGAACTGTTCGGTCCCCCTGGGCATCTCAACACCCGGCCAGCCGAACATCTCTTCGACGATCTGGCGGGTTGTAGCCAATCAGCGGGATCGGGTCTACTTCTTCGAGTCGGTGCTGAGTCCCGGTATTTTCTGGGTTGATCTTCGGGATGTGGATTTCTCGCCCGATGCTCCCGTGCGCCGGTTGAAGCTGACCGGAGGGGCGATTTATGCGGGAAATGCGGCGGCGGATTTCGAGGTGTCGGAACCTTTTGCATTCGAGGGCGTTTGATCCCTCGGCAGCAGGGCGATGCTGCGTGTGATCCCCTTGCCGGACGCTCTTCCGGTTGCTGTGGAATGCCGGGAAGTTGTCCGCGACTGCTCCGGAGTGCCTTGTTTTGCGGATTGCCGTGTCTTGGTGGTCTGCCTGTCTGAAAGGACCGACAGCGGAGGTTTCCGCCTTTTCCGATTCGTCAAAAGAGTCCGGCACAAAAAAAGAGGTTGCATCGAAATGCAACCTCTTGATTTTGAGAGCCGAATCCGAGATTTGAACTCGGGACCCCTTCATTACGAGTGAAGTGCTCTACCGCTGAGCTAATTCGGCCTTCACGGGCTTTGTGCCCCTTTTCCTTCCCTTTCGGGACTGCAAATATCTGCAAAAAATTTTTTTCCTGCAAGAAAACTGCGAAAAATTTCTCATTTCTTGTTATCTTCGCGGAAAACTAATCCATAAATGGCTGCTTTTGTCCTCCCGTCATGCGCTTTCAACCCGGTTCCGGTACAAGGACGCCGTGCGGACCGGGTATCGGTCGGTTGTCTTCGTATATGGCGGTGTGTGGCATTTTGTATCCACGATCTTCAAATTTCGACGCGATGATGCGTAAAGCCTTTCTTGAGCCTACGGCCGACCAGACCTTCGAAGTGGTGGGAGACGGCCCGTACAATTTTGTCCAGGTGCTGGAGCGTTCCCGCCGCTTGCAGGAGTCGGGCGATGTCGAAGGGGCTTGCAACGAGCGTTTCCAGGCTTTTCAACGCCTTGCCGCACTGATCCCCGATGACGAGGAGGTGAACCTCGAGTGGTCGCACCGCAATTCGCGGGCTGCGCTCGAACTGATCCGGGCTTCGGCCATCGACCACTTTCTGATCAACGACTTCGAAATGTCGGCGGCCCTGCTCGAACTGTTGCTCGAGCTCGATCCGGAGGACCATCTCGAGGGCAGCGAACTGCTCGCCTTCGACTATCTGGCCATGGACGAGCAGGAGCTCTTCGACGAGGTGATTAACGATGTCTCCGACAAGGCGGCCAGCCGCGAGGTGTTGTTGCTCTGGTCTGCCTACCGGCGCGACGGATCGTTGCCCGATGGAGAGTTGAAACGCTTCCGGACGCGCTTTGCCCCCTATTTCGCCGAATTCACGGCCGACAGCCATCCGGCCGATGCGGCCTACCTGCAGGATATCGAGAGCGAACATCCCTCGTTGGCGGCGCAGGCCCGTGAGTTGTGGCTGCAAACCGAGAACCTGTGGGTGTTGTGGCCCGGATTCATCGAGGCGCTGAAGGCTCGCCGTGCGGAGGCATAAGGCCCGCGGGACCAGATTCCCGGCAGATGTGAAAAAGCCGGATCCGTATCGCGGATCCGGCTTTTCCGTCTTTGCCCGTCGGCTGCGGGGCTATTGCTCGTTCTTTGTCTTGCGGTTGCGTACCAGCTCCTTGAAGCAGTGGCGGCAGATCGGCTCGTAGGTGTCCTGCGCTCCGAGCATCACCTGTTTCTCGTCGCTGGTCAGGCGGTGTGAATGGTGGGCGAGGTTGCCGCAGCGCACGCAGATGGCGTGCACCTTCGTCACGTATTCGGCCGTAGCCATCAACGCCGGCATTGGGCCGAACGGCCTGCCCGTATAGTCCATGTCGAGTCCTGCGACGATCACCCGCACGCCGTTGTCGGCCAGTTGTCGGCAAACATCGACGATGCTTTCGTCGAAGAACTGTGCCTCGTCGATGCCGACCACATCGACATCCGAGGTCATCAGCAGGATGTTCTGCGGCGATTCGACCGGCGTCGAGCGGATGGCGTGGGCGTCGTGCGAGACGACCTCCTCCTCCGAGTAGCGGACGTCGATGCAGGGCTTGAAGATCTCTACCCGCTGGTGGGCGAACTGTGCGCGTTTGAGGCGGCGGATCAACTCCTCGGTTTTGCCCGAGAACATCGAGCCGCAGACCACTTCGATCCAGCCCTTGCGGCTGGCATTTTCCAGAAACATGTCGTGTGTGCTGTTTTTTCGTTTCGTCGTGTCGTGAAGCTGCCCGATGGGCTTCGGCTTTCGAGGGAAAGCCTGCTGTCGCCTCTTCCGGGGGATCCGGTGTTTGGGAACCCCTGCTCCGCAGAGAGGCGGCGGCTTCGGGACGGAGGGCAAAGGTAACAATTTAATCCGGTTTCGTCAAGAGCCCCGGACGGGATCGGAGTCCGCATCGCGTCGGCCGGAGACGGGCTGCCGGAAAGAGAAACCGGACGCCCCTTTTGCGGGGCATCCGGTTCCCTTTTCGATGTTGTAGAATCGGCTATTTCCAGAGTTCCTGCTGCTCGAGGTTTTTGTTGAGCAGAATCTCACCCGACGGGATCGGCATGAGGTAGTACTTCTCGAGCCATCCCTTGCCGGCCGACGTGGGATCCTGATAGAAGTAGAGGTGGCCGGCGTTACCCTGTGCGGCCAGCTCCGAAGCCGACGCCTCGGTGGTGCCGCCCTGTTTCAGGATACCGGTCTCGCCCAGCGAGATCGAGCTGATACCCTGTGTCGTGGCATTCTCCACATAGGCTCCGTAGTGCTGTTTGTTCACATACCAGTCGGCCTTCTTCCAGCGGCGGACATCCTCGAACGAGAAGCTCTCGCCCATGAGTTCGATCAGGCGCTCGCGACGGATCTCCCACAGCACGGGATCGACGCTCGGGTCGCGGTCCGGGTCGAAGTCCGAACCGATCTCGGCCACCGTCATGCGGCTTACCTCGGCGCGGTCACGCAACAGGTTGATGCTCTGGTCGGCCACGGTCTGGTTGAAGGCTCCGAGCTCGAACTTGGCCTCGGCGTAGTTGAGCAGCACCTCCTCGATCTTGAAGAGCGGTTTGTCGGAGATCTCCTTGGCGACGTTCTGGTCCTGACGGTCCCAGCCGGCATGGTGTTTCCATACGAAGTATCCGCTCTTGCACAGCTGGTAGGTCTTGCTCGAGTTGAACGGCGTGAGGCCTGCGGCCAGGGCGCCGTTCATCGCGCCGGACGAGGAGAGCGAAGTGTTCGGTACATTGGGCTGGAGGTTGCCGCCCCAGTTGCCCGAGGGCAGCGCCTTGTGGCCCGAGATCAGGTAGTAGCCGGTCTGTACCTCGGGGATGCGGTATACCGGTTTGCCGTTGTCCGTGAGGTTCGTTTCGTTGCCGCGCGACGGGAACTTGCGCAGGTACTCCATGTACTTGTAGCCGTTCGACTCGTCGTAGGTGAAGTCGTTGATGCCCGTGCTGGTGGTGTTTACGTGATAGGGCGGCATGACCGTCTGCCACAGACGCGGATCGCGGTTGCGGAACGTCTTGTAGATGTCGCAGTTGGCGTAGTCGTAGGGCTCGCCCTCGGTATACGAGTTGTCGGCGCCGTTGTAGTCGTAGTACTTCACCTTGGCGTTGTGGATCGGCAGGCCGTCCTTGGTCAGGTAGAGGTCTACGGTCGATTGGGGCATCTCGAGCGATGCCGAGCCGATGTGCTCGAAGTGGCCCAGACGGTGCATCTTGTAATCCTCGGTATACTTCATGTAGAGGATCACGCCCGGTACGCCCTGCAGGTTTTCGGTCGTCCACAACTGGCCCCATCCCTTGCCGGGATAGGTGTCGCCGCCCGACGCGTCACCCGCGTAGAGGGTCGGATAACGGGACATCAGCTCCTCGGAGAGGCGGACGCACTCCTCGAGCAGTTTCTGCCCGGTGATGTATTCGCCCTCCTCGGCCACGTTGTGGTACTTGCGCCACGTTCCCTCGAACAGGGCGAAGCGGGTGAGGAATGCCTTCACGACATCGCTGTTCAGCGTGTTGGGTTCGGCCAGGTCGTCCTGGATGTTGTTTATGCACCAGATCAGCTCGTTGTAGATCTGGTCGGCCACGTAGAGCCTCGAGTCACGTGCCTTGTAGAGCTCCGGCGACGTGTCGTCGAGCAGATGGTCCACGTAGATGATGTCTCCGTAATTGACCATCAGCGCATAGTGGTTGAAGGCGCGGAAGAAGCGGGCAATGGCCTCCAGGCGGAGCCGTTCGCTGTCCGAGCAGACGGGATCCTGAATGTGCTTGAGCATCAGGTTGGCGGCACGGATGAACTCATAGGGCGTGCTGTAGGTGCCGTCCGAGGTCGGAATCGAGACGTTCTGTGCGGCATAGGGGTTGTCCACCGTGCCGGCGCCGTATCCGTAGTTGGTCAGGATGCCCGACCAGATGTCGCGGGTCGAGGTGCCGAGGGCTCCGCTCACGGGTATCGGGCCCGAGTAGATCGTAAAGCCGTTGAAGCAGTTGTAGAGCGTCAGCAGATAGGACATGCTGGAGTTGTACGAGGTGAAGGCACTTGCTTCCGTGGTCGTGCCTTCGGGGTAGCGCTCCAGAAACTCGTCGTTGCAGGAGGTGCTGCCCAATGCAAGCGCCCAGATGGCAAGGATATATGCTATTTTTTTCATACGAGTGATCTCTGTTTTTTTGTTACAACGTGAAATTCAGACCGAACGAAACGGTGCGGTAGAGCGGGTAGCTCCACGAGAGGGTCTCGGGATCGATGCCCTTGGGCAGCGAGGTGAACGTGGCGAGGTTCTCGATGCTGACGAACAGACGCAGGTTCGAGACGTGGATCTTGTTCATCCAGCGCTTCGGGAAGGTGTAGGCCAGCGTCAGGTTCTTGATGCGCAGGTACGAGGCGTCGCTGAGCATGTGGTCGTTTGCACGGCGGTTCGATCCGGAGTTGGCGATCGTACCGCTGTCCGAGCCGTAGATACGCGGCAGTTTGGCGTTCGGATTCACAGGCTGCATGTAGTCGGGGCTGGTCGGGTCGGTGCTGATCGGCTTCCAGTAGTCGGTCGTGCCCTCGAATACGGGATACCACTTGGCGTCGCCGGCGGCGAAGGTGTAGAGCAGCTCGCCCGTGTACATCCAGTCGCGCTTGCCGACTCCCTGCAGCATGACGCTCAGGTCGAATCCGGCGTAGCTGATGCCGAAGTTGATGCCGTACTGCAGGCGCGGCAGCGAGTTGCCGATGACGGTCATGTCACCCGGCTCGCTCAACGTGTTCTTACCGCTGTTGATATCGTTCTCGTCGCTGTCCGAATACTGGTGGTCGTTCAGGTTCTTGAATTTGTAGTCTCCCGGGCGGGGGCTGTAACCCTGCAGCGTCGGAACGCCGTCCACGAGTTCCCAGCTCGACGTGTCCTTGAAGTCCTCGACCGTATAGAACCCGTCGTAGAGGTATCCCCAGATCTCGCCGACATTCATGCCTTCGTACAGCGAGCCGAGGCTCTTGCTCGAGTTGAAGTTCAGCTTCATGACCTTTGATTTGTAGTCCCAGAGGTTGAATCCCACGTTGTACTGCACCTTCTCGCCGATGTTGCCGCGCCATCCCAGCTGGAGCTCCCAGCCGCGCGTGCGCATCTTGCCGACGTTTTGGTTCGGGGCTGCAACGCCCAGTACACCCGGCAGATCGACGCCTTCGGAGAGGATGTCCTTCGTGTCGCGCTGGAACCACTCGAACATACCGGTCAGGCGGTTGTTGAACAGCGCGAAGTCCAAACCGACGTTCGACGTGGTGATGGTTTCCCACGTGAAGTTGGCGCTGACGAGGCCCGGCGTGCCGAGCTGTGTCACGTAGTTGGCGTCATCGTTGCCGTTGAGCCATACGGTTGATTTGGTCGAAAGGCCCATCGAGGCGATGTAGTCGTAGTATCCGGCCGAAGCCTGGTTGCCGATCGATCCGTAGGAGAAGCGCGGCTTGAGCTGGTTGAGCCACTTGCGTGTGCCCGACATGAAGTTCTCTTCGGCGACGTTCCATGCCATCGAGAACGAGGGGAAGAAGGCGAAGCGGCTGTCCTTCGGGAACTTCGACGAGCCGTCGTAACGGCCGCTGACCTCGAGGATGTACTTGCCCTTGTAGTCGTAGTTGAAACGGAAGAATCCGCTTCGGATGCCGAAGTCCGCATAGGAGTCGCTCACGGTGACCTTGCCCTGTGCGTTACCCATCGACGGGATGTCGATCAACGCCTGCTCTTCGGCCTGCGTGTTGTAGTACTTGTAGTCGTAGTCCTCCTGCGAGAAGCCGGCCATCAGCGAGAAATGGTGGTCCTGGGCTACGTCGATCTTGTAGGTAGCGTAGGCATTGAACGAGTTGCGCGTGTCGAAGAAGTGGCGGGCGATGTAATAGTCCTTCGAGGGGATGGTTTTCGTGGTCTCCTGGATGTCGGTGGCCTGCCACATGCCCGAGAAGTAGGTGAAGTCGGTCATCTGCTTCTGGTAGGTGTACTCGAAGACGGCCTCGAGGCCCTTCACCGGGCGGAACGTCGAGCGGAACAGGAAGCGCGGCGTGTCGATGGTAGTGCGCCGGGCGTTGCTGTTGTCGATGATGGCGCGCGGGGTGAGGATCGTATATCCGTTCGGGTCGGTGCCGTCCGGGAGGAAGTTCATCAGACGGGTCGAGTAGAGCCAGCCGCCCGATTCGTCGTTCAGGTAGCGGCGCTGCTGCTGCGAGTAGGAGAAGTCTGCCTCCTGGGTGAACCATTTGGTGATGTCGGCCCCGATGTATCCTGAGAACGACATGCGGGTGTAGAGGTCCTTGTTACCGACAAACGGCCCGTTTTCACGGTAGCTGTTGCCCGACATGCGGAAGCGGATGTGCTCCGTGGCGCCGCTGACCGAAAGGTTGTGGTTCTGCGAGAAACCGGTCTCCATCATGCGGTCGTAGATGTCCTTCTGTGAGAGGTAGTAGCGCTTGCTGTCCTCGTTGGCCACAAAGATGCCGTTGCTCTGGAGCGTTCCCAGCCCCTCGAGGGCGGCACGGTCGGAGTTGTAGAGGTTGAGGTATTCGAGCCACTTGTCGATGTTCTGGCCTGCGGCGGCATAGGAATTCGAGTTGAAGGCCTCCTTGTAGATGGGCAGGTAGGTGTCCAGCCGTGTCTGCTCGGGCGTGCCGATGGCGTTGATGATACCGAAGTTGTTGCTGTAGTTGGCCGTGATGCGCTCGTTTCCTTGCGGCCTCTTCGTTGTGATCAGCACGACGCCGGCGGCGGCACGTGCACCGTAGATGGCCGAAGCCGAAGCATCCTTGAGCACCGTCACCGACTCGATGTCGTTCGGGTTGAGGGCGTCGATGTCGCCTTCGACGTTATCGATCAGGATGAGCGGAGAGAGTCCGGCGACGGCCCAATTGCCGTTGGAGTCCTTACCCAGAGAGGAGGTGCCGCGGATCTGGATCGACTTGCCGGTCTGGCCGGGGGTGTTGCCGCTGCTCGACGAGATCATCAGGCCCGGGACGGCACCCTGGAGTGCGGCTGCGACGTTCGGCTGCGGACGGTCGCCGAGCACCTCGTCCATCTTGACCGTGGCGACGGCGCCCGAAAGGTTGGCCTTTTTCTGCACGCCGTAACCTACGACAACCACGGCGTCGATGTCGAGCGCCTCTTCGAGGGTGACGACCATGCCCTGCGAGGCGGGGAGGGTCTGCGGCTTGTAGCCTACATACGAGAATTCGAGCGTGGCCTTTTCGGTGACGGTCAGGGTGAAGCCGCCGTTGAGGTCGGTCGTGATGCCGTTTGCGGTGCCGGTTTCGAAGACGGTGGCGCCGATGATCGGTTGGCCGTTCGTGTCGATAACCTTGCCCGAGATCTCGATCGTCTTGGAATCCTGGGTTTCTGCTACGGGAGCGGGCGACTCAGCTGCGGTTGCTGAATTTCCCCCCCCCATGCTGGCAGAAACGAACATAGCCGAAGCTAAAAAGAAGAAGTGGAGAATTGTTCGTCTCATAGACATTTAGGTTTAGGTTTCTTATTCGGGATCGATTCTCCGCCAGGGGGAGGTGGCGTAGGGAAAGGGTCTCGAATTATAGTGCAATATAATAAAAAAATAACATACATGGGGTAAAAAGAGGAAAATTTTTAACGAAATGGTCATGTGCATGTTCGTTGTGTCTTCAGGCTTGTTTCTCCCTTTCTTCGGGACTCTGCCTTCAGAAGCAGCTTGGGATACGCGGCAGGGGCAATTGGCATGTATAAGTGGCGGTTGCGGAATGACGCGGTGGTATGTTCGGTTTTTTGTGTGGCATGTTCGGGTTTTTTGTCCCGGGACTTCCGGTTGCGGGACGAGGAAATCTTCCGAAAGAGGTGGAATAAAAAAACGGGACTGCTTTTGGGCAGTCCCGGTCCTGTTTTTTTCAAAAATACCTACAGACACTCTTCGAGGCGCTCGATTCGGGCGCCGAGGGCGTTGAGCCGTCCGTCGATGTTCTTGTAGCCGCGGTCGATCTGGTCGATGTTCTGGATCGTGGAGACCCCTTCGGCCGACATGGCGGCGATGAGCAGGGCCACGCCGGCGCGGATGTCGGGCGAGGTCATGCGCGTGGCGCGGAGCCTCAGCCGGTGGTCGTGTCCGATGACCGTGGCGCGGTGGGGGTCGCAGAGGATGATCTGCGCGCCCATGTCGATGAGTTTATCGACGAAGAAGAGACGGCTTTCGAACATCTTCTGGTGGATCAGCACGGCTCCCTTGGCCTGTGTGGCCACGACCAGAAAGATCGACAGCAGGTCGGGCGTGAGGCCCGGCCAGGGGGCGTCGGCGATGGTCATGATCGAGCCGTCGAGGAAGGTCTCGATGCTGTAGTGGTCCTGTTCGGGGATGTAGATGTCGTCGCCGCGCTGTTCGAAGCGGATGCCCATGCGGGCGAACTGGGCGGGAATGATGCCCAGGTTCTCGTAGGACACGTTGCGGATGGTCAGCTCCGACTGGTTCATGGCGGCCATGCCGATGAAGCTGCCCACCTCGATCATGTCGGGCAGCAGCGTGTGGTCCGTGCCGCCGAGCGACTCGACGCCCTCGATGGTCAGCAGGTTCGAGGCGATGCCCGAGATGCGGGCGCCCATGCGGTTGAGCATGCGGCAGAGCTGCTGCACGTAGGGTTCGCAGGCGGCGTTGTAGATTGTGGTCGTGCCCCGGGCCAGCACGGCGGCCATGATGATGTTGGCCGTGCCCGTTACGGAGGCCTCGTCGAGGAGCATGTAGGTGCCCTTCAACTCCCGGCCCTCGACCATGAAGAAATCGTCGGCGACATCGAAGTTGAACTTCGCACCGAGCTTCTGGAAACCGAGGAAGTGGGTGTCGAGGCGCCGGCGTCCGATCTTGTCGCCGCCCGGCTTGGGAATGTAGCCCACGCCGAAGCGGGCCAGCATTGGGCCGATGAGCATCACCGAGCCGCGCAGGCGCGCGCAGCGGCGGCGGTAGTCGTCCGTGCGCAGGTAGTCGAAGTCGATCTCCCGCGCGCGAAACGAATAGGTGTCGTCCGACAGACGGTCCACTTCGACGCCCATTGCCCGGAGCAGCTCGATGAGCTGCATGACATCGAGGATCTGGGGGATGTTGTGCACGGTGACCCGTTCGGGGGTCAGGAGCGTGGCACAGAGGATCTGGAGCGCCTCGTTTTTGGCGCCCTGCGGGGTGATTGACCCGTGGAGGCGGTGGCCTCCTTCGACTTTGAATACTGCCATGGTGTCTCTTTTTTGCGGGCCGCGGAAAGGTCCGCACCATAGACAAAGTTAGCAAGATTTCGTGTTTTGCGCGGGTTTTTGAAATATTTTCGTGAAAAATTTTTGCGGATCGGTTTTTTGTTGTACTTTTGCAATCCGTAAAAATGTCTGAAACAATTAATATTAGATAGCTATGGCAATGAAGAGAACTTACCAGCCGTCGCGTCGCAAGCGGATCAACAAGCATGGTTTCCGTGCTCGTATGGCTACCGCCAACGGTCGCAAGGTGCTGGCTGCGCGCCGCGCAAAGGGTCGTAAGAAGCTGACCGTATCGGACGAGTCGACGTTCAAGTACGCTTAGTCTTCTTGCAGGAAAAATACATGGGTCGGCTTGCTCAAGCCGGCCCTTTTCCGTTTGATGTCATGTTTGCATGTCGAAAGGCCACGGAGGCCGATATTCCGCTGATCCGCTCGCTGGCCGGCGTGGCTTTCCCGGCGACCTACCGGGAGTTGCTCTCGCCCGCACAGCTGGACTACATGATGGAGTGGATGTACTCGGAGCAGAGCCTGCGGGAGCAGCTGCGCGGAGGCCATGTCTTCTACATCGCTTCGTGCGACGGCGAGCCGTGCGGCTATGTCTCCGTCGAGCGGCAGGGCGAACGGCTGTTCCACCTGCAGAAGATCTACGTGCTGCCCCGCTTCCAGGGGTGCGGCGCCGGGGCCTTCCTCTTCCGCACGGCGGTGGCGCATGTCCGGGCTTTGCAGCCGGAGGCCTGCCGCATGGAGCTGAACGTGAACCGGGGCAACCGGGCGCTCCGCTTCTACGAGCACATGGGGATGCGCCGTCTGCGTGAGGGCGACTTCCCGATCGGCAACGGTTTCTACATGAACGACTATATCATGGGGCTCGACCTCGGGTGAGATCCCGAATGAGGTCCTCGGCGTGGACTCGCCCGCATCAAAAACTATCGCCCCGGCTGCAATCTCTCTGCAACCGGGGCGAAGTTCGTTGCTGCCCTCTGCCGGCGTCGGATTCGGTGCTATTTCCCCTCCTCGGACTTGAAGAGGTCCATCTCGCCGCGCTCGACCTTCCCGTGGATGTCGGCCAGTTCGGCAATGACGGGTGAGATGAACTCGATCGTGTCGCTCACGGCCGACTTGCCGCCCTCGCCCTTGATGCGGTAGAGCATGGCGGCGTAGAGGGCGCGGAAGCAGAGTTCCGTGTCGCTGATCCCCGGGTTGCCCAGCACGGCGCGCAGACGCGGCAATTCGGGTTCGAGCCGGGCGTAAGTCGCGCGGTAGTGCTCGCCTGCGGGGAGCTTCATCAACTGGAGGTGCAGGTCGTGCAGGTCGCGGATCAGGTGCAGCGTGTGTTCCAGGTGTCCCTTCTCGGCCTTGCCCTCCTGCTGCAGGAGGTTGGCCAGGTCGAGGTACCACATCAGGAAGAGGTGCTTCTGCTCCTCGGCGATGTCCTTGCGCGGGGCGATAAGTGTCGAGTAGATTGCCTCGGGGCTGAACTGCAGCGCCCGGAGCAGGTCCTCGAGCTGCCAGAGGTAGAGGATGTATTCGGCGATGTTCTCACGCCGCTTGGCTTTGGCTATGTCCATGACGGATCTGTTTTTCTCTTTCTTCTGTTTGGTGGGCGTCTTGTTTTTCGGGAGCTATGGCACGGTCTGCTCCCGTATCTTCCGACCGTTTCCGCTTGGCGTCCCCGGTCTCTTGCTGGGACTCCGGTCCGGTGCCCGGGGGCTGTCCGGCATCGTTCCGACTGCTTCCGGTTCCTGCTCCCGTCCCTTTCTGCTCGATCCCCCTTGCCCCCCCCCTCCTGCAGGAGGGACTCCCAGGTCCCTTCCCGCATGTCTCGCGGCGGACGACCCTACTTGATCCAGACTTTGGGCTCGGTGCGGTGCTTGAGGAAATACTGCTGCGACTTGAGCAGGTTGCGCGACTGGAGCACCATGTTCTTCGTCTCGGTCAGGATTGTCAGGTAGAGCATCGAGGCCTTGGTGTTCGACTTCGCCTCGTTGATGCGCGCGAGTTCCGACTTGATCGCCTCGGCGATCGCCTCGAAGAGCTGGTCGCGCAGCGTCAGCACCTCCTCGATTTCGGAGAAGTCACCCTCGCGGAGCATCTGGTTGATTCGGCGGTAGATAATCTCTACGTCGTCGTTGATCGACATCAGGTCGCGAGTCTGTTCCATCGACATTCCCTCGTGGTTGTTGTCGATGTGCTCGAAGGCCGGACGGGTGATGTGCATCAGGGCCTTGGTCATCTCGTTCAGGTAATCGACTACCTGAACGTAGTAGTGGGCCGTATTGACGTCGCCGCCCTGCAGCTTGCGGAGCGTCGGCATCAGCGAGTATTTGCGTTCGCGCGACTGGTAGAAGAGGTCGTTCGACTCCTTGACCATGTCGCGCAGCACCTTGCGGTTCTCCTTGAAGACGGCGATCAGCGTGCGGTCGTAGATGCGCGTGGCACTCTCCATCGTGGCGCAAACCTCGTCACGCAGCCCCATGATGATGTCCTCGTTGGTCTCGGCACGGGCGATTTCGCGGCGGGCCTCCTTGCCTTTCTTCATGAAGTTGCTGTGGATGAGCATGTATCCGCACAGCAGGGTGATGACGATGAATGCCGCCGTTCCGCCGTAGATCAGGGCCAGGCCCACGACGAAGGCGATCAGGAAGCCGCCCAGGGCCGTGACGAACCACCCGGCCACGACGGTCATGACGCCCGAGATGCGGTATACGGCGCTTTCACGACCCCATGCGCGGTCGGCCAGCGACGAACCCATGGCCACCATGAAACTGACATAGGTCGTCGAAAGGGGCAGTTTGAGCGAGGTGGCCAGGGCGATGAGCAGGGCCGAGGTGGTGAGGTTCACCGTGGCGCGGATCATGTCGTAGGGGGCTCCGCTGTGTTCGATGTCTTCGTATTCGAAGCGGCGGGAGATGGATTTCCGCACCCGCTCGGGGATGACGCGTTCGATGCCGGCATTGATGTTGAGTGCCGCGCGGACGATCGTGCGCGAGAAGAGCGACGACCCGTACTGCTGCTCCGACCCTTCGTCGCTCTGGGTCGAGAGCGAAAGCTCGGTGGCCGAGACGTGCATCGACTTCTTGGAGGTCCAGAGCGTGAGGATCATCACGCCGCCGGCAGCCAGCAGCACGGCGAAGTTCGCGGGGACGTTCTCGTTGAGCGCACCCATCATCATCGAGGCGTCGCCCGAATGGCGGGCGATCGAGTAGGCGTCGAATCCGGCCACGGGCACGCCGATGAAGTTCACTAGGTCGTTGCCGGCAAAGGCCAGGGCCAGGGCGAAGGTGCCCGAGAGGATCGTGATGCGGAGGATGTTGATCCGGAAGCGCTGGATGATGAAGAGCAGCAGCGAGCATCCGACCCAGCAGAAGAAGAGCGACGCGAGCAGGTTCTCGTCGATCATGCGGATGAACTCATGCCCGGCGAGGATCGACTTGAGCCCCTTGAAGACGGCGAAGTAGACGATCGCCGTGAGCGAGGCGCCGCACCAGACGGCCCCGTAGCGGCGCAGGTATACCGTATAGCGGAACGAGAAGATCAGGCGCGAGATGTACATCACGACCGTGCCGCACGTGAAGGCGATGACCACCGAGAGCAGGATGGCCGAGACGATGCCCATGGCCCGTGAGGTGTTGATGTACTGTCCGAGCGAGGAGACGCCCTGCGCGGGGTCGCCGGCGATCTTGTAGACCGATACGGCGATGGCGGCGCCCAGCAGACAGAAGATGAGCGATACGGTGGTCGAGGTGGGGAGTCCCCACGAGTTGTAGAGGTCGAGCAGGATGACGTTGGCGAACATTACGCCCAGGTAGAGCATCATCACCTCGTGGAACGAGAAGAGCGCCGGGTTGAACATGCCGCTGCGTGCGACCTCCATCATGCCGCTCGACGTGATGACGCCGATAACGATGCCGACCGAGGCGACGGTCAGGATGACGCGCATCGAGGCGGCTTTGGATCCGATTGCTGAGTTGAGGAAATTGACCGCGTCGTTCGTGACGCCGACGAAGAGTCCGGAAACGGCGAGAATTCCCAAAATGCCGATGATGACGGTGTAGATTTCGCTCATGCTTGGAACGGTACAACGGTACAAATGATGAACAAAATTACGGAGAATTTTCCGATGTCACGGTTTTGCAATGGATTATTAACGTTAATTTAACGTGCTGTACGCTGGCCTCCGCCTTCTCGTCCGGGCGGGGCAAAAAGAGAGCGGCAGGTCGCAACTGGTCGCCGCGCCTGAAGAATTCGAAGGGCTGCGGAACCACCCTGCCGCTGGTAGTTTTCGTCGGACCTCCTCCCGGGTCGGGTCGGCGGGCCGTTTATGGTTTCGGATACGTTTTTGGATCGGTCTCTGTTGCCCGGGGTGGTGCGGTCGCGCTGTTGGGAAAGCGGCACCCGGGGCTTTTCGTCTTTTCTGTTTCGAAAAAGGTCCGGAAGATTTCCGGGAGGCAAAGGTAACAAAAAGTTCCGAGAATGCAAATTCCGGATTGCCGTGTGCGGCGGGTTGCCGGAGCCCCGAAAAAAGACCGCCGCGGGAATGCCGCGACGGTCCGTGTCCGTATCCCGGAGCGGGGATTAATCCTCGTCCGTATCGGTGTAGGCCTTGAGCAGTTTCTCCTGTACGTCGGCCGGAACCTGCTCGTAGGAGGAGAACTTCATCGTGTAGGTAGCCGAACCGGAGGTGAGCGACGAGAGGGTCGTCGAATAGCGGTAGAGTTCGGCCAGCGGCACGAGGGCGTTCAGGCGGTCGAATCCCTTGTCCGACTCCATGCCGGCGATCATCGCGCGGCGGTTCTGCAGATCGCTCATCACGGCGCCCATATACTCGCTCGGGGTGAGGACCTCGACATTGTAGATCGGCTCCATGATCTTCGGGCCGGCGTTGCGGAAGGCCTCCTTGAAGGCGTTTCGTGCGGCGAGCTTGAACGAGATTTCGTTCGAGTCCACCGGGTGCATCTTGCCGTCGTAGATCACCACGCGGATGTCGCGGGCGTAGGATCCCGTCAGCGGGCCCTCGTCCATCTTCTCCATGATACCCTTGAGGATCGCCGGCATGAAGCGTGCGTCGATGGCGCCGCCGACGATCGCCGAGTAGAACTGCAGCTTGCCGCCCCATGCCAGGTCGTACTCCTCTTTCGTCTTGACATTCACGACCATGTCACCCTTGCCGGGAACCTTGTAGTTCTTCGGCTCGGCGATTCCGTCGTAGTAGGGCTCGATGATCATGTGCACCTCGCCGAACTGTCCGGCGCCGCCCGACTGCTTCTTGTGGCGGTAGTCGGCCTGCGCCACCTTCGTGATCGTCTCGCGGTAGGGGATCTTCGGGGCGATGTACTCGTAGGAGAGCTTGTTCTCCTTCTCGATGCGCGAGCGGAGGATGTTCAGGTGGTGTTCGCCCTGGCCCTGGATGATCGTTTGCTTGAGCTCCTTGGAGTATTCCACGAGGATCGTCGGATCCTCGAACTTGGCGTCGTTGAGGATCTTGCCCAGTTTCTCCTCGTCACTCTGCTCCTTGCACTTGATGGCGGCGCGGTAGCGCGGCTCGGGGAAGACGATCTGCTCGATGGTGACCGGAGCGGCGGCAGCCGACAGCGTGTCGTTCGTGCGCGTGCCCTTGAGCTTGACGGTGCAGCCGATGTCGCCGGCCGAGAGCTCCGTCACCTTGATGCGGTTCTTGCCCGCCACGGCGAAGAGCTGCGAGAGCTTCTCCTTGTTGCCCGTGCGGGTGTTCACCAGCTCGGTACCCTCGGTGATCTTGCCGCGGATGACGCGGAAGTAGGTGATCTCGCCGATGTGCTGCTCGATCTGGCTCTTGAAGACGAATGCCACGGCGGGAGCCGCCTCGTCGGCCGTAATCTCCTCGCCCTCGGTCGAGAGGAACGCGGGGGCCTTGAGCGGGCCCGGGGCCACGTTGATGATGAACTCCATCAGGCGCTTGGTCCCGATATCCCACTTGCCGCTCGTGCAGAAGATCGGCATCACCTCGCGGCGCGATACGCCGATCTTGAGTCCGGCGCGGATATCGTCCTGCGTGAGGGTTCCCTTGTCGAAGTAGAGCTCCATGAGGGCCTCGTCGTGCTCGGCGGCCATCTCCACGAGCTCCTTGTTGAGCGCCTGGGCGCGTTCCAGCTCCTCGGCCGGAATCTCGAGCTCCTCGCGGTGGCCGTCGTGGTCCTTGAAGCGGTACATCTTCATCATCAGCACATCGATGAACGAGTCGAATCCGGCGCCCTGATTGACCGGATACTGCACCAGCACGGGCTTTACGCGCGAGGCGGCCTTGATCGAATCGAAGGCGGCTTCGAAGTTGGCCTTGTCGGCGTCGAGCTGGTTGATCACGCCGATGACGGGTTTCTTGAGCAGGCGTGCGTAACGGGCCTGTATCTCGCTGCCGACCTCCCAGCCGTTCTGTGCATTGAAGAGGAACACGCCGACGTCGCCGACCTTGAACGCCGAGAAGAGATTCCCGCAGAAATCGTCCGATCCCGGGCAGTCGATGATGTTCAGCTTGCGGTCCATGAACTCCGTGAAGAGAATCGTCGAATAGATCGAACGCTTGTATTCGTGCTCGATATCCGTGTTGTCCGAGAGCGTGTTGTTCGTCTCGATACTACCCCTGCGGTCGATGACCTTCCCTTCATAGGCCATCGCTTCGGCAAGGGTAGTTTTTCCCGTGCCGGGCGCGCCGATCAGTACGATGTTCTTGATCTCTTTTGCTGAATAGTTTTTCATATTCGGACTATGTTTTAAGGTTGATTTTCGGTTAGCCGACTATAAATATACGAAAAAATCGGGAAAAACAAGCCGGCATAGCCTTTTTTTTGTTCCTTTTCCGAGGCCGTGGAGTGTCATTTTGGGGCTGTGCGGCTCCTGTTCGTAAAAATTGCCGGATGTCCCGGACGGAGCCATCTTCCCGGGCGTGTTTGGGACTCGGTTCGCAAAAGGAACTCTCCGTGCAGGCAAAGAAACAGAGGCGGGCCGCCAGATCCGATTGCCGGATGGCAGCCCGCTCCGTATCTGTGCGGTGTGGTTTTGGGGTTATTTCCCGACGACGGCCTCGAGCTCCTCGACCGTGACGGGAATCTTGCGGTCGCCGAGCATCCGGCTTCCCTCTTCCGTCACGAGGATGTCGTCCTCGATGCGGATGCCGCCGAAGTTGCGGTAGGCCTCCAGGGCGTCGTAGTCCACGATTCCCTTGTAAAGACCCTCGGCGCGGCACTTGTCGATCAGCGCCGGGATGAAGTAGAGGCCCGGTTCGTCGGTCAGCACCGTGCCCGGCTCGATGCGCCAGGCCGCGCGGTAGATGCAGGTGGCCGACTTGGCGGCACGCTCGGCGATCGTCGAGAAGTCGAACGAGCGCTCGCCCATCGCCTCGCAGTCGTGTACGTCCATGCCCAGTCCGTGGCCCAGTCCGTGGGGCATGAACATCGTCATGGCGCCCGAGGCCACGGCATCAGCCGCCGTACCCTTGATCAGTCCCACGCTGATCAGCCCTTCGGCCAGCGTGAGGTAGGCGGCCTTGTGGATCTCGGTGTACATCATGTGGGGCTTGACGATGCGGGCCACGTGGTCGTGAGCCGCCAGCACGATGTTGTAGATCTCCTTCTGCTGCTCGGTGAAGCGTCCGCTGACGGGATAGGTGCGGGTGTGGTCCGAGCAGTAGTTGTTCACCGTCTCGCCGCCGGCGTCGCAAAGCAGCAGCCGGCCCTCCTCGAGCACCCCGTCGCAGTTGAGGTTGTGGAGCGTTTCGCCGTGCTGCGAGACGATCGACGGGAAGGAGAGTCCCGATCCGAGCGACTTGGCGACGCCTTCGATCGCGCCGGCGATCTCGCGCTCAACGATGCCCGGGCGGCAGAGCTTCATGGCCAGCGTGTGCATTTCGTAGCCGATGCGGAAGGCTCGCTCCATCTCCTCGATCTCCTCGGCGCTCTTCTTTTCGCGCATCTCCGCCACGGCGAACATCAGGTCCACCGACTTGTAGTCGTGCAGCAGGGCGGGCTTGATGCCCAGCAGTTCCGACAGCTGGAGCTTTGTTTCGCCGCGGTAGGGGGGCAGGTAGTGGATCTTGCGCCCCTGGGCGATGGCCTTGCGCAGGCGCGCCTCGAGGGCGGCTGTCGGGAAGGTCTCCGTAACGCCTACCTGGGCGCCCAGCTCGCGGAGCGTGGGCTGCGGACCGGTCCAGATGATGTCCTCGACGGTGAAGTCGTCGCCGTAGAGGGCCTCCTCGCCCGAGTCGGCGTCGATCAGACCCACCAGCGAGGGAATGTTGAGTCCGAAGTAGTAGAGGAACGACGAGTCCTGGCGGAAATAGTAGGCGTTGTTGGGGTAGTTGTTCGGTGCGGGGGCGTTTCCCGGAAGCAGGATGATGCCCTGCCCGATTTTCGTGCGCAGCATCTTGCGGCGCGCGATATAGGTTTTTGCTGAGAACATAATGTTGCGGTTTTCGACAAATATAGCAAAAATCCGCCTTGGGTCTTACGCCGCGCCCGCTTTTTTTCGGCCTGCCGACGGAGCCCTGTGTCTCAGAAGCGGATGTTGCCGCCCTCGGGGGTCACCGTGACGGTCACCTCGCGTCCGAGGTAGAGCGCCAGGTTCGGCTCCTCGTGACCGGCCGGCAGTCCGAAGAGCACCGGGATGCCGAGCGGACGCAGCTGCTCGGCCAACACCTCGCCGGCATCCTCCACGCCGAACTTCCGCTGCCCCATCATGTCGGTCAGGTGGCCCACGACGACGGCCTTCACGTTGCGCAGCGCCCCGCTGCGGTGGAGGCTCTGCATCATGCGGTCGAGGCGGTAGACGAACTCGCCGACCTCTTCGATGAAGAGCACCGTCGGCTCCTCGGCGCGCAGCTCCTCGGGGGTGCCGATCGCGGCGCAGAGCACCGTGAGGTTTCCGCCGGCCAGACGGCCCGAGGCGCAGCCCGGGATGTTGAGCGGATGGGGCTCCGTGTCGATCTGCTGCGTGAGCCCGAAGAGGGCCTCGCGCAGCGACTCGGCCGAGAGGTCCTCTTCCTCGTCGTCGAAGCGGAAACCTGCGGGCATCTGCCCGTGGATGCTTTCGATTCGGAGGTTGCGCATCACCAGGTGGAGCGTCGTGATGTCGCTGAAGCCCACCAGCCATTTGGGGTCCCGGCACAGGGGCGAGAAGTCGAGGCGCGGGAGCAGGCGCACCGATCCGTAGCCGCCGCGGAAGGCGATGATGGCCCGTACCGCGGGGTCGTCGATCATCTGCTGGAGGTCGGCCGCGCGCTGGGCGTCGGTCCCCGCGAAGTAGGGTTGCGAGCGGTCGGCGTAGTGGGCGCCGTAGCGGACGTGGAGTCCCCATTGCTCGAAGCGGCGGCGGATCTTCGCCGTGTCGGTCTTGAGGGCCATGCGTCCCGCTGGGGAGACGATGGCGACCGTGTCGCCCCTCTTCAGGTAGCGAGGACGCAGAAAGGCCGCAACGGGGTGTGCGGTCGAGTCGCCTGCGGGTCGGAGCGTGTCGGGCACTGCGGGGCCCGGGGATTCCGGCGTGGCCGGCCGCGTCGCAAGGGCCGTATCGGCCGGGGCGCTTGTCCGGATCGAATCGGCCGCGGGAACGGCCGTGCGGAGCATCCGCGCCGTTGAGGCGGATGTCGCGGCGAGGCATCCCGCAAGGGCGAGCGGGAGCAGAATCATTCGGGAGATATTCTTCATCGGTTCTTATGGGCGCCGGTGCCGGCGGTCGAGACCTTCGGGCAGCGGCAGGGAGATGCGTGTAAAACTGACGATGGCTCCGGCCAGTGCGAAACCTCCGGCCAGGAGCAGCGCCGTGTGGGTGCTGTTGTCGGGAACGAGGTGGAACAGCAGGGCCATCAGTGCGGCGCCCGTGGTCTGTCCCACGAGTCGGGCCGTGGCGAGCATGCCGCTGGCCGAGCCGCTCCGCTCGGGCGGTGCCGAGGCGATCAGTATGCTGTTGTTGGGCGACTGGAAGAGGCCGAAGCCGGCGCCGCAGAGCACCAGCCGCCAGACGATGTCGCCGTTCGACGGGTGTTCGGGCAGCCAGGCCAGCAGCACGAGCCCGACGGCCATGGCCGTGAGCCCCAGTCCGCCGAGCAGGCCGGCGTGGATGCGCTCGACGAGAATGCCGGCCACCGGGGCGACTACCATGATGATGGCGGGCCAGGCCGTCATCAGCAGTCCGGTTGCCACGTCGCTGTAGCCGCAGGCGTGCTGCAGGTAGAAGGGCAGCGCCACCAGGGCGAGCATCTGCCCGAGGAACGAGCAGATCGACGTGGCGACCGACACCGAGAAGATCGGGATGCGCAGCAGGTCGAACGGCAGCAGCGGGTAGGGTTCGCGCAGCTGCGTGCGGATGAACAGGAAGCCGATGATGAGCAGGGCCGCGATGCCGACCGAGAGGATCCGCGGGTCAAGCCCGTGCGAGAATCCCTCGATGGAAGACATCATCAGTCCGAAAGTCAGGGCGTTCATCACGGCGTCGCGCCAGTTGAACTTTCCTTCGTGGGCCCGGACCGGGTTCTCGGGCAGGAAGTGCGAGCTGAGTACGAGGGCGGTCAGTCCGACGGGGATGTTCACGGCGAAGAGCCACGGCCAGTCGGCGGCCGAGAGGATGGCGGCGGCCAGGGTAGGCCCGGCCACTGACGAGACGGCTACGACCGTGGCGTTGATTCCCATGCCGCGCCCGAGCTGTGCCTTGGGGTAGATGATGCGGATGAGCGTCGTATTGACCGACGTGACGGCCGCCGCGCCGAATCCCTGCATGACGCGGGTCAGCACAAGGGTCTGCAGCGATCCGGAGAGGGCGCAGCCGACCGAGGCGACGGTGAAGAGGGCCAGTCCGCCGATGTAGACCCGGCGGTAGCCGATCCGTTCGCCGAGGGCCGAGAACGAGAGCAGCGAGACCATGATCGCGAGCTGGTAGGCATTGACGATCCAGATCGAGTCGGCCGACGAGATGCCGAGCTCCCGGGCGATCGTGGGCAGGGCGACGTTGGCGATCGTCGCGTCGATTACGGACAGCGAGACGCCGAATGCCACGGCCAGGATGGCCCAGATACGACGGGGCATCGGAATGCCGTCCCGGGAGTGTTCTATGTGCAGGGAGTCGGACATGGCACGGCAAAGATACGAAAAAAGCGAAAACCCGAAGTCGCCGCTTCGGGTTTTCGTCTCGCATCTATTTTCGGGTCGCCGTTCGCCGGCCGGTAAGATAACCGGAAACGGGCGCCGTGGGGATTTGAACTTTTTATTTTAAAAATAGCTTGCGGTTCATCGGTTGTGCCGTCGCTTGCGGAGGTGCTGCGTGCCGGGCCACAAAAGAGGCAGAAGGCAGAGTGTTACCCACGGCAGGTGAATTTCGGCATTCGGGGTGAGGACCCGTGCGGCAACGCTGACGCCGAACTGGACGACAACGACAAGCAGGATCACTACGCGAATGACTTTCTCAATTTCCATGCAAAATGTGCGGGTTTCCGTTGCGACAATGCAAAGATAGAAAAGAAAAATCGAAAAACAAGTGAAATTTATTGAAATTCGATAAAAAATTTCTGAAAACCGGTCCGCTCTGGTTTATGGGTATAAAAAACGCAACCCGAAGGTTGCGTCAAGGGGTTTCGAAGGGTTTCGGACCCTCGGACAAAGGACCCGGCTCTCCTGCCGGTTCGGGCGGGTCATTCCGCATCGACGAACTTGTAGAGCTGGTCGCCGCGGCGGATCACCCCCGGCGTGCGGATGGCGCACAATTCGCCCTGCGCCACCGATCCGACCGGCTCGCCGTCGGGACCGTGCAGCTCCTCGAGCAGCTGTTCGGCCACCCCCGTCGTGGCGCCGAGGAAGAAGATCTCCTCGCCGATGGCCAGCGGGGCCGCCTCGACGGCCACCTCGGCCACCGAGAGTTTCTTGTAGAAGTTCACCACCTTGCCGACGTAGACCTTGCGGCGTGTGGCCGATGATCCGTAGGCCGGGCTGTACTCCACGACCGGACGCCCGGCGTAGTAGCCCTCCCAGAACCCGCGGTTGAAGACCGTGCGCAGCCGCTCCTTGAGCGATGCGGCCAGTTCGGGGGTGTAGCGCCCCTCTTCGAGGGCACGCAGCGCCTGGTCGTAGCACTCCACGACACGCTTCACGTACTCCGCGCCGCGGGCCCGCCCCTCGATCTTGAGCACACGAACCCCCGCGCCGATCATCCGGTCGAGGAAGTCGATCGTGCAGAGGTCCTTGGGCGAGAGGACATACCGTCCGTCGATGTCGAGCTCGGCCCCCGTCTCCTTGTCGCGCACGGTGTACTTGCGTCGGCACAGCTGCCGGCAGGCCCCGCGGTTGGCCGAGCAGCCCGTTTCGTAGAGCGACAGGTAGCATTTGCCCGAGATTGACATGCAGAGCGCCCCGTGGGCGAACATCTCGATCTCGACCAGTTCGCCGCGCGGGCCGCGTATGTCGTCCGCGACGATCCGGTCGCGGATCCCGGCCACCTGTTCGAGCGACAGTTCGCGTGCGAGGACCACCGTGTCGGCCCATTGTGCATAGAACTTCACGGCCTCCGAGTTGGAGATGTTGCACTGCGTCGAGATGTGCACCTCGACGCCCGCCCGGCGGGCATAGAGGATAACGGCCATGTCCGAGGCGATGATGGCATCGATGCCCTCGCTCTTCGCCCGGTCGATCACCTCGTGGGCTGCGGCGATCTCGTCTTCGTAGATGACCGTATTGACCGTCAGGTAGGTGCGCACACCGGCGGCGTGTGCCGTCGCCACGATGCGCGCCAGGTCGTCGAGCGTGAAGTTGGCGGCCGATGCCGACCGCATGTTGAGTTTCCCGACCCCGAAATAGACGGCGTCGGCGCCGGCCTGGATGGCTGCGGCGAGCGATTCGTAGCTCCCCACGGGAGCCATGATTTCGATATCGGAGCGTTTCAAGGCAGTGGCTCTTTCTGAAAGTTTACTTTTTACGCCCCATGAGGCTTTCGGCGAATTCACGCATCCGCAGCGTGCGTGCGGGATCGGCCGAGAGCGAGTCGAGGGTGGCGAGCGCCCGCTCGAAGCGCAGCGAGATCTGCTGCTCGGCCAGCCGCGGGATATCCAGCCGGTCGTAGACCTCCTTCACGCGGGCGATCTTCTCGGCGTCGGTCAGCGTCGCGTCGCGGTAGGTGTGGCGCAGAATCTCGCGCGTGGGTTCGTCGGCGCGGCTCATTGCCGTGACCATCAGGTAGGTCTTCTTGCCTTCGAGGATATCGCCTCCGATGGCCTTGCCCAGCCGCTCGTCGCCGTAGCTGTCCAACAGGTCGTCCTGCAGCTGGAAGGCGAGCCCCAGCTCCACGGCAAAGCGGCGCAGCTTGCGGCAGTCCTCCTCGGAGGCGCCGCCCAGCGTGGCGCCGATCACGGCCGAACCGGCCAGCAGCACCGAGGTCTTCAGTTCGATCATGTGCATGTACTCCACCACCGAAACCTTCTGTTTCTGCTCGAAGTCCATGTCGTATTGCTGGCCCTCGCACACCTCGAGCGCCATCTGGTTGAAGGTTGCCAGGATCTGGGGCAGCAGGTGCGCCGGCACACCGCTCAGCAGGCGGTAGGCGCAGATGAGCATCGCATCGCCCGAGAGGATGGCCACGTTCTGCCCCCAGCGGGCGAAGACCGAAGGCTTGCCGCGCCGCATGGCGGCATTGTCCATGATGTCGTCGTGCAGCAGCGTGAAGTTGTGGAACATCTCCACGGCCGCGGCTGCCGGAAGCGCCGACTGTATCTGGTCGGAGAAGATGCCGCAGGAGAGCATCACCAGCATCGGCCGCAGGCGCTTGCCCCCGCCGCCGAGCGAGTAGCCGATCGGGGCGTAGAGCAGTTCGGGCTCGGCCGGGAAATCGGTCTGTGCCAGATAATTCTCGATTGTGGCGAGCAATTCCTCGTTTGTTTGCATGGTATGAATCGATTTTTGGTGTCGGATTGTGTCCCAAAAGTAGGAAAAAACTTTGGAGTGGCCGAATTTTCGATTAACTTTGACCTGATATTTTTAACATAAAACCTGAAACCTGCTATGAAAAAACTCGCAATCGGCGTGGACATCGGGGGAATCAATACCGCTTTCGGACTTGTGGATGAAAACGGCGATCTCTATGCCGAATCGGTCATTTCGACCAAGAAATATCCCTATGTGGACGACTATCCCACCTATGTGCAGGATCTCTGCGATTCGATGCATGCACTGGCCAAGAGCCTTTCGTTCGAATATGAGCTGGCAGGTATCGGTATCGGTGCGCCCAATGCCAATTACCACAAGGGTACGGTGGAGATGCCGGCCAATCTGTGGAAGTTCCGCGAGGGGGATCCCAACCAGGACGAGAACCGCCGCATTTTCCACCTCGCGGAGGACATTTCGCGCTGCTTCGGCGGTGTGCGGACGATCGTCACCAACGACGCCAATGCCGCGACGATCGGCGAGATGATCTACGGCAACGCCAAGGGCATGAAGGACTTCGTGATGGTGACGCTCGGCACCGGTCTCGGATCGGGCTTCGTGTCGAACGGCGAGATGATCTACGGCCACGACGGTTTTGCCGGCGAGCTGGGGCACATCATCGTCGAGCGCAACAACGGCCGTGAGTGCGGCTGCGGGCGGCGCGGCTGTCTGGAGACCTACGTTTCGGCGACGGGCCTCAAGCGGACGGCGTTCGAGCTGATGGCCAAGATGACGGCCCCGAGCCGTCTGCGCAGCATCGCCTACGACGACTTCGATGCCTCGATGGTGTCGGCGGCCGCCGAGCAGGGCGATCCCGTAGCTCTGGAGGCTTTCCGTTTCACGGGCGAGATGCTGGGCCGTGCGCTGGCCGATGTGGTGACGATCACCTCGCCGGAGGCCATCTTCCTCTTCGGCGGTCTGGCCAAGGCAGGGAAACTGCTCTTCGAGCCGACGCAGTGGTACATGGAGGAGAACATGCTCTTCGTCTTCAAGAACAAGGTGAAGCTGCTCCCGAGCGGCATCCAGGGCAAGAACGCCGCCATTCTCGGCGCATCGGCGCTGATCTGGCAGGAGTTGGGCCATTGTTAAGGACCGTCCGGTGAAAATGAGCCGGGGCGGGGTCTCGATCGAGATTCCGCCCCGGTTTTTTGTCGGACCCCGTCCGTTTTCCCGCCGTCTCCTTTCCGGAAAAAGAAAGCCCCGGACATCGGCCGATGTCCGGGGCTTGTGTGAAACGGGCCCTCATCATCGAGGACGCTGGCCGGATCAGCGCATGGCGATCTCGGCCTGTCCGATCAGACGGCCCTCGCAGTAGAGCTGAATCCGGTAGGTGCCGGCCGTGAAGCCCTTGCTGGTGTAGAAGATGCCCACGTCGAGGTCCTTCGTGTTGTCGTATTCCACCTCACGCATGGCCGAGTAGCTCAGACGCTCGCCCTCGAATTCGAAGGTCGGCATCTCCTCGGTGGTCAGCACATAGCCGTCGGGCGAGGTGATCCGCACGTAGATGGCCTTGTTGCCCGGTTCGGCAAGTTCGTTGGCCGAGAGGACGAAATCGACACGCAGGCGCGAGGCGTTCTTGACGCGCGTCACCTCGCGGCTGTTCACGTTGAGGGCCGTGAGCGAGATGTCGCGGGCGCGCAGTACGGCGCCGATGCGTACCTTGTTGTCCAGTTCGGCGGCCTTCTCTTCGGCCATCTCGGCGCGCAGGTTGGCCGAGGAGATCTCCTTGCGGTAGGAGACGTTCTCCTTGATGAGCTTCTTGTTCAAGGTGTTGAGCGAGTCGATCTGACGCACGTAGCTCTTCATGATCGAACGGAGGGTGCCCACCTCCTTCTCGTATTGCTTGATCTTGGCCAGGTTCCACGAGCGCTCCTTCTTGAGCCGCGTCATGAGCGAGTCGGCCCGTTCGCGCTCGATCGTGAGGTTGGCCGAGATCGAGTCGTTCGAGATCTGCAGGTTGTCGTAGTCGGTCATCAGCCGTCCCAGGTCGCTCTGGATCGAGTCGCGGTCGGCCTGCAGCAGCTCGTTGTCGCGCATCTGCTGGCGGTGGATGCCGTAGTAGAGCGCCGAGAGCGCCACCAGAATCACCGAAAGGATGATGATGACGATGCGGTAGCCGCGGATCGAGTTCTGGTCCGGTTGCGGGGTCATGTAGTCGTCCTCTTCGAATTCCGAAGGGTCGTATCCCTGTTTGTTCTCCATAGGTGTCGGTTTTGGCACAAAGATAAACAAAAATTTATTTGATCAGACTGCTCAACGGGTATTTGAGCCCCTTGTAGCCCGAAATATAGGCATTGATGCTGCCGATCTTCACCGGAGACTCGATGTAGAGCGGGATCTTGTTCTCGTCGTCCGAGATCCAGATCGTGAAGACCGAGCCGTCGGTGAACGAGTAGCCCTGCGAGGAGCCCAGCTGGCAGTCGAACTTCAGCGTGCGGAACTTCCCCATGTTGCGGATCTTCTTCGTTTCGCGCCCCAGGTAGCGGTATCTCAGGTGGCGGATCGTATCCTCGAGTACCATCTGCAGCGTGGCGGGCTCCCCTTCGCGGAAGCTTGCGGCGTCGGCCGCGCGCAGCGTGAAGAAGAGCGAGATGGGATCCATGCTGTTCTCTTCGAGCGGCATGGTCTTGTGCTGTTCGGGGCGTTGGCGGCTTTGCCAGCGGGTCCGGATTTCGGAGCCCTCCCAGTCGTAGACGTAGTCGCTGCGGAAGGTGTAGTCGCCTTCGCGGATGGAGCTGTTGAAGGCCACGGGACGCAGCGTCTGCGGATCGACCCATACGGTGTAGATGTCTTCGACGTTGAAGAACCAGCGGTAGGTGGGCAGCGTGCGTCCGGCTCCCACGACCTTGTAGCAGTTCGTGCCGTCGTGCGACTCCTCGACGGTCGAGACCTCGACGGCTCCGATTTCCGTGTTGGGGAACATCTTGGCCCGGTAGCTTACCCGGTAGTCGAGCCGTTCGCCCGGGTGGTAGAGCTGTGCGGCCAGCGGCGTGGCGGCGACAAGCAACAGCAGGGTGAGTATCTTTCGTTTCATTGTTTCCGGTCGTATGTGTTTTGTTCAACAAACGTATTTTCGGTAATCCATAGTGTCTTTTCCTGTCAGGAGATGCGCGAGAAGTCGATCCCGTCGCGTCCGGCGTAGCGGCTGCGCAGCTCCCGCAACCCTTCGTGTCCGGGGAGTGCGAGTTGCGGGTCGGCTTCGAGCAGACCGACGGCCGCTTCGCGCGAGACGGTGAGGATCTGTACGTCGGCCGTGGGGTTGGCGATCTTCAGGTCAAAGGCCATGCCGCTCTGCAGCGTGCCGTTGATGTCCCCCGCGCCCCGTAGCTTGAGGTCGAGTTCCGCGAGGCGGAATCCGTCGTTGGTCTCGCACATGGCGTCGAGACGCGCCCGCGCCTCGCGCGAGAGCTTCTCGCCGGTCATCAGGATGCAGTAGGACTGTTCGCCGCCGCGTCCCACGCGGCCCCGCAGCTGGTGCAGCTGCGAAAGCCCGAAGCGCTCGGCCGACTCGATGACCATCACCGTGGCATTCGGCACATCGACCCCCACCTCGATGACCGACGTGGCGACCAGAATCTGCGCTTCGCCCTCCTTGAACTGGCGCATCGACTCCTCCTTGTCGGCGGGCTTCATCTTGCCGTGACAGATTGCCGTGACGTATTCAGGCAGCGGGAAGTCGCGCGAGATGGCCTCGTAGCCGTCCGTGAGGTCCTTGTAGTCCATCGCCTCCGACTCCTTGATGAGCGGGTAGACGACGTAGACCTGCCGGCCCTGGCGGATCTGCTGGCGCATGAAGCCGAAGAGCTTGAGCCGCGCGGCGTCGGTATAGTGGAAGGTCCGGATCGGGCGGCGACCCGGCGGGAGCTCGTCGATCACCGAGACGTCGAGGTCGCCGTACAGGGTCATGGCCAGCGTCCGGGGAATCGGTGTGGCGGTCATGACCAGGATATGCGGCGGCTGTGCGTTCTTGGTCCAGAGACGGGCGCGCTGCTCGACTCCGAAACGGTGCTGTTCGTCGATGACGACTAGCCCCAGGTTGGCGAAGCGCACGCGGTCCTCGATCAGGGCGTGCGTGCCGATGAGGATCGACACCTCGCCCGAGGCGATGCCCTCGAGCGCGGCGCGGCGCTCGGCCGCCTTCGAGGCGCCGGTCAGTATGGCCACGCGCACCGGCATCCCGTCGAGCATCCGCGTGATCGTGGCGAAGTGCTGGCGGGCGAGGATCTCCGTGGGGGCCATCATGCAGGCCTGGAAGCCGTTGTCCACGGCCAGCAGCATCGACAGCAGCGCCACGAGGGTCTTGCCGCTGCCCACGTCGCCCTGCAGCAGGCGGTTCATCTGGAAACCCGTCACGGTGTCCTGCCGGATCTCGCGGACGACGCGCTTCTGGGCGCCCGTCAGCGGGAAGGGGAGCTTGCGGTTGTAGAAGGTGTTGAACGCTTCGCCGACCTTCGGGAAGAGGAATCCGTCGCTCTTTGCCAGACGGGCCGTGCGGCGTGACTGCACGTTGAGCTGTACCCCCAGCAGTTCGTCGAACTTGAGCCGGTACTGGGCCTGCCGGAGCAGTTCCTGCGATTGCGGGAAATGGATGTTGTAGAAGGCCTCGCGCAGGGGAATCAGCCCGTATTGCGTGCGCAGCGACTCGGGAAGCGGGTCGCTGATGCGGTTGCGGACCAGCCGCCAGAGGTTGCAGACGATCTGGTACATGCCCTTCGTGCCGAGCTGGTTCGATAGTTTCTCGGTCGAGGGGTAGATGCCCTGCATGCCGCTCTCGGCCTTGCGTGAAAGGGCCTGTTCCATCGTTTCCAGTTCGGGGTGGGCCATCGAGAGCGTTCCGCGGTAGAACGACGGACGACCGAAGACCAGGTATTCGCGGCCCACCTCCACGCGCTTCTCGATCCACTTGATCCCCTGGAACCAGACCAGTTCGGCCGAGCCGCTCGGGTCCTGCACGTAGGCCGTGAAGCGGCGTCGGCGTCCCTCGCCGGCATAGCCTACGCCTGTCACGCGGGCCCGGAACTGGACGTAGGCGAGGCCTGCGCCGTCGGTGATTTCGGCGATGCGGTAGATGCGCGTGCGGTCGATGTAGCGGAACGGGAAGTGGCGGAGCATGTCGCCCAGGGTCCGGATGCCCAGTTCCCGTTCGAGCAGTTTGGCCCGCACCTCGCCGACGCCGCTCACATACTTGATATCGCTGTCGAGGTAGTCCACAAGGCAAATATACGAAGTTTTCGGTTCATTCGGTCAAATCGTGCGGCAATTCGCCCTGACCGGCCTGCGGCAGACTGTCCGGGCACGGATTTCCGGCATGTGTCAGCGGGCCGCAAAGAGCGGAGCGGATCGGGTTTCGGGGTGACGATCTCCCGTATTTTTATTATCTTTGCCCTGAACGATTCCCAAAAAACCGTATGCCATGAAACGATACATAGCAACGCTGCTCCTGGCAATCACCTCCTTCGCGGTCCAGGCCCGCGAGGTTTTCCCGCTCAACGAGGGGTGGCGCTTCTTTTTCAAGTCGGAAAATACGAGCGACAATGCCCGGCACGTCACGCTGCCCCACAGCTGGAATACCGACGCCGAGGCCGAGGGCCTCTGGCTCGAGACGACCGGAAACTACCAGAACGACATGTACCTGCCCCAGGGCTGGGCCGACAAGCGGCTCTTCGTGAAGTTCTACGGCGTGCAGTCCGTGGCCGACCTCTTCGTGAACGGCCGCCATGCCGGTACGCACCGCGGCGGAGCGACGGCCTTCGCATTCGAAATCACCGATTATGTCCGCTTCGGGACCGACAACTCGCTGCTGGTCGTGGTTTCCAACAGCCAGCGCAACGATGTGTTGCCGACCTCGACCGACATGAACCTCTATGGCGGCATCTATCGCGAGGCCGAGCTCATCGTGACCGACCGCACGGCCATCTCTCCGCTCTACCTCGGGTCGGATGGCGTGCTGCTCCACCCGCATCGGGTCGATGCCGCGGCTGCCGAGGGTGAGGCCGAGATCCACCTCACCTCCAAGGGCGAGAACACCTGCACCGTGCGTCTGGATATCACCGATCCCGAGGGACGTCCGGTCTTTTCGCGTCACCAGCGCGCCCGCCTCGACGGCAAACCGGTCATCGTGCCCTTCTCGGTCGAGAATCCGGCGCTGTGGAGCCCCGATTCGCCGTCGCTCTATACCGTGACTGCCTCGATCGGCGAGGACAGCATCACCGACCGGGTGGTCGTCCGCACCGGTTTCCGTTCGGTGGCGCCCGCTCCCAGCGGCGGGCTGTGGCTGAACGGGGTATTGACCCCGATCCGGGGTGTGGCGTTCCACCACGACAACGCCATTGTCGGCGGCCGCCTCACGGCCGAGGACTACGATGCCGATCTGGCGCGGATCCGCGATGTGGGGGCCAATGCCCTGCGGTCGGCTGTCATGCCCCACGCGCAGTACCTCTACGACCGTTGCGACGAGCAGGGCATGCTGGTCTGGATCGACATCCCGTTCCACAGCGCCTCGTTCCTGGGCGATGTGGCCTATTTCGCCACGCCGCTCTTCGAGGAGAACGGCATCGAGCAGTTGCGTGAGATCGTGGCGCAGAACATCAACCATCCCTCGGTGCTCATGTGGGGACTCTTCTCGCGCCTGCGTCCCCGCGGCGACGACATGGCTCCCTATATCCGGAGGCTGAACGATACGGCCCACGCGATGGATCCCTCGCGGCCTACGGTGGCGTTGAGTGATCAGGACGGCGAGATCAATTTCGTGACGGATCTGATTGTCTGGAAGCAGACGGTCGGGTGGAACCGGGGTACGACGGACGATGTGGCCGTGTGGCGCGACCAGTTGCGCCGCAGCTGGTCCCACCTGCGCTCGGGCGTCAGCTACGGAGGCAGCGGATTCATCGGCCACAAGAGCTATACGGCGCAGTCCGAGCCGCGGGCGAACTGGATGCCCGAGGACCGACAGACGCGCTTCCACGAGGAGTATGCCCGTAACCTGCAGAGCGATTCGCTCTTCTGGGGCATGTGGATCGACAACATGTTCGACTACGGTTCCTACCGCCGGCCCTACGGGGTGAACGGCGCCGGGCTGGTAACCTTCGACCGCCGCGACTGCAAGGATGCCTACTACCTCTACCGGGCCATGTGGAACCGCCGGAGTCCGACGCTCCACATCGTGGACAAGCACCGCCGCCTGCGCGATGTACCCCGCCAGGCTTTCCGCATCTATTCGTCGGCCGGCGCGCCGTTGCTCCTCGTGGGGGGCGATACGGTGGCCGTGACCGAGTATGCCGCCTGCCAGTTCCGCTCGGATTCGGTCGATGTCATGGGACGTGTCGAGGTGAAGGCTGTGGCGGGCGACCTGCGCGACAGCGTCACTATTCTTGTCGGCAACGTGCTAAAACCGAAACGGCTTCAGGTCCCTCGGCGAACAGCAGGTCCGCAAACGACAAATTAGCTTCGAACGGCATCCGGTCGGAGAAGACCTGATAGTAGGGCTCGGCGATGAACGCCGGGCCCTCTCTGTGTTTGGGCCTGAGGTCCGTATCGCCGGGTGCGGCCTCGACGTATCGCTCCGAGAGCTCGGGCATCGGGATGCGGGCCTGCCTGCAGAGCACCTCCAGCAGCCCGAGGTCGAGGTCGGCCAGAAATTCCGGACTGCGGCGGTAGAAGGGTTCGAACAGCGGGGCGTAGTGGTCGAAGTAGGGCGACGAGCGGTAGGAGGCCACGAGGGCGCCCCAGTGCTGGTGCTGCCAACGCTTCGAGTAGTCGAGGCGCACGTCGCGCACGGGTTGCCCGGGACGGTTGGCGTGACGCACGTGGGCCGTCAGCTCCATCACGCCGTCCGTGGCGAGGATCCGCGCGCGGTTGCGCTCCGAGCGCTTGACGAAGTGCTCGCCGAGGTCCACGACGCATCCGCCGCGGCTCAGGTGCCAGAAGTACTCCACCGAGGGGAGATAGGCCAGCGGGAGGATCGTCATGGCTCCTGCCAGGCCCCGTCGGCCTTGATGAGTTCGACAAGCCGGTCGAGAGCCTCCTCCTGCGGGATGTTGCGCTCGACGATCTCGCGACCGCGGTAGAGGGTGATGCGTCCCGGTCCGGCGCCCACGTATCCGTAGTCGGCATCGGCCATCTCGCCCGGACCGTTCACGATACAGCCCATGACGCCGATGCGGAGGTTCTTGAGGTGCGACGTGCGGGCCTTGATCTGCCCGAGTGTCTGTTCGATGTCGTAGAGCGTCCGCCCGCAGCTCGGACAGGCGATGTATTCGGTGTGCGAGAAGCGCACGCGGGCGGCCTGCAGGATCATCAGCTCCACCTCGCGGATGGTCTCTTCGTCGTGTGCCGGGGCGTCGATCCAGATGCCGTCGGCCAGTCCGTCGAGCAGCACCGGCCCCAGGTCGGCTGCAGCCTTCACGGCCAGTGTCGTGAGGTCCGTGTCGTCGTAGCGTCGCCGGATGATCACCGGGGTGTCGGCGGGTTCGAGATCGAGAATTGCCGCACGCAGCTCGGCCGTAGGGTTGCCCGAACGGGCTTCGAGAATGCGGAATCCGTCGTGCGGTTCGCCGTGTACGACCGGTACGGCGACCTTCGAGCGGCGGCGGTACTCGGTCGGGGAGTAGCGCTCGGGATGCCGCACGGGAAATTCGCCCGGACGTTGTGCGAAGTGCTCGACCAGAAGCCGCGCTACGGGGATCTCATGCTCCGGGGCCTCGGTCAGCGAGACGCGGATCGTGTCGCCGATGCCGTCGGCCAACAGCGCGCCGATACCCACGGCGCTCTTGATGCGTCCTTCGAGTCCGTTTCCGGCCTCGGTCACTCCGAGGTGGATCGGATAGTTCATCCCCTCGGCCTCCATGGCCTCGACCAGAAGCCGGTAGGCGGCGACCATCACGCGCGTGTTGCTCGACTTCATCGACACGACCACCTGGTCGAACGCCTTGGCACGGCATACGCGCAGGAACTCCATCGCCGAGACCACCATGCCCTGTGGCGTATCTCCCCATTGGTCGAAGACCCGTTTGGCGAGCGACCCGTGGTTTACGCCGATGCGGAGTGCAACGCCGCGCTCACGGCATTGGTCGATAAGCGCTTCCAGTTCGCCGTGGTCGGTGCGGTAGTTGCCCGGGTTGATGCGTACTTTTTCCACATACCGGGCCGCAATCGAGGCCACTTCGGGCACGAAATGGATGTCGGCGACGGTGGCCGTGCGGTATCCCTCCTCGCGGAGCCGTGCGACGATCCGCTGCAGATTCTCGGCTTCGCGCCGTCCCTGAGCCGTGAGGCGTACGATCTTGCCGCCTGCGCGGTCGATGCGCTCGATCTGTGCAACGCAGGCTTCGGTGTCGTTGGTGTCGGTGTTGGTCATCGACTGCACGGCGATCGGGTGATTGCCGCCGATGGTTACGTCGCCGATGCGTACGCAGCAGGTCGGCCGGCGTCTGAATTTCGTAAGATCCATTGCTTTACCTGTTTTTCGGCCGGCTTTCGCCCGCCGTTACCGCAAAGGTAATACAAAAAAAGCAGACCGCAGCATGTGCTGCGGTCTGCCGGGATTCATTCTTTCCGTAATCCCGTCCCGCTGTTTGCGGGACCGGGATACGGGGTAGATTACTTGTTGCTCTTGAAGGTTACGACTACCGTGCTCGGGTACTCAACGGGCTCGTAAGCTGCACCCGTGAACTCGATAGCGTACTTGTACGTGAAGGTTACCGGGATCGTTACGGTTACGTCATATACCAGCGGAGCGTTGTTTGCTGCGTAGGTGATCGTAGCCGTGTCGGGATCGTACGAGAAGTTCTCGAACGTCACAACCTCCTCATTGGCACTTTCGTACTTGGGCTCACCGAGCGTCATGGTCATGCCGTAGTAGTCTGCGTTGTCTACATTGGCGGCCAGACCCGTGGCGCTTACCAGCTTGGTGCCGAAGATATCCTTCACCTTGTTACCGTCGGTCGAGGAGTTGATGATCTCGTAGACATTAGCGGTAACTTCCTTGTTGATCTCGGCGTTCTTGCTTCCGGTGAACGTCCACTCCGAGAAGTTGATGGGCTTCTGGAGCTCTACGTTGAAGACCTTGGTGTCGATCGTCAGACCATTGACAACCATCGTAGCCTCGATCTGAACTGCATCGAGCTGGCAGCCGTTCCAGTCGAGGATACCGGTGGTACCGCTCGTCGAACCGTCGATCGTCGGCATGTTGCCCGTGTAGTTCTCAACCGGCAGAACCTTGTAGGTAACCGTTGCCGTAGCATCCGAGCCTTCCGGAACCATCTTGCCGTAGCCGCTGGTCAGCTGTACCTGCTCGGTCTTGAACTGGTTGTTCTCGACCTTGCCGCGGGCGATCATGTAGTAGGGCTCCTTGTCGGTGTAGAGGTTGGTACCGATACCCAGGTAGTAACCCTGCTCCTTGTTGATCGTTACGCTACCGCTCAGGTTGATCTTGAAGATCGGCGTGGTTGCGGGAACTCCGTAGTACGAATCCTCCGGTACCGTGTAGGTGTACGAATCGGCGGCGTTGAAGTCTACGGTGTTCATCTTGAAGAACGAGCGCAGTACGGTTCCGTTCTGGCGCAGACCGGCCTTGGCGATGTGCTGCTGGGCATCTGCCTCCTGATCTACCGAGACGAGCTTCGACTGACGCATGAACTCCTCGAAGGAAGCCTGATCCTTGAAGTAGGTCTGCTCCTTGCCCAGCTTCTCGAACATCGTTGCGTAGAAGTCCTTCTCAACCATTACCCAGATGTTGTTCTGACCCTCGTTGATGTCCATGATGCCGTTCGGAACATTCACCTCGTAGCTCATGTCGGGCAGACCGTTGAAGGTGATGACACCCTTCAGCGTTACCTCCTCGTTGTCGTTTACGGTGATCTTCGTCGAGACGTTGATCTTGCCGTTGCCGTTCTTGTAGTTCTTGATCGTGTACTGCAGTACCTTCGAGTCGGTTCCGATGTACGGATCGCTGATGGCGGTAGCCTTAACCTCCATGTAGGTGTTCAGAGCCTTGAAGGTCTCGTCGCTCGTCTCGTCGATTTCGATCGTCCATTCCGCATCTGCCAGGCTGGCCTTGATGCCGTCGAACTGCTCCTTCGAGAGAACCTTGTTCTCCTTGTCGATGAAGATCGGCTCGGAGAGGTTGAGCTGGAATGCATAGCCCTGGTTCGTCTCGTAAGCCTGCGAGAAGTATACCCAGTCGATCGTGCCGTTGATGTTGTCGATCGTACCCAGCGACTTGCGCGTGATGCTGAGGACTGCCTCGTACGTGCCGTTCTCAACCTGCTTGGTTTCGCCTTCAACCTCAACCTCGACGAACAACTTGCCCTTCTCGGTTACGGTCTTGTCGATGTTCGAAACGGGAGCAGCCTCCTTGATGCCGATCGTGGCAAACTCATTGACGGCCTCCATCGGGTTTTCGGGCGTCAGAGCAAGCTCCGTAGCGTTGTTCGTGAAGTTCGTACGCTCGATAGCGGGCTTCTCGGCCGGAACGATGTCCCAGTTGTATTTCTCGGCAGCGTCAGCCAGCGAGATGAGCTCGTCGCCGTCCTCGAAGACGAACTTGTAGTCGCCCAGCAGAGTAACCTGCGTCGTGATGTCGTTGTATACGAGGCTGTACTCGGCCTTATTGTTGTACTTCACATACGATTTGGTCTCGCCCTCGCCAACTTCCTTGGCCAGTACGATCTGGTCTGCGACGTCGATAGCGTCGGGATCAGCCATCGTCGGGAGGTAAGCCGAAGTGTACTCGACACCCGTCTCGATCTCGGTGTCCTCATCAACCGTTGCCTTCGACTCGCTGATTACCTGCAGTGCGATCGAGTAGGTCTCGTTCTCACCCAGTTTGTCGTAGGGGTAGTTGGTATTTACAACCATCGAGATCTTGCCGTCCTTGGACTCTACCTTGCCCTCGATGTTGAAGTAAATAGCCTCCTCGGCGCGGGTCACGAGCTCGACCTTCTCGGGCAGGAATGCCAGGTCTACGGTCTTCACCTCGGCATTGTAACCCTCAGCGATCTGCGAAGCCAGCGAAGCGGGCGATACGCGGAACGTGAGCGTAGCCTTCTTGCCCTCGGTCAGTTTGTAGTCGCCGAGCGTAGCGCCACGGAAGAATGCATATCCGTGTGCGTTCTCGGGAACGTATACAAGCGACTGAATGCGCGAAGCCAGGTCGCCGATAGCCGACCAAATGGCTGCGATCTGCTTGTCATATTCGTCGAATACGGTCTTCAGGGCGCCCTCCTCGATGCTCGAGTTGATGCTCTCCGAGATCATGCTCTTGATCTTCGTGGTCAGCGTGCTGTTTGCGTCGTTGAGTTTCTCCTCGACAGCCTTGTTTACGTTTGCGGCATAGGTGCTCCAGTTGCTGTCGATGTAGTCCTCCATGTAGGTTCCGAACTCCTCACCCAGCAGGTCGGCGATGGCCTTGCGGACGCCGAGAGCATCTTCCTTGTCGGTGATGGCGGCAAGAACGGCATTGACAGCCTGCTTCTGCTGGCTGTCGTTCAGTTCGTACGAAGCGAGTTCGTTCTTGATCTCCTCCTGAACTTTGGGCAGCAGACCCGTCCACAAGTCAGCGGCAGCGAGCTGCTCGTTGAAGATGGCAATTATGTCCTCCTTGTCCAGAGCCTCGGGGAGCATGCCCTCTACGATGGCTTCGATCTCCTCCTGGGTCTTGTAGCCAAGTCCCTTGACGATCTCTACTACCTTGTCGTTGAATTCCGTACCGGCCAGCAGCTCGGAGAGCTCGGTACCCAGTTTGTCCTCCGTAACATATCCGGCGAGATCTTCTGCCGTCAGGAACGAATCGAAGTCGATAGCGTCGATCTTCTGCTTGAGCGACTCAAGCGCCGAAGCATCGGCTTTCAACTCGATCTGGCCCTTCAGGTCGTCGATCTCCTTTTGCAGATTGTCGATGTCGTCGTCGTAGTCCTTACAACCGACACCTGCCAGCATAGTTCCTGTCAAGAACAATGCAAGAAGCTTTTTGAAAGTTTTCTTCATAAGACAGAATAGAATTGAAATGGATTTGGATGTTTGAGTTTTATGTGTTTTTGGTTCTGTTTTTCTCCTTTTCTTATCCTTTTATGCCGATTTCGGTATCATATATGATACTAACGATGCAAATATATATATAAAAATTTGCACAACAAAATTTTCAATCGTTTTTTTGAAATGGGAGTGGTTTATGAGGAGGAGATTGCTTACATCTCTTCGAGGATTAGGGAGTTGCGCAAAGAAAAGCATCTGACGGTGCAGGAGCTCGCATATCGTTGCGATATGGAGCGGTCCAATTTGAGCCGCATCGAGGCGGGTAGGACCAACTTGACGATTCGCACCATCTGTATTATCTGTTCCGCCCTTGAGGTTGGGTTGCGGGACATCATTCGATAGCGAAAAAACGGTTCGATACCTATTTATTATATTATATATAACACGATAAACATCGGAACGGGTTGGGTGAAAACCCGGACGGAGCGATGTAAAGTCGGTGATTCTTTTTGTAGGGTTTGTGTAAAAGTCGTATCTTTACGCCTGCAAAAAGAAACGGCGGTTGAATAGTATCGATCTGATAGTCTGCTTGATTCTGCTGCTGGCCGTATGGAACGGCTGGCGGCAGGGCCTCGTTGTGCAGGTATGTTCGCTGGCGGGAATCGTCATTGCCATCTGGCTGGCGGCGCATTACGGCGCCCGGGTCGGGGAGTGGCTGCGGCTCGACGAGTCGTTCTCGGCGGCGGGCGGATTTGTCGCCGTGCTGGTCGTTGTGGTGCTGGTCGTCGCGGTCATCGGGCGTCTGTTGCGCGGGGTGTTCCGCTTCGCGGGGTTCGGTCTGGTCGATACGCTGCTGGGCGTGGTCGTGGCCGTGCTGAAGTACCTGCTTGTGCTCAGTGCGCTGTTTGCGGCTTTCGATCGGATCAATGCCGACTACACGCTTGTCGAGGCCCGTACGATCGATCAGTCAAGAAGTTATAAACCGGTCCTGCGTTTGTCGGAGGCCGTGTTCCCCTTCCTGGAATGGGTGGGCGACCGGGTCCCGGAGCTGGATGAAAAGAGCGAAGACGATGGAGCGTAGTTTCAAGGGGACGGTGGTCCGGGCAACCGGAAGCTGGTATGAGGTGCTGATCGACGGCGGGACGGTCCGCTGCCGGATTCGGGGGCGGCTGCGTCTCGAGGGACGCCGCTCAACCAATCCCGTGGTGGTGGGCGACGAGGTGGCGTGTGAGGCCGACGAGGGGGGCGATTGTGTGATCGCCGACATCCTGCCCCGCCGCAACTACGTGATCCGCCGGGCGTCGAACCTCTCGAAGGAGTCGCACATCATCGCCGCGAACATTGACCAGGCGCTGCTCCTGGTCACGCTGCGCGATCCGGAGACTCCGACGGAGTTCGTGGACCGGTTTCTGGTGACGTGCGAGGCCTACAAGGTGCCGGTGACAATCCTGCTGTCGAAGATCGACCTGCAGGATGCCGGGGCCGTCGCGGAGTTCCGTGCCGTCTACGAGCGCGCAGGTTACCGCGTGCTGGAGGTTGCAGCTCCCTCGGGCGAGGGGGTCGGGGAGGTCCGTTCGCTGCTTGCCGGACGCCGGACGCTGGTCTCGGGCAACTCGGGGGTCGGAAAATCGACCCTCATCCGGGCGATCGACCCGTCGCTCGACATCCGCACGGGCGAGATTTCGGAGAGCCACCGCAAGGGGCGCCACACGACGACCTTCTCGACGATGTATCCGCTCTCCGAGGGCGGTGCGGTCATCGACACGCCGGGAATCAAGGGATTCGGGCTGATCGATATCGACGACGCCGAGTTGTGGCACTACTTCCCCGAGATGATGCGCGTGGCTTCGGGGTGCCGTTTTTATAATTGTACGCACACGCACGAGCCCGGCTGCGCCGTGGTCGAGGCGGTCCGTTCGGGCGAAATCGCCCTCGCGCGCTACGAAAGTTACCTGAAAATGCTCGATGAAGATGACAAATACCGAAAATAACGGTCCGGCGCTGCCGCCCGGTGCGGAGTTCGGCCCCGAGACGGGCGGTGACGGTGAACGGATCGCCTGCCTCGCGGACTTCATGCTTCCGGAGCGTTATGCCACGCTGCGCCGTGCCGTGGCGATGCGCACACGCTACATGACCGTGCTCGCCGAGAACATGTTCCACGGGCAGAATGCTGCGGCGCTGATCCGCCATTGCGAGGCGTTCGGCCTGCAGGAGATGCACACGATCGAGACCCTTTGCCGCTTCGAGCCGAGCGCCGCCGTGGTGCGGGGCACGGACCGCTGGGTCGATGTGCGCCGCCACCGGTCTACGGCCTCGGCGGTCGGGACCCTGCGTGCTGCGGGCTACCGCATCGTGGCGACGACACCCCACCGCGAGGATTGCACGCCCGAAACCTTCGATGTGACACGCGGACCCTTCGCGCTGGTGTTCGGTACCGAGCATGCCGGTATCTCCGACGAGATCGTCGCCTCGGCCGACGAGTTCCTGCGCATCCCGATGTGCGGCCTGGTCGAGAGCCTGAACGTCTCGGCTTCGGCAGCCATCCTCATCTACGAGCTTTCGGAGCGGGTGCGCCGTACGGTGCCCGACTGGAGGCTGACGCCCGTCGAGCAGGCCGGTGTGCTGTGCCGCTGGATGCGCCGCAGCGTGAAGGATTCCGAGGAGATTCTCAAACGTAAATTCGGGGAGGAGATACGATGAACATTTTACGGAAACAGTTCCTGGCCCATGTAGCCCAGACCTCACCTTCGCCCATGCTGGTCGAGGTAGCCCGGGCCGAGGGGTCGTTTTTCTACACGCCCGAGGGCAAGCGCTACTACGATCTGGTGGCGGGTGTCTCGGTGAGCAACGTCGGCCATGCCAATCCGGCGGTCGTCCGGGCCGTGCAGGAGCAGGCTGCGCGCTACATGCACGTGATGGTCTACGGCGAGCTGGTCGAGACACCGCAGGTCGAGTATGCGGCACGGATCGCCTCGCTGCTGCCCGATCCGCTCGAAAGCGTCTATTTCGTGAACTCCGGGGCCGAGGCGGTCGAGGGTGCGCTCAAACTGGCCAAACGCTATACGGGCCGCACCGAACTGATCTCCATGCGGCGGGCCTACCACGGCTCGACGCACGGGGCGATGTCGGTGATGGGAGCCCCCGAAGGCGAGGAGTGGAAGGGGGTCTTCCGCCCGCTGTTGCCCGATGTGCAGGCCATCGAGTTCAATGACTTCGATGCCCTGGCGTCCATCACCGAACGCACGGCCTGCGTGCTGACCGAACCGGTGCAGGGCGAGGCGGGCGTGCGTCCGCCGCAGCCGGGATACCTCGAGGCGCTGCGGCGCCGCTGCGACGAGGTGGGGGCGCTGCTTGTCTTCGACGAGATCCAGACCGGATTGGGGCGTACGGGCGAGCTCTTCGCCATGCAGAAGTACGGCGTGACGCCCGACATCGTCTGCCTGGCCAAGGCCTTCGGCGGCGGCATGCCGCTCGGGGCTTTCGTCTCGCGGCACGAGATCATGGACACCCTGCAGTCGAATCCCGTCCTGGGGCATATCACCACCTTCGGCGGCCATCCGGTCTGCTGTGCCGCCGGGCTTGCGGCCCTGAACTACCTGCTGGACCATCATGTCGTCGAACAGGTCGAGGCGAAGGGCGCGCTCTACGAGCGTTTGCTCGAAGACCATCCCGCCGTGCGGGAGATCCGCCGCAGCGGTTTGCTGCTGGCCGTCGAACTGGGGTCGTCGGAGCGCCTCTACCGCATCATGGAGCTTTTCAAGGAGACGGGAATCATGAGCGACTGGTTCCTCTTCTGCGACACGGCCTTCCGCATCTCGCCCCCGCTGACCGTATCCGAGGAGGAGGTGCGCGACAGCGCCTGCCTGATTCGCGAGTGCCTCGATCGGCTGTAGCCTGGTCCGGAAAACAGCAATCCCTGCAGCCATCGGGCTGCAGGGATTGCTGTTTTTGTCTTCGGATCGCTACGCCTCTTCGGCGAAGGCCTTCAGGCGGGCGATCTCTTCGGGCCAGCGGGCCTCGTCGGGCGTCTCGAGGATCAGGGGGATGCCGTCGAAGCGCGGGTCGCGGGCGATGTAGCGGAAGCACTCGATGCCGATCATGCCGTCGCCCAGCGGCGTGTGGCGGTCTACGCGGCTGCCCAGGATCTTCATGGCGTCGTTCAGGTGCATGCCCTTCAGGTAGCGGAATCCGATGACGCGCTCCAGTTCGGCGAAGGTCGCCTCACAAGCCGCTGCGGTGCGGAGGTCGTATCCGGCGGCGAAGGCGTGGCAGGTGTCGATGCAGACCCCCACGCGCGACTTGTCCTCCACGCGGTCGATCAGGTAGGCCAGGTGCTCGAAGCGGAACCCGAGGTTCGACCCCTGGCCCGCCGTATTCTCGATTACGGCCGTCACACCCTGTGTCCGGTCGAGTGCGAGGTTAATCGACTCGGCGATGCGGTCGAGGCTCTCCTCTTCGGTGATCTTGCCCAGATGGCTCCCCGGATGGAAGTTCAGTCGGTCGAGTCCCAGCTGTTCGCAGCGGTGCATCTCGTCGAAAAAGGCTGCGCGCGACTTCTCGAGTGCCTCGCGCTCGGGATGTCCGAGATTGATCAGGTAGGAGTCGTGGGGCAGGATCTGTGCCGGGGTGTAGCCTCCCTCCTCACAGGCGCGGCGGAAGGCTTCGATCTGCTCGGCCTTCAGGGCGGGTGCGACCCATTGACGCTGGTTCTTGGTGAACAGGGCGAAGGCCGTGGCCCCGATGGCACGGGCGTTTGCGGGGGCGTTCTCGACCCCGCCTGCAGCACTTACGTGGGCTCCGAAGTATTTCATGTGCGATGTTTTCGGTTATGTTGCAGACAAAGTTAAAGATTTTGTAAATAAATTCATAACTTTGTCTTTCGAAAAAATCCCAGCTACGATGCGATACCTCCGCCCGATATTTGCCCTTCTGTCGCTGCTTGCAGCGGCATTGCCTGCTACGGCCCAGATCTCCATCGACAAGGTCAGCGCCCCCTCGTCGGGTGTCGCTTTCCGCGATACGTTGAAATCGACCCCCGTGGATGTCGATTACTTCAGCCTGGCCCGCTACAAGGCCGAGCGTGCGGCCATCCGCAAGGAGCGCAACTACCTGGAGATCGGTACCGGACTGAACGGTACGCTGACCTCGAACAACGAGAGCTGGATGAAGGTGTCGGGCGGTGACAACTCCATCACGCTGCTGGCAACGCTCTACCTGCGCCATACCTTTACCAAGAATCTCTTTTCCATCTCCACGTCGGTCGATGCCCGCTACGGCGCCAACCGCGTGAAGGTCGATCAGACGAACGACGAAGGGAATACGAAGAGCGTCGGCATCTGGTTCAAGGACCAGGATGAGATTTCGATCTCGGTGGCCCCGTCGTTCAAACTGGCAAAGAACTGGTCCTACGGTTCGATCATCAAGTTCCGGAGCCAGTTCTCGAACGGCTACTTCTCACGAACGCAACAGGAACGCGAGCACCTGAAGAGTTCGTTCCTCTCGCCGGGTTACCTCGACATGTCGTTTGGTTTGACCTACAAGAGCCCGACCCCCAAGTTCCCGATCTCGATCAACCTCTCGCCGGTGGCTATGAGTGCCGTGTTCGTCGAGAGCGAGCGGATACGCAACAACCAGTGGGACAACAAGTGGGGCTGGGAGATCTACGGCCTTCCGTATCCCGACGAGACGTCGAAATACGAGGGCGGCTCGTCGGTCCAGATCGACTTCGACCGCACCTTCGGCAAGACGGGTTATCTGCGCTACCGGACCTCGATCTACTCCTTCTACGGCTGGATTACGGACATGGGGCAGAAGAACCGTTTCACCGACTATACGGAATACCGGCACGCTCTCGACAAGTGGAACAATGCCGAGGATACGAGCGTGAGTCACGACATCAAGGACAAGCCCCTGCTGGCCATCCATCCGACGTTGCGCTGGGAGAATACGCTCGAGATCAGTGCCACGCGCTTCCTGAAGACTACCTTCTCGTTCAGAATGTATTACAACCGGGCGCAGAACCTCGATCTGCAGACACAGATGCAGCTCATGGTGGGCGTGACCTATACCTTCAAGAACAAGTAACATCCGCACATGTACAAGAACTCGAAACAGACGGTGCTTTTCCCGATGCTTCTGGCAGCGGGCGTGGCACTGGGCATCCTTTTGGGACAGTATCTCGGCCGACACGATCGGGCCTCCGAGATCCGGGGCATGCTGACACAGATGGCCCTCCCCACGAACAAACTGACCTATACGCTTTCACTCATCGAAAACCGCTATGTCGATTCCGTGTCGATGGATTCCCTGGCCGAGCATGTCATCCCGATGCTCGTGGCTGAACTCGACCCCCATTCGGTCTACATCCCGGCTTCGGAGATGCAGGAATTGAACGAACCCCTCGAGGGGGAGTTCGACGGCATCGGCGTGGTCTTCAACATGGCCACCGATACGGTCATCGTGCTCAACGTCATTCCGCAGGGGCCGAGCGACCGGGCCGGTGTCAAGGCGGGCGACCGGATCGTGGAGATCGACGATTCGCTGGTCGCCGGGCGCCGGGTGCCTCAAAACGAGATCATGAAACGCCTGCGCGGGCCGCGCGGCTCGAAGGTCCGCCTCGGTCTCGAGCGGCAGGGCATTGCCGGACTGGTCGATGTGGAAGTCGAGCGCGGCGTGATCCCGATCCGGAGCGTCGAGTCGGCCTTCCGGATCGTGGACGGCATCGGCTACATCCGTTTGGGTCAGTTTGCGCGCACGACCTCGACGGAGATCTGCGGGGCGCTCGATACGCTGCGTGCGCAGGGTATTTCGAAACTGATCTTCGACCTGCGCGGCAATTCGGGCGGTTACCTCGACCAGGCGATCCTCGTGGCCAACGAGTTCCTGCACGAAGGACAGCTGATCGTCTATACGGAGGACCGCCACCACGAGCAGGTGCGCGAATATGCCGACGGGACCGGCTCGGCACAGGATATGGAGGTGGCCGTGCTGATCGACGAGGCGAGTGCGTCGTCGAGCGAGATTCTGGCCGGTGCACTTCAGGACAACGACCGCGGCACGATCATCGGCCGCCGTTCGTTCGGCAAGGGGCTCGTGCAGCAGCAGATCCCCTATGCCGACGGCTCGGCTCTGCGGCTGACTACGGCGCGCTACTATACGCCGACGGGCCGTTCGATCCAGAAACCCTATACGATCGGAGACGAGGCCGGATACGAGGAGGATATCTGGAACCGCTACCGCAACAACGAGTTCTTTACGGCCGACAGCATCCACTTCGCCGACTCGCTCAAACGCATCACGCCGGGCGGCAAGGTGGTCTACGGTGGGGGCGGCATCATGCCCGATGTCTTCGTGCCGGCCGATACGACCGACGTGACGAAGTATTTCGTCGAGGTGGCGGGCCGCAATATCCTCTACCGTTATACGATCGAGTATTCGGACCGGCATCGTGATGCCCTGAATGCCGTGCGGACGGTCGAGGATCTCGAGGCGCTGCTCGACAGCGACCCGGGGATGTTTGACGACTTCGTCCGTTATGCGGCGCGCAAGGGCGTGGCGCCCCGTTACGGCGACATCGCCCGTTCGCGCAAACTCATCGAGGCGCAGCTGCGGGCCTACATCGGCCGCAACACGCCCCTCGAGGACAACGGTTTCTATGCAAACATCTATCCGGTGGACAACGTGATCATGCGTGCCATCGCGATTCTGAATTCGGAACAGGATGATTAAGCGTATGATCGGTCTGATCGTCACCGTTGCGGTACTCTTCGTACTGGTCATGACGATCCTGCACGCCGGCAGTTACCGGTCGATGATCTGGGACCGGTCCGACCGTCCGGCTGCTGCCGTCACTACCCCGGGCCGTACGTCGGATGACGGGCGTGATGCGGCCTCTTCGGAGCAGACGGAAACTGCCGAGACGGGCGGGAAGACGGACGCCTGATTTGGGTTCGTGCCTGCAGTATTTCGGCTCGTGCCATACGGAAAGCGGATCATCCCGTCGGGATGATCCGCTTTCCGTTTTCATGACGCTTCCCGGCGCAGAGCCTCTTTCGTGTCGTAGGCGGTCTGCGTCAGGTTCCCCGGGGCGGGGCGTCAATAGTATTTCACCGTCTTGCCTTCGATGGCCGAGAGCAGGTTGTTGGCCGCCGACGAAGCGCCGATGCGGAACAGGTCGGTCGTGAGCCACTCCTTGCCGAGGATCTCCTCGACGATCGTGTAGTAGAGTGCGGCATCCTCGGGGGTACGCACCCCTCCGGCCGCCTTGAAACCCACCTTTCGGCCCGTCTTTTCGTAATAGTCGCGAATGGCCTGACACATGACCACGGCGGCTTCGGGCGTTGCCGCCACGTCGATCTTGCCGGTCGAGGTCTTCACGAAGTCTGCTCCGGCGAGCATCGAGAGCAGCGAGGCCTTGCGGATGAGTTCGGGGCTCTTCAGGGCGCCCGATTCGATGATGACCTTCAGGATGATGTCCGAATCCATCTCGGCGCGGATTACCTCTACCTCGTTGGCCGCCTCGTCGTACTCTCCGGTAAGCATCCGGCCCACGTTGAGCACGATGTCGATCTCGTCGGCCCCGTTCTCCACGGCCATGGCTACCTCGAGGGCCTTGACCTCAAGGAAGGTCTGCGATGCGGGAAATCCGCCGGCAACGCTTGTAATGCGCATCGGCGTACCGTCCACGGCTACGCCGACCGTTTCGACGAAAGCGGGATAGATGCAGATCGAGGCCACATTCGGGATGTGGGGATATGCCTGGTAGAATTCGACGGCCTTGCGTGCGAACTCCGTCACGGAGGTTGCCGAGTCGTTGCACGAGAGCGTCGTGAGGTCGATGGCCGAATAGCAGAATTTATAGACCTCCGTGTTGTGGTTGCGGCTCTCCGCCACCTTGCGGATGCGTGCTACCTCTTCATCGACACGTTCCTGGCTCCATGCCGGGGTGTATTCGTTCAGGTGATTGGCGTATTCCATACGATTTCGCTGTTTTCGACAAAATTAGAAAAATTATTCGATCCTCGTCGTCTTCGGCTGAATTATTTTCGTTTTGCGGGTTTGTCCGCTTTTCCCTCCGTCCCTCTTTCCCGGTCGTTCCTTATCGCCGGGATGCCCCGCCCTCCTTGTCGCGGTGGTGCAGGAGCTCCATGGCTGTACAAGATCCGAAAAGGGCCCGGACCTTTTGGTCCGAGCCCTTTTCTATTTGATTCCTTTGCGCCCTCTTCACAGCCGGCCCTGTCGGTCCGTCCGGGTGGGTAGTAGGATCATTTCCGTCGATTACTTGCGGAGAGCCTTCAGGTTTACATCCGAAGCAGCCTTCTTGGCCAGCTCGGGGTTCTTCGAGGTAGCGCTCTTGAGCTGAGCCTCGGCGCTCTTCAGGTCGCCTTCCTTCACGGCGATCACGGCACGCAGGTAGTCAGCCTCAGCCGAGTTGTCCTTGGCGATGGCCTTCTTGGCGCCTGCCAGATCGTTCGACTGAACCAGGGCGATGGCCTTGTTGTAGCCCTCGAGACCTGCAGCAGCGCTCTTGTAGTTGCCCTCGGCAGCAGCCATGGCAGCCTTTGCCTCGCTGTCGGCAGCAGCGGCGTACTTCTTGGCCTCGGCGGTATTGCAGTTGGCGAGGTTGGCCAGCAGCAGGTTCTTGTTCAGGGCAGCCGACGAATCCAGCTTGGCAGCCTTCTCGAACGACTTCAGGGCAGCCTCCTTGTCACCGGCCTTCGTCTGGGCAACACCGAGGTTGTTCCAGATGCGGGCATCGTTGTACTTCTTCGAAGCGGCGGTCAGGATGGCAATCTGCTCCTCGGGATTCTCGACGAGAACCTGTGCAGCGAAGAGGTACTCCTCGGCGCTCAGCTCGCCACCGTTGCGGTAGGCAGCCATGATCTCCTCGTCGGTCTTGCCCTGCAGGTCGGTGGTGTTCACGATCTGCGAGCGGCGCAGCTCGGGCAGGATCTCCTCCTTGAGCTCCTCGAATACGCTCGACATGTTCTTGATCTCGGTCTCACGCTCTGCGGGCGAGTTGTAGAGGCTCAGCACCTGCAGGATGAGGTCCTTGTCCTTGATGTTCGACTGCTCAACCAGCTCCTTGAAGCCGTCCCAGTCCTCACCGTAGGCTGCGGCGTCGATGTCCAGACCCGAGTCCTTCAGCAGCTTGGCAACGACCTTCTTACCCGACTCGCTGCGGGCCTTCGAAAGCTTGTCGTTGAACTTCACCGGACCGTCGGGCGAAGCGTAACCCTTCACGGCGATGTTCTGCGTGGCGCGGTCGTTCTGCATCGTCTCGTCCACGTTGGCCTTGAATGCGTCGAGGTTGGCGTTTCTCTCGTTCTTCTTCGTTACGACCGACGAGTTGATGGCGTAGAGCAGATCAGTCTTGTCCACTACGGTGGTGATGCGCTTGAAGTTGTTGTCCATCTCCTCCATCAGGTCACCGTACTTGAGGTCCTTCTGGAGCGTGTTCACACCGTAGGCAACCGTCAGACCGAACTCCTTGGCCAGAGCGGCCTTGGCAGCCTCGTCGTTGCCGGCCAGCACGGCAGCCTGCTCCTTGGTCGGAATGGCGCCCGTGTTGAGGTTTACGAGCGTGAACTCCTTGCACTTGCCGCCCGGGCACTTGATCTCGGCGCGGAGCTGGAGCTCGCTCTGATCCATGCGCGGATCGTAGGGGAACTCGACGTGCTGCGTGAAGTTGCCGCCGTTCTTCTTGTCTACGACCGTATAGTTGTCATCAACCTTCGAACCCTGATAGTAGTGGGTCGTGCCGGCAACCTCGCCGCCCTCGAAGACGATCACCGGGGTCACCTTGACGACGGCCTTCTTGTTGAAGTACTCTACGGGGAACGTTACGTTGATGTCAGCGGCAACGATACCGTTGTTCAGCGTCAGAATCTCGGGAGCGACCGTCAACTTGACGTCTTCCCGGTTCTTGGCCATCTTCTTGAAGCAATTGCAGCTCGTGAAAGCCAGCGATGCGGCAACGAGCACCATGCTCAATCTCATCAGTTTTTTCATAATCGGGTAATTTTAATGTTTATTTGTTGATTGCTTGTTCTTTTATCTCCTTCTGCCGTAGCCCATACGACAGAACATCGCAAATATAGAAAAGACTTGCAAATTATGCAAAATTTCGGACGGAAATATTTTTTGTACATTTCCGTCCGAAACAGTCCCTCAATGCGGATTATTCGCCCTTGTGCTCACGGCGTTCGCGGCGCTCTCCACGCTCGGGGCGCGGGCGGCGCTCACGCTCAACGTAACCCTCGGGTTTGGGCAGCAGCGCCTTGCGCGAGAGCTTGAGCTTGCCGGTCTTCGGGTCGATGCCGATGAGCTTGACGTCGATCTCGTCACCCTCCTTCAATCCGGTCTCCTCCATGGTCTCGAAGCGCTTGTAGTCGATCTCCGAGATGTGGAGCAGGGCGTCCTTGCCGGGCATGATCTCGACGAAGGCGCCGAAGGCGACGATCGAGCGGATGCGTCCGTGATAGGTTTCGCCCACCTCCGGGATGGCAACGATGGCCTTGATGCGGGCCAGGGCGCCGTCCAGGGCGGCTTTGTCCACGCCGAAGATATCGACGATGCCCTTGTTGTCCACCTCCGTGATGGTGATGGTGGTGTTCGTGGTCTTCTGGATGTCCTGGATCACCTTGCCGCCCGGGCCGATGACCGAGCCGATCATGTCCTGCGGGATGGTGATCTGTACGATGCGCGGCACGCAGGGCTTGTAGTCGGCGCGCGGCTCGGCGATGCACTCGGTGATCTTGCCGAGGATGTACATGCGTCCCTTGCGGGCCTGCTCGAGGGCGGCGGCGAGCACCTCGTAGGAGAGGCCGTCCACCTTGATGTCCATCTGCGTGGCGGTGATGCCGTCCTTGGTTCCGGTCACCTTGAAGTCCATGTCGCCGAGGTGGTCCTCATCGCCGAGGATGTCCGACAGCACGGCCCACTTGCCCGACTCCGAGTCGGAGATCAGACCCATGGCGATACCCGAAACGGGCTTCTTGATCTTCACGCCGGCATCCATCAGCGCGAGGGTTCCGGCGCAAACCGTAGCCATCGACGACGAACCGTTCGACTCGAGGATGTCCGAAACGACGCGCACGGCATAGGGGTTCTCCTCGCCCAGCGGAATCATTGGCTTCAGGGCGCGCCATGCCAGGTGGCCGTGGCCGATCTCGCGACGTGAGAGGCCGCGCGAAGCCTTGGCCTCACCCGTCGAGAAGGGCGGGAAGTTGTAGTGGAGCACGAACTGCTCGGTGCCCTGTACGAGCACCTCGTCCTTGACCTTTTCGTCGAGTTTCGTGCCGAGCGTCACGGTAGCCAGCGCCTGCGTTTCGCCGCGGGTGAAGATAGCCGAGCCGTGGGCGGCGGGCAGGTAGCCCACTTCGCACCAGATCGGACGGATTTCGTCCGTGCGGCGGCCGTCGAGACGCTTGCCCTCGTCGAGGATCATGCGGCGCATGGCCTTCTTCTGCACGTCGTCGTGGAAATACTTGTGGATCAGCGGGGCCTTCTCGACGAGCTCCTCCTCGGTGTAGTGCGAGGTGGCGAACTCCTGCTCGAGGGCGTTGAACAGATCCTCACGCTCGTGCTTCATCGTGCCGCTGGTGGCGATGGCGTATGCCTTGTCGTAAAGCTCGCGGATGATCGTCTGGCGCAGCTCCTCGTCGTTCACCTCGTGGCAGTAGGTGCGCTTGACGTCCTTGCCGAGCTCCTTCGAAAGCTCGATCTGTACGGCGCAGTGCTTCTTGATCTCCTCGTGGGCGAACTTGATGGCCCCGAGCATGACTTCCTCCGAAACCTCCTTCATCTCACCCTCGACCATCAGGATGTTGTCGATCGTACCGCCGACCATGATGTCCAGGTCGCACTCGGGCATCTCCGAGAAGTTGGGGTTGATGGCGTACTCGCCGTTGCGGCGGACGACGCGGACCTCGGAGATCGGGCCTCCGAACGGGATGTCCGACACGGCCAGCGCGGCCGATGCGGCCAGTCCGGCCAGTGCGTCGGGCTGGATGTCCTTGTCGGCCGAGATGAGCGTCACGGTGACGTATACTTCGGCGTGGTAGTCCGCGGGGAAGAGCGGACGGAGCGCGCGGTCGATCAGGCGGGCGACGAGGATCTCGCTGTCGTTGGCCTTGCCTTCGCGCTTCATGAAGCCGCCGGGATAGCGGCCGCAGGCGGCGTATTTCTCCTTGTACTCCACCTGGAGAGGCATGAAATCGGTGTCGGGTTTTGCGTCCTTGGCGGCCACGACGGTACCGAGCAGCATGGTGTCGCCCATCTTGACGACCACCGAGCCGTCGGCCTGCTTGGCCAGCTTGCCCGTTTCGATCTCGATCTGGCGACCGTCGGCCAGCGTGATGATCTTGCGGACTGCGTTGTACAGCTTCTTTTCTTCCATAAATTTTATCCTATGATGTAATCGTTTGTCGCAATGAAAATGAAGGCAACCCCTCGCGGGAATTGCCCTCATTCTTTCCTCGGGAACTACTTGCGGAGGTTGAGCGTCTTGACGATGGCGCGGTAGCGCTCGATGTCTACCTCCTTGAGGTACTCCAGCAACTGGCGGCGCTTGCCTACCAGGCGCAGCAGGGCGCGCTGGGTGCCGAAATCGTGGCGGTTGTTCTTGAGGTGTTCAGTAAGGTGGTTGATACGGTAGGAAAACAACGCGATCTGGCTCTCGGGCGAACCCGTGTCGGTGTTAGACTTGCCGTACTGGCCGAAAAGCTCCTGCTTTTTTTCTGCTGTTAAATAAGCCATTTTGTAAAAGTTTATTTAAGTTCCACTCTACGACGCATTCCCCTTACCGTGAATAACGCCAGAGCGTTGGGCAAAGGTACGAAATAAATAGGAATTGCGCATGAAAAATGAAAAATTATTTGTCTTTTCGGCCACGACGGGCGTCAGATCGGCGGGAAAATCGTATTTTTGCCCCTAAACGGATGAAAATTATGCTGCACAGAGGATTTTTCGCCTGTCTCGCGGCGCTTGCCGCGCTGCTTTCTGCAGGATGTTCGGCGCCGGCTGACTATACGGTCGTCGAGGGTACGATGCTCGGTACGACGATGCGTGTGGTGGCCGATGTGAAGGATGCCACGCCGCAGGAGCTTTATGCGGCTGCGATGGAGCTCGACCGTGAGGCCAAGGCCTCGATGTCGATCTTCGACCCGACGTCGCTCCTGAGCCGCCTGAACCGCAACGAAACGGACAGCGTCGATTGCCACATCGCCTTCAATCTCCGGCTGGCCGACAGCATCGGGGCGTTGAGCGACGGCCGCTACGACGTGACGGTCAAGCCGCTGGTCGAGGCGTGGGGCTTCGCCGGGCGCGAGGCCCAGGCGCATCCGAACGTCGATTCGATCCTCGCCTTTGTCGGCCGCGACAAGGTGCGCATCGAGCAGGGGCGGCTCGTCAAGAGCGATCCGCGCGTCGAGCTCGACTTCAACTCGGTGGCCAAGGGCTATACGGTGGACCTGCTTGCTGCGCTGGTTGAGCGCTTCGGCGCGGAGAACTACATCGTCGATATCGGCGGCGAGGTACGTTGCCGGGGCGTGAACCGCTCGGGCGATCCGTGGCGGATCGGGGTCGAGACCCCCTTCGACGGCAACATGACCGACGGCGAGTACCTCCAGAAGCGGATCCGCATGAGCGGGGGCGGGTTGGCCACCTCGGGCAACTACCGCCGCTTCTACCTCGATGCCGAAGGGAACAAGGTGGCCCATACGATCGACCCGCGCACCGGGCGCAGCATCCTCTCGCGCCTGCTTTCGGTGACGGTCGTGGCACCGACCTGCGCCGAGGCCGACGCGCTGGGAACGATGTTCCTGGCCATGGGGGCCGACGACGCCCTGGAGGCCGTCGGCCGGATGCCCGACGTGAAGGTCTACTTCATCCTTGCCGGCAAGGACGGGGCGTACGAGGAGTATGTCTCTCCGGCGATGTCCGCGCTGATCATGGAGTGAGCGGACTCCCGGCAACCGGTCCGCTTCCGGGGAAACCGCTTCCCGGCCCGGCGGCCCGATTCTGCGGCGGTCCCGGCGGCAGCCGCGCAACGCGATAAAGGAATGATATGAAAACTGCGCTATTTCTTTACAACCCCCAGTCGGGGAAGGGACGCATCGACCGCTGTGTCGGCGAGATCTGTACGGTGTTCGGCGCCTACGGTTACGAGGTGCGGCCCCAGGAGGTCGATTTCGACACGAATCCGTTCGATGGCAACGAAACGATCGACCTGATGGTCGTGGCGGGCGGCGACGGGTCGGTGAACTTCGTGCTGAATGCCATGAAACGCAAGGGACTCGATATCCCGATCGGCGTGATTCCGGCCGGTACGGCCAACGACTTTGCCGGGGCGCTCGGCATGTCGCCCGAGCCGTTGGAGGCGGCCCGCCAGATCGCCTCGGGGGTCGAGCAGCGGGTCGATTGCGGCCGGGTGAACGACCTCTATTTTGTCAATATCTTCAGTTTCGGGATCTTCACCACCACCTCGCAGCGCACGCCCGACGAGCGCAAGCACCGCATCGGCCGCCTGGCCTACATCATCGAGGGGGTCAAGGAGGTGACCTCGATGCATGCCGTGCCGCTGGAGATCGAGGCCGACGGCGAACGTTTCGATCTCCGTTCGCTGATGGTGCTGATTTTCAACGGCGAGACCGCCGGAGGCTTCCACCTGGCGCGGCGTTCGTCGATCCGCGACGGACTGCTCGACTGCATCCTGCTCGAGAAGAAGAACATCCTCCACTCGACTTTCGCCATGGGGCAGTACCTGCTGGGCGGCAATCCGAAGATCGTGCGGCACCTGCAGGCGCGTCGGATCGATATCCGCTCGACGGTCAATGAGCCGACCGACGTGGACGGACAGCGCGGAGCCGAGTTCCCGCTGCACATCGAGTGTCTGCCGGGTGCCTTGCGCGTACAGTGCCCGCCCGCGGCCGGGGAGTGAGTGGCCCGGAAGTCCATCCTTGCGTCCTCTCCCCGGCTTTTCAGGGGCGCGAGAGTGATCTGGGAGGCCCTTTTCGGCATTTTCCGTTTGGTCGTTTGGCGGGAATTCGTTATATTTGTCGGAAAGCGTGATTGATTACATGGCGGAGCACGGCAAAACGGGACGCGCGGCGCACGACAGTGGCCGCGAGAGTCTGCACAAGGTCTCCATCTCCCGGATCAAGAAGGAGATGAGTGACGTATTTTATCTTTCGGACGATCTGGTGATTGCGACCCTCTCGGCGCAGAACAACACGACGTCCGACTATCCGGCGACGATCGACGGATTTTCGGCCATCATCATGATGGCAGGCGAGGCCACCGTCTCGATCGACATGAAGACCTATCAGGTGCGGCCCAACACGATCGTCTTCTTCAATCCCAACAGCATCATCCGCACGATCAAATGTTCTTCGAATGCTGCGGCCTATTTTCTGGCCTTCTCGAAGTCGTTCGTCAATGAGATCCAGATCGATCTCTCGACTTCGCTGCCCGTCTACATGCGTTTCGGCAAGGCCCCGCTGCTTCCCGTGACGCCGCAGGACGTCGAGGAGATCCGGCAGCTGTTCCAGATGATCAAGACGATGCTGCGCAGCGACAAGGAGCGCTACCGCCACGAGATCATCCGCACGCTCTTCACCACGGCCTTCTATATCATCACCGAGATCAACCAGCGCGAGCGGACCGATACGGTCAAGCAGGGGCGCTGCGAGGTGCTCTTCAACGAGTTCATGTCGCTGCTCCAGCGTTACAACAAGCAGGAGCGGAACGTGAGCTTCTATGCCAAGCAGCTCAACATCACGCCCAAATACCTCTCCTCGGTGGTCAAGGAGGTGAGCGGCAAGACCGCCGCCCGGTGGATCGACGAATCGGTGATCCTCGAGGCAAAGACCCTGCTGAAGTATTCGGGCATGAGCATCCAGGAGATCGCCTACCACCTGAACTTCTCGACGCAGTCCTTCTTCGGCAAGTATTTCAAGCAGCATACCGGCACTTCGCCCTCGCGTTACAAGCGCAAGGGGTAGTGTTGCAGAACGGTGATTCGACAGCGAGGCCCGCATCCTTTCGGATGCGGGCCTCGTCTGTTTCAGTGTGTTCCGTCGCGCTATTTGCGCTTCGAGGCGGCTTTGGCTGCTACGGCCTTGTCCAACTCGATGATGAAGTCCGAGAGGACGTTCATGTAGTTGATGAAGGCGTCGTAGGCCGAGTCGTAGGGGTTGAAGTAGGAGTGCACGTCTCCGTCCGAAAGCCACTTCGTCGCCATGTAGTAGAAGTGGTCGGAGGTCTGCATGAAACTCCACACATAGTCGAAATCGGGGCTCTTCAGCGCGGCGATCTTCTCCTTCTGTGCATAGAGTTTCGAGAAGGCTTCGTTCTGGAGTTCATTGCCGAGCCATGCCGTCACGTCGCGCTCCTCGTCGGCCCACGACATCACGTGCGGGCAGTGGAGCACCGAGACGGGCTGGTACTTCTTGGCGGCTTCGCTCACCGTGGCGAACTCCAGCTGGCCCTTCTGCGCGAGGATGGCCTTCGGCAGGGCGCGCATGAATTCGAAGATGCCCGTATCGGCGGTCTGGTGCTCGCCGAAGGTCTCGTAGTCCATGAAGAGGTTGATCACTTCGCCAGGGGTCTCTTCCGACGAGAGCCACTTCACGTACTTGTCGGCCGTCAGCGGCCACTGATCCCAACTCTGGTTCGAGAAGCGGAAGGCGATGTCGTCCGAGAGTTTGTAGTTGCGCAGCAGCAGACGGAGTTTCTGGTCTACGGCGTTGGCGTAGACGTAGTTGGGCGACTTCCAGCCCAGCACGTGCTTGGCTCCCTCGGCAAGCATCGTGCGGAAGCCCATCTCGGCGACCATGGCGCCGATGTCGTCCGAGTAGATCAGCTCCGTATTGCGGAAGGCCGTGGGTTTCACGCCGAACTCCTTCTTGAGCATGGCGGTATGGAGCTTGACCTGCTCGACGAAGTCCTCCTTCGACGCAAGCGATGCGAGCGAGTGGGAGTAGGTCTCGGCGAGGAACTCCACGCAGCCCGTGGCGGCGAGCTCCTTGAACGAGTCGAGGACCTCGGGGGCATAGGCCCGCATCTGTTCGACGGCGATTCCCGTGATGGAGAACGAGCAGCGGAATTTACCCTTGTTTTCCTTGATGAGCTTCAGCAGCAGGGCGTTCATCGGCAGGTAGCACTGCCGGGCCACCTTCTGCATGATGGAGCGGTTCAACAGGTCGTCCAGGTAGTTGTGGTCCTTGCCCATGTTGAAGAAGCGGTATTTCTTCAGACGCCAGGGCTGATGTACCTGAAAATAGAGACAAACGGTTTTCATAAAAGGGTGGTGTATGTTTATTTGTTCTTACTCTCTTCGATCACGGCTTCGTAGACCGACTTGATCTTGGCCGCAGCGTCGTTCCACTTGAGGTTCGTAACCTCTTCGAGTCCCTTCGATGCGAACATGCCGGCCAGTGCCGGGTATTTGACCAGTGCGTAGATGGCGTCGGCCAGGGCGTCCACGTCCCAGTAGTCCACCTTGACGGCGTAGTCGAGCACCTCGGCCACACCGCTCTGTTTGGAGATGATCACCGGAACGTTCGACCGCATGGCCTCGAGGGGCGAGATGCCGAACGGCTCCGATACCGAGGGCATGACGTAGACGTCCGACAACTGGAACATCTTGTGTACGTCCTCGCCGCGGAGGAATCCCGTGAAATGGAAGCGGTCGGCGATGCCGAGACGTGCCACGCGGCGGATCACGTGGTTCATCATGTCGCCCGAACCGGCCATGACGAACCGCACGTCGGGAACGCGCTTGAGCACCTTGGCGGCCGCCTCGACGAAGTAGTCGGGGCCTTTCTGGTAGGTGATTCGGCCGAGGAAGGTGACGATCTTGTCCTTGACGCCGCGTTCGGGAACTTCGCTGCTCCCCTCGGCGAACCGTACGGCATTGTGCACCGTAACCACGCGGTCGGCGGGTACGCCGTAGCGGTTGATGACGATGTTGCGCGTGAGGTTCGATACGGCGATCACCCGGTCGGCGGCATGCATGCCGGCGCGCTCGATGGCGTAGACCTGCGTGTTGATGTTCTCGCCGCTGCGGTCGAACTCCGTGGCGTGCATGTGTACGACGAGCGGCTTGCCCGATACGCGCTTGGCTGCGATGCCGGCGTAGTAGGTCAGCCAGTCGTGGGCGTGGATGACGTCGAACTGCCCCTCCAGGTCGCGGGCCACCTGTGCGGCGACCACGGCGTAGCGGGCGACCTCCTCCATGAGGTTGGCGCCGTACTTGCCCGAGAAGGTGTAGCGCTGCTTCCACGCATCGGTCGTCGTCCAGGTCGTCTGTCCCGTCTTGACATACTGCTCGTGGTAGGTTTCGTATTCTTCGGGGGAGATGTAGGGCACCATGTTGGAGTCGATCTGGATGAACGACATGCGCTGCAGCACGTCGTCGGCGCCGCTGCCGGTGGCACCGTACAGTGCCTCGACGTCGCTGGCATTCATCACGCGGGTGAATCGTTGGTCCTCGTCTCCGTAAGCATGCGGGACGACAAAGGTCACATCGACTCCGTTGCGCGCCAGTCCGCGGGTCATTCCGTAGCAGGCCGTTCCCAGACCGCCCGCGATGTGGGGCGGGAACTCCCAACCGAACATTAAAACTCTCATACCTTTATTTTTTGTGTAATTTTCTTTTGCCTGTGCGCGCCGCCTCTCTGCTGTCTGCGGTCGTGTGCGGAGCTCCGCGTACGACCTCACCCGCCCGATTCCCCAGGGAATCGGTGTGCCGTTCCGACACATTCCACTGTCACATGGTACGCCCGGGTTGTAGTTGTTTATTAATTATTTTGTTGTCTTTTTCGTTGTCTTGCGGGTTTTTGTTGCCGGAGCCTCCGCGGTCTCCTCCTTTTTGGCAGTCTTTGCGGCGCGTTTGGCCGGTGCGGCCTTTGCCGTAGTCTTCTCCGTGGCCTTTTTCGTCGTTGCGGCTTTGGCCGAAGCCTTTTTGGCCGGGGCTTTTTTGGCCGGGGTCTCCTCCGCGTCCGTGCGGTAGGTGCGGATCAGGTGGTAGATGTCCAGCACGGCACCCACGCTCCACGCCTGCGAGATCGCTCCGCGCGATGCGTAGGGGGGATCTGCGTCATAGAGTTCGCAGATTGAGCCGATGCAGTAGGTCTGGATGTCCTCCTCGAAAGAGGCGAGGAGCTCCTCGGCCTGCGGCACGAAAGCCGCGCCGTCGATGTCGAAGCAGGCCTTCACGTAGAACGACAGGAGCCAGGGCCATACCGAGCCGTTCTTGGCCGCGAAGTCACGCTCGTCGGGCGAGCCCTCCTGCGAACCTCTGTAGAGCGGGTTGCGCGGCGAAAGGGTGCGCAGGCCCTTCGGGGTGAGCAGGTGCTGACGCACGGTGCGGATCACGCCCAGACGGGTCTGTTCGTCGATGGGCTTGTAAGGCAGGCTGCAGGCCAGGATCATGTTCGGACGGATGAAGCGGTTGGCTCCCTGCTCGTCCACGTAGTCCGCCAGGTAACCTTCCGGGAGCACAAACGTCTCGTTGAAGGCCGCCGAGATCCGCGGGGGCAGCATCTCCCACTCCTGGACGAATGCCCGGTCGCCCTGTTCGCGGGCCAGTTCGAGCGCATAACATACAGCATTGTACCACAGTGCATTGACTTCTACCTGATAACCGTTGCGCGGCGTGACGGCACGGCCATTGATCGTGGAGTTCATCCACGTGAGGGGCACTTCGTCCGAAGCGGCCCAGAGCAGTCCGTTGTCGTGCAGGGCGACGCGGCCGGCAATACCCCGGCGGTAGGATTCGAGCAGCTGCTTCATCACGTTGCCGTACCGTTTCCAGATCTCGGCTCCGCCGATCTGCTCGCCGAGCCGCTGCAGGGTCCAGAAGAACCAGAGCGGGGCATCGACCGCCTCGGCGGCCGACGACGAGCCGGAGAACATGCCCTCCTTCATGGCGCGGACCTCCGTGTCGAGCACGTCGATGCAGTCCTCCTTGTGGTTTTGCTGCAGGGTGATTCCCGGCAGCGAGACGAAGGTCTGGCGTCCTGCCACTCCGTGCCATGGATAGCCCGAGATCACCTCCGTGCGGTTGCCCGGACGGCGGATGACGAACTGGCGCGCCGAGTGCTCGAGGCAGCTCAGGAAGTCGATCTTGTGGGTGCGGCGGGCGATCGAGGCGTTGAACACCTCCTCGATGGTCTTCGTCGAGCCCATCTCGTCGAGCGAGGCCGAGAAGATGATGCTTTCGCCCTTCTTGAGTTCGGTCTCGAAGTAGCCGGTCGTCAGCAGGTCCTCATGTCCCTCGTAGCCGCGGGCCATGTCCTGCTTGTATTCGAAGTTGTAGTACCAGTCGGGAGCCGGGACGAACTCCGTGCCGGGCTTGCTGGTCTGGAGGTATAGCCAGGGGAACGAGCCGTAGAGACGGCATTTCACGCCGTTTATGGCCGGGTAGGAGTGACCGTCCGCCTCCATGTTGGCATGCGTCAGGGCATGCTTGTCGCGGAAGGCGAGGAACGGGCGCAGCCGCAACCGCGTCTCGGAGTGAGCATCGACGAGCGTGTAGCGGATCATCAGCTGCGTGCGCTTGTGGATCCAGAGCATCTCCTTGCGGAGGATGACACCGCCTACGCGGTAGGTGATCGTGGGTGTCGGCGTATACTCGAAGTCGGTGATGTACTTGTGACCGCGGGGCTCGTACATGCCGGGGAAACGGTGCAGGGCCAGGTTGAACGACTGGTCATGCTGGATGACCGTTTCGTCGAGCGACGAGAGGAGGACGTAGGTCCGGCCGCTGTCGTCGATGGGGGCTACCATCAGCCCGTGGTACCGCCGCGTGTTGCAGCAGACGATGGTCGTGCTCATGTAGCCGCCCATTCGGTCCGTCGAGAGCATCTCGCGCTGGAGCGAGTACTCCAGATTGCCCAATTCGCTTTTGTCGAAGGTAAGTGCTGACATATTGCTAAAAAATACTATTTCGCTATATAAAGATATTAGTTTTTTTAGAAACCTGCAACGGATTTGCCGGAATTAAACATTTTTCTTCCTTTATATCGCATTGCCTGTCAGGCCCATTTCACCAGGGCGAAGTCCATACGGTGCGGGAGGTTCGGGTTGCTCGGGTAGATACGCAGGGCGACGTCGTAGGTGCCGGTCTCCTCGGGCTGATAGTCCACCGAGTAGGTCACCAGACTGCCCTCGGTCTTCGTACGTGCCAGAGGTACCGTGCGCACGACATTGACGGTCTGTCCGCCGACGATCTGCTGTGCGACGACCATCTCGACGCCGATGTCCTCGGGATGGAGGTTCGCCACGTCCACCGTTACGGCAAAGTGGTACTTCTCACCCACGCAGACGGCGCCCTTGTCGATCTGCACGCGCTCGACGTCTACCACGCGTACCTGGTCCCATGCGGCCGATACCTTGCGTTTCCAGGCTGCGATCTCGCGGGCCATGCGGTATGCGTCGGCGCAGAGGTCGCGCTTGCGGGCGGCGAGCTTGTTGTAGAACCGCTCCTCGTAGTCGATCAGCATGCGGTTGGTCGTGAAGTTCGAGGCGATGTCGGCCACGCACTTCTTGACCGAAGCCACCCATGCGTGCGGAATGCCGTGTGCGTCGCGGTCGTAGTATTTCGGGGCGATCTGCTCCTCGATGGTGTTGTAGATCATCTCGGCGTCGAGTTCGTCCTGATAGTGCTGGTCGGCGAACGTGCGCTCCATCGGGAGCATCCATCCGGCGCCCTCCTTGTAGCCCTCGACCCACCATCCGTCGAGTACCGAGAACTGCATGACGCCGTTCATCACGCACTTTTCGCCCGATGTGCCCGAGGCTTCCAGCGGCCGGGTCGGGGTGTTAAGCCACACGTCCACGCCCTGGACCATGCGGCGGGCGAGTTCCATGTCGTAGTTCTGCAGGAAGATGATCTTGCCGACGAACTGCGGCATGGCGGCCACCTCGACGATCCGCTTGATGAGGTCCTGTCCCGGCTTGTCGTTCGGGTGGGCCTTGCCGGCGAAGATGAACTGTACGGGGCGCTCCTTGTTGTTCACGATCTCCGACAGACGGTCGAGGTTCGTGAAGAGCAGGTAGGCGCGCTTGTAGGTGGCGAAGCGGCGGGCAAAACCGATCGTCAGCACGTCGGGCTTGATGCCGTCGATGATCTGCAGCATCTGGCGCGGCGACTCGAGACGCACTTGGTTGGGGTCGCTGTAGCGTTTGCGGATGTGGCGGATGAGCTTGTTCTTGAGCTTCATGCGCTCCTCCCACAGTTCGGCGTCGGGGATGTTGTAGACCTTCTGCCATGCGGGAATATTGTATACGTGGCCTTCGAATCCGTCGGCGAAGTAGCGGGCGTAGAGGCGGCGGAGCGAGGTGGCGATCCACGTCGGGAAGTGTACGCCGTTGGTGACATAGCCGATGTGGAGCTCGTTCTTGAAGTATCCGGGCCACATGTTGCCCAGGATATCCTTCGATACCTCCCCGTGGAGCCACGATACGCCATTGACCTCCTGCGAGAGGTTGCAGGCCAGCACCGACATCGAGAACTTCTCGTTCGGGTCGTTGGGGTTCGTCTTGCCGAGGTTGATGTACTGCTCCCAGGTGATGCCCAGCACGTCGGGATAGTGCGACATGTACTGGCGGATCATCGACTCGGGGAAGGCGTCGTGGCCGGCCGGTACGGGGGTATGCGTCGTGAAGAGCGACGAGGAGCGGATAACCTCCAGGGCCTCGGAGAAGGTGAGCTTGCGGTGGTTCACCAGCTCGCGGATGCGCTCGATGCCGATGAATGCGGCATGTCCCTCGTTGCAGTGGTAAACTTGGTTGCGGATGCCCATCTTGCGCAGGGCGCGGATACCGCCGATGCCGAGCAGGATCTCCTGCTTGAGACGGTTCTCCCAGTCGCCTCCGTAGAGGTAGTGGGTGATCTGGCGGTCCTCCTCGAGGTTGGCCTCGTAGTCGGCGTCGAGCAGGTAGAGGTCCGTGCGGCCGACCTGGCACTTCCAGACGCGAGCCGAGAGCGTGCGGCCCGGGAAGGCGATGGTGACGGTCACCCAGCCTCCGGCATCGTCGCGCACGGGCGTGATCGGGAGCTTGAAGAAGTTCTGGGCCTCGTAGGTTGCCTCCTGCGCACCCTGGGCCGAGAGACGCTGCGTGAAGTATCCGTAGCGGTAGAGCAGACCTACGGCCGTCATCGGGACGTTCTTGTCCGAAGCCTCCTTGAGGTAGTCGCCGGCGAGGATGCCCAGACCGCCCGAATAGATCTTCAGCGACGAGTGGAGCCCGTACTCCATCGAGAAGTAGGAGATCGACGTGGTCTTCGGGTCGGGTTTCTCACTCATGTAGTCGCGGAACTGCGTGTATACGGCGTCAAGCTGTGCGAGGAAGTTGCCGTCGTGTTCGAGCTCCTTGAGCCGCTCGACGCTCAGCCGGTCGAGGAACGCGATCGGGTTGCGCTCCGATGCGGCCCACAGCGCGGGGTCGATGCCTTCGAACAGGTCGCGGGCCCCGGGGTTCCAGCACCACCAGAGGTTGCGCGAGAGCTCCTCGAGGGCGTGCAGCCGCTTCGGAAGCGTCTTGTCCACCATCATGCGGCTCCAGTTGGGTTTCTCGACGAAGAGCTGCTGACGCACGAAGTTGATCTGTTCGGTCTTGGCGCCGCCGTCGTCGAGTACGGCGCGGTTGGTGCGGACGATCGAACTTTCGACCGCCTCGGAGTAGGCCTGCTCGTAAGCCGAGAAGAGGTGCTCCCAGAGGGCCGTCATCGAGAGGTCGGATGCCGATACGCGCACCTCGTTGATGTGGCGGCTGTCCAGTGCGGAGAATCGCAGCAGGGCGTCGGAGATCTTCTCCTGTACCTCCTGGTCGTTGAAATCGTCGCGGCGGACAACTTCCACGCCGGCGTGTTCGCGGTGCTTGTCCACCCAGAGACCGAATCCGGCGAGGGTCGTGGTGATCGTCGGGACGGAGAAGGCCACCGATTCCAGCGGGGTGTATCCCCACGGCTCGTAGTAGGAGGCGAAGACCGTGACGTCCATGCCGACGAGCAGTTCGTAGTAGTCCTTGTTGAAGATGCCGTCGGTCTTGTTGAGGTAGGTCGGCACGAAGATCACCTTCACCTTCGAGTCCGGGCGTGCCAGGATGCTGCCTTTGATCGAATTGACGATCGGATCCCAGTCGGGGTTCTCGAGGTAGTGGGTCGTGAAGCGGTACTGGTTCGGGTCGATCGGCTGCGCGGGGTCGGCAAGGTGGGCCTGCAGGTCGGCGCGGGGGCCGCGGTTGGCGGCCGGCACGGTGATGTAGGCGAGCACCTCGCGCTCGAGTTTGTCCGATGCGGCGAGCAGCTTGAGCGACTCGAGGAAGACGTCGATGCCCTTGTTGCGGAATTCGTAGCGGCCGCTGGTGCCGATGATCAGCGGGTCGCTTCCGAACTTGCTGCCCAGACAAGCCTCGGCCACGTCGATCATGGCTCGTCGCGCCTCGTCGCGCTTGGTGTAATACTCCTCGCCGGTCCATACGAAGTCGTTTTCGAAGCCGTTGGGCGTAATGCCGTCCGGATCGCGGCCGAGCAGGTACTTGCACTCGTTGGCCGTGATGTCGCTGACGGTGAGGAAGGCGTCGTGGTTGGCCGCGGCGATCTTCTCGAGCGAGTGCTTGGCCGTCACATTGAACTGGCGGGCCAGCTCGTCGGCGTTGAATTTCGTCAGGTCGTTGTAGAGGGGCAGGCGGTTGCCGGCGATGCAGCGGCCCATGACAGTGGCGTGGCTCGTGAAGACGGTGGCCACGTAGGGGGCGTATTTGCGCAGATAGAGGCCCGTTGCGGCGGCCATCCATTCGTGACAGTGGGCGACGACCTTCTCGGTGTTTGTGCAGAACGACTTCACGTAGGAGGAGATGACCACTCCGGCGGCGTAGCCGAACAGGACGGGCTCGATGTAGTCCCACTGGCCCGAGAGCGAATCGACGTGGTAGTCTTCCCAGAGTTTGGTGAGGATTTCGTCCTTGCGGGGAATCAGCGACGAGAAGTCTACCAGGATGGCGACGGGCGATCCCTTGATCTTCCAGCGGCCCACGCGGATACGGATGCCTTCGTTGTAGACGGTCTGCCGCCAGCCCTTGAGCAGCGCGGGATCCTCCTCGAACTCGGGGTTTACGCCTTCGTGCGAGAGGTCGGGACCGACGGTCATGTAGCGGTCGCCGAATTTGCGGGTCACGGTCTGTGCCTTGGTCGAGATGACGGTGTGGATGCCGCCGACTTTGTTGCATACCTCCCAACTTACCTCGAAAAGGAAGTCGGGAGCAAGTTTGGCATTGCTCATGTTTTCTGTTTTATGCGATATTATTTTGTCGTTCAAAAATGGAAATCGGTTCGAATCCGGGCGCAAAGGTAACACATATATTTATATAAAACAATGCCCGGAGGTGATTCGTAAAAATATTTAATAATAACTTAATGTCTCGGTTTCACTTGTTTGTATCGTCCGGTTATGTTTCGAAAAGGCTCTCGATGACCGCGTCCGAAAGCAGCATGCGGCGGGGCGGCAGGGCCAGGTACGCACCGCGGAGTTCCGCGACGCCCGCTTCGATCCACCGCGCGGCCTCGTGGCGGATCCGTTCGGCGGATTCCGTACCGAAACGTGCGGCCGCTTCGTCCAGGTCGATCCCTTCGGCTGTCCGCAGCCGGGTCATGACGAACTCGTTGAAGCGGTCGCGCGGGGAGAGAATCTCGCATTCCGCCCCTTCGCCGGCGATGTAACGCCCGACCGATGCCGGGTTCCAGTGCCGCTCCCGCCCGTCGAACGAGTGGGCTGCGGGGCCGATTCCGAGGTATTTCACACCGTGCCAGTAGGCGGTGTTGTGACGGGCGCGGAATCCCGGGAGGGCGAAGTTCGACACCTCGTAGTGTTCGAAACCCGCTGCCGTCAGGGTGTCGTGCACTGTGAGGAACTCCTCCTCGCTGACCTGCTCCTCGACCGGCGCGAACGCTCCCCGGGCTGCGCGGCGTCCGAACGCCGTGTCGGGTTCGATCGTCAAATGGTATGCCGAAATGTGCTGGACGCCGAGTCCGATGGCCTCTTCGAGCGACCGGCGGAGCGAGTCGCCCCCGAAGCCCGGGACGCCGAAGATCAGATCGACGGTGATGTTCCCGAACCCCTCCTTTTGGGCATTGTGCACGGCCTCGGCGGCCTGTCGGGCCGTGTGGCGGCGGTTCATCAGTTTCAGACAGTCGTCGTCGAAGGACTGGATGCCGATCGAGAGACGGTCGATGCCGGCCCGCCGGACAGCCGCGAGGTAGCGGGGGGTCAGGTCATCGGGGTTGGCCTCGAGGGTGGTCTCCTCGGCGCGGCTGCAGTCGAAGAGCTCCTCGGTGTGCCGCAGCAGGGCGCCGATCTCCTCCGGCGGGCAGAGCGACGGGGTGCCGCCGCCGAAATAGCGTGTTTCGACCGCTTCGCTGCCGAGGTAGCCGCGGCGGGCGTCGAGTTCGCGGTGCATGGCCTCGATGAGGGCGTCCATCTGCCTCAGGTCGGCACTTTTGTAGAAATCGCAGTAGGCGCAGATGCGCTTGCAGAAGGGTATGTGGAGATAGATTCCGGCCATTATGTATCAAAAATACGAAAAAAAAGCGGATCGGGGAGCCGTTCCTCTCCGATTTTTTGTGCCGGCAGCTCCTCCTGTTTCCGCCTGCGCTCCTCCCGCTTCCGTTCCGCCGGCCTTTCGTGTTCCCTTGTCGCTCCCTTCCGGGCCGTTCCCGCTTTGAGGCTCGGCGGCGGGGTCCTCTCTGCCGGAGGCGTGCGGCATTTCTGCGTATGCATGCTCCCGGAGACCCCTTGCATGCGGCCTTTGTTCCGGGGTTGCGGATCGCCGGATTTCCCGTGTGTCCGGCCGGCTGGAGCGGAGGAGTAAATTTTTTGCGTTTTTCACTGTTAATTTTTTCACAATTATGAAAGTTTTTCTACCTTTGTGCCGTCGAACTCCGTGCATACTAAACGATGGGGACGACACGTTAGGTTAGGTGTGGCACAGGCCACGGAAAAAAGGGAAATAGAGGTTTTTAATCAAAATAACAGTTTTATTATGGACAAAATGGATTTGAAGAAGTACGGGATCACGGGTGTGACCGAGATCGTGTACAATCCCTCCTACGACGAGCTGTTCCGTGAGGAGACCAAGAAGGGCCTGCGCGGCTACGAGAAGGGTCAGCTGACCGACATGGGCGCCGTGAACGTCATGACGGGCGTCTACACCGGCCGTTCGCCCAAGGACAAGTTCTTCGTAATGGACGAGACCACGAAGGATACGATCTGGTGGACGTCGGACGAGTACAAGAACGACAACAAGCCCGTAACGAAGGCTGCCTGGAAGGAGCTCAAGAAGATCGCTTCGAAGGAGCTCTCGGGCAAGAAGCTCTACGTGGTTGATACGTTCTGCGGTGCCAACGAGAACACGCGTCTGAAGATCCGTTTCATCATGGAGGTGGCCTGGCAGGCTCACTTCGTGAAGAACATGTTCATCCGTCCGACGGACGCCGAACTGGAGAACTACGGCGAGCCCGATTTCGTGGTGCTCAACGCTTCGAAAGCCAAGGTTACGAACTACAAGAAGCTGGGCCTGAACTCGGAGACGGCCGTAGTCTTCAACCTTACGGAGAAGATGCAGGTGATCATCAACACCTGGTATGGCGGTGAAATGAAGAAGGGTATGTTCTCCTACATGAACTACCTGCTGCCGCTCAAGGGCATCGCCTCGATGCACTGCTCGGCCAACACCAACGAGAAGGGCGAGACGGCCATCTTCTTCGGTCTGTCGGGTACGGGCAAGACGACCCTCTCGACCGATCCGAAGCGTCAGCTCATCGGCGACGACGAGCACGGCTGGGACGACGACGGCGTATTCAACTTCGAGGGCGGCTGCTACGCCAAGGTGATCAACCTCTCGAAGGAGAACGAGCCCGACATCTGGAACGCCATCCGCCGCAACGCCCTGCTCGAGAACGTGACGGTGGACAAGAAGGGCGCCATCGACTTCGCAGACAAGTCCGTAACGGAGAACACCCGCGTATCGTACCCGATCTTCCACATCGAGAACATCGTAAAGCCCGTATCGAAGGCTCCGGCCGCCAAGAAGGTGATCTTCCTCTCGGCCGACGCATTCGGCGTGCTGCCCCCGGTATCGATCCTGACCCCGGAGCAGACGAAGTACTACTTCCTCTCGGGCTTCACCGCCAAGCTGGCAGGTACCGAGCGCGGCATCACCGAGCCGACGCCGACCTTCTCGGCCTGCTTCGGTGCCGCCTTCCTGTCGCTGCACCCCACCAAGTACGGTGAGGAGCTCGTAAAGCGCATGCAGCAGTCGGGCGCTACGGCTTACCTGGTGAACACGGGCTGGAACGGTACGGGCAAGCGTATCTCGATCAAGGATACGCGCGGCATCATCGACGCCATCCTCGACGGTTCGATCGACAAGGCTCCGACCAAGATGCTCCCGATCTTCGACTTCAAGATCCCGACCGAGCTGCCGGGAGTAGATCCGAAGATCCTCGATCCGCGCGACACCTACGCCAACGCAGCCGACTGGGATGCCAAGGCTCAGGACCTCGCAGGTCGCTTCATCAAGAACTTCACGAAGTTCACCGGCAACGAGGAGGGCAAGAGCCTGGTTGCTGCCGGTCCGAAGCTCTGATCTTCGAACATATGATCCTTTTCGGGAGGTCGCCGTCGGCGGCCTCCCGTTTTTTTGCCCGGCCGGGATCACGCACTTCCCGGAAATTTCGGTAATTTTGTTCGGGCCGCTCTGTCGGCGGCCGCTTCAAAACTGTCTGGAACATGAAACTGCATCTGCTTCTTTTGCTTTCGCTGCTCCTGCCGTCGGGTCTGGCGGCCCAGGATCTTGCCGGGGTGTGGGACGGGACCCTCTCCGCCGATGCCGCCCGGCTGCCGGTCGTATTCCGCATCGACCGTGCCGGGAGCGGCTACCGGGCTACGCTCGACAGCCCCGATCAGGGAATCCGGGGCATTGCAGTCGATTCGCTCTCTTTCCGGGGCGGGGAGCTCAGCCTTCGGATCGCCGCATTCAACGCCTCGTTCCGCGGAGCGCTCCTGCCCGGCGGCATGATCGTCGGCAGTTTCACCCAGTTCGGCCGGCCCTTCTCGCTTGTGCTGACGCGGCGCAAGCCTCCCGTGCGGCCCCAGACGCCGCGGCCGCCCTTTCCCTACAGCAGCCGCGAGGTCTCTTTCCCCTCGCGCGCCGGGGGTGTGACGCTTGCCGGAACGCTGACGCTTCCCGATTCGGTGCCGCCGCGGACTGCCCTTGTGCTTGTCACGGGCAGCGGACTGCAGAACCGCGACGAGGAGCTCTTCGGGCATAAACCCTTCCTGGTGATCGCTGACTTCCTGACCCGGCGGGGCATCGCCGTGCTGCGCTACGACGACCGCGGGTTCGGAACCTCGGAGGAGGAACTTCGGGCGCTGACCGGGGATGCCACGACGGCCGATTTTGCGCTCGACGCACTGGGGGCTTTCGACTTCCTCGCCGCGCAGCCCGGGCTGGATAGGGCGAAGTGCGGCATCCTCGGACACAGCGAGGGCGGAACGATTGCCTTCATGGCCGCCGCGGCCGAGCCCGCCGTTTCGTTCGTCGTCTCGCTGGCCGGCGCTCTGGTGCCGGGCGGGCGGCTGAGCCTGCTCCAGAATCGTCGCCTGATGGAGAGCCAGGGGCTGGATGACGCGACGGTCGAGGCCTGCTGCCGCCTGCTGGAGCAGTGCTACGAGACGTTGTGTTCTGTCCCGCAGGCCGACCTCACAGCGCGTCTTCCGGAGTTGAAGGCCGCTCTGGCAGCCGGGATGGAGGGGCAGCGGGTGCCGGAGCCGCTCCGGTTGAATCTCCTCCGTGTGCTCGACAGCGCCGCCGCCTCGCCGTGGGTCTATCATTTCCTGACGCATGACCCCTCGGATGCGATTCGTGCCGCGGGCAGCCGTCCCGTGCTGGCGCTGAACGGGTCGTTGGACCATCAGGTCGATGCTGTGGAGAACCTCGGGGCCGCCCGCCGGCTGCTCGGGGAGTCGCCGACACTCACCGTGAAGGAGTACCCGGGCCTGAACCACCTCTTCCAGCTCTGCACGACGGGCGATGTCGCCGAATACGAGACGATCGAACAGACCGTCTCCCCCGAGGTCCTCGCCGATCTGGCCGCCTGGATCTGCGCTCTTGGGAAGTAAACAGCCTGCCGCCGTGTGTACCCAAACAGAGAACGACCGCCCCAAACGGAGCGGTCGTCCTCTGTTCCGGATTGCTGCGGACGGGATCACACGGTCATGATCTCCTTCTCCTTCTTGGCGAGGATCTCGTCGAGCGTTTTGGTGAACTTCTCGAGCATCTTCTGGGTCTGGGTCTCGCCGTCCTTCGATTCGTCCTCGGGCATGCCCTCCTTCTGGGCCTTCTTGAAGGCTTCAACGGCATCGCGGCGGGCGTTGCGCAGGCTGATGCGGGCCGTTTCGGCTTCGCTGCGCACCTGCTTCACCAGCTCCTTGCGCCGCTCCTCGGTCAGGGGCGGAATCGTCAGGCGGATGGTCTCGCCGTTGTTCGAGGGGGTGAGGCCGATGTTCGAGTCGATGATGGCCTTCTCGATCGGGCGCAGCATCTTCTTGTCCCACGGCTGGATGAGGATGGTCCTGGCGTCGGGTACGGTGACGCTGGCAGCGCCCGATACGGGCACCTGCGATCCGAAGTAGTCCACCATCACGCCGTTGAGCACGTTGGGCGATGCCTTGCCGGCACGTACGTTGAGCAGCTCCTCCTCGAGGTGGTCGATGGCCTTCTGCATGCGGTTCGATGCGTCGTTGAGAATGGTCTTGGTATCCATGGATTTCTGCTATTTTTGTTTGTTTGTTGTGTCGGTTCCGGAGGTTCAAGCCCCGATCTTCAGGGCTATTCCTTTCCGGCCAGGGCCCGTTCGATGGCCGCGATCAGCTCGTCGAACTCCTCGGGCGAGTAGCCGATTGTGGCGGTGATGATCCGTCCGTCGCGGTCGATCAGGTAGTTGCGCGGGATGAAGTTGGTGGCATAGCGGTCGTAGATCGTCCGCGTCGAGTCGAGTCCCATGGGGAAGGTGTATCCCGTCTTCTCGCGGAAGGCTGCCACGTCGCTGCGCTTCTCGCCGCGCGAGACGGGCAGGAAGAGGAAGTCGCGGCCCGCGAAGCGGTCGATCAGGTCTTTCTGTACGCGGGTCAGCTCCTGACGGCAGGGCGGGCACCACGTGGCCCAGAAGTTGAGCAGCACGACCTTGCCCCGCAGCTCGGAGAGCGTCAGGTGCGAACCGTCGAACAGGGCGACGGAGAAGTCCGGGGCCGGGTCTCCGACCTTGACCAGCGTCGTGCTGTCGCTCTGCGATGCGCCGCCCTTTGCGCTGCGGTTGCCGCACGAGGGCAGCAGGACGATCACGGCGATGATGATGACGATCAGCGCCAGCATCACCCACAGTTGCCCGTTGCTTTTCTTTTTTCTTGCCATAGGTCGTTTCGTTTTTTTTGTGCGCCTCCCCGTCAGGCCTTGACCAGGGTGCCGATCGGTTCACCGGCAAGGACCTTGCCGAGATTGCCTTCGGTGTCCATGTCGAAGACGATGATCTGCAGCCCGTTTTCGCGGCAGAGCGTGAAGGCCGTGAGGTCCATCACCTTGAGCCTGCGCTCGAGCACCTCCTCGAAGGTGATCTCGCCGAACTTGGTGGCCGTCGGGTCCTTCTCGGGGTCGGCCGTGTAGACGCCGTCCACGCGCGTGCCCTTGAGCAGCACGTCGGCCTCGATCTCGATGCCGCGCAGGGCCGAAGCCGAGTCGGTCGTGAAGTAGGGGTTCGACGTGCCTCCGCCAATGATGACGACATAGCCCGCCTCGAGGTATTCGATGGCACGTGCTTTGGAGAAGTATTCGCCGATGGGCTCCATGCGGATCGACGTGAGGACCTTGCAGCGTACGCCGTTGTCCTCGAGCGCCGACTGGAGCGCCAGCGAGTTGATGACCGTGGCAAGCATGCCCATCTGGTCGCCCTTCACCCGGTCGAAGCCGCGCTTGGCGCCGCTCAGGCCGCGGAAGATGTTTCCGCCGCCGATGACGATTCCGATCTGCACGCCCGACGCGGCGGCGTCGCGGATCTGTTCGGCATAGGATTGCAGCACGGCGGGCGAAAGTCCGTATTTCTGTTCGCCCTGCAACGATTCTCCGCTCAATTTCAGGAGTATTCGCTTGTATTTCATGTTTCGAAGGGTTGTATCGCAATGCGAAGATAGGAAAATTTTCGAAAAAATTCGCAAGAAATGACTACCTTTACGGAAAATAGCGCACCGGCGGCGATGCCCGGGAAAATTTGGCGGAGCGCCTGCGGTATGCTATCTTTGCCGGCCCCAAGGCAGGGAGTGTGTAAAATGGCGGAAGAGAACAAAGCGAAAGAATACGGACTGTTGCGTCGGGTCTCCTCGCCGCGTGAGCTCAAGAAGCTCGCGCCGGAAGAGTTGCATGCCTATTGCGACGAGTTGCGACGCTATATCATCGAGGAGTGCTCGGTCAATCCGGGCCACCTGGCCTCCAGCCTGGGGGCCGTCGAGCTGGCTGCGGCGCTGCACTATGTCTATGATACGCCGGAGGACCGCATCGTGTGGGACGTCGGCCACCAGACCTATGCCCACAAGATCATCACGGGCCGCTTCGAGGCGTTCCGCACCAAGCGTCAGCTGGGGGGCATCAGCGGCTTTCCGCGTATGGCCGAGAGCGAATACGACGCTTTCGGCGGAGGGCACGCCTCGGTGTCGATCTCGGCGGCCTACGGCATGGCCAAGGCCGCTTCGCTCCGGGGCGAGCGGCGCAAGGTGGTGGCCGTCATCGGCGACGGCTCGATGACCGGCGGCCTGGCCTTCGAGGGGCTGAACAACGCCGGGGCCGACCAGTCCACCGACCTGCTGGTGATTCTCAACGACAACCACATGGCCATCGACCAGGCTACGGGGGCGCTGAAGAACTACCTGCTCAAGATCTCGACCTCCGGACGCTACAACCGCATGAAGCAGCGGCTGTGGACGGCCCTGTCGCGCACGCCCCGGCTGCTGCATCTCTGCCGTATGGCGGGGAACGCCGTCAAGCAGGGGCTGCTCAACAAGAGCAATCTCTTCGAGAGCTTCAATTTTCGCTATTTCGGACCCGTGGACGGCCACGACCTCGGGCAGCTGGTGCGGACGCTCCGCTCGCTGCGCGACATCGGGGGGCCGAAGTTGCTGCACGTGATGACGGTCAAGGGCAAGGGCTACCTGCCTGCCGAGCACGATCAGTCGGTGTGGCATGCCCCGGGACGCTTCAATCCCGACACGGGCGAGCGGATCGCTTCGAAGGGCGGCCCCGCCCGCTATCAGGATGTCTTTGGCGAGACGCTGCTCGACCTGGCCCGCCTCGACACCCGGGTCGTGGGCATCACGCCGGCCATGCCGTCGGGCTGCTCGATGAACATCCTCATGCGCGAGATGCCCGAGCGCTGTTTCGACGTCGGGATCGCCGAAGGCCACGCCGTCACCTTCTCGGCCGGCCTGGCCGCCGCGGGGATGATCCCCTTCTGCAACATCTATTCGACCTTCATGCAGCGCGCTTACGACAACGTGATCCACGACGTGGCGATCCAGGACCTCCCGGTGGTGATGTGCCTCGACCGGGGCGGTCTGGTCGGCGAGGACGGCGTGACGCACCACGGGGTTTTCGACATGGCCGCCTTCGCCCCCGTGCCGGGGCTGACGATCGCCGCGCCGATGGACGAACGCGAGCTGCGCAACATGATGTATACGGCTTTCCGGTTCGGACATCCCTTCATGATCCGCTACCCGCGCGGCTGCGGCGAGGGGGTAGCCTGGCGCGGCGCGGCGTTCGAGGCGCTGCCCGTCGGGCGGGGCCGCTGCCTGCGCGAGGGCTGCGACGTGGCGGTGTTGAGCATCGGCACGGTGGGAAATGCCGCGGCGCGAGCCGTCGGCCGGGCCTCCGGTGAGGGCGTGCAGACGGCGCATTACGACCTGCGCTTTGTCAAGCCGCTCGACGAGACGCTGCTCGACGAGGTGGGCCGCAGGTTCCGCCACGTGGTCACTGTCGAGGACGGGGCCCTGCGCGGCGGGGTCGGCGAGGCGGTCGCCGCCTTCTTCAACGAACGCGGATACGATGTCCGCGTCGAGTCGCTGGGCATCGGCGACCAGTGGGTCGAGCACGGCACGCCGGCTCAGTTGCATGCGCTTTGCGGCTACGACGAGGAGTCGATCCTCCGGGTGCTGCTCGAAGCCGGACGGTCGTCCTGTGCCTGCGGGGCGTAATCCCGCAGGGAACTACTGCAGGACGAAGGTCCAGTCGTCGCCGCGGCCGAGCGCCGCATCATACTGGAATCCCTCCCATTCGAATCCCCGCAATGTCTCGGGGTCGGAGATCCGTTCGCGGATCAGGCTGCGCGTCATCTCGCCGCGGCACATCTTCGTGTATACCACGATCGTTCTGAGCCGTCCGCCTTCGCGGACGCGGAATTCGGGCGTGATGACCCGTACCTCGCGCCGCACGCGCCGCCAGTCGAAGAGGCGCTTCATCTCGGCGCTGGCCAGGTTCACCAGAATGCCGTCGTCGGCCCGTACGCGGTCGATCAGCAGGTCGGTCAGCCGCTCGGGCCACCGGGCGAAGACCGTGCGGTCGTCCGGTCCGGGCAGTACGGCGTCGCCCTCGAGCCGGTAGCTGCGGATGGCGTCGAGCGGGCGCAGCAGTCCGTAGAGGAACGAGGTGATGTTCAGGTGCTGCTGGGCGTAGGCGAAGTCGTCGGTCGAGAAGCCGGCCGGGTCGATGTGCTTGAAGACTACGCCCGTGTAGGCGGCGATGGCCGGCAGCAGGGGCGTGTCGTGGAAGTGGAGGTAGCGCCGGCGGTTCTCCGCAGCGATCGTGCGATTGACCCGCAGCAGGCGGGCCAGCTCGTCGGTGGTGAGAGCGGCCAGTTGGAGGGCCGTCTGTTCGGCCTTCGCACGGAACGGGGCTTCGGTTGCCGCGGGCAGGGCGATGTCGCTCGCCGCGGCCATGGTCTTGGCGCAGGAGATGAGGATTTGCATGCGTGGGATCGTTCGACGGAGTTCGGAGCCCGGCCGTTGCGGCCGGGCCTTGGGGTTTTCGGGGACCGGGACCCTCTCGGCGGGGTGTGGCCCCGGATTTGCGGGACTTATGCCACCGGACAGGGGATTCCGAGCGCTTCGACGCGGGCGGCGATCGCCTGTAGCTCTTCGCGTGGCACCTTCTCGAGCGTCGGGCAGGGCGTGTCGCGGTCGAGCGAGTAGACCATCACCTTCTGCGGGCGGATCTCCTCGACGAGCCGCAGCCAGGCCGACACCTCCTCCTCCGTGGTGTTGTCTACCGGCTCCCCGTTGCAGACTCCGCGCAGGAACATCGTCTGCAGGATCATGCGCCCCTCGAAGCGCTTCATCTCCCGGACGATGTCTCGGACGGCATAGGCGGGGTTCTGCGGGTTGTCGATCCGCCGCACCGTGGCGTCGAAGGCCGAGTCGAGTTTCAGGATGTTGTTGTCCACGCGCAACAGGGCCCGGCGGACCTCCTCGCGGTGGATCTGCGTGGCGTTCGAGAGTACGGAGACCTTCGCCCCCGGGCAGTGGGCGTCACGCAGGGAGAGCGTGTCGTCGATGATCGCCTCGAAATCGGGATGGAGCGTCGGTTCGCCGTTCCCGGCGAAGGTGATGACATCGGGCGGCGTCCCCTCGGCGGCCATGCGGGAGAGCGCCCCGGCAAGGTGTGTGCGCACCTCCTCGCGGGCATTGAAACGTCGGCCGCCCGGATGCTCGGCGTTCCAGCCGCATTCGCAGTAGATGCAGTCGAACGAGCAGAGCTTCGACTCGGTGGGCAACAGATTGACCCCGAGCGAGAGGCCCAGCCGGCGGGAGTGGACCGGGCCGTAGATGATGTCGTGATAGAGCGCTGTCATACGGCAAAAATAGGGATTTTTTTCATACCTTTACAAAAATCGTTCTTCGATGAAGCGAAAAATTGGTTTGTTGCCGCGGGTGGTTGCGGCCATTGCCGCGGGCATTCTCGGCGGTCTGTTTCTGCCCGACTGGACGGTGCGGATCGCGCTGACGTTCAATGCCCTGTTCGGGGAGTTCCTGGCCTTTGTCATCCCGCTGCTGATTCTGGGACTCGTGGCGCCCGGCATCGCCGACCTGGGACGCGGTGCCGGACGGCTTCTGGCGCTGACCGCTGCCCTGGCCTACGGATTCACGCTCGTCTCTGGGTTCGGTACCTATTTTGCCGGGCGTGCGCTCTTCCCCGTGCTGCTCGAGGGCGCTTCGGCCTCCCTCCCCGAGAACGGGGCGCAACTCTCGCCCTACTTCACGGTCGCCATGCCGCCGCTCATGGATGTCATGTCGGCCCTGATCCTCGCTTTCATGCTGGGGCTAGGCATCGCCCGTGTCCAGGGAAGGCGGCTGAAGGCCGCGGCCGACGAGTTCAAGCGGATCATCGAGGCGGTGATCGGCGGGGTCATCCTCCCGCTGCTGCCGTTCTATATCTTCGGCATCTTTCTCCACATGGCCCGCGCGGGGCAGGTGGCCGCCGTGCTCGGGGTCTTTGTCAAACTGATCGTCGTCATCTTCTGCCTGACGGTGGTGCTGCTGCTCTTCCAGTTCGCCGTGGCGGGCCTTGTGGCGCGGCGCAATCCGCTCCGTCTGCTGCGTGTGATGCTCCCGGCCTATGTCACGGCACTCGGGACGCAATCGTCGGCCGCGACGATCCCCGTGACGCTCGAACGGACGCTGCGTCTCGGCGTGCGTCCCGAACTGGCGTCGTTCGTCGTCCCGCTCTGCGCCACGATCCACCTGTCGGGATCGATGCTCAAGATCGTGGCATGCGCCCTGGCCGTCGCGATGCTGGCCGGGCTCGACCTCCCGGGTTCGGCCTTCGCCGGTTTCATTCTGCTGCTCGGGGTGACGATGGTGGCGGCTCCCGGGGTGCCGGGCGGGGCTATCATGGCGGCCCTGGGGCTGCTGGAGTCGATGCTCGGGTTCGACGAGGCGCTGTGCGGCCTGATGATCGCCACCTACATTGCGATGGACAGCTTCGGCACGGCCGCGAACGTCACGGGTGACGGAGCCGTGGCCGTGATCGTCGATGCCGTGGACCGGCGGATGAAAAGGCGCTCCCCGAAGGGAGAACCCGGCGCCATGCCGGAGCCGTAATCGGCAAAGGGCCGGAACCTCGAAAGGTTCCGGCCCTTCGTTTTTCGGGTGTTCCGCTTACCCGAGTTCCGGTGCCCTGTCCTGCAGCAACTCCTCCGGGAGGCGGGGCATGGCCCCGTGCTGCGAGCAGACATAGGCCGAGACGGCAACCGCCCGGGCATGGGCCTCGGGAATCGGACAGCCCCGCAGCAGCGAGGCGCAGAATCCCGCCGTGAACGAGTCGCCGGCCCCGACCGTGTCGGCCACCTCGACCTGCGGCGTATGGAGGAACGAGATGCCCCGGTCGTGGAAGACGTAGCTCCCCCGGGTGCCGCAGGTCAGGATGACTTCCTGCAGGGCGTATTGCCGCTTCAGGGCCAGTCCGGCCTCCGTCATGTCCGTCGGCAGTCCGAACATCCGTGACAGAATGACGATCTCCTCGTCGTTTATTTTCAGGATGTTGCATCTTCCGAGCGACTCTTCGACCACCTCCCGGCCGTAGAACTGCTGCCGCAGGTTGATGTCGAAAACCCGCAGCGACGTTTCGGGCATGGCGTCGAGGAACCGCTGGATGGTCCGCCTCGAGTCGGGGTTGCGCTGTGCCAGCGATCCGAAACAGATGCAGCGTGTCTTTGCGGCCAGCCGCTGCAGCCCGGCGGTGAAGGGGATGTGGTCCCAGGCGACCTCGGTCCGGATGTCGTAGCACGGGATGCCCTGTGCATCGAGCGAGACCTCCACGGTTCCCGTGGGGTATTCGACCCGGGCCAGGTCGTGGTGCAGCCCCCGGGCGTCGAACTCCGCGACGATCCCGTCGCCCAACGGGTCGCGGCCGACGGCACTCACCGCCGTGGCCTCGAACCCGAACTGGGACATGTGGTAGGCGAAATTGGGGCTCACCTGCAAAGTTCCGTGTTTAAGTTATCCAAAGATCTTATAGATTCTATACATGAAGAAGGTATAGTCGCTTACACCTCGTAGTTGGGATCTAAAAGTTTTGATCTTTGAGTTTAGAGATTCAGCGCCTGCGTTGGTGGAGTGATTGATGAAGTAGTTCAGAACTTCATCCTCCCTGGACTTGATGGCATCTCTTGCAGACTTTATTTCACGTAGCGAACATCTTGTTGCCGTTTCATACCAGTCATGCAACTTGACTTTCGCAGCCTCCTTGTCCAGAGTTTTGCTACGGAAGATTGAGCGCAGGCCGTTCACGATATCGTATGCCTCCTTGAGTTTGGGTTCTTCTTGAAAGAGTATCTTCATTCGTTCCGCAGTCTTGTCAGACCATTTCTCACGGCTCTGCCTCAACGCACGCTTTGTTCG